>Ga0209676_1000021_pt1 | contig 609534 bp, 537 predicted proteins | sample AraplaCvi_mLB_r2_FD_184282 | JGI IMG/M metagenome (GOLD analysis project Ga0209676, IMG submission 184282) | Arabidopsis root microbial communities from North Carolina, USA - plate scrape MF_Cvi_mLB_r2 (SPAdes) (version 2) | ecosystem: Host-associated > Plants > Roots > Endosphere | place... | reverse complement strand
TTGGTGGAGCTAGACGGGATCGAACCGTCGACCTCTTGCATGCCATGCAAGCGCTCTCCCAGCTGAGCTATAGCCCCTCATCGTTGATGTCATCGCTGAGGACGGGGCGAATCTTAAGGGCGTATCGGAAGGCTGTCAAATTTTTTTTCAGCTTTTTTTAAAAAAATTTGCCGGCATAACAATCACTTACCGCCCTCCCCCGTAAATCCGGGACTTTTGCAGACCGTTGTGCCCTCCGCCAACGACCGCAATTTCACTTCTTGCGCAGGTCCGCGGGAGCCAGCGTGCCGGCTCCCGCGAATCAGAGTGCTGAATCAGGCGATCGCGCCCAGCAGCTTTTCCCACTCTTTGTTTTCTTTCTTCGACACGCCACCCAGCAGGTCGATGGCCTGGCGCAGGCGGAAACGGGTCAGGTCCGGCCCCAGAATCTCCATGGCATCGAGCACCGAGACCGAGCTGGCCTGACCGGTGATCGCGGCGAACATCAGCGGCATGGCATCACGCAGCTTCAGCTCCAGGGATTCGACCACGGCCTGGATGGTCGCGGTGATGCTGTCCTTTTCCCACTGACGCAGGCTTTCCAGCTTCCACAGGATCAGTTGCATCAGTTGCCGTACCTGGTCGCCCGAAAGCTTCTTGGACTCGAACAGCTTGGCATCCGGGGTCACGCCACCGGCGAAGAAGAACCCGGCCAGCGGTGCGATCTGGCTGAAGGTTTCCACCCGGCCTTGCACGTGCGGCGCGATCTTCATCAGGTATTCGGGGTTCAGCGCCCAGGTCTGCACACGGCTGGCGAACTCTTCCACCGGCAGGTCGCGCAGCCACTGGCCATTGAGCCACGACAGTTTCTCGATATCGAAGATCGGCCCGCCCAGGGAGACGCGCGACAGGTCGAAGTTGTCGACCATTTCCTGCAGCGAGAACTTCTCGCGCTCGTCCGGCATCGACCAGCCCATGCGGCCCAGGTAGTTGAGCATGGCTTCCGGCATGAAACCCATGCGCTCGTAGAAGGTCACCGAGGTCGGGTTCTTGCGCTTGGACAGCTTGCTCTTGTCCGGGTTGCGCAGCAGCGGCATGTAGCACAGCTGCGGCTGCTCCCAGCCGAAATACTCGTAGAGCAGAATCAGTTTCGGCGCCGAAGGCAGCCACTCTTCACCACGCAATACGTGGGTGATGCCCATCAGGTGGTCGTCGACCACGTTGGCCAGGAAGTAGGTCGGCAGGCCATCGGTCTTCATCAGCACCTGCATGTCCATGCGATCCCACGGGATCTCGACATCGCCACGCAACATGTCCGGCACCACGCAGACGCCTTCGCTCGGCACCTTCATGCGGATCACGTGCGGTTCGCCAGCAGCCAGGCGGCGGGCGACCTCTTCCTTGGACAGCAGCAGCGCGCGGCCGTCGTAGCGTGGCGTCTCGCCACGGGCCATCTGCTCGGCGCGCATCTGGTCCAGCTCTTCGGCGGTGCAGAAGCACGGGAAGGCATGGCCCATGTCGACCAGCTGCTGGGTGTACTTCTGGTAGATCTCGCTACGCTCGCTCTGCCGGTAAGGGCCGTGCGGGCCGCCCACGTCCGGACCTTCGCTCCAGTTGATGCCCAACCAGCGCAAGGCGTCGAAAATCTGCTGCTCGGACTCGCGGGTCGAACGCAGTTGATCGGTGTCTTCGATGCGCAGGATGAACTCACCGCCGTGCTGCTTGGCGAAGCAGTAGTTGAACAAGGCGATGTAAGCGGTACCTACGTGGGGATCCCCGGTAGGCGATGGCGCGATGCGCGTGCGGACGGTGGTCATGGCATGTCTCGGAAAGAATATGAAAAGCGAAGATCAAACAAGAGGCGAATGGTAACAGGCGATGCCGGCCCCGCTCCAGTGAGCAGGGCATTTAAGCCAAGGTTGAGGCTACGAGAGCCGCCCGGGCCGCTGAACCGTCGATTATCTGCCCGTGGCATTTACCACTGGTCGGCCGTATGCCAGATTCGCCCTCTGACAAATTTTCTTACATCTTCCTGACCACAGCCTGCCCGCCCCATGCCAGCTCAACTCAAGCGTCGCCTGTTCGTTTTCCTGTTCCTGGTCCTGCTGGTCGCCCTGGGCTTTCTGGCGCAGTGGTTTTTCCATGGACGCTTTTATGAAAGCACCGATAACGCCTATGTCCAGGGTGAAATCACCCGCGTCTCCAGCCAGCTTGGCGCGCGCATCGACGAGGTGCTGGTGCAGGACAACCAACACGTCGAAAAAGGCCAGTTGCTGATCAGGCTCGAAGGCGATGATTTCCAGCTGGCCGTGGATCGCGCCAATGCCACCCTGGCCACCCGCGAGGCCGAGCGCCTGCAAGCCCAGAGCAAACTCACGCAACAGGCCAGCCTGATCGCGGCCGGCGAAGCCCAGGTAGCCTCCAGCCAGGCCAGCCTCGGACGCTCGCAGCTCGACCTGTCCCGCGCGCAAACCCTGCGCAAACCGGGTTATGTCTCCGAAGAACGGGTCACCACCCTGTCCGCCGACACCCATATCGCCCGCTCGCAAGTGGCCAAGGCCCAGGCCGACCTGCAAGGCCTGCGCCAGCAGGTCAACGCCCTGAGCGCCGAGATCAAGCGCCTCGACGCGCAGATCGCCAATGCCCGCACCGACCTGGCCCAGGCCGAGCTGAACCTGACCCGCAGTGAAATCCACGCTCCCATCAGCGGCCTGATCGGCCAGCGCGCGGCGCGTAACGGCCAGTACGTGCAGGCCGGGGCCTATCTGCTGTCGATCGTGCCGGACCAGGACATCTGGGTTCAGGCCAACTTCAAGGAAACCCAGATCGGCCACATGCAGCCGGGGCAAAAGGCCGAGTTGCGGTTCGACGCCTACAGCGACACCCCCATCGAAGCCCGCGTCGACAGCCTGTTCGCCGCTTCGGGCGCGCAGTTCAGCCTGCTGCCGCCGGACAACGCCACCGGCAACTTCACCAAGGTGGTGCAGCGCATCCCGGTGAAGCTGACCTTTGCCGCCGACAACCCGCTGCACGGCAAGATCCGCCCGGGCATGTCGGTCACGGTCAAGGTGAATATCCAGCCCCTGACCCCAGAACCCTCGAACGATGGCCGGTGACCAGCTGTTGCGCCCGGTCGGCGAACCGACCCGGCGCGACTGGATCGCGGTGATGAGCGTGATGCTCGGCGCCTTCATGGCGGTGCTGGACATCCAGATCACCAACGCCTCGCTCAAGGACATCCAGGGCGCGCTGTCGGCGACCCTCGAAGAAGGCTCGTGGATTTCCACTTCCTACCTGGTGGCGGAGATCATCATGATCCCCCTCACCGCGTGGCTGGTGCAGCTGCTCTCGGCACGGCGCCTGGCGGCCTGGGTCTCGGTGGGTTTCCTGATCGCCTCCCTGCTCTGCTCCATGGCCTGGAGCCTGGAAAGCATGATTGTGTTCCGCGCCCTGCAAGGCTTTACCGGCGGCGCGCTGATCCCGCTGGCGTTCACCCTGACCCTGATCAAGCTCCCCGAACACCATCGCGCCAAGGGCATGGCCATGTTCGCCATGACTGCCACCTTCGCCCCCTCCATCGGCCCGACCCTGGGTGGCTGGCTCACGGAGAACTGGGGCTGGGAATACATCTTCTATATCAACATCCCGCCCGGCCTGATCATGATCGCCGGCCTGCTGTACGGCCTGGAGAAGAAGGAAGCGCATTGGGAGCTGCTGAAAAGCACCGACTACACCGGCATTCTCACCCTGGGCGTCGGCCTCGGTTGCCTGCAGGTATTTCTCGAGGAGGGCCACCGCAAGGACTGGCTGGAATCGAACCTGATCGTCAGCCTGGGCAGCATCGCCCTGCTGAGCCTGATCACCTTTGTCATCGTCCAGGTTTCCAAGCCCAACCCGCTGATCAACCTCGGCATCCTGCGCAACCGCAACTTCGGCCTGTCGAGCATTTCCAGCCTGGGGATGGGCGTCGGGCTGTACGGCTCCATCTACCTGTTGCCGCTGTACCTGGCGCAGATCCAGAACTACAACGCCCTGCAGATCGGCGAAGTGATCATGTGGATGGGGATACCGCAGCTGTTCCTGATTCCGCTGGTGCCGAAGCTGATGCAGTTCATCTCGCCCAAATGGCTGTGCACCCTGGGCTTTGGCCTGTTCGGCCTGGCGAGTTTTTCTTCGGGGGTGCTCAACCCGGACTTCGCCGGGCCGCAGTTCAACCAGATCCAGATCATCCGCGCCCTGGGGCAGCCGCTGATCATGGTCACCATTTCGCTGATCGCCACCGCCTACATCCTGCCCCAGGACGCCGGTTCGGCCTCCAGCCTGTTCAACATCCTGCGCAACTTAGGCGGCGCCATCGGCATCGCCCTGCTCGCGACCCTGCTGGATGCGCGGACCAAGACCTACTTCGATTACCTGCGCGAATCCATAGTGCCGAGCAACCCGCAAGTGGCCGAGCGCCTGGCGAGCCTGGCCGAGAAGTTCGGCAGCGACACCGCCGCCCTCGGCAAGCTCAGTGAGATCACCCACCAGCAGGCGCTGATCATGGCCTACAACGACGCCTTTCATTTTGTCGGGATCGCGCTGGGGGTCAGCATGCTGGCGATTCTGCTGACCAAGGCGCTGCCGGCCGGGATCAAGGCCGGGGAAGCGCACTGACTTGCCAGTAACCGTTGTAGCCGCTGCCGCAGGCTGCGATAGGTCCGCAGGACCTTCAGCGGTAGTGATACCGCCACGGCCGTACCGGCCGATCGCAGCCTGCGGCAGCGGCTACAGGCAGCAATTGCAGATCAGACCGTCAGCAAACGCTCGCGCAGCTTGCCGATTTCGTCGCGCATCTGCGCCGCGGCTTCGAACTCCAGGTCGCGGGCCAGCTGGTACATCTTCTCTTCGAGCTGGCGGATGCGCTTGGTGATCTCGCTGGGCGAACGCAATTCGTTTTCGTAGCGGGCATTTTCCTCGGCGGCCTTGGCCATGCCCTTGCGCTTCTTGCTGCGCGAACCGGGCACGGTAGCGCCTTCCATGATATCGGCGACGTCCTTGAACACGCCTTTAGGGGTGATGCCATTGGCCAGGTTGAAGGCGATCTGCTTGTCGCGACGGCGCTCGGTTTCGCCAATCGCCCGCTCCATGGAGCCGGTGATGCGGTCGGCGTAGAGAATCGCCCGGCCGTTGAGGTTACGCGCAGCACGGCCAATGGTCTGGATCAGCGAGCGCTCGGAACGCAGGAAACCTTCCTTGTCCGCATCGAGAATCGCCACCAGCGACACTTCCGGCATGTCCAGGCCTTCGCGCAGCAGGTTGATCCCCACCAGCACATCGAAGGTGCCCAGGCGCAGGTCGCGGATGATCTCGACCCGCTCCACGGTGTCGATGTCCGAGTGCAGATAACGCACCCGCACGCCGTGGTCGGCGAGGTAATCGGTCAGGTCCTCGGCCATGCGCTTGGTCAGGGTGGTTACCAGGACCCGCTCTTCCACGGCCACGCGCTTGGTGATTTCCGACAGCAGGTCATCGACCTGGGTCAGCGCCGGGCGCACTTCCACCTGCGGGTCGACCAGGCCGGTGGGGCGAACCACCTGCTCGACCACCCGGCCGGCATGTTCGGCTTCATAGTTGCCTGGCGTGGCCGAGACGAAAATCGTCTGCGGGCTGACCCCTTCCCATTCGTCGAAGCGCATCGGCCGGTTGTCCAGCGCCGAGGGCAGGCGGAAGCCGTACTCCACCAGGGTTTCCTTGCGCGAACGGTCGCCTTTGTACATGGCGCCGACCTGCGGCACGCTGACGTGGGATTCGTCGATCACCAGCAAGGCGTCCGCCGGCAGGTAGTCGTACAGGGTCGGTGGCGCCGCCCCGGCAGGCCGCCCGGACAGGTAGCGCGAGTAGTTTTCGATGCCGTTGCAGTAGCCCAGCTCGAGGATCATCTCCAGGTCGAAACGGGTGCGCTGCTCCAGGCGCTGGGCTTCCACCAGCTTGTTGTTGCTGCGCAGGTATTCCAGGCGCTCCTGCAGCTCGACCTTGATCCCCTCGATGGCGTCCAGCAGGGTTTCCCGCGGCGTCACGTAGTGGCTCTTGGGATAGAAGGTGAAACGCGGCAGCTTGCGGATCACTTCGCCGGTCAGCGGGTCGAAGGCGGAGATGCTTTCCACCTCGTCATCGAACAGCTCGATGCGGATCGCTTCCAGGTCGGATTCCGCCGGATAGATATCGATCACATCGCCACGCACGCGGAAGGTGGCGCGGGCAAAATCCATGTCGTTACGGGTGTATTGCAGGTCGGCCAGGCGGCGCAGCAAGGCGCGCTGGTCGAGCTTGTCGCCGCGATCGACGTGCAACACCATCTTCAGATAAGTTTCCGGGCTGCCCAGGCCATAGATGCAGGACACCGTGGTGACGATGATCGCGTCCTTGCGCTCCAGCAGCGCCTTGGTCGCCGACAGACGCATCTGCTCGATATGGTCGTTGATCGAGGCGTCCTTCTCGATAAAGGTGTCGGAGGACGGTACATAGGCTTCCGGCTGGTAGTAGTCGTAGTAGGAAACGAAGTACTCCACCGCGTTGTTCGGGAAGAATGCCTTGAACTCGCCGTACAGCTGCGCGGCCAGGGTCTTGTTCGGCGCCAGCACCAGGGTCGGGCGCTGCACCTGGGCGATCACGTTGGCGATGCTGAAGGTCTTGCCCGAGCCGGTCACACCGAGCAGCGTCTGGTGCGCCAACCCGGCCTCGATGCCCTCGACCATCAGGCGGATGGCTTCCGGCTGATCGCCGGCGGGCTGGAAGCGGGTGACTAGCTGGAATTCAGACATAACGTACCTCTGGGTTCACTCCAGCACGACGCCGCCGCACAGGAACGAGAAAGACCGCAAACGACGAGTGTCGCTGGGAAAATACTGGATTGTGCTGGATGTGGAGGCAAATTCCACAGCTTTCAAGGTAAAGCTCCTAAGCCCCTCTGCGACTTTGACGTTGCAATAAGACTAACGGTCGAAAAATAAACCGAAAAACTTGCCGGAAAAGCCCTTTCAGCTGTCGCCGCGCACAGTGATGGCCTCTATACTAGCTCCCCGTTTGTGCACCGCTCTAGTGCATTCGGCTGGAGCGCGACACGTCCCTCCACACTCCATTCAGAGCCGCCGTAATAATGAGCCTGTTCTCCGCTGTCGAAATGGCACCACGCGATCCTATCCTGGGCCTCAACGAAGCATTCAACGCCGATACCCGTACCAACAAGGTCAACCTGGGGGTCGGTGTTTACTGCAACGAGGAGGGGCGAATTCCACTCCTGCGCGCCGTTGTCGAAGCCGAGACGATCCGCGCTGCTCAACATGCTTCCCGTGGCTACCTGCCGATCGACGGTATCGCCGCCTACGACCAGGCCGTGCAGAAGCTGCTGTTCGGCAACGATTCGCCACTGCTGACCGCCGGTCGCGTGGTTACCACTCAGGCCGTCGGCGGTACCGGCGCACTGAAGATCGGTGCCGACTTCCTCAAGCAACTGCTGCCTGACGCGGTCGTGGCCATCAGCGATCCAAGCTGGGAAAACCACCGCGCACTGTTCGAAACCGCCGGTTTCCCGGTGCAGAACTACCGCTACTACGACGCCGCCACCCACGACGTGAACCGCGTCGGCCTGCTGGAAGACCTGAATGCCCTGCCAGCCCAGTCGATCGTGGTCCTGCACGCCTGCTGCCACAACCCGACCGGCGTCGACCTGAGCCCGGAAGACTGGAAAAACGTGCTGCAGGTGATCAAGGCGAAAAACCTCGTGCCGTTCCTCGACATGGCCTACCAGGGCTTCGGTGACGGCATCGCCGAAGACGCCGCCGCCGTGCGCCTGTTCGCCGAATCGGGCTTGACCTTCTTCGTCTCCAGTTCGTTCTCCAAGTCGTTCTCGCTGTACGGCGAGCGCGTTGGCGCCCTGTCGATCGTCAGCGAGTCGAAAGAAGAAAGCGCGCGCGTGCTATCGCAAGTCAAGCGCGTGATCCGCACCAACTACTCCAACCCGCCGACCCACGGTGCAAGCATCGTCGCCGCGGTGCTCAACAGCCCGGAACTGCGCGCCCAGTGGGAAGCCGAACTGGCTGAAATGCGCCTGCGCATCCGTGGCATGCGCCTGCAGATGGTCGACCTGCTGGCCAAGGGCGCGCCACAGCGCGACTTCAGCTTCGTCGCCCGTCAGCGCGGCATGTTCTCCTACTCCGGCCTGACCGTCGATCAAGTGACGCGCCTGCGCAACGAGTTCGGCATCTATGCCCTGGACACCGGCCGCATCTGCGTGGCCGCGCTGAACCAGAGCAACATCGACGTCGTGACCAAGGCCATCATCCAGGTGATCTGAGCCACGTGCGGTGAATGAAAAGGGGGGAAGCCTGAGGGCTTCCCCCTTTTTTGTGGGCCCCCTCGCCGGCCGGATGCCCACTAGACTGAATCCAGCTTTCCTTCCTCCCCATCGCTTCCCTATCGAGAATCCCCATGAGACACGACGACCTGCGAGCCGACCGCGACGAACTGGACCACTTCCCTCGCCCGCAGAAACGCGAAAAGAACCTGGTCCTGCAAATTGCCCTGGGGGTATTTTTCGGCGGCCTGGCACTGTGGCTGGTGCAACTGGCCGCCACCTCGCTGGCCGCGAAGTTCATGCTGGGCACCTTTACCTTCGGCGGTTAAGAGCGCTCAACCGGTCAGTTCAGCGCTGCGCTGGCTGGCGGCATCATCGAAGGCCACATACAGCGACTCGGCGACCTGGCCCTTGATGGCCTTGGCGCTTTCCAGTCCCAGGACAAAACCCTCGGCCTTGCCACCTGCACGGTTCAATTCAGCGGCCGATCCGGCCTGGGTAATGGCGTCCCACAGTTTCATGGCCTGGGGACCGACGCCTTTGGGCAGGCTGATTTGCTCGATGCTCATAGGGCCTCCCCAGACAGAGGCGACAGGGCAAGCACTACGGCGGGTAAAAACTTGAACAGGGTCATGAGCGTTACCTTTTCGGCGAGAAGCCGGGAGCGCGTGAAACCACTGCCGGGGCGCCATGGTAGACCTGTGCCACGGTTCCGGTAACCGCCAACGGGCAAATAGCCGCGGATTGGCGTCATGACCAGGACCAAACAAGCCCAGCCAAGCGAAATTTTGTTTTTGGATGCTTGACTTCTCCTTTTTAATCAGTAAGATACGCCGCATTCCGCGATAGCTCAGTTGGTAGAGCAAGTGACTGTTAATCACTGGGTCCCTGGTTCGAGTCCAGGTCGTGGAGCCATCTTCCTACACTGATTGGCCAGCAATACTTCCAGGAGCGCCCTGCTCCTACGGCGAATCAGCTCAGCGTCACCCTCCCCCAAGATCGATTCACCGCATGCCAGATCGGCATGCGGATAGGCGTTTGCGCTGCCCCCGATTCCAGCCTGTCTCCGATTGCCTGACGCCAGCACCTCAAGTAGGCTGTGCTCCTTCTCACGCCAGCCGTCACGACTCATGTTTTTCCCTGCACAACCCCATCACAGCGTTTTCTCGATGAGCCCATCGCAGACCTTCGCGATGTCGCAATCCGACTGCGCAATCAATCGACGCCGCCGCAGCGTGCTGTTCGCCTTCACCTTCTCCCCTCACGCCTGACCCCACCGTTGCGTCCAAACCCGGCGCGGAGCTGATGCCGCAGCGGCCCTTGCCCGCCGCGCACCGATCCATCCGCCGCTTTGCACCGCAGACTCCCGGCCCGGCCTACGCCTGCGTAAGTCGAACCGGAACCCTGCCCGAACCAAAGCGCCGCGCCACCGCAAACCGTTTTTGAGCTCCCGCCCCGTCGGGCGCAGGTGTCTTCCATGAACAAAACCCTGTTGGCCGCGCTAATCCTCGGCATCTCGATTGTCGGCCTGAGCATCGGCTCCACCGTGCCGGTCATTGCCTTGCGCCTGTACCAGGCCGGCGCCTCGAACACCCAGATCGGCATCATGTCGGCCCTGCCCGCCGCCGGCATGATGCTGTCGGCGTTCCTGGTGAACGGCCTGTGCCAGCGACTCAGCCGCCGGCAGATCTACCTGCTGTGTTTCAGTCTGTGCGCCCTCAGCATCGGCGCCCTGGAAATCCCCGGGATCAGCCTCACCGGCCTGGGGCTGGCGCGGATCGTCATGGGCTTCGGCGCCGGGCTGATCATCATCCTGGGGGAAACCTGGGTCAACGAGATGGCCACGGACACCGTGCGCGGGCGGGTGATCGCGGTCTACACCACCTGCTTCACGGTGTTCCAAATGATTGGCCCAGGCCTGGTGGCCCTGTTCGGCACCGAAGGTCCAGCGGTGATCGCCAGCGTCAGCGCGGGTTACCTGCTGGCCATTGCGGTGATCTGGCTGACCCTGCCACGCCAGCGCCCTGTCGCCGCCCACGCCGAGAACAAGAGTTTCTCGGTACTGGGCTTTATCCGGGTGGCGCCGGCGCTGTGCGTGGGCATCCTGTTCTTCGCCTTCTTCGATACGGTGGTTCTCTCGCTGTTTCCGGTCTACGCCGCGACTCACGGCTACGCCATCAAACTCGCAGCGCTGATGGTCAGCATCATTCTGCTGGGGGATGCGGCGTTCCAGTTTCCCCTGGGCTGGCTGTCGGACAAGGCCGGACGCGCCGCCATCTACCTGGGCTGCGGCGTGGTGTCGTTGGTGATCGGCCTGGGGCTGCCATTGCTGATGAACTACCCGGCACTGCTCTGGCCGAGCCTGGTGATACTCGGCGCGGCGGCTGGCGGGGTGTATACCCTGGCGATCATCCTGATCGGCCAGGAATTCAGCGGCCCCGACCTGGTCACGGCCAATGCCAGCGCGGGGTTGTTGTGGGGTATCGGCAGCCTGCTGGGGCCGCTACTCAGCGGCGCCGCCATGAGCGGTAGCGCCCACGGCCTGCCCTTGGCGCTATCGGCGGCCGCCGCCGTGGTGGTGCTGTTCGCCTTGTCGCTGGTCCGGCAAGGACTGCCGGACCGGATCGCGGAGTAACCCGCCCTAGACCTTGCTGGCTTGGACCGAGCCCGAGGCATAGGCCGAGGGCTGATGAGCCGCCGCAGAATGCTCGCCATGGGACGTATCCACCACCGGGATCTCGTTACCCTCGGCATCGTGCAGCTTGCCGCCGCTGAAATAATCGCCTTCACGCAGCGCCGCCAGATCCTGGTAGCGCAGGGTGCGCTCGGACGCCACGGCGAATACCGATTGCTGGTCCGAGTTGCCCAGGGTGAAGTGGTTGAACGTCAGGTTCAGCGCGATGGCCATGATCGCCGACGAGCTGATGCCGGAATGGAAGATGGTGGCGAACCAGCTTGGGAAATAGTCGTAGAAGTTCGGCGCGGCGATGGGAATCATGCCGAAGCCGATCGAGGTGGCGACGATGATCAGGTTGACGTTGTTGCGGTAGTCGACCTTGGACAGGGTCCGGATACCGCTGGCCGCCACGGTGCCGAACAGCACGATACCGGCACCGCCAAGCACCGAGGTCGGTACCGCGGCGATCACCCGCCCCATGAACGGCAGCAGGCCGAGGATCACCAGGAACACCCCGCCGGTGGCCACCACATAACGGCTCTTGATCCCGGTAACCGCCACCAGCCCGACGTTCTGGGCGAAGGCGCTCTGGGTAAAGGAACCGAAGATCGGCGCGATCATGCTCGACAGCATGTCAGCGCGCAGGCCATTGCCCAGGCGCTTGGAGTCAACCTTGGTGTCGATGATCTCACCCACCGCGAGGATGTCGGCCGAGGTCTCCACCAGGGTCACCATGACCACGATGCACATCGACAGGATGGCGGCGAAATGGAAGGTCGGCATGCCGAAATGAAACGGCGTCGGGAAACCGAACATCGGCCCCTGGGTGACCATGGAGAAATCGGCCATGCCCAGGAACACCGCGATGATCGTCCCCACCACCATGGCCAGCAGGATCGACAGCCGCGAGATGGTCGCGCTGCCGATCTTGCTCAGCAGCAACACCAACACCAGGGTGATTGCTGCCAGGCCGATATTGGCCATGCTGCCGAAGTTTTCCGCATGGCTGTTGCCACCCATGGCCCAGCGCGCAGCCACCGGCATCAGGGTCAGGCCGATGGTGGTAATCACAATGCCCGTGACCAGCGGCGGAAAGAACTTGGTGATGCGTGAAAACACCGGAGTGATCAGCAGACCGATCAGCGAGGCGGCGATCACCGCCCCGAGAATCGACTGGAAGCCCCCTTCGCCACCGCTGCTGACAATCGCCACCATGGTCGCCACGCCCGAGAAGGACACGCCCTGGACCAGCGGCAGCTGACAACCGAAAAACGGCAGGCCGAGGGTTTGCAGGAGTGTCGCCAGGCCGCCGGCAAACAACGACGCCGCAATCAGCAGACCGATGTCCGCCGGGGCCAGGCCAGCAGCCTGGCCGACGATCAAAGGCACCGCAACGATACCGCCGTACATGGTCAGAACATGTTGCAGGCCGTAAGCCATATTCGCGCCAAGACCGAGGTTTTCATCTTCAGGCCGCTGCGGTGAAACGGAGGGCGTTTTCATGGTTGGGGGGTTCCCTGGTTTTTGTTATGGGGCACACTGTATTCAACAGTAGAGACAAATGTCTATAGAGTTGTATACACTTTATTCGACGCAGCCCAACCCCATAAACCCGTGATACCCGACAGCCAGTTCCCGCCCTTCACCTGCCGAACACCGCGCCAGGCACCCTGATAGAATCCCCGCCTCCAAAGGGCGCCAACCCAGGCACCGCCCTTCGTCTACGCATGGAAGCGCTTGAATGAATCATCTCCGCAATAGCTTCAGCCTCGCCTATGGCAGCTTCCGCACAGTCGTGGCCTTACAGGGTTTTGTCCTGGCCATGTACAGCGCCAGCTTCACCGACAGCCTATGGCAAGGGTTCTGGGCTGGCCTGGGGACCTTTGCCCTGTTCGTCGCCGGCGGCGCGATATTCGGCTTTCTGCCCATGGCACTGATGTTTACCCCGCTGTACGCCCTGCTCTGCGCCAAGGGGCTGGACAATTGGCTCAGCAGCCTGCTGCTGGGATTGATGATTGCTGGAGTGCTCTGCCTTCACCCAGCCTTGCGTTTGCTGATGCCGCTCTGGCTGCTGGACAGTGCATTGATTGCGCTGCTGACTCACTGGACGTATCGCCGGCAGCTGAAGGATGGTGATGAGCAAATGCCTTTATGGCGTTGACCCTGAGCTGCCTGGGAGCTTTGCTCAGCAAAAGACTGCTCAGCCTGGAAGGAATCGCCACATGAACAGACGCCTCTCGATCCTGATCAGCCCTGCATTGTTGATACTGGCGTCCGGCGCCCAGGCCGCGCCGGTCTGCGGCGACTTCCTGGTACAAATCGGCAACAAACCCGCCTATATCGAGTTCCTCGAATGTCATGCCGAACCCGAGTTGCAGACCAAGCCGCTGCGCGCCACCTATCGCCTGGCAGGGCGTGATGCCCAGGCTGCCGAACGCTACCTGGGCGAGCAGTTCCGGATGCCGCCCCTGCGGCGCTCCTGTTGTGTCTGGGATGCGCCGCCAGGCTTCTACCGTGACCCGCGCAGCCAGTTGGGCTACAGCGTGTTCATGGGGTCGGCGGAAACCTTCGTCGATCGCCGCGAAGCCTGGGGGGATATCGACTATTTCTATCTGACTATCGACCTCGACACCGAGGAACCCTGAAGCCCGGGCCGATCAGGCCGGTTGCGGCAGCGCGAGCAATTCGCCAAGGACCTCTCGCAGCCGCGGATGCTGCGGAACCCGAATGGCGAACTCGTTCTGCAACAGGGCAATCAACTCGTCGGGGTCGGTGATCTGCCGCCGCTCGCTGTCCTGGCCCAGGCGATGCACGGCGTAGCTGCCGTTGTTGAGGGTCCGGCGCAGGCCTTCGCCCATCAGCGCGACTTTCAGCTGACCGAGAAACGGTGAGTCCTTGTGGGTCGAGACGAACCAGTTACCCATCTCGTAATCCGCCGCTTCCTGCCGCTGCAAGTCGAACACATACATCGCCCGCCACTCGCCGACCACTTTGGCACGCAGGGTGTAGCTGCCGTCACGCTCGGTGATGCGATAGGGCTCGTGGGGCGTGGCCTGCTCGTCCTCGGTATCGAGCAGCAGCGGCGCGGTAGGCACCATGCCGCCAAAGCCGACGTCCGAGACATAACGCACGCCATCCAGGGTCAGCAGCACCAGGCGGTGGGTACGCGCCGGCCAGGCATCTTCCGGCCCGCCCATCACCACCCTCCCGGTAATGCCCCGCGCCTCGTAGCCCAGGTACTGCAACAGCACCAGGTACATCTGGTTGAGTTCGTAGCAGTAGCCGCCACGGCCCTCATGCAGGACCTTGTGTTCCACCGAAGCCAGGTCGATCGGCACCGGCACGCGCAACAGGGTCGACAGGCTTTCGAAGGCGAAGGTACTGGTGTGGCGCAACTGCAGCTCGCGCAAGGTCGCCAGGGTCGGTGGCGGTGCGCTGTCGTAACCGAGCCGTTGCAGGTAAAGCGCGAAGTTCATCAGGTGGGGCTGACTCATGGAGTTGTCCTTATGCATGAGGTGTCGCATATCGGCGCTATGTATAAGCCATTAACGCCCCGAACCGACAATTGATTTGGCCAATATCCCTGCTCGAAACAGCCCATTAATGGACCTTGCCAAGGCTTGGGCGTGTGCCTGTAATAGGCGGCCGAAGCCCCCTCCATCACTGCCGGAAAAACCTGTCATGGAAACACTGGAAGGCCCGCGAATCCTCCTGCGACCGCTGCAATTCTCCGACGCCGACGCCCTGGTCAAGGCCGCCGAGGATGGCCAGTTGTGGCGGCTGCCGTTCACCGTGGTGCCGTCCAGCGCGACGGTGAACGATTACTTGCAGATAGCCCTCGGCGGCCGCGATGCCGGCACAGTCCAGCCCTTCGCCACCGTCCTCAAGGCCAGCAACGAGGTGATCGGCTGCACCCGCTTCTGGAAGATCGACCGCAAGAACCGCAAGCTGGAAATCGGCAGCACCTGGATCGCCACGCGCTGGCAGAAAACCTTCGTCAACACCGAAGCCAAGTACCTGATGCTGTGCCATGCCTTCGAGGTGCTCGGCTGCGTGCGGGTGCAGTTCACCACCGACGAAATCAATGAGAAATCGCGCAACGCCATCCTGCGCCTGGGAGCCAAGCAGGAAGGCATCGTGCGTCATGAACGGATCATGCCCGATGGCCGCAAGCGCAACTCAGTGCGCTTCAGCATCATCGACGATGAGTGGCCGCAGGTGAGGCAACAGCTCGAAAGCAAGCTGGGCTACCCGGATCAGGACCGAACCTGACTGTCAGCGGTCCGAGCGCGCCAACGGCTGGTTGACGCTCTCGATCGCCACCTGATTGCGCCCGGATTTCTTGGCCTGGTACAGCGCGGCATCGGCGTGTTCGAGGAAGGCTTCGATGCTGTCGCGCCCGCTCGGCACGAAGCAGTAGCACCCCAGGCTGAGAGTGACCCGGCCAAAGGGCGAGCCGGTGTGCGGGATGTGTTTTTCCATGACACTGCGACGAATCTGCTCGGCCATGGCGAGGGCGCCCGGCATCTCGGTGTCGGGCAACAGCACCACGAATTCCTCCCCGCCATAACGCACCGCCAGGTCGGCCTTGCGCTGGCAGCAATCCCTCAGCACCTGCGCCACCTCGGCCAGGCACTGGTCCCCGGTCACATGGCCGTAGGTGTCGTTGTAGCGCTTGAAGAAATCGATATCGAGCATGATCAGGCTCAGCGGGCTCGCCTGCCGCCCTCCGCGCCCGAACTCGGTCTCCAGCGCCCGCTCGAGCAGCCGGCGATTGGCCAGGCCGGTCAGGCTGTCATGGGTCGCGATCACCTCCAGCGCCGCCTGCGCGGCCCGCAGGTCCGCCTCGATGCGTTCGCCGTTGCGCAGCTGATGCACGAACACCCAGCCGAACAGGCCGATGCCCAGCACCACCAGGGCGACAATGGCGCTGGACTGGTAGGCGCTGGCATACCAGTCCTTGAGGACCGCATCCTTCGAGCTGGCCGCACCCACCACCAGCGGGTAAGCCTCCAGCTGCCGATAGCCGTAGAGCCGCATCTTTTTGTCGACCAGCGAACGAATCATGGCCGTGCCCGAGGGCGCCTCGGACAAGTACTTGCTGAAAATTTCCCCGCGCGCCAGGGACGCGCCGATCTGCCGCTCCTCCAGCGGGCGCCGCGCCAGCAAGGTGCCATCGGACAGGGCGAGGAACATGGTGCCGCTGTCATCGATATCGAAGCTTTTGAAGAACTGGTCGAAATAGGCCAGCCTGATGCCGGCCAGCAATACGCCCTCGAAATTGCCCTGCTTGTCGTTCAGCCGCCGCGTCAGCGGAATGATCCACTCTCCGTTTTCCCGACTGCGAATCGCCGGCCCGACATGAGCCAGCAAGGAAGTGTTCTGCTGATGAAAGCGGAAGTAGTCCCGATTGGCCACGCCTTCCCCGCGGGGCAAGCGATCGAACGAGGTGACCACCCATTGCCCCGTCCGGTCGAACAGGAACAGGCCATGCATCTGTTTGAGCGCCTGCGCCCTCTGCGCAAAGATCTTCTGCAGGAATGGCTTCTGCGCCGGGCCATAACCGTCCTTCTGAATCCAGTCGGCCAGGCTGGCCAGCACCAGGTCGGCCTCGATGAAGGTGTCCTCGGCCTGTTGCGCCATGGCCCGGGTCAGGTTCGACGAGGCGACCTGCGCCCGCGCCATATCGTAGTGATAGGACTGCGCCAGCTGCAGATAAAGCAGGCCGCACAGGCACAGGCAAACCATTGAAATGAATACCACCGCGGCCTTGAGCAGCGGAAGCCGCTTCAAGGCTCGATCGGAAGAATGGTGAGGATCGTGAATCGGGATAGGCAAAGCATCATCCTGGCAGGGTAAGGCATCCAATGCAGCCGGGCTGGCCAATCCTAAGAGGTAATAGCGGACAATTCAGGGTGGCACCATCTGAAAATGTAGAGCATTTTTCTGATGTCCATCAGGGATATATAAAAAACACCTCGTCACAATACAAGCATCGTCATCCAGCAGAGGGTCATGAATCGCTGGTCACCGTCCGCCAAGGTAAAGTACCTTCCGAGACTACACTTACCCTCACATCACGATAGGAAATCGGAATGAGTAAGGTCGATGAACTCGCCGCAAGGCTGAAACAAAAACAGGACAGCTGGGCCAAGGAAGACATCTCGGCAGACAAAGCCATCGAGCTGTGGCCTGCGCAGGTCTATGAGATGTACCACCAGGTCGAGACCTGGCTGACTCCCCTGTCAGAGGTCGGCCTGAATATCCGGCGCGTCCCCACTCGCGTGTTCGAGAGCCACCCCTCTGGCGCCACCTTCAACTATGCCATCGATCAACTGCTGATCGAGGGCAACCATAAAAACATCCTCCTCGACCCCATCGCCCGCTTCACCAGCGGTGGCGCCGGGCGTGTCGAAATCCATGGCAAAGGCCCGGAGCGCTACATGCTGCGCAGCGGTAGCGAGCATGGCGAGGGGCACTGGCTGATCCAGACGGTTCCAGGTCCCGGTAAAACCAGGCCGGACCCGCTCGAGCTCAATGAAGACACCCTGCTGTCAGTGATCCAGGAAGGCCTGGATCTCTGACCTTCGCTCAAGCGACTGCCCCTTCGGGCAGTCGCGCCGCTGAGGCCGACGGCTAGACCCGCCGCGCCGCACAATAGCCCACTATCACCTGGGACAACGCAGTCACCATGCCCTGATCGGCATCCTTGGCCGTGAACAACCGAAACTCCGCGTCGGGCAATGCCGGCAAACCATGCTCGGCCCCTAACACCGCAAGCCCCTGCCCCACCTGACTCGTCGCTATCGGCGCCACCGCGAACCCGGACAGGACAGCCGTGCGCAACGCCGCGTTGCTGGAGCAAAGCATTGCCGTACGCTGGGCGATTCCCGCTTGCGCCAGCCGCTGCAGGGCCACCGCCCGATAAGGGCAGGGCTCGGGAAACAGCGCCAGCGGCAAGGGTGTCGGCAAGCGGCCGACCAGATACGCGGAACTCGCCCATACCAGCGGTTCCTGCCACAGCAGCAGGCCCGACTCACGGGTTTCACACAGCGAACCGATGACCACCTCAAGACCGCCCTGCTGCATGCGCTCCAGCAGCGTGCCGGGAATATTCACCTGGATATCGATTTCCATGCCCGGGTACTGCGCCGCGAACTCCTGCAAAAGGCGCAGCAGGCGGGGCTCGACGAAGTCCTCGGACATGCCGATCCGCACCCGGCCGTGAAATGGCGAACGCGTCAGCTCGGCCCAGGCATCGCGATTCAAGGCGAGGATGGCGCGGGCATAGGCCATCAAGCGCTCGCCATCGACGGTCAAATGCTGGGAACGCGTGGTACGGGTCAGCAGCGGCTTGCCAACCTGTTCTTCCAGGCGCCGCAGGTGTCCGCTGACCGCCGACTGCGTCAGGTGCAGCCGTTCGGCGGCACGGCTGAAGCCTTCCTCGTCCACCACCGTCACAAAAGTCTTGAGCAACAGAACATCGAACATATAGAGATACGTGATCAATCATCAATTTATTTACGATTTATATTCCGCTAAGCGCTATGTTGCAATGCCGGCATTCCTCCTCCGAGATGCCGTCATGACCCGCCTGTTGCATATCCAATGCTCCCCCCGCAAAGAGCGCTCCGCCTCGCAACAAATCGCCCGAGGTTTTATCGACCGCTACCAGACCCACCATCCCCACACCGAAGTCAGCACCCTGGACCTGTGGAGCCTGGAGCTGCCAGAATTCGACCAGCACGCCATGGACGCCAAATACGCCGGCCTGCAAGGCATCGCCCTGTCTCCCGACCAGCAAGACGCCTGGAACACCCTCGAAACCCTCGCCGCCCACCTGCACAACGCCGACCTGCTGGTACTCTCCGTGCCCCTGTGGAACTACAGCATTCCCTACAAACTCAAGCACTTCATCGACCTGATCACACAGAAAGACATCCTCTTCAGCTTCACCGCCGAACACGGCCTGCGCGGCCTGCTGCACAACAAAACCGCGGTCGTCGCCTACGCCCGCGGCCTCGACTTCTCCCCGCAATCCGACACGCCTGCGGAGCGCTTCGACTTCCAGAAGCCCTACGTCGAGGCCTGGCTGAAGTTCGTCGGAGTCACCCAGGTGCACGCGCTGATCGTGGAAAAGACCATCCTGGGGTATGAGGTGGACCAGGCGGCGCGACAAGAGGCCGGGAATCGGGCTCGGGAGCTGGCGGACAGCTTCAAGTGATTCAAATGCAGCGAAGATTCGCCTAACCAAGCAGCTATCGAACCAAACAAAAAAGCGGGCGACCTTAAGGCTGCCCGCTTTTTATTACCCTGCCGCTGTTCATACAACCAACCGAAATATAGGAACGAAGACCATTCATCCTCCTGGTACGCGCGCCCTCCCAACCTCGGAACGCCATTCCTGATAAACTTCCCCTCCTTCGCCTCACCCATCCAGATTGCCCAATGCTCTTATCTCCTGCTCCAACTGCCTCGCCAGTCCTTTCTCGCCGCTTCTCTGTGGCGCCGATGATGGACTGGACAGATAGACACTGCCGCTTCTTCCTGCGCCTGCTGTCCAAGCACGCCCTGCTCTACACCGAGATGGTCACCACCGGTGCGTTGCTCAATGGCGATCATGAGCGTTTTTTGCGTCATGACGAGTCCGAGCATCCCCTCGCCTTGCAGTTGGGTGGCAGTACGCCGGCGGATCTGGCGGCTTGTGCGCGGATGGCGCAGGAGCATGGTTACGACGAGGTGAACCTCAACGTCGGCTGCCCGAGCGATCGGGTGCAGAACAATATGATCGGTGCCTGCCTGATGGGGCATCCAGGCCTGGTGGCCGATTGCGTGAAGGCGATGCGCGACGCGGTGAGCATTCCGGTGACGGTCAAGCATCGGATCGGCATCAATGGCCGCGACAGTTATGAGGAACTGTGCGATTTCGTCGGCCAAGTGCGCGAGGCTGGCTGCACCAGCTTTACCGTGCATGCGCGGATCGCGATTCTTGAGGGGCTGTCGCCGAAGGAAAACCGCGATATTCCTCCGCTGCGTTATGACGTGGCGGCACGGCTGAAGGCGGATTTCCCCGAGTTGGAGATCATCCTCAACGGCGGCATCAAGACCCTGGAAGCCTGCCATGAGCACTTGCAGACTTTCGACGGGGTGATGCTGGGCCGCGAGGCCTATCACAACCCGTATCTGCTGGCGGAGGTGGATCAACAGTTGTTCGCCAGCACGGCACCGGTGATTTCCCGGGCCGAAGCGCTGGCACAGTTGCGGCCCTATATCGCCAGGCACCTGGCCACGGGTGGCGCCATGCACCACATCACTCGCCATGTACTGGGGCTGGGCACCGGTTTTCCGGGGGCGCGCAAGTTCCGCCAGCTGCTCTCGGTGGACATCCACAAGGCCAAGGATCCGCTGGCGCTGCTGGATCAGGCCGGGCAGTTGCTCGAAGGTCGCTAACGGTCGCGCGGGTTGAACCTGACGGGTGTTTTGGCATCGTAGTAAACGGATAGCGCCCCAGCATTCAAACACCTGTTTTTCAGGTTGTTGCCCTTGGGGCTTGTTTAGGCATCCGGTTACGTATTCGCGCCCTTGAGCGGCTGTCAGCGCTCGGGTAATGTCAACAGACCCACAGGACAGAGCACACTCATGACTTCCAAGCTGGAACAACTCAAGCAGTTCACCACCGTGGTTGCCGACACCGGCGACTTCGACGCTATCGCCCGGGTCAAACCGGTAGACGCCACCACCAACCCTTCCCTGCTGCTCAAGGCCGCGGCCATTCCGGGTTACGCCGAGCTGCTGAATGCCTGCGTCAGCGACGTCAAGGGCGATGTCGGCCTGGCCAGCGACCGTTTTGGCGTCGCGGTGGGTAAAGAAATCCTCAAACTGATCCCGGGCCGTATTTCCACCGAAGTGGATGCACGCCTGTCGTTCGACACCGACGCCATGCTCAAGCGCGCCCATCGCCTGATTGAGCTGTACGACAAGGCCGGCATCGGCCGTGATCGTGTACTGATCAAGATCGCCTCCACCTGGGAAGGCATCCGCGCTGCCGAGCAACTGGAACGCGAAGGCATCCAGACCAACCTGACCCTGCTGTTCTCCTTCGCCCAGGCGATCGCCTGTGCCGAGGCCGGCGTGTTCCTGATCTCGCCATTCGTGGGCCGTATCTACGACTGGTACAAGAAGGCCAGCGGCAACGATTACACCGGCGCCGACGATCCGGGCGTGCAATCGGTGACCCGCATCTACAACTACTACAAGGCCAATGACTACAAGACCGTGGTCATGGGCGCTAGCTTCCGTAACCTGAACCAGATCGAGCAGCTGGCCGGCTGCGACCGCCTGACCATCAGCCCCGACCTGATCGAGAAGCTGGCCGCCGATACCGGCAAGCTGGAGCGCAAACTGGCGCCGGGCCATGCTGGCGAAGCCCGCCAGAGCCTGAACGAAGCGCAGTTCCGTTGGGCCTCCAATGAAGACGCGATGGCCACCGAGAAACTGGCCGAAGGTATCCGTCAGTTCGCCCGCGACCAGGAAAAACTCGAGGCACTGCTAGCCGCCAAGCTCTGATCGAGCAAGCGCCAACGCAAAAGGGCGAACCCTTGTGGGTTCGCCCTTTTTTATGCGCTGCCGCTTTTATCGGATCAGTTACGTTCCAGGGCATTCACCAGATCGTGGAACGCCTCGCGGTTGGAATCGTTCAAACCCATGAGGATCTTGTGCGCTTCCAGCACCTTGAGCCGCACTACCTCTTCCGACTGGTCCTGGGATGGCAGGTCGGTCAGGCATTCCGGGCATGGGATCGGACGGTCAACGATGTTGAACACCTGATCGAAGCCCATGGACTGCAGCAGTCGGGTGATGTCTTCGTGGGTGGTGACGACGGTCGGCAACAGGCCGACCTTCTGCCGCGACAGGATCGACAGCTTGGCCAGCAGGCCCAGGGTGGTGCTGTCGATGCTACGGGTTTCGGTCAGGTCGATCACGATCGCCGAGAAGTTCAGCGCCGTGAAGATCCGCTCAATAGTCGCATCCAGCGCCGAACACAGGGTCAGGCGCACTTCACCGATAAACTTCAGGACAAAGGTGCCGTCCTGCTCGGCGAACTGGATTCTACCGGTACTCATTAAAGATTCCTGCTCAACACCAACAGGGCGATATCATCCGGCATCTCCCCTAGCGTGGCCAATCCAAAAACCTGCCGCAGACCATCCAGGCTGCCGCCTGCCGTTCTCACCCGTTCAGGTAAGGCGACCTCTTTCTCTTTGAGTGTGGGTTCCGGCAAAAGGTCCAGAATGCCATCAGACATCAGCGTCAAGCTGAAGCTCGGAGGCAGTTCCAGAATGTGATCTTCGTAGGTGGCTTCATTGAACAAGCCTACCGGCAGACCGCGCCCTTCCAGGTAACGCACACTGTCTGGCGTGTACAACACAGGCAATGGCAGGTGTCCGCCAATGCTATAGGTCAACAAGCCCGTCTCCTCGTCGATGACGCCACCGACCATTGTCACGTGTTTGCCCAGCTTACAGCTGATCAGGCCACGGTTGATATGGCCAAGGACTTCCGACGGTTTGAATTCCGGCAAAGTGCCATTGCGCTTGGACTCGAACAGCAAGCGCGTGGTCATGAACTTGAGCAGCACCGTGACAAAGGCCGATGACGCGCCATGTCCGGAAACATCCGCCAGGTAAAAGGCTACGCGGCGCTCGTCGACACGAAAGTAGTCGACGAAATCGCCGGACAGGTACAACGACGGGATGATCTGGTGCGCGAACTTGAACTGGTCGATGGTCCAGGGGCTCACCGGCAGCATGTTCATCTGCACCTGGCGCCCGGCGTTCTGATCTTCCTGCAACAGGCTCAGGCTGGCTTCGAGCTCGCGGTTGGCGGCTTCCAGCTTCTCCCGGTAGCGCTGGTTTTCCAGCAGCAGCCGTGCACGATCCAGGGCCCGGCGCACCGAGTGCTCCAGCACCGCGAGGTCTTCCAGCGGCTTGATCAGGTAGTCCGCCGCGCCCAGGCGCAAGGCCTCGACGGCATCGTTCATCACACCGGCACCGGAAACCACGATGACCGGGGTTTGCGGTTCGATGTCGGTTACCTGACGGATAAGTTCGAGGCCGCCCATCTGCGGCATGCGCAGATCGCAGATCACCAAGTCGGGCTTTTCCTGCTCGAACACCTGAAGTCCCTGCTGGCCGTTACTGGCCTGCAGGACGCTGAAGCCACTGTCTTCCAAATAGGCCGCGAGGCTCGCGCGCACTACTTCGTCGTCATCGATTATCAGCAGCGTGGCACTGGTTTTTGGCATGTGGGCAAACGGCGCCAGAATTAGGTTGGCGTAGGTGGCTGGGCGCAGGGCCTGGGCACACACTACTGGATTCGCTTTCTAGCCACTCTGGAAACGGAGCCAGGGCCCGTAGCCCTGCACGCTCGACCATCAGAGGTGCCCTTCTAAGGCGCAGACGGTACTCCCATCCGCGGGGCGTTTCAAGCTCATGCCGATGGTCGCTGGACGTCTTTACACCTCAAATCACCGGGAGTTATAAGAACAGACAAATCCGCAACTTAAACGCAGGATGGAGCCTATGAGCCCAAACGATCGTGACTACAGTGAAAAGCGCGATTACATCCGCATGCGGGTGGATGCAGAGGTCACGCTGATCCACCAGGGCCAGGTGATTCCAGCCGTCTGCATCGACCTTTCCAGCAGTGGCATGCAGGTCCGGGCACCCCGCTCATTCAAGGTCGGCGACCAGCTCAGCGTGCGTATCGATTCAGACCATGCAGCCCTCAGGGGACTGGAAGCGGACACCGAAGTGGTCTGGGTCACTGAGCTGGAAGGCAACGGCCAGAAACTTGGGCTTACAATCCTGAAGATGAACTGATTCTGAAACCCATGAAAAAGGCGGCCTCGAGGCCGCCTTTTTCATGACTGGGTCGACACTTAAAAATCGTCTTCGACCTTGCCGTCCTTGACCTTGAATTCGCGGTTCTGCAGATAGGCATTGCGAATGAAGGTGTACTTGTCGCCACTGATCAGCTTCTCGCTCGACAGCAGGCTGGCGCGGGTGTCGACGACCTCCAGGGCAAACACGCTGTTACGCACCGGCACGTCGTTCACATAACGGTAACCGTCGGTGAAGCTGTCCACATACTTGGCCGGCGCGTCGCGCAGGGTGCTCGGACCGAAGAACGGCAGCATCACGTAAGGACCGCTGCCGACGCCCCAGTAGCCCAGGGTCTGGCCAAAGTCTTCATCGTTACGCTGCAAGCCCATCTTGGTGCTCACATCGAAGAAGCCTGCCACGCCGATAGTGGTGTTCATCAACAGCCGCGCAGTGTCGACGGCAGCGGCATGGGGCTTGGCCTGCAGAATATCGTTGGCCAGGTTGCCGACATCGCCGATGTTACGGAAAAAGTTGTGAATGCCGTCTTCGAGAAATTGCGGCGTTACGGCCTGATAACCTTTGGCCAGAGGTTTCAGCGCATAGGTGTCGATGGTGTCGTTGAAGGTGAAGATCGGGCGGTTGATGCTTTCCCACGGATCGTCTTCCGCAGCGTGGGCCAAAACCGGCACCAGCAGCATGCCGGCACACATAAGCTGAACGAGACGATTGCTCCAGCGCATAGCAGAAACTCCTTGGATTGTACTGTCGCGGGCGCTATGCCCTGGCGGTAAGCGGGCTAGTATAAGTCGGATATATCCATTTATGCAGCATTGGCGCAGCGCTTAGCCCTCTCCCCCCTCGTTTGCATGGCCTGTTCACAGGGATGTCACCCAACGGTCATCTGCCGTCGATACGCTTGCAAGGTATTTCAGGGACGTCATGATGCCTCACGCCGAAGCCTTGCCTGTATCCACCCCCACCTTGACCGCCGTGCTCTTTGGCCTCAGCGGCTGCCTGGTGGATTTCGGCGCGCGGATACGCCTGCACAGCGCCGATCACCCGCTCCTGGAACAGGCCCACGCCACCCACGGCGCCCTGGACATCCTGCACAGCCTGCAACAACAAGGCGTGCCTTGCGCCTGGCTCGACGAGTTGCCCGACAGTCTCGGCAAGCGCCTGGCGAGTTCACTGCCCGACTGGGTCACCCCCTCCCCCAACACAGGCTCCCGCTGGCCTGCTCCCGATGCCTGCTGGCAGGCGCTGATGGCCCTGAATGTCGGCCGCCTGGACGGCTGCGTGCTGGTCAGCGGCGAACCTCGCCTGCTGCAATCGGGCCTCAACGCCGGCCTGTGGACCATCGGCCTGGCGTCCTGCGGTTCGCTCTGCGGCATGAGCCCGGCGCAATGGCAGGCGCTGAGTCAGCAGGAACGCGAGCTCAAGCGTGGCAAGGCGACCCTGCATCTATTCAGTCTCGGCGTGCACTCGGTGATCGACCATCTGGGCGAGCTGCCGACCTGCCTCGCCGACATCGGCCAGCGCCGCCTGAAGGGTGAAAAACCCTGACTTGATCAAGATCATGCACATTGCCTGCGAGTGGATTACGCTAAGGTTCAGACATGGACCTTTAGCGAACCGGCGCGGTCCATGGCTGTGCCTATCAATGAAGGGAGAACGCCATGCCTGCCCGCGAACTGCAAGAACAGCTCAATACCCTGCGCGAGCAATTGGAGCAGAACCCACCGCTTTCGGAAGCAGAACGCGCCAATCTGCAGGAATTGATGCAACAGATCGAGCTCGAGCTCAAACTGGAAAACGCCACCCAGGACACCAGCCTGGCCGACGGGGTCAACCTTGCCGTCGAACGCTTCGAGCTTGAACACCCCGCCATTGCCGGCACCTTGCGCAACATCGTGCAAACCCTCGGCAACATGGGGATTTAACCCCCTTACAAACAAAAAAAGCCCCGCTACCAGAGCGGGGCTTTTCATTACTGGCGAACCAGTCGGATGTTGGCGAAACTCGCGGTTTCGGTGCTGCGATACGGGTTGATGTCCAGGCCGCCACGACGCACATAACGCGCATACACCGTGAGCTTCTCCGGCTGCAGCAAACGCTGCAGGTCGAGGAAAATCCGCTCCACGCACTGCTCATGGAAGTCCGAGTGCTGGCGGAAGCTCACCAGGTAGGCCAGCAGGCTGGCGTGATCCAGCGCCGGGCCACGGTACTCCACCACCACGCTGCCCCAGTCCGGCTGGCTGGTAACCGGGCAATTGGACTTGAGCAGATGACTGTGCACGCTCTCCTCGACGATCCGCGACCTGTCGCACTGCAGCAGCTCCGGACGTGGATGTTCATAGCTGCTGACGTTGATATCCAGCTCGTCGATGCAGGTCCCCGGCAAGGCCACCACACCTTCTGCCTCCACTTCGCCCAGGCTGCGGATCCGCACGCCCACCGGCTTGCCGGCTGCCGCCGAAAGGTCGGCACGCAAGGTTTCTTCCAGGCTCTGGCGGTCCGCGAAAGGGGTCTGGTTCAACGAGTTGAGGTACAGCTTGAACGACTTCGACTCAATGATGTTCGGTGAATCCGCCGGAATGCTGAATTCGGCGATGGCCACCACCGGCTTGCCGGAGGGCAGCAGCCAGGACAGCTCGAAGCAGTTCCAGAAGTCCACGCCTTTATAAGGCAGGGTGTCGGCGCTCAGGCCCAGCTCGGCCCATTTCGCCGCCCGCGGGATCGGGAACAGCAAGGACGGCGTGTAGGTGGAGACGTATTCACTGGACTTGCCCAGCGGCGAATGTTCGGCTGCGGGATGCATGGCGGAAACCTGACTGAAGAATCAGGCGATTCTATCAGTCTTTGCCTCCGCCTTTGAGCCCCAGGCGCTTACTGGCTGACGGTCAGCTTGCCGACCATGCCCGCCTGATAGTGCCCCGGGATATTGCAGGCGAACTCCAGGCTGCCGGCCTTGCTGAAGGTCCAGGTCAGTTCAGCGGTCTTGCCCGGCTCCACCAGCACGCTGTTCGGATCGTCGTGCTTCATGCCGGGCATCGCGCCATGCCCCATGGCGGCGTGATCCATGGCCCCGGCGGGCATGCTCTTCATCGCGGTGGGTGTCAGCATGCTGCTCTGCTGCATCTTCAGCATTTCCTGCTGGTGCTCGGCATGCATGCTCGCGGTACCGATATTAAGCTCATGCAGCAACTGGCCCTTGTTGATCAAGACAAAACGCACGGTTTCGCCAGCCTTGATGTTCAGGCTCTTGGGGGTGTAGGACATGTCGTTCATGACCACTTCCACCGTACGCGTGGCCTTGGCCGCCGAGGCCGCCTGACCGAAATCGTAGCTCTGCGCCGGCGATGCCCAGGCCGGCACATTCAACGCCAGCAGGCACACGGCCAACGTCAATGAACGAGGTAAAACACCCTTGGGCAAAAACATAATCGCACTCCAATAAGATGAGGTTCAGCTTGTGTGAAACTCTAAGGCCGCAGCGCTGCCAGCCAGCTGACTGCTAGATTACAACTTTGTCAGCTTGTGCCGTGCGGCTGTTGCCCACGGTATAAAGCCCGCGTTCCATTAGTCATGAGTCGCCCATGAAACTGCTGATCGTCGAAGACCAACCGAAAACCGGCCACTACCTGCGCCAGGGCCTGAGCGAGGCCGGCTTCAATGCCGAGCTGGTGGCCGATGGCACCACCGGCCAACACCTGGCGCTGACCGGCGACTATTCCCTGTTGATTCTCGACGTGATGCTGCCGGGCCGCGATGGCTGGCAGATCCTGCAAGCCGTGCGCGGCGCCGGGCTGGAGATACCAGTGCTGTTCCTGACCGCGCGCGATGCGGTGGAAGACCGGGTTCACGGCCTGGAGCTGGGTGCCGACGATTACCTGGTCAAGCCTTTCGCCTTCTCCGAACTGCTGGCCCGGGTTCGCAGCTTGCTGCGCCGCGGCAGCTCCACGCCGCAGGAAACCACCCTGCAACTGGCGGACCTGCGCCTGGACCTGATTCGTCGGCGAGTCGAACGCAACGGCCAGCGCATCGACCTCACCGCCAAGGAGTTCTCGCTGCTGGAAATGCTCCTGCGGCGCCAGGGCGAAGTGCTGCCCAAGACGCTGATCGCCTCTCAGGTCTGGGACATGAACTTCGACAGCGACACCAATGTCATCGAAGTGGCGATCCGCCGCCTGCGCCTGAAGATCGATGACGATTACCCAAACAAGCTGATCCACACCGTGCGCGGCATGGGCTACGTGCTCGAAGAGCGCCAGGCCTGATGCGCCGTTTGACCCTGAGTGGGCGCCTGGCCCTGTTGTTCGCCGGCTGCACCGCGGTGGTTTCGTTGCTCGCCGGGGTGCTGTTCAGCCGTGCCAGCGAAGCGCACTTCATCGAACTCGACCAGCAACTGCTGGAAGGCAAGCTGATCGCCATGCGCAGCGCGCTGCAGGGCGCCGACGACCCGCAACGCTTTGCCGAACGCAAGGCACAGCTGCAGGATGAACTCAGCCATCAACCGGACCTGACGCTGCGGGTCACAGGCGCGGATGGCGCCGTCTGGTTCGACAGCGCCAAGGGGTTGCCGGCCACCGCGGCCCAGCCGACCGGGCTGCACAGCCTGCAACACGACGGTACCGCCTACCGCATCTACAGTGCGGCCCTGGAGCCTGGCCAGGCTGGCTCGCCAGAGCTGACCCTGATGCTCGACATCACTCACCACCAGCACTTCCTGCAACGCATGCAGCACCTGATCTGGCTGACCGTCGGCCTCTCGGCCCTGGCCACCGCGCTGCTCGGGGCCTGGGCGGCGCGCAGCGGCCTGCGTCCGTTACGGCGGATGAGCGAGGTCGCCGCGGGTGTTTCCGCCAGCTCGCTGACCCAGCGCTTGCCGGAGCAGCAGATGCCCGGCGAACTGGCCGAACTGGCCCAGGCCTTCAATGCCATGCTCGGGCGCCTGGACGATTCCTTCCAGCGCCTCTCCGCGTTCTCGGCGGACATCGCCCATGAACTGCGCACTCCGCTGTCGAACCTGCTGACCCACACCCAGGTCACCCTCACCCGCCCACGGGCGCTGGAAGACTATCGCGAAGCCCTGCACAGCAACCTCGAAGAGCTGCAATGGATGGCCCAACTGGTCAACGACATGCTCTACCTGGCCAAGGCCGACCATGGCCTGCTGACGCCGAAGCGCGAAGCCCTGGAGCTGGGTGACGAAACCGACATGCTGCTGGAGTTCTATTCACCGCTGGCCGAAGACGCCGGCATCGCCCTGGGGCGCGAAGGCAGTGCGAAGATCCAGGGCGACCGCAGCATGTTGCGTCGCGCCCTTTCCAACCTGCTGGACAATGCCCTGCGTTTCACCCCGGCTGGCGGCGAAGTGCGGGTGCGGCTTGGCGAGACCGCCAAGGGTTCATACCTGCGGGTGGAAAACACCGGCGAAGGTATTCCGCCTGAACGCTTGCCACGGCTGTTCGACCGCTTCTACCGCGCCGACCCGGCGCGCCATGAAGGCAGCAGTGAACATGCAGGCTTGGGACTGGCCATCACTCAATCGATCATCCGCGCCCATGGCGGGCAGATTCGTTGCGAATCGGCGCAAGGCCGGACGAGCTTTGTGATTGAGTTGCCGAGGCAGGAGTGAGCGGAAGGTGTGCGAGCAAGCTCCCCGGAGGAGTGAGCTTGCTCGCAATAGCGGGCTTGAGCCTTAGGAGTAACGCAACGCCGTCGCCGGCTCGACCTTCGCCGCGCGCCAGGCTGGATACAGGGTCGCCAGGAAGCTCAGGACAAAACCCGCGGTGCAGATCAGGGCCACGTCGCCACCCTGCAGCTCGGAAGGCAGGTTGCTGACGAAGTACACGTCGGAACTGAAGATGTGCTGGCCGCTGACCCGTTCCAGCCAACCCACCAGCGCACTGACGTTCAACGCCGCGATCACTCCCAGCACGCCACCGATCAAGGTGCCGACGATACCGATCACCGTGCCCTGGACCATGAAGATCGCCATGATCTGCCGTGGCGTGGCGCCGATGGTGCGCAGGATCGCGATGTCCGCACCTTTGTCGTTCACCACCATGATCAGCGTGGCGATGATGTTGAACGCGGCCACGGCGACGATCATCAGCAGCAACAGGCCGATCATGGTCTTTTCCATCTTCATCGCGCTGAACAGGCTGCCCTGGGTGTGGGTCCAGTCATCGGCCTTGAAGTCAGCCCCCAGGCTGGCCGCGATGTCGCTGGAAACCTTGGGCGCGGCGTACAGGTCCTTGACCGCCAGGCGCACGCTCTGCACCTGGTTCGGCTGCCAATGCTGCATCTCGGCGGCATCGGCCACATGGATCAAGCCCATGGAACCGTCGAGTTCAGCCCCGACCTTGAACACCCCGACCACGTTCAAACGCTGCATGCGCGGGGTGATGCCGCCCGGCGCGGAGCTGATTTCCGGCACGATCAGAGTCAGCTTGTCGCCGACATTCAGGCGGAAGCGGCGTGCCGTGATCTCACCGATCACCACCCCGAACTCGCCCGGCTTCAAGGCATCCAGACGACCCTGCACGATGTGCTGGGCAACGATGGAGACCTTGCCTTCCTGGGCCGGGTCGATGCCGCTGATCTGGATCGGCTGCATCGAGCCCTTGTAGGAGAGCATGCCTTCCATCTCGGTGAACGGCACCGCGGCCGTCACCTCTGGATTTTTCATCGCCGCGGCGGCCACCGGCTGCCAGTCGTTGATCGGCTTGACGCCGACGATGGTGGCGTGGGGCACCATGCCGAGGATGCGCGAGCTCATCTCGCGCTGGAAACCGTTCATCACCGACAACACCACGATCATCGCCAGCACGCCCAGGGCGAGGCCGATCATCGAGGTCATGGAGATGAAGGAAACAAAGCGATTGCGGCGCTTGGCGCGGGTATAGCGCGTGCCGATAAAGATCGATAACGGTCTGAACATTCGCTGGGGCACCGTATGGAAATTAAAGACCCGGCGCCTGCTTCAGGCGCCGGGTTGCAGCCAGTCAGATGGGCGTCAGGAAACCTTCCTGCAGGTGCAGGACGCGATCCATCTGGCGAGCCAGGTTCATGTCGTGGGTCACCACCAGGAACGCGGTACGCATCGAGGTGCTGAGTTCCAGCATCAAGTCCTGAATGCCTTGCGCGGTGTGGGAATCGAGGTTGCCGGTCGGCTCGTCGAGCATCACCAGCCCTGGCTTGTTGACCAGGGCGCGAGCGATGGCCACACGCTGGCGTTCACCGCCGGACAGTTCGGCCGGCTTGTGCTCCAGGCGATGGGCCAGCCCTACCCGCTCCAGCAAGGCCGTGGCCCGCTGACGGGCTTCCGGGATCGCGGTCTTGCCGATCAGCAGCGGCATGCAGACGTTTTCCAGGGCGGTGAATTCCGGCAGCAGGTGGTGGAACTGGTAGACGAAACCGAGGGAGCGGTTGCGCAACAGGCCGCGACCCTTCTCGCTCAGTGCCGAAAGCTCTTCACCGTCGAGCCAGACGCTGCCCTTGGTTGGCGTGTCGAGGCCGCCCAGCAGGTTGAGCAAAGTACTTTTGCCCGAACCGGAGGTGCCGACGATCGCCACGCGCTCGCCCGGGTGCAACTCCAGTTGCAGGCCGGACAACACCACCACCGACTCCGGACCTTCCTCGTAGGACTTGCCCAGGTCGCGGCAGCTCAGAATTGCTTTTTCACTCATGCCCAACTCACTCATAACGTAGCGCCTCCGCAGGCTGGGTGCGCGCGGCACGCCAGGCTGGATACAGGGTGGCGAGGAAACTCAGGACCAGTGCCGCACCGCAGACCATCAACACGTCTTCGGCCATCAGCTGCGATGGCAGGTAGTCGATGAAGTACACGTCGGCATTGAGGAATTTGTGCCCGATCAGGCCTTCGAGGGCCGAGATCGCCGCGCTGACGTTCAACGCCGCGAACATCCCGACCACGGCGCCGATCAAGGTACCGATCACCCCGATCACCGTGCCCTGGACCATGAAGGTCGCCATGATGGTAGCCGGCGTCGCGCCCAAGGTGCGCAGGATCGCGATATCGCCCTTCTTGTCGTTCACCACCATCACCAGGGTGGAAATGATGTTGAAGGCGGCCACGGCGACGATCAGCAGCAACAGCAGGCCGATCATGGCTTTTTCCATGCGGATGGCCTGGTACAGGTTGCCGTGGGTACGGGTCCAGTCACGGGCGTAGTACTGGTTCTCGCCCAGATGCTCGGCAATTTCCCAGGCGGTGCGTGGCGCCTGGAACAGGTCGTCGAACTTCAGGCGCAGGCCCTGGACCTGATCCGGCTTCCAGCGGTGCAGGCGGCCCAGGTCGTCGAGGTTGGTCAGGCCCAGGTAGCCGTCCAGCTCGCCGGCGCCGACATGGAAGATGCCGACCACGGTAAAACGCTTCATGCGCGGGAACATCCCGGCCGGGGTCACCGTGACCTCGGGCGCGACGAAGGTCAGCTTGTCGCCCAGGCCAACCCCCAGCTTGGTCGCCGCCTTGTCGCCGATCACGATGCCGAAGCTGCCGGGCGCCAGGTCGTCCAGCTTACCCTGCTTCATGAAGTTATCGATGATCGAAACCTGGCGTTCCTTGGCCGGATCGATGGCATTGAGCAGGACTTTCTGCACCTGGCCGTTATTGGTCAGCAACCCCTGCATCTGGGTGAAGGGCGCAACCGCCAGCACCTTGGGGTTCTGCTTGACCTTGTCGGCCAGGCCTTGCCAGTCGCTGATCGGCTCACCGGACTCGATGGTCGCGTGGGGCACCATGCCCAGCACGCGGGTGCGCATCTCATGGTCGAAGCCATTCATCACCGACAGCACGACGATCATCACGACCACGCCCAGGGCGAGTCCGATCATCGAGGTCAGGGAAATGAATGACACGAAATGATTGCGACGCTTTGCACGGGTATAACGCGTGCCAATAAATACGAAGAGAGGTCTGAACATGTCGGGGCTTGTTCGGAGGAAAAGAAGACGTCCTTGTGGCGGGTCCTGGTAAGCAGCTTTACACTCAGACCACCGCCGCTACCATGGGTTCGCCATGTCGACATTAGATGAAGAAGATCGCCGCGAATACTACCGTATCGAGGACACGATCGCACTGGAAATTAGCCCCTTGTCCGCCCACGAAGCGGCGAGCAAGGAAGTGTTGCAGGATGCGTCGCCGCTGTTCAACCTGCTCAGCGAGCTGCATCTGAGCGAATTCGAATCGCAGCACCTGCTGCGCCAGGTCAGCGAGCGCGACCGGACCCTGGCCAACTACCTCAAGACCATGAACAAGCGCATCGACCTGCTCAGCCAGGTGGTGGCGCAGACCGTGCTCGGCAAGTTCGGCGAACCGCAGCGGGTGATTCTCTCCGAAGGCGGCATCGAGTTCGAACATCACCTGTCCTACCCGGCCGGCACCCACCTGGCGGTCAAGCTGCTGCTGATGCCCCAGGCCTTGGGCCTGTTGCTGCGGGCCAAGGTCACCCACTGTGAAACCCGCAGTTTCGGCACGTTCGAAATCGGTACCGAGTTCGAATCATTGACCGACGCCCAACGCCAGCTGCTGGCGCGCTATATCCTGCAGAAGCAAGCCCAGGAACGTCGCCAGGCCCGAGAGCAGAACGACCCGGCCGCCGACTGACCTGTGGCCCCCTCGCGCAGCACTGACCATCTAATGGAAAAATTTCCGTGAAGGAGCAATCGTGACCCTGATTTATGGCCACCGCGGCGCTAAAGGCGAAGCACCGGAAAACACCCTGACCAGTTTCCAGCAGTGCCTCAAGCACGGCGTGCGCCGTTGCGAGCTGGACCTGCACCTGTCCATGGACGGCGAGCTGATGGTGATCCACGACCCGACCCTCAAGCGCACCACCGACCGCCGCGGTAAGGTGGTCGAACACAGCGCCGAAGAGCTGGTGACCTACGACGCCCGCAAGGGTGGCCCGGGCTGGGTCACGCCCTGCCCGATCCCGCGCCTGGAAGAACTGTTCGAAAAGTGCGACTTCGAGCACTGGCAGTTGGAGGTCAAGAGTGCCTCGCGCACCCGTGCCGCCACCACGGTGTTGGCGATTCGCGAGATGGCCCAGCGTTTCGGCCTGCTGGACAAGGTCACCGTTACCTCCAGTTCACGGGAAGTGCTCAAGGCGGCTGTCGAATTGACCCCGGACCTGTCGCGCGGGCTGGTCGCCGAATACGCCTGGCTCGACCCGTTGAAGGTCGCGCAAAGCTACGGCTGCGAGATTCTGGCGTTGAACTGGACACTCTGCACCCCGGAGCGGCTGCAACGGGCGCAGCGTCAGGGTTTGCATGTGTCGGTGTGGACAGTCAACGAGCCTGCGCTGATGCGCAGGCTCGCCGACTTCGGCGTAGACAGCCTGATTACAGACTTTCCCGGTTTGGCCAGCGCCACGCTCGAGAGTTACTGAAATCGGTCTCCCCGGCCGGCTCAGGCCACCGGCCGGAGTCGCTCAAAAAAGCCGGTTGAGGCCGTCGTAAGCTGCGACCCGATAGGCTTCGGCCATGGTCGGGTAGTTGAACGTGGTGTTGACGAAGTACTTCAGGGTATTGAGCTCGCCCGGCTGGTTCATGATTGCCTGGCCGATATGCACGATCTCCGAAGCCTGGTAGCCGAAGCAGTGCACGCCCAGGACTTCCAGGGTTTCGCGGTGGAACAGGATCTTCAGCATGCCTTGCGGCTCACCGGCGATCTGCGCGCGGGCCATGCTCTTGAAGAAGGCCTTGCCCACTTCGTACGGCACCTTGGCCTGGGTCAGTTCCTGCTCGTTCTTGCCGATCGAGCTGATCTCCGGAATGGTGTAGATCCCGGTTGGTACATCATTGACGAAGCGCCAGCTGCCGTTGTCGACGATGCTGCCGGCGGCCGAACGACCCTGGTCATGGGCGGCACTGGCCAGGCTCGGCCAGCCGATCACGTCACCGGCGCCATAGATGTTCGGCACGCAGGTGCGGTAGTTCTCGTCCACTTCGATCTGGCCACGGCTGTTGACCTTGACCCCGATGTTTTCCATGCCCAGCCGGTCGGTATTGCCGGTCCGGCCATTGCACCAGAGCAAGGCGTCGGCCTTGATCTTCTTGCCCGACTTGAGGTGCAGGATCACGCCGTTGTCGAGGCCTTCGACGCGGTCGTATTCCTCGTTGTGGCGCACGGTGATGTTGTTGTTGCTGAAGTGGTAACTCAGCGCCTGGGAGATCTCGGAGTCCAGGAAGCTCAGCAACTGGCCGCGGTTGTCCACCAGTTCGACCAGCACCCCCAGGCCACTGAAGATCGACGCATATTCGCAACCGATCACACCGGCGCCGTAAACGATGAGTTTGCGCGGGGTGTGGCCGAGGCTGAGGATGGTGTCGCTATCGTAGATACGCGGGTGGTGGAAATCGATATCGGCCGGGCGATACGGGCGCGAGCCGGTGGCGATGATGATGTGCTTGGCCACCAGCTTCTCGACCACACCGTTGGCGCAGACCACTTCGATGGTCTGCTCGTCGGCGAAGCTGCCGGTGCCGAAGAACACGTCGACCCGGTTACGCGCGTAGTAGCCGGTGCGCGAGGCGACCTGCTTGGAGATGACCTTCTCGGCGCTTTTCAGTACATCGGGGAACGAGAACCAGCGCGGCTCGCCGATGGCCCGGAACATCGGGTTGGTGTTGAACTGCATGATCTGCCGGACCGAGTGACGCAAGGCCTTGGACGGGATGGTGCCCAGGTGGGTGCAGTTACCGCCGACCTGGCGACGGCTATCGACCATCGCTACCTTGCGTCCTGCTTTCGCGGCGTTCATTGCCGCACCTTCTCCAGCGGGGCCTGAACCCAGCACCACTACGTCGTAGTTGTAGACAGCCATGCGTACTCCTCAGAACAGGCCGCGGCACCCGATGTGGCACCTGCGGCTAAATCATGTCGCGGCCAGCGGCATGAAGGATCAATTTGGCTCGGTTACGAACCCGGGCACAGTCTATAGAAGCGTCAACGCCGCGCACATTAACCCTTGGTCGCGTCGCCGGCTACTTTTGCCTGCGACATCGCGCCGCGGCGCTGCGCAAGATTACTGCTTTTGTCCGGCAAACAGGCGATCAAACGCGCGATTGCTGCGTGTGACGAAGCCTGTATCGGCGCGAATCACAAAAAATGCGGCGATATCGTGTTTTTCTGCGTAATCCCAGCCGCGCTCGGGACCGAGGATCAGCAACAGGGTCGACAACCCATCAGCCATCACGGCCGCGGGGTGGATCACCGTGACCGAGGCCAGCCCATGTTCGACAGGCTTGCCGGTACGGGCGTCGAAGGTGTGGGAGTAACGCTGCCCGTCGCGCTGGAAATAATTGCGGTAGTCGCCGGAAGTCGAAACCCCATAACCGTCGACGGCGATGACCCGCTCGGCCACCTGTCGGTCGTCCCGCGGCTCCTCCAGGGCGATGCGCCATGCCGAACCGTCGGGTTTCCTGCCGACCGCCTTGAGTTCGCCCGTGGCTTCGACCAGGTAATTGTCGATGCCCATTTCCGCGAGCCTGGCGGCAATCCGGTCCACCGCATAACCGGCGGCGATGCTGTTGAAATCCACCTCGACCGCAGCGTCCTTGCACAATTGTTCGCCCTCGATACGCAGGTGGGTGTAGCCGACCCGCTGCCGCGCTTGCGCCAGTGCCTCATCACTGGGCACCGCCTCTCCACGCCCCTGAGGACCGAAGCCCCAAAGATTGAGCAACGGCTCGACCGTCAGATCGAAGGAACCCTGGCTGTCCCGCGACAACTGCTGGCCCACCTCGACCAAGCGCAGGACCGCCGCCGGCATCGCCTGGCAGCTATTGGCCGGCAGATCGTTGAAGCGTTCGATGTCCGAGTCACTGCGATAGGTCGACATCTGTCGGTCGACCTCTGCGAGGATCTGCTCGACCTGGGCCTGCACCTCATTCGGCGCGGCCAGGCCTGCCCGCCTCACGTACTTGATCGAGTAGGTACTGCCCATGGTCGGGCCGCCGAAGCTTTCCAGCGAATCGCCTCGATCACATCCAGCCAGGGCCATGAGCAAAACGACAGGAACCCACCCTCGCACCCAAGATCCATCCAACAAGACTTCGCCTCCCGACACTCGATTTCCCTCTCGACAGTCGCCGATCAGGGCGGGCCATTATGCGGCAGCCAGCGCGGATTTGATCCAGGCCGAACCAAGGTTTATCACTGTCGCAGGCGCGAACTGGCTGGCAATAAATCCCAAGCCCCACATCTACTTAGCAAGCAAGCTAAGAGTTTTTGTTGCCTCGGCAGACTCATACACATATTGTTACAAACTGTCTGGCCTGCGGCTTAGCCGCCCCAGACCGTGCAACCAGGACGGATAACGACCAGGGATCGCTAACAAAATAGCCAAAGTGAGTGAATAAAATGTCCACGACCACGGGCAAAGGCAAGGCGATCTTTCGCGTTGTCAGCGGCAACTTTCTGGAGATGTTCGACTTCATGGTCTACGGCTTCTACGCCACGGCCATCGCCAAGACCTTCTTCCCTGCCGACAGTGCTTTCGCGTCACTGATGCTATCGCTGGCGACCTTCGGCGCCGGCTTCCTGATGCGCCCGCTGGGCGCGATCTTTCTCGGCGCCTATATCGACCGCCATGGCCGCCGCCGGGGCCTGATCATCACCCTGCTGCTGATGGCCGCGGGTACCGTGCTGATTGCCTGTGTCCCGGGTTATGCCACCCTCGGCGTCGCCGCGCCGTTGCTGGTGCTGCTCGGCCGCTTGCTGCAGGGTTTCTCTGCCGGGGTGGAGCTGGGGGGCGTCTCGGTTTACCTGGCGGAAATCTCCACCCCGGGCCGCAAGGGCTTCTTCGTCAGTTGGCAATCGGCGAGCCAACAGGCCGCCGTGGTCTTCGCCGGCCTGCTGGGCGTGGGCCTGAATCACTGGCTGAGCCCGGAGCAAATGGGCGACTGGGGCTGGCGCGTGCCGTTCCTGGTGGGCTGCATGATAGTGCCGGCGATCTTCATGATCCGCCGCTCGCTGGAAGAAACCCCGGAATTCCAGGCACGCAAACACCGCCCTACCCTGCAGGAAATCATCCGCTCCATCGGCCAGAACTTCGGCATCGTCCTGGCCGGCATGGCGCTGGTGGTGATGACCACCGTGTCCTTCTACCTGATCACCGCCTACACCCCGACCTTCGGCAAGGCCGAACTGCAGCTGTCAGACCTCGACGCGCTGTTGGTCACCGTGTGCATCGGTCTGTCGAACTTCTTCTGGCTGCCGGTGATGGGCGCCGTCTCGGACAAGGTCGGGCGCAAGCCGCTGCTGCTGGCGGCGACCGTCCTGGCAATCCTGACGGCGTACCCGGCACTGTCCTGGCTGGTGGCCAACCCGAGTTTCAGCCACCTGCTGATCGTCGAGTTGTGGCTGTCCTTCCTCTATGGCTCGTACAACGGCGCCATGGTGGTGGCCCTCACCGAGATCATGCCAGTTGAAGTACGCACCACCGGTTTCTCCCTGGCCTACAGCCTGGCGACCGCCACCTTTGGCGGCTTCACGCCGGCAGCCTGCACCTACCTGATCCATGCGCTGGACAACAAGGCGGCGCCGGGTATCTGGCTCAGCGGCGCGGCGGTGCTGGGCCTGATCGCGACCCTGGTGCTGTTCCGCGGCAATCGCCACGAACTGCGCAGTGCACAGGCGGCGATAGCCGATGGCGCCTGACAGGACGCTATCGCGAGCAGGCCCAATGCTTCTGTAGGAGCGAGGCTTGCCCGCGATAACACCCGGGCAAACGCCACAAACAAAAACGCCCCGACAAGTCGGGGCGTTTTCATGTGCGGCTAAGGCTTAGCGCGGGAACGCAGGCGGGTTCACCCCAGCCATGTCTTCCATCACGCGAACCACCTGGCAGCTGTAACCGAATTCGTTGTCGTACCAGACGTACAGCACAACGCGGTTGTCCTGGGTGATGGTCGCTTCAGCGTCCACCACACCGGCGTGGCGCGAGCCAACGAAGTCGGTGGAAACCACTTCCTGGGAATTGACGAAGTCGATCTGCTTGTGCAGATCGGAGTGCAGCGCCATGTAGCGCAGGTACTCGTTCATCTCTTCACGGGTAGCGGCTTTCTCGAGGTTCAGGTTGAGAATGGCCATCGACACGTTTGGCGTCGGAACGCGGATCGCGTTACCGGTCAGCTTGCCGGCCAGCTCAGGCAGGGCCTTGGCAGCAGCGGTAGCAGCACCGGTCTCGGTGATCACCATGTTCAGCGCGGCGCTACGGCCACGACGATCGCCCTTGTGGAAGTTGTCGATCAGGTTCTGGTCGTTGGTGTACGAGTGAACGGTTTCGACATGACCGTTGACGATGCCGAACTTGTCGTTCACGGCCTTGAGCACCGGCACGATGGCGTTGGTGGTGCAGGAAGCGGCGGAAACGATCTTGTCGTCAGCGGTGATGTCGGTGTGGTTGATACCGTGAACGATGTTCTTCAGCTTGCCTTTGCCAGGCGCGGTCAGAACGACGCGGTCGATACCCGGGCAGGCCAGGTGCTGGCCCAGGCCATCGGCGTCACGCCATACACCGGTGTTGTCCACCAGCAGCGCGTCTTTGATGCCGTACTGGGTGTAGTCCACCTCGGTCGGGTTCTTCGCGTAGATAACCTGGATCAGGTTGCCGTTGGCGGTGATGGTGTTGTTGGCTTCGTCGATGGTGATGGTGCCGTTGAACGAACCGTGTACCGAGTCGCGACGCAGCAGGCTGGCGCGCTTGGTCAGGTCGTTCTCGGCGCCTTTGCGCACCACGATGGCGCGCAGGCGCAGGCCGTCGCCGCCACCGGTTTTCTCGATCAGGATGCGCGCCAGCAGACGGCCGATACGACCGAAGCCGTACAGGACCACGTCGGTGCCTTTGCGGGGCGAAGCGTTTTGCTGGCCAACCACGTCAGCCAGCTCTTCGCGAACGAATTGCTCGGCGGTGCGGCCATTGCCTTCGTTGCGGAATTTGAACGCCAACTTGCCCAGGTCCACCGAGGCAGCGCCGAGCTTGAGCTCGCTCATGGCCTTGAGCAGTGGGAATGTTTCGTGGACGGAGAGTTCGCTATCGTCGGAAGAACGATGGCGAGCAAAGCGGTGAGCTTTGAGAATCGCGATGACAGACTGGTTGATCAGGCTGCGGCCATAGATCGAACTCACCACATTGTTATTGCGGTAGAGCTGACCGATAAGCGGAATCATCGCTTCTGCGAGCGCTTCACGGTCGATCCATTCACCAAGACACTGGTCGGGCTTCTGAGTCACGGGAACCTTCCACATGTAGGGGCTGAAAAAAGGGGCTACATTATGCAGCCGAGTCCCCTGCGTAGCAATGCGCGCCTGTCGCGCAGAACGTAACAAAACCCCATCCGGAAAAAACACGCCCCGCTCCAGCCCAGTAAATACGCGGGTTTCAGAAAGGCCTCATTTTGCGCGGCAACCCAGCGTTGTCTGTAACCCTCCGTAACACCGCCCCAATTCGGCACTACATTTCCTGCCAAAAAACGCGTTTTTTTGTCATAACCACTACATTTTCCGCAACCGCGTAATAGACACATCAGCAACTGACAGCCGGTATGCCGGACCGCTACAATTACCGACTTTGTCGCAACGCTGGAGCTCAACCTTCCGTGCCCGTTCTGCGTCTACCGCAACTCCCTGCCGCCGCCGGCAAACAGCACTGGGGCAATCTGCCCGGTGCCGCCCTCAGCCTGGCCATTGCCGAGGCTGCCAGCGCCGCCAAGCGCTTCACCCTGCTGCTGACCGCCGACAGCCAAAGTGCCGAACGGCTGGAGCAGGAGCTGAGTTTCTTCGCCCCGGATTTGCCCGTGCTGCATTTCCCGGACTGGGAAACCCTGCCCTACGACCTATTCTCGCCGCACCAGGACATCATCTCCCAGCGGATCGCCAGCCTGTACCGGCTGCCGGAGCTGGAGCACGGTGTGCTGGTGGTGCCGATCACCACCGCCCTGCACCGCCTGGCACCGACCAAGTTCCTGCTGGGCAGCAGCCTGGTGCTGGACATCGGCCAGAAGCTGGATGTCGAACAGATGCGTACCCGCCTGGAAGCCAGCGGCTATCGCTGTGTCGACACGGTCTACGAGCACGGCGAGTTCGCAGTGCGCGGCGCCCTGATCGACCTGTTCCCGATGGGCAGCAAACTGCCTTATCGCATCGACCTGTTCGACGATGAAATCGAGACCCTGCGCACCTTCGATCCGGAAAACCAGCGCTCCATCGACAAGGTCGATTCGGTGCGCCTGCTGCCGGCGAAGGAATTCCCGCTGCAGAAAGAGGCCGTCACCCGCTTCAAGGCCCGTTTCCGCGAGCGCTTCGACGTCGATTTCCGCCGCTGCCCGATCTTCCAGGACCTGAGCAGCGGGATCACCCCGGCCGGCATCGAGTATTACCTGCCGCTGTTCTTCGAAGACACCTCGACCCTGTTCGACTACCTGCCCCAGGACACCCAGGTGTTCTCCCTGCCAGGCATCGAACAGGCGGCCGAGAACTTCTGGAACGACGTGCGCAACCGTTACGAAGAACGCCGCGTCGATCCGTCCCGTCCTTTATTGCCGCCCGCCGAGTTGTTCCTGCCGGTGGAAGACTGCTTCGCCCGCCTGAAAAGCTGGCCGCGGGTAGTCGCCAGCCAGCAGGACATCGAGGCCGGTGGCGGCCGCGAGCGCTTCCCGGCGCAGACCCTGCCCAACCTCGCCATCGAAGCCAAGGCCAACCAGCCGCTGGCGGCCCTGGCGAATTTCCTCGACGAGTTCACCGGACGCGTGCTGTTCACCGCCGAATCCGCCGGGCGCCGCGAGGTGCTGCTGGAGTTGCTGGAACGCCTGAAGCTGCGGCCGAAGACCGTCGACAGCTGGCCGGATTTCGTCGCCGGCAAGGACCGCCTGGCGATCACCATCGCGCCGCTGGACGAAGGCTTGCTGCTGGACGATCCGGCCCTGGCGCTGGTGGCCGAAAGCCCGCTGTTCGGCCAGCGCGTGATGCAGCGCCGGCGCCGGGAAAAACGCGCCGATGCCAACAACGATGCAGTGATCAAGAACCTCACCGAGCTGCGCGAAGGCGCGCCGGTGGTGCATATCGATCATGGCGTGGGCCGCTACCTGGGCCTGGCCACTCTGGAAATCGACAACCAGGCCGCCGAATTCCTCACCCTGGAATACGCCGAGGGCGCCAAGCTTTATGTGCCGGTGGCCAACCTGCACCTGATCGCCCGCTACACCGGTAGCGACGACGCTCTGGCGCCGCTGCACCGCCTGGGTTCGGAAACCTGGCAGAAAGCCAAGCGCAAGGCCGCCGAACAGGTGCGCGATGTCGCCGCCGAGCTGCTGGACATCTACGCTCGCCGCGCCGCTCGCGAAGGTTATGCCTTCGCCGACCCGAAAGCCGACTACGCCACTTTCAGCGCCGGCTTCCCGTTCGAAGAAACCCCCGACCAGCAAACCACCATCGAAGCGGTGCGCGAGGACATGCTCGCGGCCAAGCCGATGGATCGCCTGGTCTGCGGCGACGTTGGCTTCGGCAAGACCGAAGTGGCGATGCGCGCCGCCTTCATCGCCGTGCACGGCGGCAAGCAAGTGGCGATCCTGGTGCCCACCACCCTGCTCGCCCAGCAGCACTACAACAGCTTCCGCGACCGCTTCGCCGACTGGCCGGTGACCGTGGAAGTGATGAGCCGTTTCAAGTCCGCCAAGGAAGTGAATGCCGCGGTGGCCGACCTGGCCGAAGGCAAGATCGACATCGTCATCGGCACCCACAAGCTGCTGCAGGACGATGTGAAGATCAAGAACCTCGGGCTAGTGATCATCGACGAAGAACACCGCTTCGGCGTGCGCCAGAAAGAACAGCTCAAGGCCCTGCGCAGCGAGGTCGACATCCTGACCCTGACCGCCACGCCGATTCCGCGCACGCTGAACATGGCGGTGTCGGGCATGCGCGACCTGTCGATCATCGCCACGCCGCCAGCCCGACGCCTGTCGGTGCGCACCTTCGTCATGGAGCAGAACAAGAGCACGGTCAAAGAGGCCCTGCTGCGCGAGCTGCTGCGCGGCGGCCAGGTCTACTACCTGCACAACGATGTGAAGACCATCGAGAAATGCGCCGCCGACCTCGCCGAACTGGTGCCGGAAGCGCGCATCGGCATCGGCCACGGGCAGATGCGCGAACGCGAACTCGAACAGGTGATGAGCGACTTCTACCACAAGCGCTTCAACGTGCTGATCGCCTCGACCATCATCGAGACCGGCATCGACGTGCCGAGCGCCAACACCATCATCATCGAGCGCGCCGACAAGTTCGGCTTGGCCCAGCTGCACCAGTTGCGCGGCCGGGTCGGTCGCAGCCACCACCAGGCCTACGCCTACCTGCTGACGCCACCGCGCCAGCAGATCACCCCGGACGCGGAAAAGCGCCTGGAGGCGATCGCCAATACCCAGGACCTGGGGGCCGGCTTCGTGCTCGCCACCAACGACCTGGAAATCCGCGGCGCCGGCGAACTGCTGGGCGATGGCCAAAGCGGGCAGATCCAGGCGGTGGGCTTCACCCTTTATATGGAGATGCTCGAGCGTGCGGTAAAAGCCATCCGCAAGGGCGAGCAGCCGAACCTCGACCAGCCGCTGGGTGGCGGTCCGGAAATCAACCTGCGCCTGCCGGCGCTGATTCCCGAAGACTACCTGCCGGATGTGCACGCGCGGCTGATCCTCTACAAGCGCATTGCCTCGGCCACCGACGAGGACGGCCTGAAAGACCTGCAAGTGGAGATGATCGACCGCTTCGGCCTGCTGCCGGAACCGACCAAGAACCTGGTACGACTTACCCTGCTGAAACTGCAGGCCGAGCAACTGGGCATCAAGAAGGTCGACGGCGGCCCACAGGGCGGTCGTCTCGAGTTCGCCGCCGATACCCCGGTGGACCCGCTGGCATTGATCAAACTCATCCAGGGCCAACCCAATCGCTACAAATTTGAAGGCGCCACGCTGTTCAAATTCATGGTGCCGATGGAACGTCCGGAAGAACGCTTCAACACATTGGAGGCGCTGTTCGAGCGCCTCACCCCGAAAACTGCTTGAAGGACGCCCCATGCGCCTGTTTCGCTCACTGACCTTGCTCCTGACCCTGGTCGCTCCCTCGGCGTTTGCCGACATGTATCAGGTCGAAATGATTCTGGTCCGGCAGAACGCGGTTCCCGCCATCGTCAGCCGCGCCGCCCCCGAAGACTGGGCCGCCGGTGCCCAACGCCTGGGCGCCGACAGCCAGCGCACCCCGGCGCTGGGTAGCGTGGTCGAGAAACTTACCGCCAGCGGCGACTACAGCGTGCTGATGCACAAGGCCTGGCAGCAGGCGCTGGACGAAAATCCGGTGAAAATCGCCGTCAGCGAGGGCCGGGAACAGTTCGGCCAGTTCCCGATCGAGGGCACCCTGACCCTCAAGCTCGGGCGCTTCACCGATGTGGATGCGCAGTTCTGGGTCAACCAGATCGACAGCAATGGCCTGGTGACCGCCAGCGAACGCCTGAAGCAGGAAAGCCACACCAAGAACGGCCAGCTCAACTACCTCGACAACGGTCACCTGGCCCTGCTGATCAAGATCACCTCGCTGTCGGCCCCTGCGCCGCGCGAGGCGCCTCCTGAAATCGTGGACTGACAGAAGTCCCTATGCCCCCGACCCTGACCAAACCCCTGGCACCTTCCTGGGTCAGCCGATTCAAGGAACAAGCCCTGGAGCGTGGCCGCCGCTACGCCCTGGAGAACCGCGTCAGGATCGTCCAGGCCGGCGACAGCGTCATCACCGCCAGTTGCGAAGGTTCGGGGGGCAACGTCTATCGACAGACCATCAGCCTGCGCGAGTCGGCCAAGAACACCTTGCTGATGGTCGAAGCCTCTTGCACCTGCCCGGTGCGCAGCAACTGCAAACACATCGCCGCAGTGCTGCTGAAAATCGAGGAAACCCTGGCCTACCCGGCGGCAGCGAAAGACGCCGAGCTGCTGGAAAAGCTCCAGGCTGTGCTGGAAAACCGCAGCCCCGCCCCGCTGCCGCAACAGATCGTCGACAACGTGCAGCCGGTGCCCCGACTGTGGCTGGCCAGCATCGAGTTCAGCGCCTTCGAACCGCGCAACGGCAAGATGCAGCGCTACATCCAGCACCGTGCCGCGCTGTCGTTCAGCTACCTGGAGGAATACGTCAGCGGGCAGAAAAACGCCGACGTGGTGATTCGCCAGGAACACCAGACCCTGCGCATCAAGCGCCATCCGGAAGTCGAACAACGCTATCGCGAACAGTTGCGGGCCTTGGGTTTCAAGATCGCCACCCGGCAGAGCAAGGCCCTGCCGGAAAGTGCCGGAGAGCTGTATGAAATGGTCAACGACAGCGCCTGGCTGACCTTCACCCTCAACGAATTGCCCAAGCTGCGCACCCAGGGTTGGGAACTACAGATCGACGACGACTTCGGCTTCGACCTGACCGCCGTGGACGACTGGTACGCCACGGTGGACGAAGCGCCGGGGCGCGACTGGTTCGACCTGGAACTGGGCATCATCGTCAATGGCGAACGCCTGAGCCTGCTGCCGATCCTGCTCAACCTGATGCGCTCCCACACCGAGATCCTCAATCCGGAACGCCTGGCTAAACGCCGGGATGACGAACTGATCCTGGTGAATATTCCCGGGCGCCCCAACTCGCCCAACGCCCCCCTGCAAGTGGCGCTGCCCTATGGCCGTCTGAAGCCGGTGCTGGCCACCCTCGGTGAGTTCTACCTGCAAGAGCCTGGCGAAACCACGCTGCGCCTGAGCAGTGCCGACGCGACCCGCCTCAATCCGCTGGAAGACCTGCCCCTGCTCTGGGAGGGCGGCGAACATATCCGCTCCTTCGCCCAACGGCTGCGGGATATCAAGGATTACTCGGCCCCCGCGCCGGACGGCCTGAACGCCACCTTGCGCCCCTATCAACTCGAAGGCCTGAGCTGGATGCAGTCCCTGCGCCAGCTGGAAGTCGGCGGCATCCTGGCCGACGACATGGGCCTGGGCAAAACCCTGCAGACCCTGGCCCACGTGCTCAGCGAAAAGAACGCCGGGCTCCTGGACCGGCCGTGCATGGTGGTGATGCCCACCAGCCTGATCCCCAACTGGCTCGACGAGGCGGCGCACTTCACGCCGCAGCTCAGGGTCCTGGCCCTGTATGGCGCTGGCCGCAGGAAGTACTTCCCCCGGCTGGCCGACTACGACCTGATCCTGACCACCTACGCGCTGCTACCCAAGGATGTCGAGCAGCTCGCCGCCCTGCCCCTGCATGTCCTGGTGCTGGATGAGGCGCAATACATCAAGAACCCGTCGAGCAAGGCGGCCCAGGCCGCGCGCACGCTCAACGCCCGGCAGCGCCTGTGCCTGAGCGGCACGCCGCTGGAGAATCACCTGGGCGAGCTGTGGTCGCTGTTCCACTTCCTGCTGCCCGGCTGGCTGGGAGACGTGAAGAGCTTCAATCGCGACTACCGCGTGCCGATCGAAAAGCACGCCAGCGAAGTACGCCTGCAGCACCTCAACGGGCGGATCAAGCCCTTCCTGTTGCGCCGCACCAAGGAACAGGTGGCCACCGAGCTGCCGCCCAAGACCGAGATCATCCATTGGGTGGAACTCAATGAAGCCCAGCGCGATGTGTACGAAACCATGCGCCTGGCCATGGACAAGAAAGTCCGCGACGAGATCACCCGCAAGGGCGTGGCCCGCAGCCAGATCATCATTCTCGAGGCGCTGCTGAAACTGCGCCAAGTGTGTTGCGACCTGCGCCTGGTCAACGAGGATGCGGTGCCGACGCGAGGCAGCTCCTCCGGCAAGCTCGACAGCCTGATGGAGATGCTCGAGGAGTTGTTCGACGAGGGGCGGCGCATCCTGCTGTTCTCGCAATTCACCTCGATGCTGAGCCTGATCGAGGCCGAGCTGAAGCGGCGCAACGTCGCCTACGCCCTGCTGACCGGGCAGACCCGCGATCGCCGCACGCCGGTCAGGGACTTCCAGAGCGGCAAGCTGCAAATCTTCCTGATCAGCCTGAAAGCCGGCGGCGTCGGCCTCAACCTGACCGAAGCCGATACCGTGATCCACTACGACCCCTGGTGGAACCCGGCCACGGAAAACCAGGCCACCGACCGCGCCTATCGGATCGGCCAGGAGAAGCCGGTGTTTGTCTACAAGCTGATTGCCCGCGGCACGGTGGAAGAGAAAATCCAGCACCTGCAACAGGAGAAGTCCGACCTGGCGGCGGGCGTGCTGGATGGGCGCAAGGCCGGCGACTGGAAGCTGCAAAGCGAAGACATCGAAGCCCTCTTCGCCCCGCTGCCCGACAAGAAAGGCGGACGCTGATCCTGTAGCCGCTGGCGCAGCCTGCGATCGGCTGCGCAGCAGACGTAAATACCGCGGATTCAGGTTTTGCGAGCGGCTACAGGTTTGCCGCGAGAACTCGCGCCAGCGTCGACTTCACCTTGCCCATGCCGTCCTGCAATGCCTGTTCGATCTCGGCCATGGTAATCACCGTCGCGGACTTGCCCGCCGCCGGGTTCACCACCAGCGCCAGGCAGGCGTAATCCAGTTCCAGTTCACGGGCCAGCGCCGCTTCCGGCATGCCGGTCATGCCGACGATGTCGCAGCCGTCACGCTCCAGGCGGGCGATCTCCGCCACGGTTTCCAGGCGCGGGCCCTGGGTACAGGCGTACACACCCTGGCTGCTGAATTCACAGCCCTCGGCCTCCAGCGCGGCAATCAACCGCTGGCGCAGCGACTCGCTGTAGGGATAGCTGAAGTCGATGTGGGTGACCTGCTCCAGGTCGTCGGCAAAGTAGGTGTGCTCGCGACCGCTGGTGTAGTCGATCAGTTGATGCGGCACGCAGAAATGCCCGGAGCCCATCGCCGGATGAATGCCACCCACCGCGTTGACCGCCAGAATCGCCTCGGCGCCAGCCTGCTTCAGCGCCCAGAGATTGGCCCGGTAGTTCACCTGATGCGGCGGGAAGCGATGCGGATGACCATGGCGTGCCAGAAACAACACCTCGCGCCCAGCGTATTCACCCTTCTGGATATCCGCCGACGGAGCGCCATAAGGCGTGTCCAGGGGCAAGGATTGGTGAAGGCTCAAGCCTTCGAGCCGGGTCAGGCCGGTACCGCCGATAATCGCGTAAACCGTCATCGCACAAGTCCTTAATCGATCAGCTGGGCATCCTTGAGTGCGCCGAGCGCCGCCAGCCAGCGCGGATCCTGGCGATAGTCGGTGCAGGCGAACGCCTGGCCGCGCATCCGCGCGATACGCGCCGATGGTTTCACCTTCAGTCGCTGGGCCGCGCTCAAGGCCAGCTCGGCCGCTGCCCGGTCGTTACACACCAGGCCCATGTCGCAACCGGCCGACAGCGCCGCTTCGATCCGGCTCGCGGCATCGCCCACCACATGCGCACCGGCCATCGACAGGTCGTCACTGAAAATGACGCCGTCGAACTGCAATTCACCGCGCAGGATCTCTTGCAGCCAACGGCGGGAGAACCCGGCCGGCTGGGCATCGACCTGAGGGTAGATGACGTGAGCCGGCATCACCGCCGCCAATTGCTTGCTCAGGCGCGCAAAAGGCACCAGGTCCTTGGCGCGAATCTCGTCGAGGCTGCGCTCGTCGTTGGGGATCGCCACGTGGGAGTCTGCCTCGGCCCAGCCATGACCAGGGAAATGCTTGCCCGTGGCCGCCATGCCGGCACTGTTCATGCCACGGATAAAGGCGCCCGCCAGCAACGCGGCGCGCTCGGGGTCACCCTCGAAGGAACGGGTGCCCACCACGGCGCTGCGCTGATGATCGAGGTCCAGCACCGGCGCGAAGCTCAGGTCCAGGCCGACGGCCAGCACTTCGGTGGCCATGATCCAGCCACACTGCTCGGCCAGGTATTCGGCATTCGGGTTGTCGGCGATGGCACGCATGGCCGGCAGCCGCACGAAGCCCTGGCGCAGGCGCTGCACGCGGCCGCCTTCCTGGTCCACCGCCAGCAGCAGGTCCGGGCGAATCGCCCGAATGGACGCGCTCAGCTCACGCACCTGCCGCGGATGCTCGATATTGCGGGCAAAGATGATCAGCCCACCCACTTCGGGCTGGCGCAGGAGTTGGCGATCTTCAGCCGTCAGCCAGGTACCGGCGACATCCACCATCAAGGAGCCTTGCAGGCCTGTGGTCATAGCAATTCCTTAGTAACGAAGTGCGCGCACGGCATCGCAGAAGGTGCAGGCGTGGCGCGGACGCACGAGTCCATTGCCGGCGGCAAAGCCCGGCAAGCGACGATCGGCGAAGGGTGTGAAGAGGGGTAGGAAACGAGAGTCGACATGGGCGGCTAGCTTAGCGGATGTAAGCTGCCGCGCCCACCCGGACGGTCAGGCCTTGGCGACCGCCGGAGTCGATTTGCTGCGCGGCTTGAGTTGCGCCGTGGCCATGGCATCGTCGGTGACGCCGGTTTCAGCGCGCATGCCAGCCGCGAGGAATGGCACCATCAGGCGCATTACCTGCTCGATCGAGGTATTGACCCCGAAGTCGGTCTCGGCAATCGCACGCAACGCCTTGATCCCCGACATGCTGAACGCCGCTGCCCCCAGCATGAAGTGCACACGCCAGAATAGTTCGATCGGCGGGATGCGCGGCGCGGCTTCGTTGACCAGCAGCATGTAGCGGCGGAATACCTTGCCGTACATGTCTTCCAGATAACGCCGCAGGTGCCCCTGGCTCTGGCTGAAGGCCAGGCCCAGAAGACGCATGAATATGGACAGATCGTTGCCGCTGCGAGGCTGGACCACCAGGGCCTGCTCGACGAGGATTTCCAGCAGCTCTTCGAGGCTTGGCTTGCTGTCCGGCTTGGCCGAACGCCGCTCCAGCTCACGGTCGAGGCTGATGCAGAACGGCCCGAGGAAGCGCGAGAACACTGCCTGGATCAGGGCCTTCTTGGAACCGAAATGATAATTCACCGCCGCCAGGTTGACCCCGGCCTTGCTGGTGATCAGCCGCAATGAGGTTTCGGCAAAACCTTTTTCCGCGAACAATTGCTCGGCAGCATCGAGAATGCGTTCAACGGTTTCCGACTGGGCCATGGCTACTCCGCCTGACAAACACTTGTTTGAAACATACGTTTCAGCCCCAGTCTTGTCAAGCCTGCCTGTCCGTTTTGCGGCCGGTCAGTCAGCTATTTAACCATACCTGCCGCGTCCTGTAGCCAGCCACGCGACACCAGGCATGCGCAGCGGCGACCCGACCGTCCAGCGGCGACTGGAAAAAGGAGGATTGCCAAGCGCCATTCACTGTATATAATTCCAGTCACTGTATAAAAAGACAGAGCGATCGACATGCTAAAACTGACGCCACGCCAAGCTGAGATTCTGGCTTTTATCAAACGTTGCCTCGAAGACAACGGCTACCCTCCGACCCGCGCGGAAATCGCCCAGGAACTGGGTTTCAAGTCGCCCAACGCCGCCGAAGAACACCTCAAGGCGCTGGCCCGCAAGGGTGCGATCGAAATGACTCCAGGCGCCTCCCGCGGCATTCGCATCCCGGGGTTCGAAGCCAAGCCCGACGACTCCAGCCTGCCCATCATCGGCCGGGTTGCCGCCGGCGCGCCGATCCTCGCCGAACAGCACATCGAAGAGTCTTGCAATATCAACCCGGCCTTCTTCCATCCACGGGCGGACTACCTGCTGCGGGTTCACGGCATGAGCATGAAGGACATCGGCATCTTCGATGGCGACCTGCTGGCCGTGCACACCACTCGCGAGGCCCGCAATGGCCAGGTCGTCGTCGCCCGCATTGGCGATGAAGTCACCGTGAAACGCTTCAAGCGCGAAGGCAGCAAAGTCTGGCTGATTGCCGAAAACCCTGAGTTCGCCCCTATCGAAGTCAACCTGAAAGATCAGGACCTGGTGATCGAAGGCTTGAGTGTCGGCGTCATTCGCCGCTAAAGGAGGCTCTATGCAGTTCCCTCACACACCACAGCATGCACAACTGACGCTGTTCGAAGCGTTCATGGCCCAGCCTCTGGCGCCTATCCTCAAAGAGGTAGTCGAATCGCCCTGGAGCAACGAACCGGAAGCCTTCAGTGAACTGTCGTTACGCGGTGCCGCCGGGAACTGCCTGAGCCTGCTGGCGCCTATTCTCAGGGAACTGAGCCAGGACCAGGACGCGCGCTGGCTGACATTGATTGCTCCGCCGGCAAGCCTGACCCAGGCTTGGTTGCGGGATGCCGGCCTGAACCGCGAACGGATCCTGTTGCTGCACCCGCGCGGCGCCCAAAGCGCGCAACAGCTGGCTTGCGAGGCTCTGCGCCTGGGACGCAGCCACACCGTCGTCAGCTGGCTCAATCCATTGAACAGCAGCGCCCGTCAGCAACTTATCAGCGCAGCCCGCACGGGCGATGCACAAAGCCTGAATATTCGTCTGGGCTGACCGCTAGAAGCGTCGATGAACACGCTTGAATGACACAAGGCTTCTCCAGGATTGAGAAGCCGAAAGGAGGCGACGAACGACAGCAAAAAAACCGACAAACGGACTCAGTGAAGAATCCGTGGCCCCTCTTCTTTCTCCAATTCGCCTTCAACCAGGCGACCCGCCATCTGCACACCCACGCTCAACATGGCCTTGGCCACCTCGACATGCTGGCCTTGCAAGAAGGCTTTGGCATCCTCTGAAAAGTCCAGAGTGACCAGAGAACCCTCGTCCTCAGCCCTGCGCAGCTCGATACGACCGTCTGGCAATTCGACAATTTCTAGAAAGGACGTTGGCATAAAGGTCTGTTCTCCACGAAAGGCCGGGATTATATCAGTCATCACCCCGACCTCGCGCGGGCCCAAATAGTTTTCTTTATTTGCTCGGGGTTACGAGCAGGCATTTGTCACAGAAATTCGATTTGCAATCAGAACTGGCGGCGGCTTCCTTAGCGGAAAAACCGCGTAATGACCTGTTTCTTGTTGATGGCGCGCTGACCATCGAGCTTGGAAGCATCTGAACGCCGTTGTTGAACGCCTACTCATCCTTGAATGGTGGGTCGTACTAGCAGCAGCTCAACACTCATTCAGACCGTCACGGAAGCGTATAGCCAAAGCCTTGAGGTTCTGACGCCATTGCTCCAGCTCTTCCCGGCTCAGCTCCGGCGCCTGTTCTTCTTCATCGAGGTTCACTGCGACGATCAGCGGCTGGGTGACATCGCCCTTGGGTTTATGCGGTACCCGCGGTGGCTGGAACATCGCCGAATGGGCAGCCAGCAGCTTCGCCAGCCAGGTTTCCGGGTTATGGGCCAGCTCCACCAACTCGGCCAGCTCAGGGATGGCGATGCTTTCCAGCACCTCTCGGGTCAGCAGCAGCTCCGCGCGAGGCGCATTGGCCTGCGGGAGGCGATAGAAGCCAGCAATCTCGTGACACAAGCCAAGCAGCGCGCCATACAGATGAAACAACACCGACTCTCGCCCTGCCTGCACCAGCGCCTGAGCATTCATTGCCCCGCCCGCTTCGGCTCGCGCCAAGGCTTCCAGCGACAGGCCAGCGAAGTAAATTTTCTGGTTGGTACGGGTATAGAGTTCGTGGGCCATGACGGCAATCTCCACAACGAATAGATAACAGCAGGCTGGCCGTACAGTGTCGTGGAACACTCCAGCCCACCGCAAGCCCAAAAGAAAGGCCGCGTACCCTTAGAAGTTTACGCGGCCTGTCAGAAGCGTCCGATGCGGACCTTAACGCTTGTCTTCGACTTTCCAGCTACCACCGTCGTAGAACGCACGCCAGCCGGTCGGCTTGCCGTCGACTTCGGTCTGCACGTACTGCTCCTTGGTCTTGCGGCTGTAGCGGATCACCGCTGGACGACCCTCCGGGTCCTTCTTCGGCGCTTCGCAGAGGAAGTGATACTTCGGATCGATCTCGTCCTTGTGCGGGATCAGTTCGAGCACCAGCGGTGCGCGGGTCTCACGGTTTTTCGGGAACTGGCTGGCCGCCAGGAACAGACCCGAGGCCCCGTCGCGCAGGATATAGGTGTCGTTGACCTTCTCGCATTTCAGCTCGGGCATCTTCACCGGGTCCATCTTCGGTGGCGCCGCGTCACCGCTCTTGAGCAGCTTGCGGGTGTTCTTGCAGGTCGGGTTGGTGCACCCGAAGAACTTGCCGAAACGACCGGTCTTGAGCTGCATCTCGCTGCCGCACTTGTCGCACTCCAGGCTCGGACCTTCGTAGCCCTTGATGCGGTAGCTGCCCTCTTCGATCTCGTAGCCCGCGCAATCCGGGTTGTTACCGCAGATGTGCAGCTTGCGTTTCTCGTCCAGCAGATAGGCGTCCATCGCCGTGCTGCAGATCGGGCAACGGTGCTTGCCGCGCAGTACCAGCGACTCGGATTCACCCTCGTCGTCCGCGGCGATCTCATCGCCCGGTACGAGGTTGACGGTAGCCTTGCAGCGTTCTTTCGGTGGCAGGCTGTAACCCGAACAACCGAGGAACACCCCGGTAGACGCCGTACGAATCTGCATCGGACGACCACAGGTGAGGCACGGGATATCGGTCATCACCGGCTGGTTGGCGCGCATGCCGCTGTCGCTGCCTTCGGCCACTTCGAGCTTCTTCTTGAAATCGCCGTAGAACTCGTCGAGGACGTTTTTCCAGTCGCGCTCGCCCTGGGCCACGTCATCGAGGTGCTCTTCCATGCCGGCGGTGAAGCCGTAGTCCATCAGGTTGGAGAAGCTCTCGGACAGACGCTCGGTGACGATGTCGCCCATCTTTTCCGAATAGAAACGACGGTTGTGCAGCGCCACGTAGCCACGGTCCTGGATGGTGGAAATGATCGCCGCGTAGGTCGAAGGACGACCGATACCACGCTTTTCCATTTCCTTGACCAGGCTGGCTTCGGAGTAACGCGCCGGCGGCTTGGTGAAGTGCTGGCTCGGGTCGAGCTTGATCAGCTTCAGCACATCGCCCTGCGCCATGTCCGGCAGGACATCGTCATCGCCCGGCTTGCTCATCTGCGGCATGACACGGGTATAGCCGTCGAACTTGAGGATACGACCCTTGGCACGCAGCTCGAAGCCACCAGCGGCGACGCTGACGGTGGTCGACAGGTATTGCGCCGGCAGCATCTGGCAGGCCACGAACTGGCGCCAGATCAGCTCGTAGAGGCGCTCGGCGTCACGTTCCATGCCCGACAGCTTGCTTGGATGGGTATTCACATCGGACGGACGAATCGCTTCGTGCGCCTCCTGGGCCCCTTCCTTGCTGCTGTAGAAGTTCGGTGAGGACGGCAGGTACTTGTTGCCGAACTCTTCTTCGATATAGGTCCGCGCCATCGTCAGGGCATCAGCCGAGAGGTTGGTCGAGTCGGTACGCATATAAGTGATGTAGCCGGCTTCATACAGACGCTGGGCCATCATCATGGTTTTCTTCACCCCGAAGCCCAGGCGATTGCTCGCGGCCTGCTGCAGGGTGGAAGTAATGAACGGGGCCGACGGCTTGCTGCTGGTCGGTTTGTCTTCGCGCTTGGCGATGGTGTAGGTCGAAGCCTTGAGCTTCTCCAGCGCTGCCATGGCCTGGGCTTCGTTCAGCGGCTTGAAGGCCTCGCCGTTTTCACGGGCCACTTCGAAGCGCACATTGGCGCCCTTGGCGGTGCCGAGATCGGCGTGAACTTCCCAGTACTCTTCAGGGATGAAGGCACGGATTTCACGCTCGCGCTCCACCACCAGCTTCACCGCCACCGATTGCACACGACCGGCAGACAGGCCACGGGCAATTTTGGCCCACAGCAGCGGCGAAACCATGTAACCCACCACGCGGTCGAGGAAGCGACGCGCCTGCTGGGCGTTGACCCGATCGATATCCAGCTCGCCCGGCTGGGAGAAGGCTTCCTGGATCGCCTTCTTGGTGATTTCGTTGAACACCACGCGCTTGTAGCGGCTGTCATCCCCACCAATGGCTTCCCGCAGGTGCCAGGCAATGGCCTCCCCTTCGCGGTCCAAGTCCGTTGCGAGATAGATGGTGTCGGCATCCTTGGCGAGCCGGCGCAGCTCTTCGATGACTTTTTCCTTGCCTGGAAGGATCTCGTACTTGGCTTTCCAGCCGTGGTCCGGATCGACTCCCATGCGCGAGACCAGCTGCTTGCGCGCCTTCTCCTTGGCCGACAGCGCCGGTGCTTCACCAGCAGCCGCCTTGCCACGCTTGGCGGCGGGCTCTTTGGCGGCGCTCGCCGAACCACTGGTGGGCAGGTCTCGGATATGGCCGATACTCGACTTCACCACGTATTGGTTACCCAAGTACTTGTTGATGGTCTTGGCCTTAGCCGGGGATTCCACAATGACCAGCGATTTGCCCATGGATCGGAAAATTCCTGAATTCGAGAAGTGAGAGGCGGTTGGCGCCTGACGCGGCACCGCTATATATAGTGGCAACAAGGTGAGGTCAAGCGCAGGGTTCTGCGCGACCTCGGCTCATGGCCGTGAAAAAAGACTGGGTTCGGCCTGCACCAAAGCAAAGCGTGGCACCTGCTCGCCGTCAACTTCAACCGACTCCAGGAACATGCTCAAGGGGCGCACCCAAAAGCCGTAATCGCCATACAGGGCTTGATAGAACACCACTTCCTCTTCCGTCTCGGAATGCCGCGCCACGCTGAAAACGCGGTACTGCGGTCCCTTGTAATGCTGATAGAGCCCGGGTTGTAATTGCATGTTCTGGCCCTCGCGCAAAATAAAAAATAATAAATCTTCAGAAAAACAAAAACCGGGGCACTGGGCCCCGGCTTCCATCAACGCAACGCTTAAACGCGTTCGAAGACGGTGGCAATACCCTGACCGAGGCCAATGCACATGGTGGACACGCCAAAGGTGCCGCCATTCTGCTTCATGACATTGAGCAAGGTGCCGGAGATACGCGCACCGGAACAACCGAACGGGTGACCCAGGGCGATCGCGCCGCCGTGCAGGTTAACCTTCTCGTCCATCTTGTCGAGCACTTTCAAATCTTTCAGCACTGGCAGAGCCTGCGCCGCGAAAGCTTCGTTGAGCTCGAAGAAGTCGATATCGGCAATTCCCAGGCCCGCGCGCTTCAGTGCTTTCTGCGTGGCCGGTACTGGACCATAGCCCATGATCGCCGGATCCACACCCGCCACCGCCATCGAGCGGATCACCGCCAGCGGCTGGATGCCCAGGTCCTGGGCACGCTGCGCCGACATCACGATCATGCACGAAGCACCGTCGGTGATCTGCGACGAAGTACCGGCAGTCACGGTACCGCCCTTCGGATTGAAGGCCGGCTTGAGGGCCGCCAGGCTTTCCAGGGTGGTCTCGGGACGAATGGTTTCGTCGTAGTCGAACAATTTCAGGAAACCATTCTCGTCGTAACCCTGCATCGGGATGATTTCGTCCTTGAACTTGCCTTCCACAGTCGCCTTGTGGGCGAGCTGGTGGGAACGCACGCCAAAGGCGTCCTGCTGTTCGCGAGTGATGCCATGCATCTTGCCGAGCATTTCCGCGGTCAGCCCCATCATGCCCGAGGCTTTCGCCGCGTACAGGGACATGTGCGGGTTCGGGTCGACACCGTGCATCATGCTCACGTGGCCCATATGCTCGACGCCGCCCACCACAAATACGTCACCGTTGCCGGTCATGATTGCCTGGGCGGCGGTGTGCAGCGCGCTCATCGACGAACCACACAGGCGGCTGACGGTCTGGCCGGCCGAGGTGTGCGGGATCTGGGTCATCAGCGACGCCATGCGTGCGATGTTCCAGCCCTGCTCCAGGGTCTGGTTCACACAGCCCCAGATCACGTCCTCGACTTCCGCCGGATCGACCTTGGAGTTGCGTTCCAGCAATTTGCTGATCAGGTGCGCCGACATGTCTTCGGCGCGGGTGTTGCGGTGCATGCCGCCCTTGGAGCGGCCCATCGGAGTACGACCGAAGTCGACAATCACGACGTCTCTAGGATTCAAGCTCATATATTCACTCTCGCTCTAGTAGGGGGCGCTTAACCGAAGAAGCTCTGGCCGTTCTTGGCCATCTCGCGCAGCTTCGCGGTCGGGTGGTACAGCGCGCCCAGATCGGCGTACTGGTCGGCCAGGGCAACGAACTCGGCAACACCGATCGAATCGATGTAGCGCAGCGCACCGCCACGGAATGGAGGGAAACCAATACCGTACACCAGGCCCATGTCGGCTTCGGCCGCGGTCTCGACGATGCCGTCTTCCAGGCAACGAACGGTTTCCAGGCACAGCGGGATCATCATCCAGTTGACGATGTCCTCGTCAGTGACTTCACGCTGCTCGTACACGATAGGCTTGAGCACTTCCAGCACCGACGGGTCGGCCACTTTCTTCTGCTTACCTTTCTTGTCGGCCTCGTAGGCGTAGAAACCCTTGCCGTTCTTCTGGCCCAGACGCTTGGCTTCGTAGAGCACATCGATGGCCGAACGGCGATCGTCTTTCATGCGATCCGGGAAACCTTCGGCCATCACGTCACGACCATGGTGGCCGGTGTCGATGCCGACCACGTCCATCAGGTAGGCCGGGCCCATTGGCCAGCCGAATTTTTCCATGACCTTGTCGATGCGCACGAAGTCCACACCGGCACTGACCAGCTTGGCGAAACCGCCGAAGTAGGGGAACAGCACGCGGTTGACCAGGAAGCCCGGGCAGTCGTTGACCACGATCGGGTTCTTGCCCATTTTCTTGGCGTAGGCAACGGTGGTAGCCACGGCCAGCTCGCTGGACTTCTCGCCACGGATGACTTCGACCAGCGGCATCATGTGCACCGGGTTGAAGAAGTGCATGCCGACGAAGTTTTCCGGACGCTTGAGGGCCTTGGCCAGCAGGCTGATGGAAATGGTCGAGGTGTTCGAAGCGAGGATGGTGTCCTCTTTGACCTGGTCTTCGACTTCGGCCAGAACCGCTTGCTTGACCTTAGGGTTCTCGACGACCGCTTCGACCACCAGGTCGACGTGGCCGAAGTCACCGTAGGACAGCGTTGGGCGAATGCCGTTGAGCACTTCGGCCATCTTCGCCGCGGTCATGCGACCTTTATCGACACGGCCGACCAGCAGCTTGGCGGCTTCCGCCAGGCCTTGCTCGATACCGTGTTCGTTGATGTCTTTCATCAGGATCGGCGTGCCTTTGGACGCCGACTGATAGGCGATACCGCCACCCATGATGCCGGCACCCAGTACGGCGGCCTGCTTCACATCGTGGGCGATTTCGTCATAGGCCTTGGCCTTTTTCTTCAGCTCCTGGTCGTTCAGGAACAGACCGATCAGGCTCTGCGCGGCAGAAGTCTTGGCCAGCTTGACGAATCCCGTGGCCTCGACTTCCAGCGCCTTGTCACGACCGAAGTTGGCGGCTTTCTGGATGGTCTTGATGGCTTCGACCGGTGCCGGGTAGTTCGGGCCAGCCTGGCCGGCGACAAAACCCTTGGCGGTTTCGAAGGACATCATCTGTTCGATGGCGTTGAGCTTGAGCTTTTCCAGCTTCGGCTGACGCTTGGCCTTGTAGTCGAACTCGCCGGAGATGGCGCGCTTGACGGTGGCCAGAGCCGCTTCATGGAGTTTTTCCGGGGCGACGACAGCGTCGACAGCGCCGACTTTCAGTGCGTCTTCGGCACGGTTTTCCTTGCCGGCGGCAATCCATTCGATGGCGTTGTCGGCACCGATGATGCGTGGCAGGCGAACAGTACCGCCGAAGCCCGGGTAGATACCCAGCTTGACTTCCGGCAGGCCGATCTTGGCGCTGGAGGACATGACGCGATAGTCAGCTGCCAGGCACATTTCCAGACCGCCGCCCAGCGCGATGCCATTGATCGCGGCAACGGTCGGAACGTTGAGGTCTTCGAAATCGCTGAAAATCTTGTTGGCTTCGAGGTTGCCTGCGACAAGCTCTGCATCCGGCAGCTTGAAGTTGTCGACAAATTCGGTGATGTCGGCGCCGACGATGAAGACGTCCTTGCCACTGCTGACGATCACACCCTTGACCGACGCATCTGCCTTGATGGCGTCTACGGCCGAACGCAATTCGTTCAGGGTAAGACGGTTGAACTTGTTGACGGACTCACCCTTGAGGTCGAAATTCAATTCGACGATGCCACTTTCAAGAGCCTTAACCGTGATGGCTTTACCTTCGTAAATCATCAACTGATCTCCACGATATGGAAGCTGAACAGTACACGTCGGACGCTAACTTCTGACTCGGCAACGACGTTTCCATCGATGCTACGCCAATCCGCCAGGCACACCCGCCAACGCGATAGTCGGGATTCTGGAAGAGCCGTCTGGTAATACAAACGCTCAATTCATACGCCCGTTTGATTTGGGTACGCCACATTCAGGCAAAATCCGACAATTGTCAATCGCCCAAAAGGTTGTTTAAAACGCGACTTCTTAGTCATTCCAGACGGGCATGCACCATCAACAAGCTTGCTCATCTCAGGACATTCATAGAATCAATCTTTAGAAAAGTCGCCCTAATACGTGGCCCTCATAACCGATTCGCGGCTACGCTGGCACAATCCTGGAGCAAAAATATGGATGCCTGGCCGAAAACCAGGCGTAAGATCAGCGACAACTCTATCCCCGCCGGTCAGAACCAGGGGATCAGAAGGATTTACCGGCCTGCCTGGCCACCCCAGCCCGACCCTGTCGGGCTTTTTATTGCCTGCTTTTCAACAACCTGGCCATTGCGGCGCAGGTCATGCTTCACGCCAGCGCCTTGAGTACCGCGGCAATGTCTTGCAAAACACTGGCTTCGCCACGCTCGCCCCAATACAAGACGATCATCTGCCGGTCGGCCTCGACCTTGAACACATTGGCCGGCAGCGTGCGAAAGTGCTCGAGCAAGGCCGGGTCCGCACAGGCTTCTCGCCATTGGTTGACCCACATGCCCGGCGCACTTTGCCAGTAGGCCCAGCAGGCCGGCTGTGTGCCGCGCCGCGGCCGATGGTATTGCGCACAGGGGCTTGGAGGCTGCGGATCCATCCAGTGCGGCCATTCCTGAGGCGCCAGCTGCATACCCAGGCCCATGCGGCGCGCCTCCATGCGCAGGGCGATCTGCCCACTCTGGCGGCGCGACGGGCGCAGCCAGGCCAGCGGGCTCAACACCACCGCGAGGATTGACACCACTATCCAGACCGTCATATCTGTACTCCCGATTCTTGATGAGCCGATTGATCCAGGTCGGAACCAATCCGCTTGAAACCAGCCATACTTGAAGCTATTGCAATCCTCAGGAGGAGCACCTCATGCCCTACCACCATATTCTGGTCGCCGTAGATCTAACCGAAGAGTGCGATCCTGTTATCCACCGGGCCCGTGAGCTGTCGGTCAGCAACAGCGCCAAATTGTCCCTGGTGCATATTGTCGAGCCGATGGCCATGGCGTTCGGCGGCGACGTGCCGATGGACCTGTCCCAATTGCAACAGCAGCAGTTCGACCAGGCCAAGGAACGCCTCGATCGCCTCATCACCAAATACCCTGAGCTGTCCAGGGAATACAGCCACCTGACCTATGGCCAGCCACGCCAGGAAATTCACCATCTGGCCAAGGAACAGGAATGCGACCTGATCGTGGTCGGCAGCCATGGCCGCCACGGCCTGGCCCTGCTATTGGGCTCGACCGCCAACGACGTGCTGCACGGCGCCCCTTGCGATGTGCTGGCCGTGCATCTGGTCAAACGCTGAGCCCGCTGCCCGCCGAACTCTTCACCTGCTCCGCCCCTGCAAAAAGCCCGACATGAATGTCGGGCTTTTTTATTGACGCCAGGTCACTCAGGCATCCAGCTCGGCCCAACGCTCGACCATCACATCCAGCTCAGCGTTGAGCTGTTCCAACTGGGCGATGATCGCCGTGGTCTCGGCCGCAGGACGCTGATAGAAGCCGGCGTCGGCCATCTCCGCTTCCACGCTGGCGATCTGCTGCTCCATGGCTTCGATCTGGCCAGGCAGCGCCTCGAGCTCGCGCTGCAACTTGTAACTGAGCTTCTTCTTGGCCGCAGGCGCTTCCTGTGCCGCAGCAGGAGCTGCCGCGACGGGCGCAACCACCGCCGAGTTCAGCTCGGCCTTGCCCGACTTGTTCTCGGTCACACCCAGCAGGCGTGGCGAACCGCCCTGGCGCAGCCAGTCCTGATAACCGCCGACGTATTCGCGGACCTTGCCTTCGCCTTCGAACACCAGGGTGCTGGTCACCACGTTATCGAGGAATGCCCGGTCGTGGCTGACCATCAGTACGGTGCCCTGGAAGGTCAGCAGCACTTCTTCCAGCAGCTCGAGGGTTTCCACGTCCAGGTCGTTGGTCGGTTCGTCGAGCACCAGCAGGTTGGCCGGCTTGCTGAACAGCTTGGCCAGCAACAGGCGGGCACGCTCGCCACCAGACAGCGCCTTGACCGGTGTGCGGGCACGCTGCGGGCTGAACAGGAAATCGCCCAGGTAGCTGAGCACGTGACGGCTCTGGCCATCGATATCGATAAAGTCGCGACCTTCGGCGACGTTGTCGATCACGGTCTTTTCCAGGTCCAGTTGGTGACGCAGTTGGTCGAAGTACGCCACGTCGATACGCGTGCCCTCCTCGACCTTGCCGCTGCTCGGCACCAGGCCGCCCAGCATCAGCTTGAGCAGCGTGGTCTTGCCGGTGCCATTGGCGCCGAGCAGGCCGATACGGTCGCCGCGCTGCAGGACCATGGAGAAATTCTTGACCAGGAATGGCCCGCCCGGATGAGCGAAGCTCACGTCTTCGAGCACCATGACCTGTTTGCCGGACTTGTCGGCGGTTTCCAGCTGGATATTGGCCTTGCCGGTGCGCTCGCGACGTTCGCTGCGCTCGACCCGCAGGGCCTTGAGGGCGCGCACGCGGCCTTCGTTACGGGTACGACGGGCCTTGATGCCTTGGCGAATCCAGACTTCTTCCTGGGCCAGGCGCTTGTCGAACAGTGCGTTGGCCGTCTCTTCGGCCGCCAGCACTGCTTCCTTGTGCACCAGGAAGCTCGCGTAGTCGCCGTTCCAGTCGATCAGCCCACCACGGTCCAGCTCGAGAATCCGGGTCGCCAGGTTCTGCAGGAAGGAACGGTCGTGGGTAATAAAGAGCACGGCGCCCTGGAAGTCCTTCAGGGCTTCTTCCAGCCAGGCGATGGCGCCGATATCCAGGTGGTTGGTCGGTTCGTCGAGCAGCAGCAGGTCCGGTTCGGACACCAGGGCCTGGGCCAGCAGGACGCGGCGACGCCAGCCACCGGACAACTCGGCGAGGGTCTTGTCGGCCGGCAGCTGCAGGCGGCTCAGGGTGCTGTCCACCAGTGTCTGCAAGCGCCAGCCATCACGGGCTTCGAGGTCATGCTGGACGTGCATGAGCTTTTCCAGATCGGCATCGGTGACGATGTTCTGGCTCAGGTGGTGGTACTGCGCCAGCAGCTCGCCAACGCCATCGAGGCCCTGGGCGACGACGTCGAACACCGTCCGCTCGTCGGCCACTGGCAATTCCTGCGGCAATTCGCCGATTTTCAGACCGGGCGCGCGCCATACGGAACCGTCGTCGGGCTTCTGATCGCCCTTGACCAGCTTCAGCATGCTGGATTTGCCAGTGCCGTTGCGGCCGATGATGCACACCCGCTCACCACGGGCGATCTGCCAGGACACCTTGTCCAACAACGGCATAGCGCCGAACGCAAGGGACACATCGCTGAATTTGAGCAGGGTCATGAGCTTCTCCAAAAACCGGGCGCGCATTCTACCTGAGTTGAGGCCTCAGAAGGCCGGCATTTTCAATCCTGAAGCACCCTGAACAACATTTGCAGCGAACTGGCGACAAGAGGCCGGCAAAGCTTTCACCCGTTGCTGGCAAAAGGCTAAGCTAGGGAATAATCAGTGTTGGCATTGTCGGCACTTGTCATGATTTCTCTGCCCGGATGTCTCATGCGCAGTCGCCTTTTCAGTCTTTTGTCCTGCCTGCTTCTTTCTGCCTCTGCCGTGCACACCGCTCAGGCCGCGGACCTCTCACTCCAGCGTCAGTATTACGATGAAGCCAAACGCGCCCTGGCCAAGGGCGACACCGGCCCGTATTTCCGCTACCACCAGGTGCTCGCCGACTACCCGCTCGAGCCTTATCTGGCCTACGACGAACTGACCGCCCGGCTAAAGACCGCCAGTAACGCCGAGATCGAAAAGTTTCTCCGTGAACACGGCGACCTGCCCCAGGCCAACTGGATGAGACTGCGCTGGTTGCGCTGGCTGGCCGAACGTGGCGACTGGGCCACCTTCGTCAAGTATTACGACCCCAAGCTCAACTTCACCGAACTGGACTGCCTGAACGCGCAATACCAGCTGGGCCATAACCTCAAGGCCGAAGGGTACGCCGCCACCGACAAGCTCTGGCTCAGCGGCAAATCCCTGCCGGCTACCTGCGATGCGCTGTTCGCCCAGTGGGCCGCCGAAGGCCAGTTGACTGAACAGAAGCGCTGGCAGCGCGCCAAGCTGGCCGCCGAAGCCCGCAACTATCCTTTGGCCAACAGCCTGGTCAAAAGCATGACCACCCTCGCCCCTCAGGGCCGACTGTTGGTGGATGTTGCCCAGAAACCCGAGCTGCTCAGCCAGCCGTCGCGCTTCACTCCGGCCAGCGAAGCCATGTCCGATGTGGTCGGCCTGGGTCTGCGCCGCCTGGCCCGCCAGGATCCGGACAGGGCCATGGCCCTGCTCGACGGTTATGCCAGCAGCATGCACTTCTCCCGTGACGAAAAAGTGGCGATTGCCCGGGAAATCGGCCTGACCCTGGCGCGTCGCTTCGACAGCCGCGGCCTGGAGGTGATGACCAAATACGATCCCGAGCTGCGCGACAACACGGTTTCCGAATGGCGCCTGCGCCTACTGCTGCGCCTGGCGCGCTGGGAAGATGCCTACCAGTTGACCCGCAAGCTGCCCCAGGACCTGGCGACCACCAACCGCTGGCGCTACTGGCAGGCGCGCAGCCTGGAACTGGCCGAGCCGCAGAACCCTCAGGCCCAGACCCTCTACAAGGGCCTGGCCAACGAGCGCGACTTCTATGGTTTCCTCGCGGCCGACCGCACCCAACTGCCTTATCAGTTGAACAACAAACCGTTGGTGCTCAGCCAGCAGGTGATCAATAAGGTACGCAATACGCCGGGCGTGCGGCGCGCCCTGGAGTTCCATGCCCGCGGCCAGATCGTCGATGGCCGGCGTGAGTGGTACCACGTCAGCCGTCACTTCAGCCGTGACGAGATGGTCGCCCAGGCCAAGCTGGCCTACGACCTGAAATGGTACTTCCCAGCCATCCGCACCATCAGCCAGGCGAAGTACTGGGACGACCTGGATATTCGCTTCCCGATGGCCCATCGCGACACCCTGGTGCGCGAAGCCAAGGTCCGTGGCCTGCACTCGAGCTGGATATTCGCGATCACCCGCCAGGAAAGCGCGTTCATGGACGACGCTCGCTCGGGCGTCGGCGCGGCCGGTCTGATGCAACTGATGCCTGGCACCGCGAAGGAAACCGCGCGCAAGTTCAGCATCCCGCTGGCCTCGCCGCAGCAAGTGCTGAACCCGGACAAGAACATCCAGCTCGGTGCCGCCTACCTGAGCCAGGTACACAGCCAGTTCAACGGCAACCGGGTGCTTGCGTCCGCCGCCTACAACGCCGGTCCCGGTCGCGTGCGCCAATGGCTCAGGGGCGCCGACCACCTGAGCTTCGACGTCTGGGTCGAGAGCATTCCGTTCGACGAAACCCGCCAGTACGTGCAGAACGTGCTGTCCTACTCGGTGATCTACGGCCAGAAACTCAATTCGCCACAGCCACTGGTGGATTGGCATGAGCGGTATTTCGACGATCAGTAAGCGATAACGCCCAATAAAAATGCCTGCAGCGATGCGGGCATTTTTGTTTCCAGCGCGGGCTCAGCAGGCAGCCTGGCCATCGCTGAACTGCAACGCCGCCAGACGCGCATACAGCGGATTGCTGGCGATCAACTCCTGGTGAGTACCCACCGCCACCAGCCGCCCCTGATCCATCACCGCGATGCGATCGGCGTTTTTCACCGTGGCCAGGCGATGGGCGATCACCAGGGTGGTGCGATTCTTCATCAGGCTCGGCAAGGCCTGCTGGATCAAATGCTCGCTCTGGGCATCCAGGGCGCTGGTGGCCTCATCCAGCAACAGGATCGGCGCATCCACCAGCAGCGCCCGGGCAATCGCCAGACGCTGGCGCTGGCCACCGGAAAGCCCCAGCCCCGCATCGCCGAGATGGGTCTGGTAACCCTCGGGCATTTTCTCGATGAAGTCGTGGGCGTAGGCGATCCTGGCCGCCTCCCTGACCTGCTCCGGGGTGGCCGAGGGTTTGCCATAACGAATGTTCTCCTCGATGCTGCCGAAGAACAGCGCCGGGCTTTGCGACACCAGGGCAAAACAACGCCGCACATCCTGCGGGTCGAGCCGGGTCAAGGGCACGCCATCGAGCAGGATGCGTCCCTGCTCCGGATCGTAGAAACGCAGCAGCAGATCATAGATGGTCGACTTGCCCGCCCCCGACGGCCCGACCAGCGCCAGGGTTTCCCCCTCGCGGACCGTCAGGCTCAGGCCATCGACGGCATAACTGTCCGGACGTGATGGATAAGAAAAGCGCAGGTTCTCCAGCACCAGCTCGCCCCGCACCCGCTCGGGCAAGCTGGCCAGGCCGTCGCTCGGCGGCTGGATCAGGTTTTCCGAACGCAGCAACTCGGCAATCCGCTCCGCCGCGCCGGCAGCCCGTTGCAGCTCGCCGATCACTTCGCTCAGGGTGCCGAAGGCACTGCCGACGATCAGGCTGTAGAAGACAAAGGCCGCCAGCTCGCCACTGGAAATGCGCCCCGCGATCACATCCATGCCGCCGACCCAGAGCATCACCCCGACCGCGCCCAGCACCAGCACGATCACCAGGGTGATCAGCCAGGCACGCTGGACGATACGCCGGCGTGCGGTGTTGAACGCCTCCTCCACCGTCAGGGCGAAACGCCGCTCATCCTGGGGCTGGTGGTTATAGGCCTGGACGGTCTTGATCTGGCCCAGGGTTTCCGCCACGTAACTGCCGACATCGGCGATACGGTCCTGGCTCAAGCGTGACAAGCTACGCACCCGGCGGCCGAAAATCAGGATCGGCACCAACACCAGGGGCAAGGCGATCACCACGATGCTGGTGAGCTTGGGGTTGGTGACGAATAGCAGCACGATACCGCCGATGACCATCAGCGCATTGCGCAAAAACAGCGAGAGCGACGAGCCGATCACCGATTGCAGCAAGGTGGTGTCGGCGGTCAGCCGCGACTGGATCTCCGAGCTGCGATTGTTCTCATAGAAGCCCGGGTGCAGGTAGATCAGATGGTTGAACACCTGCCGACGGATATCCGCCACGCAGCGCTCGCCAATCCACGACACCAGGTAGAAACGCACGAACGTCCCCACCGCCAGCCCCAGCACCAGCAGCAGAAACAGGCCGATGGACTGGTTGAGCAGGTCCGGTGATCCGGTCATGAAGCCCTGGTCCACCAACAGGCGGATGCCCTGCCCCATGGACAGGGTGATGCCCGCGGTCACCACCAGCGCCAGCAATGCCCCCAGGGCCTGCCAGCGATAAGGCGCGATGAAACGACTGGCCAGGCGAATCGCCCGGCGTTGACGCGAAGAAAGCATGAAGTTCATCCGGAAGCACACCTGGGAACGGCCCCACCCCATCCACCGTTGCCTGATCCAGCAGCGCGATGAGGCGAAGCCCTGTTTGTCGGAACCGATTTCCTGGAGCCTGTTTTTCTGGAACCTTCTTTTCCTGGAACCTTCTTTTCCTGGAACTTAGGTAAATCACAATGAGTCAGGTTAATTATGTCCGCTGACACTAGAGCCTAGATGCTATTGGTCTAAGGTCCGAGTGGAAGTCCACAGGCATTTCTGTTGGACTGAGGACTCCCCGGATAGAAAACGCCGTAGTGGGACCTTGCAGGGAGTTGTCACAGCTTGGTCACCTGGCGGTTTTAAAGTAAGCGCACAACCTGATGAGGAGACAGGCCATGTCCTTGCAAAACAGCAGCAATGACAAGATTGAAGTGATTCGTACCCACCCCGACCAGTCTCTGGGATGCGCCATCATCGACGCTCAGGGTCGCGAAGTACCGATCACCGAAGACATGATCCAGAACGCCTGCCGCGAACTGGAAAAGCGACTGGTCAAGCCTGCGCAGCAAGATTGACACATAGCCTCACGTCCTCTTGACCCGGCCCTGAAGCCGGGTTTTTTATGCCTGCCGGAAACGACCCGACTCCAGGCCCGATCAGCGAACCGACACCGCCCCCAGGGCCGATACGATCTGCTGCAAGCCTGGCGCTTCACCCTGGATACGCACGGCCAGCCCATCGATTTCACGTCGCGGCGGATAACCCTTGCGCAACGCATCGAAAGCCGCGCGCTGCTCGGCCACGCTGCCCACCAGGCTGCGGCGGAAATCCGCATCGTCGCGCCGCGGGTCGTAGACCGCCCGACAGATCATCGCCAGGGACCAGGCTGGGTCGCTATTGGCATCGAGACTCACCTCCGACAGCCATGGCCGAGGCAGCAGGTCGCGCAAATGAATCGCTTGCGGCTGCCCAAGGTAGTCGCAGAGCGCCTGATAGATCTGCGCCGTCCCGCGCTGCCGGCCATCGAGGCTGTAACCGGCGATATGCGGCGTGGCCAGCACACAGAGGTCAGCCAGGGCCACATCGACCTGGGGTTCGCCTTCCCAGACATCCAGCACCGCCTGCAAGTCTTCGCGCTCGAGCAACACCTCGCGCAGGGCGCTGTTATCCACCACCGCGCCACGGCTGGCGTTGATCAGCCAGGCGCCGGGGCGCAGCTGGCGCAGGCGCTGCTTGTCCAGCAGATGCCAGGTCGGCAGCTCGCCGGCCTTGGTCAAGGGGGTGTGCAGGCTGATGACGTCGCACTGGGCGAGGATCTGTTCCAGGCTGACGTAGTCGCCACCTTCCGCCACCTGCCGTGGCGGATCGCAGACCAGGACCTTCCAGCCCAGGCCGCGCAGCACCTCGATCAGCCGTCCACCGACCTCGCCCGCACCCACCACACCGTATGTGCGTTGCGTCAGGTCGGCGCCTTCGATTTCCGCCAGGGTCAGCAGGCTGCCCAGCACATAGTCGACCACCCCGCGTGCGTTGCAGCCCGGCGCGCTGGACCAGCGAATGCCCGCCTCGTGGAAATACTCGAGGTCCAGGTGATCGGTGCCTATGGTGCAGGTCCCGACAAACCGTACCTGGCTACCCTCGAGCAGGGCGCGGCTGACCTGGGTCACCGAACGCACCAGCAGCACATCGGCGCCTTCGATGGCGGCGCGGTCGATGGCCCGCCCCGGGAAACGGCGGATCTCGCCGAAGCCGGCAAAAAAGGCATCGAGCAGGGGAATATTTTCGTCGGCAACAATCAGCATGGCAGGCTCCTTTCGCGGAGCCGCAGTTTAGGCGTAGAAGGCCGTTTTCGGCCAGCGAGCAATCCACCCCACCGGGCGCCACCAGCACTTACAAATCGACAACAGAGGTTTTTTCCTGACTCATCCGTCAATGCGTAGAATACGCCGCCCTGCGCATCAACCCTGTGGACGCTTCGCCTGTGAATTCCGTGACCGATACCCCTGCCACCTCCCTCAACCGCCCAGCCCGGGTGCGCCTTGAACTGCGCAGCCTGCTGGCCCTGTCCTTGCCGATCATGATCGCGCAGCTGGCGACCACGGCCATGGGCTTCGTCGATGCGGTGATGGCCGGCCGGTACAGCCCACGGGACCTGGCGGCGGTGGCGCTGGGCAACTCGATCTGGATCCCGGTGTTCCTGTTGATGACCGGCACCCTGCTGGCCACCACGCCCAAGGTGGCCCAGCGGGTCGGCGCCGGCACCTATGGCGAGATCGGCCCGCTCGTGCGCCAGGCGCTGTGGCTGGCCCTGGCGGTCGGCCTGAGCGCCAGCCTGATCCTGGTCAATGCCGAGCCGGTGCTGCACCTGATGAAGGTCGACCCGACGCTGATCGGCCCCTGCATGGAATACCTGCACGGCATCGCCAGCGGCCTGCCGGCGGTGGCGCTGTATTACGTGCTGCGTTGCTGCAGCGATGCCCTGGGCCGCACCCGGCCGAGCATGGTCATCGGCCTGTTCGGCCTGGCCCTGAACATCCCCATCAACTACGTGTTCATCTACGGCCACCTTGGCGTGCCGGCCATGGGTGGCGTCGGTTGCGGCTGGGCTACGGCGATCGTGATGTGGGCGATGATGCTGGCCATGGCCGGCTGGACCCGCTGGGCCCCGGCCTACCAGAGCAGCCAGTTGTTCAAGCGTTTCGACTGGCCGCAATGGGCGGTGATCAAGCGTTTGCTGAGCGTCGGCCTGCCGATCGGCATCGCGGTGTTCGCCGAATCGAGCATCTTCGCGGTGATCGCCCTCCTGATCGGCAGCCTCGGCGCCACGGTGGTGGCCGGGCACCAGATCGCCCTGAACATCAGCTCCCTGCTGTTCATGATTCCGTATTCCCTGGGCATGGCGGTCACCGTGCGGGTCGGCCAGGCCCTGGGCGCCGGCAATCCATACCAGGCGCGCTTCGCCGCCGGCGTCGGCCTGGGCGCGGCGCTGGCCTTCGCCCTGTTCTCCGCGAGCCTGATCCTGCTGCTGCGCGAGTCCATCGCCTCGATCTACACCCCGGACACCGCGGTGATCCAAGTGGCGGCGATGCTGATCGTATACGCCGCGCTCTACCAGTTCTCCGACGCGATCCAGGTGATCTGCGCAGGTGCGCTGCGTGGCTATCAGGACACCCGGGTGACCATGGTCCTGACGCTGCTCGCCTACTGGGGCATCGGTTTGCCGGTGGGTTATGTGCTGGGGCTGACCGACTGGTTCGGCCCTGCCAGCGGCCCGAGCGGGCTGTGGGAAGGCTTGATTGCCGGCCTGAGCTGCGCGGCGCTGATGCTGTCGATCCGCCTGGCGCGCAGCGCGCGCAAGCGAATCCGCATCAGCCGCGCGGCGGGTTAATCGGACTTCTTGCGAATCCAGTACAGATAGGTGCCGGCCTCTTCCTTCTGGGCGACCAGCTCATGGTCGAGGAACACGCAGAACTTGGGGATGTCGCGGCGGGTCGAGGGATCGGTGGCGATCACCTTGAGCAGGCCGCCGGGCTGCAGGTCACGAATATGCTGGTGCAGCATCATGACCGGCTCCGGGCAATTGAGCCCGGTGGCATCCAGCGTGCCGTCGACCGGCGTATCGATGATTTGACTCATAACTCACTCCTGAAACTGGCCGGCATTGTCGCGCAATGCCGGCATCGACGCTATCTGTGACATTGCGCCGCAACTGCGCTCAACGGGCCTTGGGCTTCTTTTCATCCAGCCGGCGCAGGTGGCAGGTCACTTCTTCACGGTCGTGGTACAGCTGCTTGCAGCCGATCGCCACGCGAATGCCACGGGCCTTGAAGCCGTCTTCGATCCGTTCGAGCAAACGCTTCACTTCCGCGTAACGCTGCTTCATCGGCAGCTTCAGGTTGACCACCGCTTCGCGGCAGTGCCCCTCGCCGATCCAAGTTTCCAGCAAGGCGGCATTGCGCGCCGGCTTCTCGACGATGTCGCAGACCATCCAGTCCACCGGCTGCTTGGGCTTGAAGGTGAAGCCGTCGGCCATCAGGTGCTGCACCAGGCCGGTGTCCATCAGGCTTTCGGCCATCGGCCCGTTGTCGACAGCGGTGACCAGCATGCCGCGGTTGACCAGTTGCCAGGTCCAGCCACCCGGGGCGGCACCGAGGTCGACGCCGGTCATGTCGCCGTGCAGGCGCTCGTCCCACTGATCGCGAGGAATGAAGTGGTGCCAGGCCTCCTCCAGTTTCAGGGTCGAGCGGCTGGGCGCTTCACGAGGGAACTTCAAGCGCGGAATGCCCATCGGCCACATGGCCGAATTGCCGGCATCCGCCAGGCCGACAAACACCTCGCGGCCGCTTTTGAAGGTCAGCAGCAAGCGCGGCTTGCCGGCATCGTCCACCAGCTTGCCGGCCGCCGTCAGGGCCTTGCGCAGCGGTGCTTCGAATTTTTTGCAGAAGTTCGACAGCTCTTTGCCGTCATTGGTATCCAGCACTTCCAGCCACAGGCTGCCGCAGGTCGGGAAGCTCGCCAGATGGGCCAGGATCACGCTGATGCGGTCGGTTTCCGGCAGATCGACGAAGACGCCCCGCGCCCACTGTCGCGGAAAGATCAGCTCGGCGAAACGCAGCTCGCGCATCAGGCGCTCGGCGCCGTCTTCTTCGCTGCACACAAACTCGGCACAGGCGGTGCTCGGCTTGGCCTTGGCGTACCCGGCCACGTTCAGGCGCGCGGCATGGTCGGCGATCTCGGAACAGACTTCGCCTTCGAAGCCCGGCCGGCAGTGCATAAAGAGGGTGTTCATCGAATCTCCTGGGCAATTGGCAATGAATCATGCGCAAACCCGCTGTAGCAAAGCCTGTCACGAAAACCGGCGCATGATAGCCGAGTTCGGAACCTTGGACTTGTCCATAGAGTCCAGTTATTAGCCAGCTACTGAAAACAGGGCTAGCTTAAGAGCTCTGCCCTTCCCGTCAGGTCCGTAGCCGTGCGGACCAAAAGGAGTGATTCAATGCCGTCCCTCGATAGCCTGAAAACCCTTAAAACATTAAAAGTCGACGACAAGACCTACCACTACTTCAGCCTGCCAGAAGCCGCCAAGCGCCTTGGCGATCTCGACAAGCTGCCGATGTCGTTGAAAGTCCTGCTGGAAAACCTGCTGCGCTGGGAAGACGAAAAGACCGTCACCGGCGCCGACCTCAAGGCCCTCGCCGCCTGGCTCAAGGAGCGTCGCTCGGATCGCGAGATCCAGTACCGCCCGGCGCGGGTGCTGATGCAGGACTTCACCGGCGTGCCGGCGGTGGTCGACCTGGCGGCCATGCGCGCGGCCATGGCCAAGGCCGGCGGCGACCCGCAACGCATCAATCCGCTGTCGCCGGTGGACCTGGTGATCGACCACTCGGTGATGGTCGACAAGTTCGGCAGCAACACCGCCTTCGAACAGAACGTCGACATTGAAATGCAGCGCAACGGCGAGCGTTATGCCTTCCTGCGCTGGGGCCAGAGCGCCTTCGACAACTTCAGCGTGGTGCCGCCGGGCACTGGTATCTGCCACCAGGTCAACCTGGAATACCTGGGCCGCACGGTCTGGACCAAGGACGAAGACGGCCGCACCTATGCCTTCCCCGACACCCTGGTCGGCACCGACTCCCACACCACCATGATCAACGGCCTCGGCGTGCTCGGCTGGGGCGTGGGCGGCATCGAGGCCGAGGCGGCGATGCTCGGCCAGCCGGTGTCGATGCTGATCCCGGAAGTCATAGGTTTCAAACTGACCGGCAAACTCAAGGAAGGCATCACCGCCACCGACCTGGTGCTGACCGTCACCCAGATGCTGCGCAAGAAAGGCGTGGTCGGCAAATTCGTCGAGTTCTATGGCGACGGCCTGGCCGACCTGCCGCTGGCCGACCGTGCCACCATCGCCAACATGGCCCCGGAATACGGCGCCACCTGCGGCTTCTTCCCGGTGGATGACGTCACCCTGGAATACCTGCGCCTGTCCGGCCGCCCGGACGCCGTGGTGAAGCTGGTGGAGGCCTACAGCAAGATCCAGGGCCTGTGGCGCCTGCCGGGCAAGGAGCCGGTGTTCACCGACAGCCTGGCGCTGGACATGGGCACGGTGGAAGCCAGCCTGGCCGGGCCGAAGCGGCCGCAGGACCGGGTCTCCCTGCCGAACGTCGGCCAGGCCTTCACTGACTTCCTCGATCTGCAGTTCAAGCCCACCAGCAAGGAAGAAGGCCGCCTGGAAAGCGAAGGCGGTGGTGGCGTGGCCGTGGGCAGCGCCGACCTGATAGGCGAAGTCGATTACGCCCACAATGGCCAGACCTATCGCCTGAAAAACGGCGCGGTGGTGATCGCCGCTATTACCTCCTGCACCAACACCTCCAACCCCAGCGTGATGATGGCCGCCGGCCTGGTGGCGAAAAAGGCCGTGGAAAAAGGCTTGAAGCGCAAGCCCTGGGTGAAGAGTTCGCTGGCCCCGGGTTCAAAAGTGGTCACCGACTACTACAAGGCCGCCGGGTTGACCCAATACCTCGACGCCCTGGGTTTCGACCTGGTGGGTTACGGCTGCACCACCTGCATCGGCAACTCCGGCCCCTTGCCGGAGCCGATCGAGAAAGCCATCCAGAAAGCCGACCTGACCGTCGCCTCGGTGCTGTCCGGCAACCGCAACTTCGAAGGCCGCGTGCACCCGCTGGTGAAAACCAACTGGCTGGCCTCGCCGCCGCTGGTGGTCGCCTACGCCCTGGCCGGCAGCGTGCGCATCGATATCAGCCGCGAGCCGCTGGGCGAAGGCAAGGACGGCAAGCCGGTCTATCTGCGCGACATCTGGCCGAGCACCCAGGAAATCGCCGAGGCCGTCACCCAGGTCAACACCCGGATGTTCCACAAGGAATACGCCGAGGTATTCGCCGGCGACGCCCAGTGGCAAGCCATCAAAGTACCGCAGGCCGCGACCTATGTGTGGCAGGCGGATTCCACCTATATCCAGCACCCACCCTACTTCGACGACATCTCCGGCCCCCTGCCGGTGATCAAGGATGTGACGGGCGCGCGGGTCCTGGCGCTGCTGGGCGACTCGGTGACCACCGACCACATCTCCCCGGCCGGCAACATCAAGGCCGACAGCCCGGCCGGCCGCTACCTGCGCGAGCAAGGCGTGGAACCGCGGGACTTCAACTCCTACGGCTCGCGCCGCGGCAACCACCAGGTGATGATGCGCGGCACCTTCGCCAACATCCGCATCCGCAACGAAATGCTCGGCGGCGAGGAAGGCGGCAACACCCTGTACATCCCCACCGGCGAGAAACTGGCGATCTATGACGCGGCCATGCGTTACCAGCAAGCGGGCACGCCGCTGGTGGTGATCGCCGGCCAGGAATACGGCACCGGCTCCAGCCGCGACTGGGCGGCCAAGGGCACCAACCTGCTGGGGGTCAAGGCGGTGATCGCCGAGAGCTTCGAGCGCATCCACCGCTCCAACCTGGTGGGCATGGGCGTGCTGCCACTGCAGTTCAAGCTCGACCAGAACCGCAAGAGCCTGAACCTGACTGGCAAGGAAACCCTGGATATCCAGGGCCTGACCGGCGTCGAACTGACGCCGCGGATGAACCTGACCCTGGTGATCACCCGCGAGGATGGCAGCCAGGAAAAGGTCGAGGTGCTGTGCCGCATCGACACCCTGAACGAAGTGGAATACTTCAAGTCCGGCGGGATCCTGCACTACGTCCTGCGACAGCTGATTGCTGCGTAACGCCATGCCGCAAAACCAACACCGCCTCCGGGCGGTGTTTTTGTTTCACTTATTCATCGCCCCCGCCTCGTTATACTGGCCCCCCGTTCGTTCTATCCAGTAACCGCTGACGCAGGTGGCGCGAGCGGCTGATTCCATTCTTTTCGCAACAAGGATTTCACATGACTGTTCTGCCATGGATGTACCTGGCACTTCTCTCCATTGGCTACGCCCTGGCCCTGAGCTACGGCCAGCTGGGCCTGCTGGCGGCGGTTTCCGTCGCCTTGCTGCTGTGCGCGGGCTTTGCCGTGCGCCAGCAGAAAAGCCCATACGCGCGCTACCTGGGGCACGGCCTGTTCGTGGTGCTGGCCCTGGCGCTGGCCATGCACTGGCTGCCCGGTTTCTATAATGGCCGGGCGATCGGCCCGGAACGCTTCACCACCGACGCCGTGCCGTTTTCCATGTACCTGAACCAGGACAAGCCGCTGATCGGCTTCTGGCTGTTGCTGGTCTGCCCCTGGATCATCGGCCGCCGCTCGCTGCGCCTGTCCCTCTACACCACCGCCCTGGCCTTGACCCTGACCGCCCTGGCGGCGCTGGGCGGCGCAGTGTTGCTGGGCATCATCAACTGGGCGCCGAAATGGCCGGATCAGGCCTGGCTGTGGGTGCTGAACAACCTGCTGCTGGTCACCCTGGTGGAAGAGGCGCTGTTTCGTGGCTACATTCAGGGCGGCCTGAGCCGTCGCTTCAAGCATCTGCCCTATGGCGAAAACCTGGCGCTGATGTGCGCGGCCCTGCTGTTCGGCCTGGTGCATGTGGGCGCCGGCTGGCAATGGTGGCTGCTGGCGAGCATCGCCGGGGTCGGTTACGGCCTGGCCTACCGTTTTGGCGGCCTGGGTGCCGCGGTGGCCACCCATTTCGGCTTGAACCTGCTGCACTTCGGGCTGTTCACCTACCCGATGCTGGCGGGTTGACCCTGGCCAAGCCGGGGCTCCCTGAACGGGCCCCGGCTTTGCCGCTCTCCCTCGCGCCTCCTTGCAGAATCAGGCCTCTGTCAATGAGGCACTTCTCAAATTACTGAAAAAAACTTCAACAATTGGCGAAGACCGCCGACAACCTATCAAAGCCTTGCGGATAGAAAAACCATGCGTAACAACCAGCCCGTCACCCAGCGCGAACGTACCTTTCCGGCTCAGCAACGGTTGATCTCCACCACCGATGCCAAAGGCGTGATCACCTACTGCAACGATGCCTTCGTTGAAATCAGCGGGTTTTCTCGTGAGGAACTGGTCCGCGCACCGCACAACCTGGTCCGTCACCCCGACGTTCCGGCCGCGGTGTTCGCGCATATGTGGGCCACCCTGAAACAAGGCTTGCCATGGATGGGCATTGTCAAGAATCGCTGCAAGACCGGTGACCATTACTGGGTCAACGCCTACGTGACACCGGTCTTCGAAGGTCAGCAAGTGGTCGGCTACGAGTCGGTGCGGGTCAAGCCCACCGCCGAGCAGATCCGCCGGGCCGAAGCGCTTTACCAACGCATCAACCAGGGCAAGTCGGCGATTCCGAAACGCGACAAATGGCTGCCGGTGCTCCAGGACTGGCTGCCGTTCATCCTGGTCAGCCAGCTGAGCTTCCTGATTGGCGTCTGGCTCAACTCTTCCTGGGGCTTTGCCCTCGCCGCCGGCCTTTCCGTGCCGCTCGGCCTGCTCGGGCTGAGCTGGCAACAGCGCGGCCTCAAGCGCTTGCTGCGCCTGGCCGAACAGACCACCTCCGACCCGCTGATCGCCCAGATGTACACCGACAGCCGTGGCGCCCAGGCGCGTCTGGAGATGTCGATCCTCAGCCAGGAAGCCCGCCTGAAAACATGCCTGACCCGTCTGCAGGACACCGCCGAGCACCTCAACGAGCAGGCGCGGCAGTCCGATACCCTGGCGCACAACAGCTCCAGCGGCCTGGAACGCCAGCGTGTGGAAACCGAACAGGTGGCCACCGCGGTCAACCAGATGGCCGCCACCACTCAGGAAGTGGCCAGCCACGTGCAGCGCACCGCCGACGCCACCCAGGAGGCCAACCGCCTCACCGGGCGCGGGCGCGACATCGCCGGGGAAACCCGCGAAGCGATCCAGCGCCTGTCGGTGGTAGTGGGCGAAACCGGCCTGACCGTGACCCAGCTGGCCAAGGACAGCGACGAAATCGGCGGCGTGGTCGACGTGATCAAGGGCATCGCCGACCAGACCAACCTGCTGGCGTTGAACGCGGCCATCGAAGCGGCGCGTGCCGGGGAAATGGGCCGCGGCTTCGCGGTGGTGGCCGACGAGGTTCGCCAACTGGCGCAACGCACCAGCGAGTCCACTGGCCAGATCCACAACCTGATCGCCAAGCTCCAGCAAACCGCCAGCACGGCGGTGCAGACCATGGACGCCGGGCATCGTCAGGCCGAGGAAGGCGTGGCCCGAGTACTGGAAGCCGACCAGGCGCTGGTGGGCATCAGCGAAGCGGTGGCCAACATCACCGACATGACCACCCAGATCGCCGCCGCCACCGAAGAACAAAGCGCGGTGGCCGAAGAGATCAGCCGCAACATCAGCACCATTGCCCAGCTGGCCGACCAGACCTCGGAACAGGCCCAGCATTCGGCGCAACTCAGCGAAGAGCTGACCCGCACCGCCAACACGCAGTACTCGTTGGTCGAACGCTTCAACCGCTAAGCCGCAAAACAAAAAACCCGGAAGGTTTGCCTTCCGGGTTTTTTATTGCCTTTTTTCAGCCCAGCGCGCGTCTTCTGTATCTGTAGGAGCGAAGCTTGCTCGCGATGGCAGCTTGGCAGTCGCCACCGTTGTCGCCTTGAAAACAATCGCGAGCAATCGAGCGTCGACCGGCCGCTCCTACAGAAGAGTCGTTCAGCCAGTCAGACCGTGCAAAACCTCGGCAACCTTCCGCGCGGCCGCCTCCAGGTGCTGCTCATGAGTGAAGCCTGAGGCCTTGAGCGGTTTCAGGTCATGGTCGGCGGCCGCCAGCCAGAACAGTTCGATCGCTGGTGCCAGCGCATAGGCTTCGACCGCCGTCCGGTTACCCAGGGCATCGCGCTCGCCCTGGACGATCAGGGTTTTGGTGCGCAATTCGGCCAGGTGGGCAACCCGTGGTTTCTCCGGCTTGCCGGCGGCATAAAACGGATAGCCCAGGCACACCAGCGCATCGGCGCCCAGCTCGTCGGCCAGCAAACTGGCCGTGCGCCCGCCCATGGACTTGCCGCCGATGGCCAGCCGCCCAGCGACATGAGGTCGCACCTGGGCATACACCTCGCGCCAGCACTCCAGCAGCTTCGGCGCCGGGTTAGGCGGCCGTTTGCCACCATCGAGGCGACGCTGGGCCATGTAGGGAAACTCGAAGCGCAGGACGTTGACCCCATGCGCCGCAAGGCGTGCGGCCATGTCGGTCATGAAAGCGCTGTCCATCGGCGCGCCGGCGCCATGGGCCAGGATCAGCGTCAGCGGTTCGCCAACCGGCGGCTGCTGCGCGACATCCCACAGCCAGCCCCGTTCCCGCACGCACTGCGCCCATTGATCCCCGTCAATAACAGCCCCTTGCCGTTTGCCCATGCTTACCTCGCTTTTAGTCTGCCTATAACTCCAGAAGAAGTGAGCGCGCCTTGCCGTGCGCAGTCGCTTTCACTTCAGCTGAACCGTGGATGGGGAACCATGAACACTTCTATCAGTACCGCCTACAACTACAAGGTGGTCCGCCAATTCGCCATTATGACGGTGGTGTGGGGCATCGTCGGCATGGGGCTCGGGGTTTTTCTCGCTGCCCAGTTGGTCTGGCCCGAACTCAACTTCAACCTGCCCTGGACCAGTTTCGGTCGCCTGCGCCCGCTGCACACCAACGCGGTGATCTTCGCCTTCGGTGGCTGCGCACTGTTCGCCAGCTCCTTCTACTCGGTGCAACGCACCTGCCAGACCCAGCTGTTCGCGCCGAAAATCGCCGCGTTCTGCTTCTGGGGCTGGCAGCTGGTAATCCTCCTGGCGGCCATCAGCCTGCCACTGGGCTACACCAGTTCCAAGGAATACGCCGAGCTGGAATGGCCGATCGACATCCTCATCACCATCGTCTGGGTGGCCTACGCCATCGTGTTCTTCGGCACGGTGATGAAGCGCAACACCAAGCACATCTACGTCGGCAACTGGTTCTTCGGCGGTTTCATCATCACCGTGGCCATCCTGCACATCGTCAACAACCTGGAGCTGCCGGTCAGCCTGACCAAGTCCTACTCGCTGTATGCCGGTGCGACCGACGCCATGGTCCAGTGGTGGTACGGCCACAACGCGGTGGGCTTCTTCCTGACCGCGGGCTTCCTGGGGATGATGTACTACTTCGTGCCCAAGCAGGCCGAGCGTCCGGTGTATTCCTATCGCCTGTCCATCGTGCACTTCTGGGCACTGATCACCCTGTACATCTGGGCCGGCCCGCACCACCTGCACTACACCGCGCTGCCGGATTGGGCACAGTCGCTGGGCATGGTGATGTCGCTGATCCTGCTGGCGCCAAGCTGGGGCGGCATGATCAACGGCATGATGACCCTCTCGGGCGCCTGGCATAAGCTGCGCACCGACCCGATCCTGCGCTTTTTGGTGGTGTCCCTGGCGTTCTACGGCATGTCGACCTTCGAAGGTCCGATGATGGCGATCAAGACCGTCAACGCCCTCTCCCACTACACCGACTGGACCATCGGCCACGTCCACGCCGGCGCCCTGGGCTGGGTGGCGATGATCTCCATCGGCGCGCTGTACCACATGATCCCGAAAGTCTTCGGTCGTGAGCAGATGCACAGCATCGGCCTGATCAACGCGCACTTCTGGCTGGCCACCATCGGCACCGTGCTCTACATCGCCTCGATGTGGGTCAACGGCATCGCCCAGGGCCTGATGTGGCGCGCTGTCAACGAAGACGGGACGCTGACCTACTCCTTCGTCGAAACCCTGGTGGCCAGTCACCCGGGCTTTATCGTGCGCTTCGCCGGTGGCGCGATCTTCCTCTTCGGCATGTTGCTGATGGCCTACAACACCTGGCGCACCGTACGCGCGGCCCAGCCTGCCGAAATCACCGCCGCTGCGCAGATGGCCTGAGGAGTCCGCCATGAAACACGAAGTCATCGAGAAAAACGTCGGCCTGCTGATGCTGCTGATGGTGTTTGCCGTGAGCATCGGCGGTCTGACCCAGATCGTCCCGCTGTTCTTCCAGGACGTCACCAACAAGCCGGTGGAAGGCATGAAGCCCTACACCGCCCTGCAGCTGGAAGGCCGCGATATCTACATCCGCGAAGGCTGCGTCGGCTGCCACTCGCAGATGATCCGTCCGTTCCGTGCCGAGACCGAACGCTACGGCCACTACTCGGTCGCCGGCGAAAGCGTCTGGGACCACCCGTTCCTGTGGGGCTCCAAGCGTACCGGTCCGGACCTGGCCCGGGTCGGCGCCCGCTACTCCGACGACTGGCACCGCGCGCACCTGTACAACCCGCGCAACGTGGTGCCCGAATCGAAGATGCCGGCCTACCCATGGCTGGTCACCCAGGCGGTCGACAGCAGCCACACCGAGACCAAGCTGCGCGCCATGCGCACCCTCGGCGTGCCGTACAACGACGACGATATCGCCGGTGCCGTCGCTTCCCTCAAGGGCAAGACCGAGATGGACGCCCTGGTCGCCTACCTGCAAGTGCTTGGCACTGCGATCAAGAGCAAGAGGTGAGCCATGGGTCTTGAACTCGATAGCGGCATGATCCGCGGGCTCGGCACGCTGGTGGTGATGATTGCCTTCATCGGCCTGTCGATCTGGGTCTTCAACGCCAAGCGCAACCCGGAGTTCGCCCAGGCGCGCCTGCTGCCCTTCGCCGACGAACCTTCGCCGGAAGTGCCCGGCAATCCATCTGATGACGCTCAATCCGAAGAGCATGCGACAAGGAGCATTCGGCCATGACCACCTTCTGGAGTACGTACATCTGCGTACTGACCATAGGCAGCCTGATCGGCCTGACCTGGCTGTTGATCGGCACGCGCAAGGGCGAGACCAAGGGCAGCGTCGACCAGACCATGGGCCACAGCTTCGACGGCATCGAGGAGTACGACAATCCGCTGCCGCAGTGGTGGTTCATGCTGTTCGCCGGCACCCTGGTGTTTTCCGTCGGCTACCTGATCCTCTACCCGGGCCTGGGCAACTGGAAAGGTATCCTGCCCGGCTATGAAAACGGCTGGACCGGCGTGCATGAGTGGGAAAAGGAAATGGACAAGGCAGACGCCAAGTTCGGCCCGATCTTCGCCAAGTTCGCCGCCATGCCCGTGGAAGAAGTGGCCAAGGACCCGCAGGCGCTGAAAATGGGCGGACGCCTGTTCGCGTCCAACTGCTCGGTGTGCCACGGCTCGGATGCCAAGGGCGCGTTCGGCTTCCCTAACCTGGCCGACAACAACTGGCGCTGGGGCGGCAACGCCGACACCATCAAAGCCACCATCATGGGTGGCCGCATGGCGGCCATGCCGGCCTGGGGTGAAGTGCTGGGCGAGGACGGGGTGAAGAACGTCGCGGCCTATGTGCGTCACGAGCTCGCCGGCCTGCCGTTGCCCGCCGACAGCAGCGCCGACCTCGTCGCTGGCAAGCAAGCCTTCAGCACCACCTGCGTCGCCTGTCATGGCGCCAACGGCCAGGGCACTGAAATCATGGGCGCGCCGAACCTGACGCAACCGGCGGGCTTCATCTATGGCACCAGCCTGACCCAGCTGCAACAGACCATTCGCCACGGTCGCCAGGGCCACATGCCGGCGCAGAACGAACTGCTCGGCAACGACAAGGTGCAGCTGCTCGCGGCCTACGTCTACAGCCTCTCCCACAGCAGCAAGCCAGAAGCTGCAAGCGATAAGTAAAAGATCAACGGCAAGCTGTGAGTTTTTGACTTGCAGCTTGCCGCTTGAAGCTTAGCCCTCCTCCTTTGCGACCAAGTGTCGCACCCTCTCTACTCCCTGCCTTTCCACTCTCCGGATTCGGGTCTAAGCTGCTTCGCAGTGGACTGGCACTGGCCGGTCACAGACCAGAAGTAGCCGCTCCATTCGAAGCCATCGTTCGAGGACAGGCCGCAAAGGCTGGTTTATACCGGCTGTCGCGCCACTTACCGTCTGTCGCTCGTTCAGGGGCTTTCCACACACCCGGTTACAACTGACCTGTACCCCTCGCCTTTTTCATCCGCTGCGACATTTTGTCCGGGGCCGATTTTGTCCTTACTCCGCGCATGGAAAGGCCGCAGAATCAGCTTTTGAAAGCATTGACCCAGGTCATGGCGCGTTGCAATGACCCCCCGCTTTCTCCATACTTGCGGCCGATTTTTACTCCTAATAAAACACCCAAACCGTGGAACCTTAGAATGAGCACAGCAATCAGTCCGACTGCTTATAACTATAAGGTAGTCCGCCAGTTCGCCATCATGACGGTGGTCTGGGGGATCCTTGGCATGGGGCTCGGTGTCTTCATCGCCTCGCAACTGGTCTGGCCGGAGTTGAACTTCGGTCTGCCATGGACGACCTTTGGACGCCTGCGCCCGCTGCACACCAACCTGGTGATTTTCGCCTTCGGTGGATGTGCGTTGTTTGCCACTTCTTACTACGTCGTGCAGCGAACCTGCCAAACGCGACTGATTTCCGACAGCCTGGCGGCCTTCACCTTCTGGGGTTGGCAAGCCGTGATCGTCGGCGCGATCGTTACCTTGCCGCTGGGTTACACCACCACCAAGGAATACGCGGAACTGGAATGGCCTCTGGCTATCCTGCTGGCCATCGTCTGGGTCACCTACGGTCTGGTGTTCTTCGGCACCATCGTCAAGCGCAAGACCAAGCACATCTATGTGGGTAACTGGTTCTACGGTGCCTTCATCGTGGTCACCGCGATGCTGCACATCGTCAACCATGCGTCCCTGCCGGTCAGCTTCTTCAAGTCCTACTCGGCCTACTCGGGCGCGACCGACGCCATGATCCAGTGGTGGTACGGCCACAACGCCGTGGGCTTCTTCCTGACCACGGGCTTCCTGGGGATGATGTACTACTTCGTGCCGAAACAGGCCGAGCGTCCGATCTACTCCTATCGCCTGTCCATCGTGCACTTCTGGGCGCTGATCACCCTGTACATCTGGGCCGGTCCGCACCACCTGCACTACACCGCGCTGCCGGACTGGGCGCAGTCCCTGGGCATGGCCATGTCGATCATCCTGCTGGCGCCAAGCTGGGGCGGCATGATCAACGGCATGATGACCCTCTCGGGCGCCTGGCATAAGCTGCGCACCGACCCGATCCTGCGGTTCCTGGTGGTGTCCCTGGCGTTCTACGGCATGTCGACCTTCGAAGGTCCGATGATGGCGATCAAGACCGTCAACTCGCTGTCGCACTACACCGACTGGACCATCGGCCACGTACACGCCGGCGCCCTGGGCTGGGTAGCGATGATCTCCATCGGCGCCCTGTACCACATGATTCCGAAAGTTTTCGGTCGTCAGCAGATGCACAGCATCGGCCTGATCAACGCGCACTTCTGGCTGGCCACCATCGGCACCGTGCTCTACATCGCCTCGATGTGGGTCAACGGCATCACCCAGGGTCTGATGTGGCGTGCAATCAACGACGACGGTACCCTCACCTACTCCTTCGTCGAAGCCCTGCAGGCCAGCCACCCTGGTTTCATCGTGCGTGCCCTGGGCGGTGCGTTCTTTGCCACCGGCATGCTGTTCATGGCGTACAACGTGTTCCGTACCGTTCGCGCCTCGAACCCGGCTGAAGCTGAAGCCGCCGCTCAGATCGCTGTAGTTGGAGCTCACTGATGAAGCATGAAGCAGTAGAGAAGAATATCGGCCTGCTGGCCTTCTTCATGGTCATCGCCGTCAGCATCGGCGGCCTGACCCAGATCGTTCCGCTGTTCTTCCAGGACGTCACCAACAAGCCGGTCGAAGGCATGAAGCCGCGCACCGCCCTGGAACTGGAAGGCCGCGACGTCTATATCGCCAACGGCTGTGTCGGCTGCCACTCGCAGATGATCCGTCCGTTCCGTGCCGAAACCGAACGCTACGGCCACTACTCGGTCGCCGGTGAAAGCGTCTGGGACCACCCGTTCCTGTGGGGTTCCAAGCGTACCGGTCCGGACCTGGCCCGCGTAGGTGGTCGTTACTCCGACGACTGGCAGCGTGCGCACCTGTACAACCCGCGCAACGTTGTACCTGAGTCGAAAATGCCGGCTTACCCGTTCCTCGTAGAAAACAAGCTCGACGGCAAAGACACCGCGAAAAAAATGGAAGTCTTGCGCACGCTCGGCGTCCCTTACACCGACGAAGACATCGCCGGTGCCAAGGATGCCGTGAAGGGCAAAACCGAAATGGACGCGCTGGTGGCCTATCTGCAAGGCCTGGGCACCATCATCAAAAGCAAACGGTGATCTGGATGGATATCGGGATGATTCGTGGCCTGGGCACCGTAGTGGTGATGGTGGCCTTCATCGGCCTGGCGCTGTGGGTGTTCAGCCCCAAGCGCAAGTCCGAGTTCGAAGACGCGACCTTGCTGCCGTTCGCGGATGATCCCGAAGCCATCAAGCACGTCGAGCAAGCTTCTAGGAGTAACAAAGAATGACTACGTTCTGGAGTCTGTACGTCACAGTCCTCAGTCTGGGTACCATTTTCGCCCTGACCTGGCTGCTGCTGTCGACCCGCAAGGGCCAGCGCGCCGAGCAGACCGACGAGACGGTCGGCCACTCCTTCGACGGGATCGAGGAGTATGACAACCCGCTGCCGAAATGGTGGTTCATGTTGTTCGTCGGCACCATCGTCTTCGCCCTGGGTTACCTGGTGCTGTACCCGGGCCTGGGTAACTGGAAAGGCCTGCTGCCGGGCTACAACTACCTGGATACCGAAAAGCAGACCCCCTTCGCCAACGGCCAGACCGGCTGGACCGGCGTGCACGAGTGGGAAAAGGAAATGGCCAAGTCGGACGCCAAGTTCGGTCCGATCTTCGCCAAGTTCGCGTCCATGCCGATCGAAGAAGTCGCCAAGGACCCGCAAGCGCTGAAAATGGGTGGACGCCTGTTCGCCTCCAACTGCTCGGTCTGCCACGGTTCCGACGCCAAGGGCGCCTATGGCTTCCCGAACCTGACCGACGCCGACTGGCGCTGGGGCGGCGAGCCGGAAACCATCAAGACCACCATCATGGGCGGTCGTCACGCGGTGATGCCGGCCTGGGCCGAAGTCATCGGCGAGCAAGGCGTCAGCGATGTGGCCGCCTATGTGCTGACCAACCTCGATGGCCGCAAGCTGCCGGAAAGCGCCAAGGCCGATCCGGCCAACGGCCAGAAAATCTTCGCCGCCAACTGCGTGGCGTGCCACGGTCCGGCCGGTAAAGGCACCCCAGCCATGGGCGCGCCTGACCTGACCCACCCGGGCGCGTTCATCTACGGCTCGAGCTTCGCCCAACTGCAGCAGACCATCCGTTACGGCCGCCAGGGCCAGATGCCTGCCCAGGAACAGCTGCAAGGCAATGACAAGGTTCACCTGCTGGCCGCTTACGTCTACAGCCTGTCCCACAGCGACAAGCCGGCGGACGCCGAGTAAGGCAGACCCCTTCGGGTAACAGAAAAGGCCCCGCCAATGTCCATTGGCGGGGCCTTTTTATTTTCCTCTCCCCTCACGTCCGTCGCTCTGCCCCCGCTTGAGATTGCCCCCTCTCCGCCAAGAGTAGTAACGTTGCTACATGAAATTTTTGTCGAGGGTATGACGATGCCTACCATCACCATCTCCAGCCGCGAATTCAATCAGGATACAAGTGGTGCCAAAAAAGCCTCAAGAAACGGCCCGGTCATCATCACCGACCGTGGCAGGCCCGCCCATGTGCTGCTAAGCATTGAGGACTACGAAAAACTGAGCGGCCTGAACACCAGCATCGTCGACATGCTGGCCATGCCTGAAGCGCCTGAAATCGATTTCGAAACAGAGCGCGCCACCATCATTCCTCGCGAGATCGATCTGTCCTGATGTTTTTGCTCGATACCAACGTTGTGTCCGAATTACGCAAGCCCAACGCTGATCGCCAGGTAGTGGCCTGGGCTCAGGCCGTGGCGCCCACCAGCCTGTTTTTATCGGTCATTACGTTATTGGAACTGGAAACCGGCATCCTGCGGTTGGAACGCCGCGATCGCACCCAAGGAGCGCTGCTGCGTGCCTGGCTGGAACTGCGCGTGATGCCTGCTTTCGACGGACGAATACTGGCCATTGACCCTGCTGTCGCTATGCGCTGCGCCCGATTGCACGTTCCGGATCGCAGCAATGAATGCGATGCCCTGATTGCGGCGACCGCCCTGGAACATGGGCTGACAGTCGTTACCCGCAACATCGCCGACTTCCAGTCCAGCGGTGTGCAGCTGCTCAACCCGTGGAACGATTGAACGCGGTCGCGGCGAAAAGCGTCCATAATTCACAAGTCAATTGATTCAAGTCATTACACCATCAATTGATTTCCCCCAACGCGACCAAAGGTCGCACCCTTGAGCTAGAGCGACAGGCGTATCATTGCGCCACTGCAACACCCCTATTTGATCGCGGTCGGCACGTACTGACCGGGGCATTTCTCCACTGCCGTGGGATGCAATGATGAGCAACCAGATTCCGGTACATGACGTTACCCCGCCTGCCAAGAATTCGAACAACAGCGTAGACCTCTACGCCTCCAGGGAAAAAATCTACACGCGCGCTTTCACTGGCCTCTTCCGCAACCTGCGGATGGTCGGCGGCGCTGCCCTGTTCCTGCTGTATTTCGGTACGGTGTGGCTCAACTGGGGCGGCCACCAGGCCGTCTGGTGGAACCTGCCGGAGCGCAAGTTCTTCATTTTCGGCGCCACCTTCTGGCCCCAGGATTTCATCCTGCTGTCGGGGCTTTTGATCATCGCCGCCTTCGGCCTGTTCTTCATCACCGTGTACGCCGGACGCGTCTGGTGCGGCTATACCTGCCCGCAAAGCGTCTGGACCTGGATCTTCATGTGGTGCGAGAAGGTCACCGAAGGCGACCGCAACCAGCGCATCAAGCTCGACAAGGCGCCGATGAGCGCCAACAAGTTCCTGCGCAAGTTCAGCAAGCACAGCCTCTGGCTGCTGATCGGCTTCGTCACCGGCATGACCTTCGTCGGCTACTTCTCGCCGATCCGCGAACTGGTCATCGACTTCTTCACCGGCCAGGCCGATGGCTGGTCGTACTTCTGGGTCAGCTTCTTCACCCTCGCCACCTATGGCAACGCCGGCTGGCTGCGCGAACAGGTGTGCATCTACATGTGCCCCTACGCCCGCTTCCAGAGCGTGATGTTCGACAAGGACACCCTGATCGTCTCCTACGACCCGCGTCGCGGCGAAGGTCGCGGCCCGCGCAAGAAAGGTGTCGACTACAAGGCCATGGGCCTGGGCGACTGCATCGACTGCACCATGTGCGTCCAGGTCTGCCCGACCGGCATCGATATCCGCGACGGCCTGCAGATCGAATGCATCGGCTGCGCTGCCTGCATCGACGCCTGCGACAACATCATGGACAAGATGGACTACCCGCGCGGCCTGATCAGCTACACCACCGAGCACAACCTGTCCGGGCAGAAAACCCATAAACTGCGTCCACGCCTGATCGGTTATGCGCTGGTGCTGCTGGCGATGATCAGCCTGCTGGTCACCGCGTTCTTCATGCGCTCGCTGGTGGGCTTCGATGTCAGCAAGGACCGCGTGCTCTATCGCGAGAACGCCGAAGGCCGGATCGAAAACGTCTACAGCCTGAAGATCATGAACAAGGACCAGCGCGACCATACCTACGTACTGGACGCCGCCGGCCTGCCGGACCTCAAGCTGCAAGGCCGACGCGAGATCAAGGTGGCGGCCGGCGATATCGTCAGCCTGCCGGTCGAGCTGTCGAGCTCGCCGGAGCAACTGCCGTCGAGCACCAACGAGGTGAAGTTCATCCTCAAGGACGCCGACGACGAAAGCGTCCACGTTGAAGCCAAGAGCCGGTTCATCGGCCCACAAATTCGTTAAGAGAAGTCATCATGCCCGCAGCGACCGCCACAAGCCCCTGGTACAAGCACCTCTGGCCCTGGATCATCATCGGCATCCTGGCCTGCTCGGTGGCCCTGACTCTGTCCATGGTGACCATTGCGGTGAACAACCCGGACAACCTGGTCAACGACAACTACTACGAGGCCGGCAAAGGCATCAACCGCTCCCTGGACCGCGAACTGCTGGCCCAGACCCTGCAACTGCGCGCCAGCGTGCACCTGGACGACCTCACCGGCGAAGTCGACCTGCGCCTGAGCGGCAACAGCGCGCCCGCCACCCTGGAGCTGAACCTGATCTCGCCGACCCAGCCGGAAAAAGACCGCAAGATCACCCTCGCCCGCAGCGAAACCGAACAGGGCCGCTACATTGGCCAGTTGAGCGACAAGGTCGATGGCCGCCGTTTTGTCGAACTGCTGGGCGTCGAGGGCGACAAGACCTGGCGCATGTTCGAAGAAGAACAGGTCAGCCACGACAAGGACCTGCTGCTGGGTGACGAACCGCTGCAGGGGGCTGAAGACCTGAAAAAATAAACACGCGCTTCGTGCATCGCCGGCAAGCCGGCTCCTACGGATCCACGCAATCTCCCGTAGCAGCCGGCTTGCCGGCGATGAGGTCCTTCCAGCCCATAAAGATCACGCCATGACCACCCCAACCCCCTGCTACCACTGCGCCCTCCCCGTCCCGTCGGGCAGTCGGTTTACCGCAGTGATTCTCGGCGAGCGCCGCGAACTGTGCTGCCCGGGCTGCCAGGCAGTGGCCGAAGCGATTGTGGCCGGCGGGCTGGAAAGCTATTACCAGCACCGCAGCGAAGCCTCGGCCAACCCCGAGGCCCTGCCGGTGCAACTGGTGGACGAACTGGCGCTCTACGACCGCGCGGATGTGCAGCAACCCTTTGTCCGGCATGAAGGCGAACTGGCCGAAACCACCCTGCTGATGGAAGGCATCAGCTGCGCCGCCTGCGGCTGGCTGATCGAGAAACACCTGCGCAGCCTGCCGGCGGTGGCCGAGGCGCGGCTGAACCTGTCCAATCATCGTCTGCATGTGCGCTGGGCCGACAGCCAGTTGCCGCTGAGCCAGGTGCTCAGCGAACTGCGCCTGATCGGCTACGCCGCGCATCCCTACCAGGCCGACCGCGCCTCCGAGCAACTGGCCAGCGAAAACCGCCTGGCCCTGCGCCAGCTGGGCGTGGCCGGGCTGCTGTGGTTCCAGGCGATGATGGCGACCATGGCCACCTGGCCGGAATTCAATATCGACCTGAGCCCCGAGCTGCACACCATCCTGCGCTGGGTCGCGCTGTTTCTCACCACGCCGATCGTGTTCTACAGCTGCGCGCCGTTTTTCAAGGGCGCCCTGCGCGACCTGCGCACCCGCCACCTGACCATGGACGTTTCCGTGTCCCTGGCGATTGGCGCCGCCTACATCGCCGGGATCTGGACTTCAATCACCGGGGTCGGCGAGCTGTACTTCGATGCCGTGGGCATGTTCGCCCTGTTCCTGCTGGCCGGGCGCTACCTGGAACGCCGCGCCCGCGAACGCACCGCCGCCGCCACCGCGCAACTCGTGAACCTGCTGCCGGCCTCGTGCCTGCGCCTGGGCGCCGACGGCCAGAGCGAGCGCATCCTGCTCAGCGAACTGCGCCTGGGCGACAAGGTGCTGGTGCACCCCGGCGCCATCCTGCCGGCGGACGGCAAGATCCTCGATGGCCAGTCGAGCATCGACGAATCCCTGCTCACCGGCGAATACCTGCCGCAACCGCGCAGCATCGGCGATGCGGTCACCGCCGGCACCCTCAATGTCGAGGGCGCGCTGACCGTGGAAGTCCTGGCCCTGGGGCAGGACACGCGCCTGTCGGCCATCGTCCGCCTGCTGGACCGGGCCCAGGCGGAGAAACCGCGCCTGGCGGAAATCGCCGACCGCGCCGCCCAGTGGTTCCTGCTGTTCTCCCTGATCGCCGCGGCCGCCATCGGCCTGCTCTGGTGGCAGCTGGACGCCTCCCGGGCGTTCTGGATCGTCCTGGCGATGCTGGTCGCCACCTGCCCCTGCGCGTTGTCCCTGGCCACCCCGACCGCGCTGACGGCCGCCACCGGCACCCTGCACAAACTCGGCCTGCTGCTGACCCGCGGCCACGTGCTCGAAGGCCTGAACCAGATCGACACGGTGATTTTCGACAAGACCGGCACCCTCACCGAGGGGCGCCTGGCCTTGCGCTCGATTCAGCCCCTGGGCGACCTCGACAGCCAGCAGTGCCTGGGCCTGGCCGCCGCCCTGGAAAACCGCTCCGAGCACCCGATTGCCCGGGCCTTCGGCCGCGCGCCGCTGGCCGCCGAGGAAGTCCTGAGCATGCCCGGGCTGGGCCTGGAAGGCCTGGTGGGCGAGCAACGCCTGCGCATCGGCCAGCCCGCCTTCGTCTGCGAGCTCAGCGCCTGTGCGGTCCCGGCAATGCCGAACGAAGCCGGCCAATGGCTGCTGCTGGGCGATACCCAGGGGCCACTGGCCTGGTTTGTCCTCGACGATCGCCTGCGCAGCGATGCGCCGGCCTTGCTGGCCGCCTGCAAGGCACGAGGCTGGAACACCCTGCTGCTGTCGGGCGACAGTTCGCCGATGGTCGCCAGCGTCGCCGCCGAACTGGGCATCGACGAAGCCCGCGGCGGCCTGCGTCCGGACGACAAGCTGCAAGTGCTGCAACAACTGCATCGCCAGGGCCGCAAAGTGCTGATGCTCGGCGACGGAGTCAACGATGTCCCGGTGCTGGCCGCCGCCGATATCAGCGTGGCCATGGGCTCGGCCACCGACCTGGCCAAGACCAGCGCCGATGCGGTGCTGCTGTCCAACCGCCTGGATGCGTTGGCGCAGGCCTTCAGCCTGGCCCGTCGCACGCGCCGGATAATCGTCGAGAACCTGCTGTGGGCCGGGCTGTACAATGGCCTCATGCTGCCGTTCGCCGCCCTCGGCTGGATCACTCCGGTTTGGGCCGCCATCGGCATGTCCATCAGTTCGTTGACCGTGGTGCTCAATGCCCTGCGCCTGACTCGCCTGCCGCGTCAGCCCCAGGCCGAGGCCACGACCCAAACCCGCCCGCTGCCGGCCTGAGCCGCGCGGGCATGGAGCCTACCCATGCCAGCTCTCTACGTGATGATTCCGGCGGCGCTGCTGATCGTGGCCATCGCCATCTACATCTTCTTCTGGGCGGTCGACAGCGGTCAGTACGATGACCTCGATGGCCCCGCCCACAGCATTCTGTTCGACGACCAGGACCCCAAGCACACCGCCGCGATCGACGAGGCCAAGGGCCAGCCGGTGGCCGAACAGCCGCCGCACAAAGACCAGGTGCCGCCCCATGCTTGAGCTGGCGCCGCTGCTGGTTTCCGCGGTGATCCTCGGCCTGCTCGGCGGTGGTCACTGCCTGGGCATGTGCGGCGGCCTGATGGGCGCCTTGACCCTGGCCATTCCCCAGGAGCAGCGCAGCCGGCGCTTTCGCCTGCTGCTGGCCTACAACCTGGGGCGCATTCTCAGTTACGCCACCGCGGGCCTGCTGATCGGCCTGGCCGGCTGGGCCGTGGCCAGCAGTCCGGCGGCCATGGCCCTGCGTGTGCTGGCCGGCCTGCTGCTGATCGCCATGGGCTTGTATCTGGCCGGCTGGTGGAGCGGCCTGACCCGTATCGAAAGCCTCGGACGCGGCCTGTGGCGGCATATACAGCCCGTGGCCAACCGCCTGCTGCCGGTGTCGAGCCTGCCACGCGCCTTGCTGCTGGGCGCGCTCTGGGGCTGGCTGCCGTGCGGCCTGGTGTACAGCACCCTGTTGTGGTCCGCCAGCCAGGGCAACGCCCTCGACAGCGCCCTGCTGATGCTGGCCTTCGGCCTGGGTACCTGGCCGGTGCTGTTGGCGACCGGGCTTGCGGCGGAGCGGGTCACCGCACTGCTGCGCCGACGCAGCGTGCGCATGGCCGGTGGCCTGCTGGTGATCCTGTTCGGCATCTGGACCTTGCCCGGTCCGCATCAGCATTGGTTGATGGGGCACTGAGGCTGCCAGCCATCGCCAGCAACCCCACAAGGCCCGCCCGGCAGGCAGCGCGCACCCGCCAGCCTTGATGCAAATCAAGATGGCTCGGGCGCCAACCCCCTAGACTCGCGAACACTGCCTGCCTACCGGGGGAATTCCCGCATGCTCGACGCCATTCGTTGGGACACCGATCTGATCCGCCGTTACGACCTGGCGGGACCGCGCTACACCTCTTACCCCACCGCTGTGCAATTCCACAGCCAAGTGGGTACCTTCGACCTGCTCCACGCCCTGCGCGAAAGCCGCAAGGCGCTGCGCCCGCTGTCGCTGTACGTGCACGTGCCGTTCTGCGCGAACATCTGCTACTACTGCGCCTGCAACAAGGTCATCACCAAGGACCGCGGGCGCGCCCTGCCCTACCTGCAGCGCCTGGAACAGGAAATCCAGCTGATCGCCTGTCATCTCGACCCCGGGCAGAAGGTCGAGCAACTGCACTTCGGCGGCGGCACCCCGACCTTTCTCAGCCATGACGAACTGCGGCAACTGATGGGCCATCTGCGCCAGCACTTCAACCTGCTGGACGACGATTCGGGCGACTACGGCATCGAGATCGACCCGCGCGAAGCCGACTGGTCGACCATGGGCCTGCTGCGCGAGCTGGGCTTCAACCGGGTCAGCATCGGCCTGCAGGACCTCGACCCGGCGGTACAGCGCGCGGTCAATCGCCTGCAGAGCCTGGAAGAAACCCGGGCGGTGATCGAAGCGGCGCGCACCCTGCAGTTTCGTTCGATCAACATCGACCTGATCTACGGCCTGCCGAAACAGACACCGGACAACTTCGCCCGCACCGTCGAGGAAGTCATCAACCTGCAGCCGGACCGGCTGTCGGTGTTCAACTACGCCCACCTGCCAGAGCGCTTCATGCCGCAACGGCGGATCAACAGCCACGAGCTGCCGCCGCCGGCGGAAAAACTGCAGATGCTGCAGCGCACCATCGAACAACTGACGGCCGCCGGTTACCGCTACATCGGCATGGACCATTTCGCCCTGCCCGACGACGAGCTGGCGATCGCCCAGGAAGAGTCGACCCTGCAACGCAACTTCCAGGGCTACACCACCCATGGCCACTGCGATCTGATCGGCCTGGGCGTCTCGGCCATCAGCCAGATCGGCGACCTGTACTGCCAGAACAGCAGCGACCTGACCCAGTACCAGAACCTGCTGGGCGGCGCGCAACTGGCTACCAGCCGCGGCCTGGTGTGCAATCAGGACGACCGCGTCAGACGCGCGGTGATCCAGCAGCTGATCTGCAACTTCAGCCTCGACTTCGAGGCCATCGAGCAGCAGTTCAACATCGACTTTCGCGGGTACTTCGGCGAGCTGTGGCCACAGCTGCAAGCCATGGCCGAAGACGGCCTGATCAAGCTGAGCAACGAAAACATCGAAGTCCTGCCGGCCGGGCGCCTGCTGGTGCGTTCGGTGTGCATGGTGTTCGACGCGTATCTGGAGCAACAGAATCGACAGCGTTTTTCCCGGGTCATCTAGGGGCATCAGGCGCGGCAGCCTGAGCGCCAGGCGCGACAACTTGTCGCAGATTGCGGGCAAGAACTGTCGGGAGAGACAGGGCGCAAGCAAGCCTGATACTTGACGCCGAGACAATCGGCGAGTGCAAGTGACGGCCAGCGCTGGAAATACCTTGAACGGACTGCACGAGCGCATTTTCCCGGAGTGGCCTGGAGGCCACAAACGGACAGCTTTACGACTAAGCGCCAATACGGCACGGACTGGCCGGAACCTCCTCCCGTGAGTTACCCTTACGGCTTATGTGTGTTTTCCCACAAGGATTCTATTGAATGTCCGAGCCAGTAAAACTGCGCGCTCACAACCAGGCCCATTGCAAGGATTGCAGCCTGGCCCCCCTCTGCCTGCCACTTTCTCTGAATCTGGAAGACATGGATGCGCTGGACGAGATCGTTAAACGCGGGCGCCCGCTGAAAAAAGGCGAGTTCCTGTTTCGCCAGGGCGACGCATTCGACTCCGTCTATGCTGTGCGCTCCGGTGCCCTGAAGACTTTCAGTCTCAGCGACAGCGGCGAAGAACAGATCACCGGCTTCCACCTGCCCAGCGAACTGGTCGGCCTGTCCGGCATGGACACCGAGATCCACCCGGTTTCCGCCCAGGCCCTGGAAACCACGTCGGTCTGTGAAATCCCCTTCGAACGCCTCGACGAACTGGCCTTGCAGTTGCCCCAGTTGCGCCGCCAACTGATGCGAGTGATGAGCCGCGAGATCCGCGACGACCAGCAGATGATGCTGTTGTTGTCGAAAAAGACCGCCGACGAGCGCATCGCCACGTTCCTGGTCAACCTGTCGGCACGCTTCCGCGCCCGTGGCTTCTCGGCCAACCAGTTCCGCTTGAGCATGTCGCGCAACGAGATCGGCAACTACCTGGGCCTGGCGGTGGAAACCGTGTCCCGGGTGTTCACCCGCTTCCAGCAGAACGCGTTGATCGCCGCTGAAGGCAAAGAGGTGCACATTCTCGACCCGATCCAGCTGTGCGCCCTCGCCGGCGGCTCCCTGGAAGGCTGAGGCAGAGCCCCCGCCCGAGCCAAGCGGCTCGGGCGGGGCTATACTGGCGCGCTCCACTTCATGCCCGCCAGGACACTGCCACGATGGCCTTCGACTCCTTCGACATCAAATCCCTGATCCGCCCAGTCATCGACTTCCCCAAACCGGGCGTGATCTTCCGTGACATCACCCCGCTGTTCCAGTCGCCCAAGGCCTTGCGCCTGGTCGCCGACAGCTTTGCCCAGCGCTATGTCGAAGAAGATTTCAGCCACATCGGCGCCATGGACGCCCGCGGCTTCCTGATCGGCTCGATCCTCGCCTACCAGCTGAACAAACCGCTGATCCTGTTCCGCAAGCAAGGCAAGCTGCCGGCCGATGTGCTTGCCGAGGGTTACCAGACCGAATACGGCGAAGCCTTTCTCGAGGTCCATGCCGACAGCCTGTGTGAAGGCGATTCGGTGGTGATGTTCGATGACCTGATCGCCACCGGCGGCACCCTGATCGCTGCGGCCAGCCTGGTGCGCCGCATGGGGGCCAGCGTCTACGAAGCCGCCGCCATCATCGACCTGCCGGAACTGGGCGGCTCGCAACGCCTGCGAGACATGGACATTCCAACTTTCTGCCTGACGCAGTTCTCGTTGAGCGAACGGTAAAGCACACCGCAGAAAAGGGGTCCGGGCCGACGCTATCGCGAGCAGGCTGCGCGCCTGTGGAGATAGCGCCCCACTCCTTCAGCGGGCCTACAGCCCCATCTGCTTGCTGATGATTTCGTTCATCACTTCCCGGGTGCCACCGCCGATAGAAAGGATGCGGTTGTCGCGGTACAGCCGCTCCACCAGGCTTTCGCGCATGTAGCCCAGCCCTCCGAGAATCTGCACGGCATCGTGGGTGATGCGGTCGGCCGTGTCGGTGGCAAAGTTCTTGGCCATGGAAATCTCCTTGATCACACTCTGGCCCGCCGCCATCTTCGCTGCCTGGCGATAAGTGAACTCGCGGGACACCTCCAGCGCGGTCGCCATCTCCGCCAGACGATGCTTGATCACCTGGAACTTGCCGATGGGCTTGCCGAACGCCTCGCGCTCCCGGGCCCACTTCAGGCTCTCCTCCAACGCCAGCTGCGCGGTCATGTTGGCCATCAGGGCCAGCGCCAGGCGCTCGCTCTGGAAGTTGCCCATGATGCAGGCGAAGCCCATGTTCTCGACCCCGATCAAATGGCTGGCCGGCACCCGGCAATCGTCGAAAAACAGCTCGGCGGTATCCGACGCCCACCAGCCCATCTTCTTCAGTGGCCGGCCGACGGTGAAGCCCGGCGTGCCCTTGTCGATCAGCAGCAGGCTGATGCCGCCGAAACCAGGCTCGCCGGTGCGCACGGCCACCGTGTAGAAGTCGGCGCGCACGCCACTGGTGATAAAGGTCTTGCTGCCGCTGACGCGGTAGCAGTCGCCATCGCGCAGCGCTCGGGTCTGCAGATTGGCCACGTCCGAGCCGCCGCCGGGCTCGGTAACCGCCAGGGCGCTGATCTTCTCGCCCGCCAATACCTGCGGCACCACCCGGTCGCGGACCTCGGGGCGCGCCCATTTGACGACCGGCGGCAAACCGATGTCCAGCGAGCCCAGGCCCGCCACCAGGCCGCCGGAGCCACAGCGCATCAGTTCCTCGCTGGCGGCGATCTTGGCGAACAGGTCGCCCTCGTGGCTGCCGCCCAGGGCTTCTGGATAGCCGATGCCCAGGATGCCGGCCGCGCCAGCCTTGAGGTACAGCTCGCGGGGGAAGCCTTGCGCCTCCTCCCATTGATCGATGTCCGGGAGGATTTCCCGCTCGACGAAACGTCGAACGCTGTCGCGGACCAACTGATGGCTAGGGTCGAAGTATTCCTGGCAGGCAGACATCGGCAAGCTCCTCTGAAGGTTGAGGAAACTTACCTAGCGCTTGCTTGGTTTTCAAGAAGAGTCGCGTTTAAGCGATGGAACGCGGCCAGAGAGCAAACCCGTCCCCGCAGCGGCGAGCTTGCTGGCCGAAACGCTTACAGGCTGATCGGCTTACGCCCGGCAAACGAGTGCGCCAGGGTGCCACCGTCCACCAGCTCCAGCTCGCCGCCCAGGGGCACGCCATGGGCGATACGCGAGGTGATCAGGCCTTTGTTGGTCAACAGCTGGGCGATGTAATGGGCGGTCGCCTCGCCTTCCACCGTCGGGTTGGTGGCCAGGATCACCTCGGTGAAACTGCCCTGCTCTTCGATCCTGGCCAGCAGTTGGGGAATGCCGATGGCTTCCGGGCCGAGACCGTCGAGAGGCGACAGGTGACCCTTGAGCACGAAATAGCGACCGCGATAACCGGTCTGCTCCACCGCATAGACATCCATCGGTCCCTCGACCACGCACAACAGCGTGTCGTCGCGGCGCGGATCGGCGCATTGCGGGCACAGATCGTCCTCGGTCAGGGTGCGGCACAGGCGACAGTGGCCGACGCCTTCCATGGCCTGGCTCAGCGCCTGGGCCAACCGCGTACCGCCGCTGCGGTCGCGCTCCAGCAGCTGCAAGGCCATGCGCTGGGCGGTTTTCTGACCCACGCCCGGCAAAGTGCGCAGGGCATCGATCAGTTGGCGAATCAGGGGGCTGAAGCTCATGGGGAAAGGTCCGACAAAACGACGAGACGCGGTTTATACCCGCGCCTCCGATTAGCGTCAAATGCTCAGTCCGGGGCGACCCGCACCACCAGCTTGCCGAAGTTGCGTCCTTCCAGCAGCCCGATGAAGGCTTGCGGCACGCACTCCAGGCCGTCGACCACATCCTCCTTGAACTTGACCTTGCCTTGCAGCACCCAGGGCGCCATGGCGCTGACAAACTCCGGTTGCCGGTCGCCGTAGTCGTCGAACACGATAAACCCCTGGATGCGCACGCGCTTGGTCAACAGCTGGCGCTGCAACAGTGGCAGGCGATCGGGCCCCGGCGGCAGTTCCTGGGCATTGTACTGGGCGATCAGCCCGCACAGCGGAATCCGCGCCTTGGGGTTGAGCAACGGCAGCACCGCATCGAACACCTTGCCGCCGACGTTTTCAAAGTAGATGTCCACGCCCTCGGAGCAGGCCTGCGCCAGCTCGTCGGCAAAATTCGGGCTGTGGTGGTCGATACAGGCATCGAACCCCAGCTCCTCGACCACATAGCGGCACTTGTCGGGGCCACCCGCCACACCGATCACCCGCAGCCCCTTGATCTTGGCCACCTGCCCCACCACCGAGCCCACGGCACCCGAGGCCGCGGCCACCACCAGGGTCTCTCCGGCCTTGGGCTGGCCGATGTCCATCAGACCCATGTAGGCGGTCATGCCCGGCATACCCAGCACGCCCAGGGCCATCGAGGGGCTGGGCAAACCCGCCGGCACCGGTACCAGGTTACGGCCATCGGAAATGCTGTGGCTCTGCCACCCGGTGGCGCCCACCACCAGGTCGCCCTCCTGGAATTTCGGATTCAGCGAGCGCTCGACCCGGCTGACCGCGCCGCCGGTCATCACTTCATTGATTTCCACCGGAGCGGCGTAGGACGGCGCATCACTCATGCGCCCGCGCATATAAGGGTCCAGCGACAGATAAAGGGTCTTGAGCAGCACCTGGCCATCCGCCAGATCCGGCAACGCCACCCGCTCCAGGCGAAAGTTTTCCGGCACGGGCGCGCCCTGGGGCCGGGAGACCAGAACGATGCGCTGGTTGAGGGTCAATGCTTGCGACATCAGAGCAACTCCTTATCGAGAATTGAATCGGGCCATACAGAGTGCAGACCATCGTACAGCGCCCAGCGTTCGATGTTTCTCCTCCCACAGCCGCGGCCGCAGGCTGCGATCGGTTGCACGGCAATCGCAAACTCTGCAACCGCAATCATCCAGCCAGACCCCATCGCCTGAATGACGACCGCTGCGCGCTCGTTCGCAGCCTGCGGCAGCGGCTACGGGCGGCACAAACAAAAATGCCAGGCGCGATGCCTGGCATTTTTAAGTCCGACCGATGCGCTGGCGCGAATCAGAACGGCAGTTTCATACCCGGTGGCAGTTGCATGCCAGCGGTCATGCCGGACATCTTGTCCTGGCTGTTGGCTTCGATCTTGCGCACCGCGTCGTTGACGGCGGCGGCGAACAGGTCTTCCAGCACTTCGCGGTCATCTTCGCTGACGCCTTCCAGCAGGCTTGGGTCGATGCTCACGCGCTTGATGTCGTGACGGCCGGTCATGACCACGGTGACCATATCGCCACCCGCCTTGCCGGTGACTTCGGCGTTGGCCAGCTCTTCCTGCATCTTGGCCATCTTTTCCTGCATCTGCTGCGCCTGCTTCATCAGGCCGGCCATGCCACCTTTCATCATGGGAATCACCTCAAAGTACTTGGATAAAAACAGCGCCCGGCCTCAAGGCCCGGCGCCCTTCAGTTATTAACCCTGGCTGACCAGGGCCTCGACAGGTTCAATAGTATCGTGACGGACCACCGCGCCGAACTCCCGCACCATCTGCTGGATGAACGGATCGCCGTGGATCGACTCCTCGGCTTCGCGCTGGCGATTGGCACGGCGACGCGACGCGGCCTGGGCCGGGGTTTCCTGCTCGGGCTTGATCAGCTCGATGCTCACCGTCAGCGTGCGCTGGTGATACTGGTTCAGGGCATCGTTCAGGCGCCGCTGCTGAGTGGCGTTGAACAGGGCGCTGTGGGCCGGATCCAGGTGCAGCAACCAGTTGTCGCCCTCGGCGGCGATCAAGGTGCAGTTGGCGGCGATGCTCGCCGTCATCCCGGAAATCGGCAGTTTCGGGAACAGCTCCAGCCACTCCAGCGCCAGGCCGGTGGCCGGCTGGGCAGCCGGCAGCGGCTCGGGTTCCGGCTCGGGATCGGCGGCGTGTTCGCTGGCCAGTTCGTCCAGGTAGCTGTAGGCCGAATCCATGTCCGGCTCGATGTAGTCTTCGTCCAGCGGCGGTTCGTCATCCAGGTCGATGCCCGGTGTCGCAGCATCGACCTCGGCAACGCTAGGCTCCGGCACTGGAGCACTGACCCATTCCGGCGCATCCGGCACTACGCTGTCCGGGGTCGGGGTCGGCATCGGGGTCAGCTCAGGCTGCTCCGCGGCGGTCTCCAGCACGGGCTCGACGGCCGGCTGCTGTGCAACGACCGGTTCGACCGGGTCGTTCCACGGCAGGTCGACCACCTCTTCGGCGGCGACAGGCGCGGCTTGCGCTGGCGTCTCGACCACAGGCTGTGGCGCAGGCGCCACAGGCGCTGCTGGAACAGGCGCGGGTGCAACGACAGGGGCAACCGCCGGAGCGGCCTCGACCACCGGCGCCGCAATCGGAGCGGCGGCAACACTTACCGGAGCAGCAACGGCTGCGCCAGCCACGGATTGGGCGGAATCAACTGTGGCCTGGCTGATCCCCACTGGCTTTAGCGGCTGTCTCGGCGCATCTGCCGAGTCCGCTGGCCGGAACGCCAGCATCCGCAGCAGGACCATCTCGAAACCACCGCGCGGGTCCGGTGCCAGCGGCAGGTCACGCCGGCCGATCAGGCCCATCTGGTAATAGAACTGCACATCTTCGGCCGGCAACGCCTGGGCCAGGGCCAGCACCCGGTCGCGGTCGCCATGCCCGTTGTCGACACCGTCCGGCAAGGCCTGGGCAATGGCCACGCGGTGCAGGACATTGAGAATCTCCGACAGCACGCCGTTCCAGTCCGGGCCCTGTTCGGCCAGGTGGCGCACAGCCTCGAGCAAGGCCTTGGCATCGCCGTTGATCAGCGCATGCAGGACGTCGTAGACCTGGCCGTGATCGAGAGTGCCGAGCATCGCCCGCACATCGGCAGCCATGACCTTGCCTTCACCGAAGGCAATGGCCTGGTCGGTGAGGCTCATGGCATCGCGCATCGAACCGTCGGCGGCGCGGCCCAACAGCCACAACGCGTCGTCTTCGAACGGCACGTTCTCGACGCCCAGCACGTGGGTCAGGTGCTCGACCACCCGCTCCGGGGTCATGTTCTTCAGGGAGAACTGCAGGCAGCGCGAAAGAATCGTTGCCGGAAGTTTCTGCGGGTCGGTGGTCGCCAGAATGAATTTGACGTAGGGCGGCGGCTCTTCCAGGGTCTTCAACAAGGCGTTGAACGAGTGGCTGGACAGCATGTGCACTTCGTCGATCAGGTAGACCTTGAAGCGTCCGCGGCTCGGTGCGTACTGCACGTTGTCCAGCAGCTCGCGGGTGTCCTCGACCTTGGTCCGGCTCGCGGCATCGATCTCGATCAGGTCGACGAAACGCCCTTCGTCGATCTCGCGGCATACCGAGCAGGTGCCACAGGGTGTGGAAGTAATGCCTGTTTCACAGTTCAGGCATTTGGCAATGATCCGCGCGATGGTGGTCTTGCCCACCCCGCGGGTGCCGGTAAACAGATAGGCATGGTGCAGCCGCTGGCTGTCCAAGGCATTGATCAGAGCCTTGAGCACATGGGTCTGGCCGACCATTTCGCGAAACGAGCGCGGACGCCATTTACGTGCAAGAACCTGATAACTCATCGAAAACCGTCGCAACTGGGAAGCGGAAGCCCGTAATGCTAGCGGAGCAAGGGCGAAATTGCATCCGGTGCGCTCGTCTAATCTGGCTAAGCTGCTTTTTGTCAGGCTCGTCAGCGGCCTTTTCCTGCGTGGAGACTCTATGCGTTTAGCCTTGGGCGCCTGTCTGCTGGTTGCCATGAATGGTTTTGCCGCAGAACCGGCCCTGCGCTTCTCGATCCCCGACAGCTGGGCCATGCCCGTGGTACAGATCGAACGTGGCCGGCCCACCCAGGGCATTCTCCACGACCTGATGGCCAGCCTCGCCACCCAGGTCGGCACCCCGGCCGAATTCCACGTCCTGGCCCGGGCCCGCGTGCAGGCGGCCATGGATCACGGGGAAATCGATGTCCGCTGTTATGCCGCCCAGTCCTGGCTGCCCAACCAGGCCGGCGATTACGTCTGGAGTATCCCGCTGTTCATCCAGCGCGACCTGCTGATCAGCCGCGAGCAGCCCACGCTCCCGGTCATTCCCAAGGACCTGCCGACGCAACCCATCGGCACTGTCCTCAGCTATGTCTACCCTTCCCTGCAACCCTTGTTCGACAGCCACCAGTTGCTCCGCGACGACGCACGCAACCAGGAACAGGTACTGCAGAAACTCTGGGCCGGCCGCTACCGCTACGCGGTGAGCAACCAATGGACGCTGGACTGGTTCAATCAGACCTTGCCGCCCGAGCAGCAACTGCACAGCGTGGCCATCCTGCAGGAACAGGCGGTCGGCTGTGTCATCCGCAACGATCCGGCGCTACCGGTGCAACGCGTGCTGCGCACCTTGTTGCGGATGAAAATGTCGGGAGAGATCGACGACCTCATCGGCCTGTACACCGGCCACAGGCCGACCGAGAGCGCCCCGCAGAGCTACGAGGCACCTTAGCGTCAACCGGCCTCGTCCTGCGGGCACCATTCCAGCGGCGGCAAGAAGGTCGCCACCCAGCCCGGCACCTCGCTGGCCGGCATGGGCGGGGCGATGAAATAGCCTTGCGCCACGTCGCAGCCCAGCGACATCAGCAACTCACCGTGCTCCATGCTTTCCAGGCCCTCGGCCACCACCTGCCGGTCAAACGCCCGGGCCAGGCCGATCAAGGCCTGGGTCAGCGCCAGGTCGCCCTGGTCGTGCAGCATGTCGCGCACGAACATGCGGTCGATCTTGATGGTCTGGGTACGCAGGCGCTTGAGGTAGCTCAGCGACGAATGCCCGGTGCCGAAATCCCCCAGGGAGAACTGCACTCCCAGCGCCTGGCAGGCCTCGAGGCAAGCGCTGACGTGCTGGATATTCTCCACCGCCACCGCCTCGACGATTTCCAGGTCCAGCAACTGCGGGGCAATCTGCGGATGGCGCTCGAGCACCGCCTTGAGCCGATCGACGAAATCCGCCCGCTGGAAATGCCGGGCAGCGATATTGACGCTGATCGGCCAGCGCTGTCCGGCCAACTGCCATTGCCGCAACTGGGCCATGACCTGCTCCATCACCCACTCGCCGATATCGACGATCAGGTCGGTCTCCTCCACCAGCGGCAGGAACTCCCGAGGCGCGACCATGCCCCGCTGCGGATGCTGCCAACGCAGCAACGCCTCGAAACCCACCACCTCGCCGCTGCGCATATTGACCTTGGGCTGAAAGTGCAGGCACAGCTCACCGGCCGCCAGCGCCTGCCGGACCCGCTCCACGGTCTGGTGGGTGGCCTTGACCTCGCGGTCCCGCGACACATCGAACAAGTGAAAGCGATTGCGCCCGCTCTGCTTGGCCACGTACATCGCCTGGTCGGCATGCCGCAGCAAAGTGTCGGCGTCGTCGTTGTCGGCGGGAAACAGCGTCACGCCGATGCTGGCGCAAACGTTGATCTCCTTGTCCTGGATCAGATAAGGCGTGGAGATCACCCCCAGCACCCGGTGCAGCGCCGCCCGCAACTCGCGAATGTCGCGCACATGGCGCAGGATCAGCACAAACTCGTCCCCGGCCAGGCGCGCCACCACGTCTTCGCCGCGAATGATCGAGCGCAGACGCGCCGCTACCTCCACCAGCAGCAGATCGCCGCTGGCGTGCCCGTAGCCATCGTTGACCGCCTTGAAGCCGTCGAGATCGAGCATGCACACCGCCAGCGCGATGTTTTCCTTGCGCGAGTAATCCAGCGCCTGGTTGAGCAGGTCGGAAAGGAAGGAACGGTTGGGCAAACCGGTCAGCACATCGTGGCCGACCCGCCATTGCAGCGAGTGCAGCAAGCGCCGTTTTTCACTGATATCGAAACGAATTGCCACATAACGCTGGACCCGACCAGTGGCCTCATCGAGCAAAGGTACGACGGTGCTGTCGACCCAATATAAAGTCCCGTCCTTGGCCCGGTTGCAGATCTCGCCCTTCCAGACCTGGCCCAGGGCAATGGTGCGCCACATGCTGCTGAAGAATTCGGGAGGGTGCAGGCCGGAGCCGAGAATCCGGTGATTGGCGCCCAGCAGCTCTTCTCGGCTGTAGCCGGAAATCGAACAGAACTGGTCGTTGACGTAAGTGATCCGGCCGGTCAGGTCGGTCTCGGAAAAAATGGCGGCTGCATCCACGGCCCTGCGGTATTTCTCATCCATGAGTCTGACTCACTGTCGCTAGCGGTTGAACCGCTCGACCAGGGCACGGAGCCCGGAAGAGATGTTTGGGCGTTCACTCTCAATATTTTCGCAATCCCAGGCAGGCCTGGGCTGCTGATCCGAAAATATCTGTTCAACAGAGGTGACCGGCACATTCAGACGCACGTTAAAACTCCATAGACAGCATTCGACAATGCCAGCCCAGACAAGCCGGCAAGAGGCCGACTCACGGAAAATGGCGCACCGTCTTGCCCCACCTGACACAATTGCAACCGTACAGCGACCGACACCGTCATTGACCTTCGAATCGACGAAGACCAACTAAAATCACTTAAGGATCAGCCGAATTTGGCGGGTGGGACACTGGCAATCATCAGCGAGACGTTCGCGCCTGCGCCATACCCTCGATTCTGGTGAACAAGGAAAATGCAATGAGTTCTTGTTTCATCAGTTCATCTTCTGAAACTAGATCACCAAATGCCTGTCCGAAGCGTCGATTCTACGAATTGCATCACATTTTGCAAGGCAAGGTGATGAATCATGGCGTTGCCTAATTCAAAGATTTATCGTTAAGTTCTTGATTCTAAATGGGAATTGAGCGATGCAAATTTCAAGTTTGGGTCCAGCCATCAGGCGTTACCGCAAGGTAGCGGGGCTTACTCAGGCTGAACTAGGCGAAAAAACCGGTTTTGACCCTAAAACCATCAGCCGCTTCGAAACCGGCACCTACACCCCCAGTGTGGAAGCGCTGTTCCTGCTGGCCGATGTACTGGGAGTGAAGCTGAAAGCCTTTTTCGCAGATCTGGGCGACGAAGACGAACAGCGGGCGTATCTGTTCGGTGTCATTCACAAAGCCACCCCGAAGGACCTGGGAAAGCTGATAGCAGCGGTAGACCTGGCCTTGTCCAAGCCTTAGAGCCGAGCAACACGCAGAGGAGGCAGCCCTATCGAAGCCGATAGCCTGCCTCCTCTTTATTTCCCCCAGATGACTCCTGACAGGAACTGACAACGGCGCCCCTTAAGCTGGCGTGCGCAGCCCAACCTTTCCAGGAGTCCGGATGATCGCTACCAGCACTTACCTTCTGCTATACGTCGACAGCCCCGCCACCAGCGCCAATTTCTACAGCCGCCTGCTGGACAGACCGCCGGTCGAGCTGTCGCCGACCTTCGCCCTGTTCATCCTCGATTCGGGGCTCAAGCTCGGCCTCTGGTCCAGGCAGGATGTCGAGCCAGCCACCCAGGTCGCCGGCGGTGGTGGCGAACTGGCCTTGGCCGTGGCCGACAACCAGACCGTCGACCGACTGCACAGCCAATGGGCCGAATCCGGCGTGAGCATCGCCCAGGATCCGACCGCCCTGGACTTCGGCTACACCTTCGTCGCCCTGGACCCGGACGGACATCGACTCAGGGTGTTCTGCCCGATCCTGGAGTGAACGGCAGTCGCGGCGATAGCCTCCGGCAGTACCGAGCGACGCCGCGACCAACGCCCCTCCAACTGCATCGCCATCACGCTGCCGAGGACGATCGCCGCCCCCACGACCACCGCGCCATGCACTCGCTCATGCAGGACCAGCGCTGCCAGCAGCATGGCGATTGGCGGTATCAGGTACATGGCGATGGACGCGCGGCTGACCTCGACCCGCGCCAGCACATAGGCCCACGCCAGGTAAGCCAGCGCACTGGGAAACAACCCCAGCAGCAACACCGCCAGGTTCACCCGCCACGGTGCCTGGACCACCGCGACCGCCAGCCCCGGCCAATACAGGCTCAACAGCAAGGTGCCGGCCCAGACCATGTAGCAGACGGTGGTCAACAGGTCGTAACGCCCCGAATAACGCCGCTGCAACACGAAGTACAAACCCCAGGAGAAGGCCGCCAGCAGCACCAGCAATCCCTGTGGCTTGATCGACGCCACGCCCTGGTCGCCCCAGACCACCACGACCGCGCCGAACAACCCCAACCCGACACAGCCCCAGCGCCAACCGCTGACCGGCTCCCTCAACCAGAAAAACGCAATCAGGGTGCTGAAGATCGGCGCCGACTGCGCCAGCACACTGGACGCCCCCGCGCTCAAGCCCTGCTGGCCATAGTTGAGGCTGACGTGATGCAGGGCGATGGCGAAAAAGCCCAGCACCAGCAACCAGGGCAGATCGCGCCAGCGTGGCAAGGCGATTCTTTTCACCAGGGCAATGGCGCCCATCAACAGCGAGGCGATCAGGAAGCGCAGCAACGCCAGATGGCCAGGCTCGTAGCCCTCCAGGCCGATATGGATACCCACCGGGGAATAAGCCCAACACAAAATGACCGCGGAGGTCGCCAGGACCAGCTTCAACGCAGGAGAGATGTTCAAGACACAGGCACTCGGCAGCACAAGGAAGGCCTTCAGTCTCTCGTCCGCCACAACTCACCACAATTAACGGATACTGAGGCCAAACCTCACTGGAAATGAGCAATGGAACTGAGCCAGCTGAAGATGGTGAAAGCAGTCGCCCGTACCGGCAGCATTGCCCGGGCGGCCGAACAACTGCATTGCGTGCCCTCCAACATCACCAACCGCCTCAAACAACTGGAAGGCGAGCTGGGCACCAGTCTGTTTATCCGCGTGGGTCGCGGGCTGAAAATCAGTCCGGACGGGGAGATCTTTCTGGGTTATAGCGAGCGCATCCTGGCCCTGGTGGATGAAGCCAAACGCGCCGTCGATCGCCAGGCCGAACCCAGCGGCATCCTGCGCATCGGCGCCATCGAATCCTGTGCCGGCGGACGCCTGCCGCCGCTGCTGGCGGAATTCCATCAGCGCTTTCCCCAGGTCACCCTGGAGCTGGTCACCGGCACCTGGTCGCAGCTGTTCGAAGAGCTGCAACACCACCGGATCGACGGCGCGCTGGTTGCAGTCGACACGCCCCACCCAAAACTGGAGCGCACCGCTCTCTACAGCGAACCCCTGGTGCTGGTCGCCAGCACCGACGCCGCGCCCGTGCTGAGCCCACGCGACCTGCAAGACCAGACCCTGTTCATGTGGCCCGGCGGCTGCCCTTACCGCCGTGCCCTGGAGCACTGGCTGAACGCCCACAACGTGACCGCGACCATCATCGGCTACGCCAGCTGGGGCACCATCATCGACTGTGTCAGCGCCGGCGCCGGCATGACCCTGGCCCCGGAAGGCGTGCTCGAGCGCTACACCCTGTCCGCAGGCCTGGCGCGCTACCGCTTCGCCGACCTGCTGCCGATCGACATTCGTTTTGTCTGGAACAAGGAAATAGAACGCCACACCGCACGGGACGCGTTTGCGCAGTTGTTGCAGGAGCGATTGGGGAAATGAAACGAGCGACTGGCGAGAGACCAGATCAGGTGAACGCAGGGGGAGAATTCAGAACATTCGTCGAGGACCGACAGAAGGCGTTATGGAGGCAACCCCACCAGCCACACCCCGGCACACAATGTCACCGCTGCGGCTGCTCCCTTCCAGGCCTGACCGGGTTCACGGCTGATCGTTGCGAGGGGACCAATGGGGTCACCATAACGACGCTCACCTGACGGCGAGCCGCGCCATTGTACCTATCTGCGGCGAAGTTACAACCGCTCTGTAAAGATTAAAAAATCTGAACGGCTTCAAGTACTTGGATCATTACCCCTCTCCCCCGCCCTGTCGCCGACTCCTGTAGCCGCTGCCGCAGGCTGCGCCCGGTCGCGCAGCGGCCGCAATCGCGGGTGACACCGTATTTCAGCTGAGCGCAATCGAATGGCTGGCGACTGCTTCGCAGTCGATCGCAGCCTGCGGCAGCGGCTACAAGGGACCGCGCCTGAGCGGAATGGCAGTTTTGCGGTAAGGCAGCAGTCGATTTTTCGCTTTGTTTTGTAAGGGGTTTCCTAGAAACTCTGGAACGCCTTTGGGCGGGTTGTACCCCTGAATTTGATCGGGCAGTCTGCGGGGGTCGTTGCAATTTCAACGACCCGGATGTGGAAGTCTGGAAGAGTCATTGGTACAGCGCTCAACAGCGACTGCTGGCGTTTTATGTCCGCAGATCCGTGTTATGGCGACCATGCGTGGGGCACCTTCGAGTGCGCCGGGTTTTGGGTACCAAGGACTCCCCGGTCTTCCACACCCACGCATGGCTGCCACCCTCTCGTGTGGAAGCGAGACTGGCGGCTTTCATCTTTCAGAGAGTCGTAGGTACCCCACATGAAAAAGCTCGTCCCCGATCCGCCACTCACTACCCCGCGCCGACTACGCGATCCCGAACTGGATGCGGCGAATATCTCCCTGCTTCTGTCGCTCAACGACCAGCAGCAACCACTGCTCACACAACTGAAAGAAACCCGCAACCAACCGTTCGGCCTGCGCGATGCCTATCAGCGCCCGCTGTTCGCGGTACAGGCCGGGGTGAATGCCGAAGAAGCCTTGATGCATGTTTCGCTGCTGCTCAAATGCGCCGAAGAAGTCTCGGATGAAATCACCGAACAGGGCAGCGGCATCGAGCGCGGGTTGATCTGGTCCATGGTGCATTCCGTGGAGATGGCCCGCGCGGTGGTCGATGCCCTGCTCGATGGTGTGCGCACAGCTCGCTAACCACCCTTGGTAGGAGCGAAGCTTGCTCGCGATAGCATCGCCGCGGTCTTCTGCCGGACCGAGTCGCCTGCATCGCGAGCAAGCTTCGCTCCTACAGAGGCAGGTGGTGGATTCAGGCCTGTTCGAGTACTTCGTCGGCCTTGCCGCCGGCCTGCTGGATCACCAGATGGATGAAGTGCAGCTTGGCGATCACCGCTGGCGGCAGGATGAAGGGATAGAAGTCGGGCTGGCCCATGCTGCGCGACAGTTCGTTAAGCATGCCCGCCAGTTCGATCCAGGCGTTGACGAAAGAGAGGAACGCCGGGCCGTCGGGATGCCGTGGGTCATACAGGGTGTCCAGCGGAAACGGCTGGTAGTCGAAGTCCATTTCCCGGGCGCTCATGCCGAAGCCCAGCGCGGTATCGACCGCGTCCATCATGTGCAGGTAGTGGGCCCAGGTTTCCGCCCAGTCTTCCCAGGGGTGCATGGTGGCGTAGGCGCTGACGTAGGCCTGCGACCAATCGTTGGGCGCACCCTGTTGATAATGCCGGTCCAGGGCTTGGGCGTAGCTCGCGCGTTCGTCGCCGAACAGCGCACGACAGGGCTCCAGCCAATGGCTGTTGGCTATCAGGCGATCCCAGTAGTAATGCCCCACCTCATGCCGAAAATGGCCGAGCAAGGTGCGATAGGGTTCGTGCATCTGCACCCGCACCTGCTCGCGATAGGCATCATCGGCTTCCTTGATGTCGAGGGTGATCAGGCCGTTGGCGTGGCCGGTCATGGGCGCCTTGCCCTGCCGATCGACACCGAGGAAATCGAAAGCCAGGCCAGCCTCTTCATCCTCGCTCTTAGCGATCAGCGGCAACCCCAGGCTCACCAGTTGCGCCACCAGGCGGCGCTTGGCGATTTCCACCTTGCGCCAGCGCTCGGGGTTTTCCGCCACGCCAAGATCGGGAATGGTTCGGTTCAACCTGCACGCCACGCACAAGGTGCCGGCGCCATAAGCCGGCAGCAGCCAGTTACAGGCCGCCGGGGTATCGAGGTTGGCGCAGCGCCGGAACGGCCCCGCCTGCGGGTCGGCATCCAGCAGCCAGGTGTCGACCTCCGGCCCTGGCTGCAGCGACGACAGGCGACTCTGCTCAGGCTGATAACCCAAGGCCGCCGAACAGGCCAGGCACTGGCTGTTGCGAAAGAACAGCGACTGCCCGCAGCGGCACGGCCAGACCTTGCTGTTGCGGCTGTTCTCACGGACAAAGGGCGCGGCGATACGGGAACTGAGCTGTTCGAAGAAGCGGTACATGGCGATCTCTCCCTGGGCTTGCCAAGACTAGATCATGGGCAGGAGACGATTGTTCCATCGCCTCGATGGCGATCCGCTTTTCTGTAGGAGCGAACTTGCTCGCGAAGCGATTTCTATGTCGCATCCTGTGCAAGCCTGGAGATTTTTTCGCGAGCAAGCTCGCCCCTACAAGGGAACGCGACTCCATGTAGCCGCTGCCGCAGGCTGCGATAAGGTCCGCAGGACCTTCCGGCGCCCGACAAAGCAACGCCCGCTGCGCGGTCGATCGCAGCCTTCGGCAGCGGCTACAGGGTTATGCCGAGATACCGTGCTGGCCGAGGAAGGCCACGAAGGTCTCTTCATCCAGCACTTTCAGGCCCAGCTCGTTGGCCTTGGCCAGCTTCGAGCCGGCACCAGGACCGGCCACTACACAGTGGGTCTTGGCCGAAACCGAGCCGGCAACCTTGGCGCCCAGGCTTTCCAGCTTGTCCTTGGCCACGTCGCGGCTCATCAGCTCCAGCGAGCCGGTGAGCACCCAGGTCTGGCCGGCCAGCGGCAGCCCTTCCACCACCTTCTTCTCGCTCTGCCAGTGCATGCCGAAGGCTTGCAACTGCGCCTCGATGGCCAGCGCCCGCGTGGCATTCTCGGCGATATCGAAGAACTCACGCACGGCCTTGGCCTGCTTCTCCGGCAGGGTCTGGCGCATGTCCAGCCAGTCCGCCTTGACCACACCCTCGAGAGTCCCGAACTTGTCCGCCAGCTTCTGCGCCGCACCCGGCCCCACCGACGGGATGTTCAGCTTGTCGAGCATGCCGCCCAGGGTGGTGCTAGCGGCGAACTCGGCGCCGAGGTCGCCCTGGTCCTGCAACTGCAGCCCGCACTGCTGCGGATCGAGCAAGGCACCGATCACCTGCCGGTTATGGCTGTCCTCGAAGAAGCTGTGAATCTCGTGAGCCACTTCCAGGCCGATATCCGGCAGGTAGGTCAGCACTTCCGGCAAGGCCTGCTGCACGCGCTCCAGCGAGGCCAGGGAGCGCGCCAGGACCTTGGCCGTCTCCTCGCCCACATCGGGAATGCCCAGGGCGTAGATGAAGCGCGCCAGGCCCGGCTTCTTGCTGTCCTCGATGGCCTTGAGCAGCTTGTTGCTGGAGACCTCGGCGAAGCCTTCCAGGTCGATGATCTGCTCGTACTTGAGCTTGTAGAGATCGGCCGGCGAGCCGATGAGTTTTTCGTCCACCAGCTGTTCGATGGTCTTGTCGCCCAGCCCTTCGATGTCCATCGCCCGACGGGAAACGAAATGGATGATCGCCTGCTTGAGCTGCGCGCCACAGGCCAGGCGACCGACGCAGCGGTACACCGCGCCTTCGCTGATGGTTTCCTTGCCCTTGCTGCGCTTGATCAGTTGCGTGCGCTCGACATGGGAACCGCACACCGGGCAGGTTTCCGGGATATGCACCTGGCGTGCGTTTTCCGGACGGCGCTCGGTGACCACCTGCACCACTTGCGGAATCACATCGCCGGCGCGGCGGATGATCACGGTGTCGCCGATCATCAGGCCCAGGCGCGCCACTTCGTCCATGTTGTGCAGGGTCGCGTTGGAGACGGTGACACCCGCCACCTTGACCGGCTTCAGGCGCGCCACCGGAGTCACCGCGCCGGTACGCCCGACCTGGAATTCCACGTCCAGCAGCTCGGTCAGCTCTTCCATCGCCGGGAATTTGTGGGCGATTGCCCAGCGCGGCTCCCGGGCCCGGAAGCCCAGTTCGCGCTGCGAGGCAATGCTGTTGACCTTGAACACCACGCCGTCGATTTCATAAGGCAAGCCATTGCGGCGCTCGCCGATATCGCGGTAGTAATCCAGGCATTCGTCGATACCCTTGGCCAGCTTCAGCTCGCGACTGATGGGCATGCCCCAGTGCTTGAGCTGCTCCAGATTGCCGATATGGGTGTCAGCGATATCCGCAGTGACCTGGCCGATCCCGTAGCAGCAGAATTCCAGTGGACGGCTGGCGGTGATCTTCGAGTCCAACTGGCGCAAGCTGCCCGCCGCGGCGTTCCGCGGGTTGGCAAAGGTCTTGCCGCCAACCTCCAGCTGCGCGGCATTCAGTCGCTCGAAACCGGCCTTGGACATGTAGACCTCGCCGCGCACCTCGAGGGTTGCCGGCCAGCCGCTGCCATGCAGCTTCAGCGGAATGTTGCGCACGGTGCGCACGTTGACGCTGATGTCTTCGCCAGTGGTGCCGTCGCCGCGGGTCGCGCCGCGGACCAGCACACCGTCCAGATACAGCAGGCTGACCGCCAGGCCATCGAGCTTCGGCTCGCAGCTGTATTCCACCGCCGCCCCGCCACCGAACAGATCGCCCACCGGCAGGTCGAGCCCCTCGGTCACCCGCCGATCGAACTCACGCATGTCGGTTTCTTCGAAGGCGTTGCCCAGGCTGAGCATGGGGATTTCATGGCGCACCTGAGTGAAGGCCGAGAGCGCCGCGCTACCCACGCGCTGGGTCGGCGAATCACTGCTGACCAGCTCCGGATGCTCGGCCTCCAGCGCCTTAAGTTCGTGGAACAAGCGATCGTATTCGGCGTCGGGAATGCTCGGCTCGTCGAGGACGTGGTAGCGGTAGTTGTGCTGATCCAGCTCAGCGCGCAACTCAAGAATGCGGGTTTCGGCGGCGTTCATGGTGTTCTCTCAAAAAGCAAAAGAGCAGCCTAGGCTGCTCAATATTTGTCTGGAGGGTCTTGCGACCCTGTCGCGAGCCTGCTCCGGCAGGCCAAGGGTTTATGCCGGAGCGGCTGGCTCGCGAAGCGCTCAGCGCTTCTGGGTCAGGGCGCGACGTTCGAATTCGACGATGCGCTGACGGTAGTGTTCGATGGTCTGGGCGGTCAGCACGCTGCGCTGGTCGTCCTTCAGTTCGCCGTTCAGTTCCTGGGACAACTTGCGCGCCGCGGCCACCATCACGTCGAAGGCCTGCTTCGGATGACGCGGGCCTGGCAGGCCGAGGAAGAAGCTCACGGCCGGGGTGCTGAAGTGGTCGATGTCGTCCAGGTCGAATACGCCTGGCTTGACCGCGTTGGCCATGGAGAACAGCACTTCGCCGTTGCCGGCCATGCTTTCGTGACGGTGGAAAATATCCATCTCGCCAAAACGCAGGCCGCTTTCCAGGATGTTCTGCAACAGCGCCGGGCCCTTGAAGCCGCCAGCATCACGGCAGATCACGCTGATCACCAGCACTTCTTCGGCTTGCGGCTGGTCCTTGTCGGCGTAACCGGAAGCCTTGGTTTCATCCGGGAAGTCGTCGTCACGGCTGCTGAAGCTCGGGCCGCCGTCCAGATCCAGGTTGAGGTTCAGGTCGCCCTGCTGTGGCTCGCTGCCACGCTTGCCACGCTTGGAACCGGATTCGCGCGGTTCGCGCGCCGGCGCGCTCATCGACGGCAGGTCGTGCTCATCGAGTTGCGGTTCCTTATGGGTATCCAGCACGCGGGGCGGGCCCAGCAGTTCGGCACTGCTGTCGTCGTCCGGCAGGTTGGACAGGCTACGATCCAGACGGAATTTCAACTTCCCCTTGCCGCCGCGCATACGGCGCCAGCCATCAAAAAGAATACCGGCAATGACAATGATGCCGATGACGATCAGCCACTCGCGCAGACCGATTTCCATGTAATCCCGTGCCTCTATGAAAAATGCTGAAAAATAAGAGGTTTAGCAAACTGCAAACCGCTTTAAAACGTGGCGCCAACTCTATGTTCTGACTGGCCTTTTGCCCACGTATAGGAAAAATTGACATTAAACTAGCACGACCAAAGACAACTTTACACCGTCTGTCGCAACGGCTTCATTCAATATGTCGATCAGCCAGTACTCGGCGCAGGTAAAAACCTCTTACTTGTCACTTACATACCGGCTTTGGTCGCCCGGATATCAGGCGTCCACCATCGCCATCGCCTCCTCGACATCCACGGCTACCAGGCGCGAACAGCCGGGCTCGTGCATCGTCACGCCCATCAATTGATCGGCCATTTCCATGGCGATCTTGTTGTGGGTGATATAGATGAACTGCACCGTCTGCGACATTTCTTTAACCAGCCTTGCGTAGCGTCCAACGTTAGCGTCATCCAGCGGAGCGTCAACTTCGTCGAGCATGCAGAACGGCGCCGGGTTCAACTTGAAGATGGCAAATACCAGCGCCAGTGCCGTCAATGCTTTCTCACCACCGGACAACAAATGAATGGTGCTGTTCTTCTTCCCTGGCGGACGCGCCATGATCGTTACCCCTGTATCGAGTAGATCTTCGCCCGTCAGTTCCAAATAAGCGCTGCCGCCACCGAAAACTTTTGGAAAGAGTGCCTGTAAACCGCCGTTAATCTGATCAAAGGTATCCTTGAAACGATTACGGGTTTCCTTGTCGATCTTGCGAATCACGTTTTCCAGGGTTTCCAGGGCTTCCACCAGATCGGCGTCCTGGGCATCCAGATAACGCTTGCGCTCGGACTGCTGCTGGTACTCATCGATGGCCGCGAGGTTGATCGCCCCCAGGCGCTGGATGCGCGCGGCAATCCGCTCGAGTTCTTCCTCGGCCTCTTTCTCGCTGGCCTGTTCGGTCAGCGTGGCGAGCACGCCCTGCAAGTCGTAGCCGTCTTCCAGCAACTGGTCCTGCAAGGTCTTGCGGCGCACGCTCAGGGCCTGCCATTCCATGCGCTGCTGTTCGAGCTGGCCACGGATCAATTGCGATTGCTGCTCGGCCTGGGTCCGACGCTTTTCCGCATCGCGCAATTCGCGGTCGGCATCCTCCATGGCGATCTGCGCGCTCTTGAGCTCGACGTCGACGGTCATGCGTTTTTCCAGTAATTCCTCAAGCTTCAGGCGCAGCTCTTCCAGCGGTGCGGCGCCCTCCTCCAGGTTCAGGCTGAGCTGTTCGCGTTTCTCCGTCAGACGCTCCGATTGCAGCTCCAGGCGTTCCAGGGCCTGGCGGGTGGAATCGTGCTGGGCCTTGAGCGAACCCAGGCGTACCGCCAGTTGGTGAGCGTGATCCTTGTGCTGGCGCGCCTCCTGGCGCACCCGGTCCAGGCGCTCGCGCAAACTGTCGCGCTGGGCCAGCAGCAATTCGCGCTGCTCGGTGTCCAGGGCCATGCTGTCGAGGGCTTCCTGCAGCTGCAGACGGGCTTCGCCCACCTGCTCGTGTTCCACGGCGCGCTGCTCGCCCAGCTCCGCCACTTCTTCATCCAGGCGGGTACGGCGCAGGGCCAGCTGTTCGGCCTTGGCCTTGCCGGCGGAAAGCTTGGCTTTCAATTCCCCTTGCTGACGGGCTTCGTCCTGCAGCAGGCGGCGCAGGTGTTCGCGACCGTTCTCCTGCTGGCGCTGTTGCGCACGCAGGTTCTGCAACTGGGTTTCCAGGTCTTCCACGCTGGCTTCGCGCTCGTCGCGCTCTTGGCTCAACTGCTCGATTTCCTGGTTGCGCGCGAGCATGCCGCTTTCCGCTTCGCTGGCGCGGCGCACCCGCAGGAAATGCCGACCGACCCAGAAGCCGTCGCGGCTGATCAGGCTCTCGCCGGCCGCCAACTGGCCGCGCAGGGCAAGAGCCTGTTCAAGGCTTTCCACCGGTTTGACCTGACCCAGCCAGGGCGCCAGATCGACCTGGGCATCGACCTTGTCCAGCAGGCTGCCGGGTATCCGCGCGCCCTCGCCCGCCAATTGGAGCAAGCGCAGGTCGCCCTGCTCGAACCCGGCCAGGTCGAAGCCGGCAAAGTCGTCGACCAACACCGCTTGCAGGTCGGCACCGAGCACGGTTTCCACCGCCAATTCCCAACCGGCCTCGACCTTCAAGCCTTCGGCCAGGCGCGGACGCTCGGCCAACTGTTGCTCCTGCAGCCATTGCGCCGCACCGGTCCCCGGATTGAGCGCCGCCTGCTGCAAAGCCTCCAGCGAGGCCAGGCGCCCATTGAGACGTTGCAATTCACCCTGGGCCTGCTGCTGGGCCTGGGTCGCCTGATGCAGCTCCTGACGCAACTGCTCCAGGCGCTCGACTTGACCGTCTTCGCTGGCCTGCAAGTCTTCCAGGGTCGCCTCGCTGGCGGCGAGTTGTTCGTTGAGTTCGAGGATTGCCGCGTCTTCCGGATCGGCGGCGAGCAACGCGCGCTCCTCCACCAGACGCCGCTGGCGCTCGCCCAGACGCTCCATGCTGCCTTCGAGCTGCTGGATACGCGACTGCTGCACCTCGGCCTGGCGCCGCGGCTCGGCGGACTTGAGGTTGAATGCGTCCCACTGCTCCTGCCAGCCGTGCATGGTGGTTTCGGCTTCTTCCAGGGCCGCGGCAGCCTCTTCGGCGGCGGCGCTGGTGACTTCCTGCTCGGGCTCGAGCATTTCCAGCTCTTCACCGAGAGTGGCGAGCAAGGTGCGGTCGTGGCCCAGGTGGGATTCGGTCTCCTGGCGTGCACGCTCGGCCTCGCGCAAGTCGTCCTGCAACTGGCGCAGACGCTGCTGGCCGTGCTGGATGCTCTGCTCGACCCGAGCGATATCGCCACCGACCGAATAGAAGCGCCCCTGCACCAGATTGAAGCGCTCGGACAGCTCATGGTGACCGTCGCGCAGGCGCTCGATGGCGGCATCGGCATTGCGTTGTTCCGCCACCAGGGCTTCAAAGCCGACTTCCTGGTTGCCGATGATCGACTCGCGCTGGCCGACCTGCTCGTTAAGCTCCTGCCAGCGCAGTGCCGACAGCTGGGCCTTGAGCTGACGCTCCTCGGATTTGTATTCCTGATACTTCTCGGCCGCCTGGGCCTGGCGGTGCAGGCGCTCGAGCTGGCGTTCCAGCTCTTCGCGCAGGTCGGTCAGGCGCGCCAGGTTTTCGTGGGTACGGCGGATGCGGTTTTCGGTTTCCCGGCGACGCTCCTTGTACTTGGAAATCCCCGCCGCTTCTTCGATGAAGTTGCGCAGGTCTTCCGGCTTGGCTTCGATCAGCTTGGAGATCATGCCCTGCTCGATGATCGAGTAGCTGCGTGGCCCCAGGCCGGTGCCGAGGAAGATATCGGTAATGTCGCGACGGCGGCACTTGGCGCCGTTGAGGAAATAACTGTTCTGGCTGTCGCGGGTGACCTTGCGGCGGATGGAGATTTCCGCGTAGGCCGCGTACTCGCCGACCAGGGTGCCGTCGGAGTTGTCGAAGACCAGTTCGATGCTGGCCTGGCTCACCGGCTTGCGGCTGGTGGAACCGTTGAAGATGACGTCGGTCATCGACTCGCCGCGCAGGTTCTTGGCCGAGCTCTCGCCCATTACCCAGCGCACGGCGTCGATGATGTTCGACTTGCCGCACCCATTGGGCCCGACCACCGCCGCCATGTTACTGGGGAAGTTCACCGTGGTCGGGTCGACGAAGGACTTGAACCCCGCCAGCTTGATGCACTTGAGCCGCACGCTCAGGCAACCGTCAAGGCGGCGACTACCAGGTCGCAACTGCGCCGGGCATAGGCCGTCAACACCAGACGGATGGTCGACAGGTCACGGGCCAGCACGGCGGCCAGCAGTTGCTCGAACAGGTCGAGGAATTCGCTCATTTCCGCCTTGCGCTGCTCCAGGGCCAGGAAATAGGCACGGCTCATCGCCGGCTGCAGGTTCTCGACGGTTTCCTGCAGGTACGGGTTGTTGGCGAATGGGTAAGCGGCGCGCATCACGTTGAAGCTGTCTTCGACGAAGCTGCGAATATCCTGGCGCTCGTAGGCGGCGATCAGCCGCTGCTGGATCTGCAGGAACGGCGCCATGTCGGCTTGCAGTTCCCAACCGTTGGCCACCGAGTTGCCCAGCAGGATGTACAGCTCGCTCATCAGGGTGCACAGGCTCTGCACCTTGTGCGGGGTGAGTTCGGTCACATGGGCGCCACGACGCGGCAGGATGGCGATCAGGTGGCGGCGTTCGAGGATCAGCAGGGCCTCGCGGACCGAGCCGCGGCTGACGTTGAGGGCCAGCGTGACCTTCTGTTCCTGAATGCGCTCCCCAGGCTTGAGCTCGCCGCGAATGATGCGTTCGGCGAGGTGGTGAGCGATTTGCTCGGCGAGGCTGTCCGGCGCCTTGAACGTCATGGTTTTCCTTCAAACTCTTAGATCGGTACAAGCGGCGCAGTGTAGCGCAATTGCTACCTCATGGCGGAGTGCCCAAGGGCCTGAATTTGGCACGGAATAAGCAAAAAGCACTGCGGCCCGGGAGGGTCAATACTGTTTGAAAGCGCTTGTTGATCGGCAAAAAGCAATTTCTTGACCCTTAGGTCAGAAATTAATTGACCGAAAAGTCAGACATGACTAAATTCGGCCCACGTCGGTTACCAATAATAATGAGTCTGCGAGGCCTTCCGTGATCCAGTTTTTACTCAACCAGGAACTCCGTAGCGAGCACAGCCTGGACCCGAATCTGACGGTGCTCAACTATCTGCGCGAGCACCTGGGCAAGCCCGGCACCAAAGAAGGCTGCGCCAGTGGCGACTGTGGCGCCTGCACCGTGGTGGTCGGCGAATTGCACACCGATGACACGGGCGCGGAGCACATCCGTTATCGCAGCCTCAACTCGTGCCTGACCTTCGTCTCGTCGTTGCACGGCAAGCAGTTGATCAGCGTCGAAGACCTCAAGCACCAGGGCCAGTTGCACAGCGTGCAGAAGGCCATGGTCGAGTGCCACGGCTCGCAGTGCGGCTTCTGCACGCCGGGCTTCGTCATGTCGCTGTTCGCCCTGCAGAAGAACTCCGAGCAACCCGACTCGCACAAGGCCCATGAAGCCCTGGCCGGCAACCTGTGCCGCTGCACCGGCTACCGTCCGATCCTCGCCGCCGCCGAGCAGGCCTGTTGCAACAAGCAGCCTGACCAGTTCGACGCCCGCGAAGCCGAGACCATCGCGCGCCTGAAAGCCATCGCCCCCAGCGACACCGGCGAGCTGAACAGTGGCGACAAACGTTGCCTGGTACCGCTGACCGTATCCGACCTGGCCGACCTGTATGACGCCTACCCGCAAGCCCGGCTGCTGGCCGGCGGCACCGACCTGGCGCTGGAAGTCACCCAGTTCCACCGCCCGCTGCCGGTGATGATCTACGTCGGCAACGTCGCCGAAATGAAACGCGTCGAACGCTTCGACGACCGCCTGGAAATCGGCGCCGCCACCGCCCTCTCCGATTGCTACGACGCCCTCAAGGCCGAGTACCCGGACTTCGGCGAGCTGCTGCAACGCTTCGCCTCGCTGCAGATCCGCAATCAGGGCACCCTGGGCGGCAACATCGGCAACGCCTCGCCCATTGGCGACTCGCCCCCCTTGCTGATCGCCCTGGGCGCGCAGATCGTCCTGTGCAAAGGCAACACCCGCCGTACCCTGGCCCTGGAAGATTATTTCATCGACTACCGCGTCACCGCGCGCCAGGAAAGCGAGTTTATCGAGAAGATCATCGTGCCGCGGGCCAGCGCCCAGCAGCTGTTCCGCGCCTACAAGGTGTCCAAGCGCCTGGACGACGATATTTCCGCGGTCTGCGCGGCCTTCAACCTGCGCATCGAAAACGGCGTGATCGCCGACGCCCGCGTGGCCTTCGGCGGCATGGCCGCCACCCCGAAACGCGCCAAGCACTGTGAAGCCGCGCTGCTCGGCGCGCCCTGGAGCGAGGCCACAGTCGAACGTGCCTGCGCTGCCCTGGGCGAGGACTTCACTCCGCTTTCGGACTTCCGCGCCAGCAAGGAATACCGCCTGCTCAGCGCCCAGAACCTGCTGCGCAAATACTTCATCGAACTGCAAACACCGCACATCGAGACCCGGGTGACCGCTTATGTCTAATCATCACAAAGTCGAGAAGACTCAAGCCGAACTGAGCGCCCTGTTTCAACAGGATCTGGCCACCGGCGTCGGGCGCAGCGTCAAGCACGACAGCGCCGCCAAGCATGTGTCCGGCGAAGCGGTGTACATCGATGACCGGCTGGAATTCCCCAACCAGCTGCATGTGTATGCGCGCCTCTCGGACCGTGCCCACGCGAAGATCCTCAGCATCGACACCGCGCCCTGCTACGCCTTCGACGGCGTGCGTATCGTCATCACCCACAAGGACATTCCGGGGCTGAAAGACATCGGCCCGCTGCTGCCCGGCGACCCGCTGCTGGCCATCGACGATGTGCAGTTCGTCGGCCAGCCGGTGCTGGCGGTGGCCGCCCGCGACCTGGAAACCGCGCGCAAGGCGGCGATGGCCGCGGTCATCGAATACGAGGACCTGGAACCGGTGCTGGACGTGGTCGAAGCCCTGCGCAAGCGCCACTTCGTCCTCGACAGCCACACCCACCAGCGCGGCGACTCGGCCAAGGCCCTGGCCAGCGCCGAGCATCGCCTGCAGGGCACGCTGCACATCGGCGGCCAGGAACACTTCTACCTGGAGACCCAGATCTCCTCGGTGATGCCCACCGAAGACGGCGGCATGATCGTCTACTGCTCGACCCAGAACCCCACCGAGGTGCAGAAGCTGGTGGCCGAGGTGCTGGACGTATCAATGAACAAGATCGTGGTCGACATGCGCCGCATGGGCGGTGGTTTCGGCGGCAAGGAAACCCAGGCCGCCAGCCCGGCATGCCTGTGCGCGGTGATCGCGCACCTTACCGGCCAGCCGACCAAGATGCGCCTGCCGCGGGTCGAAGACATGCTGATGACCGGCAAGCGCCACCCCTTCTATATCGAGTACGACGTCGGCTTCGACAGCACCGGGCGCCTGCACGGCATCCAGCTGGAGCTGGCCGGCAACTGCGGTTGCTCGCCGGACCTGTCGGCCTCGATCGTCGATCGGGCGATGTTCCACGCCGACAACTCGTACTACCTGGGCGACGCCACCATCAACGGCCATCGTTGCAAGACCAACACTGCGTCAAACACCGCCTACCGCGGCTTCGGCGGCCCGCAAGGCATGGTCGCCATCGAAGAAGTGATGGACGCCATCGCCCGCCATCTCGCCCTCGACCCGCTGGCCGTGCGCAAGGCCAACTACTACGGCAAGACCGAACGCAACATTACCCACTACTACCAGACCGTCGAGCACAACATGCTCGAAGAAATGACCGCCGAGCTGGAAGCCAGCAGCCAGTACGCCGAGCGTCGCGAAGCGATCCGCCGCTACAACGCCAATAGCCCGATCCTGAAAAAGGGCCTGGCGCTGACCCCGGTGAAATTCGGCATTTCCTTCACCGCCAGCTTCCTCAACCAGGCCGGCGCGCTGGTGCACGTCTACACCGACGGCAGCATCCACCTGAACCACGGCGGCACGGAAATGGGCCAGGGCCTGAACACCAAGGTGGCGCAGGTGGTGGCCGAGGTGTTCCAGGTGGAAATCGACCGGGTGCAGATCACCGCGACCAACACCGACAAGGTGCCCAACACCTCGCCGACCGCTGCTTCCAGCGGCGCCGACCTGAACGGCAAGGCCGCGCAGAACGCCGCCGAAATCATCAAGAAACGCCTGGTGGAGTTTGCCGCCCGGCAGTACAAGGTCAGCGAGGAAGATGTGGAATTCCACAACAGCCATGTGCGGGTCCGCGACCAGATCCTGAGCTTCGAGGAGCTGATCCAGCAGGCCTATTTCGCCCAGGTCTCGCTGTCCAGCACCGGCTTCTACAAGACCCCTAAAATCTACTACGACCGTGCCCAGGCCCGTGGCCGGCCGTTCTACTACTTCGCCTACGGCGCCGCCTGCGCCGAGGTGATAGTCGACACCCTGACCGGCGAATACAAGATGCTGCGCACCGACATCCTGCATGACGTCGGCGCCTCGCTGAACCCGGCCATCGACATCGGCCAGGTGGAAGGCGGCTTTATCCAGGGCATGGGCTGGCTGACCATGGAAGAGCTGGTGTGGAACGCCAAGGGCAAATTGATGACCAACGGCCCGGCCAGCTACAAGATTCCGGCGGTGGCCGACATGCCGCTGGACCTGCGGGTCAAGCTGGTGGAAAACCGCAAGAACCCGGAAGACACGGTGTTCCATTCCAAGGCCGTGGGCGAGCCGCCGTTCATGCTCGGTATCGCTGTCTGGTGCGCGATCAAGGACGCCGTGGCCAGCCTTGGCGATTACCGGCACCAGCCAAGGATCGACGCGCCGGCCACGCCGGAGCGGGTGTTGTGGGGCTGCGAGCAGATGCGCCAGTTGAAGGTGACCAAGGCCGTCGAGGCCGAGTCTGAACTGGCGCCGCTCTAGACCGAGGTGCGCCCATCGCGGGCAAGCCTCGCTACTACAGCCCCGTGCAAATCTGTAGGAGCGAGGCTTGCCCGCGATGATGGCCGAACAGACAACAGCGATGTTGAGGTGAAACATGTACAACTGGATCAGCGCCCTCGCCGACCTGCAAACCCGCGGTGAACCCTGCGTGCTGGTGACCATTATCGAAGAGCTGGGTTCGACGCCACGCAATGCCGGCTCGAAGATGGTCATCAGCGCCACCCAGAGTTTCGACACCATCGGCGGCGGCCACCTGGAATACAAGGCCATGCAGATCGCCCGCGAGATGCTCGCCAGCGGCAAGCAGGACACCCACCTGGAGCGTTTCAGCCTGGGCGCCAGCCTCGGCCAGTGCTGCGGCGGCGTGACCGTGTTGCTGTTCGAACCCATGGGCCAGGTCCAGGCGCAGATCGCGGTCTTCGGCGCCGGCCATGTCGGCCGCGCCCTGGTGCCGCTGCTCGCCAGCCTGCCATGCAAGGTGCGCTGGATCGATTCGCGGGAACAGGAGTTCCCCGAGCAGATCCCCCAGGGCGTGCGCAAGATCGTCAGTGAAGAGCCCGTCGATGAAATCGACGACCTGCCCGCGGGCAGCTACTGCATCGTCATGACCCACAACCACCAGCTCGACCTGGAGCTCACCGCCGCAATCCTCAAGCGCAACGACTTCGCCTACTTCGGCCTGATCGGCTCGAAGACCAAGCGAGTGAAGTTCGAACACCGCCTGCGCGAGCGCGGCTTCGACAACAGCGTGCTGCAACGCATGCGCTGCCCGATGGGGCTGGGCGAGGTCAAAGGCAAGTTGCCTGTGGAAATCGCCATCTCCATCGCCGGCGAAATCATCGCCACCTATAACGCCAATTTCGGCCAGCACAGCGTCCGCGCCGAACCCATTGCCAAGCTGCTGCCGGCCTCGCGCCGCAGCCATGCCTCCCATTAAAAAGCCACGAACCGAGACTGCCTCATGCCTCTGACTCGCAAAGCCTACCGTGCCGCCATCCTGCACAGCATCGCCGACCCCGCCGAGGTCGGCATCGAAGCCTCCTACGAGTACTTCGAGGATGGCCTGCTGGTGGTCGACAACGGCCAGATCAGTGCCCTCGGCCACGCCAGCGAATTGCTCGCCAGCCTGCCCGCCGATATCGAGATCACTCACTATCAAGATGCGCTGATCACCCCAGGCTTTATCGACACCCATATCCACCTGCCGCAGACCGGCATGGTCGGCGCCTATGGCGAGCAGTTGCTGGACTGGCTCAACACCTACACCTTTCCTTGCGAAAGCCAGTTCGCCGACCGGGCCCATGCCGAGGAAGTGGCGGAGATTTTCATCAAGGAACTGCTGCGCAACGGCACCACCACCGCCCTGGTCTTCGGCAGCGTGCATCCGCAATCGGTGAATGCCTTTTTCGAAGCGGCCGAGAAGCTCGATCTGCGGATGATCGCCGGCAAGGTGATGATGGACCGCAACGCCCCGGACTACCTGACCGACACCGCCGAATCCAGCTACCTGGAAAGCAAGGCGCTGATCGAGCGCTGGCACGGCAAGGGCCGCCTGCACTACGCGGTGACGCCGCGTTTCGCCCCGACCAGCACCCCGGAACAACTGACCCTCGCCGGGCAGTTGCTCGGTGAATACCCCGACCTGTACATGCAGACCCACATCAGCGAAAACCTGCAGGAAGTCGAATGGGTCAAGGAGCTGTTCCCGGAGCGCAAGGGTTACCTGGATGTGTATGACCACTACCAGTTGCTGGGCGAACGCTCGGTGTTCGCCCACGGCGTGCACCTGTGCGACGACGAATGCGCGCGCCTGGCGCAGACCGGTTCGGCCGTGGCCTTCTGCCCGACCTCGAACCTGTTCCTCGGCAGCGGCCTATTCAACCTGCCGATGGCCGAGAAGCACAAACTGAATGTCGGCCTCGGTACCGACGTCGGCGGCGGCACCAGCTTCTCGCTGCTGCAGACCCTGAACGAAGCCTACAAGGTCATGCAGTTGCAGGGCGCACGACTGAGCCCGTTCAAGTCGCTGTACCTGGCCACCCTCGGCGGCGCCCGCGCACTGCGCCTGGAAGAGCGGATCGGCACCTTGCAGCCGGGCACCGACGCCGACTTCCTGGTGCTCGACTACAACGCCACGCCGCTGCTGAGTTATCGCCTGAAGCAGTCCAAGAGCATCGCCGAGACCCTGTTCGTGCTGATGACCCTGGGCGACGACCGCACCGTGGCGCAGACCTATGCCGCGGGTAATCTGGTGCACCAGCGCTAAGTTCTTCCAGGCATAAAAAATCCCCCGTGACCCTTGGATTCCGGGGGATTTTTTGTGCCCTTCAGGCCGTCATCGCGGGCAAGCCTCGCTCCTACAGAGTGGCCGTGATCGTTCGAGCAAAATCCAGCTTGCAGGAGCGCGGCTTGCCCGCGAAAGGCCCGCGGCAATGTCTCAGAGCTTGGCGGGAGAACGCCCCGGCTTCTTGGTTTGCAGCAGGTGCGAGAACACCGCGTGCAGGTCGTCCGAGGCGCTTTCTTCGTCGAGATTGAGCTTGCTGTCGATGTGATCCATGTGATGCATCATCAGGGTCACCGCCAGCTCCGCGTCGCGGGCCTCGATGGCGTCGATCAGCTGGGTGTGTTCATCGTAGGAACAGTGCGAGCGGTTGCCGCTTTCGTACTGGGCGATGATCAGCGACGTCTGCGAGACCAGGCTGCGCTGGAAGCTGATCAGCGGGGCATTCTTCGCCGCCTCGGCAAGCTTCAGGTGGAACTCGCCCGACAAGCGGATACCGGCGCCGCGATCGCCGCGGGAGAAGCTGTCGCGCTCGTCGTTGACCATCTGCCGCAGCTCGGCAAGCTGCTCGGCCGTGGCGTGCTGCACCGCCAGCTCGGTGATCGCCCGCTCCACCAGCCGGCGCGCCATGAACACCTGGCGGGCTTCCTCGACACTCGGGCTGGCCACGACCGCGCCGCGATTGGGCCGCAGCAGCACCACGCCTTCATGGGCCAGGCGCGACAGCGCACGACGAATGATGGTACGGCTGACCCCGAAAATTTCCCCCAGCGCCTCTTCGCTCAACTTGGTGCCGGGCGCCAGGCGCTGTTCGAGGATGGCCTCGAAGATATGCGCGTAGACAATATCGTCCTGGGTCCCGCTGCGACCGGCCTTGCCTGCTCGCGGTTGTTTCTTGAGGGGTTGCAACTGTTCGTTCATGGGCACTCGAGTCGGGAGAACTGCGGCGAATTGACCGTGACTGTAATACGGCACAGTGGGTCGCTGACAAGTATCGCGTAAAAACAATGGCACATTGTACACAACCCATAGGGTTTATTCGCAATAACTGTATGGTCCAGCGGCTGTCGCAACGACTGTACGGCCATTTGCCGCCCTGGCTGTATTGCAATGAATAGTTACTTTTACGTTTAGGCTTGGCCCCTGCTTTCGTCATCCAACGCCCCTGCGCCGGGCTTTCGGGTGGCAGATATCTTCATCAGAACAAGGAACAGTGCTCCATGTCCGACGCCTCCCTCGCGCCGTTACGCCCCCTGGCCGACACTTCGCCCTCGGCCGTAGTCGCCGGCTTCATCGCCATGATGACCGGCTACACCAGCTCCCTGGTGCTGATGTTCCAGGCCGGACAGGCCGCCGGGCTGACCAGCGGGCAGATTTCCTCCTGGATCTGGGCCATCTCCATCGGCATGGCCGTGTGCAGCATCGGCCTGTCCTTGCGCTACCGCACCCCGATCACCGTCGCCTGGTCGACCCCCGGCGCGGCGTTGCTGATCACCAGCCTGTCCGGGGTGAGCTACGGTGAAGCCATCGGCGCCTATATCACCTGCGCGGTGCTGGTGACCATCTGCGGCCTGACCGGCAGCTTCGAACGCCTGGTCAAGCGTATCCCGGCCTCGCTCGCCGCGGCACTGCTGGCGGGCATCCTGTTCAAGATCGGCAGCGAGATCTTCGTCGCCGCGCAGCACCGCACCGGCCTGGTGCTGGGTATGTTCTTCAGTTATCTGCTGGTCAAGCGCCTGTCGCCACGTTACGCGGTGCTTGCCGCGCTGCTGATCGGCACCGCGCTGGCCGGTGTGATGGGGCTGCTGGACTTCAGCGAGTTCCACCTGGAAGTCGCCACGCCGGTCTGGACCACTCCGCACTTCTCCCTGGCGGCAACCATCAGCATCGGCATCCCGCTGTTCGTGGTGGCCATGACCTCGCAGAACATGCCCGGGGTCGCGGTGCTGCGCGCCGACGGCTACAACGTACCGGCCTCGCCGCTGGTCACCACCACCGGTATCGCCTCCCTGTTGCTGGCGCCATTCGGCTCCCACGGCATCAACCTGGCGGCCATCAGCGCGGCGATCTGCACCGGGCCCCATGCCCACGAGGACCGCAACAAGCGCTACACCGCGGCGGTCTGGTGCGGGATTTTCTACGGTATCGCCGGGATCTTCGGCGCCACCCTGGCGGCGTTGTTCGCGGCACTGCCCAAGGAGCTGGTGCTGTCGATCGCCGCCCTGGCGCTGTTCGGCTCGATCATCAACGGCCTGAGCATCGCCATGAGCCAGGTGAAGGAGCGCGAGGCAGCGTTGATCACCTTTATGGTGACCGCCTCGGGCCTGACCCTATTTTCCGTCGGCTCGGCGTTCTGGGGAATCGTGGCTGGCGTGCTGACCCTGGTGATCCTGAACTGGAACAACGAATAAGCCTGTAGCCGCTGCCGCAGGCTGCGATAAGCCCGAAGGGCTTCAGCGATCTCAAGACCTTGCGCGTCCTGCGGTCGCGATCGCAGCCTACGGCAGCAGGCTACAACCTGCCCACGCGAAATCCCGGGAAACAGGCCCGAGGCATATAAAGGTTCTGCGGGGGAATAAATAGATAAAGGCTGTACAGCGACAGCCGTGAGTCGGCGGCCCGGACGGGCCACCGACTCAGCACATCAGGCTACCGGATTGATCGAGTTTTCCGGGTACCAGACGTCCAGCAGCGGGCTGACTTCAACGCTGGTCAGCTCGGTGCGGGCCTTGAGCCAGGCTTCGACCTTGGCACGTTGCTCTTCGCTGACCGAACCGCGTTTGCTCAGGCAAACCAGGCCGAAGTCATCGCCACCAACATAGCCGAGGCCGTTGGCTTCCATCGCTTCTTTGAGGAACGCGTCGAGGAAAGCGTCAATAGCCTCTTCGGCCAGATCTTCTTTGAAATCCAGGTTCAGCTCAAAACCCAGCTCCTGAAATTCATCTACGCACAGTTTTTTGCGCAGACGGCGGGAACGGTTAGTGGCCATGGAACAATCCTCATAAGTAATAACGGGCGGCACTTTACCAGTTTAAACAACCGATTGCCTGACTCTATGAGGGCCTTGGCCGGCCATTGGGAAAAAAATAGCGGATTAGCCCGCCGCGGCACGGCACAAGCCGCTATACCTTGGGGCATAATGCCGACACTTTCGTGACCACTGAGGGAATTTATCGTCATGCCCTCGTCTTTTCTCCCCTCGGCTGTAGGGTTTTACTTCACATGATCAAATCTTTGCGTCCACTTTTTCTTGCCGGTCTTCTTCTGCCCCTGGCCATTTCCGTTTCCGCCGCCCCCGTCAACACCACCCTTTCGCCCAAGGTTCAACAGGCCCTCAAGGCCAGCAAACTGCAAGACAATGCCCTGTCGCTGGTGATGATCCCGCTCAACGGCCCGGGCACGGCCACGGTCTACAACGCCGACGTGTCGGTCAACCCGGCCTCGACCATGAAACTGGTCACCACCTACGCCGCCCTGGAAATGCTCGGCCCGACCCACCAGTGGAAAACCGAGTTCTATACCGACGGCACCCTGAGCGGCGGCATCCTCAATGGCAACCTGTACCTCAAGGGCGGCGGCGACCCCAAGCTGAACATGGAAAAACTCTGGTTGCTGATGCGCGACCTGCGGGCCAACGGCGTGCAGCAAGTGACCGGCGACCTGGTGCTGGACCGCAACTTCTTCGTGCAGCCGCAACTGCCGCAGTTCAACGACGACGGCAATGACGAGAACAAGCCGTTCCTGGTCAAGCCCGACGCCCTGCTGGTCAACCTCAAGGCCCTGCGCTTCGTGGCGCGCAACGATTCGGGCAAGGTGCTGATTTCCGTCGAGCCGCCGATTGCCAGCATTCGCATCGACAATCAGGTCAAGGCCGTCGGCGGCAAACAGTGCACCGGCAACGTTCGCTACAACCCGGTCCCGCAGGCGGACGGCGGCGTCACCGTGACCGTCAACGGCCAGTTGGGCGACGGCTGCAGCTCCCAGACCTACCTGTCGCTGCTCGACCACGCGACCTACACCGCCGGCGCCGTACGCGCCATCTGGAAAGAGTTGGGCGGCAGCATCCAGGGCAAGGACCGCCTGGCCGCCGTGCCAGCCAGCGCCAAGGTGCTGGCCCGGGCCTTCTCGCCGGACCTGGCGGAGATCATCCGCGACATCAACAAATACAGTAACAACACCATGGCCCAGCAACTGTTCCTCAGCCTCGGCGCGCAATACCGCACCGAAGCCGATGGCGACGATGCCAAGGCAGCGCAACGAGTGGTGCGTCAGTGGCTGGCGAAGAAAGGCATCACCGCACCGCATCTGGTGATGGAGAACGGTTCGGGCCTGTCCCGTGCCGAACGGGTCAGCGCCCGCGAAATGGCTTCCATGCTGCAAGCGGCCTGGAGAAGCCCGTACTCGGCGGAGTTCATCAGCTCGATGCCGATCGCCGGCATGGACGGCACCATGCGCAAGCGCCTGAAGCGCACCGCCATGTCCGGTGAAGCCCATGTGAAGACCGGGACCCTGAACACCGTGCGCGCCATCGCCGGCTACAGCCGCGACAGCAACGGCAACACCTGGGCCGTGGTGGCGATCCTCAACGATCCGAAGCCATGGGGCGCATCCTCGGTGCTCGACCAGGTGCTGCTGGATCTGTATCGCCAGCCGAAACTGGCAGACACCGCTTCGACCCTGTAAGCCGTCACTCGCAGGTGGCGCGGCACCTCCGCGCCACCTCGCTCCTCTGCCCCACCCGCCTCAAGCCATCTCGGCCTGGACCCGGTCGCGCCCAGCCTGCTTGGCCGCATAGACCCCGGAATCCGCCCGCAGCAATAGCCCGTCGGCCCCTTCGTGCTCCCGCCAGCTGGCGATGCCAAAACTGGCCGTGACAACGCCCACGTCATCGATCGGCGAGCTGCGCAGCCCGCGCCACAGCTCCTCGGCCAGGACATAGGCCTGCTGGCCATCGGTGTCCGGGCACAGCACCATGAATTCTTCGCCGCCCAAGCGGCAAAACACATCCGTGCGCCGCAGACGAAGGCTGATGCGCTCACAGACACCGCGCAGCACCATGTCGCCGATGGCATGCCCATGCAGGTCGTTGATCCGCTTGAAGTGGTCGATATCCAGCATGATCACCGCCAGATTGCCCACCCCGCGCTCGACCCGCGCCATTTCGGTCTGCAGGCGCTCCTGGAAATAGCGGCGATTGTGAATGCCAGTCAGGGAGTCGGTGACCGACAGGGCCCGCAACTCCTCCTCGACCCGCTTGAGGTCGGAGATGTCCGACAGATAGCCATGCCACAGCACCCCGCCCCCCGCCAGCTTTTCCGGGGTCGCCTCGCCACGCACCCAGCGCAGGCCGCGCTGTGGCAGCTGCACCCGATACTCCTCGCGCCAGGGGCTGAGGTTGCGCGCCGAAGTCCAGATCGAGCCACGCACCCGGGCCACATCGTCCGGGTGAATACGCTCGAACACCGGGTTGGCATCGCGCTGCAACTGCTGCGGGTCGATCTCGTAGATGTCGCGGATGCCGTCACTGACGTAGCTGAAGCTGGAATGGCCTTCGGCATCCACCTGGAATTGGTAGATAGCGCCGGGCACATGGGCGCTGAGTTTCTTCAGCAGACGATCGCGGGCCGCCAGCGCCTCGTGGACCCGCTTGCGTTCGGTGATGTCGATGCAGATGGCCAGGTGCCCGACCCATAAACCGTGATCGTCCAGGACCGGGGTGGCCAGCATGTTCACCACCAGATGGCTGCCATCGCGGCGCACCAGGGTCCACTCGCGGGTTTCCTCGCCACGCTCTTCGGAACCGTCCACCAGCATCGCCTGGCACATCGGGATCTGCCGGCCGTAACGCTGGCTGAGGGCTTGCGCGCGTGCATTCAGCTCCGCGGGCAGGTGCAGGCTTTCCAGGGTCAGGTGGCCCACCACCTCGGCGCTGTTGTAGCCGAGCATATGTTCGGCGCCGGCATTGAAGGTGCTGATCACGCCCCGCAGGTCCGTGGCGATAATCGCCACCTGGGTCGCCGCATTGAGCACGCTGCGCAACTGCCCATGGGTGCCGCGCAATTCCTGCTCCCTGACCCGCAGCTCCTCGGTGCGCTGTTCCACCAGCCGCAGCGCGCGCTGCCGCTGGCTGACCAGGACATACAGCAAGGCGCTGAGCAGCAGGCTGAGCAGCGTGCCGAGGATCACCTGGCTGGACACCGAAGAATGGTTGGCCTGGAGGAACACCGCGCTGGGGCGGATGTTCACCTGGTAATCATGATCGGCCAGGCTCAGCACCCGGCTTACCGCCAGCGGGCTGTCCCCCGGGCCGTTGCTCGATTCATAGAGCTTGCCGTACGACTCGGCGGTCGACAGGTCGATGATCTGCACGAACAGGTTGTCCTGGCTCTGCTCGGGCAGGCCATCGACCACCAGCTGGCGCATGCTGATCACCGCGATCACATAACCGTATGGCTCGGAGGTCGACAGGGCCACATCGGCGCGCAGGCTGACCGGAGTCGCCAGGATGATGCCGCGCGCGTAGGAAGGCTCGACTCCGACCAAACGCACCGGCTGCGAAACCGCCACGCCCCCGCGCTGCCGCGCCCGTTCAAGGGTATCGCGACGCATCGGCTGGGCCAGCAGGTCGAACCCCAGGGGCGAGCCCAGCGGGCTTTGGGTCTGGCTATAGAGCACCGGGATGTACTCATCGCGCTCAGCGGCTCGCTGCAGCTTGCCCTCGGCATTCAGGTCGGCGATGAAATAATCCGGCGCTCCCTGCTCCTGCGCCATGCGCTCGAACGACGCCCGCTCGGCACCGCTGACGCGCGGCGCCCAGGCGTAGGCCTGGGTCCGGTGCAAGAGAGGTTGGGTGTAACCGTCGAAGTCCTGGCGCGAGACCGCACCGGAATTGATGAAGAAGCGCTTGAGACTGTCCAGGCGCTGCTCCTGGTCTTCGAAGCGCTCTTCGATGCGGCTATAACGTTCGCTGGCCAACAGCTGGAAGCGTTGGCGCAACTGCTGCTGATACAGATTGAGGGTCGACCAGGCCAACAGCCCGGTCAATACACAGCCAAACAGCAAGACCAGTAGCGCGACCAGCCAGGCCGACACGTCTTCGCTGATGAAGCCCAAGATTTTCGGGCGTACCGAGTGCAACGACATAAGCAAAACTCATAACGCCAGCGAACATGAGCGTCACATGGGCTTGCATTGAGTTATAGCTATTCGCCACTAATTTGGCTAGAGCAAAGAGCCTTGAAAATCAAGGCTCTGTGGATCCAATCAACATCAGCGGGCGGTGATTTTCCAGGCCCGGTGGATCTTGCCGTTACGGGCAAAATCCGGGTCGATGGTCTTGGCGGTGATCTCCTCGACGGAGTAGCGCGCCGCCAGGTTTTCCTCGAGCTGGAACTTGCGGAAGTTGTTGGAGAAATACAGCACACCACCGCTGGCCAACCGGGCCATGGCCAGGTCGAGCAGTTGCACGTGGTCACGCTGCACGTCGAACACCCCTTCCATGCGTTTGGAATTGGAGAAGGTCGGCGGGTCGATGAAGATCAGGTCGAACTCATCGCGGCAGGTCTCCAGCCAGGCCATGACATCGCCCTGCTCCAGACGGTTCTTGTCGGAGAAACCGTTGAGCGACAGGTTGCGCCGCGCCCAGTCCAGGTAGGTCTTCGACAGGTCGACGCTGGTGGTGCTGCGCGCCCCGCCCTTGGCCGCGTGCACACTGGCGGTGGCGGTGTAGCAGAACAGGTTGAGGAAACGCTTGCCGGCGGCTTCTTTCTGAATCCGCAGGCGCATCGGCCGGTGGTCGAGGAACAGCCCGGTGTCGAGATAGTCGGTGAGGTTGACCAGCAACTTCACGCCGCCTTCGCTGATTTCGGTGAACTTGCCCTGGGCGCTCTGGCGTTCGTACTGCTTGGTGCCGCTCTGGCGCTCGCGACGCTTGATCACCACCCGGCTCTTGTCGACGTTCAACGCTTGCGGAATGGCCGCCAGGGCATCGAACAGACGGGCCTGGGCCTTTTCCGGGTCGATGGATTTCGGCGCGGCGTATTCCTGCACGTGCACCCAGTCGTGGTACAGGTCGATGGCCAGGGAGTATTCCGGCATGTCGGCATCGTAGACGCGATAGCACTCGACGCCTTCGCGCTTGGCCCACTTGCCCAGCACCTTGAGGTTCTTCTGCAGGCGGTTGGCGAACATCTGCCCGCCTTCGCTCAGGCGCGCCTGCTCGACCACCGGGGCTGGCGCCGGCTTGATCGGGTTGCCGTTCTTGTTGTACTGGCGCTCCTGCGGAACCAGCGGCGCCTTGTCGGCCTCGGCCTGTTCGCGCTCGATCTGCCGCTGTTCCGGGGTGCGGCGCTCACCGGTGACGAACTGATCCGGCTGTACCTTGATCAGCAGCAGCTTGCACGGCAAGGCGCCGTTCCAGAACGAATACTGCTTGTGGCTGCGGATGCCCATGCGCTTGCCCAGGTCCGGCGCGCCGGTGAACACCGCCGCTTCCCAGCCCAGGCAGGCCTGACGCAGGCGCTCGCCGAGGTTCTGGTAGAGATACAGCAGGCTGGCTTCGTCACCCAGGCGCTCGCCGTAGGGCGGGTTGCTGATCACCAGGCCTTTCTGGTTCTGGTCCGGGCGCGGCTCGAAGGTCGCCACTTCGCCCTGGTAGATCTTGATCCATTCACTGAGGCCGGCGCGCTCGACATTGTTGCGCCCTGGCTGGATCAGCCGCGGGTCGGCTTCGTAACCGCGAATCCACAGCGGCGGCTTGGCCAGGCCAGCCTGGGCCCGCGCCTGGGCCTCTTCGTGCAGCTTGCGCCACAGGGCCGGGACGTGACCGAGCCAGGCGGTGAACCCCCATTGCTCGCGCTTGAGGTTGGGGGCGATGTCGGCGGCAATCATCGCCGCCTCGACCAGGAAGGTGCCCACGCCGCACATCGGGTCGGCCAGGGCGCCGCCATTGGCCGCGATGCGTGGCCAGCCGGCACGGATCAGGATCGCCGCCGCGAGGTTTTCCTTCAGCGGCGCCGCGCCCTGCTGCAGGCGATAGCCGCGCTGGTGCAGGCTGTGGCCGGACAGGTCGAGGGAAAGGATGGCTTCGCCGCGATCCAGGCGCAGGTGAATGCGCAGGTCCGGGTTGAGCTTGTCGATGGAGGGACGCTCACCAGTCGGCGTGCGCAGCCGGTCGACAATGGCATCCTTGACCTTCAAGGCGCCGAAGTGGGTGTTGTCGATGCCCGAGCCGTGGCCGCTGAACTCCACCGCCAGGGTGCCGTCCGCCAGCATGTGGTCCTGCCAGTCGACGTCATGCACGCCGTGGTAGAGGTCTTCGGCGTCCTTCATCGGGAAGCGCTTGAGTACCAGCAGTACCCGGTTGGCCAGGCGCGACCAGAGGCACAGGCGGTAGGCGGTCTCCATGTCGGCCATGCCGCGCACGGCCGAGGTATGTTCGCGCGCGTCTTCAAGGCCAAGCCCGGCGGCTTCCTCGATGAGCAGGCCTTCAAGGCCTTTGGGACAGGTGAGGAAGAGTTCGTAGCGATCCGACATGGGAGTTCAGGGCCTTTAGCAATAAGTGAACGGACAACGCATCGTCCGCCCGGTTTTCAATCAAGCGCTTTTCTTGAAGAGCGCTCGCGTGGCACGAATCTGTGCCGTCCCGCCCCTGCCGTTCAGCTCGCCGCTAGCGGTGACCACGGGGGCCAAAAGAGCTTAGATGCCGGGGCAGATAAATAAGTCAGTGAAACAAAAGGTCATAACTCGACCTTTCATCGAATAATACCTGAGTGCAACGGAGTGGAATTCTCACTAAAGCATTAAGCCCATCATCCAGTAAGAGGCTGATCAGAGCGAGGTTTGCCTGACTGAGCCGAGGTAAAGCAGGCCGTTCTTATGGCCTAAGCATCATTATCGTTACGTCCTTATGACAAAACGATCATTCCCACGCTGTGACGCATTGGTTAGAAATCAACTCAGGTTGGCGCCGCAACGACGCCAACACCACGCTCGCGACGCCGGCAGCGAGCACCAACGGCAGAAGCATTCTGCCCGGCCTCAAACGAGGCCGACGGGACATAAGACAGTCAACAAGTGAGGGAAACACCCTATGAGAAGACTTAAGCGTGATCCGTTGGAAAGAGCATTTTTGCGCGGATATCAGTATGGCGTTCATGGCAAGTCCCGTGAGCTTTGCCCATTTACTCTACCGTCGGTACGCCAAGCCTGGATCAATGGCTGGCGAGAAGGACGCGGCGACAACTGGGACGGTATGACCGGCACTGCGGGAATCCACAGACTCAACGAACTTCACGCCGTCGGCTAAAACAGGGCACACATTCCGACACCAAAATCTGAATATGTAACGACTTAACCACGCACGTCCCATCCGGACGGCGGGCTGCGGCCCAGGGGCTCCTTTCAGGAGCCCTTTTTATTGGCCGCGCAAAAAACTCAGCGCAACGCCGCGATCGCGTCCACCGACTCGCGAATCAGCGCCGGGCCCTTGTAGATGAAGCCCGAATACAACTGCACCAGGCTGGCGCCGGCGGCGATCTTTTCCGCCGCATGCTTGCCTTCGGTGATACCGCCCACCGCGATGATCGGCAAACGCCCGGCCAGCTCGCCCGCCAGCACCTTCACGGTGTGGGTGCTCTTGTCGCGCACCGGTGCGCCGGACAGGCCACCCGCCTCGTCGCCATGCTCCATGCCTTCGACGCCAACGCGGCTCAGGGTGGTGTTGGTGGCGATGACCGCGTCCATCCCGGTTTCGATCAGCGCCTGCGCCACTTCGGCGGTTTCTTCGTCGGTCATGTCCGGGGCGATCTTGATTGCCAGCGGCACCCGCTTGCCATGCTGCACCGCCAGCTCCTGCTGACGCTGACTGAGGGCGCCGAGCAGCTGTTTGAGCGACTCGCCGAACTGCAGGCTACGCAGGCCCGGGGTGTTGGGCGAACTGACGTTGACCGTCACATAGCTGGCGTGGGCATACACCTTGTCCAGGCAGATCAGGTAGTCATCCACCGCGCGCTCGACCGGGGTGTCGAAGTTCTTGCCGATGTTGATCCCCAGCACGCCCTTGTACTTGGCCGCCGCCACTCGGGCCAGCAAATGATCGACGCCCAGGTTGTTGAAGCCCATGCGGTTGATGATCGCTTCGGCTTCCGGCAGGCGGAAGATCCGGGGCTTGGGGTTGCCCGGCTGCGGGCGCGGGGTGATGGTGCCGATTTCGACGAAGCCGAAACCCAATTGGGCAAAACCGTCGATGGCCGCGCCGTTCTTGTCCAGGCCGGCCGCGAGGCCGACCGGGTTCGGGAAGTCCAGGCCCATGACCTTCACCGGCATCTGCGCCGGCGCCTTGCACAGCAAGCCATTGAGGCCCAAACGCCCGCCCGCGCCGATCAGGTCCAGGGACAGATCGTGGGAGGTTTCCGGGGAGAGTTTGAACAACAGCTGGCGGGCCAGGGTATACATGGGCGGGCTTGACTCGGTGGCGGCGAAATGAGGCGGCGATTATAGCCGGGCATGGGGCTCGCAGGCGAGGCACGCGGCGAAATCAGCGGTGGATGGCATATGCCTTGCACCACAAGCTGCATCAGCACCCAGGCCAATGGCGGCGTGGGTCGAAAGACAAAGGCGTCGTTACCCCGCCGGCTCTGCCTGGCGCGCGGGTGCGACGTTTTTTTATGGCCGCTTTTTTATGGAGGACGCCACCCCATGAATGAACTCCCCGTCAGCCCGCTGGCCTGGGTCAACGGCAGTGATGCCCCGGAAAAGACCGCGATCAACTTAGGCTTCATGGCCTTGAGCGACTGCGCCTCGGTGGTGGTCGCCGCCACCCAGGGCTTCGCCCAGCCTTACGGCCTGACCCTGAACCTCAAGCGCCAGGCGTCCTGGGCCAACCTGCGGGACAAGCTGGTGAGCGGCGAGCTGGATGCCGCCCACAGCCTGTACGGCCTGATCTACGCCGTGCACCTGGGCATCGGCGGGGTCAACGCCAACGACATGGCGGTGCTGATGGGCCTGAACCAGAACGGCCAGAGCATCAACCTCTCGCGGGAGCTGCAGGCGCTGAACGTGACCAGTCCTGAAGCGTTGGACCGGCACGTGCACCAAAGCCGGGCAAGGCTGACCTTCGCCCAGACCTTCCCCACCGGCACCCACGCCATGTGGCTGTATTACTGGCTGGCCGCCCAGGGCATCCACCCGTTGCAGGACGTCGACAGCGTGGTGGTGCCGCCACCGCAAATGGTCGCACACCTGCAGGCCGGGCGCATCGACGGCTTTTGCGTGGGCGAACCCTGGAGCGCCAGCGCGGTGAACCAGAACCTGGGCTTCACCCTGGCTACCAGCCAGGCGATCTGGCCCGACCACCCGGAAAAAGTCCTCGGCTGCACCCGCGCCTTCGTCGAGCAGTACCCGAACACCGCGCGGGCCCTAGTGATGGCGATCCTCGAGGCCAGCCGCTTCATCGAGCAGAGCCGCGAAAACCGCCAGAGCACCGCGCAGCTGCTGAGCGCCCGCGAGTACCTCGATGCACCACTGGACTGCATCGAACCGCGCCTGCTCGGCGAGTATGCCGACGGCCTCGGCAACCGCTGGCAGGACCCGCACGCGCTACGCTTTCATAATGAAGGCGCGGTCAACCTGCCGTATCTGTCCGACGGCATGTGGTTCATGACCCAGTTTCGCCGCTGGGGCCTGCTGCGCGAAGACCCGGACTACCTGGGCATCGCGCGCCAGGTGCAGCAACTCGAGCTTTATCGTCAAGCCGCCACCGCCGTCGGTGTCGCGTCCCCGGACCAGGACATGCGCAGCAGCCAGTTGATCGACGGCAAGCGGTGGGACGGGTCGGACCCGGCCGCCTATGCCCGCAGCTTCCAGCTGCACGCCATGAGCGACAGCTCGCCTCTTCTCGCCAGCCGCTGACAGGAGCCCGAGACCATGTTGCGTATCCTGCTGATCAACGACACCGCCAAGAAGGTCGGTCGGCTCAAGGCGGCCCTGATGGAAGCCGGTTTCGAGGTGATCGACGAGTCGGGGCTGACCATCGACCTGCCGACGCGCGTCGAAACGGTGCGTCCGGACGTGATCCTGATCGATACCGAATCACCGAGCCGCGATGTGATGGAGCAAGTGGTGCTGGTCAGCCGCGATCAGCCACGGCCGATCGTGATGTTCACCGACGAGCACGACCCCGATGTGATGCGCCACGCCATCAAGTCCGGGGTCAGTGCCTACATAGTCGAAGGCATCCAGGCCCAGCGCCTGCAGCCCATTCTCGATGTGGCCATGGCCCGCTTCGAGAGCGACCAGGCCTTGCGCGCGCAGCTGCAGGCCCGCGACCAGCAGCTGGCCGAGCGCAAGCGCATCGAGCTGGCCAAGGGCTTGTTGATGAAGATGAAAGACTGCAACGAAGAACAGGCCTATACCCTGATGCGCCGCCAGGCCATGAGCCGGCAGCAGAAGCTGATCCAGGTGGCGGAACAGATCATCGCCATGAGCGAGTTGCTGGGCTGAATCCCACGGCTGCGTTGCCGCGACCTATCGCGGGCAAGCCTCGCTCCTACGGAAGAAGACCGTGAGTTTCCGCAGGAGCGAGGCTTGCCCGCGATCAGGGACAGCAGGACTGCAACTCTTGGCACAAATCTGGCTATGTAATCGACACAGGTAACCAACGGCGGTTGCCCCACCTACGACAAAGACGTCGCACACCCTTCTCGCCCCAGGCGAAACGGGTTGCGGCGTTTTTTCGTTTTGGTCCCACAGCCCGGGGCCGGTGGAGCGGCCGTAATGGCGCCCCACGCAAAAGCTCATGACTCCTTTCGAGACTCTTTACAGCTGAGGTGCGCGATGAATTCAAGCTTCTGGAAATCCGGCCACACCCCGACATTGTTCGCGGCCTTCCTCTACTTCGACCTGAGCTTCATGGTCTGGTACCTGCTCGGCCCGCTGGCCGTGCAGATCGCCGCCGACCTGCAACTGACCACCCAGCAGCGCGGGCTGATGGTGGCTACACCGATCCTGGCTGGCGCGGTGCTGCGCTTCGCCATGGGCCTGCTGGCCGATCGCCTGTCCCCCAAGACCGCCGGGCTGATCGGCCAGGTGATCGTCATCGGCGCGCTGTTCTGCGCCTGGAAGCTGGGCATCCACAGCTATGAACAGGCCCTGCTGCTGGGGCTGTTCCTGGGCATGGCCGGCGCCTCGTTCGCCGTGGCCCTGCCGCTGGCCTCGCAATGGTATCCACCGCAGCACCAGGGCAAGGCGATGGGCATCGCCGGGGCCGGCAACTCCGGCACGGTATTCGCGGCCCTGTTCGCGCCCTTGCTGGCCGGTGCGTTCGGCTGGAGCAATGTGTTCGGCTTCGCCCTGATCCCGCTGGTCCTGACCCTGGTGCTGTTCGCCTGGCTGGCCCAGAACGCCCCGGAACGGCCCAAGGCCAAATCCATGGCCGACTACTTCAAGGCCCTGGGCGACCGCGACAGCTGGTGGTTCATGTTCTTCTACAGCGTGACCTTCGGCGGCTTCATCGGCCTGGCCAGCGCCCTGCCCGGCTACTTCAACGACCAGTACGGCCTGAGCCCGGTCACCGCCGGCTACTACACCGCCGCCTGCGTGTTCGGTGGCAGCCTGATGCGGCCGCTGGGTGGCGCGCTGGCCGATCGTTTCGGCGGTATTCGCACCCTGCTGGTGATGTACAGCGTCGCGGCAGTGTGCATCGCCGCGGTCGGTTTCAACCTGCCCAGCTCCTACGCGGCCCTGGCCCTGTTCGTGTGCACCATGCTCGGCCTCGGTGCGGGTAACGGCGCGGTGTTCCAGCTGGTGCCCCAACGCTTCCGCCGCGAGATCGGGGTGATGACCGGGCTGATCGGCATGGCCGGCGGCATCGGCGGTTTCGCCCTGGCCGCGGGCATGGGCGCGATCAAGCAAAGCACCGGCAGCTATCAGTTGGCCCTGTGGCTGTTCGCCAGCCTGGGCGTGCTGGCCTGGTTCGGCCTGCACGGGGTGAAACGCCGCTGGCGGACCACCTGGGGCTCCGCCGCCGTCACCGCGGCGCGGGTCTGAGCCGTCCATGAGCCTGCGACTGAGCCACGCCCAGGCCAGTGCCATCGGGCCGCGCGCGGAGAACCAGGACGCCTTGCGCCTGGTCACTCCGGCGCCGACCCTGGCCGCCAGCAAGGGCCTGTTGTTCGCCATCGCCGACGGCGTCAGCCAATGCGCCGACGGCGGCCTGGCCGCGCGCTCGACCTTGCAGGCGCTGGCGCTGGACTACTACGCCACCCCGGAAACCTGGGCCGTGGCCCAGGCCCTGGAGCGCCTGCTGCTGGCGCAGAACCGCTGGCTGCAGGCCAACGGCGGCGGCCAGCCGCTGCTGACCACCGTCAGCGCCCTGGTGCTGCGCGGCCGGCGCTTTACCCTGGCCCATGTCGGCGATTGCCGGGTCTATCGCTGGCACGCCGATCAGCTGCAACGCATCAGCGACGACCACGTCTGGGACCAGCCCGGCATGCAGCACGTGCTCAAGCGTGCCCTGGGCCTGGACCAGCACCTGGTGGTGGACTTCCTCGACGGTGAGCTGCGGGAAAACGAAAGTTTCCTGATGCTCAGCGACGGGGTCTGGGCCACCCTGGGCGACACCGCCATCGCCGCGATCCTGCGCGACCAGCCCGACCTCGACAGCGCGGTGCAGACCCTGGTCAGCGCCGCGCACCTGGCCGGCAGCCAGGACAATGCCAGCGCCCTGTTGGTGCGGGTCGAAGCCCTGGGCGAAAGCTCCATCGGCGATGCCCTGATTCACTTGCAGCAATGGCCATTGCCACCGGCCCTCAAGCCGGGCCAGCACTTCGAAGGCTGGCAGGTCGCCGAGGTGGTCGGACAGAGCCAGCAATCCCTGCTGTACCGCGTGCTCGATGCGCAACAACAACCCTGGCTGCTGAAAACCCTGCCCGGTCATCTGCACGACGATCACCAGGCCGGGCAATCGCTGCTGTCAGAGGAATGGTTCCTGCGGCGGGTGGCCGGCCGGCACTTTCCCGAAGTGCATGCCGCGACCGCCCGCCAGCATCTGTATTACGTGATGCGCGAATACCCGGGGCGGACCCTGGCCGATCATCTGCAACAGCATGGTCCCTTGCCGCTGGCACAGTGGCAGGACCTGGCCGAACGTCTGCTGCGGGCCGTGGGCCTGCTGCACCGCCGGCAGATCCTGCACCGCGACATCAAGCCGGAAAACCTGCTGCTCGGCGACGACGGCGAGTTGCGCCTGCTGGACTTCGGCCTGGCCTATTGCCCCGGCCTGTCCGAGGACCAGGCGCACCTGCTGCCCGGCACCCCGAGTTATATCGCCCCAGAAGCTTTCAACGGCGTGGCGCCAACACCGCGGCAGGACCTGTACGCCGTGGGCGTGACCCTCTACCACTTGCTGACCGGGCATTTTCCCTACGGTGAAATCGAAGCCTTCCAGCGCCCGCGCTTCACCACCCCGGTCAGCGCCAGCCGCTATCGCCCGGACCTGCCGGACTGGCTCGAACAGAGCCTGGAACGCGCGATACAGGCCGATCCGGCCCAACGCTATGAAACCGCCGAAGAGTGGTTGCTGGTGCTGGAACAGGGCGAACGCCGCAGCCTCAGCGTGCGCCCCAGGCCGCTGCTGGAACGCGAGCCCTTGAAGGTCTGGCGCACCCTGGCGCTGGTCTCGCTGCTGCTCAACCTGCTGTTGCTGTACCTGTTCCTGCATCACTGATAGCGCCTATAACCCTGTAGCCGCTGTCGAGCCCCGGCGAGGCTGCGCTCGACCGCGTAGCGGGCGCCAAGCCAGACGACCGTGCAGGTCAGGCACACCGAGCTGCCAGGTTTACGGGGCTGCGCCCCGATCGCAGCCTCGCCGGGGCCGGCAGCGGCTACAGGTTGCTCCAGAAACGGGCAAGACGCTTTGAATCGGTGCAGTTTTTACCCTTCTCGCCTGCGCAAGCCGCGCCAACCCCGCTAAAACCGCGCTTGGCGGAACTTGGCACAACCACTGCATTAACTCTCCCAACAGCACATACGACCCGGCCTTCAACGACGAAGGATGGGTTTTCCCGAGAGAACGGGACCGGACAAAGGCGTCCTGCCAGGCAACTGGCGGGACGCCTTTTTTGTTTGCGCAACGTTTATCGAGCCAGGCCCGGCATGCCCGACGGCCTGTCTACGCGGAGAGCGAAATGAAGAAACTCAAGCTGGTGATGATCGGCAACGGCATGGCCGGGGTACGCACCCTGGAAGAGCTGCTCAAGCTGAGCAATGAGCTGTACGACATCACGGTCTTCGGCGCGGAACCCCACACCAACTACAACCGCATCCTGCTCTCCCCGGTACTGGCCGGCGAACAGACCTTCGAAGAAATCGTGCTCAACGACCTGAGCTGGTACCTGGACAACAACATCAAGCTGCTGCTCAACCGCAAGGTGGTGGAGATCGACCGGGTCAAGCGCCGGGTGATCGCCGAAGACGGCAGCGAAGCCGAATACGATCGCCTGCTGATCGCCACCGGCTCGACCCCGTTCATCCTGCCGATTCCCGGCAACGACCTGCAGGGCGTGATCGGCTACCGCGATATCGCCGACACCCAGGCGATGATCGACACCGCCAAGACCCACAAGCACGCGGTGGTCATCGGTGGCGGCCTGCTCGGCCTGGAAGCCGCCAACGGCCTGATGCTGCGCGGCATGGACGTGACCGTGGTGCATATCGGCGAATGGCTGCTGGAGCGCCAGCTGGACAAGACCAGCGGCCAACTGCTGCAAACCGCCCTGGAAAGTCGCGGCCTGAAGTTCCGCCTGAGCGAACAGACCCAGGCCCTGCATGACTCAGGCAATGGCCGGGTCGGCTCGGTGCAATTCAAGAACGGCGACATCATCCCCGCCGACCTGGTGGTGATGGCCGCCGGCATCCGGCCCAATACCGAGCTGGCGGAAAAAGCCGGCCTGCCGTGCAGCCGCGGGATCCTGGTCAACGACACCCTGCAGACCTACGACCCGCGCATCTATGCCATCGGCGAATGCGCCAGCCACCGCGGTATCGCCTACGGCCTGGTGGCGCCATTGTTCGAACAGGCCAAGGTCTGCGCCAACCACCTGGCGCAACTGGGCTTCGCCCGCTACCAGGGTTCGGTGACCTCGACCAAGTTGAAAGTCACCGGCATCGACCTGTTCTCCGCCGGCGACTTCATGGGCGGCGAAGGCACCGAGACCATCACCCTCTCCGACCCCATCGGTGGCGTGTACAAGAAGCTGGTGATCAAGGACGACGTCCTGGTCGGCGCCTGCCTGTACGGCGACACCGCCGACGGCGGCTGGTACTTCCGGCAGATCCGCGAGAACCACGTCATCGGCGAGATCCGCGACCACCTGATGTTCGGTGAGAACGCCTTGGGCGACGTCGGCCATCAAGGCCAGGACAAAGCCATGAGCATGGCCGACAGCGCCGAAGTCTGCGGCTGCAACGGCGTGTGCAAGGGCACCATCGTCAAGGCGATCCAGGAGCACGGCCTGTTCAGCGTCGACGAGGTCAAGAAGCACACCAAGGCCGCCAGTTCCTGCGGTTCCTGTGCCGGCCTGGTGGAACAGATCCTGATCAATACCGTGGGTGGCGCGGCCGACGTCAAGCCGAAAAGCGAGAAAGCCATCTGCGGTTGCAGCGACCTCAACCACGGGCAGATCCGCCAGGCGATCCGCGAACAGCACCTGCTGACCATCGCCAGCACCATGAGCTACCTGAACTGGCGCACGCCCAACGGCTGCGCCACCTGCCGCCCGGCGCTGAACTACTACCTGATCTCCAGCTGGCCGGGCGAGGCCAAGGACGATCCGCAATCGCGGCTGATCAACGAGCGGGCCCACGCCAACATCCAGAAAGACGGCACCTATTCGGTGGTGCCGCGGATGTGGGGCGGCGTCACCACCCCCTCCGAACTGCGGCGCATCGCCGACGTGGCGGACAAGTACCAGGTGCCGATGGTCAAGGTCACCGGCGGCCAGCGCATCGACCTTCTGGGCATCAAGAAGCAGGATTTGCCCGGGGTCTGGAAGGACCTGGACATGCCCTCCGGCCATGCTTACGGCAAGTCCATCCGCACCGTGAAAACCTGCGTCGGCAGCGAGTTCTGCCGCTTCGGTACGCAGAACTCCACTCAGCTGGGCATCGAACTGGAGCACGACCTGTTCAACATGTGGTCGCCGCACAAGGTCAAGCTGGCGGTCTCCGGCTGCCCGCGCAACTGCGCCGAGGCCGGGATCAAGGACGTCGGCATCATCGGCGTCGACTCGGGCTGGGAGATGTACATCGGCGGCAACGGCGGGATCAAGACCGAGGTCGCGGAGTTCTTCGTCAAGCTGAAAACCGCCGACGAGGTACGCGAATACAACGGCGCCTTCCTGCAGCTATACCGCGAGGAAGCCTTCTACCTGGAGCGCACCGTGCACTACCTGCAACGGGTCGGCATGGCGCATATCAAGCAAGCCATCATCGAAGACCCGCAACGGCGCAAGGCCCTCAACGAGCGCCTGCAATTCGCCCTGTCGTTCGAACAGGACCCGTGGAAGGAGCACCTGGAACAGCCGCTGCTGAAAAAAGAGTTCGAGCCGATCCGCGTCAAGCAACTGGAGGTGCCGCTATGAACTGGCTGGATATCTGCGCCCTGGACGAGATCAATGCCCTGGGCTCGCGCATCGTCAACGGCCCCAAGGGCGACATCGCGATCTTTCGCACCAGCGACGACGAAGTCTTCGCCCTCGACGACCGTTGCCCGCACAAGGGCGGACCGCTGTCCCAGGGGCTGATCTACGGCAAGAAGGTCGCCTGCCCGCTGCACAACTGGCAGATCGACCTGGAATCCGGAGAAGCGCAGGCACCGGATATCGGTTGTGCCCATCACCACCTGGCGCGGGTAGAAAACGGCCGCGTGCTGCTGGCCCTGCGGGATGCCGGCTGATGAACCGCCAGACGACCGCCTCGACCTGCTGTTACTGCGGCGTTGGCTGTGGCGTGCTGATCGAGCACGACGGCGAACGCATCCTCGGTGTCAGTGGCGACCCCAGCCACCCGGCCAACCACGGCAAACTGTGCAGCAAAGGTTCCAGCCTGCACCTGACCGGCGACCTCGCCGCGCGCGCCCTGTACCCGGAGTTGCGCCTGGGCAAGGCCCTGGCGCGCAGCCGCACCGACTGGGACACCGCGCTGGAGCACGCGGCCAACGTATTTGCCGAAACCATCGCCGAACACGGCCCGGACAGCGTGGCCTTCTATATCTCCGGGCAATTGCTCACCGAGGACTACTACGCCTTCAACAAGCTGGCCCGGGCCCTGGTGGGCACCAACAACATCGACAGCAATTCGCGGCTGTGCATGTCCTCGGCGGTGGTCGGCTACAAACGCAGCCTGGGCGCCGACGCCCCGCCCTGCAGCTACGAAGACCTCGAGCTGAGCGACTGCGTGATGATCGTCGGCAGCAACATGGCCTACGCCCATCCGGTGCTGTTCCGCCGCCTGGAGCAGGCCAAGCGCCTGCGGCCGCAGATGAAAGTGATCGTCATCGACCCGCGGCGCACCGACACGTGCGACCTGGCCGACCTGCACCTGGCGATCCTGCCCGGCACCGATGTCGCGCTGTTCCACGGCATCCTGCATCTGCTGCTGTGGCAGGACTGGATCGACCGCGACTTCATCCAGGCGCATACCGAAGGCCTGGCCGAGCTGAAGAACCTGGTCCACGACTACACCCCGCATATGGTCGCGCAGCTGTGCGGCATCAGCGTCGAGCAACTGCGCCAGTGCGCCGAATGGGTCGGCACCTCGCCGAGCTTCCTGTCGCTGTGGTGCATGGGGCTGAACCAGTCCAGTGCCGGCAGCGCGAAAAACAGCGCGCTGATCAACCTGCACCTGGCCACCGGGCAGATCGGCCGGCCCGGGGCCGGCCCCTTCTCCCTCACCGGCCAGCCGAATGCCATGGGCGGCCGGGAAACCGGCAGCCTGTCGAACCTGCTGCCGGGACACCGGGAGGCGGCCAACCCGGAGCATCGGGCTGAAGTCGCGGCCTATTGGGGCGTCGAGCAATTGCCGGCCAACCCCGGCCTGAGCGCGATCGAGCTGTTCGAACAGCTGCGCGGCGGCAAGATCAAGGCACTGTGGATCGCCTGCACCAACCCGGCGCAGTCGCTGCCCGACCAGAACGCGGTGCGGGAGGCCTTGCTGGCCTGCCCGTTCGTGGTCCTGCAGGAAGCCTTTCGCACCACCGAGACCGCGGCCTTTGCCGACCTGCTGTTGCCCGCCGCCAGTTGGGGCGAGAAGGAAGGCAGCGTGACCAACTCGGAACGGCGCATCTCCCATGTGCGCCGCGCCGTGGCCGCTCCAGGCGAAGCACGCCCGGACTGGGCCATCACCCTGGATTTCGCCCGGCGCCTGGAACAGCGCCTGCGCCCGCAACAACCCAGCCTGTTCGCCCTGGATACGCCTGCCCAGCTGTTCGATGAATACAAACTGCTGACCCGCGGCCGTGACCTGGACCTTTCCGGTATCAGTCACGCGCTGATCGACCAACTGGGTCCGCAGCAATGGCCCTTCCCCACCGACGCCGAACAAGGGACAGCGCGGCTGTACGTTGACGGCCGCTTCCCGACCGCCAGCGGGCGGGCACACTTCATCAGCGAGCCGTATCGCGCAGCCAAGGAACAGCGGGATGCGCGCTTCCCCCTGACCCTGATCACCGGCCGCCTGCGCGATCAATGGCATGGCATGAGCCGTACCGGCACCGCGGCCCAGCTGTTCGGGCACGTCAGCGAAGCGGTCCTCAGCCTGCACCCGGACGAACTGCGCCGGCAGAACCTGCAAGCGGGCGACCTGGTGTCGCTGAAAAGCCGGCGCGGCAGCGTGATAGTCGCCGTGGCGGATGACGACAGCGTGCGCCCGGGCCAGGCTTTTCTGCCGATGCATTGGGGCGACCGGTTCCTTAAAGGCGGCGTCAATGCCGTGACCCAGCCGGCGTTCGACCCACTGTCCAAACAGCCGGAACTCAAGCACAGCGGTGTACGCCTGGAGCCGGTCCAGCTGCCGTGGCAGCTGTTCGCCCTGATCGAGGGCGACGTGCAGCGGCATTTCGAAGCCTTGCGCCCGCTCTGCGAAAGCTTCGCCTACGTCAGCCTGAGCCTGGCCGGTCGCGAACGCCCGGCCCTGCTGCTGCGGGTGGCCAATGCCGAGGCGCCGGCAGCGCAGTTGCTCAAGGACATCGACCAGTTGCTGGGGCTCAACGAAGGCCCGGTACTGGCCTATGACGATCCGCGGCGCTCCATCGGCAAGCGGGTACGCATCGAACAGGGACGGATCACCGCCATTCGCCTGGCCGGTGAAACCCTCGCCCAGCACTGGCTGCAGAACCTATGGCTGGAAGGCAAGGCCGATGAGCAACTGCGTCGCTGGCTGCTGGCGCCAATGAGTGCGCCGCCAGGTGCCGCCGGGCTGATCGCCGCGAGTGGCAAGACCTTGTGCAACTGCAAGAACGTCAGCCAGAACGCAGTCTGTGCCGGGATCTCCCGCGGCCTGGACCTCGATGGCCTGAAACAGGAACTGGGCTGCGGCACTCAATGCGGCTCCTGCGTCCCCGAAATCAAACGTCTGCTGGCCAGCTCGGCACAGCCGGTCGCAATCCCCCTGTGAGGAAACAAACATGAGCGCAAAAGTCTGGCTGGTGGGTGCGGGCCCTGGCGATCCTGAACTGCTGACCCTCAAGGCCGTGCGGGCCCTGGGCGAAGCCGATGTGGTGCTGATCGACGATCTGGTGAATCCGGCGGTGCTGGAGCACTGTCCCCGGGCACGGGTAATTGCCGTGGGTAAACGTGGTGGCTGTCGCTCGACGCCCCAGGCGTTCATTCATCGGCTGATGCTGCGCTACGCCCGGCATGGCAAGTGCGTGGTACGCCTCAAGGGTGGCGATCCGTGCATCTTTGGCCGTGGCGGTGAGGAAGCGCAGTGGCTGCAGGAACGTGGCGTCGAGGTGGAACTGGTGAACGGCATCACGGCCGGCCTGGCGGGAGCTACCCAGTGCGGGATCCCGCTGACCCTGCGCGGTGTTGCCCGTGGCGTCACCCTGCTGACGGCCCATACCCAGGACGACAGCAGCCTCAACTGGCAGGCCCTGGCGCAAAGCGGTACGACGCTGGTGATCTATATGGGGGTGGCCAAACTGGGCGAGATACGTGAACAGCTGATCGCTGGCGGCCTGGCGCCGCATACCCCGGTGGCCATGATCGAAAATGCATCCCTACCCGAGCAGCGCCTGTGCCGGAGCGATCTGCACGCCATGCAGGACGATGCCCTGGCCTTCCAGCTAAAAAGCCCGGCCATCCTGGTGGTTGGCGAGGTGGCCGCTTGCGGCGCACAACTGCCGGCCCTTTCCGAGGCGGCCCTGGCGGCAGCGCTTTCGGCCTGACGCCAGGCTCTTTCAACAAATCGCGGACAAAGAAAAACCCGGCCTAGGCCGGGTTTTTCAAAGCTGCAAGCTACAGATTACTGAGCTTGTTGAGCTTGTGCTTCAACCTGCGCTTCTACGCGACGGTTTACAGCGCGGCCAGCTTCAGTTGCGTTGTCAGCAACTGGGCGGGACTCACCGTAACCAACGGATTGAACGCGGCTCGACTCAACACCGTACTGGCTGGTCAGAACTTGCTTAACGGCGTTTGCACGACGCTCAGACAGTTTCTGGTTGTAAGCGTCAGGACCGACGGAGTCAGTGTGACCTTCAACAACGGTGGTGGTTTGTGGGTACTGCTTCATGAAGTCAGCGAGGTTCTTGATGTCAGCGTAGCTGTTAGGCTTAACGACCGACTTGTCGAAGTCGAACTTCACGTCCAGCTCAACACGAACAACTTCAGCAACCGGAGCTTCTGGTTCTGGAGTTGGCTCTGGAACTGGAGCAGGAGCTGGAGCAACCTTGCCAGCGTTGCCGCCGAAGTTCACACCCAGACCAACCAGAGCGGAGTAGTCCCACTTGCCGTTGTCCATTGCGTAGTCGGCTTCAACGCCGGCACGAGCGAACAGGTTGTCGGTGAAGTAGTACTTAACACCGGTACCGACGATAGCCAGGGTCGACTGGTCGCGACCGCTGTGGCCGTCAGCCAGGACGTTGGTACGGCTCTGGTGACCGAAACCACCCGAAACGTATGGACGCAGGGAGTCCACGCCAGCTTGACCGAAGTGGTAGGTAGCCAGCAGGCTGCCGGTGTCACCTTTGATCTTCTGGTTGCCAGTGCCGTCGTTCGAACGGGTGTGGTTGGTTTTGTCGTAGTTCAGGTCCAACGACAGGTCATCGGTCAGGAAGTAGCCGATACGAGCGCCTGGGTTGAAGCCGTCTTCGATGTGCTTAACGCTGTCGTTGTACTGTTTTTTGTAAAACAGTTCACCCTCGACCGCGCCTTGGCCTTGCGCCAGAACGCCGAACGAAGTCACGGCAACAATAGAACCAATGGCAATGCCCAAGGTGTTTTTCAGTTTCATCCGTTAAATCCCCATCTGGTGATTGTAAAGCAGTCCCACATACCGGGGGACAACTCGGCGGTAAGTCTATCAGAACTTACCTAGACGTAAGAGATATTTGCGCCGAACTAAGTTTCAGCAATGCCTGCAAATTTCTCACGCAATTTATCAAGCGCACGCTTGTACCGCATTTTCGTAGCACTCAACCCCATGTGCATGATGTCTGCGATCTCCTGGAACTCCAGTTCTGCGACAAATCGTAGCACCAGAATTTCCCGATCGATCGGGTTCACATGCACCAACCAGCGGTCAAGTCCGCCCTTTTCCTCAGGTTTCGGCGCCTTATCTTCAGACGCTTCCTCGAGGGGATCAAGACTTAACGCATCCATCAAGCGACGCTTGCGCCGTTCTTTCCGATACTGCGTGATGCATTCGTTGTACGTGATGCTATAGAGCCATGTCTTGAACTTCGATTTCCCCTCGAAGTTCTTGAGGCCATACAGCACCTTCAACATCACCTCCTGACAGACATCATCAGCATCACGATCGTTCCCTAAATAACGTGCACAAACGTTGAAGAGGGTTCGCTGATAGCGTCGCATCAACTCTTCATACGCACGCGTCACATGAAACAGCTCCGTGTGCGAGCGCGCAACCAACTCCTCGTCAGAGAGCTCACGGGGGTCATAGCGCGTGGATAGCGATTGGGCTTTATTCAAAACGAGTCGGGCCGACAGTCAGGTCAATGTCCACCGCAGCCCAGGCAAGGGCATTTTGCGGCGGCATACATTAGCAGGGTTTGCCGGGTTAGCGGCTACTTACATGCTGCTCCAGCATGATCCGATTGGAGAGAGAGACCAGCTCGCCCTCATCGGTCAGCAGTGTAGTCTTAACCGTGCCAATCTCCTCGATCTGCCCTTCGACCTCGCCAACTCGCACTTGTTGCCCAACCTGATACAACTCACGCACATAGATTCCCGCAAGAATCTGACCGGCAATATCCCGGCTTCCCAACCCCATGGCCAAGGCAACGGCCAGACCAACGGTAATCAAAACGATCACGATCACATGGTTGAGCAGGTCGGTTTTGACCTCCAACTGACTGATCGCAACGGAAATACTGATGATGATCACCAGCCCCTGGGCGATTCGCCCCAGGCCACTGGCGTAATCCAGACCAACCCCTTCGGCCGCTCCACGCACCAGCCCATTGGCCAGTTGCGCCAGCAATACCCCCACCAACAGCACCAGCGCGGCCCCGAAAACCTTCGGTAAATACAGCGCCAGCATGTCGAGCGTAGCCGAAACCCGCTCCAGGCCAAGGGATTCTGCAGCAGAAACCAGAAAAATCAGCAAAACAAACCAATACACGATTTTACCGATCAAGGTAGAAATCGGCACCTGCAGGCCCGCACGGGACAACAATTTGGTCAAACCGGTACCGCCCATCAAGCGGTCCAGGCCCAGTTTGGCGAGCAATTTGGAAAGCAGGGTATCAAGCAGTTTGGCAACCACGAAACCCAACAGCAGCACGACCAGCGCGCCAAACAGGTTGGGAATGAAGTTCGCTACCTTGGTCCACAACGCAGTCATCGCAGTGACGAGGCTCTGAGTCCAGAGATCAAGTTCCATATTCAATCAGCCTTATCAGCAGTGCGAGCAGTAGGTTTACGACGGGAAACCGGCGAGATATGGGCCGATCCGTTATTCAGAGCAATCATCAGCGCCGGCAACCAGCGGCCGAGCAGGCTGAACAGATCGCCCGCCCCCACCTGCCGGTTGGCGGTTTTCAGTACGCGGCCCAGGCACGCATCGTCGTCCCGGGTGGACGGTGTGGCCTTGAGCATGTCACGCAACGACTGTTCAAACGGATCGTGCATACGCACCTCTCGATATGTCTGTGAAAGACGCGATCAAAATTCCCCGGGTCACATAGTTCATGATCAGACCCAGCGCAAACGTCGGAATAACCACCACTGTCCCAACGCTACCAGCGCCATCAACAGGCAGGCCACCAGAAACCCGTAGGGACTGTTGGAAAGCGGGATTCCTCCGACGTTGATCCCCAGCAAACCGGCCAGAAAACTCATCGGCAGAAAGATCCCGGTGATGATCCCGAAGCGAAACATGATGCGGTTCATGCGCACGCTCAGGCGCCGGTCTTCGGCCTCCAGCACAAGCCCCACGCGCTCTCGGGTCAATTCGAGCTCTTCCAGGTAGCGGGTCAGGCTGTTGTTCAATTCGTTCCAGTAATCGCCATCGTCATCAGCGAACCAAGGCAGCCTGATGCGGCTGAGCTGGCCAAAAATATCCCGCTGCGGAGCGAGGAAACGCTTGAGTCCGGCAGCCCGTCGACGGATCTGCAGAATGTTGCTGTGCTCAGGGGTATACCGTTCGTCGGCATCCAGTTTTTCTTCCTCGGCATCGACCACTTCCGACAGGTCGCTGACCAGGTCCTGCACCTTATGGGTCAGGTACTCAGCCATATAAAGGATGAGTTCGGAGGCGGTCTTCGGTCCCTTGCCTTCGCCAAGTTGCACCAGCAGCTCATCGGTCGCGCGCAATGGCCGCAGGCGCAGGGAGATCACTCGCTGGGCCGAACCGAAGATGCGTACCGAAACCATGTCCTCCGGCTCGGCGCCGGGGTTGAGGTTGATGCCGCGTAAAAACAGCAGGAACTCGGAATCCGGCAGCGCCAACAGGCGCGGCCGGGTGTTTTCTTCAAGTAGGAGGTCACAGCTGAACTCGCTCAGACCGCTGGATTTACGCAGCCAGGTCTGGGTTTGCGGATGGCTGCGATCCCAATGCAGCCAGAGGCTCTCATGGGCTTGCAGCTGCAGGTCGTCCAGTTCAGTTCGGGCAATTGCACGCGCACCACCTTTACCATCCAGCACCAGGGCATGTACCAGCCCCCATTGCGCGTTGTCTTCCTCGAACATCCTCATCCCTTGCTTGGTCGACTGCTTATTCAGGCATTTTCAGCGGGCTTGGCGAAACGATCACGCCATTGTTGTCGGCATAGACATATTCGCCCGGACGGAAAGTCACCCCGGCAAAAGTCACCGCCACATTGAGATCGCCAATGCCGCGCTTGTCGGTTTTCATCGGATGGCTGGCCAGAGCCTGAACACCCAGGTCGGTTTGCGCGATGACATCGACATCACGGATGCAGCCGTAGATCACCAGCCCTTCCCAACCGTTCTTGGCGGCCTTCTCGGCCAGCATGTCACCCAGCAGCGCGCGGCGCAGGGAGCCGCCACCGTCGACCACCAGCACCTTGCCGTGGCCCTTGAGCTCGACCTGTTCCTTGACCAGCGAGTTGTCTTCGAAGCATTTGATGGTCACGATTTCGCCGCCGAAGGAGTCGCGGCCACCGAAATTGCTGAACATCGGTTCAACCACCTGTACCAGATCCGGGTAGGCGTCGCACAGGTCGGGAGTGAGGTAATGATTCATCGAGAAACTCCTGTAATGGAAAGAACACGTCGCGGTGTCGGAATTCGCAGGGTTCATGCTGAGTGACGAGCGCTGGCGGCGAATGTTTAACACCTTGCCTTAGCCCTCGATCCCCATGCAGCCCCCACCATACGCCAATTTCAGCAGGGGCAATGAGCACGAACGGGACACCGAACCAGCGACCGAATGTGACCAAAACCGCTCAATGCGTCATATCTTAGCCGCAAGCGCAGCAGAACGAAATGCTCTTGTCAGAGCCTTCTGAACTCAACTCGCGGCAGCCAGTTCGGCACTCGATGCCAACAACGGGCTCTGCTGATCCTTCAACCAGCGCGCCACCAAAGGCCAGACTTCGGCTTGGGCGGCCTTGCTCACCAGCATCTCGACGTGGCCGAAATTGCCGCTGAACCCTTGTTCGCGCCCCAGGCAGACAAACTGTTTGTGCTCGGAACTCAACTGGTCAAACAGCTTGCGACAAGCCCAGGTCGGATCCTGATGATCCCCGGCCGCGCTCACTGCCAATACCGGCAGCGAAACATCGGACAAACCGGCCCACCAGTCCTTCTGCCCATCTCCGAAACGCCCGAACAGCCCGTACCAGCGCATGCCTTCCAGGGCCAGGCCAATGGGTTCGTCCTCGGGACCGCGCTTGAGCCGCGAGCCGGACAACTGGGCAAACCGCTTGAGAATGAAACGACCGCCCCACTCCACCGCCGGGATTTTCAACGGCCAATAGGTGCGGCTGACCTGACAACCGAACAGCGCCGCCGACGCCACTGCCGGCTCTCCCAGGTACTGGCCGCCCAGGGCCGCCGCCAGGGTAATACCACCCAGGGAATGGCCGATCCAGTGCGGAACCTGGTCGCTTTGTTCCCGCACGAAGGCGCCGATGGCGGGCAGATCGTATTGCGCATAGTCGGCGACGCGATTCTTGCGGTAGTCGGCATTGCGTCGCGACAGGCCGTGGCCACGCATCTCGGGGATCCATACATCGAAGCCCATGCGCGCCAGATACGCGCCCAGGCCGATGCCTTTGGGCGAATACCAGAAACGCCGATTGGAGAAACTGCCGTGCAGCAGGATCACCGGCACGCCACGGGATTCGGGCTCGTCCGCCATTCCCAGGCGGGTGACGGCGAGCTCGACCGTGGTGTCCGGGCTGTTGCCAGGCTTCAGGCGATAGACGTCTTCACTCAGGTCGCCTCGACGTTCGGCACTGATCAAGGCGACGGGAAATAGGTTGCTGCTGCTTTGCATAATGCTCTTGCACAAAAAAGGGCGGCTTCCAGATGGAGCCCGCCCTACTTGAATCTCAAAGCCCCGGCCAGCCCGAAGGCTGGCCGGGGCTTCATTCCGCTTAGACCGCACCCTGCCCCTCGGCCAGGAAGAACCAGGTTTCCAGTACGGAGTCCGGGTTCAGCGAGACGCTTTCGATGCCCTGTTCCATCAGCCACTTGGCCAGGTCCGGGTGGTCGGACGGGCCCTGGCCGCAAATACCGATGTATTTGCCGGCCTTGTTGCAAGCGGCGATGGCGTTGGCCAACAGCTTCTTGACCGCCGGATTACGCTCGTCGAACAGGTGCGCGATGATACCCGAGTCGCGATCCAGGCCCAGGGTCAGCTGGGTCAGGTCGTTGGAGCCGATGGAGAAACCGTCGAAGAACTCGAGGAACTCTTCGGCCAGGATCGCGTTGGAAGGCAGCTCGCACATCATGATCACGCGCAGGCCGTTTTCACCGCGCTTGAGACCGTTTTCGGCCAGCAGATCCACCACCTGGCTGGCTTCGCCCAGGGTACGGACGAACGGCACCATGATCTCGACGTTGGTCAGGCCCATGTCGTTGCGCACACGCTTGAGGGCGCGGCACTCGAGTTCGAAGCAGTCACGGAAGGATTCGCTGATATAACGCGAAGCGCCGCGGAAGCCCAGCATCGGGTTTTCTTCTTCCGGCTCGTAGAGCTTGCCGCCGATCAGGTTGGCGTATTCGTTGGACTTGAAGTCCGACAGGCGCACGATGACCTTTTTCGGCCAGAACGCCGCGGCCAGGGTGCTGATGCCCTCGACCAGCTTGTCGACGTAGAAACCGACCGGCTCGTTGTAACCGGCGATGCGCTTGTCGACGCTTTCCTTGATTTCATGGGGCAGGCCGGCGTAGTTCAGCAGTGCCTTGGGGTGCACGCCGATCATGCGGTTGATGATGAACTCCAGGCGGGCCAGACCGACACCGGCGTTCGGCAACTGGGCGAAGTCGAAGGCGCGGTCCGGGTTACCGACGTTCATCATGATCTTGAACGGCAGTTCCGGCATGGCGTCGACGGAGTTTTTCTTCACGTCGAAGCCCAGCTCGCCTTCGAAGATGAAACCGGTGTCGCCTTCAGCACAGGACACGGTCACGCCCTGGCCGTCTTTCAACAGTTCGGTGGCGTTGCCGCAACCGACAACGGCCGGGATCCCCAGCTCGCGCGCGATGATCGCGGCGTGGCAGGTACGGCCGCCACGGTTGGTGACGATGGCGCTGGCGCGCTTCATCACTGGTTCCCAGTCCGGGTCGGTCATGTCGGACACCAGCACGTCGCCGGCCTGGACCTTGTCCATCTCCGACACGTCCTTGATGATCCGCACCTTGCCGGCGCCGATGCGCTGGCCGATGGCGCGACCTTCCACCAGCACGGTACCGGTTTCCTTCAACAGGTAACGTTCCATGACGTTGGCCTGGGTGCGGCTCTTCACGGTTTCCGGACGGGCCTGGACGATATACAGCTTGCCGTCGTCGCCGTCTTTGGCCCACTCGATGTCCATCGGGCACTTGTAGTGCTTCTCGATGATCATCGCCTGCTTGGCCAGCTCGCTGACTTCGGCATCGGTCAGGCAGAAACGCGCGCGATCGGCCTTGTCGACGTCGACGGTCTTGACCGAACGACCGGCCTTGGCTTCGTCGCCGTAGATCATCTTGATCGCCTTGCTGCCCAGGTTGCGGCGCAGGATGGCCGGGCGACCGGCTTGCAGGGTGCCCTTGTGGACGTAGAACTCGTCCGGGTTCACCGCACCTTGAACGACGGTTTCACCCAGGCCGTAGGCGCCGGTGATGAACACCACGTCACGGAAGCCCGACTCGGTGTCGAGGGTGAACATCACGCCGGCGGTGCCGGTTTCCGAACGCACCATGCGCTGCACGCCGGCAGACAGGGCGACCAGCTTGTGGTCGAAGCCCTGGTGCACGCGGTAGGAAATGGCGCGGTCGTTGAACAGGGAGGCGAAGACTTCCTTGGCGGCGCGAATGACGTTCTCGACGCCACGGATATTAAGGAAGGTTTCCTGCTGGCCGGCGAAGGAAGCGTCCGGCAGGTCTTCGGCGGTGGCCGAGGAGCGCACGGCCACGGCCATGTCAGGGTTGCCCGCGGACAGTTTGGCGAACGCGGTGCGGATTTCGGTGTTCAGTTGCTCGGGGAATTCGGCTTCCATGATCCATTGACGGATCTGGGCGCCAGTCTTGGCCAGGGCATTCACGTCATCGACGTCCAGGGCGTCGAGCGCGGCGTGGATCTGGTCGTTAAGACCGCTCAATTCGAGAAAATCACGATAGGCCTGGGCCGTCGTGGCAAAGCCTCCAGGGACCGATACACCGGCGCCTGCAAGGTTACTGATCATCTCGCCCAGGGATGCGTTCTTGCCCCCCACATGCTCTACATCATGGACGCCGAGCTTATCGAGGGAAACTACGTACTCTACCAAGGTGATCTCTCCACTAACTGTGTTGGAAAAGCTCAGAAGCCGGCTGCTCGGGGAGCGCTTGCCAGCTGTATGGCCTGGACCTGGAAAATAAGTGAGAATGCGGGCCATTGGAGGCCGGCAAATCGCGCCTATCATATCCAAGATTCGTCACTAGCTTAAGGCCCAAGGTGCAAATGAAACGATCTGCTTTCTTCATCTCCGACGGTACCGGCATCACCGCTGAAACCCTCGGCCAGAGCCTCCTGGCGCAGTTCGAAAACATTACCTTCAGCAAAATCACGCGGCCGTATATCGACAGCGTAGATAAAGCGCGGGCCATGGTACAACAAATCAACATTGCCGCCGAAAAGGACGGATTTCGCCCGATTATCTTCGACACCATCGTCAATCAGGACATCCGTGAGATCCTCGCGACGTCCAATGGTTTCATGATCGACATCTTCTCAACCTTCCTCGCCCCCCTGGAGCTGGAGTTGAGCGAGCACTCGTCGTACTCGGTCGGCAAGTCCCATTCCATTGGCGGCAACTCCAACTATATGGAGCGGATCGAGGCGGTGAACTTCGCCCTCGACAACGACGACGGCGCCCGCACCCACTACTACGACAAGGCCGACCTGATCCTGGTCGGCGTGTCGCGCTGCGGCAAGACCCCGACCTGCCTGTACATGGCCATGCAGTTCGGGATCCGCGCCGCCAACTACCCGCTGACCGAAGACGACATGGAACGCCTACAGCTGCCGACCGCCCTGCGCGCCCACCAGCACAAGCTGTTCGGCCTGACCATCGACCCCGATCGGCTCACCGCCATCCGCAACGAGCGCAAGCCCAACAGCCGCTACTCGAGCTACGCACAGTGCGAATTCGAAGTGCGCGAGGTGGAAAACCTGTTCCGCCGCGAGAACATTCCGCACATCAACTCCACCCATTTCTCGGTGGAAGAAATCTCGGCGAAGATCCTCGTGGAAAAAGGCGTCGAGCGGCGCTTCAAGTAGCGTTATCTGACCAATAGAAGGCTATCGCGAGCAAGCTCGCCCCTACATGGCTTACAAGATCTTGTAGGAGCGAGCTTGTCGCGATCGGACCAACGGTCCGCCCTGCCCTCAGATCACCAGCAGATCCACGAACCGGTGCACCGCCGTGGCTTCCAGCTGCGCCTGGTCCTTGCACAGGGCAAAGATCTGCGCCGAACGCTGGGCCGTGAAGCGGGTGGCCAGGTTGGCCTTGAACTTGTCTTCCAGCAGCGGAATGCCTTCGGCGCGGCGCCGGCGATGGCCGATCGGGTATTCCACCACCACCTGCTCGGTGCTCGAACCATCCTTGAAAAACACCTGTAGCGCATTGGCGATGGAGCGCTTGTCGGCTTCCAGGTACTCGCGGGTGTAGCGCGGCTCTTCGACTATCTGCATCTTCTCGCGCAACTGATCGATGATCGGGTGGGCGGCATGGAAGCCGTCTTCATAGTGCTCGGCCACCAGGTTGCCGAAGGCCAGCGGCACGGCGGTCATGTACTGGATGCAATGATCGCGGTCGGCGGCGTTGGCCAGCGGGCCGACCTTGGAAATAATGCGGATCGCCGATTCGTGGGTGGTGATGACGATCCTGTCGATCTCGTGCAGGCGATTGCGTACCAGTGGGTGCAGGGTCACCGCCGCCTCGCAGGCGGTCTGTGCATGGAACTCGGCCGGGAAGCTGATCTTGAACAGCACGTTTTCCATCACATAGCTGCCATATTTCTGCGACAGGCTGAAACGGCGCTGGTCTTCGGGCTTGAGCGCCAGGTCCTTGTTGGTGTGGCTGAACAACACATCGTAGAAGCCCCACTGCGGCGCGCTCAGCACTCCCGGAATGCCCATCTCGCCGCGCAGGGCGATATCCGCCAGGCGCACACCACGACTCGTGGCGTCCCCCGCCGCCCAGGACTTGCGCGAACCGGCGTTCGGCGCATGCCGATAAGTGCGCAGCGCCTGGCCATCGACAAAGGCATGGGACAACGCCGCCAGCAGCTGTTCGCGGTTGGCGCCCATCAGTTTGGCGGTGACCGCGGTCGAGGCGACTTTCACCAGCAGCACATGGTCGAGGCCGACGCGGTTGAAGGAGTTCTCCAGGGCGATCACCCCCTGGATTTCATGGGCCATGATCATGGCCTCGAGCACCGCGCGCATGGTCAGCGGTGCCTCGCCATTGGCCACACGCTTTTGCGACAGGTGATCGGCCACGGCGAGGATGCCACCGAGGTTGTCGGAAGGATGGCCCCACTCGGCGGCGAGCCAGGTGTCGTTGTAATCCAGCCAACGGACGATGCAGCCGATATCCCAGGCCGCCTTGACCGGGTCCAGGCGGAAACTGGTGCCCGGCACCCGCGCGCCAAACGGCACGACCGTGCCCTCCACTATCGGCCCCAAGTGCTTGGTGCACTCCGGAAAGCGCAGGGCCAGCAGACCGCAGCCGAGGGTATCCATCAGGCAGTTGCGGGCAGTATCCAGGGCCTCGTGGGACTCGATCCGGTAGTTCAGAACGTAATCGGCAATGTCCTGCAGGACCTGGTCGTAATCGGGGCGTTCGTTCAGATCAACGTTGGCGCTCATGGGCTGTTCACTCCATCAAGGGTTAGGTGTGGGTTGCATCCTCAAGGTCAGGCTGATCGGGTTATGTCTGTTTATTTTATCCCCCGCAGGAGCGCCGGTCGGCGGCTTCCTGCGGGTAGCGGTTTTTCCTTAGAAAGCGTCGCCAGGCACACGCACCCAGCCTTCCATCAAGACCCGCGCGCTGCGGCTCATGATGGCCTTGGTCACGCTCCATTCGCCGTTGTCCTGCACGGCTTCGGCGCCGACCCGCAGGGTCCCCGACGGGTGGCCGAAACGCACCGCGCTGCGCTCACCGCCGCCGGCCGCCAGGTTGACCAGGGTGCCGGGAATCGCCGCCGCCGTACCAATGGCCACCGCGGCGGTGCCCATCATCGCGTGGTGCAGCTTGCCCATGGACAGCGCGCGCACCAGCAGATCGATATCGGCAGCCTGCACCGCCTTGCCGCTGGACGCCTGGTAGTCCGCCGGCGGCGCGACAAAGGCGACCTTGGGCGTGTGTTGGCGCTTGGCCGCTTCGTCCAGGTGCTGGATCAGCCCCATGCGCAGCGCGCCGTGGGCGCGGATGGTCTCGAACATCGCCAGCGCCTTGGGGTCGCCGTTGATATCGCCCTGCAGCTCGGTGCCGCTGTAGCCGATGTCGCGGGCATTGATGAAGATGGTCGGGATCCCGGCATTGATCATGGTGGCCTGGAAAGTCCCGACGCCCGGCACCTCCAGGTCGTCCACCAGGTTGCCGGTGGGGAACATCGAACCGCCGGCGCCCTCTTCCTCGGCCGCCGGGTCCATGAATTCCAGCTGCACTTCGGCCGCCGGGAAGGTCACGCCATCCAGTTCGAAATCGCCAGTTTCCTGCACCGCGCCGTTGGTCATCGGCACGTGGGCGATGATGGTCTTGCCGATATTGGCCTGCCAGATGCGCACCACGGCCACGCCGTTCTGCGGGATGCGCTCGGCATCCACCAGGCCGCTGCTGATGGCGAAGGAACCGACCGCCGCCGACAGGTTGCCGCAGTTGCCGCTCCAGTCGACGAAAGGCTTGTCGATGGAGACCTGGCCAAACAGGTAATCCACGTCGTGACCGGGCTTGATGCTTTTCGACAGGATCACCGTTTTGCTGGTGCTGGACGTGGCGCCGCCCATGCCGTCGATCTGCTTGTCGTACGGGTCGGGGCTGCCGATCACCCGCAACAGCAACGCATCGCGGGCCGCGCCCGGCAGTTGCGCCGCCTCGGGCAGGTCTTGCAGGCTGAAGAACACACCCTTACTGGTGCCGCCACGCATGTAGGTGGCGGGAATCTTGATTTGCGCTACGAAAGCCATGGATTTCGGTCCTGATAAAGACCGAGGGCGGCGCCTTGCGGCCCGCCCCCGGTACGTCACTTAACTGGCGACAGCCGATTCGAGGAAGTCCTGGGCAAAGCGCTGCAACACGCCGCCCGCTTCGTAGATCGACACCTCTTCGGCGGTGTCGAGACGGCAGGTCACCGGCACCTCGATGCGCTCGCCGTTCTTGCGCTGGATCACCAGGGTCAGGGTCGCACGTGGCTTGCGCTCGCCCACCACATCGAAGGTTTCGGTACCGTCGATGCCCAGGGTCTTGCGGTCGGTGCCCGGCTTGAACTCCAGCGGCAGCACGCCCATTCCCACCAGGTTGGTGCGGTGGATGCGCTCGAAGCCTTCGGCGGCGATGGCCTCCACCCCGGCCAGGCGCACGCCCTTGGCCGCCCAGTCACGGGACGAACCCTGACCGTAGTCGGCGCCGGCGATGATGATCAGCGGCTGCTTGCGCTGCATATAGGTTTCGATGGCTTCCCACATCCGGGTGACCTGGCCTTCCGGCTCGATCCGCGCCAGCGAACCCTGCTTGACCTTGCCGCCTTCCTGGACCATTTCGTTGAACAGTTTCGGGTTGGCGAAGGTCGCGCGTTGCGCGGTCAGATGGTCACCGCGGTGGGTCGCGTAGGAGTTGAAGTCCTCTTCCGGCAGGCCCATTTTCGCCAGGTACTCGCCGGCCGCGCTGTCGAGCATGATGGCGTTGGACGGCGACAGGTGATCGGTGGTGATGTTGTCCGGCAGCACCGCCAGCGGGCGCATGCCGGTCAGGCTGCGCGCGCCGGCCAGGGCGCCTTCCCAGTACGGCGGACGACGAATGTAGGTACTCATTTCGCGCCAGTCGTACAGCGGCTCGACCTTGGGCCCGGTGTCTTCGTGAATGGCGAACATCGGGATGTACACCTTGCGGAACTGCTCGGGCTTCACCGAGGCCTTGACCACCGCGTCGATCTCTTCGTCGCTCGGCCAGATGTCCTTGAGGCGGATCTCCTTGCCGTTGACATCCAGGCCCAGCACGTCCTTCTCGATGTCGAAGCGGATGGTCCCGGCAATCGCGTAAGCCACCACCAGCGGCGGCGACGCGAGGAACGCCTGCTTGGCATACGGGTGGATGCGCCCGTCGAAGTTGCGGTTGCCCGACAGCACCGCGGTGGCATACAGGTCGCGGTCGATGATCTCTTTCTGGATCACCGGGTCCAGCGCGCCGGACATGCCGTTGCAGGTGGTGCAGGCGAAGGCCACGACGCCAAAGCCCAATTGCTCCAGTTCGTGGGTCAGGCCGGCTTCGTCCAGGTACATGGCCACGGTCTTGGAACCCGGTGCCAGCGATGACTTGACCCAGGGTTTGCGGGTCAGGCCGAGCTTGTTGGCGTTGCGCGCCAGCAGGCCGGCGGCGATCACATTGCGCGGGTTGCTGGTGTTGGTGCAGCTGGTGATGGCCGCGATGATCACCGCGCCATCGGGCATTTGCCCCGGCACCTCTTCCCACTGGCCGGCGATGCCCTTGGCCGCCAGGTCGCTGGTCGCCACCCGGGCGTGTGGGTTGCTCGGGCCCGCCATGTTGCGCACCACCGAGGACAGGTCGAACTGCAAGCCGCGCTCGTACTGGGCGTCTTTCAGGCTGTCGGCCCACAGGCCGGCCTGTTTGGCATAGGTCTCGACCAGTTGCACTTGTTCGTCTTCACGGCCGGTGAGCTTGAGGTAGTCGATGGTCTGCTGGTCGATGTAGAACATCGCCGCGGTGGCACCGTATTCCGGGGCCATGTTGGAGATGGTCGCGCGGTCGCCCAGGGTCAGCGCCGCGGCGCCTGCGCCGAAGAACTCAAGGTAGGCGCCCACCACCTTCTGCTTGCGCAGGAACTCGGTCAGCGCCAGCACCATGTCGGTGGCGGTGATGCCCGGTTGCAGCTTGCCGGTCAGCTCGACGCCAACGATTTCCGGCAGGCGCATCCAGGACGCCCGGCCGAGCATCACGCTTTCGGCTTCCAGGCCGCCGACGCCGATGGCGATCACGCCCAGGGCATCCACATGCGGGGTGTGGCTGTCGGTGCCGACGCAGGTATCGGGAAAGGCCACGCCATCGCGCGCCTGGATCACCGGCGACATTTTCTCCAGGTTGATCTGGTGCATGATGCCGTTGCCCGGCGGGATCACGTCGACGTTCTTGAAGGCTTTCTTGGTCCAGTTGATGAAGTGGAAACGGTCTTCGTTGCGCCGGTCTTCCACGGCGCGGTTCTTGGCGAACGCATCCGGGTCGAAGCCGCCGCACTCCACCGCCAGCGAGTGGTCGACGATCAACTGGGTCGGCACCACCGGGTTGACCTGGGCCGGGTCGCCACCCTGGTCGGCGATGGCATCGCGCAGGCCGGCCAGGTCCACCAGGGCGGTCTGGCCAAGAATGTCGTGGCACACCACGCGGGCCGGAAACCACGGGAAGTCGAGGTCGCGCTTGCGCTCGATCAGTTGCTTCAGGGAATCGGTCAGGGTCGCCGGATCGCAACGACGCACCAGGTTTTCCGCGAGCACGCGCGAGGTGTACGGCAAGGTGTCGTAGGCGCCGGGCTGGATCGCCTCGACGGCCGCGCGGGTGTCGAAGTAGTCCAGTCGGGTACCGGGTAACGGTTTACGAAATTCAGTGTTCATCGTCAGGACTCGGTCACGGTGATTGCAAAAGGTGGTGCTGCTGAAACCGCTCCACGATAGGGGCGAAGCTTGCTCGCGATGGCGGTTTGACGGTCGACATCGATGGTGAATGTCAGTCCGTCTTCGCGGGCAAGCCTCGCTCCTGCAGGGCTCTGGGTTTTTAAGCAGCCACCATTCAGCGACGTTCGATTGGCACGAACTTGCGCTGCTCGACGCCGACGTACTCGGCGCTTGGACGAATGATGCGGTTGTTGGCGCGCTGTTCGAACACGTGGGCCGCCCAGCCAGTCAGGCGCGAGCAGACGAAGATCGGGGTGAACAGCTTGGTCGGGATGCCCATGAAGTGGTACGCCGAGGCATGGTAGAAGTCCGCGTTGGGGAACAGCTTCTTCTGCTCCCACATGGTCTTGTCGATGGCTTCGGAAACCGGGAACAACACCTTGTCGCCCACTTCGTCAGCGAGTTTTTTCGACCAGCCCTTGATCACCTCGTTGCGCGGGTCGTTGTCTTTGTAGATCGCATGGCCAAAGCCCATGATCTTGTCCTTGCGCTCGAGCATGCCGAGGGTGCCCTTGATCGCCTCTTCCGGCGAAGCAAAGCGCTCGATCATCTCCATCGCCGCTTCGTTGGCGCCGCCGTGCAGCGGACCGCGTAGCGAGCCGATGGCCGCAGTAACGCAGGAGTACAGGTCGGACAGGGTCGAGGCACAGACCCGGGCGGTGAAGGTCGAGGCGTTGAATTCGTGCTCGGCGTAGAGGATCAGCGATACGTTCATCACCTTGACGTGCAGCTCGCTCGGTTTCTTGTCGTGCAGCAGGTGCAGGAAGTGGCTGCCGATGCACGGTTCGTCGGTCACGCAATCGATGCGCTTGCCGTCGTGGCTGAAGCGGTACCAGTAGCACATGATCGCCGGGAACGCGGCCAGCAGGCGGTCGGTGACGTCACGCTGCCGGGAGAAGTCCTGTTCCGGCTCGATATTGCCGAGGAACGAACAGCCGGTGCGCATCACATCCATCGGATGGGCGTCGGCCGGAATGCGTTCCAGCACTTCTTTCAGCGCCTGTGGCAGGTCGCGCAGCTTGCTCAGTTTCTGGGTGTAGGCGTCCAGTTGCGCCTGGGTCGGCAGTTCGCCGTACAGCAGCAGGTAGGCCACTTCCTCGAACTGCGCGTCAGCCGCCAGTTCGCGGACGTCGTAACCCCGGTAGGTCAGCCCGGCACCGGCCTGGCCCACGGTCGACAGGGCAGTCTGTCCGGCCACCTGGCCACGCAGGCCAGCGCCACTCAATACTTTTGCTTCGGCCATTGCTCTCTCCAATCTTGAATTTGTTAGGGAATCGGCAAATCGTCAAAACCAATGCTGCTTTCTGTAGCCGCTGTCGCAGGCTGCGATCGGTCTGGGCCGCACTCGGAGTACGGCCGTGGCGCCCTTATCGGCGCTGAAGGACCTTCGGTGCGCCACTAAAGGACCTTCGGTGCAACGCCAAAGGACCTTCGGTCCTATCGCAGCCTTCGGCAGCGGCTACAGGTTTTGCATCAGCCGTCGAACCGCGTTCGGGTTCAGCTTTTCTTCTGGGCGAACAGCGCATCGAGCTTCTGCTCGAAGGTGTGGTAGTCGATGCGGTCGTACAGCTCCATGCGGGTCTGCATGGTGTCGATCACGTTCTGCTGGGTACCGTCGCGACGGATCGCGGTGTAGACGTTTTCCGCCGCCTTGTTCATGGCACGGAACGCCGACAGCGGGTACAGCACCAGGGAAACATCCACGGACTTCAGTTGTTCGGTGGTGTACAGCGGCGTGGCGCCGAATTCGGTGATGTTGGCCAGGATCGGCGCTTTCACCCGGCTGGCGAAGATCTTGTACATCTCCAGCTCAGTGATGGCTTCCGGGAACACCATGTCGGCGCCGGCCTCGATGCAGGCGGCGGCGCGATCCAGGGCCGACTCCAGCCCCTCCACCGCCAGGGCGTCGGTACGGGCCATGATCACGAAGCTGTCGTCGGTGCGGGCATCCACCGCGGCCTTGATGCGGTCGACCATTTCCTGTTGGGAGACGATCTCTTTATTCGGACGATGGCCGCAGCGCTTGGCGCCGACCTGGTCCTCGATGTGAATCGCCGCCGCGCCGAACTTGATCATCGACTTGACGGTGCGCGCCACGTTGAACGCCGACGAACCGAAACCGGTGTCCACGTCCACCAGCAGCGGCAGGTCGCAGACGTCGGTGATGCGGCGCACGTCGGTCAGCACGTCGTCGAGCCCGGTGATGCCCAGGTCCGGCACGCCGAGGGAGCCGGCCGCCACCCCGCCACCGGACAGGTAGATCGCCTTGAACCCGGCGCGCTTGGCCAGCAGCGCATGGTTGGCATTGATGGCGCCGACCACCTGCAACGGTCGTTCGCTGGCGACCGCATCGCGAAAGCGCTGGCCTGGAGTGCTCTTGTTATTGGAACTCATGACTCACCTCGTGGAGTGGCTGTCTGCTTGGCGCCGTCCTGGTAATGACGGGCAATGTTGCGTTTGGAAGCGCCGATGTGACGGCGCATCAACAACTCGGCCAGTTCGCCGTCGCGATCGGCAATGGCATCGAGAATCCGGTGGTGCTCGGCGAACGCCTGGTGCGGGCGGTTGGGCGTGGCGGAAAACTGGATGCGGTACATGCGCACCAGCTGGTACAGCTCGCCGCAGAGCATCTGCGTGAGGGTGCGGTTGCCCGCGCCCTGGATGATCCGGTAGTGGAAATCGAAATCGCCTTCCTGCTGGTAGTAGCCGACCCCGGCCTGGAACGCCGCGTCGCGCTCGTGGGTATCGAGCACCCGGCGCAGCTCGTCGATTTCCTCGTTGGTCATGCGCTCGGCGGCCAGGCGGCAGGCCATGCCTTCCAGGGACTCGCGGATTTCATAAAGCTCGATCAGCTCGGCATGGCTCAGGGACACCACCCGCGCCCCGACATGGGGCACCCGCACCAGCAGGCGCTGGCCTTCCAGGCGGTGGATCGCCTCGCGCAGCGGGCCGCGGCTGATGCCGTAGGTGCGTGCCAGTTCCGGCTCGGAAATCTTGCTGCCCGGGGCGATCTCGCCCTTGACGATGGCCGCCTGAATGCGCCTGAAGACGTTTTCGGACAAGGTTTCCGAATCGTCTTGCGCCACGGCGGGGGGATCGAGCTGATCCAGCATATTGTCGACACCTTGAAAATCAATGCGACAAAAACTAGCCAATACAAGCCAGCCAGTCAAAGGAAAAATAGATATTGTCGACAATCGTCTAATAACCCTTTGCACCAAACCGGCACAAAAGCCCCCGCCCCGCCGCTGGCGCCATAAAACCAGCATGCTAGAATGCCGCCCGCATTTGCCTGTCACATTAATAAGGCAGCACACGAGGGAGCTTGCGCAGCAATGCCAGTCGCCTTGAACTGAAGAACCCATGCAACGCACCAGGATCTATGAGACTCAAGGCCTTCTCCATACTGTTCTGCCTGCTCGGCCTGCCGGGCCTGAGTGCCGCCGCCGGCAAGACCGTCTACGGTCTGAATGAATACGCCAGACTGTCCGGGATCGACCTGGAAGTCGCCGCCAAGCTCGACACCGGCGCCAAGACCGCCTCCCTCAGCGCCCGCGATATCAAGCGTTTCAAGCGCAATGGCGAGTCCTGGGTACGCTTCTACCTGGCCATCGACGCCGCCCATTCCCACCCCATCGAACGTCCGCTGGCTCGCGTCAGCAAGATCAAGCGCCGCGCCGGAGACTACGACCCCGATGAGGAAAACAACAAGAAGTACACCGCGCGCCCGGTCATCGAGCTGGATATCTGCATGGGCACAGCCCTGCGCAGCATAGAAGTGAACTTGACCGACCGCAGCGCATTCCAATACCCGCTCTTGATCGGCTCCGAAGCGCTCAAGCGCTTCGATGCACTGGTCGACCCCAGTCTTAAATACGCTGCTGGCAAACCTGCCTGCGCCACCGACGCTCATACCGCAGAGTAATTCCAATGCGCTCTCTTACCCTCCATCTGAAAATCCTGATCGCCATCCTGGTGGTGCTGGGCATCTCGATCACGGCCTATCAGATTTTCGTGCTCGGCATCCCGGTGACCGAAGACGCCACCGACGACCTGTGGAACATCGACGCCAAGGTCGAATTCGTCGCCAACGCCAAGGACCCGATCAAGATCCAGATGTTCGTGCCGCCCCTGAGCCGCGACTACGTCAGCCTGAACGAGAGCTTCATTTCCAATAACTACGGGGTGGCGGTGAACCGCGTCGACGGCAACCGCAAAGTCACCTGGTCGGCACGCCGCGCCAAGGGCAACCAGACCCTCTACTACCGCCTGGTCCTGACCAAGCGCTACACCGCGGAAAAAGCCAAGATCAAGGGCCCGACCTTCCGCGACAGCATCGCCGTCGAAGGCCCGGAAAAGATCGCCGCCGAAGCCCTGCTCGCGCCGATCCGCCAGCACTCGGCCGACGTCGAGACCTTCATCAGCGAAGCCATCAAGCGGGTCAACAACAGCAGCGACGACAACGCCAAGATGCTCCTGGCGGGCGATCCATCGCCGGCGAACAAGGCCAAGATCGTCGACCTGCTGCTGTCCATCGCCCACGTGCCGATGGAAAAGGTCCACACCATCCGCCTGGTGGCCGACCAGCCGCAGGCTCCGGAACTGTGGCTGCGCAGCTTCAACGGTACCGACTGGCTGTACTTCAACCCGGAAACCGGCGAACAGGGCCTGCCCAGCGACCGCCTGCTGTGGTGGATCGGTGACGACAGCCTGATCACCGTCGATGGCGGCAAGAAAGCCACCGTCACCTTCAGCCTGAACAACAGCGAAATGAACGCCATTCGCCTGGCCAAGCTGACCGACGAGAACACCGACGCCAACTTCCTCGAATACTCGCTGTACGGCCTGCCGCTGCAGACCCAGCAGACCTTCATGATCATGGTGATGATCCCGATCGGCGTGCTGGTGATCCTGGTGCTGCGCAACCTGATCGGCCTGCAGACCCTGGGTACCTTCACCCCGGTGCTGATCGCCCTGGCCTTCCGCGAAACCCAGCTGGGCTTCGGCATCGTGCTGTTCACCGTGATCACCGCGCTCGGGCTGTCGCTCAGGTCCTACCTGGAACACCTGAAGCTGCAAATGCTGCCGCGGCTGTCGGTGGTGCTGACCTTCGTCGTGGTGCTGATCGCCGCCATCAGCCTGTTCAGCCACAAGCTCGGCCTGGAACGCGGCCTGTCGGTCGCCCTGTTCCCGATGGTGATCCTGACCATGACCATCGAACGCCTGTCGATCACCTGGGAAGAACGTGGCGCCGGCCATGCGATGAAAGTCGCCATCGGCACGCTGTTCGCCGCCTCCCTGGCCCACCTGATCATGAGCGTGCCGGAGCTGATCTACTTCGTCTTCACCTTCCCGGCGATGCTGCTGATCCTGGTGGGCTTCATGCTGGCGATGGGTCGCTACCGCGGCTACCGCCTGACCGAGCTGATCCGCTTCAAAGCCTTCGTCAAGGCTGAATCCTGATGTTCGGCCTGTGGAAGACCTGGAAGGCCCTGGAAGCCCGGGGCATCATGGGGATCAATCGGCGTAACGCGGACTACGTGCTCAAGTACAACAAGCGCAGCCTGTACCCGATCGTCGACGACAAGATCATCACCAAGGAACGCGCGATCGAGGCCGGTATCCATGTGCCGGAACTGTATGGCGTGATCTCCACCGAGAAGGAAATCGACAAGCTCGGCGAGATCATCGGCGGGCGCAACGACTTCGTGATCAAGCCGGCGCAAGGCGCCGGCGGCGACGGCATCATCGTGATTGCCGACCGTTTCGAGGGTCGCTACCGCACGGTATCGGGCAAGATCATCAGTCATGAAGAAATCGAGCACCACATCTCCAGCATCCTCACCGGCCTCTATTCCCTGGGCGGCCACCGTGACCGGGCGCTGATCGAATACCGGGTGACCCCGGACCAGATCTTCAAGAGCATCAGCTACGAAGGCGTGCCGGACATCCGCATCATCGTGCTCATGGGCTACCCGGTGATGGCCATGCTGCGCCTGCCGACCCGCCAGTCCGGCGGCAAGGCCAACCTGCACCAGGGCGCCATCGGCGTCGGTGTCGACCTGGCCACCGGCCTGACCCTGCGCGGTACCTGGCTGAACAACATCATCGCCAAGCACCCGGACACCACCAACGCAGTGGACGGTGTGCAACTGCCCTACTGGGACGGCTTCATGAAGCTGGCGGCCGGCTGCTACGAGCTGTGCGGCCTGGGCTACATCGGGGTGGACATGGTGCTGGACCAGGAAAAGGGCCCGCTGATCCTCGAGCTCAACGCCCGCCCCGGCCTGAACATCCAGATCGCCAACGACTGCGGCCTGACCCAGCGCACCCACGCGGTCGAAGCGCACCTGGCAGAGCTGAAAGCCCGCGGCATCAGCGAAACCGTCGAGCAGCGCGTGCAGTTTGCCCAGGACCTGTTCGGCCATATCCCGGCGGTGGAAGGCTGACCCACGGCATTGACCTGTAGCCGCTGCCGCAGGCTGCGATCGGCCGGCAAGGCCGTGGCGTCCTTATAGGCGCTGGAAGACCTTCGGTCTTATCGCAGCCTGTGGCAGCGGCTACAGTGCGATGCGTCGTAAACCGGGCAATCCCCGACATCCCCACTAGGAGCAAATCCTTGAGGGGACTACAATCGCCAGCCGCGCTCCTCCGATGGCTGATCCGCCCCGCATGTCGACCTGCTCCGTACACCCGCTGCCCTATCGTCCCAACCCCGCCGAGTATTTCGCGGCGATCCGTCATGCCCCTGGCGCCGTCCTGCTCGACAGCGGCCGGCCCAGTGCCGAGCGCGGCCGCTATGACCTGCTCAGCGCCTGGCCACGGGCCCAGCTGGCCGTCCTCAAGGACGAAAGCGGCGAAGATTTCCTGCAACGCCTGCGGCTCAATCTGGATCAACTGGGCCAGGCGGCGATCCCGGCGCCTTACCAGCTGCCCTTCGCCGGCGGGCTGATCGGTTACCTGAGCTACGACTTCGGACGCCACCTGGAACGCCTGCCCAGCCAGGCCCTGGACGACCTGCAACTGCCCGATGCGCGCTTCGGCCTCTACGACTGGTCGCTGATCAGCGACCATCAGCAGTGCACCAGCCAACTGGTGTTCCACCCGGCCGTCGATGCCGCCGAACGCCAGCGCCTGATCGCCCTGTTCAGCCAGGCGCCAGCCAGCACCGACGGCAGCTTCAAGCTCAGCGGGCCGATGCGCCCCGACCTCAGCGCCGCGCAGTATCAACAGGCGTTCGAGCGTATCCAGGCGTACATCCAGGCCGGCGACTGCTATCAGGTCAACTTCGCCCAGCGCTTTCGCGCGCCCTGCGTCGGCGATCCGTGGGCTGCCTACTGCGCACTGCGCGCGGCCTGCCCGACGCCTTTTTCCGGGTTCCAGAGCCTGCCGGAAGGTGGCGCGGTGCTGAGCCTGTCGCCGGAGCGTTTCGTGCGGATCAGTGAGCGCCAGGTGGAAACCCGGCCGATCAAGGGCACCCGCCCACGCAGCCAGGATGCCGCCGAAGACGCGGCGAACGCCGCCGAGCTGCTGGCCAGCCCCAAGGACCGCGCGGAAAACCTGATGATCGTCGACCTGCTGCGCAACGACCTGGGCCGCACCTGCCGCATCGGCTCGGTGCGGGTACCGGAGCTGTTCAGCCTGGAAAGCTACCCCAACGTGCATCACCTGGTGAGCAGCGTCACCGGCGAGCTGGCGGACGACAAGGACGCCCTGGACCTGATCGCCGGCAGCTTCCCCGGCGGCTCGATCACCGGCGCGCCGAAGATCCGCGCCATGCAGATCATCGACGAGCTGGAGCCGACCCGGCGCGGGCTGTATTGCGGTTCGTTGCTGTACCTGGATGTGCGCGGCGAGATGGACAGCTCGATCGCCATCCGCAGCCTGCTGGTCAAGGACGGGCAGGTCTGCTGCTGGGGCGGTGGCGGGATTGTCGCGGACTCGGACTGGCAGGCCGAGTATCAGGAGTCCATCACCAAGGTGAAGGTGCTGCTGGAGACCTTGCAGAGCCTCTGATCTGTAACCGCTGCCGCAGGCTGCGAACGGTCCGGGCCGCACTCGGAGTACGGCCGCGACGCACTCACTGGCGCCGAGGACCTGCGGTCCTATCGCAGCCTGCGGCAGCGGCTACAGCGATGCCTTTAGAGGCTCAACTCGCGGTTCGACGCCTTGAGGAATTCCTGCTTCAGCTCGGCAAAGCTGTGCACCGCCGGGAACTGTGGGAACTCGCGAATCACGTTGTCCGGGGCATGGAACAGAATCCCGGCGTCGGCCTCGCCGAGCATGCTGGTGTCGTTGTACGAATCCCCCGCCGCGATCACCCGGTAGTACAGGCTCTTGAAGGCCAGCACCGACTGGCGCTTGGGGTCTTTCTGGCGCAGCTGGTAACCGGTCACCCGACCACTGTCGTCGGTGACCAGGCGGTGGCACAGCAGCGTGGGGAAGCCCAGCTGGCGCATCAGCGGCTGGGAAAATTCATAGAAGGTGTCGGACAGAATCACCACCTGGAAACGCTCGCGCAGCCAGTCGACGAACTCGATGGCGCCGTCCAGCGGCTTGAGGGTGGCGATCACTTCCTGAATGTCCGAGAGCTTCAGGCCGTGCTCGTCGAGAATCCGCAGGCGCTGCTTCATCAACACATCGTAATCGGGGATATCCCGGGTGGTCGCCTTGAGGGATTCAATCCCGGTTTTTTCGGCAAAGGCGATCCAGATTTCCGGGACCAGTACACCTTCCAGGTCGAGACAGGCAATTTCCACGAGACACTCCCATTTATATTGGTTATTCGAGCGAGCAAAAGGACTGCCGAACTCTAGCGATTCGCCCCAGCCCACGCAACGCAAGGAGCACGCCAGGCGGGGGCAGATTTTGTTACCATCGCCAGTATCTAGAGCGCTCAGCGCCACCGACCTGTAGGAAACCGCCCTGATGAGCCCATCGTTCAATGTCGCTGAACTCGCCGCGACCTATGCCCAAAAATCCGCCCAGGACATTCTCAAGCTGGCCTTTGCCGAGTTTGGCGATGACCTGTGGATCTCTTTCAGTGGTGCCGAGGATGTGGTGCTGGTGGACATGGCCTGGAAGCTGAACAAGAACGTCAAGGTCTTCAGCCTCGACACCGGTCGCCTGCACCCGGAAACCTATCGTTTCATCGAACAGGTACGCGAGCACTACAAGATCGACATCGAGGTGGTTTCGCCGGACCACGCCAAGCTCGAGCCTTTCGTCAAGGAGAAAGGCCTGTTCAGCTTCTACAAGGACGGCCACGGCGAGTGCTGTGGCATCCGCAAGATCGAGCCGCTGCGCCGCAAGCTGTCCACCGTCAGCGCCTGGGCCACCGGCCAGCGTCGCGACCAGAGCCCGGGCACCCGCAGCCAGGTGGCGGTGCTGGAGATCGACAGCGCCTTCTCCACCCCGGAACGCACCCTGTACAAGTTCAACCCGCTGGCGCAGATGACCAGCGAAGAGATCTGGGGTTACATCCGCATGCTCGAACTGCCGTACAACAGCCTGCACGAGCGTGGTTTCATCAGCATCGGCTGCGAGCCTTGCACCCGCCCAGTGCTGCCGAACCAGCACGAGCGCGAAGGCCGCTGGTGGTGGGAAGAGGCCACGCAGAAGGAATGCGGCCTGCACGCCGGCAATATCATCAGCAAGGGCTAAGCCCCCATTCCTCTTTCCTCTGGTCTGTCGGAGTGAAGCTTGCTCGCGAAGCGGTGTGCCAGGTACGCCGTCTCGCGAGCAAGCTTCGCTCCTACAGAAGCCCCACCTCCCGGTAAAAATCTTGTACACATAAGTGTCACCACAGGTGCCATTTTTGTGTGCACTTTATGCCTAGACGCCCCAAAAGGTTACACCCTTCTCCTTGGACCATCCCCCACCGCGCTCACACCCCATCCCCTCGAAAAATAAATACCTGTTCGAACGGTCAATTTATAACTTCATAGTTTCAGTTACTTAGAAATCATTAAGAACAAACCGAAATTATCGGTCGCTTGCTTAGATTGGGTTCTGGCACGGAAGTGGCTTAAGTCGCCTCGCATATTGTATACAACTTAAATAAAAAATACATACACTTTATATCCGCAAGCCGGGTTCCCGAATCCGCCTGCAGATGCCCAGAACCCAGTGATTCCCGGACCCACGGCGAAGACTGCCGAGCCTTGCGCTCAAGCACAGTCAGCGCGGGTCCGCGATCAGGAGCCTGCCGGAATGCGCACAAGCCTTGCCAACAACATCGCACTGGATTTGCCCTCCTCCCACGCCCACCTCGCCCCCGGCACCGCCGCCACGGTCGACCTCAGCCCGCGCCTGCACAACCGCGACCTGGCGCCGACCAAGGTCGAAGGCCGGCGCTGGGGTGGCTACAGCATCTTTGCCCTGTGGACCAACGACGTGCACAACATCGCCAATTACTCCTTCGCCATCGGCCTGTACGCCCTGGGCCTGGGCGGCTGGCAGATCCTCCTGTCCCTGGGGATCGGCGCGGCGCTGGTGTACTTCTTCATGAACCTGTCCGGCTACATGGGCCAGAAGACCGGCGTACCCTTCCCGGTAATCAGCCGTATCAGCTTCGGCATCCATGGCGCGCAGATTCCGGCGCTGATCCGCGCAGTGATCGCCATCGCCTGGTTCGGCATCCAGACCTACCTGGCCTCGGTGGTGTTCCGGGTATTGCTCACGGCCATCCACCCCGGCTTCGCCGACTACGACCACAACTCGATCCTCGGCCTGTCGAGCCTGGGCTGGGTGTGTTTCGTGGCGATCTGGCTGGTCCAGCTGGCAATCCTCGCCTATGGCATGGAAATGGTCCGGCGCTACGAAGGCTTCGCCGGCCCGGTGATCCTGGTGACCGTTGCCGCCCTCGCCGCCTGGATGTTCACCCAGGCCAACGCCAGCATTGCCTGGTCGATCCGCGAGCCCTTGAGCGGTGGCGAGATGTGGCGCCAGATCTTCGCTGGCGGCGCGCTGTGGCTGGCGATCTACGGCACGCTGATCCTCAACTTCTGCGACTTCGCCCGCTCCTCGCCCTGCCGTCGGACCATCAAGGTCGGCAACTTCTGGGGGCTGCCAGTGAACATCCTGGTGTTCGCGGCCATCACCGTCTTGCTCTGCGGCGCGCAGTTCCAGATCAACGGCAAGATCATCGAAAGCCCGACCGAAATCATCGCCTCGATCCCCAATACCTTCTTTCTGGTGCTCGGTTGCCTGGCGTTCCTGATCGTCACCGTGGCGGTGAACATCATGGCCAACTTCGTCGCCCCGGCCTTCGTGCTCAGCAACCTGGCGCCGAAATACCTGACCTTCCGCCGCGCCGGGCTGATCAGCGCGACCCTCGCGGTGCTGATCCTGCCGTGGAACCTCTACAACAGCCCGCTGGTGATCGTGTACTTCCTGTCCGGGCTCGGCGCCCTGCTGGGGCCGCTGTACGGGGTGATCATGGTCGACTACTGGTTGCTGCGCAAAGGCCGGATCAACGTGCCCGAGCTGTACAGCGAGAACCCGCAAGGCGCGTACTTCTACAGCCGCGGGGTCAACCTGCGAGCGGTGGCGGCGTTCATTCCGTCGGCGCTGATCGCCATTGTCCTGGCCCTGGTGCCGGGGTTTGCCAGCGTCTCGCCCTTCTCCTGGCTGATCGGCGCCGGCATTGCCGGCCTGCTGTACCTGATCATCGCCAAACGCCAGCCGCATTATGCGGATGTCAGCGGCGAATCCATCGCAGTCGACAACGTCTGCCACTAACCTTGAACGGCCCGCGTGCGGCGGGCCCCGAATGCCTCATCGATAAGGACAGCCCATGCGAATTCTCGTGGTCAACGTCAACACCACCGACTCCATCACCCAGGCCATCGCCCGCCAGGCCCAGGCCGTGGCCGCGCCCGGCACTGAAATCATCGGCCTGACCCCACACTTCGGCGCCGACTCCATCGAAGGCAACTTCGAAAGCTACCTGGCCGCCATCGCCGTCATGGACCGCGTGCTGTCCTACGACCAGCCCTACGACGCGGTGATCCAGGCCGGTTATGGCGAGCACGGCCGCGAAGGCCTGCAGGAGCTGCTCAACGTGCCGGTGGTGGACATCACCGACGCCGGCGCCAGCACCGCGATGTTCCTCGGCCACGCCTACTCGGTGGTGACCACCCTGGATCGCACCGTACCGCTGATCGAGGATCGCCTGAAACTCTCCGGCCTGTACGACCGTTGCGCCTCGGTACGCGCCAGCGGGCTGGCGGTGCTGGAGCTGGAAGAGGACCCGGCGCGCGCCGTGGAAGCCATCGTGCGCCAGGCCGAGCTGGCGGTCAGCGAAGACAAGGCCGAGGTAATCTGCCTGGGCTGCGGCGGCATGGCCGGCCTGGACGAGCAGATCCGCCAGCGCACCGGCGTGCCGGTGGTGGACGGCGTGACCGCGGCGGTGACCATCGCCGAATCCCTGGTGCGCCTGGGGCTGTCCACCTCCAAGGTGCGCACCTATGCCACGCCGCGGCCGAAGACCATCATCGGCTGGCCAGGGCGCTTCGGACGCTGAGCCATTGCCAGTCGCGAGCAAGCCCGCTCCTGCAGGGACGCGGGCTTGTGTGCACCTTCAAACCGCGCTGAAGCGTTGCTCCAGGCCCAGCTCCGCGAACTGCTCGATCACAAAGTCAACGAAGGCCCGGGTCTTGCCCGGCAAGAGTTTGTGCTCGGCGTAGTAGATCGAGATGTTGCCGTCGTCGACGTACCAGTCCGGCAAGACCCGCTGCAGGGTGCCGGCATTCAGATAACCGACGGCGAACGGCATGCTCACCAGCGCCACCCCCAGGCCCTGGGCGGCGCTGGCGCAGGCCGCTTCCGAATCGCTCATAGTCATCCGCGCCTTCAGGTTCAGCGGGCTTTGCTGCCGGGTGCGGCTGGTCAGCGCCCAGGAACGTATCCGCCCGGTCTGTGGCGAGCGGATCAGGATGCCTTCGCAATGCTGCAAATCCTCGGGCTGCTCGACCGCCGCGCAGCGCGCCAGGTACTCCGGCGAGGCCACCAGGATGCGGTGAGCCGGGCTCAGCCGTCGCGCCACCACCCCTTGCGGCAGTTCGAAGCCGCCGCCGATCGCCGCGTCGAAGCCCTGGCCGATCAGGTCCACCTGGCGATTATCGAAATGCCAGTCCGGGCTGATCTCCGGAAAACGCCGCAGGAATTCGCCGAGCATGGGCACGATGTACAGCCGTCCGAACACCGTGCCCATGCTGACTTTCAGGGTGCCCGCCGGGCGCCCTTCGGCGCTGGCCAGGTTGGCCACGGCGTTCTGGATGGTGTACAGGCTGGCGCTGACCTCATCGAGAAACAGCTTGCCCGCCTCGGTCAGGGTCAGGCTGCGGGTGCTGCGCTGAAACAGCCTGACCCCGAGCCGGGCCTCGAGCTTGGCCACGCTTTTACCCACCGCCGCGGGGGTCAGGCTCAAGCGTCGCGCGGCCTCGGCAAAACTGCCGACTTCGGCGCTGCGCACGAAGCATTCGATGCTGCTGAAAGTTTCCATGGCGCCTCACTCTAAACTTCTGGTTTATACAGACTAGAGCGATTCCTATCTACACAGCACCTAATCCGAGGTCGATACTCGACTCCAACCACAAGGCAGCCCGCCTTGGACTTTTGGAGAACGACATGACCAGCCAATCCCTCAACGGCAAAGTAGCCTTGGTTCAAGGCGGTTCCCGCGGCATCGGCGCCGCCATCGTGCAACGCCTGGCAGCCGAAGGCGCCGCCGTGGCCTTCACCTACGTCAGTTCCACCGCCAAGGCCCAGGCCTTGCAGGACAGCATCACCCAGGCCGGTGGCAAGGCCCTGGCGATCCTCGCCGACAGCGCCGATGCCGCGGCCATTCGCCAGGCGGTCGACAGCACGGTCGAAACCTTTGGCCGCCTGGACATCCTGGTCAACAACGCCGGCGTCCTGGCCGTCGGCCCGCTGGAGGACTTCAAGCTGGAAGACTTCGACCGGACCCTGGCCATCAACATCCGCAGCGTGTTCGTCGCCACCCAGGAAGCGGCCCGGCACATGGGCGAAGGCTCGCGCATCATCAACATCGGCAGCACCAATGCCGAACGCATGCCTTTTGCCGGCGGTGGCACCTACGCCATGAGCAAGTCGGCTCTGGTCGGCCTGACCAAAGGCCTGTCCCGCGACCTCGGTCCACGGGGCATCACCATCAACAATGTGCAGCCTGGCCCGGTCGACACCGACATGAACCCGGCCCACGGCGATTTCGCCGAAAGCCTGATCCCGCTGATGGCCATCGGGCGCTACGGCCACGCGGAAGAAATCGCCAGCTTCGTGGCTTACCTGGCAGGCCCGGAAGCGGGTTATATCACCGGGGCCAGCCTGAGCATCGATGGTGGCTTCAGCGCCTGATTCCCGCGCCCATGAAAAACGCCGGGGCACCTTCATCAGGTGGCCCGGCGTTTTTTATAGGGCTGTCGCAGGCTGCTATCGACTCCGCAGGAGGCGCGGCACTTGAGACCGCTGAAGCCCTGTCGGGTTTATCGCAGCCTGCGGCAGCGGCTACAGGTTCAGCTCCATTGCAGCAGCGGCAAGCCACAAGCCGCCGGCTGAAACCCCTTCAACGAACGCAGAATGGCATCGGCATGGGCGTACTTGGCGTCCGCCATCGCCGGGTCGGGAATGGCGATCGCGGTCATCCCCGCCGCTTTCGCCGCGGTGACACCGAAGGGCGAATCCTCGAACACCAGGCAATCCTCGGGGGCAACGCCCAGGCGCCGCGCGGCGGTCAGGAAGATGTCCGGCGCCGGCTTGGCCGCGCCCACTTCCGGGTCATCGGCGGTGACTATGGTGTCGAACAGCGCGAACCAGTCGCCGTGCAAGGTGGTTTTCTGGGCGAAAGACTGGCGCGAAGAACTGGTGCCCACGGCGATCGGCACGTTATTGGCCTTGAGGTGCTGCACCAGTTCCTGCGCGCCCGGCATCGCCAGCGCGCGGGGGAAACGCTCGCGCATCAGCGGCTCGCGAATCACCAGGAACTCCTCCGGGGTGATCGGCAGGTCCAGGGCTTCGACCACGTAGCGGGCCAGGTCCGCGGCGCCACGGCCGATGATGTTCTGCTTGATCGTCCAATCGAAGGTGCGACCGTAACGATCAGCGATCAGCTGGGTCACCTCGGTGTAGATACCTTCGGTGTCCAGCAGCAAACCGTCCATATCGAAAATCACGGCCTTGATCGGGCCCACATCATTCAACTGTGCATTCATCGCATCTGATCCGTTAACAAAAAACATCCCGGGGAGCGGCTCAGGTACGGCCAGTTTTTTGCCCGATTAAAGGGTTCAGCAGCATAGCCGCGGCGGATGACGGGGAGCAACCTCAGGCCGGCGCGCAGGCAGACAAAAGCCCGGACAGGCCGGGCTCCATGGTCTCGACATCATGAATGAACAAAGCACGCTAGCGCCCCGCGCGTCCGCTGCCGCCTCCGGGACCACCGGTGCCGCCACCCGCGCTGCCGGTTCCACCGCCAGCACCGCCGCCACCCATGATGGAACCATTGACGCCAGTAGACCCCATGCCGCCGCCCTGGCCGGAAGAGCCGCGCGCATTGTCGGCCCGGGAACGGCTGTCCGTGACACCTACACCATTCCCGCCCAGGGCTCCTGGTCGCAGCATGAGATCGCTAGCGGAACCGCCCTCGAACGAGCGTCCGGAAGGATGGGTTGCAGCCCGCCCGTCAGCGGATTCTGCCAGGCTGGAGAAACAGAAAATCGACACCAGGGCGACCAGCACCAGGCTCAGCAGTTTTGCCCGGCTCATGACGAGCCTCCCGGGGCGGTGCGACGCTTGCCCCTGGCCGCCTTGCGCTGCGGCTCGGGTCGAGACAGCTCCTGCTCGGCGTTGGCGTCCGGGAGGATCTGTTCGGGAGTCAGCGCATCCGTGGGGGACGGCAGCGGATATTCGGGAGTGTCATCCCGGTCGAGATGTTTCGGATCATGCTTCATATGCACCTCACACCGGCCATGCCGGCGTGCTGGAAGCAGACTTCACGGGCCCTTTTCCTCCGACTCGTCTGCCTCATCGTCATCGCTCAGCGGGACCAGGGCATCATCCATCAGCGAGCCTGGGTCTTCATTGCCCGGATCGTTGACCAGGGGCACGCCCGAGGAGTCGTCTTCTTTCTTGTCAGCCGTTTCCGGAGTCATGGCAAACCTCGTCGACACAATGTGTCCATCATTGAATTCGAGGGGCTGGAGCGATATTCGTTCCCATAAAAAAGCCCGGCACAAGGCCGGGCTTTTTTGCGCACCGCAGCAGAATCAGTCGTGCTTGTGCTTGTGTTTATTCCTGTGCTTTCCGCCGCCGGAGTGACGACCATCGTCACCCATGCTGCTACCCAAGGCACCACCGGCCGCGCCACCCAGGCCTGCGCCGATGGTCGAGCCCGTTTTGCCGCCCAGCTTGTTACCGATCACCGAACCACCGGCCGAACCCAGGCCGCCACCGATGGCCGCCTCGGTACGGCTGCCTTTACGGGCACCGACCGCACTGCCGGCAGCGCCGCCAAGGCCTGCACCCACCGCGGCGCCTGTGCTGCCGCCAATCTGTTGTCCAACCACGTTACCCAGCGCGCCACCCAAACCGCCGCCGACCGCAGCAGTGCCATCACCGGCGGCCATCGCACCTTGAGCAGCCAGAAGCCCCAAAACCAGAGCAGGCAGTGTTAAACGCATGATGTAAACCTCGAAAAAGATGCTGGAGAGTCATTCTATAGCGGTGTCTGACTAAAGCTGAGCGGCGACAGCAGAACGCTGTGATCCTTTTAGTCAAAGTGTTGGACCGTTTTTGCGCAAAGAGTTTTCACCCAGGCAAAAAAAAGCCCGCTGGGGAGACGGGCTAATAGGATTTGCTTTAACGGATGAGTTGAGCCTACGCAGTCGCTTGTGAATAAATTGTGAAAACCCCGCGACCCTGTGCAACGGATAAGACGAAAGGTCCAACTTCATTCAAATCGACCGCGGCGGCCCATTGTTCAGGTAACAAAAACCCCGCCCGGAAGCGGGGTCGTTCGGTATGAAGGCTACCTTCTCTTAGGAAGCGCCGCTTTCGGGAAAAACTTTGTCTGGGTCACCCTGGGTAACGCACTGGTCCTGGTCTTGCCTACCGATGCCTTGATCGGTGGCTCGCTGTCGAACGCTGCTTGACCGCAGCGCACCAGGTTGTTGATTGGGAACTCATCCCCGTTGTCCTCGATATAAGGATCGCTCATCTCCCTGCTCCCTCCAACAACCGGTCGATACCGGCAAGCACCTGACTGCCTAGAAAATATCGACCGTCACGGCGTTTCAGACTAGACGGTCATTTACGGACTTGCAGTTCACAGGAGAAAAGACCGACGAATGGCCCCAGCCGGGATTCTTCGTCCAAGGGTGCGGATCGTCGTTGAAAAAGGAGCTGATGGTGTGCATCAGCTCCTTTGCGACTGTGTTTCGCCTAGACCTTACGAGCGTAGTTGCTGGCTCCGAACCAGTCGACCACTACCACGGTTTCATCCCCCACCACCCAGGCGTCATGACCTTTAGGCAGGGAGGTGATATCGCCCGGTCCAGCGATGATTTCAGTGCCGTCATCCATCAGGATCGCCAGCCTGCCGGCCACGTGATACTGAAAGTGCGGTGCCTGGCAACTGGGTGTCTGCGCCAGTGGCCGGATATCGTTCGACCAGCGCCAGCCCGGCTTGAACGTGAAGCGCCCTACTTCGCATTGACCAATCTTCAGGATCTCTGCCTTGCCATTGGAAAACTCGCGGGTCTCGTCCGGTTCGGAGAAGGATTTATGCTCGGTGACCTGTTCGTGCGTGGACATGATCGTGCCCTCGATTGAGTAGCTGCAAAGCCTGCCGACGCCGGCAACATCGCCCCACGCCCGCAGACCGCCAGCATCGCCCCACTCGATGCGCATGACCATTCTAGACCTGAAAGCGTGGGGTGCCCGGGACAAACGCTAAACGTAAGGCTGCCCATCGAAGCCCCGAGGCAGGCGCTGCAATCCGGCCATGGCCGTCAGCCGTTGGGTCCAGGCTGCGCGCCAATCGCTTGCGGTGTGCGCAGCCTTCGCCTTGCGCGCCGCTCGACGTGCCGCATTGCGCTGATTCTTGCGGGCTTCCTTGAACACCTCGGTATTGCGGCAACTGCGGCATTTGACCCGCGCCGGCTCGGTGCTGGACATGAGATTGGAACCCTTGTGGCCGCAGGCCAGATGCCCGGCGACCTTGAAGTGAATGACCATTGCGCGTCTCCTTGTAGCCAGTACGGGGCACAGAAAACCGCACGCTGATGCCCGCCTGATATCGGCGGAAAACCTCACCCTCAAGGTGACCGGACCGCCAGGCTTCGCAGGGGTAACAAAGCCAAAGACCGCTCAGGTATCCAGCGTGATCGATACCTCGCTGGAGCAGCCTTGGCTGTTGCGAACTCGTAATGATTTTGACCGTGGCGAGGAAACGGCGTTCAGCAAAGAAACCGCTCGCCAACCGCTGCGACAAGCAGGACCCAGAAAGCACAAAACCCCTGACTTCTCGAGGAAATCAGGGGTTTTGCGTCGATCGAATATGGCGGTTGAGGAGGGATTCGAACCCTCGATACAGTTTCCTGTATACACACTTTCCAGGCGTGCTCCTTAAGCCACTCGGACACCCAACCGTGTCTCGTCAAACTGATTCAGTCTGTCGAGGCGCGCTAATGTAGTCGAAAGCTTTTCTGATGGCAAAGGTTTTTTTCAGAATTTTCATGCGCTTAAGACATTTCTCTGGATTCCGGCACTTCGACGACATCAGCGTCATGGCAAACCGGCCAATCTCTGGCCTGGCTGGCAGCTATATAGCAGAGCCGATACGCGCCCCAGGTGGCCCGCTACGCTTGTCAGGCCAGAAAGGGCTGACTCGCCAGTCAGTCACAGCGCTTTACCTGACCTGTGACCGTGGGTAACGTCTGCCCCACTTCAATACAAGGAATTGCGTCATGAGTGAGTTGATTTCTTACCACCTCGAAGACGGTATCGCGACCCTGACCTTGAGCAATGGCAAGGTCAATGCCATTTCCCCGGACGTGATTGCCGCCTTCAATGCCGCGCTGGACCAGGCCGTCACCGATCGCGCGGTGGTGATCATCACCGGGCAACCCGGCATTCTGTCGGGCGGCTACGACCTGAAGGTGATGACCGCCGGCCCCAAGGAAGCCGTGAGCCTGGTGACTTCGGGTTCGACCCTGGCCCGCCGCCTGCTGTCGCACCCCTTCCCCGTCATCGTCGCCTGCCCAGGGCACGCCGTGGCCAAGGGTGCGTTCCTGCTGCTGTCGGCGGATTACCGCATCGGCGTCGAAGGCCCGTTCAGCATCGGCCTGAACGAAGTGCAGATCGGCATGACCATGCACCACGCCGGCATCGAGCTGGCCCGTGACCGTCTAAGCAAATCCGCCCTGCACCGCTCGGTGATCAATGGCGAGATGTTCGACCCGCAAGGCGCGGTGGATGCCGGCTTCCTCGACAAGGTGGTGAGCGCCGAGGAGCTGCAAGGCGCCGCCCTGGCCGCCGCGCGTCAACTGAAGAAGATCAACATGACCGCCCACAAGAACACCAAGCTGAAAGTGCGCAAGGCGCTGCTGGAAACCCTGGACAACGCGATCATCCTCGATCAGGAACACCTGGGCTGAGGCTTGAGCCCATCGCATACCAGCCCGGCCCTGCGTCGGGCTTTCTTATGCCCGCAGCGCGAGAAAGATCGGCGCAATGCTCTAGCCCGCCACTGAGCAAAGATTCGGAAACATGCGCTTAAACATCGGCCATCTTCCCCTTCTATACAGGTAATTGCCGAAAACAGTGCACATCCGTACACTGCGCCACCTTTTGTCCCCGGTGGGCCTGTAGATGCTGTATCTGTTTCGTATGTTATTGATGGGCCTGCATTTTATTGCAGCGGGGATTCTCGGCGTGGTGCTGGGGCTGTGCCGTCCGTTCAACCCGGATAACAGCCGCCTGTGCGCGCGCCTGTATGCCTTGCCTGCCATGTGCATTCTGCGCCTGCGGGTCAAGGCCGAAGTCGGGCCGCTGATGGACAAGCCCAAGAGCTGCGTGATCATCGCCAACCACCAGTCCAACTACGACCTCTTCGTGTTCGGCAACGTGGTGCCCCAGCGCACTGTGTGCATCGGTAAAAAGAGCCTGAAATGGGTGCCGCTGTTCGGCCAGCTGTTCTGGCTGGCGGGCAACGTGCTGATCGACCGCGGCAACGCGCACAAGGCGCGTCGCTCGATGCTGACCACCACCCATACCCTGCAACACAAGGACACCTCGATCTGGGTGTTCCCGGAAGGCACCCGCAACCTCGGCGAAGACCTGCTGCCGTTCAAGAAAGGCGCCTTCCAGATGGCCATCGCCGCCGGTGTGCCGATCGTCCCGGTGTGCGCCAGCAGCTACATCCGCCACATGCGTCTCGACCGCTGGCACAGCGGCAGGATCCTGATCCGTTCGCTGCCGGCGATTCCCACCGCCGGGCTGAGCCTGGACGACATGCCGAGGCTGATCGAGCAATGCCGCGAACAGATGCGCGAGTGCATCGAGTCGATGGACCGCCAGCTACAGACCGCCTGAAAACAGCCCGCCGCGTGCGGGCTTTTTTATTGCCGGCGAACTCCGCCCAGCAGGCTGACTCTGATCAGTCATGGGGCTAAGCTGCACGGAGTCTCACTCCTCATTTCGATAAGAAGAAGCGAACAGGAACCATGGGTAGAGTTGTTGCCGCAGCAGTCTACAGCGCGGGTAAAAAAGTCACTGACATCACCCTCGACGAAGGTGCAGCCTGGGCTGCCAAACCCGGGCACTTCGTCTGGATCGGCCTCGAAGAACCCAACGCCCAGGAACTGGCCAATCTGCAACGCCAGTTCAACCTGCACGAGCTGGCCATCGAGGACGCCCTGGAAAAACACAGCCGGCCGAAACTCGAAACCTTCGGCGACGCGCTGTTTATCGTCACCTACTCCCCGGTGCGCGAAAACGGCAAGCTGGAATTCATCGAGACCCACATCTTTGCCGGCAACGGCTACATCATCACGGCCCGCAACGGCCATTCCAAATCCTATGCGTTCGTCCGCCAACGCTGCGAGGCTCGGCCGCTGTTGCTGGAGCACGGCGAAGACTTCGTGCTTTACGCGCTGCTGGATTTCGTCACCGAGAACTACCAACCGGTCAGCGAAGCGATCCATGCCGAGATCGACGCCCTGGAGCACAGCGTGCTGTGCAGCTCGCTCAACGAGCGGGATATCCAGCACCTTCACAGCCTGCGCCGCGATGTGCTGCGCCTGCGCCGCTATGTGGCGCCCATGGTGGAGATCAGCGAAGAACTGCAGAAGCTCAGCTTCCCCTTTATCGACAAGAACATGCGCCCGTACTTTCGCGACGTGCAGATCCACGTCACCCGGCAGATGGAAGACCTCGCGACCCTGCGCGACATCGCCAGCCAGACCATCGAGATCGGCGTGCTACTGGAGGCCTCGCGACAAAGCGTGGTGCAACGCAAGTTCGCCGCCTGGGCGGCGATCCTGGCGTTCCCGACCGCGGTGGCCGGAATCTACGGCATGAACTTCGACAACATGCCGGAGCTGAAACTGCACTACGGCTACTTCGGCGTGCTGGCGTTCCTGGTACTGGGCTGTACCGGGTTGTGGGCGAGCTTCAAGCGCTCGGGGTGGTTGTGAATCAAGAGTCGCCTTGGGCAGCGACTGTAGAACGACAAACTGGAGCTGGGCGCAACAACCCGGCTCGGCTCACGTCCAGCATCAGGCGAAGATGAACCGGATGATCTTTTTTGCAGGACGAGCCAACGCCATACCGTCAGTTTTGAATTGCATGGCCGCTGCACTTCTTAAGTGTATTCAACAACTCCAAGTTGCCTGGCCATGAACAATTCGTTTCGCTCTACTATCTCCTCAACGATCTTGCCTGAATCGTTGAAACGAAAATAAGTCAATGCCGTCCAGGTTACATCCTTACCCTGCACATCAAAACCGTGCCATGTATTCGACCCACGAGCGTGATGGGTCAAATGAACAACGACCACATCATCAGTAACAACTTCTTTGCTGAATGTGGTGGTTATTGATTCATATCGTTCCAGCACGTGTTCACGCAAGGCCCGCTTGAAGTTACCAACGCCACGAATGGGAGCGTCGCAGTCGGGCCTATGCACAATGACATCGGCATCGAAGTACTCATGCACTCGCTCAGCATCTTTGCCATCTACGCAATATTGAAAATACTTTTTTACGGCTTCCAGGTTTTTGGCGCTCACTGGGCAAACTCCTCGCATGGTTAAAAGCCTAACTATTCCCTGGTTGAGCAAAGTGCCGAGAAGTACTTGCGATCAATATATAGATCACACGTACAACGTCGTATCAAAGTGTCGACCAAGGCAGAACGATCACGTCCGAATTCATTCTAGGGAGGGTTTTGCTATCCGTAAATTCACATTATATTTAGTGTGATATCAGAAAATGGAATACCAAATGAAACTCGACAGGCTTGAACGATGGGCGACGGTAAGGCATTTCCGCTTAGCGATTGCACTGGTTGAGTACGGCAGCATCTTGCATGCAGCGCGCGCACTTCATCTTTCGCAGCCCACGGCTACCAAGCTGTTGCAGGACTTGGAGGAAGCGGTGGGTGCCCCGCTCTTCATCCGGGGCCGCCGAGGCGTGACGCCTACGGAGCTTGGGCAAGCCTTTGTCGATCGCAGCCGGATGGTCCTCGCCCAGATCGACCATGTTTCGCACGCAATCGACGCGCTGGGCAGAGGCTATGCCGGGCGGGTCGCGATAGGTTGTGTGCTCACAGGATCGAGTTACCTCGTACCCGCGGCGATCGCACGACTCAGGTCCTCCCGCCCTGACATCCGGATCAAAATTGTCGATGGCGTGAGTACTGAGCTCATCCCTCGGCTCATATCAGGCGAACTTGATTTCCTGATTGGAAGGCTGTCTGACGTTAGTACCAGCGCGGTTGTGGCTCAGGAGGCTCTATTCAGCGAAAACGCCATTATTGTCGCGAGACGGGATCACCCACTTGCCCAGCAACCCGACGTCAAGCTTGAACAATTCGCGCGCGAGGCGTGGCTGCTCCCCCATACGGAAACAACCTTGCGCAAGCAATTCGATAATATTTTTTATCGGGAAAATATCGATCCGCCCCATGCCACCATCGAAACGGTGTCCATGTTCAATATTCTTTGGTTACTCAGGCAGACGGATCTTCTGGGCATTTTGCCGCAGTCGGTGGCATTTGATCCGGCATACAGCACTGAGATTGTTCGTCTGCCCGCTTTCGAACCGCTGGTATTGGAGCAGATCGGCGTCTCTCGACTTTCCGGCGTCGGGTTATCCCCGGCCGCTTCCGCCCTGGTGGAGGCCCTGAGGGAGATCATGCGCAGTAGCTCGGAGGTTTTAGCGGGTCTGCGAGGCCTCCCCCCTCAAGATTGAAAACACCTCCGCAGAACGCAATGCAGCTGCTCGCCGACAAGGGCTTGGAAGTCTTTGTCGAAGCGAGCTGCTCGCGATGCGCTTAAAGATTCACACCGACCCGGCCTGCGGCTTGTGCGCGACAAAACGCATCATCCACTCGGCAACGGTGCTGCCGTGATGATCGCGGTCCAGGCTGGCGATGCCCTTTTGATAGACCTGCTCGCCCAGGTGCTGCTGGCGCAGGTCCAGCAAGGCCCGCGAATAGTCGTGGATGAACTCCGGGTGGCCCTGGAAGCACAGCACCTGGTCATTGATGTGATAGGCCGCGAACGGGCAGAAATCGCTGGAAGCGATGACCGTGGCGTCTTCCGGCAAGGCCGTCACCTGGTCCTGGTGGCTGATCAGCAGCGTCAGCTCTTCCACCACCGGGCTCATCCACGGCGCCTTGGCCGCCAGCTTGTAGTTGTGGGTACCCACGCCCCAGCCCTGGGTCGCGCGTTCGCTCTTGCCGCCCAGCAGCAACGCCAGCAACTGATGGCCAAAACAGATGCCCAGCAGTTTATCGCCGCGCTTATAACGCTCCAGCAGGTAAGTCTTGAGGGTTTGAATCCAGGGGTCGGTACCGAAGGAGTCGGCCTTGCTCCCCGTGACCAGGTAGGCGTCGAAGCTTTGGTCGTCGCTCGGGTAGTGGCCCTGCATCACGTTGTAGACGGTAAATTCGGCAGCGATTGGCTGCTGTGAGAACAGGCGCTGAAACATCTGCCCGTAACCCTGATATTGATCGACCAATTCTGGACGCAGGATGTCGGTTTCCAGAATGCAGATGCGTAGCGACATAAAAAATACCTGACACGTGATGGGAATAATGAACACCCCAGAGCCTGCCTTGAAACGCCCGACCAAGGCAAGCCCCGCGATGCATCACTTTAGCCCCTTCAGCCTCAGAACAACTGGCCCTTGGCGGCTTTCTCCAGCAGCAGCGCCGGCGGCGCGAAACGCTCGCCATATTGCTCGGCCAGGTACTGGGCACGGGCGATAAAGTCCTTCAGGCCGTACTGGTTGATGAACTGCAAGGCCCCGCCGGTCCAGGCCGCAAAGCCGATACCGAAGATCGAACCGATGTTGGCATCGGCCGTTGAGCGCAACACGCCCTCCTCCACACAACGCACGGTTTCGATGGCCTGCACGAACAACAGCCGATCGCGCACATCCTGCGGCGAAATCTGCCCGTCGGCTTTCTCGAAGCGGGTTTTCAGCTGCGGCCACAAGTGTTTCTGCCCCCCGGCCGGGTAGTCGTAGAAACCGCCGCCCGCGGCCTTGCCTGGGCGCTTGTATTCATTGAGCAGCAGGTCGATCACGGCAAAGGCCGGATGCTCCAGCAGCGGCTTGCCCTCGGCCTGCAGATCCTTGGCGGTCTGTTGGCGGATATGGCTCAGCAGGCTCAGGGAAACCTCGTCGCAGATCGCCAGTGGACCGATCGGCATCCCCGCCTTGCGTGCCTCGGTCTCGATCATCGGCGCGGCCACGCCCTCGCCGAGCATGGCGATGCCTTCGTTGGTGAAGGTGCCGAACACCCGCGAAGTGAAAAAGCCGCGGCTGTCGTTGACCACGATCGGGGTCTTCTTGATCTGCTGGACGAAGTCGAAACCGCGCGCCAGGGTTTCGTCGCTGGTCTGCTCGCCCTTGATGATTTCCACCAGGGGCATTTTTTCCACCGGACTGAAGAAGTGCAGGCCGATGAACTTGCCTTGATCAGGCACCGCCTTGGCCAGGCCGCTGATCGGCAGAGTCGAGGTGTTGGACGCAATCACCGCCTGCGCCCCCACCACCTGCTGCGCCGCCGCCGAGACCCTGGCCTTGAGTTCGCGATCCTCGAACACCGCCTCGATGATCAGGTCGCAACCGGCCAGGTCAGCATCCTGCTCGGTGGTGCGGATTCGCGCCAGCGTGGCGTCACGCTGCGCGGCGCTCAAGTGGCCACGGGCAACCTTCTTCTCCAGCAGCGCCGCCGAATGGGCCTTGCCCTTCTCGGCCGCCGCCAGGTTGATGTCCTTGAGCACCACTTCGATGCCAGCCACGGCGCTGACGTAAGCGATCCCGGCGCCCATCATCCCGGCACCGAGCACCCCGACCTTTTTGGTCACATAGGGCGCAAAACCTTGGGGACGGGAGCCACCGGCATTGATCTCGTTGAGCTGGAACCAGAAGGTGCCAATCATGTTTTTCGCCACCTGGCCGGTAGTCAGCTCGGTGAAATAGCGGGCTTCGATCAACTGCGCGGTATCGAAATCGACCTGGGCGCCCTCCACTGCCGCACAGAGGATTTTCTCCGGCGCCGGCAGGCAGCCCTGGGTCTTGCTGCGCAGGATCGACGGTGCGATGGCCAGCATCTGCGCGACTTTCGGGTGCGACGGCGTGCCCCCGGGAATCTGGTAGCCGGCCACGTCCCAGCGCTGCTTGACCGCCGGGTTGGCGACAATCCACGCCCTGGCCTTGACCAGCAGGTCGTCGCGGTCGCTGGCCAGTTGATCGATCAGGCCCGCTTGCAGCGCCTGTTGCGGCCGCACCTTCTTGCCTTCCAGCAGATACGGCAGGGCTTTTTCCAGCCCCAGCAAACGCACCATGCGCACCACCCCGCCGCCGCCCGGCAGCAGGCCGAGGGTCACTTCCGGCAGGCCGATCTGTAGCGATGGGTCGTCCAGCGCAACCCGGTGATGGCAGGCCAGGCAGATCTCCCAGCCGCCGCCCAGGGCCGCGCCGTTGATCGCCGCTACCACGGGTTTGCCCAGGGTCTCCAGGGCCCGCAGCTGGCCCTTGAGGGTCAGCACCATGGCATAGAAGGCCTGGGCTTCGGCCTTGCCGACCTTGATCAGTTCATTGAGGTCGCCGCCGGCGAAGAAGGTCTTTTTCGCCGAAGTGACGATCACCCCGGCAATCGATTCCTGCTCGGCTTGCAGGCGGGCCACGCAGGCGGCCATGGCCTCGCGGTACACCGCGTTCATGGTGTTGGCGCTCTGGCCCGGCATGTCGATGGTCAGAACGACGATCTGGTCCTGGCCCTTTTCGTAACGGATGGCTTCGGTCATGACAGTGTTTCCTTGAAGTCAGGGCTCAGAGGCGTTCGATGATGGTGGCGATACCCATGCCGCCGCCGACGCAGAGGGTCGCCAGGCCGTAACGCTGGCGCCGCGCTTCCAACTCGTCGAGCAGGGTGCCGAGAATCGCACAGCCGGTGGCGCCCAGCGGGTGGCCCATGGCGATGGAGCCGCCATTGACGTTGACCTTGTCCGGGTCGATGGCCATGTCCTTGATGAACTTCAGCACCACCGAGGCGAACGCCTCGTTGACCTCGAACAGGTCGATGTCCTCGACCCGCAGCCCGGCCTTGGCCAGTGCCTTGCGCGTGGCCGGCGCCGGCCCGGTGAGCATGATGGTCGGATCGGTGCTGGTGACCGCCGTGGCGACGATCCGCGCCCGCGGCTTGAGGCCCAGCGTCTGGCCCTTGGCTTCGGAACCGATCAGCATCAGCGCCGCGCCGTCGACTATCCCTGAGCTGTTGCCCGGGGTGTGCACGTGGTGGATGCGCTCGACATGGCTGTAGACCCGCAAGGCGGTGGCGTCGAAACCCATCTGGCCGATCATCTCGAAGCTGGGCTTGAGCTTGCCCAGGCCCTCGAGGGTGGAATCGGCGCGAATGAATTCATCGTGGTCCAGCAGGACGATGCCGTTCTGGTCCTGCACCGGCACCAGGGACTTGCTGAAAGCCCCCGCCGCCCTGGCCCGCGCGGCCTTTTGCTGGGATTGCAGGGCAAAGCTGTCGACATCCTCGCGGCTGAAGCCTTCCAGGGTGGCGATCAGGTCCGCGCCTATGCCTTGCGGGGTGAAATGACTGTGCATGTTGGTTTGCGGGTCGAGCACCCAGGCGCCGCCGTCACTGCCCATGGGCACCCGCGACATCGACTCGACGCCGCCGACCACCACCAGGTCCTCGAAGCCGGAGCGCACTTTCATCGCCCCCAGGTTCACCGCCTCGAGGCCCGAGGCGCAAAAGCGGTTGATCTGTACCCCGGCCACGCTGACGTCCCAGTCGGCGACCAGCGCCGCGGTCTTGGCGATGTCGGCGCCCTGGTCGCCGATCGGCGTCACGCAACCAAGCACGATGTCGTCGACCTGGCTGGTGTCGAGTTCGGTACGCCGCTGCAGGGCATCGAGCAGCCCGGCCAGCAGGTTCACCGGCTTGACGCTGTGCAGGGCGCCGTCGGCCTTGCCTTTGCCACGGGGGGTGCGTAATGCATCGAATATCAGAGCCTGGGTCATGACGTCCTCGAACCGCTGTGCAGATGAATGATGACAGGGCTCCCACTCTTGTCCCCGAGGGCCCCGGATTCAATGACCGATGCGCTCACTGACCTTGACGGTCACGCTCAGACGAACGGTAGTGAGCTAATGGATTCCGCCTGCCGCATAACGGAACTGTCTAGACAAAGGGCGGGCAAGAAGATGGCAATAGGCCTCATGCGTTTTTTAAAGCATCCGCCTATTAGCTGATATGAAATGGATCTAAGCCAAGGGTTACAAGGCCCCTAAGGTAGGACTGTAGGCAGTGAATCGTTGCAGCCGGGTCTTGCCGGTGCACGCGCAAGGAAAGGGAACACATCGCCTGTTCATAGTGAAGCGGCAGGCATGCAGTTGATGTTCAGGAATAACAACAAAAGGCATTCAGCCATGTTCAAGCATTCGAAAGTCCGTCAAGCGGGGCTCATTCTGTTCGCAACCACCTTGCTTCTGATCTTGCCGAACCTCACCAAAGTGATCGGCTAGAGGCGTGGCCATCCCGTCACGCAATCGAATCTTTGTGCTCCAGTTCGCTACCAGGGCCGGCACTTGTGTGCCACTCTTTCTGACGCCGCGGCCACGCTGAATCAGGGCGTCGTCGCGCTTATCAGAAAACTGGAGACAGTCCCTACGCGGTGCTCTCCACCCCAGCGACGGAACAGCGATCAAGTGAAATCTCTTATCCTTCTGTGCAGCGCCCTGCTGCTCACCACGCCCGTGCATGCCGCGCAGCTGACCCTGGAACTGGGGGCCGGCAGCCGCACCTGGCAGACCGATGAACTGCTCAAGCACCCTCTGGCCCGGACCGTCACCGTCAAGGATGACGTGTCATACAAACGCGACATGAGTTACCGCGCGGTGCCGATCTCGGCCCTGCTCACCGGCGTCAAGGCCGACGACCATCTGCAGGCCGTCGCCCTGGACGGTTTCGCCGCCGAACTGCCCGCCGCGCCCCTGCTCAACCAGGACGGCGCGCAGGCCTGGCTGGCCATCGAAGACCCGGCCAAGCCCTGGCCGCCCCTGGCTGAAGGCAAGCACAGCGCCGGGCCTTTCTACCTGGTGTGGACCAACCCGCAGGCCGGTCATATCAGCCCCGAGCAATGGCCGTTCGAGGTGGCGAGCATCAAGCGCCTGGCGCCGGTAGCGGAACGTTTCCCGGCCCTGCGCCCGGACCCCAAGCTGGCGGCCGGCGACCCGGTGAACCAGGGTTTCGCTCTGTTCCAGAAGAACTGCCTGGCCTGCCATCGCCTCAACGGCGCCGGCGACTCGCAGTTCGGCCCGGACCTGAATATCCCCTACAGCCCCACCGAGTATTTCGGCGCGGACTTCCTCAAGCGTTACATCCGTGACCCACAGAGCCTGCGCCGCTGGCCGCAGGCGAAGATGCCGGCCTTCGCGAGCAGCGTATTGCCGGATGCCGAGCTGGAGTTGCTGGTGGGGTATCTGAAGCATATGGCGGGGCGTAAACAGGCGGCGCAATAGAGCTGTTCTTGCAGTGTTCTCCTGGGCGCTATCGCGGGCAATCCTCGCTCCTACAGTCGAGTGAACTGCTCGGCGGCCGCTCTATTGCAACCTAATGCAGTGGCTATCGACGGCATAGCCAGACTTGATTTCACCGCCTGGGCAAAACTGCGCAGAATTCGCTGCAACAGCGCAGATGACTTCAGCACCGCCAAGGCGTGCAGTCGACGCCCCACCTTCATGGCGCCCATGGCAGCCGGCCCTGGAATGTCCCGACCGGTTTCCTCTCCTACCGGTCTTCCCTTTTGGCCACCCTCAGCGGGTGGCCTTTTTTTGCCCGCTTTTTTGTAGGAGCGAGGCTTGCCCGCGATAAGGCCGATGCAGTTTTGCCGAGATACCGCGTCCCCTTATCGCCCGCAAGCTGCGCTCCTACAGATCCCGGGGGCAGAAACGAAATCGGCCGACCCGAAGGTCAGCCGATGCCGAGTCTTGACGCTATTCATATGCACTAAACGAGTCGCCCTCGAACCTCCTGCTTCACGCCCCAGCCCTCGATGATCCCGCCCAGGGGCGCGACCACCGCTTCAAAGTCCTGCTCGAAATCGCCGATGCCGCCGTAGGTGGCGTACATCACCTTGCTCAGCTCCAGGTACCAGGCGCCGTCATCGCGCACGCTGACCTGGGCATTCAAGGATTCACCGCGGAACTGCCCTGCCGCCCTGCGTGCCCGCTCCTCGTCCGGGAAAATGGCGTAGAACTCGATGGGATGGAATCGTGAAAAGTCGAAACCGCCTTCTTTCATGCGGCGCAGCACGCTGCTGCTGATGTCTTCTTGATAGGCTGTGCTCATGAAACGTCCTCCTCAAACCGATGGATAGACTTTCCGTACTCCCTTGCCTGTCACCGCACGGTGCAGGCTTGCGACGAGAAGATCGCCGCCAGGAAACAAGCATGTAGCTGACAAGACCAGACCTTAGCGATTCATTCGCTGATCTCGAATGCAGAGTAGCGCCAAGACGCAGGCGCTGCCAAGGTCTGGGTTCAAGCTCGGTAGGGCTTTGCGCATTAAAGATTAAATCGGCGTAATGCTGAGGATTTGAATGCTGTTCTGATCTTTCAGGCTCTTGACCGTAGGGTCATCGGTACGCCCTTCCAGATCGTTGAGGTCAAGCTCGGCCGGAACCGGCAGGAGCTTTGCGCGAATCAATTGTGCCGCCTCCTCCATACTGGGCTGCTGCTCACAGTCGAATTGCTCCACTGACTGGACACCATGATCGTCAACGAAAGTGACTTGCCACTTTTGCATCAGTGCCTCCTTGATGAAGCCCATGGATGGACTCACAAGATGTCGACCCTGAAGAGCCGATAATCGTTCAAACCAAGGGCCCGGCGGCGCCATTAAAAAAGGCCGCCCTGGGGCAGCCTTTTTTGCAACGACCGACGCTTACGGCTTCTCGGCGCGCGCCTTGAGTGCCTTGAGGGTGTTGAACGGCGCATCCACGACAAACTTGTTGGCCAGCCAGGATGGCACGCTGCCGCCCGGCTCGGTGTGCACCTGGTAGGTCACTTCGACCTGGTCCGCGCCCTTGGGCACGAATTTCCAGAAACCTTCGACCTGGGCGACACGCACAAAACCTTTCTCGTCGGGAACATAGGTCGGTACGCCTTCGAGCTTGCGGGTCAGGCTGCCGTCGGCCGCTTCGCTGGTGGTGACGTGCAGCACCGAATCACGCGGGGTGACCGGCCACGGGGTATTGAACTGGGTGTAGGTCCAACTCTGCTCACCTTCGTGCTTGAGCAGTTTCTGCGACTTGCATTCGTGAATCCAGGCGCAGGCGCCCGTCACGTCGTCCTGCAGCGCGCGCAGCTTGGCCACGCTGGTTTTCATGGTGGTCACGCCCCGGTAGGCCTTGTATTTGGAACCGGCCACTTCACTCAAGGAGACCTTGATGCCGTCTTCATCCTTGGCCGTTTGCCAATCTTCGGCGTGGGCGGTGGCCGAGAGCAGTACGGTCAACCCACAGAGCACAGCAATTCGATGCAGCGAACCCATTGTCTTATTCCTTATTGTTGAAGTTCCGTTCATTGAAACACTTCACGCCGCCGTCACTTGCTCCCACCAGCCCAACAGGCGGATAGCCTCTTCCCGGCTGCCGCCGCAGACTTCGACATCGGCCTGGAACGCACCACAGACGGCGGGCCGTTCGGGTTGGCCGAACAAACCGCACAGCAGTTCGACAGAAAGATGGATGCAACGTTCTCCGGCCGGTTTGCCATTGGGCATTCCGGGAATCGGGGTACTGATGGAAGGGGCAATGCAACAGGCGCCACAGCCTTCACGGCAGTTCATGACGACAAGCTCCTCGCGACGGGCAAAGTATTGAAATGACGCGGACTAGAGTAACCGCTAAAACAGCCGTTTGAAATTGGCCACCCGCTGGTTTTTGCTCTCAGGCTCGCGTGACTGACCAGTCTCCGACAAAGCGTCAGGGCCGCGGGTCACAGTCAGGATGAGGGTTTACTGCTTGAACTCGAAATCCAGCGCCGCGCCTTCCACATCACGCCGCTCGTCATTGCGCAGTTGCAACTGCATTTCATTGCTCAGCAGGCGGCCGTTGAGCTGGAACGGACTGTCGTCCTTGGGTTTCTCGCCGAACATCGGCGGCAGTAACGGGGTGCGCTTGGGCTGGTTGACCGAACCGATCGGCTGCAATTGCTTGACCATCTCCGGCGGCAGGCTCAGATCCACCTTGGCCGATGGCAAACGCGTCTTCACGATTTCGCTGGCAGGCTTGGACTTGGAGGCAATCGGCGCGCGCCTTTTCTGGACCTTGGCCTTGGGTTTGGCCTTGCTGGTCGCTGCCGCCTTCTTTACCGGTGCGGTTTTCTTGGCTGCTGCGGTTTTCTGCGATTTATTCGCGGTGGCGCTTGCCGCGACCTTTTCCTGGGCCGGAGCCGCCAGAACGCTGGCCGTGCCGAAAGCACTCAAGACACTGACCAATACCCAGGCAACAGGAAAAATCGCTTTCATAGGGAAACAACAGGATCGGCGGCAAAGAGCCATATGCTCGCCTGTTGACCGCGCGAAAACAAGCGCGGTAACCGATCCTTCAAAAACCGCCCGCGGCCTCCTGGCACAGTTGGCTGGCCAACATGCCCAGGGTCATCAAGGCTCGCTCGGCCTCGCGATTCCACGGGGTGCCGCAGTTGAGGCGAATGCAGTGGTTGAACTGTTCGGTATTACTGAAGATCAACCCCGGCGCGATACTGATGCCCTGCTGCAATGCCCGGACATGCAATTCCTGGGTATTGACCCGCCCCGGCAGGCTGACCCAGAGAATGAAACCGCCGTTCGGACGGGTAATCTGCGTGCCTTCCGGGAAGTACTGCTGCACCGCCAGCTGAAAGGCGCTGAGGTTCTTGCGGTACTCCTGACGGATGAAACGCAGATGCCGGTCGTAACCGCCGTTCTCCAGGTAGGCTGCGACGCCCATCTGGGTGACGCTGCAGGCCGAGTGGGTGCTGAAGGTCTGCAAGCGCTGGATTTCCTGCTGGTACTTGCCGGCAATCATCCAGCCGATGCGCACGCCGGGTGACAGGGTCTTGGAAAAGCTCGAGCAATAGATCACCCGATCCAGCCGGTCATAAGCTTTCAGCGCCTTGGTACGACCGACCTCGAACATCAGTTCGCCGTAGATATCGTCCTCGACCACCTGGATATCGAAATCCGAGGCCAGGCGCAGCAATTGCTTCTGCCGCTCTTCCGGCATGGTGCCGCCCAGTGGATTGCTCAGACGCGTGGTCAGCACCAACGCCTTGATCGACCATTGGTTGGCCGCCAGTTGCAGCGCCTCCAGGCTCATGCCGGTGGAAGGGTCGCTGGGAATCTCGATGACCTTGAGCCCGAGCAGGTCGGCCAGTTGCAGCAGGCCGTAGTAAGTCGGCGACTCCGCAGCGATCAGGTCGCCCGGGCGGGTCAGCACGCGCAACGACATCTGCAGGGCATCCACGCAGCCGTGGGTGATCACCACTTCGGACGGATCGACCACCACGCCGGCGTCGCGCATGCGAATCGCCACCTGGCGGCGCAACGGCTCGAAACCGGGGCTGAACATGTAGCTGAAGGCGCGCGGACTGTGGAAACGGGTGACCTTGGCCAGTTGCTGGTGCAGCGCCCGCACCGGCAGGTAATCGACGCTCGGCACCGCAGCCCCCAGCGGAAACACGCCTTCACGGCGCGACTCCACCAACACCTGATGAATGATGCTGCTGCGTGTCACCAGGCCAGGCCGTTCGACCCGGGCGATGTCCGGGGTCGGTGCGGTCAGCGCCGGGGTCTGGTGCACGTAATAACCCGACTGCGGACGGGCACGGATCAGCCCCTGATCCTCGAGATTGGCGTAGGCCTGGAGCACCGTGGCGTGGCTGACGTTGAGCTGGGAACTCATCTTGCGTACCGAAGGCACGCGTTCCCCGGGCTGGTACACACCACGACGGATATCTTCAGCCAGCTGCTGAGCGATACGTTGATAAAGCAAGAGATTGGTCATGACGCTGCACTCGATTTCACCGGCATTTTATTCTTGTGGATGACGATACCGGAACAGTTCATAAGTGTACTGGGACAGTTGCCACAATAGTCGACCGTACAGGGCAGTGTCAGCAAAAACTGTACTGTTTTGTGTGCCAATCGTCAGGCACAAAAAAACCCGGCTCCGCAGGGAAACCGGGTTGTTTTGACCATCCGCGTCTTAGCGCGCGGCGCCCAGCTGGCCTTTCTCGTCGGAGAAGACGATTTCCACCCGACGGTTCTGCGCTCGCCCACGCTCCGAGGCATTGGCCTCGACCGGGTACTCATCGCCATAACCTTCGACCTGGACCCGTTTCTCCTCGACCCCCAGGTCCACCAGGATATCGGCCACGGCCTGCGCCCGATCGCGGGACAGCTTCAGATTGCTCTGCTTGTCGCCGGTGTTGTCGGTGTAGCCCTCGATCCGCACCACACGCTTGGGGTTCAGCTGGAGAAACTGCACGACCTTGAGCACAGTGCGGTTGGCCGAGCTTTTCAGCTCCGCTTCGCCGGTGTCGAACAGCACATCGCCCAGGGTCATCACCAGCCCGCGATCGGTCTGGGTCGTGGCCAGGTTGATAATCTGCTCTTCCAGCCACTTGCCCTGTTGCTGCACGCTCAGCAGCTTGGCCTCGCGCAGCGCCAGTTGCAGGCGCTGGCGTTCGAGTTCGAGCTTGGCCGCCTGCTCCTGGTTCAGCGCCTGGTTGGTGTGCTCGCGGGCGATTTCGCTGTAGCGCTGGCTGAGGTAGGCGTAGTGCACCACATCCGAACCGCTGCCCCAGTAGCTGGACAGGCGATCGGCGCGGGCCAGGGACTCACCGGCGCGGATCACGTCCTTGGGCGCGATACGCAGCACGTTGGAGTCTTCCTTGACCTTCTGGAAGTCTTCGCTGGCCTGTTCCAGCGCTGCTTCGCTGCGTTGCCCGGCGCAGCCGTAGAGGCCGGTGCAGGCGATCAGCAGCACGCCACCCAATACTCGAGTCAGACGAATCATTGGGCATCTCCCAACTGCTTGCGCAGGCGAGTGATGCGGGTCTGGACCAGGTTCAGCTGTTCCTGGCTTTTCAGGGTCAGGACGCGCGCCTCGGCCAGGCGCGCATCCAGTTCCGCCTGTTCGGCACGCATGCGCGCGTGCTTGAACGACTCTTCCTGCATGTTGCGTTGGGCGCGGGCGAACTTGTCCTCGGCCAGTTTCATTTCCGGCACATCCTCTGCCGTGGCCCCCACGGCCTTGGCCTGGGCCAGGGTTTGTTCGGTCAGGCGCATTTGTTCATTCGGCGCCGGATCGGCTGCGCAACCCGCCAGAGCCAGGACGGCCAGGGCAGCGAAAAGAGGTCGAATACTCACTAGAAATCCCTACTGTTTGGGGGTACTGACAGGTTGCTGCAACTGTGCCTTCCAACGCTCGAGATTGCGCTGCAGCACGGCTTCCGTCAGACCGGACGCGGGCAATTCTGTCATCTTTTTCGCCAACTGTCCGCGCAACCATGGGTCATTGCAGGCGGAGTTGTGCGAGACGGCCAGGAACAGGCCGGGTTTGTCGGCGGGTTGCTCAAAGGCCAGCAGATCGTTGGCCATGCCCAGCGACTGGGCCAGGGCCATGCCGGCGTAACGTCCGGCCAGTACGTACTCCACCTCCCCCAGCAGCAGTTTCTGGAACGCCTGGGTCAGGTTCGGCATGCGGGTCAGGCTCAATTGGTCCTTGGCGAAGGCCTCGAAGGACGGCGTCAGGCGCGCCCTTTCCGACACTGCGCCGGTATGCCCATGCAGGTCCGACGGCTGGCTGTAGCTCAGCGTCGAGCCCTTGCGGGTCCAGACCAGGAAGTCGTTCTCCAGCAGCGGAGGATGAATGTAGTCCAACGCTTCCAGCTCATTCACCGTCAGCGGTGCGTCGGCCAGCATGTCCATGCGCCCGCTGCGCACTTCATCCAGGGCGGCGGAGCGTTTGCCGGCATACAACAGCTCGACCTTGATCCCCAGCTCCTGCGCCACGTGCTGCAGCAGTTCGGCGCTGGCGCCAATCAGGTGGCTGGGATCCTGCGGGTCGCGCCACAGATACGGTGGGGCATCCGGACTGCCGGTCACCACCAGGCGCTCGCATTTGCCGGCGGCCATCGACGACAACGGCATCAATGTCAGGCCCAGCAGCACTGACAGACCACCCAGGCGGCGCAGATCCATGGCGAAATTCTCCCACTCACATCCCAGACAATAAAAAAGCCCGGCCAAAAGACCGGGCTCTTTATAAGTGAAGCCGCTGGATTAGACCAGCTTCTCCAGCTCAGGTACGGCTTCGAACAAGTCCGCTACCAGGCCGTAGTCGGCCACCTGGAAGATCGGCGCTTCTTCGTCCTTGTTGATCGCAACGATCACCTTGGAGTCTTTCATGCCGGCCAGGTGCTGGATCGCGCCGGAGATACCGACGGCGATGTACAGCTGTGGCGCAACGATCTTGCCGGTCTGGCCGACCTGCATGTCGTTGGGTACGAAACCTGCGTCGACCGCGGCGCGCGAAGCACCCACGGCGGCGCCCAGCTTGTCGGCCAGGGCGTACAGGTGCTTGAAGTTGTCGCCGTTCTGCATGCCGCGGCCGCCGGAAATGACGATCTTGGCAGCGGTCAGTTCAGGACGGTCGGACTTGGCCAGCTCTTCGCCGGCGAAGCTCGATTTGCCGGCATCGTGAGCGGCGGCAACCGCTTCGACAGCGGCCGAACCGCCTTCGGCGGCAACCGGGTCGAAACCGGTGGCACGCACGGTGATAACTTTCACAGCGGCGTTCGATTGCACGGTAGCGATGGCGTTACCGGCATAGATCGGGCGCTTGAAGGTGTCGGCGCTTTCTACCGAGATGATCTCGGAGATCTGGTCGACGTCCAGTTGCGCGGCAACCCGCGGCAGGATGTTTTTACCGTTGGAAGTGGCGGCGGCCAGGATGTGGCTGTAGCCCTTGCCCAGCTCTGCTACCAGAGGGGCAACGTTTTCCGGCAGCTGATGCGCGTAGGCAGCGTTGTCAGCGGACAGGACCTTGCTCACGCCGGCGATTTTCGCCGCGGCGTCAGCCACGGCGCCAGCGCCCTGGCCAGCGACCAGGACGTGGATGTCGCCGCCAATTTTGGCAGCGGCGGCAACGGTGTTCAGGGTGGCCGGGGCCAGCACCTTGTTGTCGTGTTCAGCGATTACCAAGATAGTCATGATCAGATTACCTTCGCTTCGTTTTTCAGTTTCTCGACCAGTTCAGCGACCGACTTGACCTTGATACCCGCGCTGCGTGCAGCCGGCGCTTCGACTTTCAGGGTCTTGTTGGTAGAGGCGGTGGAAACGCCCAAAGCATCAGGAGTCAGCACTTCAAGCGGCTTCTTCTTGGCTTTCATGATGTTTGGCAGGGACGCGTAGCGCGGCTCGTTCAAACGCAGGTCGGTGGTGACGATCGCCGGCAGGCTCAGCGAAACGGTTTGCAGACCGCCGTCGATTTCACGGGTCACGGCAACCTTGTCGCCCGACACTTCGACCTTGGAGGCGAAGGTGCCTTGAGCGTAACCGCTCAGGGCAGCCAGCATCTGGCCGGTCTGGTTGTTGTCGCTGTCGATGGCTTGCTTGCCAAGGATCACCAGTTGAGGCTGTTCCTTGTCGACCACAGCCTTGAGCAGCTTGGCCACGGCCAGCGAGTTCAGTTCATCAGCGGATTCGACGAGGATGGCACGATCGGCACCCAGCGCCAGGGCGGTACGCAGTTGCTCTTGAGCAGTAGCAGGACCGATGGAGACGACGACGATTTCAGTCGCTACGCCTTTTTCTTTCAGGCGTACGGCTTCTTCCACTGCGATTTCGCAGAAAGGGTTCATCGACATCTTGACGTTGGCGAGGTCGACGCCGGAATTGTCCGCCTTGACGCGAACCTTGACGTTGTAATCGACAACGCGTTTGACAGCTACAAGAACCTTCATGGATTCCTCGTTACTCTCCGGTGAAAAGAAAGTCGCCTAGGCGAACCTGGCGGTTGATGCTCATCGGGCACAAGGGCACCTCTAAAAACGCTGGCATTGCCCCTTGGGACAGCAGACAGATGACCCTGCTCACGGGATGATGACCGTTCGTCAGTAGCGACTGGCCGGTCATTCTTTATCGCGGCGTGTAAACTGCGCGTTGCGTCACCTTGTACTGCTTTCGCCCTGTCTTTAGAGGTGCTCTTGAAACCAACAGTCAGCCTACGGCGAGCGCAAAACCGACCGTATCTTGACCGGAACGCCTATTCTGGTCAATACGCCAAAATGGTCTGTCATAAGCCGCGCTTCTTTGATTTACATGGGCTGCAGCAAATTCAAACAAACGTTTGTATTGGACGCTAAGAGTGGTGTAGATATAATGCGCCGCCTAGAGATAAAGGCGGGTCGTTCATTGTCCCCTCCCCTGTTTGGCGGAGAAAACCATCGATGCGACACCCAACCTCCAATTAGAAAAAAACCGTTGAGCCTTGAGTAGGAGATAGCCTAGTGGAACGCGAATACATGGAATTCGACGTGGTCATCGTCGGTGCCGGCCCCGCTGGCTTGTCCGCCGCCTGCCGACTGAAGCAGAAGGCCGCCGAAGCCGGTAAGGAAATCAGCGTCTGCGTGGTCGAGAAAGGCTCCGAAGTCGGTGCTCACATTCTTTCCGGCGCCGTGTTCGAACCGCGCGCCCTGAACGAGTTGTTCCCGGACTGGAAGGAACTCGGCGCCCCGCTGAACACCCCGGTCAAGCGCGATGACATCTATGTCCTGAAAAACGCCGACAGCGCGACCAAAGTTCCTGACTTCTTTGTGCCCAAGACCATGCACAACGAAGGCAACTACATCATCTCCCTGGGCAACCTGTGCCGCTGGCTGGCCCAGCAGGCCGAAAACCTGGGCGTGGAAATCTACCCGGGCTTCGCCGCCCAGGAAGCACTGTTCGACGAGAACGGCGTGGTCCGCGGGATCATCACTGGCGACCTGGGTGTCGACCGCGAAGGCAATCCGAAGGAAGGCCTGTACACCCCCGGCATGGAATTGCGTGGCAAGTACACTCTGTTCGCCGAAGGCTGCCGTGGCCATATCGGCAAGCAACTGATCAAGCGCTTCAACCTGGACAGCGACGCCGACGCCCAGCACTACGGCATCGGCCTCAAGGAGATCTGGGAAGTCGACCCGGCCAAGCATCAGCCAGGCCTGGTGGTCCACACCGCTGGCTGGCCGCTGGACATCATGGGCACCGAGAACACCGGCGGCTCCTTCCTTTATCACCTGGAAAACAACCAGGTGGTGGTCGGCCTGATCGTCGACCTGTCCTACAGCAACACCTACCTGTCGCCGTTCGACGAATTCCAGCGCCTCAAGCATCACCCGGTGTTCAAGCAGTACCTGGAAGGCGGCAAGCGCGTCAGCTACGGCGCGCGGGCCATCTGCAAAGGCGGCCTGAACTCGCTGCCGAAGATGGTGTTCAAGGGCGGCGCGCTGATCGGTTGCGACCTGGGCACCCTGAACTTCGCCAAGATCAAGGGCAGCCACACCGCCATGAAGTCCGGCATGCTCGCCGCTGACGCCGTGGCCGATGCGCTGTTCGCCGGTTCCGAAGGCGCCGACGAGCTGAACACCTATGTAGAAGCGTTCAAGTCCAGCTGGCTGTACGAAGAACTGTTCGCCAGCCGCAACTTCGGCCCGGCGATCCACAAGTACGGCGCCATCGTCGGCGGCGGTTTCAACTGGGTCGACCAGAACATCTTCGGCGGCAAGCTGCCGTTCACCCTGCACGACACCAAGCCGGACTACGCCTGCCTGAAGCTGGCGGCGGACTGCAAGAAGATCGACTACCCGAAACCGGACGGCAAGCTCAGCTTCGACAAACTCAGCTCGGTGTTCATCTCGGGTACCAACCATGAAGAAGAACAGCCTTGCCACCTGAAGCTGACCGATCCGAGCATCCCGATCGGCAAGAACCTGCCGCTGTACGATGAGCCTGCTCAACGCTACTGCCCGGCCGGGGTGTATGAAGTGATCACCAAGGAAGACGGCAAGAAGCGCTTCCAGATCAACGCGCAAAACTGCGTGCACTGCAAGACCTGCGACATCAAGGACCCGGCGCAGAACATCACCTGGGTCGCGCCGGAAGGCGCGGGCGGCCCGACTTACCCGAACATGTAAGGCGTACGCTTGAAGAAAAAAGGCTCCCGAATGGGGGCCTTTTTTATTGCCCGCGCCACTGCCTCGCTTCTGCAGGAGCACAGCTTGCGTGCGATGAAATCACTGCGGTGCGTCTGTCAGACCGCGTCGCCATTCATCGCGGGCAAGCCTCGCTCCTACAGAAGAGTGTCGCTCCATCCATCAGGCTGCTCGCTCATCCCCCGGATTGCGCTCGAAGTAGCGCTTGTACTCGCGGCTGAACTGCGAGGTGCTCTGGTAACCCACCCGATGCGCCACCTGGGCCACGCCCAGGCCCTCCCCCAGCAGCAACTGCTGCGCCTTGAGCAAGCGCAGGCGCTTGAGGTACTGCACCGGCGACAGCAGCGTGCTGCGCTTGAAGTGTTCATGGAAAGTCGAGGCGCTCATGTTCGCGCAACGGGCCAGGGTCTCGACGTTCAGTGGCTCGGTGTAATGCTCGTGCAAGTGATTGAGCGAGGCGGAAATCCGCGCGAACTGCCCGTGCTGCTCCACCAGCGCGCGCAGCACATCGGCCTGTGGCCCGCGCAAGACGGTGAACATCAACTCGCGCAAACGCGCCTGGCCCATGACCTTGCACTCCAGAGGATCGTGCAGGCAGCGCAGCAGGCGCTCCACGCAACCGCGCATGGTGTCGTCGAGCACCACCGAGGTCATGGACTCCGGGGTCTGCGCCTGGGCACTGCGCCCAGCGGCAACGCCCATCGCCAGCACCAGTTCGCCCAACAACGCCCGGTCGAGGGCGATGGACACCCCGAGCAACGGCGCATTGGGCATGGCGAAAGTCTCGCACTCGAAAGGCACCGACAACGCCTGGATCAGGTAATGCCCGGCGCCGTACTCCAGGGTCCGCGGGCCCAGGTACGCCAGTTTGCTGCCCTGGACGATGATCATCAGGCTCGGCTCATAGATCTGCGGGCCGCGGGCCACATCGCAACTGGCCCGCAGCACCATGACCCCGGGCAGCTCCGTGGGAACGAAACCATCGCGGGTCGCAAGGGGCTGGATCAGGGACACTAGGGTGGCGTTGGCATCGAGATGACGGGTCAACAACATGGGGAAAACTTCACGGAAAAAGGGATGAAAACATCATCGCAGGTCTGAACGCCAATGCCGCGCGCAAATGGCCGATGGCGGAGGAATAGGCATGACATGGCGAGGAATCGCCATGTTCGCGCCAGGCAGCGGCGCCGAGAATGGCCCGCCTCACCTGTCAGTGCTTTTGCGAGGTTCATCATGTACACAGCCATCGGTTACGCCGCCCAGTCCGCCACCACGCCCCTCGCCCCCATGAGCTTTCAGCGACGCAGCCCGCGCCCCGACGACGTGGCCATCGAGATTCTCTACTGCGGCGTCTGCCACTCCGATATCCACCAGGCCCGCAATGAATGGGGCATCGCCGTGTACCCGTTGATGCCGGGCCACGAGATCGTCGGCAAGGTCACCGCGGTCGGTGCCCAAGTGACCAGACACAAGGTCGGCGACCTGGTCGGCGTCGGCTGCATGGTCGACTCCTGCCGACATTGCGAAGCCTGCGCCGCCAACCTGGAGCAATACTGCCTGGAAGGCCCGACCATGACCTACGCCACCCCGGACCGGGTCGACGGCAGCAACACCATGGGCGGGTACTCCGACAGCATCGTGGTCAGCGAGCACTTTGTCGTGCGCATCCCCGAGAAACTCGACCTGGCCAGCGCCGCGCCGATCCTCTGCGCGGGCATCACCACCTACTCGCCGCTCAAGCATTACGGGGTGAAGGCCGGCGATAAGGTAGGCATTCTCGGCATGGGCGGCCTGGGCCACATGGGCATCAAGTTCGCCAAGGCCCTGGGCGCAGAAGTGACCCTGTTCACCCGCTCGGCGAGCAAGGCCGAGGAAGGTCGTCGCCAGGGCGCCGATCATGTGATCGTCTCCACCGATGCCGAGCAGATGAAAGCCGCGGCCGGCCGCTTCGACTTCCTGCTGGACACCATCCCAGTGCAACACGACCTCAACCCCTACCTGGATACCCTGCGTTTTGACGGCGTACACATCCTGGTCGGCCTGATCGAACCGGTGGACCCGCCCGTGCACGCGGCCAAGCTGGTGCTGGGCCGTCGCGTGCTGGCCGGCTCGCTGATCGGCGGCATTGCCGAAACCCAGGAAGTGCTGGATTTCTGCGCCGAGCACAACATCACCTGCGACATCGAAATGCTCGACATCCGCCAGATCAACGAGGCTTACGCGCGGATGATCGCCGGCGATGTGAAATACCGCTTCGTCATCGACATGGCGACCCTCAAGCAATAAACCGCATGTTGTAGGAGCGAGGCTTGCCCGCGATGGCGATGGACCTGGAAAAATCCCATCGCGGGCAAGCTCCGCGCCTACAGAAGCCTGAGTCAGCCGCCGAGCTCGGCAGAGATGCCGGCCGCGGCCTGCTTGATCACCGGGATCAGCTCGGCCATCTTCTCCAGCGGCATGTACGGCACGGTGCTGGCGATACTGATGCCGGCGACGATCTTGCCGCTGGCATCACGGATCGGCGCCGCCACGCAACGGATCGACGGTTCGTTGTCCTCCAGGTCGAAGGCATAACCGCCCGCCACATATTCCTGCATGCGCTGCTGGAACTGCTCCCAGGTCGGCTCTTCATGCTGCGGCCAAAGCGCATTCCTGCCGCCCGCCGGCAGGCTCACTTCATATAAACGCTGCCACTCCTGCGGCGAGCTATCGAGCAGCAGCGCCTTGCCGATCCCAGTGCGCGCCAGCGGCATACGATGGCCGACCCGCGAACGCATTTCCGGGCCGTTGCGCCCCGGGTTCTTGTGCAGGTACAGCACATCGTCGTCTTCGCGGATCGCCAGGTGAATGGTGTCGCCGGTCAACGCCGACAGCTCGTCGAGGAATGGCCTGGCCAGGGTCACCAGCGGCAAGGCTTCGCGGGCCTGGAAACCCAGCTCGATCAGCTTCGGTCCCAGCAGGTAGCCGACCTGCGGCACCACCCTCAGGTAACGCTCGTCCACCAGGCAACTGGCCAGGCGATGGGTGGTGCTGCGGGTGGTACCGATCAGCCGGGCGATTTCCTTGAGGTCGCGGGCACCGCTGGCCACGGCCTGCACCACCGCCAGGCCACGGAGCAATGTCTGGGTACCGGTGGGGGCGGCGTCCTTGGCGGTCTTTGCTGCGTCGTCCTGCATATCCAGCCTTTTGAAGGTGAGAACGGGCGGCATTATGGTCGCCCGCCCCCCGCCACTACAACTCGATACGCTCGACCTTGCCCACCAGCAGCACATAGGACAAGGCCCCCGCCAGCGCCAGCACGGCAATGTAGGTAATGGCCGGGGCGAAGGAGTCGCCGCTGGCCAGGAAGCCGATGACGATCGGCGTGGCAATCGCCGACAGGTTGCCGATGAAGTTGAATACCCCGCCGGTCAGCCCCAGCAACCGCGCCGGCGCCAGGGTCGAGACCAGCGACCAGGTGATCGAAGCCAGGCCATTGCCGAAGAACGCCAGCGCCAGGAAGGCGATCACCAGCGGCGTCGACTCGACGAAGTTGGCGCCGATGATCGAGGTGGAAATCAGCAGCCCGCCAATGATCGGCAGCTTGCGGGCAAAACCCACCGAGGCGCCACGCCGGATCAGCCAGTCGGAGAAGAACCCGGAACACAGCACACCGACAAAGGCCGCGAGGAACGGCAGCGACGCCAGCAGGCCGGACTTGATGAAATCCATGCCGCGGTACTTCACCAGGTAAGTGGGGAACCAGGTGAGGAAAAACCACAGGGTCGAATTAAGACAGAACTGCCCCAGATAGATGCCCCACAGCTTGCGCTTGCTCAGGACAATCCCCAGGTCCGTCCAACTGAAACGCGCCTTGCGCTTGGCCGTCTCGCGCTGGATATCCACCAGGCCGCCGCCCTGGCGGATCAGGTCGATTTCCGCCGGGTTGGCGCCCTTGAAATCCCGTGGTTCGCGATACACCGCGTACCAGATCGCCGCCCACAGAATGCCCACCGCGCCGGTGACGACAAACACCATCTGCCAGCCAAAGGCATGCTGCAGCCAGGCCAGCACCGGGGTCAGAAAGGCCAGCCCGACAAATTGCCCGGAGGTGTAAAAGCCGATGGCCGTGGCGCGCTCGCGCTCGGGAAACCAGGTGGTCACCACCCGGCTGTTGATCGGATAGGCCGGCGCCTCCAGCGCGCCCACCGCCATGCGCAGGACGAACAGGGCGATAAAGCTGGCGGCGAAACCGAGCATCACCGTCGCCAACGACCACAGCAGCAGCGCCGCGGTGTAGAGAATGCGTGGCGGCACCCGGTCCACCAGCCAGCCACCGGGGATCTGCATGGCGGCGTAGGTCCAGCCGAAGGCCGAGAAAATCAGCCCGACGTGGATCGGGTCGATGCCCAGGTCGCTGGTCAGCGCCGGCGCGGCGATCGACAGGTTGCTGCGGTCCAGGTAGTTGATCACCACCGTGATGAACAACAGCAGCATGATGAAAAAACGCTTGCGGCTCGGCGCGACCAGCGACGCCTGCCCGGTGAAGGTTTCCGGTTGCATGGGAATGCCTCTTCTTATGGTTATTGAGGGCAATGTTTATCTGTACCTGTAGGCGCGAGCTTGCTCGTGATGGCGTCAGTTGCTTCACAGCGATAAGAAGTCAGACCCTGTCGTCTGCATCGCGAGCGAGCTTGCTCCTACAAGCAGTGAATCAACTCACCATTCGGCGAAGCTGCCGTCGGCGTGGCGCCAGATCGGGTTGCGCCAGCGGTGGCCGATGGCCGCGCGCTCGATGACGTATTCCTCGTTGATCTCGATGCCCAGGCCCGGACCGTTGGGGATCTTCACCATGCCTTGCTGGTAGTCGAAGACGCGCGGATCCTTGACGTAATCCAGCAGGTCGTTGCTTTCGTTGTAATGGATGCCCAGGCTCTGCTCCTGGATGAAGGCGTTGTAGCAGGCCGCGTCCAGTTGCAGGCAGGCGGCCAGGGCGATCGGCCCCAGCGGGCAATGCAGGGCCAGGGCCACGTCGTAGGCTTCGGCCATGTTGGCGATCTTGCGGGTCTCGGTGATGCCGCCGGCATGGGAAGCATCCGGCTGGATGATGTCGACGTAGCCTTCGCTGAGCACCCGCTTGAAATCCCAGCGCGAGAACAGCCGCTCGCCCAGGGCGATCGGCGTGTTGGTCAGCGACGCCAGTTCCTTGAGGGCCTCGTAGTTTTCGCTGAGCACCGGTTCCTCGATAAACATCAGCTTGTAGGGATCGAGTTCCTTCATCAGCACCTTGGCCATGGGCTTGTGCACCCGGCCATGGAAGTCGACGCCGATCCCGACGTTGGGGCCGACTGCGTCACGCACCGCGGCCACGTTGGCCAGGGCCAGGTCGACCTTGTCGAAGGTGTCGAGGAACTGCAGCTCCTCGGTGCCGTTCATCTTCACCGCGGTAAAACCACGCGCCACCGCCTCTTTGGCGGCGCGCGCGGTATCGGCCGGACGGTCGCCGCCGATCCACGAATAGACGCGGATCTTGTCCCGCACCTGGCCGCCCAGCAGGTCGCTGACCGACACGCCCAGGGCCTTGCCCTTGATGTCCCACAGCGCCTGGTCGATACCGGCCAGGGCACTCATGTGGATCGCGCCGCCGCGGTAGAAGCCGCCGCGGTAGAGCACGGTCCAGATGTCCTCGATATTGCGCGGGTCCTTGCCGATCAGGTAATCGGCCAGCTCGTCCACGGCGGCGGCCACCGTGTGCGCCCGCCCTTCGACCACGGGCTCGCCCCAGCCGGTGACGCCCTCGTCGGTCTCGACCTTGAGAAAGCACCAACGCGGCGGAACGATAAAGGTGGTCAGTTTGGTGATTTTCATCTTCTTGTCTCTCTTGTCGGATGCAGCGCCGATGGCGCAGAAAAAGTCTTAAGCCAGGGCGTTCCAGGCGGCGACATAGGCCTTGGCGCGAGTCGCCACCTCAACCGCGCTCATCCCCGGCTTGAACAACCCGGAACCGAGGCCGAAGCCCTTGACCCCGGCGTCGACGAACACCTGCATGTTGTCCGGGGTGATCCCGCCCACCGGCAGCAGCACGGTGCCGGCCGGCAATACCGCGAGCCAGGCCTTGACCACCGCCGGGCCCATCTGCTCGGCGGGGAACAGCTTGAGCACGTCGGCGCCTTCGGCCAGCGCGGCAAAGGCCTCGGTCGGCGTGGCCACGCCGGGGGACAGATACAGGCCGGCAGCCTTGGCCGCGCGCAGCACCTTGGGGTCGCTGTGGGGCATGACGATCACCTGGCCGCCCGCGGCCTTGACCTGCTCGACCTGCTCCGGGGTCAACACCGTGCCGGCGCCGATCAGGCAATCGGCGGGCAAGGCGTCGCGCAGGATGCGGATGCTGTCGAAGGGCTGTGGAGAATTGAGCGGCACCTCGATAACCCGAAACCCCGCCTGATACAGCACCTCGCCGATGGCCGCCGCTTCTTGCGGACGCAGCCCCCGGAGAATGGCGATCAGGCCGTTGTGTGCCAGTGCTTGCTTGAGCATGTCGGACCTCTTTTCAAGGGTGAGCGCAAGGGACGCGCGCCAGCAGCCCGGCCGCTTCAGCCAGGTGCCATAAACCGCGTTCGGTGGCCTGTTCGGCCAGGATTGCCCGGGGAAAACCGCAGGCGGACAAGGCCCGGCTGTAACGGGCACAAAGCTGGGCATTGCCGATCAGCACGATCGACGGCAATTGCTCGCTGTGGCGGCGGCGCCGCTGCACGGCGGCCAGTGCGCAAAGTTCGTGGCCGATCAGCAGGCCCGACAGATAGTCCGGCTGGGCGCGGCCGCTGAGTTCACCGGTCAACCCCAGGCTGCGGGCGCTGAACAGGGTCGACAGCGGGCCGATCTCGCCCTCGACGGACAAGGCCACCTGCACGCCGCGGTCGAAGGCCTCGGTGTCGAACGCCGCGCCACGCTCCTGGGTGCGGCCGAGAATGCTGTGTTGACTGAGCACGGCGAACAGCTCGCCGGTCATGAAGGTGTCGAAATGGACGATGCAACCCTCGGCCACCTGCACCCATTTGGAATGACTGCCGGGCAGGCCGATCAGCACGTCGTCCCCTGCCCCGCCCGCCAGTTGCGGCAGCACACCCAGCACCTGGGTTTCTTCGCCCCGCATCACGTTCGGCAAGCGCGAACGCTGGATCACCCCCGGCACGATATGCACATCGACACCGCGCTGGCTGCGCAAGGTCACCAGGGCCTGTCCGAGCTGGGCGACATCCGCCGGGGTCTCGCAGTAACTGGCCTCGCGCCAGCCCTGGGCGCTGCCGACCATGCCGCAGGCAATCACCGGTAGCCCCGGCTGCGCGTCGAGCCAGTCGCCGCAGGCGTCGTCGAAGGCCAGTTCAAAACCGTCGTCGCAGTGCTGGCCGGCAATCATCCGCGCCCCTTTCGGCAACTGCATGATCCCCGAGGTCAACGCGCGCTGCTCCAGCACCTGGCCGCCTGCTGCGAGTTTGTAAGCACGAAGGGAGGTGGTTCCCCAATCGAGCGCGATCAATTGCGCCTGCATCGCTTCACCTGTGAGTTGTTTTTGGCAGTGAGTGCGTAAGAGCTGATGGCGGCGACTATAAACCCGACTCAAATAAAATCTCAATATATAAATATCACGCCCATATTATGGGATTTATTGATTTACATGAGAACAGGCTGCTGCTGCCTGGTTTTCATGGAAGCAGGCAGGCATCGACCTCCTGGTCCCACAAGGGAACAGGAACCGGCAACGAGTGAGATCGGTTTGTGAGCCTGGGCAGTGAAGGCGGGCCTAAGCCCGAAGAAAAACGCCGGCCGCCCCGAGTACACAGGGCGGTCTTGACAGCGAGGGGTCTGGAAAGGAATCGCGAGCAACCGGATAGCGAGCGGCTGCCCCTACAGCGTTGACGATGGACTCAGCCCTGGGCGAACGCGCGCAGCACATCGCCATCCATGCGGTACCTCACCCACTCTTCCTGGGGCTGGGCGCCCAGGGATTTGTAGAACTGGATCGCCGGTTCGTTCCACTCCAGCACGCTCCACTCGAAGCGCCCGCAACCGTTGTCGCAGGCGATCCGCGCCAAGTGCCGCAGCAGCTGTTTGCCAGCGCCGCCGCCACGTTGTGCCGGGGTGATGTAGAGGTCTTCCAGGTACAGGCAGTTGCTGCCCAGCCAGGTGGAATAGCTGAAGAAAAACACCGCGAAACCGATCGGCACCCCATCGCGCAGGCAGATCAGGCCGTGGGCCGTGGCGCCCTCGCTGAACAGGCTGCGCTCGATGTCGGCGACGCTGGCGATGACCTCATGGCGAGCGCGTTCGTAATCGGCCAACTCCCTGATGAAGGCAAGGATTTGCGGTGCATCGCTGGGCACGGCTGGGCGGATTTCGACGGACATCGGCGGGTCTCGGTTGGAAGGCAGGCGGCCATATTAGATCGACAGGGGAAGGACATGCACGGGTATTTCACAGGGATATGCCTGGAGGTCGTGGCGGGTGATTGTCCATGTCGGAATTGCCGATTCCCGCGACCAGCGCCGCAGACTGACCGACCGGCCAGCCAACAAAGGACGCAGGTATGAGCGCCATGGGCCTTATCGCCGCCTTCGACAGCGGCTACAGTGGCGCGTTATTGACCCGCTGATGGCTCCCTCCTGATGACCGCCCACGCTTTTGCTCCCCTGCCCGATCTCGCCAATACCCTGCTGCCCCACGCCTTGGAGCCTGTCGACGACGGCGCCCACGACCTGTCGCACCTGCAGCGGGTGTGGGCCAATGTGCGGCGCATCGCCAAGGAAGACGGCGGCGATTTGCAGGTGCTGCTGGCCGCTACCCTGCTGCACGACTGCGTCGCCGTGGAAAAGAGCTCACCGCTGCGCGCCCAGGCCTCACGCCTGTCGGCGGAAAAGGCCGCGGCCTTGCTGCATCAACTGGGCTGGCCCGAAGCGAAGATCGCCGCGGTGGCCCACGCCATCGAAGCCCACAGTTTTTCCGCCGCCATCCAGGCCGAAACCCTGGAGGCGAAGATCCTGCAGGACGCCGACCGTCTCGACGCCCTCGGCGCTCTCGGCGTGGCCCGCACCTTCTATGTCGGCGGCCGGTTGAACCGAGCCTTCTACGATCCCCACGACCCGCACGCCGAGCACCGCGGCTACGACGACCTGAACTTCACCCTCGACCACTTCCACACCAAGCTGCTGCACCTGGCCGAGGGCTTTCAGACCGTGACCGGCGCGCGCCTGGCGCAGGTGCGGCATGCCCGCCTGAAGCGCTTCATGGACGAGTTCATCGACGAGATCGGCGGCTGACTGACTCCGCCGTGGGCTAACCCTGAAGCCCGCAAGATCACACCTAACGCGACAGCCGCCCATGGTAGAACGGCGCCTCATGAGTCCAACAAGAAACGAGGCCTGTGCATATCCAGCGCTACCCCAACCACCCATGGTTCCAGCCAGGCCGTTCGGACTGTTCTGCGTCGCCAGCTAGTTGATCTTCTCCGGGCACCTGTCGGACCTGCTCGGTGCCGCGCGCTCGATTGCCCTGTTCGGTGGCCTGCTGGTGGTCGCCAGCCTGGGCTTTGCCCTGACGCCGGGCTTCGGCGATGCCCTACTGAACTGGCTGATCAGCGTCGGGCGCCTGGTCTGGCGCGGGCTGAAACCCGACAGGGTGGCGCAGAAGGCCTGAACCGTTCGTCGTTCATCAGGCACCAATCAAAATCACCGGCAGCCCAAGATCAGGTAGCGACTCTAAAAACGAATGGAGGCGACATCATGATCAAATCCAGGCTGACGCTCCTCGCCCTCGCCGGGCTGCTGTCCTCGGCGGCCTTCGCCGGCGCCAGCGGCCCCACCGATCCGGTGGAACGGCCAAAGTCCCCGGCCACCCAAGGCTCGCCGAGCATCAATATCAACCCGCCGCAGGTGGACGAAAGCACCCTGCCCCCTGCCACGGGTACCGATCCGCGCATCCAGGGCAACGACACCGGCCGCGCCGGCACCCTGGACACCAACCCGCCGGACAGCAAGCCGAAAACCACCACCGGCGGCACAGGCTCCGAAGGCCACGGCACCGACCAATGAACCAGGCACGCACCCTTCCCCCACACAGAGGTCCGCATGAACGTCGACAAAGAGCTGGAAAAAGAAGTGCTCACCCGCTTGCTACACGCCCACCCCAACGGCCTGGGCAAGGAGGTGCTGGATAACTATCGCGGCGAAAGAATCGTGGCCAGTACCCTGGCAATGTTGCAGGAACGCGGCTTGATCAAGGAGGGCCATGTCACCCTCAACCCGGCGGGCGAACATGCCCTGAACCTGCCGATCAAGCTGACCGCTTCCGGAGTGGAAGCGGCCCGCAAGCTGGACGCCTGATCGAAGGCCCGGGCGTTCGTTTGCGCCCACCGGCACCCGCGTCGCGACGCGGGTGCCGCCAGCGCCGACTCAGCAGGTCGGATGGTTGAAGCGATTGATCATGTTGCCGTAGGTGCGGTTGTAGCGGTTGGCCGAGCGAACGATGCTCGAGCTCTGCATATGCGCCGGCAGGTTCTTCATCGCGCCTTCGGGCGCGCGCTTGTAAACCCCGTCCTTGACGTCGCGGATGATCGAACGCGACTGGCCGATGAACTCATTGATTTCCAGCATGCCGCCACCGCACGACTTGCCGCTCTGTGCCGCCTGGGCGCTGACCTTGCCATTCCAGCCCGCCGCCGCGTCGGCCACCAGTGCCAGGGACTTCTCGAAGGCTGCCAGGGCCTGCGGATCGTTCGGTTCGGCGAACAGCGTCTCGGCATCGGCGGTGTTGAGTTTGCCGTAGTAGATCAACCCGGCCCGGTAGTAGGCCGCGGTGTCTTTCGGCGCCTCATCGAAGGCTTGCTTGGTCAGCGCCAGGTCACGCGCGCCAAGGCCGGCGTAGAAGCCCTGCTCCTTTTCGCTGACCGCGGTCAGGGCGGCCAGATAGGCTTGGCTCTGGCGACGGGCCAGCTCGCCGTTGTCGCTCAGGTAGCCCTTGGAAGTGGCGTAGTTCTGCAGCTCATGACTCAACGGCGAGAGGGTTTTCAGGGCCGCGGAAAAGGCCTGGGCCGCCTGATCCACTTCCGGGATTGGCGTATCGATGGCCAGGGCGCCATCCAGGGCCCGGCTCAGGCGATCGATGAGGATATCGTTGCCGATGCTGAAGGCGGTGATCGGCGCCTTGCCCGCCAGGGCCGGCACCTCGTACTGCTGGTAACGCTGGAGGAACGTCTGGAAGGATTCGCTGATGCTGTTCGCCGCACCGACGTACTGGTTGTATTTGTCGATTTCCTGCTGCCGGGTATCGACCTGTGCCGCGGACTGGCTGACCTTTTCAGTCTTGTCGCCACAACCGGCCAGCAGCACGCTGCCGCCCAACAGGGCCGCAGCCAAAAACATCCGGGTATTCATTGGTTCATTCCTTTAAAAACAGGCCACGACCACACCGCACGGCAGCGGCAGACCGGTGACGGGGTTGGATTTGCGCAACAGGGGATTGATAGCGGGCGTACTGTGTCGATCAGCCGCCCCTGATCTGGGGCGTAAGAATCATCCATGAGCATCTCGCGAAAAGGCCTGACAACTCGTCAGACTCATCCATTTCCGGGGCAGGCATTGTGCGAGACTTCCCCCGCCCTGGCAAACCTCGGGGCACCCTGGCCTGCCGCTTTTGTGCGCAATGCCGTGTTTCTGTGATAGCGATCACACCCTTCTGGCACTGGCGTCGAGAGCCCCATTCGTCGATTCCCGGGCACTTATCGGCCTTTCTCCCGCCCCAACTTCAGGTACCCATTGCCAAAGGAGAGCCCTCATGCCTCGTGGAAGCAAAGCCAAATACACCGCCGAACAGAAGCGCAAGGCCGCGCATATCGAAGCCGGCTACGAAGCCAAGGGCGTGCCCAAGGACGAGGCCGAAGCGCGCGCCTGGGCCACGGTGAACAAGCAGTCCGGTGGAGGGGAACGGGCTGGCGGTTCCGGGCAACGCACACCGGCCTCGGAAAAGGCCGCTGCGCGCCACTCCTTGGCCAAGCGTGCCGTCGCCAGCCGTGAGGGGCACGCCCGTAACAGCCAGGCTTCGCTGAGTACCCAGACGAAAGACAGCCTGTTGAAGGAAGCCCGGGTGAAGAACATCCGCGGCCGCTCGACCATGAGCAAGCAGGAATTGATCGACGCATTGCGCAAGGCGGGATAAACCGCGATCGCGAGCAGTGCTCCCTGTAGGAGCGAGCTTGCTCGCGATCCCCTCACTCCGTCAGAAAGTGTCAGGCGTGGACGCCATCCCCATCGATCAGCGCATCCACCTCCGCCGTACCCGGCGCAGTGGCCGGCCCCCAGCGAGTCACCGCCAGGGCCGCCGCGGCGTTGGCACGACGCGCCGCCCGCAACGGCTCCAGCCCCTGCGCCAGGGCCGCGACGAAGACTCCGGCATGGGCATCGCCAGCGCCGTTGCTGTCCACCGCCTGGACCTTGAAGCCCGGTACATGGGCACTGTGGCCATGCTGGCTGACCCAGCAGCCTTGCGGGCCGTCCCTGACCACCAGCAACACCTCCTGTGGCAGCCCCTCATGCAGGCGTTGCAGGGCTGCGGCGATCGTCGAGGTCCCGGTGAAGCGCAAGGCCTCGACGCTGTTGCTGGTCCAGAGATCGATACGCGGCAGCAGCCGGCGCATCGCCACGGAGTCCGGCGAATCCACCAACGGGCCCGGATCGAACACCAGCCGGATCGCCCGTGGCAAGGCCAGCAGCCAGTCCAGCAAAGCCTCGGCCTTGCCGGCATGCAGCAGGCTGTAGCCGCTGACATAGACAAAGTCGTCGGCCTGCACCGCGACACCGGCCAGGTCCTGGGCCGACAGTTGGCCTTCCGCCCCGATGTAGGAAATGAAGCTGCGTTCGGCCGTGGCTTCGGTCAGCGCCACGCACAGGCCAGTGTCCTCGGTGCGGCTGGCCTCGAGAGTGACCTGGATGCCCTCGGCACGCATCGCCTCCCGCGCCAGCTCCCCAAAGCGGCCGTTGCCGTGCCGACCCAGGTACAGCACCGGCAAGCCGTTTCGCTGGGCGGCAGCCATCACGTTGAAGCCGCCACCAGCCTCGAAACTGGCGGACTGTGCCAGCACATCGCCGCCGGAGCTCGGCAGGCGCTCCACGGACATCACCAGATCGACGATGACCTGGCCGGTGTGCAGCATTCTAGGCATTGGCATTCTCGACAAAAGCGCCGCGGCGATCCCTGGCCCCGCCCAGCACGGCATACACGCCGCCGGCTACCAGGAAGGTGACGATCCAGCCCAGGCCGTTATGGCCCAGCCAGGAATCGGCCAGCGGCCCGGCGAACCAGACGTTCTCGGCGTTGGTGCCGATGGTGGTGAAGCTGAAACCCAGCACTATGGCCAGTGCCCAGGCACCGAAGGCCCGCCATTCGACACCGCCGCGATACCAGTAGGCGCTGCTCGCGCTGACGTCCAGCAGGTCCTTGGGGCTGTAGTAGTGACGGTGGATCAGGTCGACCACGAAGATCCCGACCCAGGCGGTGAGAGGCACCGCCAGCAAGGAAATGAAGGTAATGAACGGCCCATAGAAACTCTCGGCGATCAGCATGAAGTAGATGGAGCCGGCGAAGATCGCCACGATGTCCACCACCACCGCGTACACCCGCTTGACCTTGAGCCCCAGGGTCAGGGTGGTCAGGCCGGCCGAGTACACCGACAGGTTGTTCGACAGCAGCAGGCCGCCGAAAGCAGTGATCAGGTACGGCACCGCCATCCAGGTCGGCAGCATGTCGCGAATCGCCACGATCGGGTCGGTGGCCGAGGCCAGGTCATCGTTGCCCACCGACAGCAGGCCACCGAGGGTAATCAGCAGTACCAATGGAATGCCGGCGCCGAAGGCCGCCGATGCCACCAGGCGCGAGGCCTTGACGCTGCTGTGCTGGTAACGCGACATGTCGGCACCGGTATTGGCCCAGCCGATACCGGTGCCCGCGGCCATGGTGCCGATACCGATGATCATCGCGCTCAACGGCGCCGGGGTGGCGTTGAACACCGCGCTCCAGTCGATGGTGGCGCAGAGGAAGCCGCCCACCAGCAGGTTCAGCGCGCCGAACACATAGGTGGCCCACTTCTGGATCACCAGCAGGGTCGCGTGGCCCAGACCGGAGACGGCCAGGGTCAGCAGCACGAAAATGCCGATGAACAGCAGAGTCAGCAGCGGCGCACTCTTGGCTTCCACCGGCGAGCCGAACAGGATCGAACACAGCGACAACAGGACGAAGGCGGCGGTAGTGGTGTTGACGGTTTCCCAGCCCACCCGCGACATCAGCGACACCAGGGTCGGGCCGATATTGCCGCGCACGCCGAAGATCGCCCGCGACAGCGTCAGGCTCGGCGCCCGCCCGCGACGCCCGGCGATGGAGATGATTCCCACCACCGCGAACGAACCGGCGGCACCGAGGATGGCGACAATGATCGCCTGCCAGATCGACAGGCCACGAAAGGCCACCAGGGTCGCCCCCAGCGGCAAGCCAAGGATGCTGATATTGGCGGCGAACCAGACCCAGAACAGTTGCAGCGGATGACCGTTGCACTCGCCTTCCGGCACCGGCTCGATGCCGCGGGTTTCCAGCTGCCCGGCGCTTTGCCCGGGGTTCGATGCACTCATGAAAACACTCCTGTTGCCTTTATTGTGATTGTCGGCAATTTCGGAAGTCGATCAGACGTCCCGGCATTCCTAGCCGTATTCCTGCTATCCATGGCAAATAGGCCTCAGCGACGGCTCGCGCACAGGGGGTGGGAGCCTTGGTCATGCAGCCTCGCGGCCCTTAACGCAGGGCCAGCAGCCCCTGCACCAGCGGTTCGAGATCCAGGTCGTTGACCTGCTTGATTTGCTCGATCAAGGCGGCCGGCCAGCACTCCATCCCCTGGCAGGCACCGAGCATCGCGCCGAGGATGGCGGCAATGGTATCGGTGTCGCCCCCCAGGCTGGCGGCCATGCACAGCGCTTCGAACGCCTGCAGTTCGCCGATGGCCACCTGATGCGCCAGGGCGAAGGAGACCACCACCGATTCCTGGGAAGCGACGGAAGTACCGATCAGGTCGTACAGCAAATCGGCCAGTAGCGCCTTATCGTTTTCGACACTCAGGCTGCGCGCCCAACTGATGCGGGTGGCGATACGCCCGCCGGCCACCCAGTGGCCATGCCGCTCCGCCTCCTGGGCGATCTGCACGCCGACCTGCAAGGCATCGCCCAGCGGCACGCCATTGATCCCGGCGGATACCACCGCCGCCACCGCCGCCGCGCTGGAGATACCCAGGGTGGTGTTATGGGTGACCTGGCAAGCCTCCACCACCGCGCGGATAAAGACCTGGGCATCGTCGACATTCGCCGCGATACCCACCGGGGTGATACGCATCGCCGCGCCGTTGGTGGTGCCGTAGCGCCCGGATTCTTCCGCGGTATGCCCGGCGAGGATCATTTCGATGGCGCGTTTGGTCGAAGGGCCCAGGAGGTCCTGGGAACCCTTGGCCTGCATCGCCGCTTCCCACTCGATCAGGCTGTGGGCCAACGCTGCCGGTTCGATCCGGCCCTTGCCCGCCACCAGCAGATCGCCGACCAGGATCGCCTGCTCGGTGTCGTCGGTGATCGAGCCCTTGGGCATGTTGGCGGCAATCGGTTGATCGGGACCGGCGTCTTCCAGGCTGTGGATGGCACCGAAACGCTGCTTGATCTGCTGCCGGCTCAAGGATTGGGTCGGCATGCCCAGGGCATCACCCAGGGCCAACCCGTAAAAGGCGCCCAGAGCGCGATCCAGCGGGATCATTTCTGCGCTCCGAATTCCAGGTGCATGCGAAAGTGCAGCGGGTCGAGAAAACTTTCCACCTGTTCCATGAAACGCCCGCGGCGGTCATAGGTGGTCCGCAGGGCCTTGAGAAACACACTGCCGGCCGGGCGTCCCAGCAGTCGTGCCTCTTCTTCACCCAGTGGCTCGGCGCCGATCCATTGATCGCCGCGCTCGCCGATGTAGCCGTAGGCGGCCAGGGTAATGGTCAGGGAATCATCGATCAGCCCTACTCGCGGCAGGCTTTCCAGGCCTCCGGTGGCGGGCATCAGGGAACGTTCAAGGGAAACCACGGTGCCGTCGGTAGAGCGCCGGCGCCGGTCCAGGGCGATGAATTGGTCGGTACCGAAACGGCTGAACAGGTCAGGACGTTGAACCGCCTCCAGGCGCAGCAGCTCGGTGTTGATCAGCGCCCCGCTGTCCGCCAGGGCCTGGGCCCAGCCGTTTTGCTGGTCCAGCACCACTCCGTCAAAGGTGACGATGGAGCCGACCCCGCTCTGGGTGGCGATGTAGTTGCGGCGTTTGAGTTCGGCCAGGGCCTCACGCAGGGTGCCACGACTCACCGAGAATTCCTGGGCCAACTGATGCTCGCCCGGCAGCAGGAAACCGTCCTCCATGAGGCCGCTTTCGATGCGTCGGATCAGTTCATCGACCACGCGTTTTTTCTTGTCAAATCGAACATGTCTAATCATGTACAAATTGATACCCGAAACGAGATCTTCGTCGCAAGATATTTATTCGGGAAACAAGGTATTTCGCAGCTCAGGGCTCCAGGCCGATCGGGAAGAACACCCCGCCGCTCCAGACGCCCAGCCAGTTCTGACCGTCGATCGGACGGCTCACCGCCAGCTCCACCAGTTGGTAGAACACGTTGCGGTGCACCAGTGCTTCCAGGTTGCTGCGCACGTGAACGTAAGGCGCCGGCTCCTGGGTCTGCGGGTCGATCACCACCCGCAGCGGATGCTCGCTGCCGGCGCTGACCTGCTCGTCGACATTGGTGGTAAAGCGCAGGAGTTGCTCCTCGCCCTCGCCTTCGACCTCCAGGGTGACGGCGACAAAAGGTGCGTCATCGACCTTGATGCCGACCTTTTCCACCGGGGTGATCAGGAAATAGTCGTCGCCGTCGCGGCGAATGATGGTGGAGAACAGCTTGACCATGGGTTTGCGGCCAATGGGGGTACCCAGGTAGTACCAGGTGCCGTCGCGGGCGATACGCATGTCGATATCGCCACAGAAGTCGGGATTCCACAGGTGGACCGGCGGCAAGCCCTTCCCCGCCTTGGGAATCTGCGCCAACAGATCGTTGGCTTTGCCCGGACCACTCATGCTGCTCTCCTCGTGCTTGGCTTAATCGCTCAAGCCTAACAGGCTGCGGGCGTATTGTTCGAGCGGCGGGCCAAGCAGGTCTTCCGGCTTGTTGTCGTGGAACGTCAGTAAACCGCCACGACTGCGAATCCGCGCGGTGTCGATCAGATACTGGGTACTGGTCTCGATCAGCATGATCTGAATCACGCCGTTGTCGATCCCCAGGCGATCCACGGCTTCCTGGTCGAACCACTCATCGGAGTTGCCGATACGGTCGTCGGCCTTGGCGAAACGGGTGTACAGCAGGTAATGCGCGCCCACTTCACGAGCCTCGGCCATGGCCTGGTCCAGGCCTTCCGGCGCCCGGGCGCGGCGGACCATGGGGAAGTATTCGATAAAGCCCTTGAAGGCTTCCTCGGCCACCACGTTGGGGCGCGGGTAGGCGCTGCCCGGCGGGGCAAAGGCGCCCTGGGCGATGAAAATGAACGAGTCCGGCTGAACGCGGAACGAGTTGGAGCGCTGGGTATTACTGTGATCGAGGAAACCCGCATCACTCATGTGATAGCGAACACCCTCGCCCATATCGCTGACATTCATGCAGCCACCGAGCCCCAAAAAAGCCAGCAGCAAAACCAGGCTACGCATCCTTCCCTCCAGAAGCCGGTGACGGAAAACCGGCGAATGGCCACGAGATGCAGCTTCCGCGCCAGCTCGGGCGCCTGTAGCCGCGGCCGCAGCTGCGAATGGCTGCGCAGCAGCCACAAACCCGGTGAAGGCTATTGGCTGGAGAGAAATGGGTCGTCTGGATTGGCGAGGGCTACGCCCTCGATCGCAGCCTGCTGCAGCGGCTACAGAGGACGGGGATCAGAGAGATGGGGTTTAGCCGCCGATGATTTTCATCACCGTCGCGCCGCCGGAGAACGCCACATCCTGTTTGTCGCCCAAGGCTTTGACCAGCAGGCGCTGCAAGGCCGGCAAGGCTTGATGGCGCGGCTTGTCCAGCAGGTCGCCGACATAATGCCGGTTGCTCGACGACAGGCAACCGTGCAGCCAGCCGGTGGACGACAACCGCAGGCGCGAGCAGGTCCGGCAGAACGGCACGCTTTCGTTGGCAATTACGCCGAAATGGCCCAACCCCGGAATTTCATAACGCACGGCCGTGGCGTCCACCGGGGCATCGGCCTGCAGGTATTCGTAGCGCTCGCCGATCAGGCTCAGCAGCTGTTGCAGGCTGACGAATTGCTGCAGGAAGGCGTTGGAGTCGCTAGCCAGGTGGCCCATGCGCATCAGCTCGATAAAGCGCAGTTCATAACCACGTTCCAGGCAGTAGTCGAGCAGCGGCATTACCTGGTCCAGGTTCTGCCCGCGCAGCGGCACCATGTTGACCTTGATTTTCATGCCCGCCGCGCGAGCCTGGTCCATGCCGTCGAGCACGGTTGTCAAGTCGCCGCCACGCGCGATGCTGCGAAACGCCGAAGCGTCCAGGGTGTCGAGGGAAACGTTGATGCGCCGGATACCGGCATCCACCAGCAGCGGCAGCTTGCGTGCAAGCAACTGGCCGTTGGTGGTCAGGCTGATGTCTTCCAGGCCCATTTGCCCCACCGCGCCCATGAAGGCTTCGAGTTTCGGGCTGACCAGGGGCTCGCCGCCGGTGATGCGCAGGCGTTCGATGCCTGCCGCCTCGATCAGGTAGGCCACGCCGCGCGCCATGGCCTCGGCCGACAACTCGTCCTGGGCAGCCACCAGCCGCTTGCCGTTGGGCACGCAGTAGGTACAGGCGTAGTTGCAGGCAGAAGTCAGGCTGATACGCAGATTGCGAAAACGCCTGCCTTGACGGTCAACGATCATGGATGACTCCGGCGAAGGAAGAGTGAACCGGCCAAAACCTGACTCAAAAATCAGGTTTTGGCAAGTCCCATGCCTGAGTATATTCCTGGGACACTGCGCCATATAGAGAAATCATGGCGCCATAAGGCGACTGAATGAATCAGCTGCCGGAGCTATCTGGGTCGCGCTTGCGCTTGTTGCCCATGCGCACGCCGATGTCCATCAGGAACTGGAAGAAGCCTTCCTGGTCTTCCAGCACGTTGCTCCAGAACGGCGAGTGGTACAGCGCCACCGCGCCGTGCACCAGCGCCCAGGCCGCGCAGTAGTGGAAGTAAGGCGGCACGTCTTCGAGCTTGCCTTCGCTGATGCGGCCCTTGATCAACAAGGTCAGGCGTTCGAAGTTGGAAGCACGGATCTTGTGCAGCTCCTCGACCATTTCCGGCACCTGGTTGCCCTTGACCACCTTCTCTTCCAGGCGATCGAACAGCCGGTAACGCTGTGGGTCACGCATGCGGAATTCGAAGTAGGCCCGGGACAGGGCTTCCTTATCCTTGTCGACATCGGCAGAGTGCAGCAGCTCATTCAGGTCGCGCTCATAATCGAGCATCAGGCGCAGATAGATCTCCGCCTTGGACTTGAAGTGCTTGTAGATGGTCCCTTTGCCGATACCAACGGCATCAGCGATCATCTCGACGGTGACGCTGTCTTCACCTTGATCGAGGAACAGCTTGAGCGCGGTATCGAGAATTTCTTGCTCGCGGCGACGAAACTCACGGACCTTACGAGGTTCTTTCTGCATAAGAAAAGGTCTGTCGGGGTCAAAATCGAAGCCGCGTATTATGCCTAAATTGCGCCAAAATGCACGGATCATCCGACCATGACTATGTTTCTTGATGAATTTGTACAGGCCCCGGGCCTGCGTTATTTGAATCACGCAGCTGTCGCCCCCTGGCCGAATCGGGCCGCCGAAGCCGTGGCGCGCTTCGCCAAAGAGAACGTTTTGCTGGGTGCGCGGGACTATCCGGACTGGATGGCCCTTGAACAACGCCTGCGCGAACGCCTGATGCGCCTGCTAAATGCACCGTCAACGGATGACATCGCGCTGGTCAAAAATACTTCGGAAGCGCTGTCATTCGTCGCCTTTGGCCTGTCCTGGGAAAAAGGCGACCAGATCGTCATCAGCGACGAAGAATTCCCCTCCAACCGTATTGTCTGGGAAGCCCTGGCCAGCCAGGGCGTGGAAGTGCTTCAGGTCAGCCTCAAGGGCGACGACCCGGAAGGCGCGCTGCTGGCCGCCTGCGGGCCGCGCACCCGGCTGATGGCGATCAGCGCGGTGCAATTCGCCAGCGGCCTGCGCCTGGACCTGCAGCGCCTGGGCGCCGGTTGCAAACAACAGAACGTGCTGTTCTGCATCGACGCCATCCAGCAACTGGGCGCCCAACCCTTCGATGTCCAGGCCTATCAATGCGACTTCGCCATGGCCGACGGCCACAAATGGATGCTCGGGCCTGAAGGCCTCGGCGTGTTCTATTGCCGCAGCGAGCTGCGCGCACAGCTCAAGCTCCATGAATTCGGCTGGCACATGCTGGAACACATGGGCGATTACAGCCGCAGCGAATGGGAGCCGGCCAAGAGCGCCCGGCGCTTCGAATGCGGCAGTCCGAACATGCTCGGCGCCATGGCCCTGGAAGCCAGCCTGTCGTTATTGGAAGAAGTGGGCATGGAGCATGTGGCGACCTTGATCGCCGAGCGGGTCCAGTGGCTTCAGGACGGCTTGAATGCTATCCCCGGCGTACGCCTGCACACCCCGCTCAACCCCGCCCGACGCGGCGGAATTTTCTCGTTCAGTATCGATGGCATCGATAATCAGGTGGTTTATGAGGCGCTGCAACAGCAGCAGGTGGTGTGCATCCCTCGTGGCCCCGGAGTCAGATTTTCACCGCACTTCTATACCGAAAAGCGCGTGATCGACGAAACTCTCGCCATTGTGGCTGACATCGCCCGGCAATGAGAACTCAAGCGAAGCGCTCGTATTCCAAATTTGTTTAAAAAACGAGCAAGGCCAACTGGACTGAATTCAATAGTGATCAATACTTGAAATGTCGGCGTGACATCTCCCCCAAGTGAAACGCCGATGAAGGTACCAAGGGATGGCGTGCCTTTGTTTTACTCCTAATGGTCTTAACCCGGATTCACCCCCCAGAACCCGGGTTTTTTTTGCCTGCGATTCAGCCTTTGACGTGCGCCAGCGGGAACAGACGCTTGAAGTTCTCGGTGGTCTGCTCGGCAAAACGCTCGTAGGGCTCCCCCCGCAGCATGGCCAGGAACTCGGCGACTTCCCGCACGTACTGCGGCAGGTTGGGCTTGCCGCGATAAGGAATCGGCGCCAGGTACGGCGAATCGGTTTCCACCAGCAAACGGTCGGCCGGCACCTGGCGTGCCACGTCCCGCAGCGCGTCGGCATTGCGGAAGGTGACGATTCCGGACAGGGAAATGTAGAAACCCAGGTCCAGCGCGGCCTTGGCCATGTCCCAGTCTTCGGTGAAGCAGTGCAGGACCCCGGCTTGCGGCAACGCTGCTTCGCGCAGCAGGGTCAGGGTATCGGCGCGTGCGCCACGGGTATGGACAATCACCGGCTTGCCGGTCTGCTGGGCGGCTTGCAGGTGCAGGCGGAAAGACTCCTGCTGCAACTGCGCGGCTTCCGGTTCGTAGTGGTAATCCAGGCCGGTCTCGCCGATGGCCACCACCCGCGGATGGTTCAGCTCCTGCAGCAGCCAGTCGAGGGCTGGTGCGGCGCCGGGCTGGACATCCAGGGGATGGACACCCACCGAGCAGTCGACATCGTCATAACGCTCGGCCAGGGCTTTGACGTCAGCCGCATTGTCGGCGCTGACGCCAATACACAGGAAATGCCCGACACCGCGCTGGCGAGCCGCGTCCAGGGCGGCGTCAAGGGAGCCGTCGTGCGCGGCGAGGTCGAGGCGATCGAGGTGACAATGGGAATCTACAAGCATAAGAAGCGACAACCACATTCGGTCAATGAACAGGCCGGCCCGAGCGGCAGCCGGCGATTCGGTTTGTTTCCAGGCGCCGCCGTCAGTTGCGGCCAGGCAGTGCAGCCCACTGCACCAGCAAGGCTTCGAGCAACAGCACCCGATTGAGGTTGGCCTTGTTCAACACCTTCTGGCGCTGCGCAAGGATCCAGTCCTGGATCTCCAGAACCTTGGCCTGGGAGGATTTCTGCGCAAGGTACTGCACCACTTTGCGCATATCGGCCAGTCCCAGCCCCTCCTCGTCCTGCGCCAGCTGATAACGCAGGATCAGGCTCGACCAGTCGCAAAACCAATCGAACAGCAACAGCAAGGGTACCGCATTCCAGCCTTCGGCCAGCTGGGTCGGCGATTGCTGCTGCTTGAGCAACTTCTTCACCCCGTCGACCACCTGCGCCCGCTGCTCGCGCGCGCCCTGGGCTTGCAGGCTGACAGCTGCCAGGGGCGAACCGGCCGCCAGAGTCAGCAGCTCGCCCCGCTCCTCTTCCGAGCAGTCCGGCAAGGCCTTGCTCAGCCATTGCAGGCTCATGGCCTCACTGGGCAGAGGACAGGCCTGCTGCACGCAGCGACTCTTGATGGTCGGCAACAAGCGGCTCGGCTGGTGGCTGACCAGCAGCAACACCGTATCGCCGGACGGCTCTTCGAGGCTTTTCAGCAGCGCGTTGGAAGCGTTGATGTTCATCGACTCCACCGGCTCGATCAGCACCACCTTGCGCCCGCCCAGCTGCGCGGTCTGCACCACGAAGCCGACCAGATCGCGCACTTGGTCGACCTTGATTGCCTTGTCCGCTTCTTCCGGCTCCAGCACGTAGTTGTCCGGGTGGCTGCCGGCCTGCAGCAGCAGGCACGATTTGCACTGCCCGCAGGCATCCAGCCCCGCCGGATGCTGGCACAGCAGGCGCGCCATCAGGCGCTCGGCCAGCGCACGCTTGCCGATGCCCGCCGGACCATGGAGCAGATAGGCATGGGCATGCTGTGCACGCCCCGCCAGTTGCTGCCAGAGCTCGTCCTGCCAGGGAAAGGCCTCAGCCACGGTGCAACTCCAGCAATTTCGGCAACAGGGCGTCCAGCGCCTGCTGGACCTGAGACAGTGGTTGCGCCGCATCCACCAACAGATAACGCGCCGGATCGGCCGCCGCACGCTTCAGGTAGGCCTGGCGTACCGCGTCGAAGAACACCCGCCCTTCCAGCTCGAAACGATCCAGGCGGCCACGGGCGCTGGCGCGGGCCAGACCCACCTCGACCGGCAGGTCGAACACCAGGGTCAAATCAGGCCGCAGCTCACCCTGGACAAACTGCTCCAGGGTCGCGATGCGCTCGACGGACAAACCACGACCACCGCCCTGGTAGGCATAGGTGGAATCGGTAAAACGGTCGCACAACACCACCGCGCCACGGGCCAGTGCCGGGCGAATCACCTCGGCCAGATGCTGGGCGCGCGCGGCGAACACCAGCAACAGCTCGGTATCGGGGTTCATGACCTCGTCGCCAGGGGTCAGCAGCACCTCGCGGATCCGCTCGGCCAAAGGCGTGCCGCCCGGCTCGCGAGTCAGCAAGACCTCTATGCCGGCCGCGCGCAGGCGCTCGGCCAGGTATTCGCGGTTGGTACTTTTACCCGCGCCTTCCGGGCCTTCCAGAGTAATAAACAAGCCAGTCACAGGCAGTCCTTAATCAAAGTCATTGCGGGCTTTTCGGCTCGGGCTCGACGGGAGTTTCGACCGGTGCTTGCGGCGATGCTTCCGGGCTCACCTGGGGAGCCTCCTGAGAGGGCTCCTCAGGGAGCTCTTGAGGAGGCTCTTGAGGCGTCACCTGCGGAACCGTCTCGGGCGCCGTATCGGGTGACGCCGCCGGAGTCGACTCCGGAGTCTCGGAAACCGCCGGGCTGCCCGCCGGTGCCGGGCTGGAACGATAATCGGCGCGCCGCTTGAGCTGGAACTCGCGCACGGCATTGTTGTGCGCTTCCAGATCGTCGGAGAACACGTGGCTGCCATCGCCACGCGCCACGAAATACAGACTGCTGCCCGGCACCGGGTTGAGCGCGGCATGAATCGCTTCGCGACCGACCATGGAGATCGGGGTCGGCGGCAAGCCACTGATCACGTAGGTGTTGTAGGGGGTCGCTTCCTTTAGCAGAGCGCGGGTCAACTTACCGTTGTAACGCTCGCCCAGACCATAGATCACCGTCGGATCGGTTTGCAGCAACATGCCAACCTGCATGCGGCGCACGAACACTCCGGCAATCTGCCCACGCTCCTGGGGCACGCCGGTTTCCTTCTCCACCAGCGAGGCCATGATCAGCGCCTGATAAGGCTCGGTGTAAGGCACATCGGCCGAGCGCTTGTTCCACTCCTTGGCCAGCACCTCGTCCAGGCGGTTGTAGGCCTTTTCCAACAGTTCGGCATCGGTCATCCCGCGCACGAAACGGTAGGTATCGGGAAAGAACCGGCCCTCGGGGAAAACTCCGCCGTGGCCGAGCTTTTCCATGACTTCGCTGTCACTCAACCCATTCAGGGTCTGCTCGAGCTTGTCATGCCTGGCCAGCGCGGCGCGCACCTGGCGGAAGGTCCAGCCCTCCACCAGGGTCAGGCTGTACTGCACCACTTCACCGCGCTGCCAGACCCCGATCAGGCCTTGCGCGGTCATCCCAGGAGTCATGCGGTATTCGCCGCTGTGCAGCGGCTGCCCTTCCATGTTGAAGCGCCAGTACAGACGCAGCCAGAACGCGTCCTTGAGAACGCCATTGGCTTCCATACGGTTGAAGGTACCGCCTGGCGTCGAGCCGGCTGGTACGTCGAGCAATTGCTCTTGGGTCAGGTTGAGAGGCTGCTCCAGCGCCGAATTCAGCTTCCAGGCCGAGGCGCCCAGCGCCAGACCTGCCAGAACCAGTCCGGTCTCCAGCAGAAGCAATAGTTTACGTCTCACAAATCAGGCATCCAGTAGCGTGCGGGCAATGCGTTGCAGTTTACGGGTGAGCGGTCCGGCCGACCAGCGCAGTGCACCACAGGCAAGCACCGGCCAAATGCCATAAACGCTGTTGCAGACAAAGACTTCGTCGGCCTGTTGCAACTGTTCGAGACTGATGTCGGCGATTTCCGTGGGGATCCCCAACGACGCGGCCTGAAACAATATTTCAGCACGCATCACTCCAGCGACCCCGCAACGGCTCAAATCGGCCGTGAACAAGGCACCGTCGCGCACCAGGAACAGATTGCTGAACACCCCCTCGATCACCCGTCCGGAAACATCGAGCATCAAGCCTTCGGCATGCTCGCTGTCCTGCCACTCGGAACGGGCGAGAACCTGCTCCAGTCGGTTGAGGTGCTTGAGGCCGGCGAGCAGGGGCTGCTCGGACAAACGGGTGGCGCAAGAGAACAGTCGAATCCCCAGCTCGGCATGCGCTGCCGGGTAAGCCGCTGGCGCATTGCCTTGGAGGATTCGCCGCGGCTGCGCTCGCGGGTCGGCGGCATAACCGCGCAGGCTGTCGCCACGGGTGAGGATCAGCTTGAGCACGCCCTCCCCCAGCAGCGAGGCGTAGGCGGTGAGTTCGCTGCGAATCAAGGCTTGATCGGCAGCGATGGCCAGGCGCGAACAGCCCTCGGCCAGGCGCAGCAGGTGTCGCTCCAGTAACAAGGGCTGGCCCGCTTTCACCGCGATGGTCTCGAACAGACCATCGCCATAAGCCAGGCCGCGGTCCTTGAGCGACAGAACGTCAGCCGGCTGACCGTCGACCCAGCTGTCCATCAGCCGGCGAACCGGCGGAACACCAGGGAGCCGTTGGTACCACCGAACCCGAAGGAGTTGGACAGCACCACGTCGATGTCCATGTTGCGTGCGGTGTGCGGCACGAAATCCAGGTCGCAACCTTCGTCCGGCTCATCGAGGTTGATGGTAGGCGGCGCTGCCTGGCTGTTGATCGCCAGCACGCTGAAGATGGCCTCGATCGCCCCTGCCGCACCCAGCAGGTGGCCGGTCATGGACTTGGTGGAGCTGACGGCCAGCTTGTAGGCGTGATCGCCGAACACGCTCTTGATCGCCTCGGCTTCCGCCAGGTCACCGGCAGGGGTCGAGGTACCGTGGGCGTTGATGTACTGCACTTGCTCGACGTTCAGCTTGGCGTCACGCAGCGCATTGGCGATGCAGCGCGCCGCACCGGCGCCATCGGCGGGTGGCGAAGTCATGTGGTAGGCGTCGCCGCTCATGCCAAAACCGATCAGTTCGGCATAGATGGTCGCGCCACGGGTCTTGGCGTGCTCCAGCTCTTCGAGCACCAGCGCGCCGGCACCGTCGGACAGCACGAAGCCATCACGGCCTTTGTCCCAAGGACGGCTGGCACGGGTCGGCTCGTCGTTGCGGGTCGACAGCGCACGGGATGCGCCAAAGCCGCCCATGCCCAGGCCGCAGGCGGCCATTTCAGCGCCACCGGCGATCATCACGTCGGCTTCGCCAAAGGCAATGTTGCGGGCCGCCATGCCAATGCAGTGGGTACCGGTGGTACAGGCCGTGGAAATGGCGTAGTTCGGCCCCTGGGCACCCAGATGGATGGACAGGAATCCGGAAATCATATTGATGATCGAGCCAGGCACGAAGAACGGAGAAATTCGACGCGGGCCGGATTCATGCAGCGTGCGGCTGGTTTCTTCGATATTGGTCAAACCGCCAATACCCGAACCCATGGCAACGCCGATTCGCTCACGGTTGGCATCGGTCACTTCCAGGCCGGCATTACGCACTGCCTGAAAACCGGCCGCCAAGCCGTATTGAATGAACAGGTCGAGCTTGCGGGCCTCTTTGACCGACAGGTATTCCTCGACATTGAAGCCCTTTACCGAGCCGCCAAAACGGGTGGAATAGGCAGAAAGGTCGGTGTGTTCGATCAGACCAATGCCACTGCGGCCAGCCAGAATGCCCTGCCAACTGCTCGGAACATCCGTACCCAGTGGCGACAACATACCCATACCGGTGACTACGACGCGTCTACGCGACACAGCACTCTCCTTTTTTCTAATGACGACACTTTGCATCAGGCCTAAAGAAAAAACCGCACGCCGTTACGGCAGTGCGGTTTTTCCATGACAGCAAAAGACGACTAAATACGATTAAGCCTGGTGGCTGGTAACGTAGTCGATAGCTGCTTGAACGGTAGTGATCTTTTCAGCTTCTTCGTCAGGGATTTCGGTCTCGAATTCCTCTTCCAGAGCCATCACCAGCTCAACGGTGTCAAGGGAGTCGGCACCCAGGTCTTCAACGAAGGAAGCGGTGTTAACAACTTCTTCTTCCTTAACGCCCAGTTGCTCAGCAACGATTTTCTTGACGCGCTCTTCGATGGTGCTCATACCTTGTTTTCACTCCTAATGGACAAATTCAGGCAGCTGGCCAGTGGGTAAGTGTATAGAAAGGCTTTTCAGCTTTTCAACTGAAAGCTTCACTCCTCAAACCCTTTGGCCACCTGCCCTATAAATTGATTGCAGCTTTATAACGGATTTTAGACAGCTCGTATGACATTTTTTTGAAGCAATCCGTCACATTTAACTCACATGTACATCCCGCCGTTCACCGGGATTGTAGCCCCGGTCACGTATGCCGCACCGTCGGATGCAAGAAAAGCGACCACTTGCGCGATCTCTTGAGCCTGCCCCAGACGACCCAGCGGAATTTGGGTTTGCAGCGCTTCACGCTGCGCTTCAGGCAAATCGCGGGTCATGTCGGTATCGATGAAACCCGGAGTCACCGAGTTCACGGTAATCGACCGCGAGCCAACCTCACGCGCCAGAGCACGACTGAAACCTTCCAGACCAGCCTTGGCGGTGGCGTAGTTTACTTGGCCAGCGTTGCCCATGGCACCCACCACCGAACCAATACTGATGATTCGACCCCAGCGAGCCTTGGTCATGCCGCGCAGAACGCCCTTGGACAGGCGATACAGACTGTTCAGGTTGGTATCGATCACGTCGTACCACTCGTCGTCTTTCATGCGCATCATCAGGTTGTCACGGGTAATACCGGCGTTGTTCACCAGGATCGCCGGCGCGCCGAACTGCTCCTGGATGCTGGCCAGTACGGCAGCAACGGACTCGTCGCTGGTGACGTTGAGCTCAAGGCCGGCGCCTTGAATGCCGTTTTCCTTCAAGGTGGCAGCAATACCCTCGGCACCCGAAGCGGAAGTTGCGGTACCCACAACGATCGCGCCCAGGCGACCCAGTTCAAGCGCGATGGCCTGGCCAATACCGCGGCTGGCGCCGGTAACCAATGCAACTTTACCTTGCAGACTCATGCAGGCTTCTCCTAATTCAGACCAACGCTGCGCGAGCGGCAGCGAAGGCATCTGGGGTGTTCAGGTTAGAGGTCGATACGCCTTCGGCGCAGCGCTTGTTGAGACCCGCCAGGACCTTGCCCGGACCGCACTCTACCAGCTGGGTAGCGCCCTTGGCGGCCAGGGTCTGCACCGACTCCACCCAACGCACCGGCTTGTACAGCTGCTCCAGCAAGTCGCGCTTGAGGGTTTCGAGATCCGGCGCCACATCGGCGCTGACGTTCTGTACCAGTGGAATCTGTGGTGCCTGCCAGTTGATGGCGGCAATCGACTCAGCAAAGCGCTCGGCGGCCGGACGCATCAGCTCGCAGTGCGATGGCACGCTGACCGGCAATGGCATGGCGCGCTTGGCGCCACGCGCCTTGCAACCCTCGATGGCGCGCTCGACAGCGGCCTTGGCACCGGCGATCACTACCTGGCCCGGGGAGTTGAAGTTGACCGCGCTAACCACTTCACCTTGTGCGGCTTCGGCACAAGCGGCCAGCACATCGGCATCTTCCAGGCCGAGAATCGCCGCCATGCCACCCTGCCCCGCAGGAACGGCTTCTTGCATCAATTGACCGCGACGCTCTACCAGCTTCACGGCTTCACCCAGGGTCAGGCTGCCAGCGGCAACCAGTGCGCTGTATTCACCCAGGCTGTGGCCGGCGACGAATGCCGGGCGCGCACCGCCTTCCGCCAGCCACAGACGCCACAGGGCGATGGAGGCGGTCAGAATGGCCGGTTGGGTTTTATCGGTTTGATTGAGCAGCTCTTCGGGCCCCTCCTGGGTCAAGGCCCAGAGATCGTAGCCCAGAGCATCGGAAGCTTCTTTGAAGGTTTCGAGGATCAACGGGTACTGCGCGCCCAACTCGGCCAACATGCCGAGGGACTGCGAGCCCTGTCCTGGAAAGACGAATGCGAGGGATGCAGACATGTAACAAGCCCCTAATGATCTTGTCGTCGGAGAATTGACGCCGCACCGTGGTGGACGCAAGAAACTGAGAGTTGGATGGCCAATTGAACTGAGCGGTCACATTTAAGCATTTCCGAGTGCAAACGCCTAAAGCAACAGATCTTCGAGCCGGCCGTGCAGGCGCTCCGGGAGGTTTTCCTGGATCTCGATCAATGCCCGCTGAATCGCACTCTGGAAGCCTTGAACCCCTGCCGAACCGTGGCTTTTCACGACTATTCCCTGCAAGCCGAGAAAGCTCGCACCATTATGCCGCGCCGGCGCCAGATCGGCCTGCAGACGCCGCATCAGCGGCAATGCAAGGGCGCCGACCACACGGGAAACCGCGCTTTGCTTGAACAGCGATTCGATACGCGCGGCAATCATGGTCGCCAACCCCTCGCTGGACTTGAGCAGGATATTGCCGACAAAACCGTCGCATACCACCACATCCGCCTCGCCGCGATACAACCCGTCGCCTTCGACGAAACCGATGTAATTCAGCCCCCTGGCATTCTGCAACAGGCTCGCCGCCAGCTTGACCTGCTGGTTACCCTTGATGTCTTCGGTGCCGATGTTGAGCAATGCCACTCGCGGACGAACGACCCCCAGCGTCTCGGCCGCCACCGACCCCATGACAGCAAACTGGAACAGGTGCTCGGCACTGCAATCGACATTGGCGCCCAGATCCAGCAACTGACAATAGCCGCGCTGGGTCGGAATGGCCGCCACCATCGCCGGACGATCGATGCCCGGAAGGGTCTTCAGCACATAACGCGACAACGCCATCAGTGCTCCGGTATTGCCGGCACTGACACAGGCCTGGACCTTGCCATCGCGCAGCAGCTCGAGCGCCACCCGCATGGAGGAATCCGGCTTGCCACGCAAAGCCTGGGAAGGCTTTTCGTCCATGCCAATGACTTCTGCGGCAGGCACAACCGTCAGGCGCGCGCGATCCACAGCCGAATGACCGGAAATCAGTTCTTCTAGAAGGAAAGGTTGACCGACGAGGGCCAGGTGCAACGAGGGGGTGGCAGACAGGCAAGCAAGGCTGGCCTGAACAATGCTGCGGGGACCGAAGTCCCCGCCCATTGCGTCAATCGCGATGACTTGAGCGGACAAGGATTACTCGTCAGCGCCCTTGTCGATCACTTTACGACCACGGTATACGCCTTCTGGCGATACGTGGTGACGCAGGTGAACTTCACCGGTGGTCTTTTCTACGGACAGGGTGCTAGCCTCGAGAGCGTCGTGCGAACGACGCATGTCACGGGCAGAGCGGGATTTTTTGTTCTGCTGAACAGCCATAATTGATTAACTCCTAAACGTTTGGGTCACGCTTTAACTGCGCCAATACACTGAACGGGTTGGACCGCGTTACCTCGTCCTCGCTCGGTTCGGGCTCATCTGCTCCCGCCGGCTGCTGGCATTCTTCCGGATGATGAGCAGGCACAATGGGCAAGGCGAGCAGAAGCTCCTCCTCGATCAGTGACTGCAGATCCAATGGATCTTCGCCCAGTTCCAGCACGTCATAACCTTTCGGCAACGACTGGGTATTCGCACCCTCCTTCACCACCGCGTAACTGCATTCGCTGTGGATCGGCAGGGTGACCAGCTCAAGACAACGCTGGCAAACCATTTTGACTTCGGTGTCGATAAAGCTGTGGATGACCACAGACTTACGTTCATCTCGTTCAAAAACGAATTTGGCCTGCACCGTACCGACATCGTCGGAAAGCGGGTCGCAGAGTCTCTTCAAATCGGCCAGCAGCAGTTCACCTTGAAGGGTGGTGCCACGGTCAGCCAATTTGCGCGGGTCAACGTGAGGTGGAATCGGGTCATTCAACATAGGCGCAGCATTATAGGGATGCACCCACCCATGTCAAAGGAAATTGTGCCCTGTCCGTCACTTGCGCGCCTCCGCTAGAATCTGTCGCCTGCCTCTGGAGATGCGAATGCTGCCTTTATTACTCGCTTCAAGCTCGACCTATCGTCGGGAATTGCTCAGCCGCCTGCGCCTGCCGTTCGTCTGCAGCTCGCCGGATATCGATGAAAGCCATCGCCCGGACGAGTCGGCAATCGAGCTGGTCAAACGCCTCGCCGAACAGAAAGCCCGCGCCCTGGCCGACAGCCACCCCGCTCACTTGATCATCGGCTCCGATCAGGTTGCGGTACTCGGCGAGCGCATCATCGGCAAGCCGCACACCTTCGAAAACGCCCGCGAACAACTGATGGCCGCCAGCGGCGCCAGCGTGACCTTCCTCACCGGCCTGGCCCTGCTCAACAGCCAGACGGGCCACTGCCAAGTCGACTGCGTGCCTTTCACCGTGCACATGCGCGTACTGGATCAGGCCCGCGTCGAGCGCTATCTGCGCGCCGAGCAGCCCTACGACTGCGCCGGCAGCTTCAAGGCCGAGGGACTGGGCGTGAGCCTGTTTCAATCCACCGAAGGCCCAGACGCCACCAGCCTGATCGGCCTGCCACTGATTCGCCTGATCGACATGCTATTGACGGAAGGCGTACAGATTCCCTGAACCACAAAAAACCGGCCCTCAGGCCGGTTTTTCTTGCAGCATTCGATCAGCGTAACGACGGGCCGTTAAAACCCATCCACATTGCCAGTTTCTCGGCAACGCTGGCACCGAGCTTCTTCGAGAAGCGGTCGAACGGCGATTCCTGAACGGTGAAGTCCACCAGTTCCTTTTCGCCAATCACGTCACGCGCCACCGAACTGGCATTGCCCAGACCATCGATCAGCCCCAATGGCAGCGCCTGCTCGCCAGACCAGACCAGCCCGGAGAACAGCTCCGGATGCTCTTTGTCTTTCAAGCGATCGCCACGCCCCTGCTTGACGCTATTGATGAACTGCTTGTGCGTGGTATCCAGCACACTTTGCCAGAACGCCGTCTCTTCCGGCTTCTGCGGCTGGAACGGATCGAGGAACGCCTTGTGCTCGCCGGAGGTGTAGGTGCGACGCTCGACGCCAAGCTTCTCCATCGTGCCGACAAACCCGTAACCGGCCGCCGTCACACCAATAGAGCCCACCAGACTGGCCTTGTCGGCATAGATCTGATCCGCCGCACTGGCAATATAATAGGCACCGGAAGCGCCAAGATCGGAAATCACCGCGTACAGCTTGGTGTCAGGATGCAGGCCGCGCAAACGCTTGATCTCGTCATACACATAACCCGACTGCACCGGACTGCCGCCCGGGCTGTTGATGCGCAGGATTACGCCTTTGACCTTCTTGTCTTCGAACGCCGCCCGCAGACTGCCGACAATGTTGTCGGCACTGGCCGGCTCTTTGTCGGCAATCATGCCGGTGACGTCGATCAGCGCGGTGTAGTTCGGGCCACGAGTTGCGCTTTTTTCCATGTCCATCAACGGCGTGAACAGGATCAGCGCAACAAACAGATAAACAAACGTCAGCAGTTTGAAGAAGATACCCCAGCGTCGTGAACGACGCTGCTCTTGCACACCGGCCAGCAGGGTCTTTTCCAGCAGCTTCCAGCTTTTCGCGTCACCGTCGTCGGCAGTTGCCTTGGCCGGTGCTTTCCATTCGTCGGTCATGCCATCCACCCCAGCAAAAACGTATTAAGCCTGCTTCCCCAGCCAGGCGTGCAATTCGGAAAAATGGTCGATCGACAGTCGCGGCTCGAACTGCTGCAGTGATTCGATCGATTGCGCGCCATAACTGACCGCCACCGAATCCATCCCCGCATTGCGCGCCATCAGCAGGTCGAAGGACGAATCGCCGACCATCAACGCCTGTTCGGCACGCACACCGCAGTGAGCGAGTATCTGCTCCAGCATCAGAGGGTGCGGCTTGCTCGCAGTTTCATCGGCAGCGCGGGTGATATCGAAATAATCTTCCCAGCCATTGGCCTTGAGCACCCGATCCAGACCGCGACGATTCTTGCCGGTCGCGACAGCCAGGTGATAGCCCTGCTCGCGAAAGGACGCCATCGACTCGACTACACCTTCGAACAACGGCGAAGGCACGGCTTCTGCAGCGATGTAGTGATCGGCGTAATACTCGCGGAACAAGGTCATCTCGGCATCGCTGATTTCCGGATACAAGGTGCGGATCGCCTCGGGCAAACCCAGACCGATGATGCCCTTGACGGCAAAGTCATCACGCAGCTCGAAACCTGAACGCCCGGACGCCGAGTGCATTGCCTCGACAATCCGATGAATGGAATCGGCCAGGGTGCCGTCCCAATCGAAAATCAGCAGTTTGTAATCAGATGGGCGCACTCAATCGCTCCACAGTCTTGGCCCACATTTCATCGACCGGCGCCTGCAACTTGAGTTCACCGCCATCGGGCAGCGGCACGGTCAGCATGTAGGCGTGCAGAAACAGGCGCTTGCCGCCCAGATCACGAATTTCCTTACTGAAACCGTCATCGCCGTATTTGGTGTCACCAGCAATGCAGTGCCCGGCGTGCAACGTATGGACGCGGATCTGGTGCGTGCGACCGGTGATCGGCTTGGCTTCGATCAAAGTGGCAAAATCGCCAAAGCGACGCAGGACCTTGAACACGGTCACAGACTCCTTGCCCTCCTCCTCGTCGACCTCGACCATGCGCTCCCCGGAGCGCAGATTGCTCTTGCCGAGCGCCGCACGGACTTGCTTGATCGAGGTCGCCCAATTGCCGCGAACCAGTGCCATGTAACGCTTGTCGACACCGTCACCGCGCAACGCGGCATGCAAGTGGCGCAACATGCTGCGCTTCTTGGCGATCATCAGCAGGCCGGAGGTGTCGCGATCGAGACGGTGAACCAGTTCCAGCTCCTTGGCATCGGGGCGCAACTGACGAAAGGCTTCGATAACGCCGTAATTCAGGCCGCTGCCACCGTGAACCGCAATGCCGGCGGGCTTGTTGATCACGATCAGGGCCTTGTCTTCGTAGACAATCGAGGCTTCCAGGCGCTGCAACAGGCCTTGGGCCAAAGGCACCGGCTCGTCACGCTCAGGCACACGAACAGGCGGCACGCGCACGATGTCGCCGGCCTGCAGCTTGTATTCGGGCTTGATCCGACCTTTGTTCACACGCACTTCGCCTTTGCGCAAAATGCGGTAAATCAAGGTCTTGGGCACGCCTTTGAGCCGGGCGAGGAGGAAATTGTCGATTCGTTGGCCGGCATATTCCGGCGAGACCTCAAGCAATTGAACGCCTGGAGTCGAAGGGGCAGTAGTCGTCATGGCGCCGATGATAACAATTTTTATGGAATTGAAGCACTTAATCATTGCTGCTATAGTCGCGAACGCCGCCAAAAGCGGCCTGGACAGCGGAACCACGGTCAAAAACCGGCCCTGACCAACGCAATTCACCAGGACGCGAGGCCGTCCTACGGGGCTTTTGCTACGTAACGGTGGAGTTTGCAGCTGTAACAAGCGCAGGTGACATGAGGCCTGAATCACGCCGCAAAGCAGAGTTTTGACTCGCCACGCGAGCCATATTCACGGCCAGTTCACAAAGTGCAGTCAGCCGCGGATGACCCCGAGCGAAGACTCCGGAAACACCGCCTGAATTAGCCATGATGCGTGACCTCCCCTTTCGGAGCTCACGGTAAATGCCAACCCGCTGCGGATTCTGCGCGCGGCAGCACCCGAATTATCAGGGATACGTGTAGGGTGGAGATGCACAACCGCTGGACTGTGTAGCAACAGGTTTTATCAAGACGCTTCATCTCGTCCACAGCCACCGGTTGATTCCTCCTCCTGACTGAGTGCTTAAGTAGCCACAGCAAGCAGGACGCGTACGTCGCGATAACGGCCCAATTGGCCGGACATCGCTGGACACGGGAATGGCCAACCACTCCCGACGCACCTGACACCGACCGTGAGAAGTCGTGTGTGCCGAACGCCGTTTCCGGCAGCCCGGAAACCGACGGTACTACATGAAAAGAATGCTGATTAACGCAACTCAACCCGAAGAGTTGCGTGTTGCACTGGTAGATGGCCAACGCCTCTACGACCTGGACATCGAATCCGGTGCACGCGAGCAGAAGAAGGCCAACATCTATAAAGGCCGCATCACTCGCATCGAACCAAGCCTCGAGGCTGCCTTTGTCGATTTCGGCTCTGAGCGCCACGGCTTCCTGCCCCTCAAAGAAATCTCCCGCGAGTACTTCAAGAAAGCCCCCGAAGGCCGCGTCAATATCAAGGACGTCCTGAGCGAAGGCCAGGAAGTCATCGTCCAGGTCGAAAAAGAAGAACGTGGCAACAAGGGCGCCGCCCTGACCACCTTCATCAGCCTGGCCGGTCGTTACCTGGTGCTGATGCCGAACAACCCACGTGCCGGCGGCATCTCCCGCCGCATCGAAGGCGAAGAGCGCAACGAACTGCGCGAAGCCCTGAACGGCCTGGTAGCCCCTGCCGACATGGGCCTGATCGTGCGCACTGCCGGCCTGGGCCGCAGCAGCGAAGAGATGCAGTGGGACCTCGACTACCTGCTGCAACTCTGGACCGCCATCAAAGAAGCCTCGCTGGACCGCGCAGCGCCTTTCCTGATCTACCAGGAAAGCAACGTGATCATCCGCGCCATCCGCGACTACCTGCGCCAGGACATCGGCGAAGTGCTGATCGACAGCGTTGAAGCCCAGGACGAAGCCCTGACCTTCATCCGCCAGGTGATGCCGCAGTACGCCAGCAAGATCAAGCTGTACGAAGACAGCGTCCCGCTGTTCAACCGTTTCCAGATCGAAAGCCAGATCGAAACCGCCTTCCAGCGCGTCGTCGAGCTGCCTTCCGGTGGTTCCATCGTTATCGATCCGACCGAAGCCCTGGTGTCCATCGACATCAACTCGGCTCGCGCCACCAAAGGCAGCGACATCGAGGAAACCGCCCTGCAGACCAACCTGGAAGCAGCGGAAGAAATCGCTCGCCAGCTGCGCCTGCGTGACATCGGCGGCCTGATCGTCATCGACTTCATCGACATGACCCCTGCCAAGAACCAGCGCGCCGTGGAAGAGAAAGTCCGCGAATGCCTGGAAGCCGACCGCGCTCGCGTCCAGGTCGGTCGCATCTCGCGCTTCGGCCTGCTGGAAATGTCCCGTCAGCGTCTGCGCCCATCCCTCGGCGAAAGCAGCGGCATCGTCTGCCCACGCTGCAACGGCACCGGCATCATCCGCGACGTCGAATCGCTGTCGCTGGCGATCCTGCGCCTGATCGAAGAAGAAGCCCTGAAAGATCGCACCGCCGAAGTTCGCGCCCAAGTGCCGATTCCGGTCGCGGCCTTCCTGCTCAACGAAAAACGCAATTCGATCACCAAGATCGAACTGCGCACCCGTGCTCGTATCGTCATTCTGCCGAACGACCATCTCGAAACGCCGCACTTCGAAGTCCAGCGTCTGCGCGATGACAGCCCGGAAGCCAGCATCAACCAGTCCAGCTACGAAATCGCCGCTGCCGCTGCCGAAGCCGAAGAAGTCCAGCCAGCCGCCGCGACCCGCACCCTGGTTCGCCAGGAAGCCGCCGTCAAGACTGCTCCAGCCCGCGCCAATGCACCGGTTCCAACCGAAGTTGCCGCCGCTCCTGTTGCCGCCCCGGCCGCCGTTGCCGAGCCAAGCCTGTTCAAGGGCCTGGTGAAATCCCTGGTCAGCCTGTTCGCCACCAAGGAAGAGCCAGCCGCTCCGGTCGTGGTTGAAAAACCGGCCACCGAGCGTCCTGCGCGCAACGAAGAACGCCGCAACGGTCGTCAGCAGAGCCGCAACCGTAACGGTCGCCGCGACGAAGAACGCAAGCCACGCGAAGAACGCGCCCCTCGTGAAGAACGCGCACCGCGCGAAGCCCGCGAAGAGCGTCAGCCACGTGAAGTCCGCGAGGCTCGCGAGGAAGTCCAGGCCACCGCTCGCGAAGAGCGCGCGCCACGTCCGCCACGGGAAGAGCGTCAACCACGCCCACCACGCGAAGACCGCAAGCCACGTGGCGAGCGTGAAGAGCGTGTGCGTGAACTGCGCGAACCGCTGGACGCTGCTCCTGCCGCTACCGCTACCGCTGAAGAGCGTCCGGCTCGCCAGCCACGCGAAGAGCGTCAACCGCGTCCACCGCGTGAAGAGCGTCAACCACGCACCGAACAGGCCGCTGCCGTCGCTGAAGAAGAGCTGCTGCCGAACGAAGAGCAACTGCAGGAAGACGGCCAGGAGAACGCCGAAGGCGATCGTCCGCGCCGCCGCTCCCGTGGCCAGCGTCGTCGCAGCAACCGTCGTGAGCGCCAGCGTGACGCCAACGGCAATGTGATCGAAGGTTCGGAAGAAAACAGCGAAGAGCCAAGCAGCGCCGATCTGGCCGCGGGCCTGGCGGTAACCGCCGCCGTTGCCAGCACCGTGATCAGCGCCCCGGCCGAAGCCCAGGCTCATGAGCAGGCCGAACGTGCCACCGCTGCCGTCCAGGAAGCCGCACCGACCGTCGAAGCACCGGTCGTCGAGGCCACCACTGCAGTAGAGATTCCAGCAGCGCCTGCTGTTGAAGTCGCCCAGGCCCGTGAAGAACAGCGTGAAGAACAGACCGCGCAACCTGCTGTTGTTGCAGAACAACCTGCAGTCGTTGCCGAGCCAGTGGTCGAAGCGCCAGTCGCACAAGCACCAGCGGCAGAGCCAGCCCAGGAAGCGCCTCGTGCCTTCGAGCATGCCGCCGAGGCGATCGTTGCCGAAGCGCCTACGCCAGTCGCAGAAGTCGTGGCTGCTGAACCAGTAGTTGCCGAGCCTGTGGTTGCCGCACCGGCAGCACCGGTTGAAGCACCTGCCGCCGAAGTGGCTGCGCCGGTTGTCGAGGCCGCTCCGGTCAGCGCCCTGACCAGCACCGGTCGCGCACCAAACGACCCACGTGAAGTGCGTCGTCGCAAGCGCGAAGCCGAGCGTCTGCAGAAGGAAGCCGAACTGGCTGCCGCTGCCGCCGCTGAAGCTCCGGTAGAAGCCGTAGTGGCTGCCGAGCCTGCGCCGGTGGTTGCCGAGGTGGTCGAGGCTGCTCCTGCTGCCGAGCCAGCCATCGAGCAACCTGCCCCTGCTGCCGACGAAGCCCCGCGCTCCGTCGAAGAAGTGGTAGAGCACAAGCCCAAGGTCCAGGAAGAAGAGCACGAGCCTAAACCCCTCGTCTGATTCCTAGCCCGATAAAAAGCCCCGCCCGGTCACCCAGACGGGGCTTTTTTATGCCTGCAATTCTTCGCTCAACATGTCCGCTGCGAGAGCGGGCACAGCGATCTCAACCGGTAAAAACCAACGCCTGCGGCACATCCACATCCCACAACACGCCGGCATCCGCCAGTTCCACCTCGACAACCTGCCCCGCGGCAAACAATGGCCTGGCTCCCCGATCTCCGGACAGGCCCTGCAACGCCTGCCCAAAGGCCGCGCCAAAAGCCACCGGGTGACCATAGTTCCCCTCGAAAACCGGAACCCGGATCATCCGCTCGCCCAACCCCCGCGCCACACTTTCGATACTCGACGGCAGGATAAAGGGCATGTCCCCCAGCACCACCAGCCAGCCGCTGGCGTCGGCGCAGGCTCCGACGGCGGCCGCAAGGCTGTCGCCCATGCCCGGCGAATCCAGAAGCACCACCTGGCAGCCATAGGCTTCAGCCAGGGCAATCACTTCGCGGCGATCCGGTGTTGTCACCAACACCCTACGAGCCAACAACGCGGGCAAGTTCTTCAAGACCTGTTCGATTACCGGCCTGATTACCCTGTCCCGCCCCTGGCATGGAGCCAGCAACTTGTCCTGCCCGGCCCCTGCCGCCTGCCGATAACGGCTGCCCTGCCCTGCGGCCAGGACCACCGCGCACAGCGACTGACTCAAGCGCTCACCTGTGCAGTGACTTGAGACGGCTTTTTCTGCAACAGGTCGATGCCGTTCTTGATGGCGACGATCTCCGACATCACCGACAAGGCAATCTCCGCCGGCGTATGGCTGCCGATATGCAGGCCGATAGGCCCATGCAAGCGTTCGATGGCCTGCGGCTCCAGCCCTAGCTGAGCCAGATTCTCCCGACGCTTCTGACTGTTGACCCGAGAACCCAGCGCCCCGACGTAAAACGCCCGGGAGTTGAGCGCGGTCAACAGCGCCATGTCATCCAGCCTCGGGTCATGGGTCAGCGCGACAATGGCGGTACGCTCGTCGGTCTCGATGCTCAGCACCGCATCGTCCGGCATTCCCGGCACAAAACGCCCGTGCTGCTCTTCCCAGCCGTAGACGAACTCCTTGCGCGGATCGCAGATCAGCACTTCGAAGTCCAGCAGCCGCGCCATTTCCGCTACGTACCGCGACAACTGCCCGGCGCCGATCAGCAACAGCCGCCAGCGCGGGCCATAGATTGCCCGCAAGGTCGTGTCATCGAAGCTCAGCACGTCGGTCTTGCTGGCCGGTTTCAGCAGCACTTCGCCGCTGCTCAGGTTCAACTCCCGGGCAACGATCTCATGGGCCTCGCAACGTGCCAGCAGTTCGGCGACCCAGGCCGGATCGCCAACCCGCTCCTCGGTCAGGCGCAGGGTGCCGCCGCAAGGCAGGCCAAAACGCGCGGCCTCCTCGCGGGTCACGCCATAGGTCACCAGTTGTACCGACGGCCCGTCCTGAGGCAGGCGGCCATCGTGCAAACGGGCGATCAGGTCGTCCTCGATACAACCGCCCGAGACTGAGCCGATCACCATGCCGTCTTCGCGCAAGGCCAGCATCGCGCCCGGTGGCCGCGGCGCGCTGCCCCAGGTCTGGACCACGCTGTACAAGGTCACGCGCTGCCCCGCGCGGCGCCATTCCAGCACGCTGCGCAGGACATTCAGATCAACGCTGTCCATCAGGCCTTGCTCGCTTGTTGCCAGCCTTGCAGCTGGTAACGCACTGGCAGGTTGCGGATGCGCTTGCCGGTGGCGGCAAAGATCGCATTGCACAGGGCCGGCGCGATCGGCGGCACGCCCGGCTCACCGACACCGCCCAACGGCACATCGCCCGGCGGCGTCACCAGGTGCACGGCAACCTCCTTCGGCGCCAGGGACATGCGCGCCACTTCATACATATGGAAGTTGTCCTGCTGGACCTTGCCGTCCTTGAAGCTGATCTCGCCCACCACCGCATTGCCCAGGCCCATCACACAGGCGCCCTCGAATTGCGAGCGGATACGCTCGGGGTTGATCTGCGGACCGCAGTCCACGGCGATATCGGCCTTGTGCACGATCAGGGTGCCATCGTCCTTGACCTCGACCTCGATCACCGCCGCCACATAGGTGACGAAGCTGTAGTGCACCGCCAGCCCCAGGCCGCGGCCCTTGGGCAGGCTGCGCCCCCAGCCCGCCGCCTTGGCCGCCGTCTCCAGCACGCCGCGCATGCGCGCGGTGTCGATCGGGTAACGCTCCGGCGACTCGCCGTAGTTCCATTCTTCGCTCAAGGTCCGTGGGTCGATCCGGCGATCCGGCCCCAGCAGCTTGAGCTGGTACTTCAACGGGTCCTGCCCCGCCTTGTGGGCCAGTTCGTCGACAAAGCTCTGGATAGCGAAACCGTGGGGGATGTTCGACACCGAGCGATACCAGCCAACCCGGGTATGCGCGGCGGCCTCGGGGTTTTCCAGGCGCACGTTGGGAATCGCATAGGCCAGGTTGGTAAAGCCCATGCCCAGCTCGAAGGCGGCCTCATGGTTCATGCCCGGGGCGAACAGCGCAGTGATGCTCGGCGCCACGGTGCGGTGCAACCAGCCGGACGGCATGCCGTCCTTGTTCAGGCTGGCCTTGAGGTATTCCGCCGACACGGTGTGAAAGTAGGAATTATGAATGTCGTCTTCGCGGGTCCATTGCACCCGCACGGCCTTGCCCGGCACTTCCTTGGCGAGGATCGCCGCCTCGAGGACGAAGTCAGGCTTGGATTTACGCCCGAAGCCCCCGCCGAGCAGGGTGATGTTGACCGTCACCTTGTCGAAGGGAATGCCCAGGCGCTCGGCGATACGTTCGCGGGTCACCTGTGGCGCCTGGCTCGGGGCCCAGGCTTCGCACTGGCCGTCCTTGAAGCGCACCACGGCGACCATCGGCTCCATCGGTGCCTGCGCCAGGTGCGGCAGGTAGTAGGAGGCTTCCAGGCTGCTGTCGGCGCTGCTCATGGCTTCGTCGATATTGCCGGTGCTGCGTACTACTTTGCCCGGCTTGAGCGCCGCGGCTTCCAGCTCCTTGCGGTAGGCAATCGAGTCGTAGCCGGCGTTGACGCCATCGTCCCATTCGATCTTCAGCGCCTCGCGGCCCTTGATCGCCGCCCAGGTGTTGCTGGCGATCACCGCCACGCCACCCAGCGGCTGGAACTCGGAAGGCAGCGGACGGCTGTCGATCTGCAGCACCTTGATCACGCCCGGGACCTTCAGCGCTGCGCTGCCATCGAAGGATTTGACCTTGCCGCCATAAACCCGCGGGCGCGCAACCGTGGCGAAGAGCATGCCGTCGAAATGCACATCGGCCCCGTAGACCGCCTGGCCATTGACGATGTCCGCACCGTCGATGGCGCGGGTGCCTTCCTTGCCGATGTAACGGAATTCGCTTGGTTGCTTCAGGCGCAGGCTGTCGCGGGCCGGCACCGCCAGGGCGCTCGCCGCGGCGGCCAGGGCGCCGTAGCCCAGCTCGCGGCCACTCGGCTGGTGAATCACTTTATGCAACTGCGCCCGGCACTCGGCCAGCGGGACTTTCCACTGCTCCGCCGCTGCCTGTTCAAGCATGGTCCGGGCCGCCGCGCCGCAGCGCCGCATCGGCTCGTACCAATGGCGCATGCTGCGCGAACCGTCGGTGTCCTGGTTACCGAACAGCGCCTCGTCGCCCGGTGCCTGCTTGACCTTCACCAGCGCCCAGTCGGCCTCCAGTTCGTCAGCGACCACCATGCTCAGGCTGGTACGCACGCCCTGGCCCATCTCCGAACGGTTGCAGAGCACGGTCACGCTGCCATCGGCGGCGATGCTCACGTACACCTTGGGGTCATCGACCCAGCCATGGGGCATGCCATCGGCACCGAACTTCTTCTCTTCGGCAAAGGCATCCTGCCAATCCCAACTGGCCGCCAGCACCAGCGCACCGGTGGCGCCGACACCCTTGAGAAAGCCGCGGCGGCTGAGGTTGCTCAAGGCAAAATCATTCGGCAGCTGGCTCATGCCTGGGCCTCCTTCAGGTGGCTGGACGCCTGGCGGATGGCGGTCTTGATCCGGTTGTAAGTGCCGCAACGGCAGATGTTGCCGACCATGGCGGCTTCGATCTGTTCATCGCTGGGGTTGGGGTTGACCTTGAGCAAGGCGGTGGCCGACATGATCTGCCCGCCCTGGCAGTAGCCGCACTGGGCCACCGCACTGTCCAGCCAGGCCTGCTGCACGACTTTGCCAACCGGGTCGCTGTGCAGGTTGTCGATGGTGCTGACGCTCTGCCCGACCACCGAGCCGATCGGCGTGATGCAACTGCGCGCCGGGGAGCCGTCAATATGAATGGTGCACGCGCCGCACAGGCCCATGCCGCAACCGAACTTGGTGCCGTTGTAACCCGCCACGTCGCGGATGGCCCAGAGCAGCGGCATGTCCTCGGTGACATCCAATTGATGATCTTGACCGTTGAGTTTCAGAGTAATCATGGGCACGCCCGCATATTTTCCGTTTATGGGGTCGAGCAATCTGCCGTTGAGTACAACGACTTGCAGGAGCAGATCGACTCAGGCTAATGGGCTCTCTTATGAAAACGGGACGTCTTCACCGGGCCTTTGGAGGTACAAATAGTTGCATTGTTAGCAGGCTAAGTTAAGCCGCAATTAACAAAAAAGCCTTGCAGGGTGTGAACCCGTGCAAGGCTTTGTTGGTGCGCTCTGAGCTTAGCTCAACGGGCTCAATAGAGATTGGGCTCCATCTCCAGCTGAACATGGAAGCGCTCGGCGATATCCTGCTGGATCCTTCGCGCCAGGCTCAACAACTGCAAGCCCGTGGCACCGCCATAGTTGACCAGCACCAGCGACTGCAAGCGATGCACCCCGGCATCGCCATCGCGAAACCCCTTCCAGCCCGCCTGTTCGATCAACCAGCCAGCCGCCAGTTTCACCTGCCCGTCCGCCTGTGGATAACCGACCAGCCCCGCATGCCGCTGCCTGATCTCGGCCGCCAGCGCCGCGGGCACCACCGGGTTCTTGAAGAAGCTGCCGGCATTGCCCAGCACGGCCGGGTCCGGCAGTTTTTCGCTGCGGATGCTGCAAATGGCGCGACTGACATCGCTGGCCGTCGGCTGCTCGATGCCCTGCTCGCTCAAACGCTGGCGCACCGGGCCGTACTCCAGGTGCAGATGCTCGCTGCGGGCCAAGGCAAACCGCACCCGCAGAATCAGCCAGCGGCCGGCCTGCTGCTTGAACAGGCTGTCGCGGTAGGCGAACTGGCATTCTTCCAGGCTGAAATCGCGCAGCTCGCCGCTCTGCCGATCCAGCGCGGTCAGGCCGGCGAACACATCCTTGATCTCGACCCCGTAGGCGCCGATGTTCTGCATCGGTGCCGCGCCCACGGTCCCCGGGATCAGACTGAGGTTTTCCAGGCCGGACAAGCCCTGCTCAAGGGTCCATTGCACGAACGGATGCCAGGTCTCGCCGGCCTCGGCCTCGACCACCACTTGCTGGCCATCGTCGCTCAGCAGGCGGATGCCCCGGGTACTCATGCGCAAGACCAGCGCCGGAATATCGGCCGTCAGTAGCAGGTTGCTGCCGCCGCCAATCACCAGCAGCGGCAGTCGGTGCTGTGCCGAATAGGCCAGCGCCTCACGCACGTCGGCATCGCTGTGGGCCTCGGCGAACAGCTGCGCGCGCACATCGACACCGAAAGTGTTGAAGGGCTTGAGGGAAACCTGGGACTGCAAATGCAAGCTCATAGCCGCCCCTTCAGCTCGATTACCAGCCGGTCGCTGGCGTACTCGATCAGGTCCAGCACCTGTTCGAAACCTTGCTCACCGTCGTAGTAAGGATCCGGTACCTCGTCCACCGCCGCTTCGTAGCGGCGCAGGAACAGGTCCAGCTCGGCCTTGCCCTGGGCCGGCTGCAGCGCCTTGAGGTTGCGCAGATTGCTTTCGTCCATGGCCAGGATCAGGTCGTAGCGGGCAAAGTCCGCGCTGCTGACCTGCTGCGCGCGCTGGGCCGACAGGTCGTAACCGCGCAACAGCGCCGCGCGCTGGCTGCGCTTGTCCGGCGCCTTGCCGATGTGCCATTCGCCGGTCCCTGCGGACGCGACTTCGACCCGATCGGCCAGCCCCGCTTCGCGCAACTTGTGGCGCAATACACCCTCCGCCGTCGGCGAACGGCAGATATTGCCCAGGCAGACAAACAGAACCCGCATCAGGCCTCCAGCAGGCGACGAACGCGCTCAAGGTCTTCGGCGGTATCGACGCCACCGGGCGGCGCTTGCAGGGCATCGGCGACATGAATGCGCACGCCGTGCCACAAGGCCCGCAACTGCTCCAGCGACTCGGTGTTTTCCAGCCAGCACGGGCCCCAGCTGACGAAGTCATGCAGGAAGCCGGCGCGGTAGGCATAGATGCCGATATGGCGGCGATAAGGTACGCCTTCCGGCAGCAGGTCGCGGTTTTTTGCAAAGGCGTCGCGCGCCCAGGGCAAGGTGGCGCGGCTGAAGGTCAGGGCCAGGCCGTTGATGTCGCTGACCACCTTGACCACGTTCGGGTTGAACAGGGTTTCGACGTCTTCGATCGGCTCGGCCAGGGTGGCCATGCTTGCTTCGGTATGGGCGGCCAGGTTGGCGGCCACCTGGTCGATCACCGCCGGCGGGATCAACGGCTCGTCGCCCTGGACATTGACCACGATGGCGTCTGCCGCCAGGCCCAGCTGGCTGGCGACTTCCGCCAGGCGATCGGTCCCGGAATTGTGGTCTTCGCGGGTCAGCACCGCTTCGGCGCCGAAACCCTGGCAGGCCTCGACGATCCGCGCATCATCGGTCGCCACCACCACGCGCTGGGCGGCGCTCTTGCAGGCCTGTTCCCAGACGTGCTGGATCATCGGCTTGCCGGCGATCAACTGCAGCGGTTTACCCGGCAGGCGGGTGGAGGCGAATCGGGCTGGAATGACAACGGTAAAGGCTGTGGTCATTTATCCAGGCGCTCGTCGGTGCTGAGGGTGCGGGCTTCGCTTTCCAGCATGACCGGGATGCCATCGCGAATCGGATAGGCCAGGCCGGCGCCCTTGCTGATCAGCTCGGTCTTGTCGGCGCTGAGCTTCAGCGGTCCCTTGCAGATCGGGCAAGCGAGGATATCGAGCAATTTGGTGTCCATGAGAGTTCCCTGGATAGAAGCGTTTAAGGCAAAAGACGAGCGGGCAACAGGCGTATCAGCTGTGTATCGAACCAGGCAACGAAGGCCGGGGATGGCACAGCATCCACCGCCAGGTACCACCAGTCGGGAGCCGCGAAGGCACGGCACTTCACCGCATCCTTTTCGGTCATGACCAGCGGCAGCGACGGGGTGAAACTCAGCGCCTGCGCGCTGTATTCGGCGTGGTCGGCAAAAGCATGCGGGACAGGCTGCCAGTGTAGCGTTTCAAGGGTAGTGAAGAAACGTTGCGGATTGCCGATACCGGCCACCGCATGTACCGCCTGCCCCGGCGCGAAGTGCTCAAGCCCGCGGCGTTCGCCGCTTTGCAGATTGACCAGGGCGGTGGGCGCCAGGCGAAAGGCGAACCCATCCTCGCGATCGTCGCTGGCGCCGTTGTAGAGCACTGCGTCGACGCTTTGCAGGCGCTCGACCGGCTCGCGCAGCGGCCCGGCCGGCAGGCAGTGCCGGTTGCCCAGGCCGCGCGCGGCATCGATCAACACCAATTCGAGGTCGCGGGCCATGCGGTAATGCTGCATGCCGTCGTCGGAGAGAATCAGGTCCAGCGGCTCGGCGGCCAGCAAGGCCCGCACGGCGCGGCTGCGGTCGGGGTCGATCATCAGCGGCACGCCGGTGCGCTGGACGATCAGCAAGGGTTCGTCGCCAGCGATATCGGCGCTCTGCTCGGCGGCGACCCGCCACGGCAACTGCGGCGGCTTGGCGCCATAACCCCGGCTGACCACACCGACCCGCAACCCGCTGCGCTGGCAATGCTCGATCATCCACAGGATCAGCGGCGTCTTGCCGGTACCGCCCACAGTGATATTACCCACCACCACCAGCGGCACCGGCGGCTGGTAGACATTGCCCTCGCCGGCCAGGAAGCGTTCGCGCTTGCGCACCACCACCCGGCGATAGAGCCATTCCAGGGGCCGCAGCAGGCTCAGCGCGGGGTGGCCGTTGTACCAGGCAGCGAGCAAACGATCGGACATGGCCATCAGGGTGCTGGCGCCGCCTCGACGGTGGTCATGCGCAGATGGCTGAAACCGAGCTTGCCGGCGGCGTCCATCGCGGTAATGACGGCCTGGTGCTGGGTCTTGCCATCGGCGCTGATGGACAGCGGCAGGTTGGTGTCACCCGCCGACTCCTTCTGCAAGGCTTCGATCAGGCTGGCCAGGTCGCTCTTGGGCAGCACCTGGTTGTTCACCGAAAACACCCCGTCGGCGCTGATGGCGATATCCAACTGCTTGGTCTGCTGGTCTTCGGCCGGCGAACCGCTGACGGCCTCCGGCAACTCGACGCGCAACTGGGTTTCCCGGGTAAAGGTGGTGGTCACGACGAAAAACAGCAGCAGGATAAACACCACGTCGATCAACGACGCGAGGTTGATATCGATGGTTTCCCGTGGCTTGCGGCGGAATTTCACGCTTTGCCCTCGGCCAGATCGACGTCGCGGTCGCCCTGCACCACCTCGACCAGCTTGATGGCTTCCTGCTCCATGCCAACGACCAGTTCATCGACCCGGCGTTGCAGGAAACGGTGGAAGAACACCGCCGGGATACCGACCATCAGGCCGGACGCGGTAGTAATCAGCGCCTTGGAGATACCACCGGCCAGCACCGCGGCGTTGCTGGTCATGCCCGAGCCCATGAACGAGCTGAAAATATCGATCATGCCCAGCACCGTACCCAGCAAGCCCAGCAGCGGCGCCATGGCGGCGATGGTGCCGAGGGCATTGAGGTAGCGCTCCAGTTCGTGAATGACCCGGGCGGCGGCTTCCTCGATGCACTCTTTCATGACCTCGCGGCCATGCTTGGAGTTGGCCAGGCCGGCGGCCAGGATTTCGCCCAGGGGTGAATGGGCGCGCAGTTCCTTGAGTTTGTCCTTATTGAGTTGCTTGTCCTTGATCCAGCGCCACACCTGCCCCAGCAGATGCGGCGGAGTAACACGGCTGGCCCGCAGGGTCCACAGACGCTCGGCAATGATGCCGACCGCGACAATGGAACTCAGAATGATCGGCAACATCATCCAGCCGCCGGATTTGACCAATTCCCACACAGTGACAGTCCCCTCGAAAAAGTGCGCCACTCTAACATAGGGGCCGAATGCACCGAAGAACCTGATGTCGCATGCCTTCAGGCTTTAATAACTCTCGGTTATTTAAGGAGATAGTGGCCATTTGCGCCAAAAGCGCCGCTGCGCCCGCAGGCTCGTCGGTTCGGTGTAGGTGCCCAGCATCAACCGTAGCGCTCCTTGCTCCGCGCTGTCGTAAATGGCGGTCCCTTGCTGGCGATAACGCTCGACGACCTGCGGGTGCGGATGCCCGAAGCCATTGCCGTGCCCTCGGGAAATCAGCACTGCCGAAGGCGCCAGGGCCTTGAGCAAGGCCGGGGACGACGAGCTGCGGCTGCCGTGGTGTGGCGCCTGCAACCAATGGGTCTCGACGGCCAGCGGGGTATCCAGCAACGCGCGTTCCGCCAGGGCGTCGATATCCCCCGTCAGCAACAAACGCTCGCCCTTGGCCTCGACCTGCATCACGCAGGACTTCTGGTTGCCGTTCTGCGCATCCGCCCATTGCCACAGGGCAAAACGTACCCCGTCCCATTGCCATTGCTCGCCGCTGGCGCAAGGCTCTGCCGGCAAATAGGCCGGCAAGCCCTCGGGATCGCCGCTGACTAGCCTGGCCACCGGCAAGCCGCGCTGGACGGCATCGGCACCACCGGCATGATCGGTATCGGCGTGGCTGAGCAGCATCAGGTCGAGGCGCTCGACGCCCAGCTTGCGCAAGGATGGCAGCACCACCCGGGCGCCCAGATCGGAGTCGCCCAAACGCGGGCCGGCGTCGTACAGCATTGCGTGCTCGCGAGTCCGCACCAGTACCGCCAGCCCTTGCCCGACATCCAGTTGCCAGACTTCCGCCTCGCCGTATGGCAGGGTGTTTTTCGGCGGGAACACCATCAACAGCAGCATCGGCCATCCCAAGGGACGCAGCGGCACACCCGCGGGCAGCAACAGCAGAAAGGCTCCCAGCGCACTGATGCTCCAGGCCCAGAGCGGTATGGCCGGCGCTACCCATGCCGGCCATTGGGCAGCCAATAGCGTCAGACCGCGGAACAGCAAGTCCAGCAAACCGCCGGCCAGCCAGAGCAGGCCTTCGCCCAGGTAGGGCACCGCCAGGAACAAGGTGCCAAGCAACGCCGGCGGCAGCACCAACAGGCTGATCCAGGGTTCCGCCAGCAGATTGGCCAGCGGCCCGCTGAGGCTGATGGGCAACCCCAGCGCCAGCAGCACCGGGCACAGGCCGATGGCGATCAACCATTGGATACGGGTCCAGGACTGCCACCAGCGCCAGCCTCCCAGGCGCCCGCCGAAGATCAGGATCAGCACCGCCACCGCGGTAAAGGACAGCCAGAACCCTGGCTGCAGACTGGCCAGCGGCTCGAACAACAGCACCGTATTCAACGCCAGCAGAAATGGCCACCAGGCGCCCAGGTGACGAAAGCGCAGGCGCCAGATCAGCACCAGGGCAACCATCACGCAGGCGCGACGCACCGGCACGTCGAAGCCCGCCAGCACCCCGTAACCCAGGGCCGAAGCGAATGCCAGCCCACAGGCCCAGGGCAGCCAGGGCCAACGTCCGGGCCACAGGCCGTAGCGGGCCAGCCCCGCCACCAGGACGTACATCACCGCGGCCAGCAAACTGATGTGCTGCCCGGAAATTACCATCAGGTGCACGGTCCCGGTGTCTTGCAGGACACGCCAGTCTTCCCGGCTCAGCCCCGAGCCGTCACCCAGCACCAGGGCCGCCAGGCCACCGGCGCGCCCCTGGGCATCGACTTGCAGCAAGCGCTGGCGAATGCGCGCACGCCAGCCGCCCTCCGCGGCAACCAGCAGTTGCCCATCCTTGACCGTGCCCGTGGCGCCAATGCGCTGGGCCAGCAGCCAGGCCTCGTGATCGAAGGCCTGCAGATTGACCAACCCAGCGGGACGCTTGAGTTTTACCGCCAGGCGCCAGCGTTCGCCGCTGTGCAGCGGCGGCCCGCCATACCAGGCCAGGCGCAGGCGCTGGGGAATCCGTCCGCGCCGAGCCCGCCCGCCTTCCAGTTCGAAACGCAGCACGCCCTCGGCCTGCTGCGGCAATCCCACTACCCGGCCCTCAAGCCAGCGGGTCTGTCCGTCGAGCGGTTCCGGCAAACGATCGTCCAGCGCCCATTGCGCACTCACGCAAGCCCACGCCAGGCCCAACAGAAAAAGTGCCAATGCATAGGTGCGAAACGGCAGCAGCATCAAGGCCACCACCGGCAACACGGCCAGCCATCCGATCGCTGGCAGCGCCGGCAAAAAGCGCAGGCTCAAAAGCCCCGCCGCCAACGCCAGCATCCCTGTGCGCATAAGCCCGTCCTTGAGCAGTTTTTGAGTGTTCCCACTCTCTGGCTTAGCTCAGCGGACCGGGTGCCAGCTTTATCATTTGTCACAAAGTCTGAATGGGCGCCTTCTAGAATCCGGGCATACTTGCCGCTTGAACTGACCGAGAAGCCTTATGCCCCGGCGCCTATTCAAACGTTACATGCCAGATCCGACCAGCATCAGGGAACACAAGTCCTTACGCTTTCTTGGCACGTTGCTGCATGACCCCAACCTCTGGCACCTCAACCGGCACTCCGTGGCGCGCGCCATGGCGGTCGGCCTGTTCGCGGCCTTCATGCCGATCCCCGCGCAAATGTTGCTCGCCGCGGTGCTGGCCATTTCCGTGCGCGGCAACATGCCGATTGCCGTGAGCCTGGTCTGGCTGACCAACCCGATCACCATGCCGCCGGTGTTCTTCTGCACCTATCAGATCGGTGCCTGGTTGATGAACGTACCCGCCCGGACCCTGCCCGACGAGCTGACCTGGGAATGGATCAGCGGCGAACTCTCCACTCTCTGGCAACCCTTCCTGCTGGGCTCGGTAGTGGCCGGCCTGGTGCTGGGTGCCCTCGCCTATTGCCTGACCATGCTGTACTGGCGCTGGTGGGTCAGCCGACAATGGCGCCGCCGCAGGCAGAGCCGGCTGTAGAAACGCAAACGGCCTCCCGAGGGAGGCCGTTGTTGTATCTGTGCGAGCTTACTGGCGCATGCCGCGACCACTGACCAGCAGGCGGGCACAACCGAAGTACAGGACCACGGTGGCGACCAGCATGAAGGTAATGGCCACGCTGATCTGGATGTCGGAAACCCCCAGGATGCCGAAACGGAACGCGTTGACCATGTGCAGCACCGGGTTGGCCAGCGACACCGTCTGCCAGAACGGTGGCAGCAGGGTGATGGAGTAGAACACGCCGCCAAGGTAGGTCAGCGGGGTCAGCACGAAGGTCGGGATGATCGAGATATCGTCGAAGTTGCGTGCAAATACCGCGTTGATAAAACCCAGCAGCGAAAAGATGGTCGCGGTCAGGACCACCACCAGCAAGGTAATGCCCAGGTGGTGCACTTGCAGATGGGTGAAGAACAGCGACAGCAGCGTCACGATCACCCCCACCGCCAGCCCCCGCAGTACACCGCCCAGGGTGTAGCCAATGAGGATGGTGTGCGGCGATACCGGCGATACCATCAACTCCTCGATGGAGCGCTGGAACTTGCTGCCGAAGAAACTCGAGACCACGTTGCCGTAGGAGTTGGTGATCACCGACATCATGATCAGGCCCGGCACGATGTACTCCATGTAGGTGAAACCGCCCATGTCGCCGATCTGCCGGCCGATCAGGTTGCCGAAGATCACGAAGTACAGAACCATGGTGATCGCCGGCGGCAGCAGGGTTTGCGGCCAGATCCGGGTAAAACGCCGGACTTCGCGATAGACGATGGTGTTCAGCGCGACAAGGTTGGGCCGTAGCTCGGAACTCATACCGCCACCTTCGACAAGTTTTTCTCCACCAGGGACACGAACAACTCCTCAAGGCGATTGGTTTTGTTACGCAGGCTCAGCACTTCGATGTTCTGCTGGGCCAACTGGCTGAACAGCGCGGTGATGCCCACGGCCTTGTCGACCTGGACTTCCAGGGTGTGGCTGTCGACCAGCTTGCTCGGATAGCCGATCAGTTGCGGCGCCACCTTCATGTCGGTCTTCAGGTCGAGCAGGAAGGTTTCCACATGCAGCTGGCTGAGCAGCTGGCGCATGCTGGTGTTCTCGACGATGGTGCCGTGGTCGATGATGCCGATGTTGCGGCACAGCTGCTCAGCCTCCTCCAGGTAATGGGTGGTGAGGATGATGGTGATGCCTTTCTGGTTCAGTTCGGTGAGGAAGGTCCACATCGAACGGCGCAGCTCGATGTCCACGCCAGCGGTTGGTTCGTCGAGGATCAACAGGCGCGGTTCGTGCACCAGGGCCCGGGCGATCATCAGCCGGCGCTTCATGCCGCCGGACAGCGAGCGCGACGGCACATCGCGCTTGTCCCACAGCCCGAGCTGGGTCAGGTACTGCTCGGCCCGCTCCTTGGCGACCTTGGTCGGGATGCCGTAGTAACCGGCCTGGGTCACGACGATGTCGAAGGTCTTCTCGAACTGGTTGAAGTTGAATTCCTGCGGCACCACGCCGATGCAACGCTTGAGCGCGGCGGGCTCGCGGTCCAGGTCATGGCCGAAGACATTCACCGTGCCGCTGGTCTTGTTCACCAGGGTCGAGAGGATGCCGATGGTGGTGGATTTGCCGGCACCGTTGGGGCCGAGCAAGGCGAAGAAGTCACCTTCGGCGACATCCAGATCGATACCACTCAGGGCCTGGAAACCGTTGCCGTAGGTTTTGGTTAGCTGCCGGATGGACAGAGCGGAACTCATATCGGATTTACGCACCAAGAAGGGAGAACATTATAGGTAAGGGCGGATCGCCTGCATTGCAACGGCGCCGGATACACCCAATGGTGCTTGCCGACGCCGCACAAGTACAGTCACCTGTGTTGATAGTCAGTATTAAGTCAACGCGGTCATCACCGCCTTGCGATAGGCCGGACGCTGCTGCAAGCGTGCGTACCAGGCTTGCAGATTAGACAATGGCGGGCGCTCGATGGGCATTTCGAACCAGGCATAAATGAAACTGCCCAGGGGGATATCGCCCATGCCGATTTCGTCGCCGGACAGGTAGGGATGTTCGGCCAAGGCCTGGTCAACCACCGCCAGCAATTCGCCGCAGTTGTGCAGCGCAGCATTGATCTTGTCCCAGTCCTGCTGGTCCGCCGGCGTACGCAGCACACCCCAGAACAGGTGGCGGAAGGGTTCGGCAAAGGTCGAGGTGGTCCAGTCCATCCACTTCTCGGCCGAGGCCCGCGCCCGCACATCGTCCGGGTACCAGGCCGTACCGGCGGCATGGCGCGCGGCGAGATAACGCACGATGGTGTTGGATTCCCACAGCACGAAGCCGTCGTCCTCGATCAGCGGAATCCGCCCATTGGGATTCATCGCCCGATACGCCGGGGTATCCACCACGCCGAAGGCGCCACCGGCATCCACCGCCTCGTAGGTCAGGCCGAGTTCTTCGGCGCACCACAATGCTTTCCTGACATTCGACGAGTTTTTCCGACCCCAGATCTTCAGCATGACCGCTCCTCAGTGATGAATGCCGAGGCAGTCTACGCCGGATCAGACCTGACTCAAATCACTCTGCATGTCGCCCAGCAGCATCGGCATCTGCTCGCCGAACAGATGCGGATAACAGGTTTCCAGGTGTTTGAAGAAGAAGGTCTCGGGGACATCGGCGAATTGTCCGTGGTCCAGCACGTACTCCATCATCTGCTCACCCTGGCGGTTGAAGGGGTGGAATACGCTGTCGTGGCGGCCATCGAACTCCAATGGCGCCACATCGTACATCTCGCAGAGTTTCCGGTTGAACGCGGGCGTGGCCTTGACCCAGCGCCCTTGCAGGTACAGCTCGGTATAACCGTGCATGGCAAACACGTCGCTGCGCAGCAATTCCAGCAAACGCGGGGTCGACAGGTGATTGCGCACGTCCGCCAGGCCGATCCGCGCGGCAATCCCGCAATGCCGCGCACAACCGGCGAGCAGGGTGGCCTTGGGCACGCAGTAACTTTCGCCCGAGGCCAGGGCATGGCTGCCACGCAGGGTCTCGGGGTCGCGACTGAAGGTGTAGGGGTTGTAGCGCACAGCCTCGCGCACTGCGTAATAGAGGCTCACCGCCTGCTCCAGCGGATCGCTGCTGGGGCCACGATGAGTTTCCGCGAACTCCACCACCGCGGGATGGTCACTATCGATGAAGCGGCTGGGACTCAAGTACTCGTGCATGGGGATATCTCCGAGTGAAGTCTCGAGTCTAGCGACGGCCTCATCCCAGCGATAACGACGTTTCGGCCAAACATCAGAGGCTGCCGCTTCGAGCCTGACAAGATCGACAAGCTGCTGACCCGATGCCTGACGTGCTGCGTCCGCTTCTTCTTACTGCTTCAAGCGCACTGCCCTGTCACCCCTTTTGTCGGATGCCGACTAAGCTCTCTGGGTGATTTTGCCCCTGGCTTCACGGAGGATTAAATATGCTGTTGTTGTGGATACTGGTTCTGCTGGTCGGTATTGCCTACCTGGCCCACCGCCGCATCGCCCCCCTGCCCGCCCTGGGCATGGTGGCAGTCTACCTGCTGGCCATGGGCGCCTTCAGCCGTGCACCGGGCTGGTTGCTGCTGATCTTCTGGGTATTGCTGGCCGCGGTGGCGGCGCCCTTGCTACTGCCCGACCTGCGCCGCAAATACTTCAGCGCCCCGCTGTTCAGCTGGTTCCAGAAAGTCCTGCCGCCGATGTCGCAAACCGAACGCGACGCCATCGATGCCGGCACGGTCTGGTGGGACGGTGAACTGTTCAGCGGCCGTCCGGACTGGGACAAACTGCTGGCCTACCCCAAGGCGCAACTGAGCGAAGAGGAACAGGCCTTCATCGACGGCCCGACCGAAGAGCTGTGCGCCATGGTCAGCGACTGGCAGATCGGCCAGTCCATGGACCTGCCGCCCGCGGCCTGGGAGCACATCAAGCAACACGGCTTCTTTGCCCTGATCATCCCCAAGGAGTTCGGCGGCAAGGGCTTCTCCGCCTATGCCCACTCGCAAGTGGCGATGAAACTGGCAACCCGCAGCGGCGACCTGGCGTCCACCGTGATGGTCCCCAACTCCCTCGGCCCGGCCGAATTGCTGCTGCATTACGGCACCGACGAACAGCGTAACCACTACCTGCCGCGGCTGGCCCGTGGCGACGATATCCCGTGCTTCGCCCTCACCGGCCCGCTGGCCGGTTCCGACGCCGGCGCCATGCCCGATACCGGGGTGATCTGCAAAGGCCAGTGGCAAGGCGAGGAAACCATCGGCCTACGCCTGAACTGGGAAAAGCGCTACATCACCCTGGGCCCGGTCGCCACCCTCCTCGGCCTGGCCTTCAAGGCCTACGACCCGGACCACCTGCTGGGCGAGGATGAAGACCTGGGGATCAGCCTGGCGCTGATTCCGACCGACACCCCCGGCGTGGAAATCGGCCGCCGCCACCTGCCGCTCGGCGCCGCCTTCATGAACGGCCCGAACTCCGGCAAGGACGTGTTCATCCCCTTGGACTTCCTTATCGGCGGCCAGGAAATGCTCGGCAAGGGCTGGATGATGCTGATGAACTGCCTGTCGGTCGGCCGCTCCATTTCCCTGCCGGCCGTCGGCACCGGCGCGGCCAAGTTCACCAGCCTGGTGACCGGCCAATATGCCCAGGTGCGTGAGCAGTTCAACGTCCCGCTCAACGCCTTCGAAGGCATCCAGGAAGCCCTGGCCCGCATCGGCGGCAACGCCTGGCTGATGGACAGCGCGCGCATGCTCACGGCCAATGCCGTCGACCTGGGGGAAAAACCCTCGGTACTGTCGGCGATTCTCAAGTACCACCTGACCGAACGCGGCCGCGAGTGCATCAGCCACGCCATGGACGTGCACGGCGGCAAGGCCATCATCATGGGCCCGAACAACTACCTGGGCCGCAGCTGGCAAGGCGCACCGATCTTCATCACCGTGGAGGGCGCGAATATCCTCTCGCGCAACCTGATGATCTTCGGCCAGGGCGCCATTCGCTGCCATCCGTTCGTGCTCAAGGAAATGGCCCTGGCCGGGCGCGAAGACCACGATCAGGCGCTGGTGGAATTCGACGGTCTGCTGCTCAAGCACATCGGCTTTGCCGTGAGCAACGCGGCCAGCACCCTGGTGCTGAACCTGGGCCTGGGGCACTTGGAACAAGCGCCGGGGGACAAGCTCAGCCAGGGTTATTTCCGAGCCCTCAATCGCCAGGCCGCGGCCTTCGCCATGCTGGCCGACCTGAGCATGATGCTGCTGGGCGGCGAACTGAAACGTCGCGAACGCCTGTCGGCACGCCTCGGCGATGTGCTCAGCCATATGTACCTGGCCTCCGCCGCCCTCAAGCGCTACCACGACCTGGATTCGCCGGAGCATCTGCAGCCACTGTTCACCTGGGCTATGGAAGAAAGCCTCGGCCAGTCGGAACGGGCGCTGGACGAACTGCTCGATAACTTCCCGAACCGGGTGCTGGGTTGCCTGCTACGGGTGGTGGTCTTCCCGTTCGGCCGCCGCCACAAAGGCCCGTCCGATGAACTGGATGCCGAGGTTGCCGCGATCATTGGCCGGGCCAAGGGCGACCCGACCCTGGAAGAGCTGCTGGCCGGCTGCTACCGCCCACAATCGGCAGAGGACCCGGTCGGCGCCCTGCAACAGGCCTTCGACTTGTTGAGTGCCAGCCATCCTCTGCAGAAAAAACTGCACGAGGCGCTGAAAAGCGGCCAGCTCAAACCGGTCGCCGGCGAACATGCCATCGACGCCGCGCTGGAAGCCGGCGTATTGCAGCCGGTGGAAGCCCAGACCCTGCGCGAGGCTGAAGCCGCCCGCCGCAAAGTCATCGATGTCGATGACTTTGCCAAGGAAGAGCTGACCCTGAGCGAAGGGAAAACCCGCTAAGGCGCAAGACCGTCAGGCGGATTATGAAACCGGGCGCGGGAGCTATATACTCCCGCGCCCGTTTTGCTGTTGAGGACTCATGTCATGTCCAACGTCGTCGCCGATCACCTCGTCCTGCTCGACCATTTGCGCAGTATCCTGGTCGCCGTGGGTGAAGCCGAGCAGGTTCCCGAAGAAAGCCATGCCTTGTTCCTGGAACGCTTCGACGAACTGCGCGCCTCGCTGCCGATCGACCCGATCGAAAGCCAGTACCTGGGCCAGGACCTGCTGTGCCAGGTGATGCAGCGTTATCCACAGGTCGCCCATCTGGTACCGCGCGACCTGCTGTGGTTCTTCGCCGGGGATTGCCTGCACTACATGCCCGACGAAGAAATCGACCTGTACCAGGCGCTTGAAGAGCGCCGCTATGAGGCCGAGCAGAACGATGAACCGTTCGACTGGAACCAGGAAAAGCAGCTGCTGGCGCTCTCCGCCCAGGACAGCAAGCACTGAGTCCGGCCCGGACACTACAAAGGCCCGCACGGTTGAACCGGCGGGCCTTTTGTTTTTTTGCCCATGAGCGGCTGGCTCAGCCGGCGCCATCGCCTTCGGGCTGTTCGTAGCCTTTGGCCTCCTGCTTGCCCTGCCGGCTCAAGGTCGGCTCCTTGGCCAGGCACTCCACCAGGTAATCGATGAATACCCGCAGCTTCGGCGGCAGGTAACGGGTCGGCGAATGCAGCAACCAGGCACCGCCATGGTAGGAGGCGAGAAACGTCCAGTCCGGCAGTACCTGCACCAGCAAGCCCTGCTCCAGGGCATGCCGCGCGGTGAAGTACGGCAAGCTGCCGATGCCGATATGTTCCAGCACCGCCCCCAGCCGGACCCCGGTGTGATTGGCCGCATAACGCCCGCGCACGCCGACGGTCACCGACTTGCTGCCCTTCTTGAACTTCCAGCGCGCATCGCTGGGGGTTTCGCCCAGGTAAATGCAGCTGTGGTTGAGCAGGTCATGGGGATGGCTCGGCGTCCCGTGCTCGGCCAGGTACTGCGGCGTGGCGCACAGCATATGGTCGATGGTCAGCAACTGGCGCCCGACCAGCCCCGCCGGCGGTCGATCGGTGATGCGGATGGCCAGGTCGACGTTGTCGTCGATCAGGTCGATGTTGCGATCTTCCAATAACAACTCGACATCGACCTTGGGATAGCGCCGTAGAAACTCGGGCATATAGGGATGCACGACAAAACGCCCCACCGCCTTGGGCACGCTGACCCGCACCAGCCCTTCGGCCTCGTGGGTGAACTGACCGCTGATTTCCATCACCGACTTGGCGGCGCTGACCATCTCGCTGCAACGCTTGAACACCTCCTCACCCCCTTCGCTCAAGCGCAACTTGCGCGTGGTGCGTTGCAGCAGGCGAATTGCCAGCGCCTTCTCCAGCCGGGAAATGCTGCGGCTCACCGCCGACGGTGAAGAACCCAGCTGGCGCGCGGCTTCGGAGAAGCTGCCGACCTCGACGACCTTGACGAAAATCGCCATTTCACCCAGCAGCGGAAGGGGGAGATTTATGCTCACAGCACAACAGTCCTTTGAGGTTTGAACGGATTATCACGCAATTCCGCCGCACCATATAATTAAAAAAGACATTTTAATAAGGGCACGGAATATGACGCTTCGCCTCTTTTTTCATAATGATGAACTCAAGGCCAACGTTGAAGTGCTCGAATGCACCCCGCAGGACAACGAATTCGCGGTGGTCCTGCGTGCCACGATTTTTCATCCCCAAGGCGGCGGCCAACCCTGCGACACCGGCTGGATCGGCGACAGCCAGGTATTGCGCGTGGTCCAGGAACCCGAGCGGATCGTTCATTACGTCAGCCAGCCGGTGCAACCGGGCATGGTCCAGGTCCAGGTCGATGAACAGCGCCGCCAGTTCAATACCCGCATGCACTCGGCCGGGCACCTGATCGGCCATTTCGGCGAAACCCGCGGCTGGGTCCCGGTCAAGGCCCATCACTGGCCTGGCGAGGGCCGCGTGTCCTTCAAGCCCGGTGACAGCCCGCAGGAACTCGACGTCGACAGCCTGCAGAGTGGCATCGATCACTGGATTGCCGCCGACCTGCCGCGCCTGGTCTCGCTGCGTGAAGGTTCGCGGGAAATCGGTTTTGGCGAGCTTCCCGCCTATGGTTGCGGTGGTACCCACGTGAAGCGCCTGAAGGAATTAGGCAACGTCACTATCGCCTCCCTCTCGCAAAAGAAAGGAATGCTTTCGGTTCACTACCACGTGGACTGATTCATCGGCGGTGTCGCCTTGCACATCACGCGACGCATCGCCTGACACAGGGGAAACCCGCGTGCGCGGGTTCGACGACTATCGGATAGAGGGATCTGCAGATGATGCTTGACGTCGAGCGTCTCGATGAGACGTGCATAAAAAAACTGGCCCAGGAACAAGTGCTCGCCCTGCGCATCAAGAATTTCCTGCCACACGCCCAGGCGATCCAGCTGGGCGACAAGATTCTCGCCCCCGGCTTCGAGGGCTACATCAACGCTCCCAGCATCGGCCGTATCGGCATGGCGTTTTACGAAGCGGAAAACCAGCCGCTGCTAATCGAGGACTATTTCGAGCGCGCCACCGCCAACATCGACGAACTGCGTTCGCGCTGCGCCCCCTACGCCTCCCCTGTCGACACCCTGCGCTGCATGCTCGACGAGTCCTGGCCGGCCGGCGCCCACCTGGAAAACCTGTACGGGCGCAAGATGTACGTCGGCCTGTCCCGGGTGGTGAAGCCCGGCGTGTGCTTCCTCGCCCATCACGACATCTTCGCCAAGGACGCCCCCGACAGCTTCCAGGCCCACAGCCTGGAAGCGCAGTTCGCCTGCAACCTCTACCTGAACATGCCCGAGGCCGGCGGTGCCCTGCAGATGTGGAATCACGATATTTCACCGGACCAGTTCGACGAGATGCGCGGCGACAGCTACGGCATCGATCCCGCCCTGCTCGGCACGCCCTCTCTGGAGATCCGCCCGGAGCCCGGGGATTTCATCATGTTCAATTCAAGGCGCATGCACGCCGTCACCCCGGGGGTGGCGAACCCGCGCCTGAGCCTTTCCTTTTTTGTCGGCTATCGCGGCAGCTCGTCCCCCCTGACCTTCTGGAGTTGAAATGCTTTCCAACTATCTAGGCGAATTCCTGGCCCTGGCGACCATCCACTTTCTCGCCGTGGTGGCTCCCGGGCCTGACTTTGCCGTGACCATCCGCCAGAGCGTGCGCTTTGGCCGGGTGGTCGGGCTGTGCACGGCCATCGGCATCGGCGCGGGGATTTCCGTGCATGTGCTGTACACCCTGCTGGGGGTCGGTGCGCTGATGCACACCACGCCATGGCTGCTGAGCGTGGCCAAGGTGGTAGGCGGTGCCTACATTCTTTATCTCGGGGTCAGCCTGCTGCGCAGCAAGCCCAAGACCTCGATCGAAGGCAGCGATGCGGGTAATGATCAAGCACAGCGGCAGACTTTGCCCAAGGCCTTCATGACCGGCTTTCTGACCAACGCCACCAACCCCAAGGCCACGCTGTTCTTCCTGGCGATTTTCACCACGGTGATCAGCGCCAGCACACCGCTCAAGGTGCAGGCGCTCTACGGTGTGTGGATGTGTTGCGTGAACGCGCTGTGGTTCGTGATCGTCGCGCTGTTCTTTTCCAGCCCGCGGGTGCGCTTACTGTTCATGCGCATGGGCCATTGGTTCGAACGGACCATGGGGGTGATTCTGATTCTGTTCGCCGGGCGCCTGATCCTGTCGATGTAAGCCTCCCAACACCCTGCTCGATCGAGCCGCCGGCAACTGGCGGCTCGATCCAGGCTTTGCTCAGTGCAGGTCCACGGTCAACGGATGGATGACAGGGCCTGAAGCAGGGCTCCCTGCGGTTTTGCCATTTCATCCAGTACTGAAAAGTGCGTGCAACCCGGCACGTGAACCAGCCGCACAGACTCTCCTCGAGCCAAGGCCTGCTTGGCGTATTCATCTGACTGGCGGACCAGTTCCGACAGCTCGTCGGCGCCTACCGCGACCCATGTATTCGCGCCCTTGTCGATATGGTGCAGCGGGCTATACGCATCGATTTCCGCCTCCGAGAGACTCAGCTTCTCGTTCAGCCACGACAGGCTGATGGGTTCCAGGTCGACCAGTGCGCTGATGGCCAGGACATCGGTCACCCATGGATGCGAGCGGAACTGCAGCGCCAGGTGTCCGCCTGCCGAGTGCCCGCTCAAGACCACCTTGTGCCCTGCGATCCCCAGTTGATCGGCGTCGGCCTGGAGATGCTCGAGCAGGCTGCCAATCTCGCTGACGATCTGGGTCATCGAGGCTTGCGGCGCAAGCGTGTATTCGGCCAGGACGACGTTGAACCCTGCCGCCAGGGGGCCGGCGGCGATGAATGCAAAGTCTTCCTTGCTGCAATTCTGCCAATACCCGCCATGGATGAAGATGAGCGTCGGAGCGTCGGCTTTTCCACAAGGCAGCCAGTCATAACGCTGTCGAGGCGCCGTGCCGTAAGGCAGGTTGAGACGACCGGCCGCAGAGGCATAGAAGCTGGCGCTACGCGCCTGCAAGGCGGCGTAGATACCAGGGAAATCCGGCACCGCTTGCGTATTGTTGTACGCCGCATCGAGTTGGGCTTGATTCATATCGCGATAGAGAAGGGTCATTGTCATCTCCGGTGGAAGGAATGTTTGAAAGGGCTTGGCCAGCGATCTGCGATTCGTTCGGACCTATCCGGCATTGGCCGGGGTGACTTCAGGGGATCGGCTTCGCTGTCCACGGCTGCTCTCTGTGCGAGGAGTGCCACGCGTGGCGGGGGTTGTAGGCAGGAAGGTGGGCAGAACGCGGCGCGAATGCGTTAAAGAGTGAGTGGAGCCCATGTCAGACGTAAATCAGTCGATTCTTAAAACTTCTAGGATTTTTCTTACCAACCACCTTGAGCGAACGGGCGGCACTGGGCCAGCTCAACCAGCGCCGCCATCGTTCGTGATGGGATTGTCGGAATGCTTTCCTAGTGATCAGTTCGTCGTGCTCAAGCCCGCGCAGGATCGCGTTGAGTGTTCTCCAGCGCCTGGCGCAACACCTGCTGCGTCAGGGGCTTGAACACCACATCGTCCATCCCGGCGGACAAGCAGCGCTGGATCTCCGCATCCTCGGCGCTGGCGGTCGCACCAAGGATCCAGCAACGCCGGCGCCCCTCCTCGCGCTCCATCTGGCGAATGCGCAGGGTCAAGTCATAGCCGCCCAGGCGCGGCATCTGGCTGTCGGTGATCAACACATCGTACTCGGCAGCCAGCCAGGCTTCCCACGCCGCCTGCCCATCCTCGACCAGCGTCACGCGATGACCCAGAACCAGCAATTGCTCTTCCAGCGTCAGCCGACTGAACGCATTGTCTTCGGCGACGAGGATATTCAGCGAAAGCGGCTGCGTGTTCGCCTGCGGCACTTCTGCTGGGGCTTCGGCGGGCGCCTCGGCCAGGGGCAGTTGCAGGGTCACGCTGAAGCAGGAACCGATATCCGGTTCGCTGCTCAGGACGATGCTGCCGCCCATGAGTTCGACCAGTTGCCGGGTGATATTCAGCCCCAGCCCGCTGCCAAAGGTTTGCCCGGCCTGGGCCGAGCCGACCTGGGAGAATGGCTGGAACAACCTGGCCTGATCCTCCTCCGAGATACCGATACCGCTGTCGATCACCTCCAGCACCAGGTGCAGATGCTCTGCCTCCCGGCGGCCCGAGGCATGCAGCGTCACCCTGCCCCGCTCGGTGAACTTGATGGCGTTGCTCAACAGGTTGAACAGCACCTGTTTCAAATGCAGCGGGTCGATCAGCACCCATTGCTCCATGTCGCCCGTGAACTGCATCTCGAACGCCAGGTGCTTCTGTCGTGCCATGCCGGCCACCAGGGGCGCGATCGCTTCGATCTGGGCCTTGAGCAGCACCGCCTCGGGCGCCGAGTCGATCATGCCGGACTCGATCCGGGTCAGGTCGAGCACATTGCCAAGCAGCAACAGCAGCCCCTGCGCGGCCTCTTGCGCGATCGCCAGCGAAGCCTGGTCCAGTTCGCCCCGCTCGGCCTTTTGCTGCACCACTTCCTGCAGGCCGATGATGGCGTTCAGCGGGGTGCGGATCTCATGGCTCATGGTGGACAGGAAGACGCTCTTGGCCTCGTTGGCCGCTTCGGCCTTCTCCCGCGCCAGCGCCAGCTCGCCTTCGGCCTGGCGGGTCTTGCGCACCTGGCGGGTCAGATAGAAACCCCAGATCAGCGACAGCAGGACCAGCAAGCCGAATACGCCGCCGAGCCGCAGGATATTGCTGCGATGGTCACGCCAGAAATGGCTGCCCGTGGTAGAAATACGCGGCTCCCAATGCGCCACAATGTCCGCCACCTCCTCCGGGGTAATGGCGACCTGAGCCTTCTCCAGGATGCTGCGCAATTCTTCCTGCCCCTTCAGCACCCCAAGACTGACCGGCCGGGAGAACTCGTCGAGAATGCCGATCACCCGCAAGCGGTTGTTGAAACGCTGCGCGGACAGGAAACGGCCGGTGTAGTCACTGCCGATGAACGCGTCGCTACGCCCGTCATCGACACTGCGCATGGCTTCCAAAAAGTTGGGATAGATCTGTAGCCGGATACCTGGATAGTCCTGCTGGATGATCGGGTTGATGAAGTAACCGGGGACGCTGGCCAGGCGCTTGCCTTGCAGGTCTTCAAGGCTATGAAAAGGGCTGCCCTGGGTGCGGGCGGATCGTGGTCCGGCCATCAGCACGACCGAGCTCCTCAGATAAGGAAGGAGGATATCCATATCGGCCTCGGTATCAGGATCTGCCGACGTGACCGAGGTCATCAGGGTCTGGCCCTGGGTTATCTGCGTCTTCATCTCGGTATAGTTCTGCGCCCGGACAGGGCGAAACGTCAGGCCGCTTCGCTGGCTGATCAACTTGAGGTAATCGGGGCCGATACCCCGTACCTGCCCACCGCTGTCCAGTTGCCCCAATGCTCCGAGAGAGTCACTGACGCTCACCGGGATTTCCGGGTGTGCCGCCAGCCAACGGTTCTCGGCGGGCGTCAGTTTCACGCGCTGCTGGGTCAGGCGCAGGCTGCTCCCCGCACTCCAGTTACGCAGGATCTTTTCGCTATGCCGCGAGCGTATGGACGGCAAGGCGCGTTCGATCACGCCATGCAATCGCGTATCGGAAGCGCGCACCAGGAAACCAAACCCACGGCTTTCCACCGGAGCGAAGTTTTCGATATGCAGGTCCAGCAGGTAGTTGATGTTGATCAGGTAGTGAGCCGACACCGCATCGTCGATCACCCCATCGACCTCACCCAGGCTCAATGCCTCGAGCGCGCGCAGCGGCGAGACAAAGGGCAGGACCTGGCTGTTCGGATAAGCGGCGGAGACTTTTTCCTCGGCACGATAGCCGGCAAATACGCCCAGCCGGGTGCCGGTTTGCTCTGGGTCGAAGGAGCGGCTCTCGGCTGTTACCAGCACGGGTTGGTTCGGTTCATAGGCCTGGGTCAGTAGCAAGCCGTGGTCCTCGGCATCCACCGCGGAGCCGCCGCCGACCAGGTCGATCTCGCCATTGTGCAAGGCGGCCAACGCCGCCTGCCGGGAAGCAAACAGACGGACGTGAGGGGGGACTTCGAACAGCAAGGCCAGATAGTCCGCGGTGATTCCCTGAAAGCGATTGACGTCGAGCATGCCCAGCGGCGGGTAGTCGGGCAGTGCCACCCCGATCGTGAGCGGACCTCTGCTTGCCAGCCACTGGCGGTCTGCTTCGCTCAGCCATGGTCGGCTGGTCACTGCCACCCTTGCGATAAGCGAGATGTCTGATTCCTGCGCGAGCAGTAGCGGCGATGGAGCAAGTAACAGGCAGAGAACGACAATCCGACAGCACGCTGGAATCATGGAATACCTTCCTGGAATTCGAACCCCGGCAACCGGCGTAAGCGGGCCATTGCCCCACGAACAACAGCATCACCCTCTTATGGAAAGTGACGCTTTGATCTGTGGCAAATAGGGGATGGATCAAGAGTGATCCGTCGGTATTCTAGCCGGGCGCCGGCTGTTGTGAAATCGAGCGGCGGGAGCCTTTCTCGAGTGCCCTAGTATTTGGTCTTTGGCGCGCTCGGAAAAGTTGGATAACCGCGGGCTGGCGACAGCGATCCGACCGAGGCAGGAAAGAGGCCGGCGAGCAAAAGGATGGTGCCCGCCGCTTATGCGATCAGTTGTAGTTGATAACGAAGTTCATGGTCGCGTCGCCCTTGCCTGGCTTTATCTCGCCTCCTGTCGGAGCGTATTTGGCTTTGCCGGAGAATCGGTAAATGGAGCCATCGGTAGCATCCCTGTTCCAATCGAGGGCCACGGATCGGGCGATGTCGAACGGCAACTTGACGCCCTTGTCGTTGACCAGCGAAATACCCACCCCCGCTGCGACACCTGCCTGGCCCAGCTTGGAAAGCTTGAGCATGCCGTCAGCCTGGGAGGTGCCTTCGAAGTAGACTTTTACCGGAACTTTTGCACCAGACGTCAACCCGCTACAGCGCACATCGAAGTTGAACGGCACCTCCCTGGCGCTACCATTCTTGATGTGCTGGATGGTTTGTTTACCCATCTGGACATTGACCGCTGCGCCCACCGACTCGCATCCGGAAAAATACACATCGTTGACCAGTTCGGTAGTGCCTTGCCCTTTGACCTGAAGGGTAGCGCCTCCGACTTTCCAATCTATGGTGAACGCCATGGGTACACTTTTTCCTGACTCTACATCGCGACCGGTTCGGATGATTCTCGTCGCTAGATACCTAGGGAGAGGAAAACTCCCTACGTCATGAACCGCCTCATTATAGGAGGGACACATATCGCTCGAGTACCAGACCAAACAGAATTGAACGCCGAGGCCTTTGACACCTGTTTCATAAACCTTAGTTATCGCCGATAACTTCAGTTCAGTACTGATGCGGACGGTGAGTTCCTGCCAACTTTCAGAGCACGTATAATTCTCTGTCCAGAGCTTCGTCTCATGCCTGGCAAGCTGCCCTCCAATAGGAGCCGCCGTAACGGTAGCCAGAGAGGGTAAAGCAATGTCTATTGTTTGAGAAACACTCGGGAGTGTACAAACTGCAAACGCGTCCCGAGCAAACAGGCCGGATAAAAATATCAGGGCAAATATCAGTTTTCGCATATAAATAGAACTCCTTCCCTGCCCCCATTAATTACCCGACCATAAGTCGATGATGACCAAAAAGAAGTAGCTAAAAACCCCTTGTAATCGGCAATACTGGCAGAGTGTTAACCTCAGCCGGAGATGGCGCTGTCATACCTGAGTATTCCGCCATAATCACCGATGACCTCAAACTTGACCTTCAGATCGTTGGCCTGGACGCCGTTCGGCAGTTCGGGAATCTCGACCTGGGCACTCGCAGTCGGCGCGACCATATCGATCGGTGCGGTGAAGCTCTTGCTTCCCATCCGCAACGTGATAGCGGCAAAAGACAAGTGGAACGCCGACGGGTTGGTCACTTCCAGATAGGGTTTGCCGTCTTTGGCCAGCAGCTGCCACTTGAGTTGTTGCGGGGCCTGCGCGACCTTTCCCGGTAGACCGGCCGGCCGGTAGAACAGCTTGAGGCGCTGCTGCACGGCGATTTGCAGGGTATTTTCCTCCCGGGACCTTTGCGGAACCTCGCGCACGTTGAGCCAGAACACCGACTCCTTGTCGGTCGGCAGGCCCTTGCCGCTGTACAGGATGCGCAGCACTTGCTGCTGTTCGCTGCTCAGGCGCTTGAGCACCGGGGTGAGGGCGAAGGGCACATCCTCGCTCTTGTCAGCCCCCTCTATCCAGGCCTGGAACATCAGGTCCTCGGCCGCGCTGTTCTTGATCACCAGGGACGCTTCCTTGCTCGGCGCCGCAAGCACCACACGGGTGTTTTCCAGATTGATGCCAGCCTGGGAAGAGGTAGAAAAAAGCAGGGACAAGCTGGCCAGAATCACTCCGGCGATGACTGGAATCTTCACGGTAAATGCTCTACTCCATGTGAATCGAACGGCTGAGGCCCAGTGTTTCGCCTTAGTGAAAAATATCGATGGCGCGATAAGGCAACTGTGCCGATATGAGTAACGTTCGAATGGATCGGGGGAGGAAATTTACATGAGATAACTCTTATTATCAGTAGGACAATTCTCAAAATCCCCCTGATTCTGGGCCGTCGCGCCAATATCCAGCGCGGAAATCGTAAGCACAGGCAGCGCCCCCAGGACGACTCCTTGGGTATTTGCACCCTGAATTTTCAGGTCGATATGAATGTGCGGCCGTTATTTAAATAATATGGCTGCTAACTTCATGCCCCATCGACCTGACTACCGATAAAAACAAACGCAATATAAAAATCAGGAGGTCAAGCGAATATAAGCCGACTCCCTCAAGACAAATAAACTCCCCCATCATTTATATCCGAACCTCAATTCCAACAATCACCACGCAAAACTTTCAGCGACACTGAAACTTCCCAATACCGCCGCGCCCCGCCCCCAAAAAAGAGGCTAGCCAGAAGCGGTCCGAGCATGCAGCCAAAACAAAAGCAGCGCGGGGTATGGCACAAAGCCCGTCAATGCGGCCCTTTTACAGCGTGAGGCAGGACAAGCCTCAACAGCAGCGAGCAAGAGCCTCCTGCCTCCCCATTCAAACAGGAAAGGGCTAACCACCAGTTAAGAAAGTTCTGGTTTTTTTGCCCCCTGCCTTTTGCTTAATTAATCACCCCGGCCCAACCAGCAAATACAAGCAACTCCCAGAAGGCTCCACAGCCGCGCCAATTAATGCTTGAAGCAAACAAGTCAATCGAACATCGAAAGTATGGAACCCCCTTTAAAGCCCATGACTCGATAAAGGTTTTTCATACCCCATCCAAACAATCGGTCCCAAGTGCACGAAATCCAATTTGATTGAGAGAAACAGCCCGCGATTGCGTATTGGCGCAGCACCCGACGGACCAAGCGTTCTTCCCTCCTTCCCCCTCACCCCATGGCTTGGGAGGGCTGATACAGCGCCTTTCACGATCGCTTCGGAGCAGGCCGTCACTCCTGCTCCGTACCCGTAATACCCGTTCTGCTGGGGGGATCAGCAGAGTATTCACTTAGAGGATGCACCATGAACAAAAGCTATGCATTGATCTGGAACCAGGCCACTGGTTGCTGGAACGTCGCCAGCGAAGGCACCCGGCGCCGAGGCAAATCAAGCCGACTCAAGGTCGTGATCGCCGCCGGCTTCTCGCTGCTGGGCCTGCTGGCCCAGGCTCCGGCCTTCGCCCTGCCGGGAGGAGCGGCGATAGTCGCGGGCGAGGCCGGCATTCACACCACCAGCGACGGCAAGCAAATGACCGTCGAGCAGCAGAGCAACAAGCTGATCACCCACTGGAACGACTTCAGCGTCGCCGGCGACGAAAGCGTCAGCTTCCATCAGCCCGGCAGCCAGTCGGTTGCCCTCAACCGAGTGGTCGGCACCAATGGCAGTGACATCCAGGGCCGCATCGACGCCAACGGCCAGGTATTCCTGATCAACCCCAATGGCGTGGTCTTCGGCAAATCCGCCCAGGTCAACGTCGGCGGCCTGGTGGCTTCCACCCAGAACATCAGCGACAAGGACTTCCTCGACGGCACCTATCACTTCGCCGGCGACTCCAGCGCTGCGGTGAGCAACGCCGGCCAGATCACCGCCAGCGAAGGTGGCAGCGTCGCCCTGCTCGGCGCACAGGTCAGCAACAGCGGGGTGATCCAGGCGCAAATGGGTAGCGTCGCGCTGGGCGCGGGCAAGGACTTCAACGTCAACTTCGACGGCAACGGCCTGCTCAACCTGCAGGTGAAGGGTGCCGCGGTAGATGCCCTGGTGCAGAACGGCGGCCTGCTCAAGGCCGACGGTGGCCAAGTGCTGATGACCGCCAGCAGCGCCAGCAGCCTGCTGAAAAACGTGGTGAGCAACCAGGGCGTTATCGAAGCCAAGACCTTGCAGAACAAGGCCGGCAAGATCGTCCTCGACGGTGGCGACAACGGTATCGTCCAGGTGGCCGGACGCCAGGACGCCAGCGCCCTGGGTGGCCAGGGTAACGGTGGTGTGGTGGAAAACCGCGGCGCCCGGGTCGAAGTGCAACTGGCCTCGCAAGTGGACACCCGCGCCGACAAGGGCACCACCGGTACCTGGAAGATCAGCTCGGACGAGGTGAGCGTTTCCAAGGCGGACAGCAGCACCCGCGGCCTGGTCATCGGCGGCGGCCTCAACGGCAACAACGGAACAGGTGGCACCACCGGCGCTGCCCCGACCCTGCATGCCGACACTCTGGCCCAGAACCTGGACCGGACCAACGTCGAACTGAGCAGCAAGGGCAACCTGTCGGTCAACAAGGCGGTTTCCTGGAACAGCGGCAACAAGCTCGGCCTGACCGCCGAACGCGGCGACGTCCAACTGAACGCCGCATTGAACGCCACCGGCGCCGGTGCAGCCCTGGCCCTGAATGCCGCACAGGGCGGCATCCGCCTGAATGACAATGTCGCGCTGAGCGGATCGGGAGCCAGCCTGGAGCTGAATTCCAAAAACGGCCACAGCCTCAAGGATGACAAGAGCGTCACCCTCTCCGGTACGGATGCCCGCTTCAGCGCCAACGGTGAGTCCTACCAGGTGGTGCAGAACCTGAAGCAGCTGCGCGATATCGAAAACGACATGACTGGCCGTTATGTACTGGGTAACCAGATCACCGGCCAAGGTCGCTTCAAGACGCTTGGCGAAAAAAGCGCCTTCACCGGCAAGCTCGATGGCCTGGGCAATACCATCAGCGACCTATCGATCTATGGCACCACCGCCTTTGTCGGGCTGTTCAGCGCGAACCTGGGGCAGATCAGCAACCTGAACCTCGAACGCATTTCGACCAATGGCTCCTCCTCCAGCCAAAGCATCGGCACCCTTACCGGGCTGAATATGGGCAGCATCCGCAATGTCAAGGCCAAGGATATACGGGTGACCGCGGGATCTTCTTTCAACTCCCTGGGCGGCCTGGTCGGTCTCAACCTGAACGGCGACATCGCCAACGCCTCGGTCAGCGGCCAGGTGATCGGCAGCAGGTACACCATGGCAATAGGTGGCCTGGTGGGCGAAAGCGTCTCCAACCCCGATGGCACAGCGAGAATCACCAATAGCCATGCCGATATCACCCTCGCGGGCCAGGCGAATGATGGTTTCAGAAGCGCAGGTGGGTTGGTGGGCTCGAACCGCGACAGTGTCATCGCCAACTCCTCCAGTACCGGCACGATCAACCTCGCCGGCGTCAATCTGAACATCGGCGGCCTGGTCGGGGAGAATACCGGCAATGGCCGCATCAGCAACTCCAGCTCCAGCACTAATGTCTCGAGTAGCCAGGCTCGTCGGATCGGTGGCCTGGTCGGCTTCAACCAGGGTTCGTTGGTCAACGCTCACGCCACCGGCGAGGTCACTGGCAATGGCACGGAAGCGATCGGCGGCCTGGTGGGCAAGAATCAGGGTGGTTCGATTGCCAACAGTTCTGCCAGCAGCAGAGTGTCCGACCTGTACGGTAAAAATGTGGGCGGCCTGGTTGGCCACAACCAGGACGGTCGCATCGATAACGCTTCGTTCTCCGGCACAGTGAAAGGCGGCAGGAATGCCAATATCGGCGGCCTGATCGGCACGAATCAGAACAGCTCGGTCAGCAACAGCTCGGCCAAAGGCAGTGTGTCTGGTCTGTACGGCAGCAATGTGGGCGGCCTGATTGGCTACAACCAGAACAGCCGTATCGATAATGTGACGGTCACCAGCATGGTGAAGGGTGGCGACAAGGCGAACATCGGCGGCCTGATCGGCTATAGCGAAAAGTCCTCCATCGCTAATGCCTCTTCCTCCTCCCAATCTGTTACAGGCGGTGATGATGCCCGTATCGGTGGTCTCGTCGGCCATAGCCTGAATGACAATATCGCCAACTCATCGGCATCCACCACCGTGACCGGCTACTACCGCAGCCGGATCGGCGGCCTGGTCGGTTACAGCAAAAATACCGATATCACCAACGCCTCGGCATCCGCCATGGTGAAGGGCCGCGACGATAGCTTCGTCGGCGGTCTGGTCGGTCACAGCCAGGATAGCCGTATCAACAATTCCTCGGCATCGGTCACGGTGAGTGGCGACAAAAATAGCCAGGTCGGAGGCCTGGTCGGCTATAGCCAAGGTAGCGATATCAACGATGCCTTGGTATCCGCCACGGTGAGCGGTGGTACCGCCAGCCTGGTCGGCGGCCTGGTTGGCAGGCAGCAGGGCAAGGTCAGCAACGCCTCCGTCAAAGGCTCGGCCACAGGCGGCGTTCAAAGCAACGTGGGAGGCCTGGCCGGGCAGAATGAAGGAGAGATCCGCAACTCCACAACCACCAGCGATGTCAGCGGCGGTTATGGCGCGCGCCTGGGTGGGCTGGCGGGAATGAACTTCGCCAAAGTGTACCAGTCGTCAGCAGGCGGCAAAGTCGATGGCTCTGCCTCCGTCGGACAATTCTACGGTGGCCTGGTCGGCATCAACTTCTGGTCGGAAGTGCAATCCAACAACAGCGTCTTTGGTGAAGCGGCCAAGGTGCAGCCAGTTGGCCTGCAGTTCTGAGAGCAGGAACCCTGCCCCCCGTCATAGGGGGGCAGGGCTTGTTGTCTGAGTGAACAAAGGGGCAATGATTCAGCCGAATCATTGCCCCTCTTTTTATCTGGATTCTCTCGACGCCCTCCTCCCGGGCGCTACTTCTCGACCGCGGCATCAGCACAGTCGGTGTCCGAAACGCTGGGCCGGGTGAGACGGTAGATGGATGTGCAGTAGAACAGCAGCGCCAAGGTCGCCAGCAAGCCGCCGGCCAAGCCGATATAGGCGAACCCGAGCTGCCCCCCTACCCAGCTGCCAAGCAGCGCACCGCCACCGATACCGATGTTGTAGATCCCCGAAAACAGCGCCATTGCCACATCGGTCGCGTCCGGCGCGAGTACCAGGACCCTGGATTGCAACGCCAGCCCGAAGCCCATGATCGCCATCCCCCAGATCAGGCTGAGCCCGCCCAGATACGAAACCTCCCCGCTCAATGGCAGCAGCAATGCCAGGCATAGAATGAGCAACGCCACCGTCACCAGCAGAAAGCGCTGCGGGCTGTAGCGGTGAAACCTGCTGAACAATAGCGAGCCGAAGATACCGGCACCGCCGAACAGCAGCAGGATCAGGGTCACCACATCGCCACTCAAGCCGGCCACCCCCTTGATGAAAGGCTCGATATAGCTGTAGGCAGTGAACTGCGCGGTGACCACCAGGGCCGTCAACACATAGAGCGCCACCAGCGCAGGCCGCTTGAACAATACCGGCAGGCTCCTGAGAGAACCCGAGTTCTGGCTGGGCAACAACGGCAAGCTCCTGGCCAGCCAGAACACCAGCGCAACGGCCAGGCCGGCGATCACGATAAAGGTGGTGCGCCAGCCCATGGCCTCGCCCAGCAACCGGCCGAGGGGAATACCCAGCACCATCGCCAGGGAGGTACCGGTGGCCAGCAGGCCCAGGGCCTGGACCTGTTTTCCCGGTGGTGCCAGACGCACCGCCAGGGATGCGGTGATGGACCAGAACAGCGCATGGGATAGGGCCACACCGATCCGGCTCAGCAACAACATGCCGAAACTCGTGGCCAGCCCCGACAGGATGTGGCTGGCGATGAACATCCCGAACAGCACGAGCAACAGCTTGCGCCGCTCGACGTTGCGCGTCAGCAGCATGACCGGCAGCGAGGTCAAGGACACTATCCAGGCATAGAGGGTGAGCATCAGGCCGACCCGGTCCGTCGACAGATCGAAGCTGCTGCCGATCGAGCTCAACAGCCCGACGGGAACGAATTCCGTGGTGTTGAACACAAAGGCCGCCAAGGCCAGTGCGATGACTGCCCGCCAATTACCCTTAGTTGTCGCCACGCAGATACTCATTTAAAGGTTGCACCACGCTATCGATGGTCATTCAGGCCCGGACCGTCGCAAACCCCGTGCCAAGCGCACACTCACAAAGGTTGGGCGCACGGTCGGGAGCATGCAGGCGCCGAACAGGACTGCGCCAGCGTACAGGACAAGGGGAAAAACAGCGCCATCCCGCGCTACAGGGGGACAAATGGACCGAAGCTCGGCCACTGCCGACAGAAACGAAAAAAGGGTCCCGAATGGGACCCTTTTTCGATGAGCTACAGACCGTTGAAAATCTGTAGCTCTATGTTTGGAGCGGGAAACGAGACTCGAACTCGCGACCCCGACCTTGGCAAGGTCGTGCTCTACCAACTGAGCTATTCCCGCAAATGGCGTCCCCTAGGGGACTCGAACCCCTGTTACCGCCGTGAAAGGGCGGTGTCCTAGGCCACTAGACGAAGGGGACACGCTACCCGGAACACATGGTGTGTGTTTCGGTGTCCAGATCCGTCTCCGAAGATCGGGTTCTGGTTTCACTCAGCACCGCCCGAAAGCGTTGCTGTTTAAAATTGGAGCGGGAAACGAGACTCGAACTCGCGACCCCGACCTTGGCAAGGTCGTGCTCTACCAACTGAGCTATTCCCGCATTGGCGTCCCCTAGGGGACTCGAACCCCTGTTACCGCCGTGAAAGGGCGGTGTCCTAGGCCACTAGACGAAGGGGACACACTACAACATTCACTCCCTGCCGCGTTTCGCTGTGTGCTTTACGCTGCAAGTGGCGCGCATTCTATGGATGGATTGGAGGGTCGTCAACCCCCTGATATAAATTTATTTAAATCAATGACTTCGGGGTGGTTTGCGAGCCCTTTCGGGCATTTGTGCAGCCTGTGCCTTGACGCCTATATTCTGACACTCGACAAGGCGCTATAGTCCACATCCTTAGGTGATGGCAATATGAAACCAGCCAGATATTTCCTATATAAGCAGAGAATCGGCCTGTTTCTGCTCGTCGACCTGCGCTAGGCGCCCCAAGGCTAAGTCACTACACTCGCCACTCGTACGCGAACCCCAGAAAGAGGTCTTACACGGTGACACCACTCATGATCACCCTGCTAGTAGTAGCCGGGATCGTACTTTTGATCGCCATTGGCTACATGAACCATGTGGTGGAAAACAACAAACTGGAAAAGGCCCGTACCAAGGTCGAACTCAATGATCGCCTGCGCCGCTGCGGCGAAATCACCGAGACCTTCCCCGGCCAGTTCATGTCGCCGGCGCTCAAATTGCTGATGACCCGACTGGAGCTCAACGTCGTTCAGCGCCTGTTGAACCTGAACAAGTCCGATGCCGCGCTCAAGGCACGTATCGCCGAGTTGAACGCGCTGGTCGGCCAGGGCGAATCGATTCCGGTCAACAACCCGCCCTGCCCGATCCAGACCGAAGCCAAGGCCAAGGACGTGCGTTTTCTCCTGGAAGCCCTGCATGGCCAGGTGACGCGCGCCGCCCAGGACGGTTTCTTGCCAACCAACGAAGCCAAGCGCTGGATCAGGGAAATCCGCCACATCCTGGTGCTGCTGCACATCGAGTTCTTCAACAACCTCGGCCAGTACGCCCTGCAGCAGGAACAACCCGGCCAGGCGCGCCTGGCGTTCGAGCGTGGCGTGCAGTACCTGCGCAAGCAGCCGGACCCGGCGGTCTATCGGGAACAGCTGGAGTACCTGGAAAAACTCCTGGCCCGCTCCAACGCGATGGTGTTGACCAACACCCAGCCGGTCGAAGGCGAAGTCAACCAATTGACCGAAGGCCTGAAAGTGGTCGAAGCCGACGCCGACTGGAAGAAGAAAGCCATTTACGACTGACCGATAACTGCCGCGCGAGCCACTCGCGCGGCACGGTCGATAAGGCTGCGCCCCTGGCGGCGCAGCCTGTAGCAAGCACCCGCGGCATTACAACCGGAAATGCCCGACCATCCCCTTCAACTCCGCCCCCAACTGCGCCAGCTCGATGCTCGACGCCGCATTGCCCTGCATGGCCAGTGACGACTGATCGGCGCTGGCGCGGATGCTGGTGACGCTGCGGTTGATCTCTTCGGCGACCGAGCTTTGTTGTTCGGCGGCCGCAGCGATCTGCTGGTTCATCTGCTGAATCAGCGACACCGCCGTGGCGATGCTGCCCAGCGCGCTTTCGGTCTGCAACGCATCGCTGACCGCCAGCTTGACCAGTTCGCCACTGCTCTGGATCTGCTGCACCGAGGACTGCGCCGCCGAGCGCAAGGCACTGACCAGGCGTTCGATCTCTTCGGTGGATTGCTGGGTGCGCTTGGCCAGGGCCCGCACTTCGTCGGCGACCACCGCGAACCCCCTGCCCTGCTCGCCGGCACGCGCCGCTTCGATGGCCGCGTTCAGCGCCAGCAGGTTGGTCTGCTCGGCGACACTCTTGATCACGCTGAGCACGGTGCCGATGTTCTGGATCTCGGCGCTGAGGCTTTCGATGCTGGAACTGGCGCTGCTGGCCGAATCCGCCAACTGCTCGATGCGCTGCATGCTCTGGCGCACCACCTGCTGGCCGCTTTCGACCTTGTCGTCGGCGGTCTGCGCCGCTTGCGCCGCTTCTTCGGCGTTGCGCGCGACATCGTGCACGGTGGCGGTCATCTGGTTCATTGCCGTCGCCACCTGCTCGGTTTCTTCCTTCTGGCTGCTGACCTCCAGATTGGTCTGCTCGGTCACCGCCGACAACGACTGGGCGGAGCTGGCCAACTGCTCGATGCCCGCCTGCAAGCCGCTGACAATACCGCTCAGGCCACTGCCCATCTGTTGCATCGCCAGCATCAGCTGGCCGATTTCGTCGCGACGCGTCACTTCCACCGTGGCGCTCAGGTCGCCGGCGGCGATCTGCTGCGCCACGCGCATCACGCTGCGCAGCGGAGTGACGATCAAGCGGGTAATGATCCAGGCCGCCAGCACGCCCACCAGCAATGCCAGGGCCGACGAAGCGACGATCAGCAGCGAGTTCTTTTTCAGCTCCGCCTGCATCGATTGATCCTGCGCGCTGTACGCCTGGTCGACCCGCTCCATCACCTGCGCGGCGCGCTCGTGCAACTGCTGATAGACCTTTTTCTCCTGCGCCAGCAAGCCGGTGTATTCGGCGAGCTTTTCGCTGAAGCCACCGATATGCCCGACCACTTCATTGAGCACGGTCTGATAACCGGCGTCCTTGACCACGGTCTTGAGCTGCTCGGCCTGGGCCAGGGCCTGGTCGGCCTGTTCGATCTTGCCCTGCTCGACTTCTTCCTCGCCCTTGCGGCTCTGGTCCAGGCGCACCCGGGCTTCGTTCATGGCTTGCAGCATCAGGCGCGAGACCTGGCTGACCTGATTGGCCTGCTCGACGAACTCGCTGCCCTCCTTGCCGGAGGATTCCTTGAGGCTATAAGTGCCGTCGTCGGCCAGGCCAGCCTGCAGCACGTCGAGGTTGTTGGCCACGCTGGACACCGACCAGCTGGCCATTTCCAGCGCCAGGTCCTTGGCCTGGGTCAGCTCGACGAACTCGTCGAAGGCCTTGCGGTAAGCCCCCAGCGCCTGCTCGACGTCGGTCATCACCGGCACGTTCGCCGCCGAGCGCTCCTTGAGCTGCGCCGCCAGCCCCAGCAGGCCATCGACGCCCTCGTGCAAGGCGTCCGCGGTTTTTGCGTCGCCGTGCAAGGCATAGTTCTGTTCGAGCAGGCGGACCTTGAGCAGACCGCTGTTGAGCGACGACATCTGCTTGAGGCCATCGAAACGCTGGCTGATGGTCTGCAGGGACCAGACGCCTATGGCCGCCACCAGCGCTGTCAGAAGCAGCACCAGGGTGAAACCGACACCCAGTTTTTTCGCCATGCCGAGGTTGGCAAAACGTCCGTTCGTGGCCGAATTCATTGCGCTCAGTCCCCTTCCAGTCCCCAATGGCGACAGGGCCATTGTCCAGTTTTGCAGGTTCGCAACGGGCTGCACTGGAGCACAAGTATCTGGCGTCGGAATAATGGCAAAAAGCTACGTTCAGGTCGTTTTCAGAATGGTCGAGGTCGATCCGGTACAGCCCTGGCAACGCTCGTTCATCAGGGCCGTCGATAAGGCAGGCGAGCCTCAGATGGCGGTGGCGCCACCGTCGACCGCCAGTGCATGACCGGTGGTGAAGGCCGCGCCGTCGCTGCACAGATACAGCACCGCGCTGGCGATTTCCTCGACCTTGCCGATCCGTCCGACCGGGTGCATGGCCGCGGCGAATTCGGCTTTCTTCGGATCGGCCTCGTAGGCGCGGCGGAACATGTCGGTGTCGATCACCGCCGGGCACACCGCGTTGACGCGGATTTTCTTCTTCGCGTACTCGATGGCCGCCGACTTGGTCAGGCCGATCACCGCATGCTTGGAGGCGGCATAGATGCTCATCTTCGGCGCCGCGCCCAGACCGGCCACCGATGCGGTATTGACGATGGCCCCGCCGCCCTGGGCGAGCATCAGCGGCAACTGGTGCTTCATGCACAGCCAGACGCCCTTGACGTTGACCGCCATGATCGCGTCGAACTCGTCCAGGGTGCCGTCCGCCAGCTTGCCCTTCTCGATTTCGATCCCGGCATTGTTGAAGGCATAGTCGAGACGTCCGTAGAGGCTTACCACCTGCGCCATCAGGTTCTGCACATCCGTCTCGTCGGTGACGTTGCAACGCACGAACGACGCCTCGCCACCGGCGGCGCGAATCAATTGCACCGTGCCTTCGCCGCCGGCGACGTCCAGGTCGGCCGCCACCACTTTCAGCCCCTCTGCGGCGAACGCCAGGGCCGTGGCCCGGCCAATACCCGCCGCTGCGCCGGTGACCAAAACGACCTGGCCGGAAAACGTCATGCTCATGGTGATGCCCTCGATGGAATGCATGGATCGGATTGGCCCAGTCTAGGCACAGGCAGCGGGCACGCGGCAGCACTATCAGAGGGCCGGTTGCCCACTTATCCGCGATGGTGATGAAGGCGGCCATACGACCATCACGCCTCTGGATCGCGCCCTATTCGCTACAGCGGCAAACCTTGCGGCATCAGGGCTGAAGGTCTATCAACTAGGGTTCCATTGATCCTCGAGTGCCTGCCATGACCACCCTGACCAATCGCCAGTTTCTGCTCGCCAAACGCCCGGTGGGCGCGGCAACCCGCGAAACCTTCACCTACCAGCAGGTTGCCGTCGGCGAACCGGCGGCCGGGCAGATCCTGGTGAAGAACGAATACCTGTCCCTCGACCCGGCCATGCGCGGCTGGATGAACGAAGGCAAGTCCTACATCCCGCCGGTGGCCATCGGCGAAGTGATGCGTGCGCTGGGCGTGGGCCAGGTGATCGCTTCGAACAACCCCGGCTTCGCCGTCGGCGACTACGTCAATGGCGCCCTGGGCGTGCAGGATTATTTCCTCGGCGAGCCGCGCGGCTTCTATAAGGTCGACCCGAAACTGGCGCCGCTGCCACGCTACCTGTCGGCCCTGGGCATGACCGGCATGACCGCCTATTTCGCCCTGCTGGACGTCGGTGCGCCAAAGGCCGGTGAAACCGTGGTGCTGTCGGGCGCGGCCGGCGCGGTGGGCAGCATTGCCGGGCAGATCGCCAAGATCAAAGGCTGCCGGGTGGTCGGCATCGCCGGTGGCCAGGACAAATGCAAGTTCCTGATCGATGAACTGGGCTTCGACGGGGCCATCGACTACAAGAGCGAAGACGTCCACGCCGGCCTCAAGCGCGAATGCCCGAAAGGCGTCGATGTGTATTTCGACAACGTTGGCGGCGACATTCTCGACGCCGTGCTCAGCCGCCTGAACTTCAAGGCCCGGGTGGTGATCTGCGGCGCCATCAGCCAGTACAACAATAAGGAAGCGGTCAAAGGCCCGGCCAACTACCTGTCGTTGCTGGTCAATCGCGCGCGCATGGAAGGTTTTGTGGTGATGGACTATGCAGCCCAGTTCGCCGCCGCCGGGCAGGAAATGGCCGGCTGGATGGCCAAGGGGCAGCTCAAGAGCAAGGAGGATATTGTCGAGGGGCTGGAGACTTTCCCGGAAACGCTGATGAAGCTGTTCAGCGGCGAGAACTTCGGCAAGCTGGTGCTGAAGGTCAGTTGATCATCGAGGGCTGAAATGCATCGCGGGCAAGCCTCGCTCCTCATCTTCTTAGGAGCGCGGCTTGCCCGCGATTGTCTTTGCTGCTTACGCCAGCTCGGCCACCACGGCCGCCAGGGCCTTGGCCGGGTCCGCCGCCTGGCTGATCGGACGGCCGATCACCAGGTAATCGGAGCCGGCATCCAGCGCCTGGCGCGGGGTAAGGATGCGTCGCTGGTCGTCCTGGGCGCTGCCCGCCGGACGAATCCCCGGGGTCACCAGTTGCAGCGACGGGTGCGCGGCCTTCAGCGCCTGGGCTTCCAGGGCCGAGCAGACCAGGCCGTCCAGGCCGGCCTTTTCCGCCAGGGCGGCGAGGCGCAGCACCTGCTCCTGCGGTTCGATATCCAGGCCGATGCCGGCCAGGTCTTCACGCTCCATGCTGGTCAGCACGGTCACGCCGATCAGCAGCGGTTTCGGGCCGCTGCGCTGGTCGAGCACTTCGCGGCAGGCCGCCATCATGCGCAAGCCGCCGGAGCAGTGCACATTGACCATCCACACGCCCATCTCCGCGGCGGCCTTGACGGCCATCGCGGTAGTGTTGGGGATGTCATGGAATTTCAGGTCGAGGAAGACCTCAAAACCCTTGTCGCGCAGGGTGCCGACGATTTCCGAAGCGCAACTGGTGAACAGTTCCTTGCCGACTTTGACCCGGCACAGCTTGGGGTCCAGCTGATCAGCCAGTTTCAGTGCGGCGTCACGGGTGGGAAAGTCCAGGGCGACGATGATAGGAGTCTGGCAAGCGGACATGAAGGGGCTCTCAGGCAAGTCGAAATCGGCGCGGATTGTAGCGCAAGCGACGGCGCTCCGGGACCCGATGATCGGTAATTCATCGCCAACGGCAGCTTGCGCAGCGACAAAAACCCGCAAATGCCCGCGCCTGGCGGCAATTGTGTCGAGCCCGATACACTCCCGACACGCCGGCAACAACCCGCCCGGCTACCCTCGCCAGCCGCAACACTCCCGAACAGCACTTCCAGCCCCATGGCCGGACGCCTATGCTGAAGCCACCACCTCGCCGCCCCTCTTTGTGGCAGGCAGCCTACCTGGCAGATGATCGCACGCATGCATAACACTCCAGCTCCCCTCAATGACGATCAGAAAGCACCTGGCACGGGTGACGACAAGCGCTGGAACACCCGGGCGCTGATCGTCGACGACGACATACCGATCCGCGAATTGCTGATCGACTACCTGGCCCGCTTCAATATCCACGCCACCGGCGTGACCGACGGAGCGGCGATGCGCCAGGCCTTGCAGGCGGAACACTTCGACGTGGTGGTGCTCGACCTGATGCTGCCCGGCGAGGATGGCCTGTCCCTGTGCCGCTGGCTGCGCAACGAATCGGACATCCCGATCCTGATGCTCACCGCCCGTTGCGAACCCACCGACCGGATCATCGGCCTGGAGCTGGGGGCCGACGACTATATGGCCAAGCCCTTCGAGCCCCGGGAACTGGTGGCGCGGATCCAGACCATCCTGCGCCGGGTCCGCGACGACCGCACCGAACAGCGGGCCAATATCCGCTTCGACAACTGGCGCCTGAACAGCGTGCTGCGCCAGCTGATCTCCGCCGACGGTCTTGTCGTACCGCTGTCCAACGCCGAGTTCCGCCTGCTCTGGGTGTTCATCGAACGCCCGCGCCGGGTGCTGAGCCGCGAACAGCTGCTGGACGCCGCCCGTGGTCGCTCCATCGAAGCCTTCGATCGCAGCATCGACCTGCTGGTCTCGCGCCTGCGGCAGAAGCTCGGCGACGACCCGAAATCGCCACAGTTGATCAAGACCGTGCGCGGTGAAGGCTACCTGTTCGACGCCCGAGACATCGGCTGATGCGTGGGCGCTTCGATACGTTGTTCGGCCGCCTGTTCGGGGTGTTGCTGATCGCGATCGTGCTCGCCCACCTGCTCGCCTTCTTCTGGTTCCGCCTCTACGGCCCGCCTCCACGCCCGCCGGCCAGCGAATTCAGCGGCCAGCCACAACCCGGCAACGGGCGCTTCGAACCGCGGCCGCCGCGCCCCTGGTTCGGCGGGCCGATCGTGCCGCTGACCTTCCAGTTCATCTCGCTGATCATCGCCGCCTGGTACGGCGCCAAGCTGCTGACCCGGCCGATCCAGCGCCTGAGCGACGCCGCCGAGCGTCTCAGCGAAGACCTCGACAGCCCGCCGCTGGACGAGTCCGGCCCGCGGGAAGCATGGCAGGCGGCCCATACCTTCAACCTGATGCAACGGCGCATCCAGGAACAGGTCAAGCAGCGCGGGCGCATGCTCGGCGCGGTTTCCCATGACCTGCGCACGCCCCTGTCGCGTCTCAAGCTGCGGCTGGAACAGATCGAAGACAGCAAGCTGCAGGGCCAGATGCGCCAGGACCTCGACGACATGATCAGCATGCTCGACGCGACCCTGAGCTACCTGCACGAACAGCGCACCAGCGAGGCCCAGCAGTGGATGGACGTGCAGGCGCTGGTGGAATCGCTCTGTGAAAACGCCCAGGACCAGGGCGCCGACGTGCAGACCAGCGGCCATTGCGCGCCCCTGCAAGTGCAGCCGATGGCCCTGCGTTCCTGCCTGAACAACCTGCTGGACAACGCCCTGCGTTATGCGGGGCATGCCCGCATCAGCCTGCAGGACAGTCGTGAGCAGGTGCTGATCCGGGTCATCGACCATGGCCCGGGCATCGCCGAAGACCAGCGTGAAGCGGTGTTCGAGCCCTTCTATCGGCTGGAAGGCTCGCGCAACCGCAACTCCGGTGGCGTCGGCCTGGGCATGACCATCGCCCGCGAGGCCGCCGAACGCCTGGGCGGGCAACTGCACCTGGAAGAAACCCCAGGCGGTGGCCTGACCACCGTGGTACGCCTGCCCCGCGCCTGAACCGCCGGTGTGTACCGGCTGGTACAAAGCTCACATACCCACGACACCTCGCCGCCTGAGCGCCGCCGTCACCGTAACCGCCGTAGCCGCTGCCGAGCAGCGTGAGGCGCGATCGGCTTGGGCGGCACTCCGACGTAGCGGTCGTAAACCAGTCAACACCTTAGCTCCGGCAGACTACCCATGCTGCGTTTGCGAGCATCAGGTATCTGCCTGGAAGAATGCATGGCCTGGTTTTGCGACCGCTTCGCGGCCGATCGCAGCCTCGCGCTGCTCGGCAGCGGCTACAGGAGCGGGCACGGATGCCCGCGTTCTGCATGACTCAGCGCTTGTCTTCGACCCGCGCCTGGCTGGCGCTCCAGTCGGTCAACAGGCTGTAGGCCACGGCCAGCAGGGTCGGGCCGATGAACAGGCCGATGAAACCGAAGGCGATCAGCCCGCCGAAGACCCCGAGCAGCACGATCACCAGCGGCAGGTTGCCGCCCCGGCTGATCAGGTAGGGTTTGAGCACGTTGTCGACGCCACTGATGATGAAGGTGCCCCAGATACCGAGGAACACCGCCATCCCGTATTCGCCCTTCCAGGCCAGCCAGGCGGTGGCTGGAATCCACACCAGCGGCGGGCCCATGGGAATCAGGCTGAGCAGGAAGGTGACGATCCCCAGCACCAGCGCGCCCGGCACGCCGGCGATCAGGAAGCCGATCAGCGCCAGGATCGCCTGGGCCGCCGCGGTGCCGATCACACCGTTGACCACCCGCTGCACCGTACCGGCCACCAGCTCGATGTAGTAGCCGGCGCGGTCGCCGATCAGGCGCTCCAGCAGCCCATGGACGAACGCCGCCAGGCGCGGGCCGTCGCGATAGAAGAAAAACACGAAGACGATGCTCAGGGTCAGCTCGAGGATCCCACCACCGATCTGCGCGCTGCGGGCCAGCAGCCAGTTGCCGACCTGCCCCAGGTAAGGCTTGATCGCCAGCATCATCGCCGCGCCCTGCTGGTCGATGCTGTTCCACAGCCCCACCAGGCGTTCGCCGACGAAGGGCACGCCGGCCAGCCAGCTCGGCGCTTCGGGCAGGCCGTCGACCTGCACATCCTTGATAAAGGCGGTGGCATCGCGCACATGGTCGGCCAGGTTGAAACCGAGCCAGACCAGCGGCGCCGCCACCAGCAGCATCCAGCCCAGGGTCAGCACGGCCGCGGCCAGGGACTCGCGGCCATTGAGCCAGCGGGTCAGCAGGCGCATCAGCGGCCAGCTGGCAAACGCCAGGACCGCCCCCCAGAACAACGCGGACCAGAACGGCGCCATGACCCAGAAGCTGGCGCCGAACAGCACCAGAAGCAGGATCTGCACCAACAGGCGATCATTATTGAGCATGTAGGATCTCGAGAAAGGTCAACTCACCAAGCGTAGGCGAAAGGCGCATCTTCCGTTCGCCTGCGCCCGTTCAATGCAGCAATTCAGCGCAGCAGTTCAAGGCGCAGGCCTGGGGCCTCGCTGCCACCGGTTTCCATGCGGGCCGCCCGCACGCCCTGGCCAATCAGAGCCTGGCGCCAGGCCTCGGCATTCGGCCCGGAAACACTGACCCGCAAGGTGGTATCGAGGTTCAACCCGCGCGACAGCAAGGTCAGCCAGGTGGGCTGGGGTTCGCCGCCGAGCTTGGGCAGGTCCAGTTCGCCGGTGTCCTTGAGCTGGCGCAACAGGGTGGCCGAGGTCGGCAGCAACTCGCCCAGGGGAGTACTGGCGTCGAACTGCTCGACATGCAGGTACGCCCGGCGATTGCCACGGGTAATGCTGTACAGGGCCACCAGCGAGTTGTCGTTGGGCGCGGCCAGGCGCAACAGCAGGTAGGCCTGCTGGACATCGGCACCGTACAGCTTGGCGTTGCCGAACACCTCGTTGGCCCACAGGCTGCTTTCCCCGCAATCCCGGGCCTGGCACCAGAACAACAGTTCGGCGCCCTGCTTCTGCAAGGCTTCGCGGGCAGCGGTAAAGGCCTCGGTCGAGGAATGCTCCGGCGGCAGCTCGTAGGTCACCGACGTCGCGGTGCCGCGCGCGCCGACCTGGCCATCGAAACGCAGCTGGCCGCTGATCTTGCGGATCGAGCCCATGGGATAGATCCGCTCCATCTCGGCCGCCGGGCGGTAGTCGACGATCTGCGCGTCAGGCATGCGCGGCACGATCGGCAGGTCATGGCTGCCGGGCAAGTCGGCGGCGAGGAGCAAGGGGCTGGCACAGGACAGCAGCAGGACACTGAATAAACGCATGGATGCTCTCATCGGATCAGCATGGCCTGGGCACCCTTGATGACACTGGCGTCATCCGTGCGCTGCGGAACCAGCAGCCCGCGCTGCACCGCGGGTCGCGCCTCGAGGGTCGCCATCCAGCGTTGCAGGGCCGTCAGGCCTTCCACCGAAACCCCGGACCATTCATGGCCGCGCACCCAGGGAAAGGTGGCGATATCGGCAATGCTGTAGTCGCCGGCGAGGAATTCGACTTCCTGCAAACGAGTGTCGAGCACCTCGTACAGGCGCCGGGTTTCATGCTGGTAACGATCGATGGCGCCCTGGAGCTTTTCCGGAAAGTAGCGGAAGAACACATTGGCCTGGCCCTGCATCGGGCCGATGCCGCCCATCTGGAACATCAGCCACTGGATCACTCGGGAACGGCCCTTGGGATCGCTGGGCAGCAACTGCCCACTGAGTTCAGCCAGATAGAGGAGAATCGCGCCGGATTCGAACACGGCGAAATCGCCGTTGGCGCGGTCGACAATCGCCGGGATCCGGCCATTGGGATTGATCTTGAGAAAGCCTGGAGCCTTTTGTTCCTTCTTGTCGAAACTCAGGGCATGCACCGTATAAGGCAGGCCGAGTTCCTCGAGCACGATAGAGACCTTGTGGCCATTCGGGGTCGCAGCGGTGTAGAGATCTATCATGGTTGTCTCCCATTTCAACCCGCCCAGCCTCGACAGTTGCCCGCTGCAAGTCAAGAAACGGCGAAAAACCTATTGAAACAGTCTGCAACAAGGCTCGCGCCGGCTTCGTCGTTCAAGTGCAGGTGATGGCCACCAGGCAGCTGTTCCCGGCTAAAGGGTAGCCGCTCCAGCAACTCCGGGTGCTTGGCCAGCATGCCGTCGGCCGCCACCACCAGCTGGGTCGGACAGGACAGGCGCTGGACGAAGGTCATGGCCTGTTCCTGGGTCAGGCGCAGCGGCGAAGCCAGGGTCAGGCGGCTGTCGCTGCGCCAGGTGTAGCCCCCCGGGACCGGCATCAGGCCACGTTGCGCGAGCAGTTCGGCGGCTTCGCGGCTGACCGCGACCATGCCCTTCATCCGCACTTCGATGGCGCGGTCCAGGGTGGCGTAGACCGGCTTGCGCTTTTCCCGCAGGTCCAGTTGGGCCTGCAGGGCCATGCCCATGCGCTCGGCGGCATTCTCACCGGTGGCGGTCGGCGGAATCACCCCATCGATCAACGCCAGGTGGCTCACCCGCTCGGGCAACGAGCCGGCCAGCACCAGCGAGACGATCGCGCCCAGGGAATGCCCGAGCAGGCCAAAACGTTTCCAGCCCAGTTGCTCGGCGACCTGCAACACGTCGTACACGTAATCCCAGAGCGCATAGCTGGCACCCAGGGGGCGGTGCCCGGAATGGCCATGCCCGGCCATGTCCAGGGCGACGATGCGCAAGCCACGCAGCCGGGGCGCCAGCCGCGCGAAGCTGTTGGCGTTGTCCAGCCAGCCGTGCAAGGCAATGACCGGCAGGCCGTCCTCGGGGCCGAACAGGTGCGCCGCCAGCTCGATATGCGGCAGGCTCAGGCGGACTTCTTCCACCGCGGCGCTCATGCGCAGCTCCGTTCGGCGCGGGCTTCCCAGCGGCTGAAGAGTTTTTTCAGCAGGGCCGCGGTGTCCTGCGGGCGCTCCAGCGGGAACATGTGCCCGCCCGGCATGCTCAGGGATTCGCCATGGGGCATGCGCCCGACACTACTGGCGTGGTGCTTCATCACCACCCGGCTCTGGCGCCCGCGCACCACCGCCAGCGGCACCTTCAACTGCCGGGGGCGGCCCGGGCTGGTGTGCGGCACGCCGCGATAGATGCTGATCTCGGTGGCCGGGTCGAAGCGCAGCCGCAAACGACCGTCGACCTGATGCAAGCCGTGTTGCAGGTAGGCGTCGAAACACTCGGGGTCGAAGCCGCGGAACAGGGTCTTGCCGGCAAAATACTTGCGCGCCGACTCCAGGTCGCTGAACTCCTCGCGCCGGCCCAGGGTCCGGCCGGCGGGGGTGAGGCGGTCGATAAAACCGAAACGCTTGGCGGCGCGAATCACCCATTGATCGGCCCGGGTCAGCACCGGCGAGTCGAGCATCACCACCCCGCGATACAGCTCCGGGCAACGCAGCGCCGCGTGCAGATGCAGGACGCCGCCGAAGGAATGGCCGACGCCCCACACCGGCTCGGCCTGCTGTTGCAGATGGTGGATCAGTTCGTCCACCAGGTTCAGCCAGTTGTCGTCCGCCGGAAAGCGCGGATCGTGGGCGTGCTGCTGCAAATGCGCCACTTGATATTCGGGCGCCAGGGCGGCGAACAACTTGCCGTAGGTCCCCGAGGGAAACCCGTTGGCGTGAGCGAAAAACACCTGTTGCGACATACCGGCTAACTCATGAACAAAAAACGATGGCTGATTGTCCGCACGCCATTGCCCGACGGCAATGACAGTAACGGTCAAGAATGATGACACTCCGCTTCAGCCTATGGGTACCGCTCAACGTGCCGGCGGCGTCTGCCCCAGCGGCACCACGGCCATGGTCAGGCGCGATACGCAGCTGGCCTTGCCTTCGTCGCTGCAGAGGCGAATGTCCCAGACATGGGTAGTACGCCCGATATGAATCGCCCTGGCCACCGCCGTCACCCGGCCGGAACGCAGGCCGCGCAGGTGGTTGGCGTTGATCTCCAGGCCCACGCAGTAGAACTTGCTGGCGTCGATGCACAGGTAGCTGGCCATGGAGCCGACCGTTTCCGCCAGCACCACCGAGGCGCCGCCATGCAGCAGGCCATAGGGTTGGTGGGTGCGATGGTCGATCACCATGCTCGCGGTCAGGGATTCGTCGTCGAAGGACTCGAAGCGGATGTCCAGCACCTCACCGATGGTGTTTTTCTGGATCGCGTTCAGTTGCTCGATGTTCGGGGTGGTACGCCATAGGCTCATCACTGCATCCTTTAGGGGGGGGTATCCGCGCTCAATCCTGCCACAGCACCGCTTCGGAGCGCTCGCTCCACTCTTTGAAGCGCTCGCCGTAGGTGGCTTCGATGACATTGCGCTTGATCTTCAGGGTCGGGGTCAGAAAGCCGTTTTCCACCGCCCAACTGTCCTTCACCACCACCAGGCGGTGCAAGCGCTCATGTTTGTCGAGCGCGCCGTTGACCTCATCGAGCAGGCTTTCCAGGCTCGCATGCAGGCCGCCACGGGCACCGCCGGCGGCGTCCTGCAAACCGGCCGCGGACAACACGCACAAGCCCAGCGGCGCACTCAGGCCATCGCCGACCACGCACACCTGCTCGATCCGCGAATGCACCGCCAGCCGGTTCTCGATCGGCGCCGGGGCCACGTACTTGCCCTTGCTGGTCTTGAAGATCTCCTTGAGCCGCCCGGTCAGGCGCAGATTGCCGTCGGCGTCCTGCTCGCCCTTGTCGCCAGTGCGCAGGAAACCATCCGCGGTGACGGTTTCCGCGGTCTTCTGCGGGTCCTTGAAGTAGCCGAGCATGGTCGCCCCACTGCGCACCTGGACCTCTCCGGCCTCGTCGATCCGCACCTCGACGTCCGGGCACGGCCGGCCGATCCAGCCGGGTACATGCTGGCCGCTGCGACCGATGTGGGAATAACCGCAACTTTCGGTCATGCCGTACACCTCCAGCACATCGAGGCCCAGGCGCTGGTACCAGTCCAACAGGGTCTGCGGCACTGGTGCGGCGCCGGACAAGGCGACCCGCAGCGCATCCAGCCCCAGCCCGGCCAGCACCTTGTGCCCGACCCGCTTGCCGATGAACGGCAGGCCCAGCAGGAAGTCCAGGCGCTTGGCCGGGACCTTGCTGTACACGCCCATCTGGAACTTGGTCCAGATCCGCGGCACACCGAACAGCGCCGTGGGCCGCGCCCGCTGCAGGTCGGTGAGAAAGGTCTCCAGGCTCTCGGCGAAGAACACCGTCTGCCCGGTATAGATCGCCGCCAGCTCGACGAACATGCGCTCGGCCACGTGGCACAGCGGCAGGTAGGACAGCAGCCGGTCCGTCGGCCCTAGGCCGAACAGCTGGGTGCCGCGGGTCGCCGCAAAACCCAGGGTGCCGAAGCTGTGCATCACGCCCTTGGGCAGGCCGGTGGTGCCCGAGGTGTAAATGATGGTCGCCAGTTGCTCGGCGGCGGGGTTGGGGTCGTCCTGGATCGGCGAGCACTGCTGCAACTGGTCCCAGGTGAAGTCGAAGCGGCCTTCGGGGCAGATCGGCAGGCTGATGGTCGGTAGCCCGGGTTTCACACCGGGGGCCATCGCCGGCCAGTCATCGAGCTTGCCGATGAACACCAGGACCGACTCGGAATGCTCCAGCACCTGGGCCACCGAATCGGCGGTCAGGTTGGGATACAGCGGCACGGAAACGTGACCGGCCATCCAGATCGCCAGGTCGGCGATGATCCAGTGGGCACAGTTCTTGGAAATGATCGCGACATGACTGCCCGGCGGCAGCTCGCGGGCGCGCAGCCAGTGGGCGGCGCAGCGGGCCTGGTGGCCGACGTCGGCCCAGGTCAGCTCTTCGACCCGGCCACCACCCAGGGGCTGGACCAGGAAACGTTGGCGGGGATGACGAGCTTCGCGCTCGTAGAACACTTCCAGCGGCAAACGAAAAGCAGCAGACATGCGACTCGCTCCTTTGTTTTTGTTCTGATCGTGAGGCTAGCCAACCAAGCACTTGCTCGGGCGACTATTCCACGCACAAAGGAACGCTGCAAGTTAAGAAATGTAGCGAAAAGCACAGATCGTCGTAGGAGCGAGGCTTGCCCGCGAAGAGCAGTGACACGGGGTGCCTGAAACTACGCGGCACCTTTTTATCGCGGGCAAGCCTCGCTCCTACAGCTCAGGGATTCAGGGGTTCTTGATGCTGTTGAGGGTCATCAGGCCGGCCAGCGGCCAGTCGCCTTCGAGCTCCGCCAGGCCTGCGGTATGCATCGGCTGGGGATTGCGCAGATGGCCGTGCTGCAGGAGGCCGATCAGGTTGCCCACCAGCGGCTGGTGGCTGACCAGCAGCACGTTGTCCACCGAATCGAGCTGGGCGACCACCGACAGCGGGTTGTTGTCCGGCGTCAGCCAGGACACGGTGCGGATTTCCGCTTCGAAGCCCAGGGCTTCGCGCACCAGCTTCGCCGTCTGCTGCGCCCGCGCATAAGGGCTGGCGATGATCGCACTGAGCGGCTGGCCGATCAGGTGCGCGGCGCTGCGCAGCGCTTCCTGACGGCCATGCTCGGTCAGGTTGCGCTCGGCATCGCTGCGCGCATGCGGCTCGGCTTCACCGTGACGCAACACCCAGAGCTTCACAGCTTGGGCTCCTCGTCCCGCACCGGATGGGGCGCCGGTGGCACCACGTGCGGCGCTTCGCCTTCAGGGGCGCGCGGGGCCGGCCAGTCGGCGAACGGCCAAGGCTTCTGGTCGGTGTGAAAACTGCCGAAGCGACCGATCTGCGCCAGGAACTGGCTCAGGCTGTCGCCGAAGTTCATCAGGCTGGCACTTGGCGAGCCGTAGATCAGCCGGTAGATCAACTGCACCAGCACCAGCGCGCCGAGGATGAATTGCGCCACTTGCCAGACCAGCACGAACACCAGCATCCACAGCACACGCAGGAGGATGGATTCGTACTTGGCTTCGGAATTCGTATCGTTCATGTCTCGCTCCTGTCCTGCTCAGTTGAAACCACTGGGGGAGATAAAGTCGACATCGGTTTTCGGCTCGCCGCGCATCAGCAGTTCGATGACCTGATTCAGCGTGCGCCCCTCAAACAGGATGGCATGTAATCCGGCCACCAGCGGCATATATACGCCCACTTCCTGTGCCTTGACCTTGAGCACCTTGAGGGTGTTCACGCCTTCGGCCACCTCGCCGAGCCGATCCACCGCCTCTTCCAGGCTCAGGCCTTCGCCGAGGGCGAAACCGACCTGATAGTTGCGACTCTTGGGCGACGAGCAGGTGACGATCAAATCGCCAACCCCCGCCAGGCCGAGGAAGGTCATCGGATTGGCGCCCTGGCTGACGGCGAAACGGGTCATTTCCGCCAGCGCCCGGGTAATCAGCATGCTCTTGGTGTTTTCCCCCATGCCCAGCGCCACCGCCATGCCGGCGATGATCGCGTAGACGTTCTTCAACGCCCCGCCCAGCTCGACGCCGAAGCGGTCGGCGCTGGCATAGACGCGGAAGGTACGGCCATGCAGGGCCGCCTGCACGCGCTGGCAGAGTTCTTCGTCTTCGCTGGCGACCACGGTGGCGGTCAAGGCGTGCTCGGCCACTTCACGGGCCAGGTTCGGCCCGGACAGCACGCCGATCCGCGCTTGCGGGGCGATCTCTTCGAGGATTTCGCTCATCAACTTGAAGGTCTGCGCCTCGATGCCCTTGGTCAGGCTGACCAGCAGCTTGCCGGCGAGCAGCTGCGCATGGGGCGCCAGCACCGAGCGCAGGGCGCTGGAGGGCAAGGCGACAAAACACAGGTCACTGTCGTTCAGGGTGGCCAACAGATCGGTCACCGGCTCCACCGCCGGATGAATCTTGATGCCTTTGAGGTAACGCGGATTTTCGCGATGAATGCGAATGGCCTCCGCCTGCTCCGGGTCGCGCATCCACTGCCGCACCCGATGACCGTTCTCGGCCAGCAGATTGGCCACGGCGGTACCAAAGCTTCCGCCTCCCAGGACCGCGATAGGGCGCTGTTCAGTCATATGCAATCCGTCAATCCATACAGTGGCGATGGCGGCATTATACGGGGCGGCCCTGCGGCGGCCAGCCCCGTGAACAATTAGGCACAAATGCCGGGAAAACGCCGATTAGAACCTGGATTGTCGGGGTTATCGACTGGAAAACCCGGTCATCTCGGTTAACATGCGCGGCAATTATCCGTTATCAAGGCTGTGCCGTGTATCCTGGCCCTCCCCTCTCCCGCCCATCGCTCTTGCTGGCGCTGCTTTGCAGCACCCCGGCGTTGGCCGACGATCTGTTCCTGGACAGCCAGCCGCTGCCGGAAATCCTCACCGCCACCCGTCTGAAACAGTCCCCCGCGGCCGTGCCCGGCAGCATGACCGTGCTCGACAGCGAGCTGATCAACGCCAGCGGCGCCCGCGACATCAGCGAACTGCTGCGCCTGGTGCCAGGGATGATGGTCGGCAATATCAACGGCAACCAGGCCGCGGTGAATTATCACGGCACCAATGCCAGCGAAGCGCGGCGCATGCAGGTGCTGATCGACGGGCGCTCGGTGTACCGGGCGGGCCTGGCCACCGTGGACTGGAGCGACATTCCGGTGGCCATGGAGGACATCGAGCGCATCGAGGTGTTCCGCGGCCCCAATACCGTCAGTTACGGCGCCAATGCGCTGATGGCGGTGATCAACATCATTACCCGCTCGCCCGCCAACAGCCACGGCACGCGGGTCAAGGTCACCCGCGGCCAGCGCGGTATCAGCGACTGGTACGCCAGCCAGGGCACCGGCTGGGACAGCGGCGACCTGCGCCTGTCGCTGTCCGGGCAGGAGGACGATGGCTTCGACAGCGATCGCAATGGCGCCGACTACCGCGACAGCCGGCGCTTGAACCGCTTCAGCCTGTCGGTCAGCCAGATGCTCAATGAGCAGCAGAGCATCGACTGGCAGCTCAGCGCCAAGGAAGGCAGCAACCAGCGCCCCTATACCTACCGCCCGGTGTTCTCCGGTATCACCTCGGCCGGCTACAACTCCGACGTGATCGCCAAGGACTATGCCGGCTCGCTGCGCTGGAACCTCGACATCAATCCGGACCACAGCCTTTATATACAAGGCTCGGCCCAGCACTGGGACCGCCAGCAGAACTGGCGCGCCTGTGACGCCGAAGTGTCGTTCAGCCCGGAACTGACCCGCCTCTGGCAGCTCAACCCGAACTACGCCGAACTGCTGGCCCGGCACATGGAGAATTTCACCGGCTCCGGCGCCCCTCCGGGCACCGCGGCCGAACAGGCCCTGGCGAACCAGGTGCTGACGCAATGGAAGGACGGCGCCAAGCGCACGGTGTGCGGGGATATCGACCAGAGCGCCCGCGAATCGCGCTACGACCTCGAGCTGCAGGACACCCTGAGCCTGTCCGACGGCGTGCGCCTGGTCAGCGGCCTGAACTATCGCTACGACCGCGCCGACTCGGAAACCTATTTCAACGGCACCCTCGACGACAGCACCTGGCGCGCGTTCGGCCAGCTGGAATGGCGCGCCACCGAACACTGGCTGCTGCAGGGCGGCGCCATGTTCGAGGACTCGCAACTGAGCGGCAGCTCGCTGACCCCGCGGGTGGCGGTCAACTACCTGATCAACCCGCGCCACGGCCTGCGGGCGGTGTATTCGGAAGCGATCCGCTCGCCGGACATGTTCGAGAACAACGTCAACTGGAGCTACCGGGTCACCAAGCTGAGCCCGACCGCCTACGGCCAGCCCAGCGCCCAGTATTTCGTCAAGACCCGCGGCCCGGGCAACCTCGACCAGGAGCGCATGCGCTCGCGGGAGCTGGGCTACAACGGCCTTTTCGCCGATCTCGGGCTGAACCTCGATATGAAGCTGTTCTACGACGAAATCAGCGGGATGATCAGCGAGCCGCTGCGCAACAACCAGTACATTGCCAGCAACAGCAACTCCTCACGCTTCGTCGGCACTGAAACCCAGCTGGACTGGCGCCTGGACCCGGCGGACCGGCTGCGCCTGACGTACGCCTATGTCGATGCCGAGGCCAGCAACCCGCTGGACGAGCAATTGACCGCGCGCCACAGCGGTTCGGCAGGCTGGTTGCGCGACTGGGGCCAGGGCTGGTCCAGCGCGCTCTTCTACTATGGTTCCAGCGCGCTCAACGGTTACCGCTTCGAACGGGTCGATACCCGCGTCGCCAAGCGCATCCCCCTGGGCAAGGGCAGCCTGGAGCTGGCCGGCGTGCTCCAGCAACGGCTCGACGACGAGCCCACCACCTTTGTCGACAACAACTATGACTCGCAACACGTCCTCTACTTCAGTGCGGAGTTGACGTTCTAGCATGAGCCACCGTCAGTCAGGGATGACGCTTGCCTTGAGCCGATTCCGGGTTCGCCTGCTGCTGTTCTGTTGCCTCTGGGGTGCACTCCCCGCATGGGCGGCCCAGGTGTTGCTGACCGGCGCCGAAGACAGCGCCGGCGTGCGGGCCTTCGCCCAGGCACTGGCGCAACAGCGGCCACAGGACGAAGTGCGCTTCGAACTCCTGGCCAACCTGCCTGCCCCCGGTCAATTGCCGGCGGGGACCCGGCTGATCCTGCTCGACCCGGCCAGCCTGGAGTGGCGCCAGCAGGACGCCCAGGGCCCGGCCACCCTGGTGCTGCGCATCGGCCGGATCCAGGCCCAGCAGCGCCTCGGGGCAACGGCCTCGCCCCGGCTGAGCCTGTTATGGAGTGACCCGCCGCTGGCTCGGCAATTGCAATTGATCCGCAAGATCCTCCCCCAGGCCCGGCGGATCGGCGTGCTCTACGGTGCCGACAGCGAATTCCTGCTCAAGGAGCTGCACCAGGCCGCCCATCCCCTGGGGCTGGAAATCGTCGCCGAGCGCTGGGACGACACCAATGACAGCCGCCCGCTGCAAAGCCTGCTGAAAAGCAGCGACGTCCTGCTGGGGCTGGACGACCCACAGCTGTACAACCCGAAAACCGCGAAGAACCTGTTATTGAGCAGCTATGCCCGGCAATTGGCGCTGATCGGCCCCAATGCCGGCTTCGTCAAGGCCGGCAGCCTGGCCAGCACCTACAGCGACCAGGACGACTGGCTGCAAGTGCTCGACGATTTGCTGGACCGGCCCACGACCCACTGGCCGCGTACCCTGTATCCGCAACCGTTCAAGGTGTTGAGCAACCCGCAAGTGGCACGCTCCCTGGGTGTCGAACCGATTGACGAACAATCGGTGGCGACCCAGCTGGCCGAAGGAGAAAAACGCCCATGACCTTCCGTCGCCGTTGGGACATCAGTACCCGCACCCAGATCATCTGCCTCGGCCCGGCGCTGCTGCTGACCCTGCTGCTGATCAGCTTCTTTACCTTCGTGCGGATCCAGGATCTGCGCCAGGAGCTGAACCACACCGGCCAGTTGATCGCCAACCAGCTGGCGCCGGCCACCGAGTACGGGGTGATTTCGGGCAACAGCGAAGGCCTCGAGAGCCTGCTCAAGGCCACCCTGGCCACGCCCCACGTGCGCTTTCTCGAAGTCCAGGACAGCCGCAACAAGATCCTGGTGTACGTCGAGCAGCCTTCGGAGACCCACAACCGTTCGCAGCAGGTGGAAGTGTTCCAGGCCCCGGTGCGCCTGCAACGCATCCAGCTCAGCAACGATTTTTTCCAGGACGACCCGAGCGCCAGCGTGAGCCCGAACGAGGACTACCTGGGGCGGGTGATCGTCGGCATGTCCAACGACGCCTTCAGCCAGCGCCAGCAGGAGATTCTGTTCAAGGCCGGCATCCTCGCGCTGTTCGCCCTGCTGTTCACCTTCCTCCTGGCCCGCCGCCTGGCGGCCAGCCTGTCGCAGCCGATCAGCGCCATGGGTACCGCGGTCAAGGCCATTCAACAGGGTGACTTCAAGACTCCGCTGCCGATCGTCGACGATGCCGAGCTGGGCGATCTTTCGCGACATATCAACAACCTCGCCGCCGGCCTCGAGCAGGCCAGCCGCGAGCAGCACCAGGCCATGGCGCAATTGATCCAGACCCGCGAAGAAGCGGAACGGGCCAACAACGCCAAGTCGGACTTCCTGGCGATGATGAGCCACGAACTGCGCACGCCCATGAACGGTGTACTGGGCATGCTGCAACTGCTCGAAACCACGGAAATGACCGATGAACAGCACGAATACGCGGCGCTGGCCTCCGAGTCCACCGAGCACCTACTCAAGGTGATCAACGACATCCTCGACTTCTCGCGCATCGAGCGCTCGGCCCTGGAGCTGGAGCACATCCCGTTCAACCTCGCCGAACTCATCAGCAGTTCGGCCCAGGCCTTCCAGCACAGCGCCGCGCAGCGCGGGCTGGACCTGCAACTGCGCTTGCCGCCCGGCATGGAGTCGCTGCAAGTCAAGGGCGACCCGACGCGTATCCGGCAGATCCTGGTGAACCTGATCGGCAACGCCTTGAAGTTCACCGAACAAGGCAGCGTCACCATCGAGCCGCAATGGCAGGCCCTGGACCACGAGCTGCTGTGGTTCACCTGTAGCGTGCGCGACAGCGGGATCGGCATCAGCCCGCAAAGCCTGGAGCTGATGTTCAACGCCTTCCAGCAGGCCGACAGTTCGATTTCCCGGCGTTATGGCGGCACCGGCCTGGGGCTGCCGATCGCCCGCACCCTGGCCGAACGCATGGGCGGCACCCTGCGCGCGCAGAGCGAGGAAGGCCGTGGCTCGGTGTTCACCCTGGAGATCCCGCTGGCGCTGTACCAGCAAAGCCTGCCGGTGCTGGCGCCGCGGGTGCACAGCGGGCATGCCCATGGCGAAGGACGCAACGTGCTGCTGGTGGAAGACAACCCGGTCAACCAGACCGTGATCCAGGCCATGCTGCGCAGCCTGGGCTTCACGGTCAGCATCGCCACCGACGGCGCCCAGGCCATTCGCAGCGCCGAAAGCCTGATTTTCGAGGCGATCCTGATGGATTGCCGACTGCCGCTGATCGACGGTTACGAGGCCACCCGGCAGATCCGCCAACTGCCCGGATGCGCCGACCTGCCGATCATCGCCTTGACCGCCAACGCCTTGCAGGGCGACCGCGAAGCGTGTTTGTCGGCGGGAATGAACGATTACCTGGCCAAGCCGTTCAAACGCACGGATCTGCAGCAAATTCTCCAACGTTGGGTGCAGTAGCGGCCATTTATCGACCATCTGCGACTGGCGTGAAGGGCGAAAGTGCGGCAGTCTTAGGCACCCGAACAGGCCCCTCACAGGGCCTGTATAATAATTTCAGTGCACAAGTGTACATTCATGTCCCTTGTGCTGTGACTTTCACCACAACGCAATAGTCTATGAGTAGGCTGCCGGCTCGAGGCATGAACGCTTCGATCGGCCGGGAAGATTTGCCCCACCCTGCCGCATGGGACTATTGAGGAGCTCGCATGACCAAACAAAACGCCTTTACTCGGGAAGACCTGCTGCGCTGCAGTCGCGGTGAGCTGTTCGGCCCAGGTAACGCGCAACTGCCCGCCCCGAACATGCTGATGGTGGATCGCATCACTCATATCAGCCAAGAGGGTGGCAAGTACGGCAAAGGTGAATTGGTCGCCGAGCTGGATATCACCCCGGACCTGTGGTTCTTCGCCTGCCACTTCGAAGGCGATCCGGTGATGCCGGGCTGCCTGGGCCTCGACGCCATGTGGCAACTGGTCGGTTTCTTCCTGGGCTGGCAAGGCCTGCCGGGCCGCGGTCGCGCCCTGGGTTCGGGCGAAGTGAAGTTCTTTGGCCAGGTGCTGCCGACCGCCAAGAAAGTCACCTATAACATCCATATCAAGCGCGTCCTCAAGGGCAAGCTGAACATGGCCATCGCCGATGGCTCGGTCAGCGTCGACGGCCGCGAAATCTACACCGCCGAAGGCCTCCGGGTCGGCGTTTTCACCTCCACTGACAACTTCTAAGGGTTATCCGCATGCGCCGCGTCGTTATCACTGGTCTGGGCATCGTTTCGTGCCTGGGCAATGACAAAGAGACCGTCTCCGCTAACCTGCGTGCAAGTCGCCCTGGCATCCGCTTCAACCCGGAATATGCCGAAATGGGTCTGCGTAGCCAGGTTTCCGGCTCCATTGACCTCAATCTCGAAGAGCTGATCGATCGCAAGGTCTATCGCTTCGTCGGCCACGCGGCGGCTTATGCCTACCTGGCCATGAAAGACGCCATCGCCGACTCCGGCCTGACCGAAGAGCAGGTTTCCAACCCGCGTACCGGCCTGATCGCCGGCTCCGGCGGCGCCTCGACCCTGAACCAGATGGAAGCGCTGGACATCCTGCGCGAGAAAGGCGTCAAGCGCGTTGGCCCATACCGTGTCACGCGGACCATGAGCAGCACCGTTTCCGCGTGCCTGGCCACTCCGTTCAAGATCAAGGGCCTGAACTACTCCATCGCTTCCGCCTGCGCCACCAGTGCTCACTGCATCGGTACCGCCATGGAACAGATCCAGATGGGCAAGCAGGACATCGTGTTCGCCGGCGGCGGTGAAGAAGAACATTGGAGCCAGTCGTTCCTGTTCGACGCCATGGGCGCCCTGTCCAGCAAGCGCAATGACACCCCGGAACAAGCCTCCCGCGCCTACGACGCCGACCGTGACGGTTTTGTCATCGCCGGCGGTGGCGGCATGGTAGTGGTCGAGGAGCTGGAACACGCCCTGGCCCGTGGCGCGAAGATCTACGCCGAAATCGTTGGCTACGGCGCGACGTCCGACGGCTACGACATGGTGGCGCCAAGCGGCGAAGGTGCAATCCGTTGCATGCAGATGGCCATGTCCACCGTCGACGCACCGATCGACTACCTGAACACCCACGGCACCTCGACTCCGGTCGGCGACGTCGCGGAAATGAAAGGCGTTCGTGAAGTGTTCGGCGACAAGGCTCCAGCCATCAGCTCCACCAAGAGCCTGTCGGGTCACTCCCTGGGCGCCGCCGGCGTTCACGAAGCGATCTACTGCCTGCTGATGATGGAAGGCAACTTCATGGCAGGTTCGGCCAACATCGAAGAGCTGGATCCGGAAGTGGCCGATATGCCGATCCTGACCAAGACTCGCGAAGACGCCACCATCAACACCGTGATGAGCAACAGCTTCGGCTTCGGCGGCACCAACGCCACCCTGGTCCTGAAGCGCTGGCAGGGCAAGTAAGCCCCGCCGCTTCGCTAGCTATATGAAAAACGCCCCGACTGGTTCGGGGCGTTTTTTATTGGGCGACTGTTTTCCCGCAGCCTTTACACCGAAAAACGCGCCACCAGGGTGTTCAGGTCCACCGCCAGCCGTGACAGCTCCTGGCTCGCGGCGCTGGTCTGGTTGGCCCCGGCCGAGGTCTGCATGGCCAGGTCGCGGATGTTCATCAGGTTGCGGTCCACCTCCCGAGCCACTGCCGCCTGCTCCTCCGAGGCGCTGGCAATCACCGTGTTGCGCTCGTTGATCAGGGTGATCGCCCCGGCGATTTCCTCCAGCGCTGCCCCCGCCGCCTTGGCCAGCTCCAGGGTCGAACGAGCCCGGCTGTTGCTCTGCTGCATGGAACTGACGGCCTGCTCGGTGCCCAGTTGAATGCCGCCGATCATCTGCTCGATCTCCTGGGTCGATTGCTGGGTGCGATGAGCCAGCGCCCGCACCTCATCGGCCACCACGGCGAACCCGCGGCCGGCATCCCCGGCCCGCGCCGCCTCGATGGCGGCATTCAGGGCCAGCAGGTTAGTCTGCTCGGCCACCGAACGAATCACATCCAGCACCTTGCTGATGCCATAGACCTTCTGCGCCAACTCTTCGACCTGGGAGGCGTTGGCGGTCACGTCGTCGGCCAGGGACTCGATGGACTGCACCGTCTGCCGCACCTGCTCACGCCCATGCTGGGCAATCAGGTCGGACTGGCGGGAGGCCTCGGACGTCGCCACGGCATTGCTGGCCACCTCCTCCACCGCGGCGGTCATCTGGTTCACCGCCGTCGCCGCCTGCTCGATTTCCTGGCTCTGCTGGTGCAGGCCGCGCGTGGCGTCCTCGGTCACGCAACTGAGTTCCTCCGAAGCGGAAGCCAGCTGGCTGGAAGAGTCAGAGATGCGCCGGATGGTCTCCCGCAGACTGTGCTGCATGGCCTTGAGCGCCTGCAGCAGGCGCGCCGGCTCATCCTTGCCGCTGATGCGGATGTCCTCGGTCAGGTCGCCGCCGGCCACCACCTCGGCCACGTTCAGCGATTGCGAGAGCGGCAGTACGATGCTGCGGGTCAGCAACAGCGCCAGGACAATGGTCATCAGGCCAGCCACCACGACCATTACGACCACCCAGACCTTGGCGTTGCTGAATACCGCCCTGGCCAGCTCGGTGGCCAGGTTGGCGTTGTGCCGGTTCAGGGCCACCAGCTCATTGAGGGTGCCCGCCAGCTCATCGGCCAGCTGGCTCATCTCGCCATTGACCACCGCGACCGCATCCTCGACCCGCCCCTGTTGTGACAGTGCCATTACCTGGTTCTGATGCTCTAGGTAGCGCTTCTCGGCGGCTTTGTAGCGATCGAACAGCACACGCTCTTGCGGCAGCACAATCAGCGCGTTATAGCGCTCCTGGGCCACCGTCATGCCGCGCTTGATCTCATTGAGTTTGCTTTCGTTCTGCGCCAGGGCCTGGGGATTGCGGTTGAGCAGCAAGCGCATGGTCAGCGCGCGGACCCGCAGCAGGTCCTGATTCATTTCGCCCACCGACATCACACTGGGCAGCCAGTTGTTGTCGACCTCGTCGGACTGCGCGCGCATGTTCGACATCTGCAGCAGGGCGAACGCCCCCAGGCCGAACACCATTAACGCCAGCAGGCCGAAGCCCAGGCCTGCGCGCGGTGCAATGTTGAGACTCCTGATGCTCATTCTCCGGTTCCTTCCAAAAGCGCTGCATTCGCCATGCAGCGGGCTGCTGTTGAAAGTATCGGGTCGCGGAAAATTTGCTTAAGACGAAAACGTGATATCAAAACGCCCAAGCACTCCGATGCCTGGGCGTAAACGATTCAGCGTACGGTAAAACGCTGCTGGACCAACAAACGGTCGCCCTGGAACACCATGAAACGCCACTCGCCGGGGATCACTTCATGACTCTCGGTGAACTCGTAGGCCATGATGTCCTGCGGCGCGCCCGGCACCAGTTTCTGGGTCACTTCGAGCTTGTCGTGACGCTGGCCATCCGGGGTGCGGATACCTGGCGTGAAATACAGCAGGGTCAGCGGCACATCCTCGGCCACCTTGCCGGCCAGCTGATAACGCAGGCCGAACTTGGTGCCCAGCCGCGCAGGCACGATCTCGGTCTGCTCGATGTTCTCGTTGCTGCGCCGCAGCACCCGCTCACCCGACTGCAACGCGGCCTTCGGCCCCTCGAACACACCATATTCCACCGGGCCTTCGACACGGACTTCAGCACTGGCCAGGCCACTGAGCATCATCAGCGCCGCCAATGCGCTTAAACGGGTGAGGTGCATATCGCGCTCCTTGATTGAGATGGCGCGAGCCTATGACGCAGGCATGACAGGCTGATGACAAACCTGCATCGCCACCCTCGACCTCGACGGGCAGAGCGCGCCCCAGCTAGCACGAAGTAGAAAAAGTGGAACGCACAGACAGCGTAATGCTCTATAACTGCACCACCTTTCAACGTCCGTTCCGACTGCTCACCACTGCCCGAGGTCCGTCATGACTATCACCGTCAATACCGAATCCAGCGAAGGTTTCCGCCACAGCATCCAGATCGATGACCACCAACTGTTCGCCGACCTGCCCAAGACCCTGGGCGGCGAAGGTTCCGCGCCGGAACCCCACGACTTCTTCGATGCCGCCCTGGGCGCCTGCAAGGCCCTGACCCTCAAGCTGTACGCGCAGAAAAAAGAGATTCCGCTTACTGGCGTCACGGTCGAGGTCAAGCACGACAACAGCCAGGAGCAGAAAGGCAAATACGCGCTGCACGTCAAGCTGACCCTCAAAGGCGTACTGACCGACGCCCAGCGTGAAGAACTGCATCGCGTCGCCGACCGCTGCCCGGTGCACAAGCTGATGACCACCGCCGAGGTGAGCATCGAGACCCACCTGTCCGAAGGCGCCTTCAGCCAATAGCACCACGGCTCGCACAAGCGGGTTATGCTCCCGGGCATAACCCGATCAGCCTGGAATGCACCATGAACACACCGCTCGTGATTCGCCCTCGCGCCGAGGACGTCGAAGGCCAACCCATCCTGCGTCCGCTGCCCTCGGCCCAATGCCGCAGCGTGGGGCCCTTCGTGTTTTTCGATCACATGCTGCAAACCCGCTACCCCGCGGGCAAGGGCATGAATATCCGCCAGCATCCGCATATCGGCCTGTCGACCCTGACCTACCTGTTCCAGGGGCAGATCCAGCACAAGGACAGCCTCGGTTCCGACCAGGTGGTGAACCAGGGGGATGTCAGCTGGATGACCGCCGGCAGCGCCATCGCCCATGTCGAGCGCACCCCGCAGGCGCTGATCGACAGTGATTTCAGCATGCACGGCCTGCAGGTCTGGCTGGCCTCCCCCAAGGCCCATGAACAAGGCCCTGGACACTACAGCCATCACCCGGCCGCGACCCTGCCGGTCAGCGACAACCTCGGGGTCAGGATCCGCATGATCGCTGGCAACGGTTTCTGCCTGGAATCGCCGGTCCCGGTGCTCTCCCCGACCCTGTATGCCGAACTGCAGCTGCAGACCGCGACCACCCTGCTGATCCCCGCCGAACACGAGGAGCGCGCCCTGTACGTGCTCGAAGGCGACGCCCAGCTGGACGGCGAGCCCGTCGAGCCCCATGCGCTGGTGATCCTGCCAGCCGGCACCACCCCCACCCTGTTCGCCGACAACGACTGCCACGCCGTGCTGTTCGGCGGCGCGCCGCTGGACGGTCCACGGCGGATCAACTGGAACTTCGTCTCCAGCGACCCGGCTCGTATCGATGAAGCCCGCCAGCGCTGGGCCGCCGGCGACTGGCCGACGGTGCCGGGGGAAAGCGAACGAATCGAACTGCCCAAAGGCAAAGGCTCACCGTCCCCCCTGTAGTACCGGCGTTCGGTGGCCTGGGCAGGTCAAGTACTGGCCCAGGCTCCACCGCCGCCAGGCTGCGCAACCAGGTACCGGCCGGCGCGAGCGGTTGCGGGTAGCCGGATCCCGGCCTATGGTCCAAGCGATGCATTGCCTGCGACCGCCGCGTGATGATTCGCCGAGGGTCGCTGTCCATCCAGCGCAACGTTGCGCAGCGAGGTGACGACATGCCAAACGACTCCCGTCCTGCCGTGCTCGAACTGATCGGTAACACGCCGCTGGTGCGTGTCAGCCGTTTCGATACCGGCCCCTGTACGCTGTTTCTCAAGCTTGAATCGCAAAACCCCGGTGGTTCGATCAAGGACCGTATCGGCCTGGCGATGATCGACGCCGCCGAACGCGACGGCCGCCTGCGACCCGGCGGCACCATAGTCGAGGCCACCGCCGGCAACACCGGACTCGGCCTGGCCCTGGTCGGCCGCGCCAAGGGCTACCGAGTGGTCCTGGTGGTGCCGGACAAGATGTCCACCGAGAAGGTCCTGCACCTCAAGGCGATGGGCGCCGAAGTGCACATCACCCGCTCCGATGTCGGCAAGGGCCACCCCGACTACTACCAGGACATGGCGGCGCGACTGACCAAGGAAATTCCCAACGCCTTCTTCGCCGATCAGTTCAACAACCCGGCCAACCCGCTGGCCCACGAATGCAGCACCGCGCCGGAAATCTGGGCGCAGACCCAGCATGATGTGGACGCCATAGTGGTCGGCGTCGGTTCGGCCGGCACCCTGACCGGGCTGACCCGTTTCTTCCGCCGGGTGCAGCCGGACCTGGAGATGGTCCTGGCCGACCCGGTGGGCTCGGTAATGGCCGAATACAGCCGCAGCGGCGCCCTGGGCACGCCCGGTTCCTGGGCCGTGGAAGGCATCGGTGAAGACTTCATTCCGTCCATTGCCGACCTTTCCAGCGTGCGCAAGGCCTACTCCATCAGCGACGAGGAAAGCTTCGAGCACGCCCGCCAGCTGCTGCGTGCCGAGGGCATTCTCGGCGGCTCTTCGACCGGTACCCTGCTGGCCGCGGCTCTGCGCTACTGCCGCGAGCAGACCGAACCGAAGCGGGTGGTCAGCTTCGTCTGCGACACCGGCACCCGCTACCTGTCGAAGATCTACAACGACCAATGGATGAACGACCAGGGCCTGCTGCAACGCAAAGGCTACGGCGACCTGCGCGACCTGATCGCGCGGCGCTTCGAGGACGGCCGGGTGATCAGCGTGGGGCCGGACGACACCCTGCTCACCGCCTTCCAGCGCATGCGCCTGGCCGACGTGTCGCAACTGCCGGTGCTGGTGGACGGACAGCGGCTGGTCGGGGTGATCGACGAGTCGGACATCCTGCTGGGCGTGCACGAAGACGCTTCGCACTTTCGCAAGACCGTGGCCAGCGCCATGAGCGATCAGCTGGAAACCCTGCCTCCCAGCGCCAGCCTGGCCGACCTGGAGGCGGAACTCGACCGTGGCTTCGTGGCGATCATCGCCGACGCCTCGGGCTTCCACGGCTTGATTACCCGGGTCGACATGCTCAACCACCTAAGGAGATCACTGCCATGAGCCAACAGGATGAAATCGGCGCGCCGCGCGCCTTCGCCACCCGGGTGATCCATGCCGGGCAGACGCCAGACCCTTCCACCGGGGCGCTGATGCCGCCGATCTACGCCAACTCCACCTATGCCCAGCAGAGCCCCGGGGTGCACAAGGGCCTGGACTACGGGCGCTCGCACAACCCCACGCGCTGGGCGCTGGAGCGCTGCGTGGCGGACCTCGAGGGCGGCACCCAGGCCTTCGCCTTCGCCTCCGGGCTGGCGGCGATTTCCAGCGTGCTCGAACTGCTCGACGCCGGCGCGCATATCGTTTCCGGCAATGACCTGTACGGCGGCACCTTCCGCCTGTTCGAACGGGTGCGCCGGCGCAGCGCCGGGCATCGCTTCAGCTTCGTCGACCTGTCCGACCTCTCGGCCTTCGAAGCGGCGTTGCAGGACGACACACGGATGGTCATGGTCGAGACCCCGAGCAACCCCCTGCTGCGCCTCACCGACCTCGCCGCCATCGCGCGCATCTGCCGCGCCCGGGGCATCATCTGCGTCGCCGACAACACCTTTGCCAGCCCGTGGATCCAGCGCCCGCTGGAGCTGGGCTTCGATATCGTGCTGCACTCGACGACCAAGTACCTCAACGGCCACTCCGACGTGATCGGCGGCATCGCGGTGGTCGGCCAGAACCCCGACCTGGCCGAGCGCCTGGGCTTCCTACAGAACGCCGTGGGGGCTATCGCCGGGCCGTTCGACGCCTTCCTCACCCTGCGCGGGGTGAAGACCCTGGCGCTGCGCATGGAGCGCCACTGCAGCAACGCCCTGGAGCTGGCGCAATGGCTGGAACGCCAGCCACAGGTGGCGCGGGTCTACTACCCGGGCCTGCCGTCACACCCGCAGCACGCACTGGCGCGACGGCAGATGCAGGCTTTCGGCGGGATGATCTCCCTCGATCTGAACTGCGACCTGGCCGGCGCCAAGCGCTTTCTCGAGAACGTGCGGATCTTTGCCCTGGCCGAGAGCCTGGGCGGCGTGGAAAGCCTGATCGAGCACCCGGCGATCATGACCCACGCCAGCATTCCCGCCGACACCCGGGCGCAGCTCGGCATCGGCGATGCTCTGGTGCGCTTGTCCGTGGGGGTCGAGGATGTCGAGGACCTGCGCGCCGACCTGGCCCAGGCACTGACGCGGATCTGAATGGCTGACAGGCACAAAAAAGCCCGCCCGGCGTACAAGGCGGCTCACTGAGAGCCGCGTTGCATCGCCAGGCGGGCTTGTGGTTCCCGGGGCTCAGCCCTTGAACACTTCTTCCAGCAGGTTGTGCATCGAGGTGAAGGCACGGCCTGCAGTCTTGGCGTCGTACATCATCTTGCCCGGCACATTGGCGTGCGGATCGGTGAAGGAATGCACCGCGCCGCCGTAGCTCAGCAACTGCCAATCCACGCCCGCGGCATTCATTTCCGCTTCGAAGGCCGGCAATTGCTCTTTCGGCACCAGCGGGTCGGAAGCGCCATGCAGCACCAGCACCGAGCCCTTGATGTTCTGGGCGTCGGCCGGGTTCGGCGTATCCAGGGTGCCGTGGAAGGACACCGCGGCTTTCAGCGGCGCACCGCTGCGCGCCAGCTCCAGGGAGCAGCAGCCGCCGAAGCAGAAACCGAAGGTGGCCAGCCTGGCCTTGTCCACCGCGACTTCCTGCTGGCTTTGCAGCGCCTCGAAAGCCGCCTGCATGCGCTTGCGCAGCAAGGCCCGGTCATCCTTCAGCGGCATCATGGCGGCGCCCGCCTCGTCGCCGTTGCTCGGACGGACCTGTTGCCCGTACAAGTCGGCGATCAGCACCACATACCCCTTGGCGGCCACCGCCTCGGCGATCTTCTCCGCACCGGCGCTGACCCCCATCCAGTTCGGCGCCATCAACAGCCCCGGACGCGGACCCTGCTGGCTGGCATCGAACGCCAGGCGGCTTTCATAGGATTGACCATCAATCTGGTAGACCAGGGAACGAACAGTGACTTGGCTCATTTCAGACTCCTGATTCAAAAACACCGGAATGAAAAAACCCGCCGAAGCGGGTTTTTATGCAACGCAGTTAAACCGACAGTTCAACCAGCAGCTTGTTCAGACGACGCACATAGGCGGCCGGATCTTTCAAGCTGTCGCCGGCGGCCAGGGCCGCCTGATCGAAGAGGATGTGCGACAGGTCGCCGAAGCGCTCGTCGCTCTGCTCGCCGTCGAGTTTCTCGATCAACGGGTGAGCCGGGTTGAATTCGAAGATCGGCTTGGAATCCGGCACCTTCTGCCCGCTGGCCTCGAGGATCTGGCGCATCTGCAGGCCCAGGTCCTGCTCGCCGATCGCCAGGATCGCCGGGGAGTCGGTCAGGCGGTGGGAAACCCGCACTTCGCTGACGGTATCGCCCAGGGCGGTCTTGATCCGCTCCACCAGGCCTTCCTTGCTCTTGGCGACTTCTTCCGCGGCCTTCTTGTCCTCTTCCGAGTCCAGGTTGCCCAGGTCCAGGTCACCACGCGCCACGTCGACAAAGCTCTTGCCGTCGAAGTCGCTCAGATAGCTCATCAGCCACTCGTCGATGCGGTCGGTCAGCAGCAGCACTTCGATGCCTTTCTTGCGGAAGACTTCCAGGTGCGGGCTGTTCTTGACCTGCGCGTAGGTTTCGCCGGTGAGGTAGTAGATCTTGTCCTGGCCTTCCTTGGCGCGCGCCAGGTACTCGGCCAGGGAAACATTCTGCTCGCCGTCGTCGCCCTGGGTGGAGGCGAAGCGCAGCAGGCCGGCGATCTTTTCCTTGTTGGCGAAGTCTTCGGCCGGGCCTTCTTTCATCACCTGGCCGAAGTTTTTCCAGAAGCCCTTGTATTGCTCAGGCTCGTTCTTCGCCAGTTTTTCCAGCATGTCCAGCACGCGCTTGGTCAGCGCCGACTTCATGGAGTCGATGATCGGGTCTTTCTGCAGGATTTCCCGCGACACGTTCAGCGACAAGTCGTTGGAGTCGACCACACCCTTGATGAAGCGCAGGTACAGCGGCAGGAAGGATTCTGCCTGGTCCATCACGAACACCCGCTGCACGTACAGCTTCAGGCCTTTCGGCGCTTCACGCTGGTACAGGTCGAATGGCGCACGGGCCGGCACGTACAGCAGCGAGCTGTATTCCAGCTTGCCTTCGACCTTGTTGTGGCTCCAGCTCAGCGGGTTCTCGAAATCATGGGCGATGTGCTTGTAGAACTCCTGGTATTCCTCGTCCTTGATCTCGGTACGCGGACGGGTCCACAGGGCACTGGCGCGGTTGACGGTTTCCCATTCCTGCGCAGGTTTCTCTTCACCCTCGGCGGCAGCGACCTCTTTCGGCAGCTCGATCGGCAGGGCGATATGGTCGGAGTACTTCTTGATGATGTTGCGCAGGCGCCAGCCATCGGCGAACTCGTCGTCGCCGGACTTCAGGTGCAGGACGATACGGGTGCCGCGGTCGGCCTTGTCGATGGTCGCGACTTCGAACTCGCCTTCGCCCTTGGAGGACCAGTGCACGCCTTCGCTGGCCGCGAGGCCGGCACGACGGCTGAAGACATCGACCTTGTCGGCGACGATGAAGGCGGAATAGAAGCCCACGCCGAACTGGCCGATCAGGTGCGAATCCTTCTTCTGGTCGCCCGTGAGGTTTTTCATGAAATCGGCGGTGCCGGACTTGGCGATGGTCCCCAGGTGGGTGATCACATCTTCCCGGCTCATGCCGATGCCGTTGTCTTCGAGGGTGACGGTCTTGGCGTCCTTGTCGAAGCTCACACGGATTTTCAGCTCCGCGCCACCTTCCAGCAACTCAGGCTTGGACAGGGCTTCGAAGCGCAATTTGTCGACAGCGTCAGAGGCGTTCGAGATCAGTTCGCGAAGGAAGATTTCCTTGTTGGAATACAGCGAATGGATCATGAGGTGCAGCAGTTGCTTTACCTCGGTCTGGAAGCCCAGGGTTTCCTTTTGAGTTTCCACACTCATGGTCATCAAACTCCAATCAGATGGCATAAGCCGCGCCCGGAGGGCTTACGGCGGGATGTCCACAGAGTTGGGGGCTAGACCTGAGATTTCAAGGGCCTGGACTTTCTTCGAGCTTGAAATGTGCTCGGGCGGTGGCAATCGGCTCCTCTGCGCTGCTCTGCCAGGCGGTGATGGCCACGTTCGCCACCCGCCGGCCCTGGCGGCAGACCTGGCACCTGGCATAGGTATCGCGAAATTGCCCGGCACGCAGGTAATCGAGGGAGAAGTCGATGATTTTCGGCACTCCGGGCGAACCGGTGCCAATCAACAGGTGCAGGGCCGCGGCCAGCTCCATGAAACCGGCGATCACCCCACCGTGCAGGGCCGGCAGCAACGGGTTGCCAATGTTGTCGCGGTTGGCGGGCAGGCGAAACAGCAACTCATCGCCCTGTCGCGAACACTCGATGCCGATCAGCCTGGCGTAGGGAATCAGTTGCAACAGTGCGGCGTAATCGCCCTGCTGGTGGGCACGCTGCACGTGTTCCTGGAAATCGTCGCTCATGGCTGCTCACCCTTGATGGCGCCGGCAAAACCTTTGGTGCCCTTGATGCCCTTGCCCATGCGCATGAAGGTGCCCACCACATGGGCAACGGGGTGCTCGGGATCGTCCTGATAGGCAAAACCGCGGGTGAAAATCACATCGGTGGTCACCCGATAGCACTGGGCGAAGCCGTACACGCTTTTGCCCGGCTCCGCCGGGTGCATGTAATCGATGCGCAGGTCCAGGGTCGGGCAGACCTCGAACTCCGGCAGGACGCACAAGGTGGCCATGCCGCAAGCGGTGTCCATCAACGAGGTCAGCGCGCCACCGTGGATCACTCCGGTCTGTGGGTTGCCGACTATCTGCGGGCTGTAAGGCAGCATCAGGGTGATGCCGTCTTTTGAAGCGCTGTGCACGCTCATGGCCAATACCTGGCAATGGCGCAGCGCCGACAAAAACCGCGTCGCACGCTCAAAAACAGGGTTTTGCTCCATAAGGTAATTCTCTAGTTGATGTCAAAACCGCTCAGTTGACGAGACCGGTAAAAGTTCCATATTGCTGGCACTTTATATATCTTTCGCTTTCAAGGAACTTAACCTGTAGAGCCATGCTCGAAAGGCCAGAAGATATCTTCAATAAGGAGAAACACCCCATGCGTAAGACTTTAGCTATTGCCCTGATGCTGACCGCTTCCCTTGGTCTCGCTGCCTGCGATAAAAAATCCGAGGACAAAGCTCAAGATGCCAACCAACATGCTGAGCAAGCTCAACAGAAAATGAATGAAGCTCAGGATAAAGTGAACGAAGCCGCAAAAGAAAACGCCGAAGCAGCCAAAGATCAGGTTGAATCGAGCAAAGCAGCGGCTGAAGAAGCTGCCAAGGAAGCCGCTCCTAAAACCAACTAATCCGGTTTTAGTGCAGCAAAAAGAAAGCCCGCCTAGTGCGGGCTTTACTTTGTCTGGAATAACTTCTAAGCCAACAGGCTGCGAAAAGTCGGACTAAGCATCAGCAGCAATGAGCAGAGCAGACCGATAAACCAGACCAGGCTGCGCTGCCAGGCCAGGTCCGCCCAATAGCACAGCAGATAGATAACTCGCGTAATGACGAAGACGATCGCCAGGCCGTCGATCAACCAGCCCTGAGTCTGGGTAGTATGGGCCATCAGGACCCCGACCGCGAATAACATGAAGGCTTCGATACTGTTCTGGTGCGCCGCCAGCGCCCGGGCGCCGAACCCCGTGAGTTGCGCCTGTTGCTGGCGTGGCAGGTGATTGTCGTAACCGCCCTGCTCTTTCATGGCCCTGGCCACCGGCATCCGTGCCACGTAAATCAACAACGCGCTGATAAACACACACCAGAACGCGATACTCATCAGGCAATCTCCTTGTTCGCCTCGGGCAATGGCGCCTCTGTAGGGGTATAGACCATCACGTCCAACACGTCGGAATGAAACTCCCGGCGGTACAGCACCAGCACTACGCCTGCGCTCATCAGCATGAACAGCCAGGGGCTGACGAACCAGGCCAGCATGCTCATGCCGAAGTAATAGGAGCGCAGGCCGAAGTTGAACTGGTTGGCGGCCATGGAAATCACCCGCGCAGCCCGCAAGGCAAAGGCTTTTCGCTCCTGTTCGGAAACATGCCGCTCACCGATCATTGGCGCCGAGCCGACGAGGATGGCGGCGAAGTTGTACTGGCGCATGCACCAGCTGAAGGTGAAGAAGGCGTAGACGAACACCAGGGCCAGGCACAGCAGCTTGATCTCCGACATGCCCTGGGAGGCCTGCTGCACCATGGGAATGTCGGCCAGCAGCGACACCGCACGCTCGGAAGCGCCGAGCACGGTGAGAATACCGGCGAGGATAATCAGGGTGCTGGAAGCAAAGAACGAGGCATTGCGCTCCAGGTTGCCGATCACGCTGGCGTCGGCGATGCGGTTGTCGCGCAGCAGCATGCGACGCATCCAGTCTTCCCGGTACAGGTGCAGCACGCTGGCCAGGCACGCTGTGTCGCGGCCCTTCCACGTGGCGTAGCGGGTATAGCCGCCCCAGCAGATGACAAACCAGAGTGCGGCGATGAGATGGATCAGGTTGGCTTCGACGAACGACATGCAGGTTCCCGGATAGGCGTTGGCGGAGTGCGGATACAACTGGCACTGCTTCGACGTTGATCGAGGAAAAAAGACACCATCCGTCGCCCATAAAAAATGCCCCGTATCGCTGGATACGGGGCATTTTCATGGCTACTCGGTGCCCGCTCGTGACGGGCCCCGGGGCAGATAGCGGCTTAGGCCATCGCTTCGCTGCGCTTGCCCAGCAGGCGGTCGCAGACCACCGCGACCGCCAAGGTCATGACCGAAGGCACCAGCCACGCCAGGCCCTGCTCGCTCAGCGGCAGGTGCATCAACTGGGTTGGCATCCAGTCCGCCAGGCCGGCGCCCTTGAGGGCGTCGATCAGGCCGAACAGGAAGGACACCAGCATCACCGGACCGACGATGCGGCCTTGCTCATGCCAGAAGTCCTTGCAGAAGCTCAGGGCCACCAGGGCGATGCATGGCGGGTAGATAGCGGTCAGCACCGGGATGGAGAAAGCGATCAGCTTGGTCAGGCCCAGGTTGGACACCAGCAGCGAGAACGCCGCCAGGATGATCACCAGGGTCTTGTACGACAGCGGCAGCACGCGGCTGAAGTACTCGGCGCAGGCACAGGTCAGGCCGACCGCGGTCACCAGGCAGGCCAGGGAAATCAGCACGGCCAGGAAGCCGCTGCCCAGGGAGCCGAAAGTGTGTTGCACATAAGCGTGCAGCACCGCCGCGCCATTGGTGGCGCCGACCGCGACTTCGTGGCTGCCCGAGCCCAGGCGGAACAGGCTGACATACACCAGCGCCAGGCCGACGCCGGCAATCAGCCCGGCGATGATCGCGTAACGGGTGATCAGGCGTGGCGACTCGACACCGCGGGAACGGATGGCGTTGACGATGACGATGCCGAACACCAGTGCGCCCAGGGTATCCATGGTCAGGTAACCATTGATGAAACCTTGGGAGAACGGTGCCGCGACGTACTCGGGAGTCGCCACACCGATATCACCGGCCGGCAAGGCGAACGCGGCGATGCCCAGTACGGCCAGGGCGATGATCTTCAGCGGCGCGAGGAAACGCCCAACGGTGTCCAGCAGACGCCCCGGGTAGAGGGAGATGAAAAACACCAGCAGGAAATACGCCGAGCTATAGAGGAACAGCGCCAACGGGCTTTCGCCGGTCAGGGGCGCCAGGCCTACTTCGAAGGACACGGTCGCGGTACGTGGCGTCGCGAACAACGGGCCGACCGCCAGGTAGCAGACCGCCGCCAGTAGGCCACCGGCGATTTTGCCGATCGGGCTGCTCAGCGCGTCCATCGCACCGCCGACCTTGGCCAGTGCAACGACGGTCACCACCGGAAGGCCCACGGCGGTGATCAGAAAGCCCAGCGCCGCGATCCAGACGTTAGGTCCGGACTGCAAGCCGACGATAGGCGGGAAGATGATATTGCCGGCCCCGACGAACAGGGCAAAGGTCATAAAACCCAGTGCCAGAATGTCCTGGCCTTTCAACACTTTCATTAAGGAAATACCACACTACTGAATCGGAATTTAGAGAGGGATTTCCCTTATGGGTGAGGGAAATGCTGTCGGTCCGTATAGGACTGACCCGTTTAGCGCGCAGCTTCCTTGTGGGACGCAGACGCAAAAGAGGCGGCTAGCCTACCGAATTTGTAAGACAAACGCACTGTTAGAGGGCGAACTGTCCGATAAGCGACATTTGCGTGTCGCGTTTACGTATTAAAAGCAGCTGCAAGATACAAGTTTCAAGCAACAAGCTTCTCTTGCAGCTTGCCGCTTGAGACTTGCAACTGCTCTTAACGAACAAAGGCCACCCGAAGGTGGCCTTTGTTGGTGGAGCGTCAGTAAAGCGCGAGGCTTACTTGACAGCCCAGCCAGTCAGCTCGGCCAGGGCCTTGCCGATGTCTGCCAGCGAACGCACGGTTTTCACGCCTGCGTCTTGCAGAGCAGCGAATTTCTCGTCTGCAGTGCCTTTGCCGCCAGAGATGATTGCGCCAGCATGGCCCATGCGCTTGCCCGGAGGAGCAGTCACACCAGCGATGTAGGAAACAACCGGCTTGGTCACGTTAGCCTTGATGTAGGCAGCCGCTTCTTCTTCAGCCGAACCGCCGATCTCACCGATCATCACGATCGCTTCGGTCTTCGGGTCTTCCTGGAACAGCTTCAGGATGTCGATGAAGTTGGAGCCCGGGATCGGGTCACCACCGATGCCGACGCAGGTGGACTGACCGAAACCGGCGTCAGTGGTCTGCTTGACGGCTTCGTAAGTCAGGGTGCCGGAACGGGAAACGATACCGACCTTGCCTGGCAAGTGAATGTGACCTGGCATGATGCCGATCTTGCATTCGCCTGGAGTGATCACGCCTGGGCAGTTAGGGCCGATCAGGGTAACACCCAGCTCGTCGCACTTGACCTTGGCATCCAGCATATCCAGGGTAGGAATGCCTTCGGTGATGCAGACGATCAGCTTGATGCCGCCGAAAGCCGCTTCCAGGATGGAGTCCTTGCAGAAAGGAGCTGGAACGTAGATCACGCTGGCGGTGGCGCCAGTGGCAGCTACAGCGTCTTTCACGGTGTTGAAGACAGGCAGGCCCAGGTGCTCGGTGCCGCCTTTGCCCGGAGTTACGCCGCCAACCATCTTGGTGCCGTATTCGATGGCTTGCTGGGTGTGGAAACTACCTTGCGAACCGGTAATACCCTGGCAGATAACTTTGGTGTCTTTATTGATCAGGACGCTCATTATTTGCCCTCCGCAGCTTTGACAACTTGTTGAGCAGCGTCGGTCAGGCTGGTAGCAGCGATGATGTTCAAGCCGCTTTCTGCCAGTACTTTAGCGCCCAGTTCAGCGTTGTTGCCTTCAAGGCGAACAACAACCGGGATTTTCACGCCGACTTCTTTCACTGCACCGATGATGCCTTCGGCAATCATGTCGCAACGAACGATGCCGCCGAAGATGTTGACCAGTACTGCAGCGACGTTGGTGTCGGACAGGATGATCTTGAAGGCTTCGGTCACGCGCTCTTTGGTAGCGCCACCACCTACGTCGAGGAAGTTGGCTGGCTTGCCGCCGTGCAGATTGACGATGTCCATGGTACCCATGGCCAGGCCGGCACCGTTGACCATGCAGCCGATGTTGCCTTCCAAGGCCACGTAGTTCAGTTCGAACTTGGCAGCGTGCGCTTCGCGCGGATCGTCCTGCGACGGATCGTGGAAAGTCTTCAGCTTAGGCTGACGGTACATGGCGTTGGCGTCGATGTTGATCTTCGCGTCCAGGCAGTGCAGGTCGCCATCAGCCTTGATCACCAGCGGGTTCACTTCCAGCAGTGCCAGATCGTGGTCCTGGAACAGTTTGGCCAGGCCTACGAAGATCTTGGCGAACTGAGTGACTTGCTTGCCTTCCAGGCCCAGCTGGAAAGCCAGCTCGCGACCCTGGAATGGCTGAGCGCCAACCAGTGGATCGATAGTGGCCTTGAGAATTTTTTCTGGAGTGTCGTGAGCGATTTTCTCGATGTCCACGCCACCTTCGGTGGAAGCCATGAACACGATGCGACGGCTCGAACGGTCGACGACAGCGCCCAGGTACAGCTCTTTAGCGATATCAGTGCACGATTCAACCAGGATCTTGGTGACTGGCTGACCATTGGCGTCAGTCTGGTAAGTCACCAGACGCTTGCCCAACCACTGTTGAGCGAATGCTTTAGCGTCTTCTTTGCTGCGAACCAGCTTTACGCCGCCCGCTTTACCGCGACCACCGGCGTGAACCTGGGCTTTGACAACCCACTCGGAGCCGCCGATCTTGTCGCAAGCTTCTGCTGCTTCTTCCGGGGTGTCTACCGCGTAGCCTTTGGATACTGGCAGGCCGTATTCAGCGAACAGCTGCTTACCCTGATACTCGTGAAGATTCATGCTTTTTACCGTCTTCGTTAGGTACTGCGCATTCGGCGCTGCGCTCTTGATGAGTGCCGCGCCACCTGTGACCGCTCCTCACCGGACTCCCCTGCCCCGCCTCCGCAGCCTGGGCTGCGGCACGACACCTGAAGATTCCCGTGAGGTCGAGTCCAGCGGACGTTCCGCGGTGAGTCTTGCTCGCAAGGCTCACGACGGGCAATCCGCCGTGGTTTCTTATTGTCTTAACGCTTTTTGCGGTTGGCGATGTGGATGGCGCCGCCATTCACTGCCAGTGCTGCTTCGTGCAGCGCTTCGGACAGGGTCGGATGGGAGAAAACCATCATGCCCAGGTCTTCGGCGCTGGTGCCGAATTCCATGCCGATCGCACCTTGCTGAACCAGTTCCGCCGCGCTTGGGCCAATCACGTGGACGCCCAGTACGCGGTCAGTCTTGGCATCAGCGATGACTTTTACGAAACCGCCGGTGTCGTTGGCTGCCATGGCACGGCCGCTGGCTGCGAACGGGAAGGTGCCGACGTTAACGTCAACGCCTTCAGCTTTCAAGGCCTGCTCGGTCTTGCCGACCCACGCGATTTCCGGGTGAGTATAAATAACCGAAGGGATCAGGTCATAGTTCATCTGAGCCTTGTGGCCCTTGATGCGCTCGACGACCATGATGCCCTCTTCCGAGGCCTTGTGAGCCAGCATCATGCCGCGAACCACGTCGCCGATCGCGTAAACGCCCGGTACGGTGGTGGCGCAGTGATCGTCAACGTGCACGAAACCGCGCTCGTCGAGGGTCACGCCGCAATCGGCAGCCAGCAGATCAGTGGTCACCGGACGGCGACCAACGGCTACGATCAGCTTGTCGAAAGTGATGTTCTGTTCGCCGTTGGCATCGGTGTAGGTCACGACCACTTCTTCGCCGTTGACCTTGGAGCCGGTGACGCGAGCGCCCAGCTTGATGTCCAGACCCTGTTTGGTCAGGGTTTTCAGCGCTTCCTTGGAGACGGCGGTGTCGGCAGCCATCAGGAAGGTGTCCAGGGCTTCCAGGACGGTCACTTCAGCGCCCAGACGGGACCATACCGAACCCAGTTCCAGACCGATCACGCCAGCGCCGATCACGCCCAGGCGTTTTGGTACGGATTGGAATTCCAGGGCGCCGGTGGAGTCGACGATCACTTTCTGATCGACCGGGGCTGGTGGAATGTCGATTGGACGGGAGCCTGGCGCCAGGATGACGTTCTCGGCTTCGATCACTTCCACCGAGCCGTCTGGCTTGGTGACTTCGACTTTCTTGCCGGCCAGCAGTTTGCCGTGGCCCTGGATGGAGGTCACGCCGTTGGCCTTGAACAGGGTGGCAACACCGCTGGTCAGGTTTTTCACGATGTTGGCTTTGCGGCCGACCATCGCAGGCACGTCCATGGACACGCCAGCGTGGCTGATACCGTGGATCGCGAAACCGTCTTGGGCTTCGTGGAATTTCCAGGAGCTGTCCAGCAGCGCCTTGGAAGGGATGCAGCCGACGTTCAGGCAAGTACCGCCGAGGGCCAGTTTGCCCTCCTTGTCGGTATATTTCTCGATGCAGGCAGTCGTGAGGCCGAGTTGCGCAGCTTTAATGGCAGCTACATAGCCGCCAGGGCCTGCGCCAATCACTACCACGTCGAATTTCTGAGTCATGTGTCATTCCTTCTCGAATCAAACCGGACGGCCTCTTGTGGAGGCCGTCGTGGGACGAAGCTGTTCGTTTCGGCGAAAGGCCGATCATCGCTGATCGGCCCATGCTACGAAATCAGATATCCAGCAGCAGACGAGCCGGGTCTTCCAGCAGGTTCTTAATGGTAACCAGGAAGGTCACTGCTTCTTTGCCGTCGATCAAACGGTGATCGTAGGACAGAGCCAGGTACATCATCGGACGGATAACCACCTGACCGTTGATCGCCATAGGACGCTGCAGAATGTTGTGCATGCCCAGGATCGCCGCTTGCGGCGGGTTGACGATCGGAGTCGACATCATCGAACCGAAAGTACCACCGTTGGTGATGGTGAAAGTACCGCCGGTCATTTCTTCCATCGACAGTTTGCCGTCACGGGCCTTCTTGCCGAAGGTGGCGATGCCGCCTTCGATTTCAGCCAGGCTCATCAGCTCGGCGTTACGCAGAACCGGAACCACCAGACCGCGGTCGCTGGATACGGCAACACCGATGTCGGCGTAGCCGTGGTAAACGATGTCGGAGCCGTCGATCGAGGCGTTGACCGCTGGGAAACGCTTCAGCGCTTCGGTAGCAGCCTTGACGAAGAACGACATGAAGCCCAGGCGTACGCCGTTGTGGGACTTCTCGAACAGATCCTTGTACTTCGAACGCAGGGCCATGACTTCGGTCATGTCGACTTCGTTGAAGGTGGTCAGCATCGCCATGTTCGACTGGGCTTCGACCAGACGCTCGGCAACCTTGGCCCGCAGGCGGGTCATCGGAACGCGCTTCTCGACGCGGTCGCCGGCAGCGAATACCGGAGCAGCGGCGGCTGGAGCGGCAGCCTTGGCAGGCGCGGCAGCCGGAGCGGCTTTCTTGGCAGCAACGGCTGCAACCACGTCTTCCTTGGTCACGCGACCGCCTTTGCCGGTACCGGCAACGGAAGCGATGTTGATGCCGTTCTCTTCAGCCAGCTTGCGCGCAGCAGGAGCAGCGATTGGATCGTCTTCGCCTTCGGCGGCAGGCGCTGCGGCCTGAGCGGCAGCTGGTGCGGCAGCGGCGGCTGGAGCAGCAGCGGCAGCGCCTTCAGCGATGGAGCCCAGAACTTCGTCGGACAGAACGGTGTCGCCTTCGTTCTTGACGATAGCGCCCAGCACGCCGTCAGCGGTGGCCAGAACTTCCAGCACGACCTTGTCGGTTTCGATGTCGACGATCAGTTCGTCGCGCTTGACGGCGTCGCCCGGTTTTTTGTGCCAGGTGGCAACGGTGCCATCGGCAACCGATTCCGGGAAAGTGGGGGCTTTGATCTCGATAGCCATTATCTGTGGTTCCTTAAATTCGGTTTCAGGTGCGCGAAGGCGTTAAACAGTGAAAGCATCTTGCAGCAGTTTTTCCTGCTGCTCGGCGTGCATCGATGCGTAACCGCATGCAGGTGCAGCAGAGGCTTCACGGCCCGCGTACTCGAGTACGAGCGACTTGTCGTGATTGCCAACGATGCGGCGCATGTGGTGCTGGCTGCAGTACCAGGCACCCTGGTTCATCGGCTCTTCCTGACACCAAACGACATGTTTGAGGTTGGTGTACGGAGCCAGGACTTCGTTCAAGTCGTCCTCAGGGAATGGGTACAGCTGCTCGATACGCACAATGGCGATGTCGTCGCGGCCTTCGGCACGGCGTTTTTCCAGCAGGTCGTAGTAGACCTTGCCGCTGCACAGAACCAGGCGATTCACGCCTTTTGGATCCTGGGCATCGATTTCCGGAATAACGGTCTGGAACGAACCTTCCGCCAGATCTTCCAGGGTCGAGATGGCCAGTTTGTGACGCAGCAGCGATTTCGGAGTCAGGACCACCAGCGGCTTGCGCAGCGGGCGAATCACCTGACGACGCAGCAGGTGGTAGATCTGGGCCGGGGTGGTTGGCATGCAGACCTGGATGTTGTGCTCGGCGCACAGCTGCAGGTAACGCTCCAGACGAGCCGAAGAGTGCTCCGGACCCTGACCTTCATAACCGTGCGGCAGCAGCATGGTCAGACCGCAGAGACGGCCCCACTTGTGCTCGCCACTGGTGATGAACTGGTCGATCACCACCTGGGCACCGTTGGCGAAGTCGCCGAACTGGGCTTCCCAGATCACCAGCGCGTTTGGCGTGGTGGTCGAGTAACCGTATTCGAACGCCAGTACGGCTTCTTCGGACAGGAACGAATCGTACAGATCGAAACGTGGCTGGCCGTCGTACAGGTGCTGCAGCGGAATGTAGGTGCTGGCGTCTTTCTGGTTGTGCAGAACCGCGTGACGGTGCGAGAACGTACCGCGGCCGATGTCCTGGCCGGTCATGCGGATCGGGTGACCTTCGAACGCCAGGGTCGCGTATGCCATGGTTTCGGCATAACCCCAGTTGATCGGCAGGCCGCCGGCTTGCATCTTCTGACGGTCTTCGTAGATCTTCGCGACCTGGCGCTGAACCACGAAGCCTTCCGGCAGCTCCAGCAGCTTGGCGGACAGTTCCTGCAGGGTCTTCAGATCGAAGGTGGTGTCGTGACGCGCAGTCCAGGCGTGGCCCAGATATGGACGCCAGTCCACGAACAGCTCTTTGTTCGGCTCTTTGACCAGGCTCTTCACGACGTGCAGGCCGTTGTCCAGCGCGTTGCGGTATTCGTCGACTTTCGCCTGAACACGCTCGGCGTCGAGCACGTTGGCCTGGACCAGACGATCGGCATACAGCTCACGGGTGGTGCGCTGCTTGGCGATCTGCTGGTACATCAGAGGCTGGGTGCCGCTTGGCTCGTCCGCTTCGTTGTGGCCGCGACGACGGTAGCAGACCAGGTCGATCACCACATCGCGCTTGTACTGCATGCGGTAGTCGATGGCCAGCTGGGTCACGAACAGTACGGCTTCCGGATCATCACCATTCACATGGAGGATCGGCGCCTGGATCATTTTCGCGACGTCGGTGGCGTACTCGGTGGAACGCGAGTCCAGCGGGTTGCTGATGGTGAAACCGACCTGGTTGTTGATCACGATGTGCACAGTACCGCCGGTCTTGAAACCGCGGGTCTGCGACATCTGGAAGGTTTCCATCACCACGCCCTGACCTGCGAATGCAGCGTCACCGTGGATGGAGATTGGCAGAACCTTGTCGCCGGTCTGGTCGTTGCGACGATCCTGACGGGCGCGCACCGAACCCTCGACCACTGGCGAAACGATTTCCAGGTGGGACGGGTTGAAGGCCATGGCCAGGTGAACTTCACCGCCGGTGGTCATCACGTTGGACGAGAAGCCCTGGTGGTATTTCACGTCACCGGAACCCAGCTCGACCTTCTTCTTGCCTTCGAACTCGTCGAACAGCTCGCGCGGGTTCTTGCCGAAGGTGTTGACCAGGACGTTGAGGCGACCACGGTGGGCCATGCCGATCACGACTTCCTTGGTGCCGTAGGAACCGGAACGCTGGATCAGCTCGTCGAGCATCGGGATCAGGCTTTCGCCGCCTTCCAGGCCGAAACGCTTGGTGCCCGGGTACTTGGTGCCCAGGTATTTTTCGAGGCCTTCAGCTGCGGTGACGCGCTCGAGCAGGTGACCCTTGATATCCGTGGAGTAGGTCGGACGGCCGCGTACGCTTTCCAGACGCTGCTGGAACCACTGGCGCTGCTCGGAATCGGTGATGTGCGTAAATTCAGCGCCAATGGTGCGGCAATATGTCTGCTGCAACGCTTCGTGAATTTCGCGTAGGCTCGCTTCCTCTTTGCCGATGAACAGGTCGCCGGCACGGAAGGTCGTATCAAGATCGGCATTGGTCAAGCCGTAATGATTGATCGACAGGTCTGCAGGTGCAGGACGCTGCCACAGCCCCAGCGGGTCAAGCTGGGCTGCCTGGTGGCCACGCATACGGTAGGCCTGGATCAATCGCAGCACTTCAACTTGCTTCTTCTCGTGCTCACTGCTCACGCTGCCGGCGGAAACCGGTTGGGCGCGGCGCTGGTTCTTTGCCAGCAGCACGAAATGATCGCGAATTGTGGAGTGCGAAACATCGGTGGCAGAGCTGCCGTCGGCAGGCAGCTTCTGAAAGTAGGTGCGCCACTCTTCTGGCACAGCGTTAGGGTCGTGCAGGTAGAGCTCGTAGAGCTCTTCCACATAGGCAGCGTTTCCACCTGAAAGGTAGGCGCTGTTCCACATGCGCTGCATCACGCTTTCTTGCATGCTTGGTCACCCTCGGTTAGGGGAACACCATCGGTGCCGACACCGAGCAAGCTTGCAGAAGTCCGAATGCAGCGACCAAAACAAGCCACTTAGGATCACACTGATAGTCCGGGTACCAGCCCGGATGCCCCTGCTTGTCTCATTTCTTCAAAATAAGAGCCGCAGCTTATGGCTGCTGCTCTGGTTATAGCCATGGCGCGGGTTGAAGCCCGCGCCTAAGCCCTCTGCGGGTACAGCGGTTACAGCAGCTGAATCACACGCCGCTCGAAAGCAGCATGTTACGGATGTGACCGATGGCCTTAGTCGGGTTCAGGCCTTTCGGACATACGTTGACGCAGTTCATGATGCCCCGGCAGCGGAAGACGCTGAACGGGTCATCGAGGGACGCCAGACGCTCGGACGTCTTGGTATCACGGCTGTCTGCCAGGAAGCGGTACGCTTGCAGCAGTGCAGCTGGACCCAGGAACTTGTCCGGGTTCCACCAGAAGGACGGGCAAGAGGTCGAGCAGCAGGCGCACAGGATGCACTCGTACAGACCGTCGAGCTTTTCACGCTCTTCAGGGGACTGCAGACGCTCGATGGCCGGAGCCGGCGTGTCGTTCTGCAGGAATGGCTTAACCTTCTCGTATTGCTTGTAGAAGATGCTCATATCGACAACCAGGTCACGGATAACCGGCAAACCTGGCAGCGGACGAACGATCAGCTTGTTACCTTTGACGACAGCGGACAGCGGCGTGATGCACGCCAGGCCGTTCTTGCCGTTGATGTTCATGCCGTCGGAGCCACAGACGCCTTCACGACAGGAGCGACGATAGGAGAAACCTTCGTCCTGCTCTTTGATCAGGGCCAGCACGTCCAGCACCATCAGGTCTTTACCACCGGTATCGACCTGGAATTCCTGCATGAACGGCGCAGCGTCCTGATCAGGGTTGTAACGATAAACACTGACTTGCAACATGGCGGTCACCCTTAATAAGTCCGGACTTTAGGTTCGAAAGTCGGAACAGTCTTCGGCGAGAAGTTCACGGCACGCTTGGCGACGCGTTTCTCACCCGGGAAGTACAGGGTGTGGCACAGCCAGTTTTCGTCGTCACGGTCTTCGAAGTCTTCACGGGCGTGAGCGCCGCGGGACTCTTTACGTACTTCGGCAGCGATGGCGGTAGCTTCAGCCACTTCCAGCAGGTTTTGCAGTTCCAGCGCTTCGATACGTGCAGTGTTGAACGCCTGCGACTTGTCGTTAATCTTCACATTGGCGATGCGCTTGCGCAGATCGGCCAGCTGGGCAATACCCTTCTGCATGTATTCGCCGGTACGGAATACACCGAAGTAGTTCTGCATGCAGCTTTGCAGCTCGCGACGCAGGGTAGCGACATCTTCACCGTCGGTACGGTTGTTCAGGGCGTTCAGACGCGCCAGGGCAGCGTCGATGTCGGCTTCGGTAGCGTCGTCGTATTCGATGCCGTCGGTCAGCGCCTTCTCCAGGTGCAGGCCGGCAGCGCGGCCGAATACCACCAGGTCGAGCAGCGAGTTGCCGCCCAGACGGTTGGCACCGTGAACCGATACGCAAGCCACTTCACCTACCGCGAACAGACCAGGAATGATCTGATCCACGCCTTCGGCGTCCTGGGTGATCGCCTGGCCGTGAATGTTGGTGGCAACGCCGCCCATCATGTAGTGGCAAGTCGGAACAACCGGAACCGGAGCAACCACCGGGTCAACGTGTGCGAAAGTCTTCGACAGTTCGCAGATGCCTGGCAGACGGCTGTGCAGCACTTCCTCGCCCAGGTGGTCGAGTTTGAGCATCACGTGGTCGCCATTCGGGCCGCAACCGTTGCCGGCGATGATTTCCTTAACCATCGAACGGGCAACAACGTCACGACCGGCAAGGTCTTTGGCGTTCGGAGCATAACGCTCCATGAAACGCTCGCCGTGCTTGTTGATCAGGTAACCACCTTCACCACGGCAACCTTCGGTAACCAGTACACCGGCGCCGGCGATGCCGGTCGGGTGGAACTGCCACATTTCGATGTCTTGTACCGGCACGCCAGCACGCAGAGCCATGCCGACGCCGTCACCGGTGTTGATCAGGGCGTTGGTGGTGGATGCATAGATACGACCTGCACCGCCGGTAGCCAGTACGGTGGCTTTGGCGCGGATGTAGGTGGTTTCACCGGTTTCGATGCAGATCGCGATCACACCGACGAATTCGCCTTCCTGGTTTTTCACCAGGTCGACAGCGTAGTACTCGTTCAGGAACGTGGTACCGGCTTTCAGGTTGCCCTGATAAAGGGTGTGCAGCAGCGCGTGACCGGTACGGTCGGAAGCGGCGCACGTACGGGCAGCCTGCCCGCCTTTACCGTAATCCTTCGACTGACCGCCGAACGGACGCTGGTAGATACGGCCTTGCTCGGTACGCGAGAACGGCAGACCCATGTGGTCCAGCTCGAAAACGGCAGCCGGGCCTTCCTGACACATGTATTCGATAGCGTCCTGGTCACCGATGTAGTCGGAACCCTTGACGGTATCGTACATGTGCCAGCGCCAGTCATCGTTCGGGTCGGCCGAAGCGATGGCGCAGGTGATCCCGCCCTGTGCGGACACAGTGTGCGAACGGGTCGGGAAAACCTTGGTGATCACGGCAGTCTTGTGACCGCCCTGTGCCAGTTGCAGCGCTGCGCGCATGCCGGCACCGCCGCCACCAATAATGATGGCGTCGAAAGAAATCGTTGGAATGTTAGCCATGAATCAGATACCCCAGAGAATCTGCACACCCCAGACGAAGTAAGCGAACATCGCGACGCCGCATACTGCCTGGAAAAGGAAACGTACTGCAGTCGCGGACTTGCCCAGCGCCATTGGCGTCAGGTAGTCGGTCGCGATGGTCCACATGCCGACCCAGGCGTGAGCGCCCAGGGCAACCAGTGCCAGCAGACTGAAGATACGCATTCCGTTGTGGGCGAACAGGCCGTGCCATTGGTCGTAGCCAATGCCCGGGTTCGCGGCGAGGTAGCCGATCAGGAATATGAAATAAGCCGCGAGAACGACCGCAGACACACGCTGTGCCATCCAGTCATAGAGGCCCGAACGCGAAAGGTTTGTAACGCTGGTTACCATATCCAAACTCCTGCCAGAACGATCAGCACCACGGAAACGGCGATGATCAGTTTCGAGCCCAGGCGGCCGCCTTCCAGCGTCTCACCGATGCCCATGTCCATGATCAAGTGGCGCACACCGGCAACCAGGTGATACAGAAGAGCGGACAGGAGGCCCCATGCTACGAACTTGGCCAGCGGGCTGGTCAAGCATGCCTTCACCTCGACATAACCTTCCTCGGAACCCAGGGATTTGCCCAATGCATAAAGCATGATGCCAAGGCCCAGGAAGAGAATGATGCCGGAAACACGGTGAAGAAACGACGTAACGCCGGTGATGGGGAGTTTGATGGTCCTTAGGTCTAGGTTTACAGGTCGTTGGCTTTTCACGGCTTTTTTTTCACACTGAAGAGCCCCTAACAATCAGGGCAAAGTTGTTGGGGAGTGCACTGGTCAGGTAACCACCACCCAGGGATGCGACCCCCAATGAAAGCAAGCCCAAAAGCCCTTGGCGGTCGGTCGCCGAGTATAGACAGTTAGGCTACTAATGACAACGCAATCGCCTACCCCCAATAGCGGATTGCACAAGTCGTATAAAAGGCGTAAATGGCAGGCAATTTCGAGGAAAAAGTGCGGTTAAAGCCTTCTGGAGCAAGACTTTAGGCAAATTGACATTCGAATTTATCTCACTATAGTGGTGCGGGCCCTGCGTGGGGGGTCTGTCTGATGATTTCAAGCATAAATAGGAGGCCACATGGCTGACAAAAAAGCGCAGTTGATCATCGAGGGCGCAGCCCCCGTCGAGCTGCCCATTTTAACCGGCACCGTTGGTCCCGATGTTATCGATGTTCGGGGCCTGACGGCCACGGGCCGCTTCACTTTCGACCCCGGTTTCATGTCGACCGCTTCCTGCGAATCGAAGATCACCTATATCGACGGCGACAACGGCATCCTGCTGCACCGCGGCTACCCGATCGAACAGCTGGCTGAAAAGTCGGACTACCTGGAAACCTGCTACCTGCTGCTGAACGGCGAACTGCCGACTGCAGAGCAAAAGGCCCAGTTCGTCGGCACCGTGAAGAACCACACCATGGTTCACGAGCAGCTGAAAACCTTTTTCAACGGCTTCCGCCGTGACGCCCACCCGATGGCCGTCATGTGTGGTGTAGTCGGCGCCCTCTCGGCCTTCTACCACGACTCCCTCGACATCAATAACCCGCAGCATCGCGAAATCTCCGCGATCCGCCTGGTTGCCAAGATGCCGACCCTGGCCGCGATGGTTTACAAGTACTCCATGGGCCAACCCATGATGTACCCGCGCAACGACCTGTCGTACGCGGAAAACTTCCTGCACATGATGTTCAACACCCCGTGCGAGATCAAACCGATCAGCCCGGTGCTGGCCAAGGCAATGGACCGGATCTTCATCCTCCATGCCGACCACGAGCAGAACGCATCGACCTCCACCGTGCGCCTGGCGGGCTCCTCGGGTGCCAACCCGTTCGCCTGTATCGCTGCCGGTATCGCCGCACTCTGGGGCCCGGCTCACGGCGGCGCCAACGAAGCGGTACTGACCATGCTCGACGAAATTGGCGATGTCTCGAACATCGACAAGTTCATCGCCAAGGCCAAGGACAAGAGCGATCCGTTCAAGCTGATGGGCTTCGGTCACCGCGTCTACAAGAACCGCGACCCACGCGCCACCGTCATGAAGCAGACCTGCGACGAAGTACTGAAAGAGCTGGGCATCAAGCACGACAAACAACTCGAACTGGCCATGCGCCTGGAAGAGATCGCCCTGACCGACCCGTACTTCATCGAACGCTCGCTGTACCCGAACGTCGACTTCTACTCGGGGATCATCCTCAAGGCCATCGGCATTCCAACCAGCATGTTCACCGTGATCTTCGCCCTGGCGCGTACCGTCGGCTGGATCTCGCACTGGAAAGAAATGCTCTCCAGCCCTTACAAGATCGGCCGCCCTCGCCAGCTGTACACCGGCTACGAGTCGCGCGACATCACCAAGCTGGAAGATCGCAAGTAAGACCTGTTGCCTTGCGCTAACGTCTTGACTGCAGCGGATACGGCCTCTTTATAGAGGCCGTATTTGTTTGTGCTCCCCTCCCCCCGCCATTTCCTTGTAGCAGCCTGTATTCGGCCGTACAGCGGATATGGAACGCCAACTCCATCCCCCTCTCACTGAAGAGCTTGCGAGCGCTGCGCGCTCGATCGCAGGCTGCGCCAGCGGCTACAAGGAACGACCCATTCCTGGAACCAACAAAAATGCCCCTGTCTTTCGACAAGGGCATTGGTTTGCAACTCAGCTTATATATAGAAGCTGATACACAAAGGCCTTAGTGCGATACCGCGCCGCTGGCGCCCAGGCCAGTCTGCGAGCGCACGAATTGCGGGAAGAACAGCGCCCGCTCATTGTCAGCCGCCGTAGACTTGTCGGTGATGGAGAAGAACCAGATCCCGATAAAGGCAATGATCATCGAGAACAGCGCCGGGTACTCGTAAGGGAAGATGGCTTTCTCATGCCCCATGATCTGCACCCAGATGGTCGGGCCGAGGATCATCAGGCCCACGGCACTGACCAGGCCCAACCAGCCACCAATCATCGCACCGCGGGTGGTGAGTTTCTTCCAGTACATGGAAAGCAGCAGTACCGGGAAGTTGCAGCTTGCCGCGATGGAGAACGCCAGGCCGACCATGAACGCGATGTTCTGGCTCTCGAACAGAATGCCCAGGGCAATCGCCAGCACACCCAGGCACACGGTGGTGATCTTCGAGACGCGGATCTCATCCTTCTCGTTGGCCTTGCCCTTCTTGATCACGCTGGCGTACAGGTCATGGGAAACCGCCGAGGCACCGGCCAGGGTCAGGCCAGCCACCACCGCCAGGATAGTGGCGAAGGCCACCGCCGAGATGAAGCCGAGGAACACGCTGCCGCCCACGGCATTGGCCAGGTGCACCGCCGCCATGTTGTTGCCGCCGAGCAGAGCGCCCGCCGCGTCCTTGAACGCCGGGTTGGTGCTGACCAAAAGGATCGCGCCAAAACCGATGATGAAGGTCAGGATGTAGAAGTAGCCGATGAAGCCGGTGGCATACAGCACGCTCTTGCGCGCTTCCTTGGCGTCGCTCACGGTGAAGAAGCGCATCAGGATGTGCGGCAGGCCCGCGGTACCGAACATCAGCGCCAGGCCGAGGGAGAACGCCGAGATCGGATCCTTCACCAGGCCGCCCGGGCTCATGATCGCTTCACCTTTGGGGTGAACCTTGGTGGCCTCGGAGAACAGCATATTGAAGTCGAAGTTGACGTGCTTCATGACCATCAGCGCCATGAACGAGGCGCCGGACAGCAGCAGGACCGCCTTGATGATCTGTACCCAGGTGGTCGCCAGCATGCCGCCGAACAGCACGTACAGCACCATCAGGATACCCACCAGGATCACCGCCACATGGTAATCGAGGCCGAACAGCAGCTGGATCAGCTTGCCGGCACCGACCATTTGCGCGATCAGGTAGAACGCCACCACCACCAGCGAGCCGCAGGCCGACAGCGAGCGGATCTGGGTTTGCCCCAGGCGATAGGACGCCACGTCGGCAAAGGTGTACTTGCCCAGGTTGCGCAGGCGCTCGGCGATCAGGAACAGAATGATCGGCCAGCCCACCAGGAAGCCGATCGAATAGATCAGCCCGTCATAGCCGGAGGTGAACACCAGGGCGGAAATCCCCAGGAAGGACGCCGCCGACATGTAGTCACCGGCAATCGCCAGGCCGTTCTGGAAACCGGTGATCTTGCCGCCCGCGGCATAGTAGTCGGCCGCCGACTTGTTGCGCTTGGAGGCCCAGTAGGTGATGCACAGGGTGGCCCCGACGAACAGCACGAACATGATGATCGCAGAGACATTGAGGGGTTGTTTATGTACTTCGCCGGTCAGGGCGTCAGCCGCCCAGAGACTTGGAGCAAAGGCCGCGACGCTAAAAAAGGCCAATAGACGCCGGATCATTGCTGAGCCTCCTTGAGAATCGCATTGTTCAGGTCGTCGAATTCGCCGTTGGCGCGTCGCACGTAGATACCGGTCAGGACAAAGGCCGCGACAATCAATCCGACACCAATGGGAATGCCCCAGGTGATGGATGATTCAGGACTGAGTTTGGCCCCCAGCACATGGGGTCCGTAGGCAATCAGCAGGATGAAGCCCGAATAGAGCCCGAGCATGATCGCTGAAAGTATCCAAGCGAATCGTTCGCGCTTGCTGACCAGCTCCTTGAAACGCGAGCTGTTTTGAATCGAGAGGTAAATGCTGTCGTTCATTGTTTTTATCCTCGCAGCACAGATTTTAGTTGGAACGTAGTCCACTCTATGCGGCTCTGGAGCCGGTTCCAGACGACCTTAGTATTAGAACGACAGTCCCCCTTACAGGCACTTTTGCACCGGGCAAAACAAAAGGCCGCCGAGTGCGAACACCCGGCGGCCTCGAGACCTGCAAGCTAGACACCTCGCGATCAGTTAGCGGTCCACTCGGCAACGCGCTCAGGGTGTTTGGCCACCCAGTCCTTGGCCGCTGCTTCCGGCTTGGCGCCCTCTTGAATCGCCAGCATCACCTCGCCGATTTCATCCTTGGAGGCCCACTGGAATTTCTTCAGGAAGGCCGCAACCTCCGGCGCTTTCTTCTCCAGGCCTTTGCTGCCGATGCTGTTGACGGTTTCAGCGGCGCCGTAAACGCCTTTCGGATCGTCCAGGAAGCGCAGCTTCCACTTGGCGAACATCCAGTGCGGCACCCAGCCGGTGACCGCGATGGATTCGTGCTTTTCTTCGGCACGGGTCAGCTCGGCAATCATCGCCGCGCCCGAACTGGCTTGCAGCTTGTAGTCCAGGCCGTAGTCCTTGATGGCCTGGTCGGTCTTGAGCATCACGCCCGAACCGGCATCGATACCGACGATCTTGTTCTTGAAGGTGGTGTCATCCTTCAGGTCGGCGATGCTCTTGGGCTTGACGTACTCCGGCACGATCAAGCCGATTTTCGCGTCCTTGAAGTTGGGGCCGTAGTCGACCACCTTGTCCTTGTTCTTGGTCCAGTACTCGCCGTGGGTCACCGGCAGCCAGGCCGACAGCATGGCGTCCAGCTTGCCGGTGGCCACGCCCTGCCACATGATCCCGGTTGCCACAGCCTGCAACTTCACGTCATAACCGAGTTTCTGCTTGATCACCTCAGACGCTACATACGTGGTCGCCACACTGTCCGACCAACCGTCGACATAGCCGATGCTCAGGGTTTTGCTATCGGCGCTGGCCAGGGTTGAACTGATCGCAAGTACCAGACCGGCACCTGCGCCTAAGAGTCGTCGCATCTTCATCGTTACTTCCCCGAAAGTGCTGCGCCCGACGGATGCCGAGCCGCGTCAACCTGTTGTTATGGTGCACAGCGCCCTCATCACGCCCCACCAACTTGCTCGAACATCAGCGCGATTGCCCTATGAGAGCCCTGACGCGTCGATCATCAACCTGACGCCAAAGGCGACCTGCTCTGACTGCGACCTCAAAACATTCAGCAACGACACCAGTTCGCCAGTAATCAGGGCATGCCCAAAACAGTCGCCCAATCCCGCCCGAACTTTGCATGTCAAAATCATGCAGGCCACCTGGGCAGCGGCAAATCCGGGTAAGATGCCCGGCTTCGTTTCCTGACGGCCTGACCATGCCCTCGATTGCCCGCTTCCCGCTCCTGCCCTATCTATTCGCCTGCCTGCTGGGAGTCTTCGCGCTCTGCGGTTTCTGGTACGGCCTCGGCCAACCGGTGGTGCTGCCGGATGTCGCCAGCGCCAGTCACAAGTTGCAATGCGCGTCCTACACCCCGTTCGACAAGGACCAGTCGCCCTTCGACCAGCCGTTCAAGTTGCGCCCGGAGCGCATGGACGCCGACCTGGCACTGCTGGCAACGCGCTTCGAGTGCATCCGCACCTACTCCATGACCGGCCTCGAAGCCCTGCCGGACCTGGCGCGCAAGCACGGCCTGAAGCTGATGATCGGCGCCTGGGTCAACAGCAACCCGGTGGACAGCGAAAAAGAGGTCGACCTGCTGATCGCCTCGGCCAACGCCAACCCGGATGTGGTGAGCTCGGTGATCGTCGGCAACGAGGCCCTGCTGCGCAAGGAAGTCACCGGCCCGCAACTGGCCAGGCTGATCAACAAGGTCAAGGCTCACGTCAAGCAGCCGGTCACCTACGCGGATGTCTGGGAGTTCTGGCTCAAGCACCCGGAAATCGCGCCGGCAGTGGACTTCCTGACCATCCACCTGCTGCCCTACTGGGAAGACGATCCGTCCAACATCGACGCCGCGCTGAACCATGTGGCCCAGGTGCGCCAGGTGTTCGGCAACAAGTTCGCGCCCAAGGACGTGATGATCGGCGAAACCGGCTGGCCCAGCGAAGGCCGCCAGCGCGAAACCGCCCTGCCGAGCCGGGTCAACGAGGCCAAGTTCATCCGTGGTTTTGTGGTCATGGCCGAACAGAATGGCTGGCACTACAACCTGATCGAAGCCTTCGACCAGCCGTGGAAACGCGCCAGCGAAGGCGCCGTAGGCGGTTACTGGGGGCTGTTCGATGCCGATCGCCAGGACAAGGGCGTACTCGCCGGGCCGGTATCGAACCTGCCTTACTGGCCATTGTGGCTGGGCGTGGGCGGGGTGATTTTCCTCGCCACGCTGATCCTCGGTGGCCGGGTCCGCGGCACTCGCGCGGCCCTGGTCCTGCCCCTGCTTGGCGCCCTCGCCGCCTGCTCCATCGGCGCCTGGGGCGAGCTGGCGCGGGTCACCAGCCGCTTTGCCGGGGAATGGTTCTGGGCAGGCCTGCTGCTGGCCCTGAACCTGTTGGTGCTGGCCCACGCGGCACTGAGCCTGAGCCCCCAAACCGGCTGGCGCCAACGCGCTTTCGACAGCCTGGAAAAACGTTCCGGCTGGCTGCTCGCCGCCGCCGGTTTCGCCGCCGCGGTGATGATGCTGGAGCTGGTGTTCGACCCGCGTTATCGCAGCTTCCCCAGCGCCGCCCTGCTCCTGCCAGCCCTGGTCTACCTGTGCCGTCCGGTGCGGGTGCCGCGTCGCGAAATCGCCCTGCTGACCTTTATCGTCGGCGCCGGCATCGCCCCTCAGCTGTATCGCGAAGGCCTGGAAAACCAGCAAGCCTGGGGTTGGGCCCTGGTCAGCGTGCTGATGGTCGCCGCCCTGTGGCGCAGCTTGCGGGCTCGCAAAGCCTGACAGAAAAAAGGGATGACCATGGTCATCCCTTTTTTATTACCGGCGATTCGCCTCACGCCACCGCGCGAGGCGCCCTTACCAGCCGCAAGGCACCGATCACGATGGCAAACACCGCCAGGCTGGTGTTGTAGAGCGCCAGCGCCGGAAAGCCGAACAGCAGCGCCAGCACCGCCAGGCCCCAGCCGGAACGGCCGGGCACCACGAAGGCGATCAGGGACGCCGCCAGCGCCGCCCAACCCATGACCTTGAAGTGGATCAGCAGCCCCAGGCTGGAACGCGCCTGGCACTCCCAGCGGCTGGCTTCGTCGACACAGACGCCGACCCATCGAGCGTCCTCCATGAAGCCGTAGCGCACGCCATAACTGGCGGCCAGCCACAACGGCAGGACAACAAGCAGCAGAATCACGGGAAGACGGCGGGACATGAAGCACTCCGATAAGCGAAAACGGCGCCCAGCATAATCGCCCGAGGCCGGTAAGCAAGCCTGTTACACAGATAACTGTTGAGCAAACAGCGACAAAGTGTATCGTCTGGCGACTATTACCGCCGATCCGGCTTTGCCCTGCCTTGATCGTTTTTTGTGCCGTGCCATGGCACTTCGGCAGCAACCCGGTGGTCATAGCCTGCGAACTTCACCCGGCACCTTCCTCTACAGGGATTTAGTCATGCTCCGTTCCTTGCGCTTCGCTGCCCTGTTTGGCGGCCTTATTTCGAGTGCGTCCGCGCTCGCGGTCGACATCGATGCCGCCAGCTATGGCTACCCCTTGACCAATCCGTTCGAGGCGACCATTGCCACCACTCCGCCGGACCTGCGTCCGAAGCTGCCGAGTGACGAGGATATCAACCAGGCGGACCGCAGCCTGACCTTGCGCCCCGAGCGCGAGTTCATCCTGCCGGACAACTTCTGGGCCGTGAAGAAGCTCACCTACCGCATCGCCGAGCAGGACCATGCCGCACCGCTGATCTTCCTCATCGCCGGCACCGGCGCGCGCTATGACAGCAGCCTCAATGAGTACCTGAAGAAGCTCTATTACCAGGCCGGCTATCACGTGGTGCAGTTGTCCTCGCCCACCAGCTTCGACTTCATCAGCGCCGCCTCGCGGTTCGCCACGCCGGGTGTGAGCAAGGACGACGCCGAAGACATATACCGCGTGATGCAGGCGGTACGCGCGCAGAACCCGAAACTGCCGATCACCGACTTCTACCTCACCGGCTACAGCCTCGGCGCCCTGGACGCGGCCTTCGTCAGCAAGCTGGACGAAACCCGACGCAGCTTCAACTTCAAGAAAGTCCTGCTGCTCAACCCGCCGGTCAACCTCTATACCTCCATCACCAACCTCGACAAGCTGGTGCAGACCGAGGTCAAGGGCATCAATAACACCACCACCTTCTACGAGCTGGTGCTGAACAAGCTGACCCGCTACTTCCAGCAGAAGGGCTACATCGATCTCAACGATGCCCTGCTCTACGACTTCCAGCAGTCCAAGCAGCACCTGAGCAACGAGCAGATGGCGATGCTGATCGGCACCTCGTTCCGCTTCTCCGCCGCCGACATCGCCTTCACCTCGGACCTGATCAACCGCCGCGGCCTGATCACCCCGCCCAAGTACCCGATCAGCGAAGGCACCAACCTCACGCCGTTCCTCAAGCGCGCCCTGCAGTGCGACTTCGACTGCTACATCACCGAGCAGGTGATTCCGATGTGGCGCGCCCGCACCGATGGCGGCAGCGTGCTGCAACTGATCGACCAGGTGAGCCTGTACGCGCTCAAGGATTACCTGCAGGACAGCCCGAAAATCGCCGTGATGCACAACGCCGACGACGTGATCCTCGGCCCCGGCGACCTGGGTTTCCTGCGCAAGACCTTTGGCGACCGGCTGACGGTCTACCCCCATGGCGGCCATTGCGGCAACCTCAACTACCGCGTCAACAGCGACGCCATGCTGGAGTTCTTCCGTGGCTAAACATCTCCTGCTCATCGCTGCGTTGTTCTGCGCAGGCTATGCCAATGCCGACAACAGCCAGACCGCGACCCCCGTGGTCGCAGACGAGGACGGCTTCACCCAACCGCTCAAGCGCCTCAAGTTCAACCCGGGCCTGGACCAGCGCGAGTTCGAGCGCTCGACCCTCAACGCGCTGAACGTCTACGACCCGCTGGAGTCGTGGAACCGCCGGGTGTACCACTTCAACTACCGCTTCGACCAGTGGGTGTTCCTGCCGGTGGTCGACGGTTACCGCTACATCACCCCGAGCTTCCTGCGCACCGGTGTGAGCAACTTCTTCAACAACCTGGGCGACGTGCCGAACCTGGTCAACAGCCTGCTGCAGTTCAAGGGCCAGCGCTCGCTGAACACCACCGCCCGCCTGCTGGTCAACACCACCATCGGTATCGGCGGTCTCTGGGACCCGGCCACCAGCATGGGCCTGCCACGCCAGAGCGAGGACTTCGGCCAGACCCTGGGCTTCTACGGTGTGCCGGGCGGCGCCTATTTCGTCCTGCCGATCCTCGGGCCCTCGAACCTTCGCGACACTGCCGGATTGGCCGTGGACTACACCACCGAGTCGGCGATCAACTTCCTCAACGTCTCCGAGGTCAGCTCGAACCATCCGGAGCTCTGGGTCCTGCGCAGTATCGACAAGCGCTATCAGACCAGCTTCCGCTATGGCCAGCTGGACTCGCCGTTCGAGTACGAGAAAGTCCGCTACGTCTACACCGAATCGCGCAAGCTGCAAATCGCCGAGTGATCCCTCCAGGGCCCTGCCATTCGTGCAGGGCCCTTTTCTTCGCCTCACCGATACCCTCGCCCCTCTCAGTACCTGCACCCTCTCCGGAAGCAGAAAAATCCTCATTGGAATTTCCCAGGCAAGTAGATACTATGCTAATCATTAGCTAGCTATCTATGTGCCTTGCCAATGAAAAGCCCCACCCTGCGAATCCCCGATTTCTGGCTGGCCGTCCTGGCTCCCAGCCGCAACGACCTGCTGTTCGCCATCAGGAACATGATCGCCGGGGGCATCGCCCTGTACCTGGCCTTTCGTTTCAATCTCGAGCAGCCGCAATGGGCCCTGACCACCGTGTTCATCGTCAGCCAGCCCAGCAGCGGCATGGTCCTGGCCAAGGGCGCCTTCCGCCTGCTCGGCACCTTTAGCGGCGCCCTGGCCTCGATCCTGCTGATCGGCCTGTTCGGCCAGGCGCCCCTGTTGTTCCTGCTGGCGATGGCGCTGTGGCTGGCCTTCTGCACCACCGGTGCTTCGCTGCTGCGCAATCATGCTTCCTACGGCTTCGTACTGGCCGGCTACACCGCGGCGATCATCGCCCTGCCCGCCACCACCCATCCACTGCTGGTGTTCGACCAGGCCGTGGCCCGCTGTTCGGAAATCAGCCTGGGGATCATCTGCGCGGCGATCGCCAGCACCGTGCTCTGGCCGCGCCGGGTCGAACAGGCGCTTGCCACCCAGGGCAAGCTGGCGTGGCAAGCCGGCATGCGCGCCACGGCCTCCGAGCTGATCGGCCAGGACCAGCGCAAAGGATTGCTGGAAGCCCTCGGCAAGCTGGTGGCGGTCGATGCCCAGCGCGATCACGCCTGGTTCGAAGGGCCTCAGGGGCGTCGGCGCTCCCAGGCCCTGCGGGTGCTCAGTCGCGACTTGTTGAGCCTGTTGCGCGCCGCCCGCGGCGTGGCCCGCCAGCGGCTGATGCTCGACAGCGCAGCGAATGCCGCGGTGGCACCGCTGATCGAACAACTGGCCACGGCTCTGGAACACAGCCACGAGGCAGACATCGCCCAGTTGTCGGCACGCCTTCAAGAGGCGCTGCAAGACCGCAGCCTGTCGCAGGACGCCCATCTGTGCCTGATGCAATTGGCCCAGGTGCCGGCGCTGCTGGAACGCAGCGCGCGGACTCTGCAGGCCGTCGAGCAGGGCCGGGTACCCCATGGCGCGCCTGGCGCCCTGTCCTGGCACCGGGATATCGAGCAAGGCATCCTCGGCGGCCTGCGCAGCGCCCTGGCGTTTCTCGCCGTGGCCGGCTTCTGGGTGCTCTCGGCCTGGCCCTCCGGCCTGGGCGCGGTATCGATCTGCGGGGTGGTGCTGAGCCTGTTCGCCGGCCGGGAAAACCCTTCCGCCTCCAGCCTCAACTTTCTCAAGGGCATCGCCCTGTCGGTGCCGATCGCCGGCTTTGTCGGCCTGGGATTGCTGCCCGGCTGGGACGGTTTCCCGCTGTTGTGCGTGGGGCTCGGGGTGCCACTGTTTTGCGCTTCGCTGTGCATGAGCAAGCCGCGGATGGCGCCGATCGCGTCGGCGTTCTGCATCTTTTTCGTCAACAACGTCGGCCCCGGCAACCTGATGACCTACGACCTGGCCAACTTCCTCAACAAGGCCATGGCCACCCTGGTCGGCGTCGGCATCGCGGTCCTGGTGTTCCGCCTGGTCAGCCTCAACCCCGGCGAACATCACTATCGACGGATGTTCCGCGCCTCGCTCTTCGACCTGGCGCAACTCACTTCGCGCCCGCTGGAGCAAGCCGAGAGCTGGTTCGGCGGGCGCATGGCCGACCGCTTGATCCGCCTGGCGCGCTACTCCGAAAGCCTGCCCCAGGAACGCCGCCAGCACTGGGACAACGGCCTGCTCGGGCTCGACCTGGGCGACGAACTGCTGCAATTGCGCGCCAGCCTGGGCGCCGCGACTGGCGCCCTGGGCATCGAGCGCGGGCACTACCTGCAGAGCATCGCCACGCTGCTCAAGTCGGGCGGACCGACGCCACGCCGCAGCGATCGACTGGATGCTCCGACCGTCGCCCTGCTGAAGGCCCTGGAGCAGGCGCCGCAACTGCCGGAACAGGACCTGGAAATGGCCAGGGCGGCGCTGCTGCAACTGCAATTCACCTGGCACAAATGGTGCCGCCTGACTCGCCACGAACCCGGCGTGACGGCTGTCGCCCAGGAGTAATGAGCGGGCAAAAAAAACCGCCACGCGCCGGTTGCGGCGGGTGGCGGCATAACGCCCTGGGAAAACCCCTCAGGCTTGCAGCAGCGGGAACAGCGAGATCACCAGCAGCAAGGCCATGCCGTAGTTGAACAGGCGCAGCCAGCGCGGATCGCGCAAGACATTGCGCAGCACACTGCCGAATCCGGCCCAGACCCCGACGCTCGGCGCGTTGATCAAGGCAAACAGGCTGGCGATCACCACCACGTTGAAGAAGTAGCCCTGCAACGGCGTGTAGGTACTGATGGCCCCCAGCGCCATGACCCAGGCCTTGGGGTTGACCCACTGGAACGCTGCGGCGCCCCAGAACCCCAGCGGCCGGCCCTGGCCGTCGACTTCCTGGGACACCGGCCCGGAACGGGCGATGTTCCAGGCCAGGTACAGCAGGTAGGCCGCACCGACATAGCGCAGCACCTTGTACAGCACCGGGTAGGCCTCGAACACGGCGCCCAAGCCCAGGCCGACAGCCAGCACCAGCACCAGGAACCCCGAACTGATCCCGAGGATATGCGGCACCGTGCGACGGAATCCGAAATTCACCCCCGAGGCCAGCAGCATGGTGTTGTTCGGTCCGGGGGTCACCGAAGTGACAAAGGCAAACAAGGCGAAAGCCAACAACAAGTCGATCGACAACGGCATACAGTCATCCTGAGAAGTACATGCTCCGAACAGAGCCCTGAGTCATTGTTTTCGCCCCGGCGATCGCCACGGGCGAGGCTTATCCACGCTTACAGCAAGGACCCGATGAAGCCCGCGGCGACCATGGCGTAGAACGCGCCGCAGACCAGGCCGAAAGCCTTGCGTGTGCGGACGAAAAACGGCTCCGCCGAACGCGCGGAAAACGCCAGGGCGTAGGCACAGAAAATCACGAAGCCGGCGACCGCACAGCTGCCCACCAGCACGAAGCTGGCCCAGGAGGGCGCCGTGGCGCTGAGGCCGACGGTGGTCACGGTGAACCAGGTCAGGGCCGCCTTGGGGTTGGTCAGGTGGATGCCCAGCCCTTGCAGGTAGAACCCCAGCGTGCGGCTCTGTTTGGCCCGGGCGCGATTGAGGTTGACCGCGCTCGCGCTCAGGGCGCCGCGGATGGATTTGTAGGCCAGCCATAACAGGTAGCAGGCGCCGAGGATCTTCAGCCAGACCAGCACCTGGGTGTTGGACATCAGCAAGGCCGAAACGCCCGCGGCCGTCATTGCGCCCCAACACAACGAACCGGAAATGACCCCGGCCGCCAGCGCCAGCCCCGGGGTACGCCCGTAGCTGAGCGAGGTGTTGGCAATCGCCAGGTTACCCGGGCCAGGGCTGGCGGTTCCGATGACATAAACGGCCATAGCAGCACCAAAGCTCGATAAATCAAACATTTGACGGTCTCTCGTAGAAGTCGCGGGAGCAGGGTTTACCAACCGGGATGCCGACCCGCGCGGGCCGGCATCCCTCCTCGCTACTTGAAGCAGCGATGATCGGGTTCTTCGGCCCGGATCTTTTCCATCCAGGGTTTGAGTTCGGATTGCTTGTACAGCCGCTCGCCCCAGCGCTCGGGCGACACCGGCAGCGGACGGCCTTGCAGGATGTAGTCGGTCAACAGGTGGATGAACTGCTGCAGGCAATAGGCGCCGACATGCAGGCGCAGCGAAGACGCGGTTTCCGCCGGGGCGATGTTGAAACGCGCGACATGAATGATGTCGCCGCTGTCCACCGAGGGCGCCAGGTGATGGCAGGTCGAACCGTAGGTTTCGTCCTGGTAGTAGATCGCGTAGTGCTGGCTGCCCAGGCCGCGGTACTTGGGCGGCGCCGGGTGCAAGTTGATCGCGCCCTTGCGGGCCCGCTGATAGATGCTCGGCGGGAAGATGAAGTCGCCGCGATAGGAAATGATCCAGTCGCCTTCCCAGTCTTCCAGGTGATACGGATAGGGGTCGCCCGGGTCCCAACAGAACACTTCCAGGTTGGAAAAAACCGTCTTGGCGAATTCAACGCCGTGATCGCACCAGTCCATGGTGCACACCGACAATAGAACTTTGTCCTTGCATGGTTCGATGGTCTGCATAGTCTTTTCCACTATTGGCTGTTGGTACATTTCGAAAACACCCCCGGTCCGCCGTCCTCGCTAACTCTGCTGGCAGGCCTCGACTACCGCCGTGAAGCGCTCGACCATTTCGGCGATTTCCGCCTCGCTGGAGATGAAGGGCGGCGCGAACAGCACGTGGTTACCGTGAACACCGTCGGCGGTTCCGCTGCCCGGATAAATCAGCAGCCCTTGTTCCAGTGCCTGCGCCTTGAGGCTCGCGGCATAACGGCCACCACCGTGATAGGGCTCGCGGGTATTCCGGTCCTGAACGAACTCCACGCCGACGAACAGGCCGCGTCCGCGCACATCGCCGACATGCTCGAAGCGCGCCAGGCACTCGCGCAGGCCGTGGCGCAGTTGCTCGCCGCGCAGGCGCACGGCCTGCAGCAGGTTCTCGTCCTGGATGACCCGCTGCACCTCCAGCGCAACGGCGCAGGCCAGCGGATGGTTGACGTGGGTCTGGCCGTTGCCCAGCACCCCGGAGTTGCCCGCCATGGCCTCATGCACCTGGCTGCTGACCAGCAACGCCGAGATCGGCTGGTAACCGGCCGCCAGGCCTTTGCCGACCGCGACCATGTCCGGCACGATGCCGTCGTCTTCGTAGGCGAAGAACCTGCCGGTGCGGCCCATGCCGGCCATCACCTCGTCGAGGATCAACAGCACGTCGTGGCGCTCGCACACCGCCTTGATCTTGCGGAAGTACCCCGGCACCGGCGGCACCGCGCCGTTGGTGGAGCCGACCACGGTCTCGGCGAAAAACGCCGCCACCCTATCGCTGCCCAGCGCCCTGATCCTTTCGTCCAGCTCCAGCGCCAGGCGCGTCCCGTACTGCTCGTCGCTTTCATCGGTGCCCTGATGGCGATAGGCATAACAGGGCGAGACGAATTCGGCGGACCCGAGCAACGGCTCGAAGACCCCGCGACGCTGCAGGTTGCCGGAAATCGACAGGGTCCCCAGGGTGCTGCCGTGGTAGCTCTGCTGGCGCGAGATAAAGATCGATTTGCCCGGCAGCCCGCGCTCGCACTGATACTGGTAGGCAATTTTCATCGCCAGCTCCATGACCTCGGAACCGCCGGAGAGAAACTGCGCCTTGGCCAAGCCGCCGGAGGCCCCCACCAGCAGGTCCGCCAATTCCTCGGCGGCGTCTGTGGTGAAGCTGCCGGCATGGGCCCAACTGAGCTTTTTCGCCTGCTGCTCGATGGCCGCGGCGATCCGTGGATGTCCATGTCCCAGGCTGGAAACGGCCACCCCGCCGCAGGTGTCGAGGTAGCGTTTGCCCGAAGCATCCTCAAGCCAGACCCCAGCGCCATTGACGGCGTGAATCGGTGAGGCATTCAAGTTCTTGTAGATGACCGTTGACATGGATCCGAGCCCTTGCAGTTATTCGGCCTAACGGGTGTTTTCCGGGTGGTCCCACGCCGTCGAGCCTTGATGGAAACGCTGGCTGAAGCGCGAGGAATTGAATATCCGGCGCGCCCAACCGATCGGTAGCAACACCACAGCGAACATCAACAACGAAAGCAACCTGAGCATGGCCTTGTCTCCTGAATAAAAAGTGAGTGAGCGATCAGTCCAGCGGGATCTCGTTGCGCCAGTCGACCTCTTCGACGAACTCCGGCTGGGTCGTGCGCTCGAGAATGAAGCTGCCCAGCACCAGCACATCCATCTCGGTGCGCATGAAGCAGGCGTAGGCTTCTTCCGGCTTGCACACGATCGGCTCGCCGCGCACGTTGAACGAGGTGTTGACCAGCACCGAGCAGCCGGTGCGCTTCTTGAAGCTGCGCAGCAGATGGGTGAACGGCGCATTGTTTTCTTCGGTCACCGTCTGCACCCGCGCCGACAGGTCGACGTGGGTCACCGCCGGCAGTTGCGAACGGATCGAGTTGATGCTGCCCAGGCCACGCTCGGGGCCGCCGGGCTGCAACGACTCGGCGGTCTTGATCGAATCGGTGACCTGGGAAACCATCAACATGTACGGGCTCTTCTCGCAGATGTCGAAGTAGACCTGGGCGTCCTCGTCCAGCACCGCCGGGGCAAAGGGCCGGAAGGATTCGCGGTACTTGATCTTCAGGTTCATGGTGCGCTGCATCTCGGGATTGCGTGGATCGCCGAGGATCGAGCGCGCGCCCAGGGCTCGCGGGCCGAACTCCATGCGCCCCTGGAACCAGCCGACCACGGCGCCGTCGGCCAGATGCCGCGCGGTTTCGTCATACAGCTCGGCCCCCTCGAAGCGCTGGTACGGATACTGGTTGGCGTCGAGGAACGCCTGGATCTCTTCATCGCCAAAGCCCGGCCCCAACAGGCTGCCACTCATGGCGTCGAGCTTCTTGCTGCCCAGGTGCGGACGCCCGGTGCGCTTGACCGAATAGTCCATGGCCGCCCCCAGGGCACAACCGGCGTCGCCGGCCGCGGGCTGAATCCAGATCGCGTCGAAACGTCCGGAACGGCTGAGCACACCGTTGGCCACACAGTTGAGCGCCACGCCACCGGCCAGGCACAGGTTGCGGTAACCGGTCTGCCGCACGGCCGCGGTGGCCAGCCCCAGCACCACTTCCTCGGTCACCTGCTGCACCGAGGCCGCCAGGTCGCATTCGCGCTGGGTGATCGGGCTCTCCGGCTTGCGCACCGGGCCGCCGAACAGTTCCTCGAACGCTTCGCCGACCATGCGCTCGCCACGCAGGTACTCGAAGTACTTCATGTTCAGGGTGAAGGAGCCGTCGGCGCGGATGTTGATCAGTTCCTTGCGGATCTTGTCGGCATAGATCGGCCGGCCGTAAGGCGCCAGGCCCATGAGCTTGTACTCGCCGGAGTCGACCTTGAAGCCGCAGTAATAGGTGAACGCCGAGTAGAACAGGCCGACCGAGTGCGGATAGGAAATCGAGTTCATCAGGTCGAGCTTGGAACCGTCGCCCTTCCAGATCGTGGTCGAATGCCATTCGCCGATGCCGTCGATGCACAGCACCGCCGCCTGTTCGAACGGCGACGGGAAAAACGCCGCCGCGGCATGGGAACGGTGGTGCTGCGAAGCGATGGTGAGCGGTCCGGTGCCACGTCCCAGTTCCTCGAGTTTCTCGTCGATGAACTTGAGCACATTGAGCTTCCAGCGGATCCATTCCGGCATGGTGCTGATGAAGGTGCGCGCGCCGCTGATGCCGCCACTGGCGAAGGAGGAAATCATCCGCGAAAACTTTTCCTGCGGGTCTTCGTAGTAGACCACGGCGGTCAGCTCATCGAGGCCGATACCCTCGGCGTCCAGGCAGTACTTGATGGCATTGGCCGGAAACGCCGCGTCGTGCCGCACCCGCGTGAAGCGCTCTTCCTGGGCTGCAGCCACCGGCACCCCGTCCTTCACCAGCGCCGCGGCGCTGTCGTGATAGAACGCCGAAATCCCTAATACGTAAGTAGCCATTTAAACGCTCATCCTCATAGCTTCATGCCAATCCATGGAAATTCCCTGTGTCTGTGCACAGTCCGTCATCCGTGCAACCAACTTGAGACCGGCAGGCTTTTTAATGCCGGAATCAACGACACCACCAACAACACACTCATTGAAATGTTGAACAGCCGGAGCCGGTTCGGCTCGCTGAGAAAGCGCCGCAAATAACGTCCGAACAGCACCCAGACCATCGAGCAGGGCGAGCCGAAGAGAAAGAAGATCAAGGCGATCAGCAGGATCTGCGCACTGTAGGAACCGACCGGCGTGGTGTAGGCCAGGACCGCGCCCACCGCCATGATCCAGGCCTTGGGGTTGACCCACTGGAACAGCGCCGCCCCGGTGAAGCCCAGCGGGCGCCCGCCCTGGTCGTCGAGATCGACCGTGGGCGCCGTGGCGATCCGGTAGGCCAGGTACAGCATGTACAGGGCACCGATCACCTGCAGGATGTCGTGCAGGCTGGGAAAACGATGGAACACCGCGCCGGCGCCAAGCCCCACCGCGATCAGCATCAGTGGAAAGCCGATGTTGATGCCCGCGACGTGGCGCAGGGTACGGCTGATGCCGAAGTTGACCCCGGAGGACATCAGCATCACGTTGTTCGGCCCCGGCGTCACGCAGGTGGAAATCGCGAACAGGATGACGGCGTAGTAGTCCAGATTCTGCATGCCCCAGGCTCCGTTCAACGATAGTCTTCAAGGGTGCCGCGGCGACGAATGTCGACCGACACGCAATGGAAGCCGCCACTGAGGCTGCGGGCATGGCGCATTTTCAGCGGCGCCACATCGATACCGTGTTTTTCCAGGGCGCGAATCAGCGGCACCTGCTGGTCGTTGATCACCGCCAGCGCCGGGTTGACCATGATGAAGTTCATGCCCTGCCAGATCGATGCGCGCGGGTAGGACCAGCAATAGCCGGTGTCGACCATTTCCGGCGCCCAGATGATGTCCCAGTTCTTGAACAGCGCCGGCACCTGGTCCTTGCGGATCCGCTCCGGACACAGCACCACCAGCCCCGGGCGGACCACGGTGATGGTGGTATCCAGGTGCGTGCCGTCGTACACGCCGCTCACCGGGTGCACCCGGTAACGATCGCCCAGCACCCGCTGCAGCCACTGGCAACCCAGTTCGTTGCCGCTGCGCGAGACCAGATAGAGGATGTCCTCGCCGACGCGGATCACGTTGGCGGCGTCGAAGATCGGCTCGTCATTGGCAATGATCGAGCCGTTCTTGGGGTTGATCCGGTAGGTACTGTCCAGCAACTGTGGCTTGGGCGCGGAAATCCAGTTGGAGCCGCTGGCAAAGTATTCGGCCAGGTGCCGGCGATAGGCGAACGGTTCCAGGTAGCGGCTGCGCAGCGCCATCGGCGCCTCGATGATGGTCTGGCCGATAGGCAGCAGCACATCCCGCGGGCAGTAGTTGTATTCGCCGTCGGTTTTCCAGGCGCAAGTGCCGAATACCGCGCGATGATCAGTGACGTCCGGGCGCCGCACTATGACCCCGTGGGAACGCAGGAAGGCGGCAAAGGCGTCCAGGTCCTCGCTGGCTTCCTCGATCACCTGCTGCGGGTAGGGGCCGGATGGAATGTCCTCGATGTAGTCATGCTGCTCGCTGTAATCCAGGGCGAACAAGCCACGGTCGGGGCGCGGCACCTGCGCGCCCTGGGCGACGCCGACGATCATTTCTTCCAGCGGATCCCACTCGTTGTGCACGTTGACCAGAGACATGGACACTCCTTGATGTTCAGGCCGTTACGCCAACCGGCGCGGCAGGGACAATAGGTTCGTGATGAAACAGCGCCTGGTCCTCGCCCCGCGTCTTGCTCCGGGGCAGCACCGCGCCCGCGGAGCCGATGCCCAGGCGCTGCAACCAGGACGTCAGGCGGTCCGGCTGCGGTGCCAGGGACTCGTAGCCGACGCGGACCCGCTGCCAGTGTTCAGCCAGTTCCGCCGGCTTCGTCGCGGCGACCTGGCGCATGTAGGCGTCGATGGCGTCCACCGCCCAGGCCGAATGCCCGGTGGTGACGTTATCGATGGTGTTGTGCAGGTCGACGAACGCCGTGCTGAAGCCGTAGTGCCGGAGGAAGCGCCGGGCCGAACGGTAGCTGCCGCCCACCCCCGACAGCTCCATCGCCAGGTTCATGCCGAGGATTTCCGGCATGAAGGTCACCGGCAGCTTGCCCAGGCACAGCCAGTAGACCGGCAAGCGGAACGACGCCTCGCGCAGCCGCTCATCCTCGGCGAACTCGCGGGCACCGGTAGGCGCCAGCTCCAGCCCCATCTGGCGCAGGCCGTCGCGGTAGATCTTCGGATGGTTCAACGCATAGGAGCCGTTGCCCAGCTCGTCCCAGTAAGTCTGGAACAACGCGTAACCGACGTGGGACGAAGCCAGCGTCAGGTCGGTGAAGCCCTGCAGCCAGGCGCCGTCGATCAGGGTCAGCGGCGCCAGTTGCAGGGTGGAATCGACGATTTCTTCGCGCGACGGCATGGCCGCCGGGTCGCTTTCTTCGAATTCCTGGCCGTGGCGGTCGTGCTTGTCCAGCAACCATTCGCGCAACACGCCGACATTCCAGGATTCGGGCAAGGTACGTTCGGAGTTTTGCAGCGAGCGGCGCGACTGCTCCAGCCAGCGCGTCACATACGCCTGGGCAAAAGCCTGGGTACGCGGCGCCAGCGCCCTGCCCTGCAAGACGAAATAGGCCTCGCGCAGGCTCTTGGGCCACTGGCCCTGCTCCTGGATGCCCTCGCCCAGCGCCTGTGGAACCACTGTATTGCAAGGGCTTGGCGCTGGTACTTGGGCAGTTTCTGCGCGCTGGATCGGGCCGGACAGGCCATCGATCCATTTGCGGATGACGCTCAGGTCGGCCTCGCTGAAAATCCGGAACATGCGCCCGTTAGGCGCGACCAGTGTATTGACCAGCAAGCTCTTCTCGGCGTTGCCGGGCACGATCAGGCGGCTGCGCGAAAGCATCTCCAGCAGCGGCACCGGGTCGACCTGGGCCTCACGCAGCCACTGCGCCAGGCTGCGGCCTTCCATCTTGTAATCCTGGTGATAGACCGCGCCGGCCCGGGCCATGCGCTGGATCATCTTGCCCATCAGGCGCTCGGGCGATACCGCCGCCCGACAGTGCACCAGCAGCCGCTCGTTGAACGTCTTCAGGGCCGCGAACAACCACTGGGCGCCCGCCTCCAGTTGCAGGCGGCGAATGTTGCCCTGGTTGGCGACCTGCTCGCAGACCCACTGGGAGATCTCCAGCGCCGAGCTGTCGCCCGCACTTTCATCCAGTTGGTTCAGGTCGAGTCGGCGGACATCCAGCTGCTGCGCGTCCAGCACCGCCCACCAGGGGCTCAGCCCCAGCGCGCGCCAGGCATAGTCGATGCCGCACAGGGTGTCGCCAAAGGCATCGCTGCGGCGGCTGACCGCTTGCAGCAATGCCGGTAATTCGAACAGTTCGTCGGGCAGGTCGGGGAGCGTGGAAAGCTCGAACGGCGAAACCGCATAGGCAGTCAGCCCCGACTGCACCAACAGCGATTTGAAGTGATCGGCGCGCGATGCCAGGGGCCGCCCGACACCGACGTCGTGGGCCAGCAGTTCCATGAGCCTGAGCTGCGCGCTGTCCTCGAAAACCCCGGGGGCGCTCATGCCTTGCAGCCAGCAACCCAGCACCGAGGCCAATGGCGCCGAGTGCACCAGTAGGGCCTCGGCGAATTCCCGTTGGTTGCCCAGCTCCGCGGCCTGGCTGGCCAGTTCGCGGTAAATCCGGGCCTGCTCGTCACGCCAGAGCTCGATCTGCACCCGCAACCCGGACAGGCCCTCCGCACCGGTTTCCCCCGGTGCGGCAAGGCCCATCAGGCGCCGAATACTGACATCCCCCAGAAAGCTCTCGGGGTTGCTGACTGATCGATAAAACTGGCGCCACATACTGTTTACTTCCCTTCCAGGTTGGAGACCAAGGCAATCCATTGCCGGCCCTCAGTCATCGGCAAGCAATGACATCGGGTGTCGAGATCAGAACATCGGGTAGATCGAAGAGTCCGGCTTCTTCTTTTTCTTCTTGCCGAAGAGGCGTTGGAACAAGCTCTTGATGTAACTCATGGCAGACTCCTTTAAAGAACATCGAGGATGATTTTCGAGACGAAATCATTCCCCTGGTCGGTGAAGTGAATACGGTCGACGAACAACCACTGTTCAGGCCGCAGGGCCTCGGACAGCAGCGGCGTAATGTTCACGAAACGCACACCCATCTTCTGGGCGCCCTCGCGCAGGCGGGCGGCATAGGCCTCGCAGACGCTGGGTTGCAGGATGTCGCCATAGACCTCGCTGAAACTGCCGGCGCGGTCCAGCTCGGCGAACAGCTGTTCTTCCTCGTCGCAGCCCTTTTCCCGGACCCAACCAGCCAGCGGCTGCAGAATGAAGGTCAGCTTGGCGCCCATGTCGGCCGCCAGCGCGCGCCAGGTATCCAGGTGACGCAGGGTCAGGTCGGCGGCGTAGTCGATCTGCTCTTCCATGGTCGGTGGCGGCTCGGGCGCCGGCTCTTCCTGTTCCTTGCCGAGCAAGGCGCGGAACATGCCGCGCTTGGGCGCCTGAGTCTCCGGACGCATGGCGTCGAAGAACTGGTTGCAGTTGAAGAAAGCGCCGTGTTCGCCACGGCTGCTTTGTGGCTGGCGGGCCAGCCCCAGGTTGTTGAACCCGGAAAACAGCACGATCTCGTCGACCTTGGGCAGCAAATGACGGTAAAGGGTGAAGAGCGTCAGTTCCTGGGTCGAGTTGAAGCTGCGTCCGCCGAAGTTGATCCAGGGCTTGCTGTCCGGATCGTTCTCGGCCAGGCGCGACGGCAGTGTCCAGGCGTCCGAACTGGCACCGATGCCAAACACCGTCGAGCTGCCAGCCAGCACCCGCACGCTCTTGGCGTGGCGGCTATTGGCCACCGAATACTGTATGCCCAGCAGCTCCGAATAACGGAAGCCCGAGGCATCTGTATTGACTACCTCCGAACGGTGGTCGGTAGGATGGAAATACATCAAATAAGGCAGCCAGCGAACCTCACCACCGTCGGTGAACTTCTGCTCGTACTCAGCCATCTGTGGAGTCAGTTTGATCCTTGCCGTCATTACCCTGCTCTTCCTTGAGAAGTCATCGTCTAAAGTAGCCTGAGGGGGAAGCCCGTTACACGTTGCCCGGGGGGACTCTGAATTGCGCCGCAACTGTATTTAAGAACAACCAGTACAGCGCGATGCGGGCCATCTTCCCAAAGGCAATCACTGTCTTATAGGTACACGAAGGATGATTTTTCTCAGTACAGATTGCCTTTTCACCCTGAAAAATTTTCAAAAAAAGTGAAATCTGTAACTTTTTATACGACAGATGAGTCGCTACAGTCCCCCGCATGACTCGATACCTGAATCTCGCCGAATACATCAGCAGCCGCATTGAGCAGGGGTTATACGGGCCGGGGGAGCGTTTGCCTTCGGTGCGGGCCCTGAGCCTCGAGCACGGCGTCAGCCTCACCACCGTGCAACAGGCCTATCGGGTCCTGGAAAGCTCGGGACTGGCTATTCCCAAGCCCAAGTCGGGCTATTTCGTCCCGGCCGGCCGACGTTTGCCGGAACTGCCGAAGATGGGACGGCCGTCGTTGCGGCCTGTGGATATTTCCCAGTGGGACCTGGTGCAGGACCTGATGCGCCAGGAGCAGAACGCCAATGCCATTCAACTGGGTTGCGGCATGCCCGACACCACGGCGCCGACCCTCAAGCCGCTGCTGACCGCCCTGGCGCGAATCAGTCGGCGCAGTGACAGCCCGAGCCTGCAATACAACCACCTGCAAGGTGTGCTGAGCCTGCGCGAGCAGATTGCCCGGCTCGGCGTCGACTCCGGTTGCCGCCTGACGCCTGCGGAAATCGTCGTCACCAGCGGCTGCCAGGAAGCCCTGTCCATCGCCATCCGCGCCCTGTGCGAACCCGGCGACATCGTGGCCATCGCTTCCCCCTGCTTTCACGGCATCATCCAGCTGCTCAAGGCCGCCGGCCTCAAGGCCCTGGAGATTCCCACCGACCCGGTCACCGGCATCAGCCTGGAAGCCATGGAAATGGCCCTGGAACAGTGGCCGATCAAGGCCATCCAGCTCACGCCCAATTGCAACAACCCGTTGGGCTACATCATGCCGGACGATCGCAAGCGCGCGATGATCCGCCTGGCCCAGCGCTACGACGTGCCGATCATCGAAGACGATATCTATGGCGACCTGGCGTTCCGCTACCCGCGGCCGCGCACCCTGAAATCATTCGACGACGACGGGCGCGTGCTGCTGTGCAGTTCGTTCTCGAAAACCCTGGCGCCGGGCCTGAGGATCGGCTGGATCGCCCCGGGGCGTTACCTGCCGCAAGTGCTGCACATGAAATACGTCGGCTCCGGCACTACCGCAACCCAGCCGCAACTGGCGGTGGCCGAATTCATTGCCAAGGGTCATTACCTGCCGCATCTGCGGCGGATGCGCAAACAGTACCAGCGCCATCGCGACCTGATGACCGAGTGGGTCAGCCGCTACCTGCCGGAAGGCACCCGGGTCAGCAAACCCCAGGGCGGGTTCACCTTGTGGGTCGAGTTGCCGGACGAGTTCGACACCTACACCCTGAACCGGCTGCTGGAAGCCGAGGACATCCAGATCGCCAACGGCAATATCTTTTCCGCGGCCGGCAAGTACCGCAATTGCCTCAGGCTGAACTTTGCCGGCGTGCCCAACCGCAAGATCGAACAGGCGATCAACAAGATCGGCCTCGCGGTCGCACAATTGCTCCCCGCCTGACAGACCCTCGCCCCCGCCCCTCGTCCTGCAGCGGCGAGGGCCTTCAACGAATCAGGCCCTGGCCGCGCGCCACAGCTTGCCACCCAGCGACACCACGATCAGTACCGCGGCGCCGGCGATGATGCCGGCCACGGCATTGAGCAGCGTCGGCATGATCAGCGAAAACCCGCCAACCGCCTCGGCCGTATGCGCCGTGACAGTCTCGATCCAGTGATGCGCCGCCGGCACGCCGTGGGTCAGGATGCCGCCGCCGACCATGAACATCGCCGCGGTGCCGATCACCGAGAGGCTTTTCATCATGTAGGGCGCTGCGCTCAGGATCGCGCCGCCGATGCTTTTTGCGACCTGGCCCGGCTTCTGCGTCAGCCACAGGCCGAGGTCGTCGAGCTTGACGATACCGCCCACCAGGCCATACACGCCGACGGTCATGACGATGGCGATGCCCGAAAGCACCACCACCTGCTGCATCAACGGCGCGTCGGCGACGGTGCCCAGGGTAATGGCGATGATCTCGGCCGAGAGAATGAAGTCGGTGCGGATCGCGCCCTTGATCTTGGTCTTCTCGAAGGCCACCAGATCGGTGGCCGGGTCCGCCACGGCTTCGATCAGTTGCTGGTGCTCGGCCTGATCCTCGGCCTTGCTGTGGAGGAACTTGTGGGCGAGCTTTTCAAAGCCCTCGAAGCACAGGTAGGCACCGCCGAGCATCAGCAATGGCGTCACCAGCCAGGGCGCGAAGGCACTGATGGCCAGCGCCGCGGGCACCAGGATCAGCTTGTTCAGGAACGAGCCCTTGGCCACTGCCCAGACCACCGGCAACTCGCGCTCGGCGCGCACCCCGGAAACCTGCTGGGCATTGAGCGCGAGGTCGTCCCCCAGCACCCCGGCGGTCTTCTTCGCCGCCATCTTGGTCATTAGCGCCACGTCGTCGAGTACCGTGGCAATATCGTCGATCAGCACCAGCAAACTGCTTCCGGCCATGGATCAGGGTTCCTTGAGGTCATAAATGTGGCGAAGCATAGCGCGCAACGAGGGCCGGCGGGGCATTCTTGAGCCTCGCGCAAGGCCGGTGCTACCATGCGCAACCGCCCGAACAGGCAAGGAATCACCTGGTTTATGAGCACCATCCGCGAGCGCAACAAAGAACTGATCCTGCGTGCCGCCAGTGAAGAGTTTGCCGACAAAGGCTTCGCTGCGACCAAAACCAGCGACATCGCGGCCAAGGCGGGGCTGCCCAAACCCAACGTCTACTACTACTTCAAATCCAAGGAAAACCTCTACCGCGAGGTACTGGAAAGCATCATCGAGCCGATCCTCCAGGCTTCGACCCCGTTCAACGCCGACGGCGTGCCCAGCGAAGTACTGAGCGGCTACATCCGCTCGAAGATCCGCATCTCCCGCGACCTGCCCTTCGCCTCCAAGGTGTTCGCCAGCGAGATCATGCACGGCGCTCCGCACTTGAGCCCGGACCAGGTCGAGCAGCTCAATGCCCAGGCCAAGCACAACATCGATTGCATCCAGACCTGGATCGATCGTGGCCAGATCGCGCCCATCGACCCGCACCACCTGATGTTCAGCATCTGGGCCGCGACCCAGACCTACGCCGACTTCGACTGGCAGATCTCGGTGGTGACCGGCAAGGCCAAGCTGGACGAATCCGATTACGAAGCCGCCGCCCAGACCATCATCCGCCTGGTGCTCAAGGGCTGCGAAACGGACCAGTAAGCCAGCCCCTGTAGCCGCTGCCGCAGGCTGCGATAAGGCCGAAGGTCTTCAGCGATCTTCAGATCTTGCGCACACGTTGTGTGCGATTGCAGCCTGCGGCAGCAGCTACACGGCTACAGATCAGGCACTCACACCCGCATCCGCCCGCAAGCCCTGCGCCTCGATGGCGCTGATCGCGCATTGCTCGTCGATGTCCGAGGTGTCGCCGCTGATGCCAATCGCACCCACCACCGCCCCCTGCTGATCACGAATCAACACCCCACCCGGCGCCGGCACCACGCTGCCCTGCCCCAGGCTATTGAGCGCGGCGATAAAGGCCGGCCGCTGCTGCGCATCCAGCGCCAGCAGGCGCGAGCCCTTGCCCAGGGCGATCGCGCCCCAGGCCTTGCCGATGGCGATCTGTGGCCGCAGCAGGCTGGCCCCGTCTTCGCGCTGCAAGGTCACCAGATGCCCGCCGGCATCGAGCACCGCAATGGTCAAGGGTGCCGCGCTGATCTCGCGGCCGAAGGCCAGGGCCTTGCCGGCCAGGCTGACTGCAACGTTCAAGGTTAAAGCGCTCATGGGTGCCGTCCTTATTTTGTTATTGGGAAAAATTGGGGGTGTTCCGATAAGAAGATCGATACAACAAATAGAACACAACAAATTTTGTTTTTGTATACAATAATTTTCGCAAATCCCTGCTTCCGACGAAAAGCTGCCTGTTTATCGGCACCGGACGAACGCATCCAAGCGCGAGAGAAAATGGATTGACCTGCGACGCTCGCCATGAATACACTCAGCGCAAAGCAACTTGTATACAATTACAAAGCGTAAGAGGCACAAAACAATGAGCAAAATGAGAGCAATCGAAGCCGCCGTTCTGGTGATGCGCCGTGAAGGGGTCGATACCGCTTTCGGCATCCCGGGTGCCGCCATCAACCCGCTGTACTCCGCCCTGCAAAAGGTCGGCGGCATCGATCACGTCCTCGCTCGCCACGTTGAAGGCGCCTCGCACATGGCCGAGGGTTACACCCGTACCAAAGCCGGCAACATCGGCGTGTGCATCGGCACCTCCGGCCCTGCCGGCACCGACATGGTCACCGGACTGTACAGCGCCTCGGCCGACTCGATCCCGATTCTCTGCATCACCGGCCAGGCCCCGCGGGCCCGCCTGCACAAGGAAGACTTCCAGGCCGTCGACATCACCAGCATCGTCAAGCCGGTGACCAAGTGGGCGACCACCGTCCTGGAGCCGGGCCAGGTGCCCTACGCCTTCCAGAAAGCCTTCTATGAAATGCGCTCCGGCCGCCCCGGCCCGGTGCTGATCGACCTGCCGTTCGACGTGCAAATGGCCGAGATCGAATTCGACATCGACGCCTACCAGCCACTGCCGCGGGCCTTGCCGTCGGCGACCCGGGTCCAGGTCGAAAAGGCCCTGGCCCTGCTGGATCAGGCCGAGCGGCCGTTGCTGGTTGCCGGTGGCGGCATCATCAATGCCGATGCCAGCGAACTGCTGGTGGAATTTGCCGAACTGACCGGCATCCCGGTCATCCCGACCCTGATGGGCTGGGGCAGCATCCCCGACGATCACCCGCAGATGGTCGGCATGGTCGGCCTGCAGACGTCCCACCGCTACGGCAACGCCACCCTGCTCAAGTCGGATGTGGTCCTGGGCATCGGCAACCGCTGGGCCAACCGCCACACCGGTTCGGTGGACGTCTACACCGAGGGCCGCAAATTCATCCACGTGGACATCGAGCCGACCCAGATCGGCCGGGTATTCACCCCGGACCTGGGCATCGTCTCCGACGCCAGCTCGGCGCTGACCGTGTTCATCGAAGTCGCTCGCGAATGGCAGGCCGCCGGCAAGCTGAAGAACCGCAGCGCCTGGCTGCAGGATTGCCAGCAGCGCAAGTCGAGCCTGCAGCGCAAGACCCACTTCGACAACGTGCCGGTCAAGCCGCAGCGTGTGTATGAAGAGATGAACCAGGTGTTCGGCAAGGACACCTGCTATGTCAGCACCATCGGCCTGTCGCAGATTGCCGGCGCGCAGTTCCTGCACGTGTACAAGCCACGGCACTGGATCAACTGCGGCCAGGCCGGCCCGCTGGGCTGGACCATTCCGGCGGCGCTGGGGGTGGTCAAGGCCGACCCGAGCCGCAAGGTGGTGGCGCTGTCGGGCGACTATGACTTCCAGTTCATGATCGAAGAGCTGGCCGTGGGCGCGCAGTTCAAGCTGCCGTACATCCACGTGGTGGTGAACAACTCCTACCTGGGCCTGATCCGCCAGGCGCAGCGCGGCTTCGACATGGACTACTGCGTGCAGCTGTCCTTCGACAACCTCAACGCCCCGGAACTCAACGGCTACGGCGTGGACCACGTCGCGGTCGCCGAGGGCCTGGGCTGCAAGGCGCTGCGGGTATTCGAGCCGGCGGGCATCCAGCCGGCCCTGCGCCAGGCCCAGGAAATGCTCGAGCAGTTCAAGGTGCCGGTGATCGTCGAGATCATCCTGGAGCGTGTCACCAACATTTCCATGGGCACCGAGATCAACGCGGTCAACGAATTCGAAGACCTGGCGCTGGTCGGCAACGACGCCCCGACCGCGATTTCCCTGCTCGACTGACACCCCTATGTAGCCGCTGCCGAAGGCTGCGATCGCATCCGCAGGATGCGCAAGATCTCAGGATCCTCGAAGGCCTTCGGCCTTATCGCAGCCTGCGGCAGCGGCTACAGGGATTGATACCTCTACAGGAGACCACCATGCCGCGTTTTGCCGCCAACCTGTCCATGCTGTTCACCGAACAGGACTTCCTCGCCCGCTTCAAGGCCGCCGCCGAGGCCGGCTTCAGTGGTGTCGAATACCTGTTCCCCTACGAATTCAGCTCCGCCGAGATCAAGGCGCAACTCGACGCCCACGGCCTGACCCAGGTGCTGTTCAACCTGCCTGCGGGCGATTGGGCCAAGGGCGAGCGCGGTATCGCCTGCCTGCCGGACCGGGTCGAAGAGTTCCGCGCCGGGGTCGACCTGGCCATCGCCTACGCCCAGGTACTGGGCAATACCCAGATCAACTGCCTGGCCGGCATCCGCCCACAGGGCTTCGACGATGCCACCGTGGAAAAAACCTTTATCGCCAACCTCAAGTACGCCGCCGAGAAACTCCAGGCCGCGGGCATCAAGCTGGTGATGGAAGCGATCAACACCCGCGACATCCCGGGCTTCTACCTGAACAACACGGCCCAGGCCCTGTCGATTCGCGAGCAGGTCGGCAGCAGCAACCTGTACCTGCAATACGACATCTACCACATGCAAATCATGGAGGGCGATCTGGCCCGGACCCTGTCCGGCCACCTGGACGCGATCAACCATGTCCAGCTGGCGGACAACCCGGGGCGTAACGAACCGGGGACCGGCGAGATCAACTACCACTTCCTGTTCGGGCACCTGGACAAGATCGGCTACCAGGGCTGGGTCGGTTGCGAATACAAGCCGCTGACCACCACCGAAGCCGGCCTGGGCTGGCTCAAGAGCCACAACGCAATCTGATCGCACACCGCGTCATCGTTCATCGCGGGCAAGTCGGATCGCCGCCCGCTCGCGCCTACAAGAGCCTGCATTCCTGTAGGAGCGAGGCTTGCCCGCGAGACGGATGCCTTGGTACCCCGCACCTTATAGAGCAATAACAAGAGAGGATTTTCTCATGGCTAAAATCGGATTCATCGGCACCGGCATCATGGGCCACCCAATGGCCTCCAACCTGCAAAAAGCCGGTCACAGCCTGTTCCTGTCCCAGCACCACGACGCGGCCCCGGCCGACCTGGTCGCCGCCGGCGCGGTCGCCCTGGCCAGCCCCAAGGAAGTAGCCCAGGAAGCTGAATTCATCATCGTCATGGTCCCGGATACCCCGCAAGTCGACGACGTGCTGCTGCGCGCCGACGGCGTGGCCGCGGGCGTCGGCCCGGGCAAGGTGGTGATCGACATGAGTTCGATCTCGCCAACCGCGACCAAGGCCTTCGCCGCCAGGATCAACGAGAAAGGCGCGCAGTACCTGGACGCCCCGGTGTCCGGCGGTGAAGTCGGCGCCAAGGCGGCGACCCTGAGCATCATGGTCGGCGGCGACAGCCAGGCCTTCGAGCGCGCCCTGCCGCTGTTCCAGGCCATGGGCAAGAACATCACCCTGGTCGGCGGCAACGGCGACGGCCAGACCGCCAAGGTGGCGAACCAGATCATCGTCGCCCTGAACATCCAGGCGGTGGCCGAGGCCCTGCTGTTCGCCGCGAAAAACGGCGCCGACCCGGCCAAGGTGCGTGAAGCGCTGATGGGCGGCTTCGCCTCCTCGAAGATCCTCGAGGTGCACGGCGAGCGCATGATCAAGGGCACCTTCGACCCGGGCTTCCGCATCAGCCTGCACCAGAAGGACCTCAACCTGGCCCTGCAAGGCGCCAAGGAGCTGAACATCAACCTGCCCAACACCGCCAACGCCCAGCAAGTGTTCAGCACCTGCGCGGCCATCGGCGGCAGCAACTGGGACCACTCGGCGCTGATCAAGGGCCTGGAACACATGGCGAACTTCTCGATCCGCGACAAGTAAGAGAACGCCAGGAAATCCCCTGTAGCCGCAGTCGAAGGCTGCGATCGACTTGGGCGGCACTCCGACGCAGCAGGCGTGCACTTGCACATCGCAGGAAGGTTCTTCGAACCTTATCGCAGCCTTCGGCAGCGGCTACAGGTAGCGTTACAGCCACACCTCGAATAACAAGAAATCCGGGAGCCCGCCATGCCGGTCGATCCGCAACAATTCCTCCGTGAGCTGTTCGCCACAGCCATCGACGCCGCCCACCCGCAGCACGTCCTCGAAGCCCATTTGCCCAGCGACCGCAGCGGCCGGGTGATCGTCATCGGTGCCGGCAAGGCCGCCGCGGCCATGGCCCAGGTGGTCGAACGCTGCTGGTTGGGCGAAGTCAGCGGGCTGGTCGTCACCCGCTACGGCCACGGCGCGCCCTGCGAAAAAATCGAAGTGGTCGAAGCCGCCCATCCGGTGCCCGATGCCGCTGGCCTGGCCGTGGCCAAGCGTGTGCTGGAACTGGTCAGCGACCTGTCGGAACAGGACCGGGTGATCTTCCTCCTGTCCGGCGGCGGTTCCGCCCTGCTGGCCCTGCCCGCCGCGGGCATTACCCTGGCGGACAAGCAGTCGATCAACAAGGCCCTGCTCAAGTCCGGCGCCAGCATCGGCGAGATGAACTGCGTGCGCAAACACCTCTCGGCGATCAAGGGCGGCCGCCTGGCCAAGGCCTGCTGGCCGGCCACCGTCTACACCTACGCGATTTCCGATGTACCGGGCGACCTGGCCACGGTCATCGCTTCCGGCCCCACCGTGGCCGACCCCAGCACCTCGGCCGAGGCCCTGGCGATCCTCAAGCGTTATGCCATTGAGGTACCGGCAGCCGTACGCAGCTGGCTGCAAAGCCCGGAGTCGGAAACCGTCAAGCCTGGCGACCCGAGCCTGGCCCGCAGTCACTTCCAGCTGATCGCCCGGCCGCAGCAGTCGTTGGAGGCCGCCGCGGTGAAAGCCCGCCAGGCCGGTTTCAGCCCGCTGATCCTCGGCGACCTGGAAGGCGAGTCCCGCGAGGTGGCCAAGGTCCATGCCGGCATCGCCCGCCAGGTGGTGCTGCACGGCCAGCCGCTGGCGGCGCCCTGCGTGATCCTGTCCGGCGGTGAAACCACGGTCACCGTGCGCGGCAATGGCCGCGGCGGGCGCAATGCCGAATTCCTCCTGAGCCTCACCGAAAGCCTCAAGGGCCTGCCCGGCGTCTACGCCCTGGCCGGCGACACCGACGGCATCGACGGCTCCGAAGACAACGCCGGCGCGATCATGACCCCGGACAGCTACGCCCGCGCCGCCGCCCTGGGCCTGAATGCCAGCGACGAGCTGGACAACAACAATGGCTATGGCTACTTCGCGGCCCTGGACGGGTTGATCGTCACCGAACCGACCCGCACCAACGTCAACGACTTCCGCGCCATCCTGATCCTCGAGAGCCCCAAACATGACGCCTGACAAAAAGGTCAAAATCCTCGCCACCCTCGGCCCGGCCATCGATGGCATCGACGACATCCGCGAGCTGGTGCAGGCCGGGGTGAATATCTTTCGCCTCAATTTCAGCCATGGCGACCACGCCGATCACGCCCAGCGTTACCAGTGGATCCGCGAAGTCGAAAAACAGCTGAACTACCCGCTGGGCATCCTGATGGACCTGCAAGGCCCGAAACTGCGGGTCGGCACGTTCGCCGAAGGCAAGGTCCAGCTGCATCGTGGCCAGGCCCTGCGCCTGGACCTGGACAGCACCCCGGGCGACCAGCGCCGGGTCAACCTGCCCCACCCGGAAATCCTCAAAGCCCTGGAGCCGGGCATGGACCTGCTGCTGGACGATGGCAAGCTGCGCCTGCGGGTCACCGCCAAGCACGCTGACGCCATCGATACCACGGTGCTCAACGGCGGCGAGCTGTCGGACCGCAAGGGCGTCAACGTCCCGCAAGCGGTGCTCGACCTCAGCCCGCTGACCGCCAAGGATCGCCGCGACCTGGACTTCGGCCTGGAGCTAGGAGTGGACTGGGTCGCCCTGTCGTTCGTGCAGCGCCCCGAGGACATTCATGAAGCCCGCGCGCTGATCGGCGACAAGGCGTTCCTGATGGCCAAGATCGAGAAACCCTCGGCGGTCACTCAACTGCGCGAGATCGCCGAACTGAGCGACGCGATCATGGTCGCCCGTGGCGACCTGGGGGTGGAGGTGCCGGCCGAAAGCGTGCCGCAGATCCAGAAGAACATCATCGGCACCTGCCGCCAGCTGGGTAAGCCGGTGGTGGTGGCCACGCAGATGCTCGAATCCATGCGCTTCTCTCCCGCCCCGACCCGGGCCGAAGTCACGGACGTGGCCAACGCGGTGGCCGAAGGCGCCGACGCGGTGATGCTCTCGGCGGAAACCGCCTCCGGCGAATACCCGCTGGAGGCGGTGCAGATGATGAGCAAGATCATCCGCCAGGTGGAAAGCGGCCCGGACTACCAGACCCAGCTCGACGTCAGCCGGCCCCAGGCCGAAGCCACGGTGTCCGATGCCATCAGCTGCGCGATCCGGCGCATCAGCAGCATCCTGCCGGTGGCGGTGCTGGTGAACTACAGCGAGTCCGGCAGCTCCAGCCTGCGCGCGGCCCGGGAACGGCCGACGGTGCCGATCCTCAACCTGACGCCAAACCTGTCCACGGCGCGTCGCCTGACGGTGGCCTGGGGCGTGCACTCGGTGGTCAACGACCGCCTGCGCCAGGTCGACGAGGTCTGCTCCACCGCCCTGGAAATCGCTCAGGCGCAAGGCATGGCCAAACGCGGCGACACCCTGTTGATCACCGCTGGCGTGCCATTCGGCCAGCCGGGCTCGACCAACTCGCTGCGCATCGAAACCCTGATCTGAGCCCCCTGTAGCCGCTGCCGAGCACAGCGAGGCTGCGATCGAGGTGGGCGGCACTCCGACGCAGTCCTCGCCAGGCCCAAGCACTGGACTTGCCTGGAGCACGGCATTGCCTGATTGACGGCCGCTACGCGCCCGATCGCAGCCTCGCAGGCTCGACAGCGGCTACAGGAGTCAACTTTCCATGCCTTCAGAACACTTCAACGCCCACTGCCCCGACTGGGCCACCGCCCTGCTCAACGGCTTCAGCCAGATCTTCCTCCAGCGCCATCCGCTGTGCGGCCTGCTGTGCATGCTGGCCATCCTGCTGAGCGCTCCAGCGCTGCTCGGCGCTGCGCTGCTGGGCGGCGTGGCCGGGCTGCTCACCGCACAGCGCCGGGGCTATGCCAAGGCCGACCGGCAAGCCGGGCTGTTCAGCTATAACGGGGTCCTGCTCGGCCTGCTCCTGAGCCTGCGCTTCGACTGGTCAGTGCTGCTGCCACCGCTGATCATCGCCTGCGGCGGCCTCAGTGCGATCCTCACCCAGCAATGGCTCAAACGCGCCCGCGCCCCATATTGTCTACCGGCCTACACCGCGCCCTTTGTCGGCCTCGGCTGGTTGCTGCTGGGCCTGGCCGCACCGCTGCCCGCCAGCGTCGACGCGCCCTGGGTCGAGCCCGATGCGCTGGCGTTGCTGCAGGCACTGATCCAGGGGCTCGGCCAGGTGATGTTCCTCGAGCATCCGCTGGCCGGGGTGCTGATCGCCTTGGGGCTGTTATTGGCAGATCGTCGAGCGGCTGCCTGGGCGCTGTTCGGTTCGGCGGTGGGCCTGGGCTTCGCCCTGCTGCAACAGGAACCTACCGGCGCCCTGCTGGGCCTTGGCGGCTACAACAGCGCCCTGGTGGCCCTGGCCCTGAGCCAGGACCGCCGCCGATCCTGGCTGGCGCTGCCGGGTATGCTCCTGGCGCTGCTGCTTACCCCGGGCTTCGCCGCGCTGGGCCTGCCCGCTCTGACCGCGCCCTTTATCCTCGCTTGCTGGCTGGTCCGCGCCGCGCTGCGGGTGCTGCGCCAGGCCGCCGTGGACAGCATGCCTTGCGCTACCGGGGCCAATCCCCCTAGGCTTCGCTGACCTTCCATTCAGGCGAACAGCATGGACAGCAACACGGACAACAACCGGCACTGGCGCGAGCGTCTCTACGTCATGATTTTCCAGACCGACACCGTGGCCGGTCGACGCTTCGACAGCACCCTGTTGTTGATCATCCTCGCCAGCCTGGTGATCGTGATCCTCGACAGCATCGACGAGGTGCATCAGAACTACGCCAATGTGCTGGCCTATATCGAATGGGGTTTTACCCTGATCTTCGCCATCGAATACGGCCTGCGCCTGTACTGCTCGCCCAAGCCGTTGCGCTATGCCTTCAGTTTCTACGGGCTGGTGGACCTGCTGGCCATCGTGCCGGGGATCCTCGCCCTGTATTACAGCGACGCCCAGTACCTGCTGATCATCCGGGTGATCCGCATGCTGCGCATCTTCCGCGTGCTCAAGCTCAGCCCGTATCTCAAGCAGGCCAACTACCTGATGTCGGCGCTGCGCGGCAGCAAGCAGAAAATCATCGTGTTCCTGCTCAGCGTGTCGACCCTGGTCACGGTGTTCGGCACCCTGATGTATGTGGTCGAGGGGCCCGAGCATGGGTTCACCAGCATTCCCAAGGGCATCTACTGGGCCATCGTCACCCTGACCACCGTGGGCTTTGGCGATATCGTGCCGAAGACGCCGCTGGGCCAGGTGATTTCGTCCCTGGTGATGATCACCGGTTACTCGATCATCGCCGTGCCCACCGGGATCTTCACCGCGGAACTGGCCAATGCCCTGCGCGGCGAACAGCTCAGGCACGACTGCCCGGTGTGCAGGAAGAACGACCATGAGCACGGCGCCGCGTTCTGCTCGCAATGTGGCAATGCGTTGTTCCCGAAAGTGGTCCAGGGAAACTGAATAAGCAAAGCACTTTTTAATCTTTAAAGAGATATACCGCCCCGGCTATAGTCGGCGGCAAATTGCCTTCACTCTCGAATACTTCACTCTCAACAAAAAGGAATGTGCAGTGAAAAAACTCGTTAGCGCCTCTCTCCTGGCCGCCGGCCTGGCACTGGGCAGCGTCGCCCAGGCCGCCCCGACCCTGCTCAACGTTTCCTACGACGTGATGCGAGACTTCTACAAGGACTACAACACCGCCTTCCAGAAGCACTGGCAGGCCGAGCACAACGAGAACATCACCCTGCAGATGTCCTTCGGCGGTTCCAGCAAACAGGCGCGCTCGGTGATCGACGGCCTGCCGGCCGACGTCATCACCATGAACATGGCCACCGACATCAACGCCCTGGCGGACAACGGCAAGCTGGTGCCGGACAACTGGGTGACCCGCCTGCCGAACAACAGTGCGCCCTTCACCTCGGCCACCGTGTTCATCGTGCGCAAGGGCAACCCCAAGGCCCTGAAAGACTGGCCGGACCTGCTCAAGGATGGCGTGCAGGTAATCGTGCCGAACCCCAAGACCTCGGGTAACGGCCGCTACACCTACCTGTCGGCCTGGGGTTATGTGCTGAAGAACGGCGGCGACGAGAACAAGGCCAAGGACTTCGTCGGCAAGCTGTTCAAGCAGGCGCCGGTGCTCGACACCGGCGGCCGCGCCGCCACCACCACCTTCATGACCAACCAGATCGGCGACGTGCTGGTGACCTTCGAGAACGAAGCGGAAATGATCGCCCGCGAATTCGGCCGCGATCAGTTCGAAGTCATCTACCCGAGCGTCTCCGCCGAAGCCGAGCCGCCGGTGTCGGTGGTCGACAAGGTAGTCGACAAGAAAGGCTCGCGCGCCGCGGCCGAGGAATACCTGAAGTACCTGTGGTCGCCGGAAGGCCAGGAAATCGCCGCCAACAACTACCTGCGCCCACGGGACCCGAAAGTCCTGGCCAAGTACACCGACCGCTTCCCGAAAGTCGACTTCCTGTCGGTGGAAAAAACCTTCGGCGACTGGCGCACCGTGCAGAAGACCCACTTCAACGATGGCGGGATCTTCGACCAGATCTACGGCGGGAAATAACCAGCCGGCCCATGAAAAAAGCGACCCGAGGGTCGCTTTTTTATTGCTGGTGCCTAAAGCCCGGCGGCCACATCGACCAGGGCGGCGCCCCGAACCTCGTGCAGCTCAGGCAGCATCGCCTCGGCCTCGATCTCGATCAGCCACTCGGGCAAGGACAGGCCGCTGACGACGATCCACGAGGACGCCGGTGGCTGCTGCGGGAAACGCTGCAGCAGGACCTGGCTGATCTGCTCCTGCTGGTCGCAGGCCGCTTCGGCGATGTAGATCCGCAGCATGACCACGTGGCTCAGGTCGCCGCCCGCCGCCGCCAGGACCCGGGCGATATTGTCGAAGCTCTGCTCGGTCTGCTCGCGCAGCCCCGGGCCGACGCAGACCTCGCGCTCATCGACAGCCACCTGGCCGGACAGCAGCAGGCGCCGCCCACCGCGTACCTCCACCGCCTGGCTGAAACCGTACTGCAGGGAATTGAAGACACTGGGCGGATTGAAGACTGATTTATGCATGGGAACTCCGCTGCGATAGACGACCGCAAACCCTAAACCAAGCCCCTGCCCAAGGCCATCCGAAACCAGGCCGTTGAAACACCTGGCAACGTAACAGCCTGCCAGCTACATCGGCGGCGTCACCCCATCCTTGCCGGCGGAGATCGACTGCGCGGTGAGGGTGCCGTCCGCGCTCTGGGACACGAACATCACCACCTTGACCCCGGCCTTGAGCAGGCTGCGGTCACCCGGCACCAGGTTGACGATGGGCACGTCGTCCGGCACCAGGATCGTCTGCTGGCCGCCCTTGTAGTTGACGGTCAGGGTCCGGCCGTTGCTCACCACCAGGTCGCCGACGTGGCCATTGGTCATGCTGCTGCCCTTGACCAGGTCGAAGGGCCGATGGCCTTCGCCGGTGCCGGCCATCTGCGGTGGAAACACATGGACCTCCAGTGCCTTGAGGCTGCCATCGGCCTGCGGCACGGCGGCCGAGCCTATGTAGCTGCCGGGCTTGATGTCCTCGATATTGGCCAGGGTCACGGCGCGAACCTGGGTCTGTGGCGTGAGGTTGATGGTGACGTTCTCGCCGCTGTTGACGTGGACCCGCACCGCGTCGCCGGCGATGCTGGTGATTTCCCCGCGCACGCCGATGCGCATGCCCGGCGCGTCCTCGGCCTGGGCCTGGGCCGGGCCGACCAGCAGCAGTGCACCGAGGGTGATCGCTTGAGCGCCGCCGAGCAGGCGGCGAAGACACAGATTCATGGGACGGACTTCCTGTGATGAAAGGTGGCACAGACGTCGAAACGAAAGCACTCCAGCGTCCGCGGGACAATAAGCAAGCTATGGAACTGAATGTAAGTAAATGTATCATCGTAACGCGAGGCCAGTCGTCGTCTGCCGCTCTGCGCCGGTCTCGCCAGGCATTTATTCCTGCACGGCATGAATGCTATCGCTCGTCAGCTTCTACCGCGTCACGGGCCAGCCCCTTAGCCTCGCCCGCATCCCTTTCGCTGCAACGAGAATCGCCATGACTGCCACGACCCAGCGGCTGCCTGCCGCCACCACGACCATGACCCGCGGCATGGTGCTGCTGTTCGCCTTCTGCTGCGGCGCCATAGTCGCCAACATCTACTACGCCCAGCCGATCATCGAGCTGATCGCCCCGGACATCGGCCTGAGCAGCACCATGGCCAGCCTGATCGTGTCCCTGACCCAGATCGGCTACGCCCTGGGCCTGTTCTTCCTGGTGCCCCTGGGCGACCTGCTGGAAAACCGCCGGCTGATGATCCTCACCAGCCTGGTGGCCATCGCCAGCCTGCTGGGCGCCGCGTTCACCGAGCAGCCCAATGCCTTTCTGCTGGTCTCGCTGCTGATCGGCTTCAGCTCGGTGTCGGTGCAGATCCTGATTCCCCTGGCCGCGCACCTGACGCCGGAGGAGTCCCGTGGCCGGGTGGTCGGCGGCATCATGGGCGGCCTGCTGCTGGGCATCCTGCTGGCGCGTCCGGTGTCCAGCGTGGTGGCCGATCTGTTCGGCTGGCGCGCGATGTTCATTGCCGCCGCGGTGCTGATGGCCGCCATCAGTGTGGTCCTGCTGCTGACCGTGCCCAAGCGCCAGCCCGCCCACAGCGCCACCTACGGCCAGTTGCTGGGTTCGCTGGGCACCCTGCTGCGCCAGCAACCGGTGCTGCGCCAGCGGGCGTTTTACCAGGCCTGCATGTTCGCCACCTTCAGCCTGTTCTGGACCGCGGTGCCGCTGGAGCTGGCGCGCAACCACGGCCTGTCGCAAAGCCAGATCGCCCTGTTCGCCCTGGTCGGGGCCATCGGCGCCATCGCCGCGCCCATCAGCGGGCGCCTGGCAGACGCCGGCCACACCCGCGTCGCCTCGTTGCTGGCCATGCTGTTCGCCGCCCTGAGCTTCCTGCCGGCCTTTATCCACCCGGCCTACAGCGTCATCGGCCTGGCGGTGACCGGCGTGGTCCTGGATTTCTGCGTGCAGATGAACATGGTCCTCGGCCAACGCGCGGTCTACGCGCTGGATGCCCATAGCCGCGGCCGCCTCAACGCGCTGTACATGACCAGCATCTTCATCGGCGGCGCCGTCGGCTCGTCGATTGCCAGCGCGGTATACGAACACGCCGGCTGGCTGGGCATAGTCGGTGTCGGCAGCGCCTTGCCGCTGCTGGCCCTGCTGCGTTTCCTGAGCACCTCGCAGAAGGCCCTGCCCGTCACGGCCTGAGTGCATCCTGATCCTCTCGGATCGCAAACCGGGGGGGCCATGCTCGATCGTTCAAACACAAGGAGTCTCGATGGACCGGCTGGCAGCCATGCAAACCTTCGTTCATGTGGTGGAAAGCGGGTCTTTTTCCGCCGCCGCCCGGCTTCTGGATATCGGCCAGCCGGCCGTGTCGAAAACCATCGCCCAGCTGGAGGCGCGGCTGGCGGTACGGCTGTTGCTGCGCTCGACCCGAGGCCTGACGCCCACCGAGGCCGGCATGGCGTTTTTCGAGCGGGCCAAGCGGGCCCTCGAAGAGGCCGACGAAGCCGACCTTGCTGCGCGCGGGGCCGGTACCGGGCTCAGCGGTACGCTGCGGATCTGCGCCGCGGTGACCTTCGCCCGCCTGCATGTCGTGCCGCACCTGGGGGCCTTTCTCGAGCGCCATCCCGACCTCGACATCGACGTGGTGCTGGATGACCGCAATATCAATCTGGTGGAAGCCGGCATCGACGTCGCCCTGCGCATGGGGCCCCTGAGCGACTCCGGGCTGACCGCGCGGCGGATCGGCGAATGCCGGCGCGTGGTGCTGGCCACCCCGGACTACTTCGCCCGCCACGGCGAACCCGCCTGCCCCGCCGACCTGGGCCAGCACCAGGCGATCATCTACAGCCTCGGCGGCGGTGCCCACTGGCGCTTCGAACGGGGTGACGAACAGCAGTCGGTGACGGTCCGCGGGCGAATTCGCGTGAGTGCCGCGGAGGGGCTGCGCGAGGCGGTGCTGGCCCACCAGGGGCTGACCCTGGCCTCGCAATGGATGTTCGCTCCCGAGCTGGCCAGTGGCGCGGTGCGCGAGGCGATGCCGGACTGGACGCTGCCCCGCCAGGAGCTATGGGCGGTGTTTCCCACCGGGCGGCTGACCAGCGCCAAGGCCCGGGCCTTCGTCGAGTTTGTCCAGCAGCAACTGGCCAGCCCCGGGCCAGACGCTGCCCAAGGCTGAACTGGGGTGCGCGCGGATTCAGATCCGCTCGCGCACCAGCACTTCGACCTTGGCTGTCTCGCCCCACTGGCGCACCCGCTCGATCAGCGCCAGGTCGGTCTCGCCCACCAGGTACAGGGTCTCGATCGACTGCCGGGCCGCCCACTCGACGAAGCCGCACTGCTCGAAGGTGCTGACAGACGCCAGCTGGAACTCGTTTTCATAGAACCCCGGCGCCACCGCTACCCGGGTGTCCTGGGCGCTGACCTCGGGCAGGAACGGACAGGCCAGGTGCACCACGTCCCACTTCGCCACGCGCCAGTTGTGCAGCGCTTCGTCGAAACGGCTGCGGGCGCCACGGACAAAACCCAGGCCATCGATCACCATGCGCCGGTTGATGATCATCCACACCTTGCGCTTGCGCGGGGCCTTGAGCAGCACCTCGCCGGTGACCTTCGAGGCGCGCAGGGCCAGGGCGATTACCAGTAATACCGGAACGAAGTAGCGATAGACGGTCTCGGCGTTGGTGGCGCGGGTCAGCTGGTACAGCCTGGACACCTCGCCCCGGGCCTTGCGCTGGTCGCCCAGGGTTTCATCCAATCGGCCGAGCCAGGCCAGGACGGGCGGCGCCGAATACCGGGCGCGAAGCTCATCCAGTGTCTGGACCACCGTCCCCACCGAGAGCGCCGTCAGCTGTCCCTGCGCCGTTCTCTCTAGGGCAGCAAAACGCTGACAGAGCTCGTTCACCTGTGCGGCATCGGCGGCGCTATGGGCAGTCGCGGCGGCACGGCAATGATCCGGCCCCAACAGATCGTCGATCTCGGCCTTGAGGCGCCTCTGGGTCGCGGCTTCATGGGATTCGGCCAGTCGATAGTCGCTCTGGAACCATTCGGTCCTGACGTTCTGGGTCTCGCTGATCAGCGCCAGCGAGGCCAGCAGCAGCCAGCCGTAATCCACGCGCTTCCAGCCGACCTCGCCCAGGGGAAAGACCGAGATGAAGCTCCAGCAGAAGAAGTAGTAGAGAAAGATGAACAGCACCAGCAGATACACCGGCGCTAGGGAGAAGTAGATCAGTTGCGGAACTTCGACATCGGCGAAGCCATGCAGGGCGAGCAGGACAGCGACCACACAGAGCCAGAAGGCCATGGGCGCGAAATAGGGTTTGTTCAGGCTTTTCTTCATCGGGCGCTCGGATGGCGATACTCAGGAACACCCCGGGGTATCGGCCATCCAACCGGCTGCTTGAACCGGACCCGCCCGCGGTCCGCTCAGTGGTCGCGGCTTACCACAAGCCGCTTACTGGAACTGGCGCCCCAGCCCCGACGGCACGCCGTGGATATCGGTCTCTTCCCATGGCCCGTCGGGGCTGATGGAACGGCTCCAGCCGTTGTTCCAGCGGTAGTAGGTGCGCTGGCGGTAGAAGGTGTTGGTCTGGTTATCCAGCACATAGACGCCCAGGCGCGGATCCCAGTGGCTATTGCCACCCGGCGGCGGCGCGAAGCTCGCGGAAGTGCGCGGCAGCGGCTTGGCCGGCTTGATCGGCGTGGCGGGTTTGCTCGGGGTGCTGGGCGGCGCCGGCTTGATGCTCGGCTGCGCGGGCGGAATCGGTGGCAGGGTCTCGGGCGGTGTCGGCTCCTGGACCGCACAGGCGCTCAACCCCAGGATCAGCGTTAACAGGGTGATGCGGGCAATGGCGGTCATGGCGGCTTCTCTTATTTATCCGGGCTGTCGATGGTCAGTTGTTGCGGCGCGGTGGTGCTGCTGGCCAAAGGCTTGCTGCGACCGACCCACTCGCCGGCTGTCGGTTGGCCGGCGCGGGAAATGCGTGCAACCAGTTGGACTTCCGGGAAGTTCGACAGTTTCAACTGCGGCATCATCGCGTCGGCATCCCCCAGCTCCACCGTCACCGGCAGGTCGGCCACGGTCAGGCGTTTGGCCGCCAGCGGCGCCGGCGGCCCGGAAGTGGCGCGGGCAAAGATGAACACGCTGTCGCCCGGCTGCACCTTGGCTTTCAGATCGGCGGCCAGGTCGACCCGCACCTTGAGCAGCGCGGCGGCCTTGGGCGCGGGCGCCTGGGCCACTTTGCCGCCGCTGGCCAGCAGCTTCTCGGTCGCCCGGTCGATACCGCCCTGCAGCGCGGCGCGCGAGTTGTCGTCCGCCGGCAGTTGCGCCAGCAGGCGGTTCCAGTAATCGATGGCCTCTTGATAACGCTCGCCTTCGAAGGCGGCGATCCCCAGCAGGCCGAGGCTGGTGACTTCCTTCGGGTCGGCCTTCAGCGCTTCGTCGGTCAAGGCCTGGACCTTGTCCGACCATTGCTTGCCGTCGGCGAAGTACTGCGCCTGCGCCCACTGGCCAAGCAGTTCCGGCTGACGCCCGGCCAGGGCCACGGTGCGCTCGAAGATCTTCGCCGCATCCGCCGGGCGGTCCTGGGCCATGTAGGTACGACCGAGGAAGTACAGGCCTTCGGCGGAATCCGGCTGGGCGGCGACCGCGCGCTCGAGGCGGCGGGTCATCTCTTCCATGGATTGCGGGGCCTGGGCGAATTCACGGGTCAGCTCGACCTTGTCGCTGGCGCCGAAATGCAGATACAGACCCAGCCCCAACAGCGGCACCAGCAACGCCGCCAGCAATGGCAGCGGTTTGCCCAGGCGCGACACCCGGGCCGGTTCGGCGCCCTCGGTGTCGGCCAGCAGTTCGCGCGCGGCTTCGGCGCGACCGCTGTCCATCTGCTCGGCGCTGAGCACGCCTTCGGCCTGCTGGCCTTGCAGCTCGGCCACGCGTTCTTGATAAAGCGCCACGTTCAGCGCGGTACGATCCTCTTCACGCTGGGCGCGACGGCCGCGTAGAACCGGGATCAGCAGAAAACTCAGGGCTACCAGGAGCAGCAGGCCTGCGGCGAGCCAGAAATCAATCATTCGCGGTCTTTATCCAACAGTTGGTCGAAGCGCTGACGCTCCTCGGCGGAAAGTGTGCTCGGGCTGTCGCTGCGCTCTACGCGCCGACGCCGGACGATCACGGCGATGATCACCACGCCCCCCAGCAGCAGGCCGGCGGGGCCGAACCAGAGCAAGGCGGTCTTGCCGGTCAGGGCCGGCTTGTAGCGCACGAAGTCACCATAGCGGTCGACCATGAAGTCGATGATCTGCTGGTTGTCCTTGCCTTCGCCGAGCATGCGGAAGATTTCCTTGCGCAAGTCCGCGGCGATCGGCGCATTGGAGTCGGCGATGTCCTGGTTCTGGCACTTGGGGCAACGCAGCTCTTTGGTCAGTTCGCGAAAGCGCTCGCGCTCGGCGTCGTTGGCGAACTCGTAGGTATCGATCGCCGCGTGGGCCACGCCGGCGATGCTCAGGCCCAGGACGGCCGCGGCCAGCCAGCGCTTCATGGCTTGGCCTCATCGGCCAGGGCCTGGTACTTGGCGGCCAGTTTCTCGCGCCATACCGCTTCGTCGATCACCCCGACGTATTTGTCGCGGATGATGCCCTTGGCGTCGATGAAGAAGGTTTCCGGCGCGCCGTACACCCCGAGGTTCAGGCCCAGGGTGCCCTCCTCGTCGCGGATATCCAGCTGGTAAGGGTTGTGGAACTCGGCCAGCCACTTCAGGGCGTCGGCGTTGACGTCCTTGTAGTTGACGCCATAGATGTTCACGCCCTGCTGCGCCAGTTTGTTCAGCACCGGGTGCTCGACCCGGCAGGAAATGCACCAGGTGCCCCAGACGTTAACCAGCGCCGGCTTGCCCAGCAAATCGGCGCGGGTCAGGGTCTTGTCGCCCTGCACCGACGGCAGGGAGAACTCCGGGAACGGCTTGTCGATCATCGCCGACGGCAGCTCGGCCGGGTCCAGGTACAACCCGCGGTACAGGAACACCGCCACCAGCAGGAACAGCGCCAGCGGCAACAACATTATCCAGCGTCTCATGCAGTGGCTCCTGTCATGCCCAGGGCTTCGCGCACCCGGGTCTTCACCTTGACCCGATAACGCCGGTCGAGGGCCGCCAGCAGGCCACCGAAACCGGTGAGCAGGCCGCCGAACCAGATCCAGCGCACGAAGGGTTTCACGTGTACCCGCACGGCCCAGGCGCCCTCGCCCAGCGGCTCGCCGAGGGCGACGTAGAGGTCACGGGTGAAGCCGGCGTCGATCCCGGCCTCGGTCATCACCGAGTTCTGCACCGTGTAGAGACGTTTTTCCGGGTGCAACACGGCGATTTCCTTGCCGTCGCGGACCACCCGCACCGTGCCCTTGTCGGAGGTGAAGTTGGGGCCTTCGAAATGCTTGGCGCCCTCGAAAATGAAGTGATAACCGGCCAGGTCCATGGACTCGCCCGGCTCCAGGCGCAGGTCGCGCTCGGCGCTGTTCTGGCTCGACAGCACCACGCCCAGGGCGCAGACCGCGATGCCCAGGTGCGCCAGCTGCATGCCCCAGTAGCTACGGGTCAGGCCCGGCAGGCCCTTGATCAGGCCTTTGTGGCGGGTCTTGTCGAAGATGTCGCGGACCCCGGCGAGCAATACCCAGGCCGCCAGCATGAAGGTCGCCAGCACCGCCCAGTTGAAGTCGCCGTAGGCGATACCGGCCACCACCGCCAGCGCGGCGCTGCCCAGCAGCACCGGGGTCAGCATGCTCACCAGCCATTTGACCGGGGTGTCTTTCCAGCGCACCACCACGCCGATCGCCATCACCACCATCAGCAGCGCCATCAGCGGGATGAACAGCGCGTTGAAGTACGGCGGGCCGACCGACAGCTTGGCCCCTGTCAGGGCGTCCAGCACCAGCGGATACAGAGTGCCCAGCAGGATCATCGAGGCCGCCACCACCAGCACCAGGTTGTTGCCCAGCAGCAGGGTTTCCCTCGACCACAGGTTGAAACCGACCTGGCTCTTGACCACCGGCGCGCGCAAGGCGAACAGGGTCAGCGAACCGCCGACCACGAACAGCAGGAAGATCAGGATGAACACGCCGCGCTCGGGGTCCGAGGCAAAGGCGTGGACCGAGGTCAGCACCCCGGAACGCACCAGGAAGGTTCCCAGCAGGCTCAGGGAGAACGCGGCGATGGCCAGCAACACGGTCCAGCTCTTGAATACGCCGCGCTTTTCGGTGACTGCCAGCGAGTGGATCAATGCGGTGCCCACCAACCACGGCATGAAGGAGGCGTTTTCCACCGGGTCCCAGAACCACCAGCCGCCCCAACCGAGTTCGTAGTAGGCCCACCAGGAGCCGAGGGTGATACCGATGCCGAGGAATGCCCAGGCGACAATGGTCCAGGGCCGCGACCAGCGCGCCCAGGCCGCGTCCAGGCGCCCGCCGAGCAAGGCGGCGATGGCGAAGGCGAAGGCCACGGAGAAACCGACATAACCCATGTAGAGCATCGGCGGGTGCACGATCAGGCCGATGTCCTGCAGCAGCGGGTTGAGGTCGCGGCCGTCGCCGGGCACCTGCGGCAGGATCCGCGCGAAGGGGTTGGAGGTGACAATCAGGAACAGCAGGAAGCCGGTGCTGATCATGCCCATCACCGCCAGCACCCGCGCCAGCATCACCTGCGGCAGCTGCCGGGAGAACACCGACACGGCGAAGGTCCAGCCACCGAGGATCAGCGCCCAGAGCAGCAACGAGCCCTCGTGGGCGCCCCACACCGCGCTGAACTTGTAGTACCAGGGCAAGGCGCTGTTGGAGTTGCTGGCGACATAGGCCACCGAGAAATCATCGACCATGAAGGCATAGGTCAGGCAGCCGAAGGCGAAAGTCAGGAAGGCAAACTGGCCCCAGGCCGCGGGCTGCGCCAGGCCCATCCACAGGCGGTCGCCGCGCCAGGCGCCGAGCAGCGGCACCACGGCCTGGACCAGGGCAAAACACAGGGCCAGGATCATCGCCAGATGGCCGAGTTCGGGAATGAAGATTGCGGATGTCATCGGTCAGCCCTCCTTGGCCGGAGCCGGCGCCATTTGCCCACTGTCTTTCAGGGCCTTGGTCACTTCCGGCGGCATGTACTTCTCGTCGTGCTTGGCCAGCACTTCGTCGGCCACCACCACGCCGTCGGCGTTGAGCTTGCCGAGGGCGACGATGCCCTGCCCTTCGCGGAACAGGTCCGGGAGGATGCCGCGGTAGGTGATGGTCACGGCCTTGTTGAAGTCGGTGACCACGAAACGCACGTCCAGCGAATCCGCCGAGCGTTGCAGCGAGCCCATCTGCACCATGCCGCCGGCGCGGATCCGTGTGTCATGGGGGGCTTCGCCGTTGGCGATCTGGGTCGGGGTGTAGAACAGGTTGATGTTCTGTTGCAGGGCGCTCAGCGCCAGGCCGACGGCAACGCCCACGCCGCCCAGCACGCCGAGGATGATCAACAGACGCTTTTTACGCAGCGGATTCACTGATTGTTCTCCCGGCGCAGACGACGCGCCTCTTGTTGCAGGTAACGCTTGCGGGCCAGCAACGGCACCGCCACGTTGAGGACCAGCACCACCAGGCAGATGCCATAGGCTGACCAGACATACAGGCCGTGATGGCCCATGGCGAGAAAGTCGGCGAAGGAAGCGAAACTCATGATGCGGCCTCCAGGCTGTTCTGCACTTCGGCCCTGACCCAGCTGGCGCGGGCTTCGCGCTTGAGCACTTCAAGGCGCATGCGCAGCAACAGCACGGCGCCGAAGAAACAATAGAAACCCAGTACCGTCAGCAACAGCGGCAGCCACATTTCGACGGGCATCGCCGGCTTTTCGGTGAGGGTGAAGGTCGCGCCCTGGTGCAGGGTGTTCCACCACTCCACCGAGTATTTGATGATCGGGATGTTGATCACCCCGACGATGGCCAGCACCGCGCAGGCCTTGGCGGCGCTGTCGCGATTGCTGATGGCGTTGCCCAGGGCGATCAGGCCGAAATACAGGAACAGCAGGATCAGCATGGAGGTCAGGCGTGCGTCCCAGACCCACCACGAGCCCCAGGTCGGCTTGCCCCAGATGGCCCCGGTGACCAGCGCCACGGCGGTCATCCAGGCACCGATGGGCGCCGCGCATTGCAGGGCGACGTCGGCCAGTTTCATCTTCCACACCAGGCCCACCACCCCGCACACCGCCAGCATCACGTAGATGGACTGGGCCAGCATGGCGGCGGGAACGTGGATGTAGATGATGCGAAAGCTGTTGCCTTGCTGATAGTCCGGCGGCGCGAAGGCCAGGCCCCAAATGACGCCGACGGTGATCAGCAGCAACGCTGCGATGCTCAACCAGGGCAACAGCTTGCTGCTGATGCCGTAAAACCACTTGGGCGAGCCGAGCTTATGAAACCAGGTCCAGTTCATACTGTTTCCATCACGGGTGCCGCGCGTTGTCACGCACGGCCAGGGTCTTTACTGATCAAAATTTGATCAGACCTCATTATTCGCCGACGCTGATCTTCAGGCCAGCTGCTATTGCAAAAGGTGTCAGGGTTACTGCCAGGGCGGTCAGGCTACCAAGCCACAGCAGATAACCGGTCGCCGGCATGCCCTGCAAGGCCGCCTGCAAGGCGCCGCTGCCGAGAATCAATACCGGGATGTACAGGGGCAGGATCAGCAGCGCCAGCAACAGGCCGCCACGCTTGAGTCCTACCGTCAACGCCGCGCCCACCGCTCCCAGCAGGCTGAGCACCGGAGTGCCCAGCAACAGGGACAGCAACAGCACCGGCAGACAGGCTGTGGGCAGACCGAGCATCAATGCCAACAGGGGCGCAAGCAATACCAGTGCCAGGCCGGAAAAGGCCCAGTGTGCCAGTACCTTGGCCAGAACCAGAAGAGGCAGGGGGTGCGACGAAAGGACCCACTGTTCCAAGGATCCGTCCTCGAAATCACTGCGAAAAAGCCCGTCCAGCGAGAGCAAAACCGATAATAAGGCCGCTACCCAGACTAGTCCTGGAGACAAGGTTTGCAACAATTGTGTCTCAGGTCCCACCGCCAATGGGAATAGTGAGACGACAATCGCGAAAAATACCAGCGGGTTGGCCAGTTCCGCGGGACGGCGGAACAGCAGCCGGGATTCGCGGGCAACCAGCAGTCCGAAAACACTCATACGGCCCAATGCCCCAGATCGATGTCGCGATAGCCGGCCGGCATGCGGCTCAGTGTGTGGTGGGTGGTGAGGATCACCATGCCACCGCGTTCGCAGTGGCCGGCCAGGTGTTCTTCCAGTTGCGCCACGCCCTGCTTGTCCAGGGCGGTGAAGGGTTCGTCGAGAATCCACAGCGGCGGGCTGTCCAGGTACAACCGGGCCAGCGCCACCCGGCGCTGCTGGCCGGCGGACAGGGTGTGACAGGGCACATCCTCGAAACCGCGCAGGCCGACCGCCGCCAGGGCCTGCCAGATCGCCTCGCGCCCGGCGGGCTGATGCAGGGCGCAGAGCCAGCTGAGGTTTTCCTCAGGGGTCAGCAAGTCCTTGATCCCCGCCGCATGGCCGATCCACAACAGGTTGCGCGCCAGTTCCGCACGCTGGGCGTTGAGCGGCTGGCCGTTGAGCAGCACCTGACCGCTGGTCGGCTGCATCAGCCCTGCCAGCAGGCGCAACAGGCTGGTCTTGCCGCTGCCGTTGGGGCCGCTGACCTGCAACATGTCGCCGCTGGCCAGACGCAGTTCGAGCTTTTCGAAGAGCAGCCGCAGGTCGCGCTCACAGGCAAGCGCTACGGCTTCTAGAAGAGGACTGGTCAAATGATCGCGGGCCTTTACGGTTCAAGTCGGCAGTGGAGCAGCCGTTAAAGAGATGCAGAATAAACGCATCGGCGGCCTGTTCCAGAGAGCTGCGTCAAACTTTTGCGATGTTTTCGCCACGCCCCCCGAAGACGGGCGGCATTATACATGCGATGCCCTACTCTCAAGAGGGCTTATTTCTCCACAGGTTGTGTCCAGATGACAGGCGAAATCACCCTTCCTCCGCTGCCACAGCTGACGCCGGGAACCGTGCGCGCGCTGCCGATCAGCGGTGAGCTGCTCAAATTGCTGCAGCCGCTGGAGGGCCTGATCGCCGCCGGCCAATCGGCCAAGGCCGAAGTGCTGTCGCTCAAGCAGGCAGACCAGACGTTCCAGCTGTTGCTCAAGCTGACCCTCGACAGCGGCCGGCAGACCACCGTCCAGGCCACCAGCAGCCAGCCGCTGCCCCTGGGCACCAGCCTGGCGGTGACCCAGCCGTCGGCCGGCAGCCTGGCCATCACCGTGCAGCAGGCGATCGCCGCCAGCGTCGCCACCCTGACCCGTATCGACACCGCGCAGCTTCCAGTGGGCACCCTGCTGCAAGGCAAGGTGCTGACCACCCAGCTGCAACCCCAGGCAGCCGGGCAACCGGCGGTCTACCGCTCGCTGGTGAGCCTGCTCAACACCGCCCTGAGCGGCAGCACCCTGAGCATCGACAGCCCGCAGCCCTTGCGCATCGGCAGCCTGCTGAGCGCCCTGGTGCAGGGCTCACAGAGCTTGAATTTCGTGCCGCTGAGCGGGCGCCAGGAGCAACTGGCGATCGCCCAGCAACTGGCCACCCAGCAAAGCCGCCAGGCCTCGCTGACCGGCCTGATCAATGCCTTGCAGAATCTGCCGCCGTCCGACAACGCCTCCAGCGAGCTGCGCGCCGCGGTGGACAAGTTGCTCGCCGGCCTGCCCGACCTGCAGCAACTGAGCAGCCCCAAGGCGCTGGCCCAGGCCCTGGGCAACAGCGGCGCCTTCCTCGAATCGCGGCTGCTGGCCGGCGACAATCCGGCCCTGGCCAGCGACCTGAAAGGCAACCTGCTACGGCTGATCGCCCAGATGACGCCGGGCCTGCCGGCCAGCACCAGTTTCAACGCGATCATTGCCGCCAACACCCTGGCCCAGGTGCTGCCGAGCTTTGTCCGCAGCGCCCTGGGCACCCTCGGCCAGGTCAGCGCCAAGCCCCAGCCGGGCGGTTTCCCCCTGCCCTCGCGGCTGCTGCAAAGCCTCGAAGAGGAAGGCGACCTGGAACATCTGCTGCGCCTGGCCGCGGCCGCTGTTTCGCGCTTGCAGAGCCATCAGCTGGCGAGCCTGGAACAGAGCGGCCTGACCGATGACGGTCGTCTGCTGACCACCTGGCAACTGGAAATCCCGATGCGCACGATGCAGGACGTGGTGCCCTTGCAGGTCAAGTTCCAGCGCGAAGACCCGGCGGAAAAACCGCCCGAGGAAAAACGCCAGGAACGTGAACCGAAACAGCAGCTGTGGCGCGTCGAACTGGCGTTCGACCTCGAGCCCCTGGGCCCGCTGCAGGTGCAGGCGCAACTGCTCAAGGGTCGCCTGTCCAGCCAGCTCTGGGCCGAGCGACCGTTTACCGCGAGCCTGATAGAAAGCCATCTGGGTAGCCTGCGTGAACGGCTGCTCGCATCCGGCCTGGATGTCGGCGATCTGGACTGCCATCTCGGCACGCCGCCGCAAGGCCCGAAAACCCGACTGGAACAACGCTGGGTCGATGAAACCGCATGAATAATCCCAACCCGCCACGCCAGGCCATCGCCCTCAAGTACGACGGCCAGCACGCCCCCACCCTGACCGCCAAGGGCGACGACGAACTGGCCGAAGCCATCCTGAAAATCGCCCGCGACTATGAAGTCCCGATCTATGAGAACGCCGAACTGGTGAAACTGCTGGCGCGCATGGAACTGGGCGACAGCATTCCCGAGGAGTTGTATCGGACCATTGCCGAAATCATCGCCTTCGCCTGGAACCTCAAGGGCAAGTTCCCGGCCGGGCATGAGCCGCAGGAAGCGGCGCTGGAGAAGAGAAGCAGTTGAAAGCTGCAAGCCGCAAGCTAAAAACTTGTAGCTTGCAGCTTGCAGCTAGCCTTTGTGCAACTTGCTCATCAACTCGGCCTCGGCCTGGGTCAAGCCGCAGGACTGAGTGAGTTCGTCGACGCTGGCGCCCATGCCCACCAGGCGCGCGGCCTGGGCGAAGGACAGGCTCGACGGATCGCGCTGCTCCAGCTGGGCCAGCTTGTCCGGCAACGGGCCGACCACCGCGCGCAGCTCATGCAGGTCCTCGCCCATGCGCACCGTACCGTTCTGGTAATCGTCGACGCGCTTGGCCAGGTCCTTGATGCGCTGATCGCGCAGCGCATCGCCATGGGCCTGCTGGGCGGCGATCTGCCGCTGAGCGCGGATGTAGGCCAGGAACATCGCCAGCGTGCCTGCCCAAAAGATGAACAGGACAATAACCGCAACCTCGAGAATCAATCAGATACTCTCCAGTTCCGACCACTCTTCTTCGCTCATCATCTTGTCCAGCTCAACCAGAATCAGCAGTTCGCCGTTCTTGTTGCACACGCCCTGGATGAACTTGGCCGACTCTTCGTTACCGACGTTCGGTGCGGTCTCGACTTCCGACTGACGCAGGTAAACCACTTCCGCCACGCTGTCGACCATGATCCCGACCACTTGCTTGTCGGCTTCGATGATCACGATGCGAGTGTTGTCGTTGACCTCGGTCGGCACCAGGCCGAAGCGCTGGCGGGTGTCGATCACGGTCACCACGTTGCCGCGCAGGTTGATGATGCCCAGCACATAGCTCGGGGCACCCGGCACCGGCGCGATCTCGGTGTAGCGCAGGACTTCCTGCACGCGCATCACGTTGATGCCGTAGGACTCGTTATCCAGCTTGAAGGTTACCCATTGCAGGATCGGATCTTCGGAACTCTGTGCAGACGACGACTTATTCATACCCCTGACCCCTTAAAAAACCGTTGGAAACGGTGTGTGTTCTGTGTGGCTGCACCGTCGGCGCAGCCTGTTGTTGGTCTATATCGGCTTCGGTGCCGGTTTGCTGATAGCCATGTGTTTCGCCCCGCCGCTGGCGATCAGCTCGGCCAGCTCGGAAACGTCCAGCAGCGCACACATGTGCTCGATGACCGTACCCGCCAGCCATGGCCGCTGGCCACGGTGGCTGCGCCATTTGATTTCGTTCGGGTCCAGGCGCAACGAGCGGCTGACCTGATGCACCGCCAGCCCCCACTCGTAGCCCTGGACCGAGATCACGTATTGCAGGCCCTGGCGGAAGTCGTCGCGGTAGCGGTCGGGCATCACCCAGCGCGCGGTATCCAGCACCTTCAGGTTGCCGGCCTGGCTCGGCAGGATCCCGAGGAACCATTCCGGCTGGCCGAACAACGGCGTCAGTTCATGCCCCGCCAGGGAGTAGATCGACCCCAGGCAGACCAGCGGCACCGCCAGGGTCAACCCGGCGACATCGAACAGCAGGCACTCGAAGGGTTCCGCCGCCCAGCTCGGCCGGTCGTCACCCGCCACCGGGGGTGGCGTGCTGCTGGGTGGCCGATGCACCTCGACCACCGGCTCGACCAGGCCTTGCAGCAAGGGCGCAACGGTCGACAAGGTGGCCGGCAATGGCGCGGGCGCCTCCAGCACGGGGACGACCACGGACTCCTCGACCGGCGCGACCGGCGCGACTACAGCCGCGGCTGGCGGCGTACGCTGGACCTGGGCATCGCGAGCCTGTTCTTCGAGCACCGCGGCCTGGAACTCATCCAGGACCTCGCTCGACACCGCTACTTCCTCTACCGCTGCCTGAACCTGCGGCAGTGCTTCGGGAACCGCGAATTCTTCTTCGGTGGCGTCCTGCAGCAACGCGTCCAGGTAGGACTGCAGCGCCAGCTGCGGCCGGGACGTAACGTCGACAGGACGGTTCATGAGGATGCCCACGGATAAAACCCAGCACAGTGACCTGTAGGGTTTATCGGCCAGACCGGCAGCAGACTTGAATGCTCCGCCACGTCAGGCCACCTGCGGGACAAGTTGCTGGGCCAGCAAGTGCTTGAGCAAGGCGCGATAGGCCAGTACGCCACGGCTCTTGCCGTCGAACTGCGAAGGCGTCAGCCCGGCCCGGCTGGCATCGCGCAGGCGTGTGTCGACCGGGATGTAGCCCTGCCAGATCTCATCCGGGAACTTGTCGCGCAATACCCGCAAGGTGCCCAGGGACGCCTGGGTCCGGCGATCGAACAGGGTCGGCACGATGCTGAACGGCAGCGCCTGTTTACGCGAGCGGTTGATCATCGCCAAGGTATTGACCATGCGCTCCAGGCCCTTGACCGCCAGATGCTCGGTCTGCACCGGGATCACCAGTTGCTGGCTCGCCGCCAAGGCATTGACCATCAGCACGCCGAGCAACGGCGGGCTGTCGATCACCGCATAGTCGAAATCCTGCCACAGCTGCGCCAGGCTCTTGGCGATCACCAGGCCCAGGCCGCTCTGCCCCGGTGACTGGCGTTCCAGGGTGGCGAGTGCGGTGCTCGATGGCAGCAGGGAAATACGTTCGTCGCTGGTCGACAGCAGCAACTGCCCGGGCAAGCCCTCGGGAACGCTGCCCTTGTGCAGGAACAGGTCGTAGTTACTGTGCTCCAGGCTGTCGGGGTCATAGCCGAAATAGCTGGTCATGGAGCCGTGGGGGTCGAGATCGACCACGACCACGCGCTTGCCCGCCTCGGCCAGCAACCCGGCTAAAGCGATGGAACTGGTGGTCTTACCGACACCACCCTTTTGATTGGCAACTGCCCAGACTCTCATTCAGATTGTTCCTCCCGGCAGGCGCGGGCCGACCGAGAAATAGCACCCAGTTATAAAGCCGGTGACGGAGAATTGACGGCACTCTCGCGTCCCGGCGTCTTGACTGGCGTAGGTGCAGTTTGTGTGCCAGCCCGCTTCAATGCCGCATCCGGTGTTGCGTGGGCGGTGCCGGTGCCTGTCAGGCTGCGGCGTACATCGAGATTGCGCGACACCACCAGCACCACCCGACGGTTGCGGGCACGGCCATCGGCCGTCGCGTTATTGGCTACCGGCTGGAACTCGCCGTAGCCGACCGACGCCAGGCGCTGCGGATTGACCCCCTGCATCGCCAGCATCCGCACGATGCTCGCCGAGCGGGCCGACGACAGCTCCCAGTTGGTCGGGTACTGCGCGGTCTGGATCGGCTGGTTGTCGGTAAAACCCTCGACGTGAATCGGGTTGTCGAAGGGTTTGAGGATCGCCGCCACCTTGTCGATGATGTTGAACGCCAGGTCGCTGGGCATGGCATCGCCGCTGCCGAACAACAGGCTGGAGTTGAGTTCGATCTCGACCCACAGCTCGTTGCCGCGCACGGTCATCTGGTTGGAACTGATCAGGTCGCCAAAGGCCGCGCTGATATCGTCGGCGATGCTTTTCAGCGGGTCGCTGGCGCCGGCGATGCCGGCATCGGTCTGCTCGCTGTCCTTGACCAGCGGCTTGGCCGGGGTCACGGTCTGGGGCCGCTCCTCACCGATAGGAATCGGCTTGAGGGCGCGGTCCGAGTCGGTGAACACGCCGATCAGTGCTTCGGAAATGACCTTGTACTTGCCCTCGTTGATCGAGGAGATCGAGTACATGACCACGAAAAAGGCGAACAGCAAGGTGATGAAGTCCGCGTAGGACACCAGCCAACGCTCATGGTTGACATGCTCTTCATGCCGGCGACGACGGGACATAGTCCATTACCCCCATCAATCCATGAAGCCTTGCAGCTTCAACTCAATGGAACGAGGGTTTTCACCTTCGGCAATCGACAGGATTCCTTCAAGCAACATTTCGCGATAACGCGACTGCCGCAAGGCTATGGACTTGAGCTTGGCGGCGATCGGCAGCAACACCAGGTTGGCGCTGGCCACGCCGTAGATGGTCGCGACGAAGGCCACGGCGATACCGCTGCCCAGCTGCGACGGGTCGGCCAGGTTGCCCATGACATGGATCAGGCCCATGACCGCACCGATGATGCCGATGGTCGGCGCGTAGCCGCCCATGCTTTCGAAGACTTTGGCCGCTTCGATGTCGCGGCTTTCCTGGGTGTAGAAATCCACTTCCAGGATGCTGCGGATGGATTCCGGCTCGGCGCCGTCCACCAACAGTTGCAGGCCCTTGCGCGAGTAGGTGTCGGGCTCGGCATCCGCCACGCCTTCCAGGCCCAGCAGGCCTTCCTTGCGGGCGGTCAGGCTCCAGTTGACGACGCGATCGATGCCGCCAGGCAGGTCGACCCGTGGCGGGAACAGGATCCAGCCGAGGATCTGCATGGCCCGCTTAAAGGCGCTCAGCGGCGACTGCAACAACGCCGCACCGATGGTCCCGCCCAGCACGATCAGCGCCGCCGGACCATTGGCCAGGGCCGACAGATGACCGCCTTCCAGGTAATTGCCACCGATGATGGCGACGAACGCCATGATGATCCCGATAAGGCTTAGCACATCCATCAGAGGCAGGCCTCGACCAGGTGCTTGCCGATGTCGTCCAGGCCGTACACCGCATCCGCCAGCTCCGCCTTGACGATCGCCATCGGCATCCCGTAGATCACGCAGCTCGCTTCATCCTGGGCCCAGACCGCGCTGCCGCCCTGCTTGAGCAGGCGCGCGCCTTCGCGACCGTCGGCGCCCATGCCGGTGAGCACCACCGCCAGAACTTTGTCGCCGTACGACTTGGCCGCCGAACCGAAGGTGATGTCCACGCACGGCTTGTAGTTCAGACGCTCGTCGCCCGGGAGGATTTTCACCGCGCCACGGCCGTCGACCATCATCTGCTTGCCACCCGGTGCCAGCAGCGCCAGGCCCGGACGCAGGATGTCGCCATCCTCGGCTTCCTTGACACTGATCCGGCAGAGCTTGTCCAGGCGTTCGGCGAACGCCTTGGTGAAGGCCGCCGGCATGTGCTGGATCAGCACGATCGGCGCCGGGAAGTTGGCCGGCAACTGGGTCAGCACCCGCTGCAGGGCCACCGGGCCACCGGTTGAAGTACCGATGGCCACCAGTTTGTAGGCCTTGCGCTTGGGGGCCGCCGACGAGCCAGTGGCCGCCGCGCGGGCAGGAACCGGCGCCGGAGCCGGACGCGCCGGGGCCGTGCCGCTGAAACTGCTGGTGCTCGATGGCGCAGGTGTCGGTGCCGCCGCCGGTTGTGGCGCCGGCGCGCTGTAGCTGCTGAAACGACGGTTACTGCGCGAGATGCTATGGACCTTCTCGCACAGCAGTTGCTTGACCTTCTCGGGATTGCGCGAGATGTCTTCGAAATTCTTCGGCAGGAAATCCACCGCGCCGGCATCCAGCGCATCCAGGGTCACCCGGGCGCCTTCATGGGTCAGCGAGGAGAACATCAACACCGGCGTCGGGCAGCGCTGCATGATGTGCCGCACCGCCGTGATGCCATCCATCATCGGCATCTCGTAGTCCATGGTGATCACGTCCGGCTTGAGCGCCAGAGCCTGATCGATCGCCTCTTTACCGTTGGTCGCGGTACCGACGACCTGGATATTGATATCCGCTGAAAGAATTTCCGAGACGCGGCGGCGGAAAAAACCCGAATCATCCACCACCAGGACCTTGACTGCCATAAACACTCCGTTAGGCGGGGCAAGGCAAATGGCCCCGCCCCTCCGGTATTCAAATACGCCGTGCGGCGTAACGCTTGAGCATGCTCGGAACATCGAGAATCAGGGCGATGCGGCCGTCACCGGTGATGGTGGCGCCAGACATGCCCGGAGTTCCCTGGAGCATCTTGCCCAATGGCTTGATGACGACTTCTTCCTGGCCGACCAGTTGATCGACGACGAAGCCGATCCGCTGGGTGCCGACCGAAAGGATCACCACGTGGCCTTCGCGCTGCTCTTCGTGAGCCGCGGAACTGACCAGCCAGCGCTTGAGGTAGAACAGTGGCAGCGCCTTGTCGCGAACGATCACCACCTCCTGGCCGTCGACCACGTTGGTGCGCGACAGGTCCAGGTGGAAGATTTCGTTGACGTTGACCAGCGGGAAGGCGAACGCCTGGTTGCCCAGCATCACCATCAGGGTCGGCATGATCGCCAGGGTCAGCGGCACCTTGATGACGATCTTCGAGCCCTGGCCCTTGGTCGAGTAGATGTTGATCGAACCGTTGAGCTGGGAAATCTTGGTCTTCACCACGTCCATGCCCACGCCGCGGCCAGACACGTCGGAGATCTCGGTCTTGGTCGAGAAGCCCGGGGCGAAGATCAGGTTGTAGCACTCGGTGTCGCTCAGGCGATCGGCGGCATCCTTGTCCATCACCCCACGCTTGACCGCAATGGCACGCAGGACGTTCGGGTCCATGCCTTTGCCGTCATCGGAGATCGACAGCAGGATGTGGTCGCCTTCCTGCTCGGCCGCCAGCACCACCTTGCCGCCACGGGACTTACCCGCCTCCTCGCGCTCTTCCGGCGACTCGATACCGTGGTCGACGGCGTTGCGCACCAAGTGCACCAGCGGGTCGGCCAGGGCCTCGACGAGGTTCTTGTCGAGGTCGGTCTCTTCGCCGACCAGCTCCAGGTTGATCTCTTTCTTGAGCTGGCGGGCCAGGTCGCGAACCAGGCGCGGGAAGCGCCCGAAGACCTTCTTGATCGGCTGCATCCGGGTCTTCATCACCGCGGTCTGCAAGTCGGCCGTGACCACGTCGAGGTTCGACACGGCCTTGGACATGGCTTCGTCGCCGCTGTTGAGCCCCAGGCGCACCAGGCGGTTACGCACCAGCACCAGCTCGCCGACCATGTTCATGATTTCGTCCAGCCGCGCGGTATCGACCCGCACCGTGGTTTCGGCTTCGCTGGCCGGCTTTTCCGCCGGGGCGGCAGCCGGGGCACGAACAGGTGCCGGAGCAGCGGCGGCAGCCGGTTTCGGTGCTTCGACCTTGGCTTCGGCTTTCTTCACTGCCGGCTTGGCGACAGTGGCAGGCGCCGAAGCCGTGACCGCCGTTGCGCTCCCCTTGGTCGCGGCGGCAGCCGGTACTTCAGAGAACTTGCCCTTGCCATGCAGCTCGTCGAGCAGGGATTCGAATTCCTGGTCGGTGATCAGGTCGCTACCGGCGGCGGCCGCGCTTGGCGCAGCCGGCGGTACCGCTGCGGCCACTGCGGAATCCAGCGCCTCTACCGCAAAGTTGCCTTTGCCGTGCAACTGGTCCAGCAGTGCTTCGAATTCGTCATCGGTGATTTCGTCGCTGGCCGCGGCTTTTTCCGCAGCGGGCGCCGTGGCCGAAGGTGCCACCGCATCCGGTGCGAACTGGCCCTTGCCATGCAATTGGTCGAGCAGCGACTCGAACTCGGCGTCGGTAATTTCATCGCTGGCCGCTTCGCCACCGGCTACGGGTGCAGCGGGGGCAACAGCAGCCGGGGCTTCGGCCTCGGCCTTGGCGGCATTGAGCGAATCGAGCAACTGCTCGAACTCGCTGTCGGTGATATCGCCGGACTCGCTTTCGGCCGATTCGGCAACCGGCTCAACAACGGTTTCAACCTCGGCCACCGGCGCGGCGACCTCCTCGGCCCCCGCAGGCTCGGCCAGGCGGGCCAGGGCCGCCAGCAGTTCCGGAGTGGCGGCGGTGATCTCGGTACGCTCGCGCACCTGGCCGAACATGCCGTTCACCGCGTCCAGTGCTTCGAGCACCACGTCCATCAGTTCCGCGTCGACGCGACGCTCACCCTTGCGCAGGATGTCGAACACGTTCTCGGCGATGTGGCAGCACTCCACCAGCTCGTTGAGCTGGAGGAAGCCGGCGCCCCCTTTTACAGTGTGAAAACCGCGAAAAATTGCGTTGAGCAGATCCGCATCGTCCGGCCGGCTTTCCAGCTCGACCAGTTGTTCGGACAGTTGCTCTAGAATCTCGCCGGCCTCAACCAGAAAATCCTGAAGGATTTCTTCATCGGCGCCGAAGCTCATGTATGGGTGCTCCTAGAATCCAAGGCTGGAAAGCAAATCGTCGACATCGTCCTGACCGGATACAACGTCTTCACGTTTATCGGCATGAATCTGCGGACCTTCACCCTTGGCCAGATGTTTTTGCGGATCTTTTTCAGCGAGGATCGATTCGCGGTCATGTTCGATGCCGGCAAAACGATCGACCTGGCTGGCCATCAGGACCAGTTTGAGCAGGTTGCTCTCGACTTCGGTGACCAACTGGGTCACGCGCTTGATCACCTGACCGGTCAGGTCCTGGTAGTCCTGCGCCAGCAGAATGTCGTTGAGGTTGCTCGATACCGCGCGCGTCTCTTGCTCGCTGCGGGTCAGGAAACCGTCCACCCGGCGGGCCAGGTCGCGGAATTCGTCAGCGCCCAGTTCGCGGCGCATGAAACGTCCCCAGTCGGCGCTCAGGGCCTGGGCTTCGCTGCTCAGGCCATTGACCAACGGGGTGGCGCTCTCGACCAGATCCATGGTGCGGTTGGCCGCGGCTTCGGTCAGCCTGACCACATAGGACAGGCGCTCGGTGGCATCCGTGATCTGTGAAACTTCCTCGGCTTGCGGCATATGCGGGTCAATCTGGAAATTGACGATGGCGCTATGCAGCTCGCGGGTGAGCTTGCCGACTTCCTGGTACAGGCCGCGGTCACGGGTCTGGTTGAGCTCATGGATCAGTTGCACGGCTTCGCCGAACTTGCCTTTTTCAAGGCTGTCGACCAGTTCGAGTGCGTGTTTTTTCAGGGTCGATTCGAAATCGCCCAATGAAGATTCGTTGTGCTCCATAGCTCCCCCGTGGCGGAATGGTTCCACATCTCAACCGATGCGTTCGAAGATCTTCTCGATCTTTTCTTTCAACGCCTGGGCCGTGAAGGGCTTGACCACATAGCCGTTTACGCCGGCCTGGGCAGCTTCGATGATCTGTTCGCGCTTGGCTTCAGCGGTCACCATGAGTACCGGCAGGTGCTTGAGTTTTTCATCGGCGCGCACATGGCGCAGCAGATCGATACCGGTCATGCCAGGCATGTTCCAGTCCGTTACCAGAAAGTCGATGCTCCCACTGTTGAGGACCGGAATGGCGGTGGTGCCATCGTCAGCCTCGACCGTGTTGGTGAAACCCAGGTCACGCAACAGGTTTTTTATGATCCGCCGCATCGTTGAGAAGTCATCAACGATGAGGATTTTCATGTTCTTGTCCAATTCGACCTCCAAGCAGTCTTAAACGCGTCCAGCACCTGAACGCGCCATTCAATCAATCAGGCAGAGCACTCAACGACTGCATGGAATACACACCGCGAGGCCGGCAACGTCGTGCCAGTCTCGTCCGCAGTGTCCCCCACACTGCCTGTCAGCGCGCTCGCCACTCTCCCAAACGCCCCCGCAAACGGGCCGCGCACTGGCTGTGTAACTGGCTGACCCGCGATTCGCTGACCCCCAGGACCTCACCGATTTCCTTGAGGTTCAGCTCTTCGTCGTAGTACAGCGCCAAGACCAGTCGCTCACGCTCCGGCAAATTGGCAATCGCGTCCGCCAGCGCTGCCTGGAAACGTTCGTCCTCCAGGTCGCGCGACGGCTCGAGATGAGCACTCGCGCCATCCTCATGCAGCCCTTCATGCTCGCCGTCCTGCAACAGGTCGTCGAAGCTGAACAGGCGACTGCCCAAGGTGTCGTTCAAAATCCCGTAATAATCGTCGAGACTCAATTGAAGTTCGGCCGCAACTTCATGATCTTTAGCGTCACGACCGGTTTTAGCTTCAATTGCGCGAATGGCATCGCTCACCATCCGGGTATTGCGATGTACCGAACGCGGCGCCCAGTCACCTTTACGGACCTCATCGAGCATCGCACCACGGATACGGATACCCGCGTACGTCTCGAAACTCGCGCCCTTGCTCGCGTCGTACTTGGTCGACACTTCGAGCAGGCCGATCATCCCGGCCTGGATCAGGTCTTCGACCTGGACACTGGCCGGCAGGCGCGCCAGCAGGTGATAGGCAATACGCTTGACCAGGGGCGCATAACGCTCGATCAATTCGTACTGGCTGTCACGGGCCGACTTTTTGTAAAGGTTGTAGCCGCTGGCGCTCATAGCACCGGTCCCGCTGTCTGATGCACTAGCCGCTCGACGAAAAATTCCAGATGTCCACGTGGGTTGGCCGGCAACGGCCAGGTATCGACTTTCTGCGCAATGGCCTTGAACGCCAGCGCGCACTTCGAACGCGGAAACGCCTCATAGACCGCACGCTGCTTTTGCACGGCCTTGCGCACGCATTCGTCGTAAGGCACGGCGCCGACATATTGTAGGGCCACGTCCAGGAAGCGATCCGTGACCTTGGTCAACTTGGCGAACAGGTTGCGGCCTTCCTGCGGGCTCTGCGCCATGTTGGCGAGCACGCGGAAGCGGTTCATGCCGTAGTCGCGGTTGAGCAGCTTGATCAGCGCGTAGGCGTCGGTGATCGAGGTCGGCTCGTCGCAGACCACCAGCAGGACTTCCTGTGCGGCACGGACGAAGCTGACCACCGAGTCGCCGATACCGGCAGCGGTGTCGATCACCAGCACATCGAGGTTGTCGCCGATGTCGCTGAAAGCCTGGATCAGGCCGGCATGCTGCGCCGGGCTCAGATGAACCATGCTCTGGGTGCCGGACGCCGCCGGCACGATACGGATTCCACCCGGCCCCTGCAGCAGCACATCGCGCAGCTCGCAGCGGCCTTCGATCACGTCGGCGAGGGTCCGTTTGGGGGTCAGCCCCAATAGCACGTCGACGTTAGCCAGACCCAGGTCGGCGTCCAGCAGCATGACGCGCCGGCCGAGCTCCGCTAGGGCCAGGGACAAGTTCACTGACACGTTAGTCTTGCCGACGCCACCTTTGCCGCCGGTCACCGCGATCACCTGTACGGGATGCATGCTGCCCATGTTCGTTCTTTACCTTGTCTTACTTAGACGGGGCCACATAACTGGCTGCGCGTTCACTAACGGAACAATGCCTGGCAGACCATCGATGTAGGTACATTGCAATCTTTTCATGATTCCCTCAGCCAACCCGCTTGGTCGGGTTGTGGTAGAGGTCAGCGAACATGTCAGCCATGGCTTCTTCGCTGGGTTCTTCCTGCATCTGCACGCTCACCGCACGACTGACCAGCTGATGACGGCGTGGCAAGTGCAGATCGTCCGGAATCCGTGGGCCATCGGTCAGATAGGCAACGGGGAGTTCGTGACTGATCGCCAGGCTCAACACCTCACCAAGGCTGGCGGTTTCATCCAGTTTAGTCAGGATGCAGCCGGCCAGCCCGCAACGCTTGTAGCTGTGGTACGCGGCGGTTAGAACCTGTTTCTGGCTGGTGGTTGCCAATACCAGATAATTTTTTGCCCGGATCCCGCGTCCGGCCAGACTTTCCAGCTGCATGCGCAGGGCCGGGTCGCTGGCTTGCAGGCCGGCGGTGTCGATCAGCACCACGCGTTTGCGTAGCAGCGGATCGAGGGCTTGCGCCAGGGATTGGCCTGGATCGACATGGGTCACCGAGACATTGAGGATCCGGCCCAGGGTCTTGAGCTGCTCCTGGGCGCCGATGCGGTAGCTGTCCATGCTCACCAGCGCGATGTTCTGCGCGCCGTACTTGAGTACGTAACGGGCCGCCAGCTTGGCCAGGGTGGTGGTCTTGCCCATGCCGGCGGGGCCGACCATGGCGATCACACCGCCCTCCTCCAATGGCTCGACTTCCGGGGTCACGATCATCCGCGCCAGGTGGGCCAGGAGCATGCGCCAGGCCTGGCGGGGTTCGTCGATTTCAGTGATCAGCTCCAGCAGGTCGCGGGCCAGCGGACCGGACAAACCGATACGCTGCAGGCGCCGCCACAGGTTGGCCTGCTCGGGCCGGCTGCCTTGCAACTGGCTCCAGGCCAGGGAACCGAGCTGGACTTCCAGCAGCTCGCGCAGGCCATTGAGCTCAAAACGCATCGAGTCCAGTGCCCGCTGATCGACAGCCGGCGCGGCGGCCACCGGGGCCGGGCGATGGGGCTCGTTGAACGTCGGTTCGATCAGCGGCTCGGCGGCGGTCAGCGGCAGGCCGGCGAACAGCTGGCGATTGGTGCTGCCGTCGCCATCGCCACGCAGGCTCAGTTCGGCCTGGGCGGTGACGATGCGCGACTGAGTCTTGCGCAGTTCGTCCTCGAGCTCCATGTTCGGAACCCGGGGCGCCAGCGCCGACAGCTTGTAATCCAGGGCAGCCGTCAGCTCGACACCGCCGGCGATGCGGCGGTTGCCAATGATGGCGGCGTCGGCGCCCAGCTCATCACGAACCAGCTTCATGGCCTGACGCATATCGGCGGCGAAAAAACGCTTAACTTGCATAACCCACTACCTCAGCCGTTGGGCCCTACTGTCGCAACGATGGTCACTTGCTTGTTGTCAGGGATTTCCTGGTAAGCCAACACGTGCAAGCCCGGGACTGCCAGGCGTCCAAACCGCGAGAGCATCGCGCGGACCGGGCCGGCTACCAGCAGAATCACCGGTTGACCTTGCATTTCCTGGCGCTGCGCGGCTTCGATCAACGAACGCTGCAGCTTCTCAGCCATGCTTGGCTCCAACAGAACACCCTCTTCCGAGCCTTGTCCTGCCTTCTGCAGACTATTGAGCAAAATCTGTTCCAACCTGGGCTCCAAGGTGATCACAGGCAGCTCGGACTCAGTCCCTACAATGCTTTGCACGATGGCGCGCGACAATCCGACACGCACCGCGGCCACCAAAGCGGCAGTATCTTGACTCTTGGCGGCATTGTTCGCGATGGCTTCGGCAATGCTGCGGATATCGCGCACCGGCACCTGTTCGGCCAGCAGCGCCTGCAGCACCTTGAGCAGCTGGGACAACGACAGAACGCCCGGCACCAGCTCTTCCGCCAGCTTCGGCGAGCCCTTGGCCAGCAATTGCAGGAGCTGCTGGACTTCTTCGTGGCCGATCAGCTCGCTGGAGTGCTTGTACAGAATCTGGTTGAGGTGGGTGGCGACCACGGTACTGGCGTCGACCACGGTGTAGCCCAGCGACTGCGCCTGGGCGCGCTGGCTGATCTCGATCCACACCGCCTCCAGGCCGAAGGCCGGATCTTTGGCGGTGATGCCGTTGAGCGTGCCGTAGACCTGCCCCGGGTTGATCGCCAGCTCGCGATCCGGATAGATCTCGGCCTCGGCCAGGATCACCCCCATCAGCGTCAGCCGGTAAGCGCTGGGCGCCAGGTCGAGGTTGTCGCGAATATGTACGGTCGGCATGAGGAAGCCGAGGTCCTGGGACAACTTCTTGCGCACGCCCTTGATCCGCGCCAGCAACTGTCCACCCTGGTTGCGGTCCACCAGGGGAATCAGGCGATAGCCGACTTCCAGGCCGATCATGTCGATCTGGGTCACGTCATCCCAGCCCAGCTCCTTGGTTTCCATGGCGCGGGCCGGCGAAGGCAGCAGTTCCTGCTGGCGCTTGACCTCTTCCAGCGCCTTGACCTTGACCACGTTCTGGCGCTTCCAGAACAGGTACGCGGCGCCGGCCGCCAGGGCCGCCATGCTCAGGAAGGAAAAGTGCGGCATGCCCGGCACCAGGCCCATCACCGCCATCAGGCCGGCGGCGACGGCCAGGGCCCGGGGCGAGGCGAACATCTGCCGGTTGATCTGCTTGCCCATGTCTTCGGAACCGGAAGCACGGGTCACCATGATCGCGGCCGCGGTGGACAGCAGCAGCGATGGCAATTGCGCCACCAAACCGTCACCGATGGTCAGCAAGGCGTAGACCCGGCCGGCATCGCCGAAAGACATGTGGTGCTGGAAGATACCGACCGCCATGCCGCCGATCAGGTTGATGAACAGGATCAGCAGGCCGGCGATGGCGTCACCGCGGACGAACTTGCTGGCACCGTCCATGGAACCGTAGAACTCGGCCTCCTGGGCCACTTCCTGGCGGCGCGCCTTGGCCTGGGCCTGGTCGATCAGGCCAGCGTTGAGGTCGGCGTCGATAGCCATCTGCTTGCCCGGCATCGCATCGAGGGTGAAACGCGCGCTCACCTCGGAAATCCGCCCGGCGCCCTTGGTCACCACCACGAAGTTGATGATCATCAGGATCGCGAACACCACGATACCGACCACGTAGTTACCGCCGATCACCACCTCGCCGAAGGCCTGGATCACCTTGCCCGCGGCGGCGTGACCGTCCTGGCCGTGGAGCATTACCACTCGCGTGGAGGCCACGTTCAGCGCCAGGCGCAACAGGGTCGCCACCAGCAGGATGGTCGGGAATACCGCGAAATCCAGCGGCCGCAAGGCATACACGCAGACCAGCAGGACGACGATCGACAGGGCGATGTTGAAGGTGAAGAACACGTCCAGCAGGAACGGCGGCACCGGCAGCATCATCATGGCCAGCATGACCAGCAGCAACAGCGGCACACCCAGGTTCCCCCGACTGAGGTCAGCCAGGTTAGTGCGAGCCGTACTGATTAACTGAGAGCGATCCACCGGTATTCCCCGTTCCCTTGAAGCAAACTTTTGACGCCTGGAGGCGGCGCAGGGCGGGTATTGCAAGAAGCCTTCCAACTTTGGCCTGGAACACAAACTGATTTATGGCGTTGCGCCACCACCGGCTTGAAAGAGTGATTCCAGAGCCGTCGGCGCCCGGGCGCGGATCAGGAATCGCGCCGCAAATCCGGCGGAATCGGCAGGTCCTTGAGCGGATCGGGACGCTTGCCCTTGCCCGCCCGGTGCTGGCGAATCTGATAGACATACGCCAGCACCTGGGCCACCGCCAGATAGAGCCCGGCAGGGATTTCCTGCTCCAGCTCGGTGGAGTAGTAGATCGAGCGCGCCAGCGCCGGCGACTCCAGCAGCAGCACTTCGTTGGCCACGGCGATCTCGCGGATCTTCAGCGCCAGGAAATCGCTGCCCTTGGCCAGCAACACCGGCGCCCCGCCCTTCTCGGCGTCGTACTTGAGCGCCACGGCGTAGTGGGTCGGGTTGGTGATGACCACGTCCGCCTCGGGAATCGCCGCCATCATCCGCCGCTGCGACATCTCGCGCTGGACCTGGCGAATCCGCTGCTTGACCTCCGGGCGCCCTTCCTGGTCCTTGTGCTCGTCCCGCACTTCCTGCTTGGTCATCAGCAGCTTCTTGTAGCTCTGGTACAGCTGCACCGGCACGTCCACCGCGGCGATCAGGATCAGCCCGCAGGCCATCCACAAGGTACTCCAGGCCACCACTTGCACGCTGTGGATGATCGCCTGCTCCAGCGGCTCGTGGGCGATCCGCAGCAGGTCGTCGATATCCGAGCGCAGCACCGACAAGGCCACGATCAGGATCACCACGAACTTGGCGAAGGCCTTGAGCAGCTCGATCAGCGAGGTCGGCGACACCATGCGCTTCATGCCGCTGAGCGGGTTCATGCGACTGAACTTGGGCGCCAGGCTCTTGGTTGAAAACAGCCAGCCGCCCAGGGAGATAGGGCCGATGAGCGCCGCCAGCACCAGGGGCAGCAGGATCGGCATGGCGGCGATAATCGCGATCTTGCCCGAATGCAGCAGGTACAGGCCCATGGCGCCGGGACTGAGCAACACCTCGCGCGGCAAGGAGAAGTTCAGGCGCATGATTTCCAGCAGGTCCTGCGCCACCCCCGCGCCGTAGATCAGCAGGCCGGCGGCCCCGATCATGGTGATTGCCAGGGTGTTGAGCTCTTTGGAGCGGGCGATCTCGCCCTTTTCCCGGGAGTCCTTTTTACGTTTCTCCGTGGGGTCTTCTGTCTTGTCCTGACCGCTCTCGCTCTCAGCCATGGTTCAACGCGCCTGTGCCAGGTTGCGCAGCAACTGCAGGGCCTCGACGGCCAGCGGTTGGTACTGGTTGAGAATGTCGCCCAGGCTGACCCAGAAAATCACCAGGCCCAGCACCAGGGTCAGCGGAAAGCCGATGGAGAAGATGTTCAGCTGCGGCGCCGCGCGGGTCATCACGCCAAAGGCGATGTTCACCACCAGCAGCGCGGTGATCGCCGGCAATACCAGCAACAGCGCGGCGCCCAACACCCAGCCGAGCTTGCCGGCGATTTCCCAGAAATGGTTGACCAGCAGCGCGCTGCCCACCGGCAAGGTGGTGAAGCTTTCGGCCAGCACCTCGAAGACCACCAGATGACCGTTCATGCCGAGGAACAGCAAGGTCACCAGCATGGTCAGGAACTGCCCGATCACCGCCGCCGAAACGCCATTGGTGGGGTCGACCATGGACGCGAAGCCCATGCCCATCTGCGTCGAAATGATCTGCCCGGCGATCACGAAAGCCTGGAAGAACAACTGCAAGGAAAAGCCGAACAAGGCGCCGATGATGATCTGCTCGGCGATCAGCAGCAGCCCGCTGAGATCCAGCGCATTGACCGCCGGCATGGGCGGCAGGCCCGGCACCACCACGACCGTGATGGCCAGGGTGAAATACAGGCGGACACGGGTCGGCACCAGGGTCGTACCGAAGACCGGCATGGTCATCAACACGGCGCCGATACGGAACAGCGGCAGCATGAAGCTCGCGACCCAGGTGCTGATCTGCGTATCGGTAAGCGCCAGCAGAGACATGGCTTAGCCGATCAACTGCGGAATACTGCCGTACAGCTGCAGGATGTATTCCATGAAGGTTTGCACCAGCCAGGGACCGGCGACGATCAGCGTCACCAGCATCACCAGCAGGCGCGGCAGAAAGCTCAGGGTCTGTTCGTTGATCTGGGTGGCGGCCTGGAACATCGCCACCAGCAGGCCCACCAGCAGGCTGGGAATCACCAGGATGGCGACCATCATGGTGGTCAGCCAGAGCGCTTCGCGAAACAGGTCTACTGCGACTTCAGGCGTCATTGAGCGTCACCCGCCAACAAGGTTCTAAACACCACCGAAACTGCCCGCCAGGGTACCGATGATCAGGGCCCAGCCATCCACCAGCACGAACAGCATGATCTTGAACGGCAGGGAAATGATCAGCGGCGACAGCATCATCATGCCCATGGCCATCAGCACACTGGCGACCACCAGGTCGATGATCAGGAACGGAATGAAGATCATGAAGCCGATCTGGAACGCGGTCTTCAGCTCCGAGGTGACGAAGGCCGGCACCAGGATCGTCAGCGGCGCCTGGTCCGGTGTCGCGATGTCGGTGCGCTTGGACAGGCGCATGAACAGCTCCAGGTCGCTGCTGCGGGTCTGGGCCAGCATGAAGTCCTTGATCGGCACCTGGGCCTTGGCCACCGCGTCCTGGGCGCTGAGTTTCTCCGCCAGGTACGGCTGCAGGGCATCCTGGTTCACCCGGTCGAACACCGGGGCCATGATGAACATCGTCAGGAACAGCGCCATGCCGGTGAGGATCTGGTTCGACGGCGTCTGCTGCAGGCCCAGGGCCTGGCGCAGGATCGAGAACACGATGATGATCCGGGTGAAGCTGGTCATCAGCATGACGAACGCCGGAATGAAGCTCAGCGCGGTCATGATCAGCAGGATCTGCAGGCTGACCGAGTATTCCTGCTGGCCGTCGGCATTGGTGCCGAGGGTGATCGCCGGGATCGACAACGGGTCGGCCGCCAGCGCCAGCGGCGCCGCCAGCATCAGGGCCAACGTCAAGAGGAGGCGCAACGGCATTACTTCTTATCCTTCTGATCCTTGCCCAGCAGCTCCATCAGGCGCTGGGCAAACTCCGGAGTCGCCTGCTCGGTGCTCGGCACCTGCACCGGCTCCTTGAGCACATGCAACGCCGTGATGGTGCCCGGCGTCAGGCCGAGCAGAATCTGTTCGTTGCCGACCTGCACCAGCACCAGCCGGTCCCGCGGGCCAAGCGCCCGCGAGCCGACCAGCTCGATGACCTGCCCCTTGCCGGCCGGTCCGGCCTGCTGCACCCGGCGCAACAGCCAGGCGAGGAAGAAGATCAGCCCCACCACCAGCAACAGGCCCAGCACCAGCTGGGTCAGCTGCCCGGCCACGCCGCTGCTGCCAACCACTGGCGCGGCGGTACCGGCCGTCGGCTCGGCGGCCAGCGCCCAGAGCGGCCAGGCCAGGAACAGCGCGAGTGCCTTTCTCACTTAGCGCAGCTTCTTGATGCGTTCGCTCGGGCTGATCACGTCGGTCAGGCGGATGCCGAACTTCTCGTTGACCACCACCACTTCGCCATGGGCGATCAGCGTGCCGTTGACCAGCACGTCCAGCGGCTCGCCGGCCAGGCGATCGAGCTCGATCACCGAACCCTGGTTGAGCTGCAGCAGGTTGCGGATGTTGATGTCGGTGCTGCCGACCTCCATGGAGATCGATACCGGGATGTCCAGGATCACGTCCAGGTTCGGCCCGTCGAGGGTCACCGGCTCGTTGTTCTTCGGCACACTGCCGAACTCTTCCATCGGCAGGCGATTGGACGCCGGCGCGCTGGCCGCGTCGGCCGCCAGCAAGGCATCGATATCGTCTTGCCCGGCATCGCCGGTTTCCTGCAGGGCGGCCGCCCACTCATCAGCCAGGGCCTGGTCTTCTGCGGAAGTCATTTCGTGTTCGTCAGCCATGTTGTCCTCGGCGGGCAAAAAATCATTAACAAAGCGAATTCATAACAACGCCGCTCAACGGCGCTCGATCGGCTCGATCACTTGCAGGGCCAGGTTGCCCTTGTGCGAACCGAGCTTGACCTTGAACGCCGGTACGCCGTTGGCGCGCATGATCATGTCTTCAGGCAGCTCCACCGGGATCACATCCCCTGGCTGCATGTGCAGGATGTCGCGCAGGCGCAACTGGCGGCGGGCCACCGTGGCGCTCAAGGGCACATCCACGTCCAGCACGTCTTCGCGCAGGGCCTTGCTCCAGCGCTCGTCCTGGTCGTCCAGGTCCGACTGGAAGCCGGCGTCGAGCATTTCCCGCACCGGCTCGATCATCGAGTACGGCATGGTCACGTGCAGGTCGCCGCCACCGCCATCGAGCTCGATGTGGAAGGTCGAGACCACGATCGCTTCGCTCGGGCCGACGATGTTGGCCATGGCCGGGTTCACTTCGGAGTTGATGTACTCGAAGTTGACTTCCATGATCGCCTGCCAGGCTTCCTTCAGGTCGACGAAGGCCTGCTCCAGCACCATGCGCACCACGCGCAATTCGGTCGGGGTGAATTCACGGCCTTCGATCTTGGCGTGACGACCGTCGCCGCCGAAGAAGTTGTCCACCAGCTTGAACACCAGCTTGGCGTCGAGGATGAACAGCGCGGTACCGCGCAGCGGCTTGATCTTCACCAGGTTGAGGCTGGTCGGCACGTACAGCGAGTGCACGTATTCGCCGAACTTCATCACCTGCACGCCGCCCACCGCCACGTCCGCCGAACGGCGCAGCATGTTGAACATGCTGATACGGGTGTAGCGGGCGAAACGCTCGTTGATCATCTCCAGGGTCGGCATGCGTCCGCGGACGATGCGATCCTGGCTGGTCAGGTCGTAGCTTTTGACGCTGCCGGGCTCGGCGGCGTGTTCGGTCTGTACCAGACCGTCATCGACGCCATGCAGCAGCGCGTCGATCTCATCCTGGGACAGCAGGTCCTGCACGGCCATGTCGTGTTCCTACTGCAGTACGAAGTTAGTAAAGAGCAACTGCTCGACCACCACTTTGCCGACCTCTTTCTGGGCCACTTCCTGCACACTGGCGGTGGCCTTCTGGCGCAGCATTTCCTGGCCGACCGGAGTCGCCAGGGTGTCGAAGCTCTGGCCGGAGAACAGCATGACCAGGTTGTTGCGGATCACCGGCATATGCACTTTCAGCGCGTCCAGATCGGCCTGGTTGCGCGCCAGCATCGTGATGCTCACCTGCATGTAGCGCTGGCGGCCGTTCTGCGTGTAATTGGCCACGAAGGCCGGCGCCATGGGCTCATAGATGGCCGCCGGCTTGACGTTGCTGGTCGCCTCGGCCGTCTCGGCAGGCTTGCTCTGGGCACTGCTGTGCATGAAGTACCAGGTAGCCCCGACGGACAAACCGATCGCCAGCAACAAGGCCAGAACAATCAAGAGGATAAGCTTGAGTTTGCCTTTCCCGGCGGGGGTTTTCTCTGCTGCTTCGCTCTTCGCCATGCCAATAATCCGTCACTAATCGGGTTTTCACAGTCGCACGGCAAGGCAAGAGCAAGTGTTATGCCAAATTTGTCTGAACCGGAGGGATAGGGCAGCGCAAAGCAAAAGATCGCCAGCCGCGGTACCACGCGACTGGCGATCTTCTGTTCAATGACGCCTGAAGCGGATCAGGCGTAATAGTCGACGGCGCTGGTGCCAATGACTGTGCTGGTGCTGGCGGCGACTTCGGCGGCGCTCGGCGGCAACTCTTCATCCACGCCATCCAGGCGCCCGCCACTGGCATGGGTGCCGTTGCTGCGATGCTGCCCCTGCTGGGCCTGCTCCTGGCCACCCTGCCAGTTGCGCGACTGGTCGGAGACGTTGACGTCCACCTGCCCCATGCCTTGCTGGTGGAACATGTCGCGCAGGCGATGCATCTGCCCTTCGAGGGCCTCGCGCACGCCGACATGGGCACTCATGAAGGTCACCTGGGTCTGCTGGTCCGGCACCATGTTCACGCGGATATCCAGGCGCCCCAGCTCGGCCGGCTGCAACTGGATCTCGGCCGACTTGAGATTGACGCTGGACAGGTACATGACTCGGTTGACCACTTCTTCGGTCCAGCCGCTCTGATGCATGGCCAGCGGCTGGTTCACCGGGACGGCGTTGGCGGTCTTGGGCGTGGCCGCCTGGGTCAGGGCCGCCAGGCGGTTGGCGAAATCATCGACGCGGGTGTCGCTGGCAGCGCTCTTGAGGTCCTTGAGACCGTCATCGAGCAGACCGCTGAAGGCCTTTTCGCCGCCCTGTTCGGTGCTGTCCTTGTCCACCTGCAGGTCCAGCATGTTGGCCATGCCGCTGGCGAAGGTCTGGGCCGAAGTCGGCCCGTCATCGGCCACCACGGTCGGCGCCGCCTTGTTCTGCGCCTGGCTGGAAGCCGAGACATGGCCGCTCTGCTCCATCGCCAGGCGTACTACCGGCAGTGCATCCAGCGGGTCGGCTTCAGGGTCGAATTCCGGATCGACCGGCACTGGCGCCACGCTACTGGCCACCACCGGTACAACCGGCGGCGTCTGCGACTGCACTGGCGGCTGGGCCGGAACCGGCGTTGCCGCCACTACCGGCTCGGGCGCCGGCAATGGCACCGGCTGGGCCGCCTGCATCAGCGCCGGATCGAGGGCCGGGTCGACCGGCGTGCCGTCGACCAGCGACTGATCGCTGCTCGCGGCCTGGTCATCGGCAACCTTGTCGTCACTGGCGGCGGCCTTGTCGGCAGGCAAGGTCTTGCCGCTATCGGCAACCGCCGGCTCGGGGGCGGCAGCCTTTCCCTTGCCCGGATCCACCTTGGCAGCGGTGTCGACACCCTTGTCGCGAGCCGGCTTGATGGGGCCGTCGGCGGCCGCTACCGGCTTGCCGAGAGCTTCCTTGGCGAACACTCGGGCAAAGCTTGCGCCTTTATCCCCGGGCTCGGCGGCGCTGGCCTGGGGGGTGGCGGAAGCCGCTTGAGTCTTGGCCTGGGAGGCGGCCTGAAGCAGCATGTTCGGGGTAAGGGGCATGAAAACGGTCTCCGCTGCACTGGGATCGTAGGTACAGTTGGGAGACTTGACTGCAAAGGTCGAGCCAGCTTTGCTGGCTCGCGGGGAAAAGCCTGGGTTGCTACGGTTTTTCAGCAGTGAAAACGCTGGCGTTCCTGCTGGCACAGCTGCCGGACAATGGCGAATTCGCCATCGATCTCGCCCACCAGCTGCTCGATACCGCGCAACGACGAGTCCTGGGCACGCTGCTCCAATTGATGACAGAGCTCGGCCAGGCGAATCGCCCCCATATTGCTGCTGCTGCCCTTGAAGCTGTGGGCAGTGGCGACAAGTTGACGGGGGTCGTCGACCTTGTGCAACTGGCGCAAACGCTCTTCGGAGTCGCAGAGGAAGGTGTCGAGCAACAATGGATACTCATCCTCCATGACTTCCTGCAATGCGTTCAGCACCTCGTGATCCAGATGAATTTCAGCCACTTGCTCACTCCTTGATCAAGAATCGGCGAATTATGCCAGAGGCTCCCAGGAAAACTCCACGCAGGCACTGCGACCATCGTCAGACCAGCTGGCACGCTGGCTGAGCTGACGGATCAGGCTGACGCCGCGCCCGGACAGGCGGTCGCCATCGACGGGCCGCGCCATCACCCGCCCGACATCGAAACCGCTGCCACTGTCCTCGACCCGGATCAGCAAACGACCGCCAGCCCCCTGGGGCTCCACCTGCAGGTGCACCCGTACAAACCCCTCCTGCAACGCTTCCAGGCGCACCGCACGCTCCCGGTAATAGCGGGAAAACCCCTGGGCATCGCGCTTGAGGCTGGAGTCCAGGCGCAATACGCCATGCTCCAGGGCATTGGAATACAACTCGGCCAGCACACTGTAGAGCGCCCCGCTCTGCGCCCGCAGGCCATGCACTTCCAGCAGCAGTTGCAGCAGGTAGGGCAAGGGGTTGAAGCGTTTGAGAGTGGCGGCGCGGTATTCGAAACTCACCGACCAGTCCAGCGGGCAGGACTGACCGCTGTCGGAATACACCAGCGCCGGCGGCGTCAGTTGCCGAGCCTCGAGCAGGCTGACCTCGACCATGCTCACATCGTCCCGCGCATCGCCACCAAACTCGCTCAGGGCCCGCTGGATCTCCTCGAACAGCAGGTCCGGCTCGCGATTGGCGGCAAATACCTGCTGCAGGCGCTCGACACCGAACAACTGCTCATTGGCGTCGCAGGTGTCGATCACCCCATCGGACAATAGGAACACCCGGTCGCCCAGGGCCATGGGAAAGACTTCGGTGCGGTCGTCGAATGCCTCGGCGCCCAGCACCCCCAGCGGCAGATGGTGCGCCACCAGCGGCACCCGTTCCCCGCTTGCCAGGCGATGCAGGTAGCCATCCGGCATGCCGCCGTTCCACACCTCCACCGCCCGCCGCTGGAAACTCAGGCACAGCAGCGTCGCACAACAGAACATGCCCACCGGCAAGATGCGCTTGAGCTTGGCATTCATCTCGCGCAGGGTTTCCGGCAGCCCGTAGCCCTTGGCCGTCATGCCGTAGAACACCTCGGCCAGGGGCATCGCGCCCACGGCCGCCGGCAAGCCGTGGCCAGTGAAATCCCCCAACAGCACATGCATGTCGCCCGTCGGGGTATAGGCAGCCAGCAGCAAGTCACCGTTGAACAGCGCGTACGGCGACTGCAGGTAGCGGATATTCGGCGCGCTCAGGCAGCCGGAATGCGCCACCTTGTCGAACACCGCCTTGGCCACCCGCTGCTCGTTGAGCAGGTAGTCATGATGCTGGGTGATCTGGTCGCGCTGCTGCAGCACGGTTTCCTGCAGGCGCCGCAAGCGATCCATGGCCTTGATCTTGGCGGCCAGGATCACCGGGCTGTAGGGTTTTGCCAGAAAATCGTCGCCGCCGGCTTCAAGGCAGCGTGCCAGCGCCTCGCTCTGGGTGAGCGACGTCAGGAAAATGATCGGCACCAGCGCTTCGCCAGCCAGGCGCTTGATCTGCCGGGCGGCCTCGAAACCGTCCATCACCGGCATCATCGCGTCCATCAGCACCAGGTGCGGGCGCTGTTGGACGAACAGCTCCACCGCCTCGGCGCCGTTACTCGCCGTCAGCACCTCGTGCCCCTGGCGCCGGACAATGCTCGACAGCAACATGCGGTCGCTCGTGCCGTCTTCGGCGATCAGCACGCACAGAGGTGCCTCGATCGACTGCATGTCGATCAACTGATGTCGAACAGTTTGTCGAAATTGGAAATGGCGAGAATCTTGCGCACGTCCGAGTTGCTGTTGATCACTCGCACGTCGGAATCGTCGCCGCCGGCGTGATCGCGCAGCAACAGCAGCATGCCCAGGGCAGAACTGTCGAGGTAGGTGGCGTCTTTCAGGTCCACCACTATGGATTCGGGCTTTTTGTTGAGGCGCTCGTAGGACTCGCGAAACTCTTGATGTCGGCCAAAATCGAAACGTCCCTTGATCGAAATCGTCAGCTTTTGCCCGTCCGGTGATACTTCAGTAACGACTGACATGATACCGCTTCCTTGTGATTGGCAATCTGTACAAGGTTTAGCACCCCGTACAAGCATGGGCAACCCGAACCGCCGAAGCGTCGCTGACGAGCGCCTGGCGGCGACGAACGGAATGGCGCTCAGTACGGATCCTGGCGCGGCAGGCGTTGGGACAGTTCGTCGAGCAGCTTCTGCTCGCGCTTGTCTTCCAGTTGGCGGGCTTCATCGATGTAGCGCTGCACCAGCTTGCGCAAGCCCTCGACCCGGGCATAGGCCTGCTGCCAGGTTTCCCGGGCGCGGTTGAGGTTGTTCTGGTGCCAGGCCAGGCTTTGCCGCTGCTGCCCCACGGCGGTTTCCAGCTGATTGAGGAAGTGCTGGTAGTTCATCAGCCATTGGCCGGAAACCCCGCCGCTGCCCCGCTCGATCCACTGCTGCTGGTATTCGGCACGAAAGCGCTCCAGGTCCCCCAGCTTGCTTTCCGCCAGGCGCACCTGGCCCTGGAAATGCCCCAGGCGCTGGGCGGCGGTGCGCTCGGCGCTTTCGGCCATTTCGACCACGGGCGCCAGACGCGCGGCACGGCTGTTGGCCATGGTGGATCAGCCGCCCGGCGCCGGAGCGAAAACCATCTCCAGATGGGCTTCGCTTTCACCCAGGCTGATGCTGTCGTTGAGCCCCTGGCGCAGGTAGGTGACCATCGACGGCTGCAGCGAGATGGCGGTGTCGGTTTCGCGATCGCCGCCCGGTACATAGGCGCCGACGCTGATCAGGTCGCGCGCCTGCTGGTAACGCGACCACAGCTGCTTGAAATACTGGGCGCGGGTCATGTGCTCCGGGGTCACCACCGCCGGCATGACCCGGCTGATGGACGCCTCGATATCGATGGCCGGGTAATGCCCCTCTTCCGCCAGGCGCCGCGACAGCACGATGTGCCCGTCGAGCACGCCACGGGCCGAGTCGGCGATCGGGTCCTGCTGGTCGTCGCCTTCGGACAACACGGTGTAGAACGCGGTGATCGAACCGCCACCGGCCTCGGCGTTGCCCGCGCGCTCCACCAGCTTCGGCAGCTTGGCGAAGACCGACGGCGGATAACCCTTGGTCGCGGGCGGCTCGCCGATGGCCAGGGCGATTTCCCGCTGGGCCTGGGCGAAACGGGTCAGGGAATCCATCAACAGCAGGACGTTCTTGCCCTTGTCGCGAAAATATTCGGCGATGCGCGTGCAGTACATGGCGGCACGCAGGCGCATCAGCGGCGCATCGTCCGCTGGCGATGCCACCACCACGGAGCGCTTGAGCCCCTCTTCCCCGAGAATATGCTCGATGAATTCCTTGACTTCACGGCCCCGCTCACCGATCAGCCCGACCACGATGATGTCGGCCTCGGTAAAGCGGGTCATCATGCCCAGCAGCACACTCTTGCCCACGCCAGTACCGGCGAACAGGCCAAGACGCTGGCCACGACCCACCGTCAATAATCCGTTGATGCAGCGAATGCCCACATCCAGCGGCCGACTGATGGGGTCACGCTTGAGCGGGTTGATGGTCGGACCGTCCATCGGCACCCAGTCCTCGGCCTTCATCCCGCCCTTGCCGTCCAGCGCACGGCCGGCGCCGTCGAGAACCCGGCCGAGCATGCTCATGCCCATCGGCAGGCGGCCGGTATCGGCCAGCGGCACCACCCGGGCGCCGGGCGCGATGCCCGCGACGCTGCCGACCGGCATCAGGAATACCTTGCTGCCGGAGAAGCCCATCACCTCGGCCTCGACCTGCACCGGGTGATAGCTGTCGTCGTTGATCACCAGGCAGCGCGTGCCCATGGCCGCCCGCAGGCCTTCGGCCTCCAGGGTCAGGCCGACCATGCGCAGCAGGCGACCTTCGAGAATGGGCTGGTTCGGCAGTTCGGTGGCGTCGGCGTAGCTGCTCAGGCGCTTGCCGAAGCTGGTGCGGTCAAGGCGCATCGGCGGGGTCCTGCGCGAGGTCGACAGGGTCGACATCCGCGGCGGGCTTGCCCATGGCAGCCCCCAGCTCGACGCTCAGGTCCGGTTCGGCGGGATGCAAAGCCTGTTCGTGAAGCTGGTCGGACAGCTTATCCATGATCTTGGCGATCCGCGTTTCCATGGTCGCGTCGATACGGCTGTGCTCGGTCTCGACCCGGCAACCGCCCGGCAACAGGGCTTCGTCCTCGACGATGCGCCAGCTTTCCTCGTGACGCTCGCGCAGGCTCTTGACCTGGGCGAAGTCCTGCGGATTGACGTACAGGCGCACATTGCCCACGCCCAGCGGCAGCAGCTTGAGGGCTTCGCGCATGACATGCTCGATCTGGCTGGAGTCGATGGCCAGCTCGCGCTGGATCACCTGGCGCGTCATGTGCTGCACCAGGTCGACCAGGGCTTTTTCAATCTGGGTGTCCTGCTCGGCGATCGGCTCGAACAGATTGCCCATCAGCGTTTCCAGCGCCGCCAGCTTGGCGCTCAGGGCCACTTCGGCTTCCTGGCGGACCTTCAGCGTGGTGCTGTGGAAACCTTCCTTTTCGCCCGTGGCGAAACCTTCGTTATAGGCTTCCTGGCGAATGCTCTCGAGCTCTTCGAGGGTCAGGGGCTGGACTTCTTCCAGCGGCACTTCCTCGATCTCCGCTGGCGGTTCTTCAACCGGTTCCGGCTCGGGCTCGGGGACATGAGGGTCGAAACTGGGCAGCGCCCAGACGTCGAAACCACCGACGTCCCGGGCGCGAATCAGGTCGCTGTGGGATTCATCACTGCTGGACGACATAACGCGACCTTAGATCATTTCTTCGCCGCCCTTCCCGCCGAGAACGATTTCTCCGGCTTCGGCCATACGGCGGGCAATGGTGAGGATTTCCTTCTGCGCGGTTTCCACATCGCTGACGCGCACCGGGCCCTTGGCCTCGAGGTCGTCGCGCAGCAGTTCGGCAGCCCGCTTGGACATGTTCTTGAAGATCTTTTCCTTGACGCCTTCGTCCGAACCCTTGAGGGCCAGGACCAGCACGTCGGAAGACACTTCGCGCAGCAACGCCTGGATACCGCGATCGTCGACATCGGCAAGGTTGTTGAACACGAACATAAGGTCTTCGATCTGACCGGACAGGTCTTCGTCGACTTCGCGGATCGAGTCCATCAACTGGCCTTCGATCGAGCTGTCGAGGAAGTTCATGATGTCGGCAGCGCGCTTGATACCACCCAGGGTGGTACGCGAGGCGTTGGAGTTACCGGCGAACTGCTTCTCGAGAATCTGGTTGAGTTCCTTCAGGGCAGCCGGCTGCACGGTATTGAGCGAGGAAACCCGCAGAATGATGTCCAGGCGCGCCTTGTGGTCGAAGTTGCCGAGCACTTCGCCCGCCTGGTCCGGATCGAGGTAGGCGACCACGATCGCCTGGATCTGCGGGTGCTCGTAACGGATCACGTCCGCCACGGCGCGCGGCTCCATCCACTTCAGGCTGTCCAGGCCGCTGGTGTTGCCACCCAGCAGGATGCGGTCGATCAGGCCGTTGGCCTTGTCCTCGCCCAGGGCCTGGGTGAGCATCTTGCGCACATAGTCGTCGGAGCCCACGCCAAGACTGGTCTGGTCGCCGACGATGTCGACGAACTCGCTCATCACCTGCTCGACCTGCTCGCGATGCACGTTGCCCATCTGCGCCATGGCCACGCCCACTCGCTGGACCTCTTTGGGCCCCATGTGGCGCAGCACCTGCGCGGCATCGGTGGAGCCCAGGGACAGCAGCAGAATCGCGGCCTTGTCGACCCGGGTCAGTTTGGCGGTAGCGGCTCGGTTATCACTCATCTGCGTTAATCCACTCTTTCACGACCTGGGCCACGCGACCCGGGTCTTCTGCCACCAGACTCTTGATTGCGTTCAACTGTGCGTCATAGCCTTCGCTCGGGCTCGGCAGCAGGATGCTTTGCGGGCCGCCGAGGCTGACGCGATCGTTGGCCAGCTCGCCATCCAGGCCGCCCATGCCGCCGAGTTCGACATCGCTGCCGAGCCCTGCCAGTTGCTTGCCCTTGCCACCACCGGTGATGTTGTTGAGCACCGGGCGCAGCACGCCGAACACCAGGACCAGGATGAAGAGCACGCCCAGGACCTGCTTCACGATGTCCCAGAACCAGGGCTGCGAGTAAAACGGGATGTCGGCGATCACTTCACCGCGATCGGCCGAGAACGGCACGTTGATCACGCTGACGCTGTCGCCACGGCTGGCGTCGAAACCCACGGCGTCCTGCACCAGGCGGGTAAAGCGCGCCAATTCGTCGGCGCTCCAGGGTGCGCGGGTAGTTTCGCCGTTGGCCGGGTTGACCTTGACCTGATCGTCCACCACCACCGCCACCGACAGCCGGTTCAGACGACCCTGCTGTTGCTTGGTGTGGCTGATGGAGCGATCCAGCTCGAAGTTCTTGGTGGATTGTTGACGCTTGTCGTTGGGGTACGGCGCCAGCATCGGCTGGCCGGTGGCCGGATCCATGATCTGCTGGCCATTGGCGTCCAGCAGCGGCTGGCCTGGCTGCACCATGCCGGCGGCAGCGGTGGAGCCTCCGGTGGTCTGAGGTGCGCTGGCCGGCGACGGCGGCTGGTTGCTCAGGGCGCCAGGAACGCCTTGCGGGCCCAGGCTGCTGGAGCGTTGTTCGTTGACCGACTGCTCGCTGCGCAAGGCCGGCTGGTCCGGGTTGAACTGCTCGGAAGTCGACTCGACGGCGCTGAAGTCCACATCGGCGGACACTTCAGCCTTGTAGCGGTCGTTGCCCAGGATCGGTTGCAGGATGTTGTGCACACGCTGGGTCAGCATGCTTTCCATGCGGCGGCTGTAGTCGAATTGCTTGCCGGCCATGGTCAGTTCGGAGTTTTCCGCCTGGTCGGAGAGCAGGTTGCCCTTCTGGTCGACCACGGTGATCTGCGACTTGCTCAGTTCGGGAACGCTGGTCGCCACCAGATTGACGATGGCCACCACTTGGCCCGGCTCCAGCGAACGACCGGAATACAGCTCGACCAGTACCGAAGCGCTGGGCTTGCGCTCGTCGCGCACGAACACCGAGCTTTTCGGGATCGCCAGGTGCACGCGTGCGCCCTTGACGTTGTTCAGGCTGGAAATGGTCCGCGCCAGTTCGCCTTCCAGGCCGCGACGGTAACGGGTCGCTTCCATGAACTGGCTGGTGCCCAGGCCCTGCTCTTTATCGAGAATCTCGAAACCGATATTGCCGTCGCCCGGAGCCACGCCGGCGGCGGCCAGCTTGAGGCGCGCGCGCGGCAGGTCGTCGGCCTTGACCAGCAAGGCGCCGGAATTGGGCTCGACGGTATAGGGAATGTCGGCGGAGGCCAGGGTGTCCATGACCTGCTTGGCGTCCATGCCGGCAAGGCTGCCGTACAACGGACGGTAATCGGGTTGCTGGGACCACAACACCACGGCAAAACCAATCGCCACGCTGGCAGCCAGACCGACCATGAGGCCAACCTGACGCAACATGGTCATCTCGGAGAGGTTTTCCAGAAAAGACAACCCGAACAGCGGCGGCTTGCCTTCTGTCGGAGTGGCCTTGGCCGGTACGTTATCGGCGACTGCTTCTGCCATGACTCAATCTCGTCCTTAAACCGGCATCTGCATGATGTCTTGGTACGCCTGAACCAGCTTGTTGCGCACCTGGGTCAACGCCTGGAAGGACACACTGGCCTTCTGCGAGGAGATCATCACGTCGGTCAGGTCGACACCGCTCTTGCCGATCTCGAAGGCACTGGCCAGCTGGCTGGACGCCTGCTGAGTGTCGTTGACCTTGTTCACCGCCTGCCCAAGCATGTCGGAAAAACTGCTGCCGCTCACCTGCGGCACCGCGGCCGATTTTGGCTGGGCCATGGCGTCCATTTGCATGGCCCGCATGTCCAACATCAACCGATTAAATTCAATACCTTGGCTCATGGTCTACTCTCTCCGACGACCCGCAATTTTTTGACACTCACGCAGCGGTTAGTGAGGTGTTAGCAACAAGGGTGCCAGCTCCGCGGAGACACCGAACAAAAGCCTGCACGGCTTCAGCCTTAAACGACTCATGTTGCAAACAGATACGCCTCGACATCCATTCCGGCATCGCGCATTTGCGCCAACTTGTAGCGCAAGGTTCGCGGGCTGATACCCAGGCGCTCGGCCGCTTCCTTGCGCCGGCCGCGCTCGGCCCGCAAGGTGTCGATGATCATCTGGAATTCCCGACGCCGCAGATCGTCGCCCAAGCCCCCCGCCGACTCGGCGGGCGGCACCTCGGCCGCCACCGGAGCACTGCGCATCGTCGCTACCACGACGGGCGCCACGACCGGCAACGGCGCACAGGCCAGCGGCCCGCCGAGGCAGAAATCTTCCGGCTGGATCAGGCCGCCCTGCTGCAGGATCAGCGCACGCTGGATGGCGTTATCCAGTTCACGCACATTGCCCGGCCACGGATAACCGAGCAGGCATGCCTGCGCCTCGGCGGACAATCGGGCGGCAGCGTGTTTCATTTTATTGACGTGCTTGGCCAGCAGACGCTCGGCCAGCGGCAGGATATCGGCGGTACGCTCGCGCAGCGGACGCCAGGCCAGCGGGAATACCGACAGCCGATAGTAAAGGTCTTCACGGAACCGCCCGGCCGCCACTTCGCCGGCCAGGTCGCGGTTGGTGGTCGCCACCACCCGGATATCCAGAGCGATGGGCTTGCGCGCCCCGACCCGCTCGACTTCGCGCTCCTGCAGCACCCGCAGCAGCTTGGCCTGCAGGGCCAGAGGCATTTCGGAGATCTCGTCCAGCAACAGGGTACCGCCATCGGCCTGTTCGAACTTGCCGGGCTGAGCAGCGATGGCGCCAGTAAAGGCACCCTTCTCGTGGCCGAACAGCGTGGCTTCGAGCATGTTGTCCGGAATCGCCGCGCAGTTGATGGCGATAAAGGGCTGGCTGGAACGATGGGACTGCTGGTGAATGTAGCGCGCCAGCACCTCTTTACCGGTGCCGGACTCGCCCGAGATCAGCACCGTGGAATCACTGCGAGCAACCCGCGCCGCCAGTTCGAGCAATTGTGCACTGGCCGGCTCGAATGCCACCGGCCCTTCACCCTCGGCCGCCCCCAGGCAACCCAGGGCATGTCGCGCCACCAGATCCAGCAGGGCCTTGGGCTCGAAGGGCTTGACCAGGTAGTCGGCAGCGCCTTGACGCATGGCCTCGACCGCACGCTCGACCGCGCCATGGGCGGTCATCAGCAAGACCGGCAATTGCGGTTGGCGCGCACGCAGCAGGCCCAGCAACTGATGACCGTCCATGCCCGGCATGTTGACGTCGCTGACCACCAGGCTGAACGACTCGCCAGACACTGCCTCCAGCGCTTCTTCCGCGCAGCCGACCGCCTTGTAGTCATGACCGGCCAACAGCAGCGTATCTGCCAGGGCCTCGCGCAGGGCGCGATCGTCTTCAACCAGTAGAACCTTGATTGCCATTACCTTCACTCCACTCCTTGAGCGCCGGAAAACAGTGGCAGAACCACCAGCGCACATGTGCCGCGCCCAGGACGTGAGCGCAGCAGCAATTCTCCCTGATGGGCACGCGCCACCGCCTTGACGACTGTCAGGCCCAGGCCGGTTCCCGTGGTCTTGGTGGTGAAAAACGGTTCACCCAGGCGCTCCAGCACCGCAGCGTCGATGCCACTGCCGCTATCGCTGACACACAGCCGCAGGTTGTTGCCACGGGTATAAAGATGGACTTTCAGGCGCACCTGGCCGGCACTGGCCTGGATGGCGTTCTCGATCAGGTTGAGCACCGCCCCCACCAGCGTGTCGCGGTTGCACAGCAACTCGCCGACATGGCTGTCGCACTGCCAGCGCACGGGCACGTCCTGCACATGGGTCAGGGCCGCTGCCTGCAGCGATTGCAGCAGCGCCTTGGGCGTCACGCGATCGGTCAGCGGCAGCTCGCCCCGGGCGAACACCAGCATGTCGCGGACCTGATGCTCCAGCTCATGCAACCGCTCCTTCAGTCGCCCGGCAAAGCGCTGCTGGGTGGCGATGGGCAGTTCTTGCTCGGTCAGGTGGCTGGCGTACAACAGCGCGGCGGACAATGGCGTACGAATCTGATGCGCCAGGGACGCTACCATGCGCCCAAGGGACGACAGGCGTTCATGGCGGGCCAGCTGATCTTGCAGGTGACGGGTTTCAGTCAGGTCGTTGAGCAGCACCAGTTGGCCTGGCTCGGCATCCAGCGAACGAGTGGCGATCGACAATCGCCGCCCATCCTTCAGCGAAACTTCATGGCCGTCGTCTTCTCGTGGCGCGAAGCAACGGGCGATCACATGCCGCCACAGCTCGCCCTCGAGAGGCAGGCCCAGCAGGTCGCAGGCGGCAGGATTGGCCTCACGGACAATGCCCTGGGCGTCGATGACGATGACGCCGCCAGGCAACAGATCGAGGAGGTTTTGCAGACGGTTGGCCAGACGCTCTTTTTCCGCCAACTCCTGCATGCGCTGGGCGCTGACCACGGCCAGTTCGCCCTTGAGCTCGGTCACCCGAGCCTCAAGCATGCTGTAGGAGTCGGTAAGCTGGCTCGACATCTGGTTGAACAAGGCGAACGCCTGCTCAAGGCCAAGCCGGCTTGCCTGCTCTACGGACGACGATTGCCCCTGGGTTTCAGGAACAGGAGACATCTGGGCGGCTTGGGGCATCGTGCTCTCTCGCGTGGCTGACCGTCAGTTAAACGGAACGTTGAGAGAGACTTAGCAATACCCGTGCCGAAAAAAAACCGCCCGGTTTTCAACAGGTTGAAAAACAGGCGTCAATCATCCGCCTGTTCATCACCCTCGCGACGGCTCATGCCGTACTTGCGCATTTTTTCCACCAGCGTGGTGCGGCGGATACGCAGGCGCTCCGCAGCCCGCGCGACAATGCCGTTGGCATCGTCGAGCGCCTGCTGGATCAGGCCCTGCTCCAGACCACCGAGGTAGTCCTTCAGGTCCAGGCCTTCCGGCGGCAGCATGGCGGTGGCGGCGAAGTCCGGCGTGTGGCCATTGATCGCCACCCGCTCTTCCAGGTCGCTGCGCAGGCTGTCCACCAACTGCTCGTCTTCGTCGTCGACATAGCGGAATTTCTTCGGCAACTCGACCACGCCGATGACGCCGTAGGGATGCATGATCGCCATGCGCTCCACCAGGTTGGCCAGTTCGCGGACGTTGCCCGGCCAGCCATGACGGCAGAGCGACATGATCGCCGCGGAGTTGAAGCGGATCGAACCGCGCTTCTCGTGTTCCATGCGCGAGATCAGCTCGTTCATCAGCAGCGGAATGTCTTCCACGCGCTCACGCAGCGGCGCCATCTCGATCGGGAACACGTTCAGGCGGTAGTACAGGTCTTCGCGGAAACTGCCGACCTCGATCATGCTCTCGAGGTTCTTGTGAGTCGCCGCGATGATCCGCACGTCGACGCTCTGGGTCTTGTTGCTACCCACGCGCTCGAAGGTACGCTCCTGCAGCACACGCAACAGCTTGACCTGCATCGGCAGCGGCATGTCGCCGATTTCGTCGAGGAACAGGGTACCGCCATTGGCCAGCTCGAAACGTCCGGCACGGCTGGTGATGGCTCCGGTGAAGGCGCCCTTCTCATGGCCGAACAGTTCGCTCTCCAGCAACTCAGCCGGAATCGCGCCACAGTTGACCGGTACGAACGGCGCTTCGCGACGCTTGGAGTGATAGTGCAGGTTACGCGCAACCACTTCCTTGCCAGTTCCGGACTCGCCGAGGATCAGCACGCTGGCGTCGGTATCGGCCACTTGCTGCATCATCTGCCGCACATGCTGGATCGCCCGGCTGGTGCCGACCAGACTGCGAAAGAGGTTGGGCTCGCGATGGCGACCGCGCTCGCGGGCCTGATCGTACATCTCACGATAGACCTGGGCACGATGCAGGGAATCGAGCAACTTGCTGTAGCTGGGGGGCATTTCCAGGGTGGAAAGCACTCGACGACGCTGGTCTTCCGGCAAGTCAATGGAAGAATTATCGCCCATTAACAAAACTGGAAGGAACTCATCCCAGGTTGAGAGTGTCTTTAACAGGCCCAAAAGTGCACCAGGAGCATTTACAGTCCCGATGAGGACACAGATTACTTCACGACTGGATGACAATGAGCCGACAGCCTGCTGCCAGTCATGGCTACCGCAGGGTAAATTTTCTTCGCCAAGAAAATTTAAAATCACCGCCAGGTCGCGGCGGCGGACGCTATCGTCATCAATCAGCAGAATTTTGGTTTCACGCCACATGCAATAGCAACTTCCCTAGTCAACTCAATGCCCGGAATCAGGGCAAGCTAGACGCTTGTAGGCATTTTGAGCCTGGTAGACGTCTGAAATCTGAAAACAGCCACTAGTTAAGTCAAAAAAGCGTGCACAGTCAAATTTATGGCGCACTGGATTCGGATTAACTTAGGGGTTAATTAACCGAACAGATGGTAAACCTTTGCCGCGTTCTGTGCTTGATGGATCTGCGACATCTCGTCGACTATCGCCTGACGCTCCCCTGTCGTCACTTCCAGAAGCTGCCGATAAACCCCAAGCAACTCCTGCAGATTCTCGCGCAACGCGGCTTCATCTTCCGGAGCTTCACTCAAAATGTCTTCCATGCAGGAACGGCAGGCCAGATCCAACTGACCGATCGCTTCCCAGTTACGCTCGGCCAGGGCGGCGACCAGTGCTTCACGGGTTTCTTCGATGCGCTGCAATACAAGACTCATGGTGATCTCCTTAGAACTGCGGACCCGGCGCAGCGATGGCGTCCCAGCCTTCCTTGACGGTGCGCAGCAGATCGGCGACCTCGTCGAGAATCTTTGGATCGGTCTTGATGTTCGCCTCGGTGAGGCGCGTCATCATGTAGGTGTACAAGCTGTCCAGATCACCCAGGGTGTCGGGTGAGTTTTCCAGATCGAGCCCTTCACGCAAGCCGCCGATAATGCCGATGGCCTTGCTGATGAATATACCTTTGTTGGGAATATCCTTGCGCTCCATCGCCCCCTTGGCCTGGGCGATACGATCCAGGCCGCCTTCCATCAGCATCTGCACCAGACGATGGGGGCTGGCTTCGGAAGTCTGCGCCTGGGCACCAATCTTCTGGTATTGCCGAAGGGCTAACATCGGATTCATGTTCTACCTCATCAAAACTCAAGGGTTCGTATAACCAGCGTATCGACCTGGCGTCAAAAAACTTTAGATCAAAAGCCAAAAGCCCGGGACGTCATGAACGTTGCCGGGCTTTTGTCGCCTTGTATCAATCAGCCTTTCTGTTGCGCGGTCAACGCCTCGAACATCGAGGTGATGTTGCTGGCGGTGGCTTTCAACTTGCCCACCAGGGTGTCCATGTCGTTGTACTTCTTGGTCAGTACTGCCGTCAGGGTCTCGATACGGCGGTCCAGGGCAGCCTGATCCGAAGCCAGCTTGGTCTTGGTCTTGTTCAGCGCAGTGGTGCGCTGATCGAGAACGCCGCCAGTCTGGGCAAAAGGCGCGATGGCCTTGTCCATGCGGTCCAGCAGGCCGTTTTCACCAGTGAACAGAGTCTGCACCTCGCCACCGAGCTTTTTGTCGTTCATCGCCGCAGTGAACTTGGTGGAGTCGAAGTCCAGGGCACCGGTCTTCTGGTTGGTGGTAATCCCCAACTGTGCCAGAACGGTCAGCTTGTCGCCGGACCCGACTTCCGACAGCGGCGCACGAATAGCCGCCAGGATCGAGCGTGGCAATGAGTCGCCAGTCAACTGGGCCGGGATGGTCGGCTTGCCGTCGTCATCCAGGGACGGCTTGGTCAGCGCGGTAACACTGTTGGCCACTGCGTTGTAAGCATCCACGAACTTCTGGATCGAAGCCTTCAAGCCATCGGTGTTGGCCGCGACGGTAATGGTCGAGGTACCTGGAGCGACCAGGTTGAAGGTCATCCCGGAAACCGCCTTGTCCACCGAGTTGCTCTTGCTGGTCAGCGCCATGCCGTCGACGGTGAACTTGGCATCCACTGCCAGGGCACCAATGGAACCGGCAGAGGTCGCAGTCATCGGCGAACCGGGAGCACCAACGACAGTACTGCCGTCGATTTCCAGGCCAGCAATACCGCTAAGGGAAATATCGGAGCCCGCACCGGTAGTGGTCGAGCCCACCACCAGACGCGACCCAAAGGAGTCGGTCACGATGTTCGCGCTGATACCCGCGCTTTTGAGCGATGCGTCGGCGTTGATCGAGTCACGCACCGACTGCAGGGTAGCGCCGGCTTTTACATCGAGATTGTAGTTAGTGCCATTTTGACTGATTTTCAGGGTACCAGTCGGAATAGCACTTGTAGTACCGCCAGCGAAGGCCGCACTGGTGACTTTCGAGGAAGTCGCAAGATTCTGCACAGCGACAACATAGTTGCCATTGACCGCGGTATTGCCAGCGACCGCTGTTACATACTTGTTGTCGGAAGTAGTGGCGGCATAGCCGGGAAACTGCGGGTTGGTTTTGCTGCTGAGTTCGGTAATGGTGGTCCGAAAGGTCGACAACAAGGACTTCAAGGTACCGATGCCGGAGATGCTTGCGGTGTTGTTCGCAGTTCCCCGGTCGATCTGACCTTGCTTGGCCGCTTTGTCAGCGTTCACCAAGGCTTTGACGATAGCACCGGTATCGAGGCCGGAGCCTAGACCGGTACCCGGTAGAATTGGACTTGCCATGGAGATCTCCCTTCAGTGTGTCGCCGGTCTTTTGACCATTACAACGCCCAAAAGAACATAGCAACAATTTTCATGCCAGCTGTCAGACTTTAGCGCTGAACAACAAGCTGCTCGCATCATTCAAACTATTGGCCAACTTCAGGACTTCTTCGTTGGGGATTTGACGAATCACCTCACCGGAGTCACTGGCAATGACCTTGACGACAACCTTGCCAGAAGGCTCGTCGATAGAAAATTCCAGGTTACGTTTGACCGATTGCACAAACTCTTCAATTTCCTTAATGGCCATTTTCAGTTTGTCCTGCTCGGCTTGCGCACTCTTACTCTCTTCCTTGACAGTCGACAGCGCCACAACGTCCGCTTGAGGCTTCTCCACAGGCTTGTCAGCAACAGGCGCTGCCGGCTTGGCCGTTGGATAAGACAAGTTCAGCTTCATGCTCATATCCATGTCCATCACCTCTTAAAGTAAAAAGCGAGAGAGCACGACCAGCGCACTCCCCCGCTAGAGCTTAGTCAGCTATTACTGAAGCAGTTTCAGTACAGCGGACGGCAGTTGGTTGGCCTGGGCCAGAACTGCGGTGGAAGCTTGTTGCAGAGTTTGTTGCTTGGTCAGCTGTGCAGTTTCAGCAGCGAAGTCGGTATCTTGTACGCGACCCAGTGCAGCACTGGCGTTTTCGTTGATGTTCTGCAGGTTGGAGATGGTGCTGGTCAGACGGTTTTGTGCAGCACCGAGGTCAGCACGGCTGGAGTTGATGGTTGCCAGAGCCTTGTCGATCGCGTCGATCGAAGCCTTGGAGCTGGCTTCGGCGGTGGTGCTGTTGTTACCGGTAATGGCGATAGCACCGGAGTTAACACCCAGGGTGGTAGCGTCGAAGCCGCTGGCCAGAGTGATGGTGATCTGGTTGGTAGCACCGGTGTTGGAACCGACCTGGAAGGTCATGGTGCCAGCAGTACCGTCGATCAGGTTCTTGCCGTTCAGGTTGGTCGACTTGGCGATACGAGTCAGCTCGTCCGACATCGAAGCGAATTCTTTGTTCAGTGCAACACGGTCAGCAGTACCGTTGGAGTCGTTTCGTGCTTGAACGGCCAGTTCACGCATACGTTGCAGGATGTTGGTGGATTCCTGCATCGCGCCTTCAGCGGTCTGAGCGATGGAGATACCGTCGTTGGCGTTTTTGATCGCCATGGTCTGACCGCGGATCTGCGAAGTCATACGGGTAGCGATTTGCAGGCCGGCGGCGTCGTCTTTTGCGCTGTTGATTTTCAGGCCGGAAGACAGGCGAGTCATCGAAGTCGACAGAGCGTCGGAAGCACGGTTCAGGTTCTTCTGAACGTTCAACGATGTGACGTTAGTGTTTACTGTTAAAGCCATGACGAATTCCTCGTTGGTTGGGTACTGCGGCTTCCGGCCCTGGCAACCGCCGGGTATGGCCTAGAGAACCTTCGTAATAGTTATCGTCGGCAATGCAAGTTGCTTTAGGGGATTTTCAAAAAAATTTGCCATCAGCGTGCCACCCCTCGTAAATCAAGGGCTCGGCGTTCTTAAGCCGTGGAAAAATGACGCCAGAAAAATGCCGGAGAGGGCCCGAGCGAGGAGGTCGCCCGGGCAGGCAGGAAATATTTCAGCCCGTCGAGAGGGAACGCAGCACTTCAACACATTCGTATTGCAGGTAGTCGGCCAGGGCCAGCCAGTTTTGTTCTTGCTGGCATTCGAACATCAGGCCAAGCAATGCCTCCCAGTCCTGGCGCTGCTCTTGCGACGCGCTATCGATCACCGGCTGGATCGCCCCCATCAACTGGACCATGGTCATGGCCGCCTCAACATCACGCCCCAGGCGAAAGCCCTGGGCGCATTGCTGCAAGCGGGCGATCAACCCTTCGATTTCGCTCATTGGCTGAACTCCGGATGATAGGTCGTCCCGGCGATCATCGCCCCGTCCCGACTGCTGTTATAGAAGCGCACCCGCGGATGACCGGCGATAAAGCGCTCCAGCTCGCACAGGTAACTGCGGAAATTGAGTTGGGTCCTGACCCGCTGGCCATGCCCATCCAGCACCCAGTGCCTGGCCGCGCCCAACTGCGGCCCCAGCTCACCGTCGAGCCAGCCGGCATGGGTCTTGTTCATCGGGAAGGCAAAGTCGGCACCGAACAGGGTGACCTGCTCGGCACCCATTTTTACCGCCAGGTCCACCGCCGGATGAATCACGCTGCCACCGACATACAGCTGCGCCTTGGGCAGTTGCTCGCGCATCCGCGTGTAAATCGGGCTGGCGGAATACCCGACATACCGCGGGCCCTGCCAGAGCGACAGAATCTGCGGATCGACCATCGGCAGATAGACCAGGGTGATGGCTGCCGATTTTTCTGGCGGCAGGTGCAGGCCGGAAATCCGGTGATCGATACTGACCACAATGTCCGGCTCGATCCCCTGCTTGAGCAGCGGCCGGTAGGCGGTATCGACACAGATAAACAGAGGGCGCCGGGCGCGGGCGCGAATCTCGCGCAAGCGCTCGAAATGCCGTTCCAGGCTCGGCCCGGTGGCAATCACAAAGACCTCGCGGCCCGGCTGGGTGCCGAACAACTGGGCCACGTCACTGTCGCCGGTCACCAGCTCGGCACTCGATTGCAGGCGCTGAGTGACCTCCGGGGAATCGGCCACGAAGTCACGATTATTGAAGGCCAGGTGCACCTCACTGACCAGGCGATCGCGGATCTTGGCGTTGTAGTCATCCGCCAGCACCAGCTCGGAGGGCAAGGCAAAGAACGGCAACTGGATTTCCGCCAGATCGCCGGCATACCCCAGTTCGACCCGAGGATCGTTCAACCAGGCCTGCTGATCGAGCAATTGCAGCACCAGCGCAAACACTGCGCCGTTCAGGATATGCACCTGCAAGCGTTGCAGCGCCGGGTTTTCCAGCAGTATCTGCTGCAAGTCGCCCAAGCCGGTGCCGTACAGATGGATCACCGGGCTGTCGGCCGGCAGGCTCGCTGCCTGGGTTCGTGCTTCCGCCGTGCGATCGTGACGACTGGTGAGCTGAATGCCGGAAATACTCAAGGTCGAACCCAGGCCTTCGACCAGATCCGCCTGCAACCCGGCACTGTCTTCCGCCAGCAACCGTTCAAGCAGTCGTGGCCAGCGAGCCTGTATTGCCTGGGCATTGCCCTCGAAGCTTTCGCTCATGCTGTCTCGCCTATCTTCATGCAAAAAAATAGCGCTCAGGGTACACCCTGAGCGCTATTTTTGGATGCCGCGGGATCAACTCATGGGCGATAGATAATCGCCGAGCCCCAGGACAGCCCCACACCAAAACCACTCAGGGCCACACGTTGCCACTTCGATTCGAGCACGTGCTTTTCCAGCAGCAGCGGAATGCTCGACGACACGGTGTTACCGGTCTCGACCATGTCCTTGATGAACTTTTCCGGCTCGCCTTCGAAACGGCGCGCCACGGCGTCGACGATCGCCGCACTGCCCTGGTGGATGCAGAACGCATCGATCTGCTCAGCCTTCAGGCCCGACTCATCCAGCAACTCGTTCAAGTGCGCCGGGACTTTCAGCAAGGCAAAGTTGAATACCTGGCGGCCATTCATGAAAAACACCCCATCGGTGACTTTCAGGTGCGGAGCGCCGGAACCGTCGGTGCCGAACTTGGCCTTGCCCAGCTGCCAGGGAGCGTCTTCGCCCATCCAGGTCGCGGTCGCCGCATCGCCGAACAGCATGGTGGTGTTGCGGTCTTCCGGATCGACGATCTTCGAGTAAGGGTCGGCGGTGACCAGCAGGCCGTTCTTCAGGCCCGCGGCTTCCATGAAGCCCTTGAGCGCGTAGATGCCGTAGACATAACCGGAGCAGCCCAGGGAAATATCGAAGGCCGCGACGTGGGTCGGCAGGCCCAGCTTGTCCTGGACGATGGCGGCGGTGTGCGGCAGGCCTTCTTCGTCGCCGTTCTGGGTGACGACGATCAGCGCGTCGATCGACTCGCGCGACAGTTGCGGGTTGTTGGCGAACAGCGCATTGACTGCTTCGACACACAGGTCCGAGGTTTCCTGCGTGGCGTCTTTGCGCGGCAGGAAGGCCGAACCGATCTTGCCCAGGATGAACTCTTCATCCTTCTCGAATTTTGCACCTTGTGCGTAATTGTCTACGCCGGCTACAGGCACGTAGCTCGCAATGCTCTTTATGCCAATCATTACGGCTTCCCAATAATAAACAGCTGAATACCCCGACCACCGGGACCGGGGCTGCCGACAAACAGACATCCTGGCGCCCCTGACGGGCGACAGCGGGAAGAATAGAAGGCTATCACTGCACCGTTTACCGGCCAGGCGCCATCTCCCCGGTCAATACAATACAGTGAAGATGCGCGTTATGACTCGCAGGTCACGCTATTTTGCCGAATCAGCCATACAAACGGCTATTCGACAAATGCCCAATCCAGTGCGGTGCCGCGCTTGAGGGCCTGGCGCGCGCAACGCCCGAGGACCGCGTCGATGTGCTTGGGGGCCAGCCCCAGGCCCGGACGAATGGCCCTGACGTTATCGCTGCTGAACACCTCCCCCGCCGCCATATCGCGGGTGACATAGAGGGAACGGCGGTACAACACCGATTGCCGCTCGGCCTCGGTCGCGCCGTAACGCACCTGGCCCAGGGCCTGCCAGGCACGTTCGGTTTCCACCACCAGGCTGTGCAGTTCCGCCGGTTCCAGGGAAAAACTCGCATCCACCCCGCCGGCGGCGCGGTCGAGGGTGAAGTGTTTCTCCACCACCGTGGCGCCCAGCGCCACGGCGGCCACCGAAACCCCGACGCCCATGGAGTGATCGGACAAACCGACCTCGCAGCCGAACAGCTCGCGCAAATGCGGGATGGTCAGGATGTTGCTGTTCTCCGGCGAAGCCGGGTAGGTGCTGGTGCACTTGAGCAGCACCAGGTCCTTGCAACCCGCCTCCCGGGCGGCGCGCACGCTTTCGTCCAGCTCGGCGATGCTGGCCATGCCGGTGGAAATGATCAGCGGCTTGCCGGTGGCCGCGACCCGGCGAATCAGCGGCAGGTCAGTGTTTTCGAAACTGGCGATCTTGTAGGCCGGCACGTCGAGGCTTTCGAGGAAGTCCACCGCGCTCTCATCGAACGGCGTGGAGAATGCCAGCATTCCCAATTCCCTGGCGCGGGCGAAGATCGGCGCGTGCCACTGCCACGGCGTGTGGGCCTTTTCATACAGGGCATACAGCGAGGAACCGGCCCAGAGACTGGCCGGGTCCTTGATGAAGAATTCGCCCTGCTCCAGATCCAGGGTCATGGTGTCGGCGGTATAGGTCTGCAACTTCAGGGCATGGGCGCCGGCCTTGGCCGCGGCCTCGACGATCTGCAGGGCAATGTCCAGCGACTGGTTATGGTTGCCGCTCATTTCGGCAATGATGAACGGCGGCGAGCCGGCGCCAATCGAGCGCGAGCCGATCTTGAAACTAGTCATTGGGGTTTTCCTTCGATTCACGCGTAAATTCGCCGGTGGCCGGGTCATCCCCGGCGCGACGCAATGGATTGCGGGTCATCTCGAACAGGGCCGCCGCCACCCGCGATGCGCCCTGCCCGTCGACCAATTGCCGGGAGCGTTGCGCCAGGCTCTGGCGCTGCGGGTAATCGCCGACAAGCGCCGCAACCGCCTGGTGGATCTGCTCGACGCTTACCTGCCCGCTGGGCCCCAGGTAGACATGCATGCCCGCCTCGGCCAACAGCCGGGCATTGGCCTCTTGATTGCCGGCCACACTGATGCACAGGGTTGGCAGGCCCAGGGCGGCGCGCTCCCAGCTGGTGCCGCCGCCGGCACCGATAAACAGGTCGGCCTCGGCCATCAAGCGGGAAAAGTCGCTGACATAGGCGTGCAAGCGCCAATGCCCGCGACCGGCCGCCAGTTCCTGCATCTGCGCCCAGGCCGGGTTAGCGGCCCCGGCGACAAAATCCACTTCCAGGTCGTCGAGCGCACTCAAGGCCAGCATCGCCTGGTATGTCTGGCTGGCCGCATCGAAACCGCCAAAATTCACCAGCACCCGACTCGCTCGCTCGCGAATGGCGATCGGCGGGCAGCGGAACTCCTCGCGCAGCAAGGCAAAATGTGGCCCCAGCAGCGCCCGGCACTCAGCATCGATCAAGCCGGCATAGGCCTGCGGTGTGCCGCTGAAATTCTGGTCGAGCAACAGGTCGACGGCATGCCGCCGGTTGGCCAGGTCATCGATGGCGGCAATCCGCGGCGCCCATTGCCGCGCCGCCTGCTGCCACTGCCAGTCGAGGCCGTAGTGATCGACCAGCACCCAGTCGAATCGCGGTTGATCCTGCAACGCTGCCTGCAAGGCGGCGATATCGGCCTGCCAGGGTAGCGGCGCCTCGATGTCCTGCGCGCATTCACCCGGATAACTCGCCGGCAGGGCGAACGTCTGGAAACCCAGTTCGGCCAGACGCTCCAACTGCTGCCCGGGCAAGCTTCGGCAAGCGAATGCCACTGTGGCGCCCTGCTCGCGCAACGCCCTGGCCAAGGTCAGGCAACGGGCGATATGGCCGCTGCCAATGGCCGGCGAGGCATCGGCCCGGATCAGCACCCTCACTCCAGTTCTCCACCGGCTTTCAGCGCCGCGTACAGGTACTCCGCGCGCAGCCAGTCTTCCTCGGTGTCGATGTCCTGCACCAGATGCCGCGGCAGGATCACCGGCAGGCTGAGCGGGGAAAACACCAGGTCGCCGCGCAGCCAGGCCTCGCTGCGTCCCCAATAGAACTGCCCGGCATCCTGATAGGCCGGCGGCAGGTCCTGGGAGCGTGTGTTGCGAAACTCCGGATAAAGCGAGGTCAGCGCGCCCTGCTCGTCGAGGGTCAGGGCCCGCTGCACCGGAAACGCGAAGCTGCACACGGAAAACGCGAAGGACTTCTCAGGATGAGCCTCCAGCGCCGCCAGGCCCTGGCGCAGGCAGCGCAGTTGCAGCAACGGCGCGGTGGCATAGATGCAGCAGGTGTAATCGAAGGTCTCGCCACGCTCGCGCAACGCATTCAAGGCATGCACGATCACCGGCCCGGTGCCGGTGAAATCGTCCGCCAGCTCGGCCGGGCGCATGAACGGCACCGTGGCGCCGCTGGCCCTGGCCAGCTCGGCGATCTCCGGGTCGTCGGTACTGACCAGCACCTGATCGAACAACCCGGAGCGCAGCGCCGTGGCAATCGAGCGGGCAATCATCGGCACGCCGTCGAACGGCTTGAGGTTCTTGCGCGCGATGCGTTTGCTGCCGCCACGGGCGGGAATGATGGCGATGGCACTCAAGGCAGGGCGGGCTCCTGGATAAGCTGGCGCAATTGCTCGACCACATACGTCTGCTGCTCATCCTCCAGCGCCGGAAACAGCGGCAGGCTGATGGCCTCGGCGTAGTAGCGTTCGGCCTCGGGGAAATCCCCCGCGGCGAATCCCAGGTCGCGGTAATACGGCTGCAGGTGCACCGGGATGTAATGCAGATTGACCCCGACCCCGGCCTCGCGCAATGCCTCGAATACCTCGCGATGGGAGCGGCGGATGCGTTCGGGTTGCAAGCGCACCACGTACAGATGCCATGCCGACTGCGCCTGCTCCTGAGCCTGCGGCAGGGTCAGCGGCAGATCGGCCAGCAGGCGGTCATAACGGGCCGCCAGCTGCCGGCGCCGGGCAATGAACGCGTCGAGCTTGTCCAGTTGGGACAAGCCCAGGGCCGCCTGCAGATCGGTGATGCGGTAATTGAACCCCAGCTCGGTCTGCTGGTAGTACCAGGGTCCGTGGCTGGGCTCGGTCATCTGCGCCGGTTCGCGGGTCATGCCGTGGCTGCGCAAGCGCCGCAGATGGTCCGCCAGTTGCGGGCTGTTGGTCAGGACCATGCCGCCCTCGGCGCTGGTGATGATCTTCACCGGATGAAAGCTGAACACCGTCATCGCCGCGAATTCGCCACAGCCCACCGGCCGCCCGGCATAGGAGGCGCCCACCGCGTGGGAGGCATCCTCGATCAGCACGAAGCCATAACGCTGCGCCAGCTGCGCCATGGCGCGCATGTCGCAGCTTTGCCCGGAGAACGCCACCGCCACCACCACCTTGGGCAGGCGGCCCGTGCGTTCGGCGGCCTCCAGCTTGTGCGCCAGCGCCCGGGCATCCATGTTCCAGGTGTGCGGATCGATATCGACGAAATCCACCTCGGCGCCGCAATAACGGCCACAGTTGGCCGAGGCCAGGAAGGTATTGGGCGTGGTCCACAGCCGGTCTCCCGGTCCCAGCCCGGCGGCCAGGCAGGCAATGTGCAAGGCCGCCGTGGCGTTGCATACCGCCACCCCATGGCCGGCCTCGCAGCGGGCTGCCATGGCCTGCTCGAAGCGTTCGATGGTCGGCCCCTGGGTCAGCCAGTCGGACTGCAGCACCGCGACCACCGCATCGATGTCCGCCTGGTCGAGACTCTGGCGCCCGTAGGGAATCATGCCGACAGCCCGGCATGCAGCTCGGCGATCTGGCCCACCGAGAGGAAATGCGGATTGGTGTCGGAGCGGTATTCGAACTGCTCGTCCACCGGTCGCCCGCGCTCGCCCAGGCCGTCCACGGCAAAGTCGAGATTGACGTTGGTAAAGCGGATCGACGGCTGGATGGTGTAGTGATCGGCGAACTCCAGGGTCATGCGCGCGTCATCCAGCGGCACCATCAGCTCGTGGAGTTTTTCCCCCGGACGAATGCCCACCTGCTTGTGCGGCAGGTTTTGCGCCATGCCACGCGCCAGGTCGACGATCCGGATCGACGGGATCTTCGGCACGAAGACTTCACCGCCATGCATGCGCGAGAAGCTGTCGAGCACGAACTGCACCCCGTGATCCAGGGTGATCCAGAAACGGGTCATGCGCGCGTCGGTGATCGGCAGCTCGCGGGCGCCTTCGGCGATCAGCTTGCTGAAAAACGGCACCACCGAACCCCGGGAGCCAGCCACGTTGCCGTAGCGCACCACGGCAAAACGGGTCGGCTGGTCGCCGGCGATATTGTTCGCCGCGACGAACAGCTTGTCCGACAGCAGCTTGGTCGCGCCATACAGGTTGACCGGGCTGGCCGCCTTGTCGGTGGACAGCGCGACCACTTTCTTCACGCCATTGTCGATGGCCGCGGCGATGATGTTTTCCGCGCCGTTGACGTTAGTGCGGATGCACTCGGTGGGGTTGTATTCCGCGGCCGGCACCTGCTTCAGGGCCGCGGCGTGCACCACATAGTCAATCCCGCGCATGGCCTGGCGCAGACGCTCGGCGTCACGCACGTCGCCAAGGAAATAACGCATGCAGGGCGCATTGAAGGTCTGCTGCATTTCGTACTGTTTCAGTTCATCGCGGGAGAACACCACCACCCGCTTGGGCTGGTACTGCTCCAGCAGACGCCGGATGAAATTGCGCCCGAACGAACCGGTGCCGCCGGAGATGAAAATCGATTTGCCGTTGAACATGCCTTGAGTCCTTTTTCCTGTCAGCCAGGCTTATGCGAGCAGCTGTGCCCAGTCGACACTGGCAGGAGCGCCAGGGGTGAAGCCCTTGCCGCTCCGGCTCAGGTTCTGGTTGTAGGCCACATCGTGCTCGAAGCGGGCCGGCCATTTGTCACGCAGCGCCGCCGCGGCCTGGGTATCGTCCGCCAGGGTGCCCGGATGGAGGATCTGCACCTGCGGGGTCCAGACCGTCAACAGCCCGGCTTCGGCGACCTTCAGGCACAGGTCGACATCAGCGAATGCTTCGGCGAAGTGCTCTTCGTCCAGGCCGCCGACGGCGTTGTAGACGTCCTTGCGAATCATCAGGCAAGCGCCGGAGACCGCCGAATAGTTCTGTTCGGCCAGCAAGCCGTTCAGGTAGCCACTGGCGCCTTTCGGTTCACCGGCGAATGCCGCGCCCAGATGCTCGTTCAGCCCGAGCACCAGGCCGGCCGAGGTGGTCGCGCCCTTGGCGTCCACCAGGCGCGCGCCGACAATCCCCACTTCCGGCCGCTGCGCCTGATTGAGCAGGCTCTCCATCCAATCGGCATTGACCACTTCGCCGTCGGCCGCCAGCAGCACCAGGTAGTCGCCCCGGGCCTCCTGGCTCGCCGCGTTGTACAGCGCCGCGCCGCTCAGGCGCTGCGGGCTGCGCAGCACGCGGATACGATCGCCCTTCTGTTCCAGGCTGGCGAGCCAGCTGGCCAGTTCTGCGGACTGGCTATGGTTGTCGCCGATGACCACTTCGTAACGCTGGTAGCGCGTGCGTTGCAGCACGCTGACCAGGCAAGGCTGCAACTGCTCCAGGTTGTCTTCGCTGCGCAGGATGATCGAGACCAGCGGACGTTCGCCATGGCCGTAGTTGATCTGATAGACCCCGGGCTGCGCCGCACTGACCTGGGCTCGGTAGCCACGCTTGCCCAGATGACGGGTCAACACCTGGCTGTACTGGGTGTTCTCCTCCACTGTCGCAGCCTGGCCGAGCAACAGCGGTTCGGCCAGGTGGGCCAGGCCCGCCAGGCCGCCGTCTTCGATCAGGCGCAGCAGCAGGTCGTATTCCATGGCTTGTGGAAAGGCCGTCGAATAACCGCCGGCAGCCGCCAGCACATCCCGGCGAATCAGCCAGTGGCCGGCCATCATGTCCGGCACGCTTTGCAGCAGGTCGAGGTTGACGCCCGGGCGGAACACATCCTTCAGCGCGCCATCGGCGCCGTAGTGGATTTCGTCCATGGCCACCGCGCGGCACCCTTGCGCGCCAAGCAGTTCCAGGCTGGCGCGCAGCAGGCCGCTGGCGGTAAAACGCTCGCCGGCACGGGCCAGGAGCAACCAGTCACGGGAGGACTGCGCCGCGACCTGGTTGATTCGCTCCACATAGTTGCTGGTGCTGACCTTGACGAAATGCACGGTGTCCTGGGCAGTGGTGGTCGCCGGCAGATCGCCCGTGGTGAAGACCACTACCTGGAAGGACCGGCAATGGCCGTTGACCAGGCTGTCGAAGGTCGCCTGCAACTTGACCATGTCCGCGTCGAGGTCGAGCAGCAGGATGCCGAAGCTCGGCCCACCGTTGTGCCGGGCCAGGTGCTCGTTGATCGCCTTGAGCTGTTGCGCCTCGGGATTGCGCGCCTCCAGCCACTTCAGCAGGCGCCCCGAAGGCATGTTTTCCAGCAGTCCCGGGCCGTCCTGGAAAGGCACCGACGCCAGGCGCTCGGCCCAGGCCTGCAATTTGCGGGCATCGTTCTGTTCCTCAGAGTCCTGCTCCGTGGAAGCCTGCAGCGAGGCCGCCAGACGCCGGACCACCTCAAGGTTGAACAGGTTGCACGACAGCGCCTCCCACAAGCGGCTGCGCAGGGTGCGGTCGGTGTCGTTGGGTTGTACCTGCATCAGTTCCTGTTGCTTGAGCAGTACGCCTTCAAGCTCCTGGAGCTGCAGGCGGCCAGCCGGCATCGCATGCATGAGGAATTCGAACTCGGTCAACAGGTCGAACATCGGCTTGTTGTAGAACGGCATCTCGACGAACTGTTCCGGGCCGAACGAACGCACCGGCTCGGCCCCGGGCTCGACCCAGGCCGAACGGAAAATCATCTTGCCATTGAGCGAGCGCCCGGTGAGCAGGCACTCGGCCATGGCCCTGAAGCTGTCCAGGGCAAGCTGCTTGGCCTGTTGCGGCCCCTGGGCGCTCAAGCCGGTGGGCAACGACGCCAGGAACCCGGCGAACTCCTCGCGCTGGGCCACCGACTTGGCATCGCCGTAGGTCAGCACCGTCAACACATCGGTGTTGTGCTCCGAGGCGTTGTAGTTGACCTCCCGCACGGCGAACGGAATCGGCAGGATCCGCGCCTTGGCCGAGGCCAGCAGGAAGAAGGTATGGCCGATTTCCTGCCATTCGAAGCTGGTCCCCGGCGGCAGCAGGCTGTACCACTGTTGCAGCAGGTCGGTGCGGGTCACCGCGTAGAACGGCGGCAGGAAATGGCTCATGAACGCCATGACCCGCTCGCCGGCATCTTCCGAGGCGTAGTCCTCGATCACCCGACAATCGCGCCGGTAGTAGTTCACCTCGGCGGCGCGGGCCAGGTACATCATCCCGTAGCCGTGGCACAGGCCGTAGTCGGGGTTGGCTTCGAGAAACTCCACCGACTCGGTCAGCGCGCCATGCAGCAGGAAATCGTCATCGGCGGCAAACACCATGTACGGCGTCGTCACCTGCCCGACACCGTAGGTCAGCTTGTCCTGCAGGCCCTTGTAGGTGTACTGCGGCAGATGCCGGTAGTCGACCTGGGGGAACTGCCCGGCCAGGCTTTTGTCGGCGTGCAGCGAAGAGTCCAGCACCAGGATCTTGCAGGGGTAGGTGCTGTAGTACTGCAAGGTGCGGCGCAAGAACGCCTTGCGATTGTGGGACATCACCACCAGCGTGAAACGCTCGCTCAACGGTGCGCTAGTGTTTTGAGCCTTGTCTTGAACCTGCATCAGTGTTTCCCCACAACCGGCAAAGTGCTGTTACCTGCAAACCATTTAATTCAACGAACGCGACGCAGATAACCATCCGGCGCCACGGTGATCAGCAGCTTGTTCTGCATCTGGTAGTCGATCTCGAAGTCGCGGTTCTCTTCCAGGTAGGCCCAGACCGCGGTTTTCGGGTTGTCGCCCGGGCCCCATGGACGGTCCGGGAAGAAGTCCGCCGGCATGTCCTCGACCACGGTGTCCATCACCACGCAGTAGCTGTCCACCGACACCAGCGGCGCATACAGGCGCAGCTCTTCGAGCACGTGCTCGTGGGTGTGGTTGGAGTCCAGGACCAGGATGACTTTCTTGCCCGCGGCCGCGGCACGCACCTGCTCGGCAATCGCCGGATCGATGCTCGAGCCTTCGATCATCTTGATCCGCTTGCTCATCGGATGGCTTTCGATGGCTTCGCGGTTATGGGCGCGGATATCCAGGTCGATGCCCAGCACTTCGCCGTGGCCCTGCAGTTCGAGCAGCGAAGCGTAGTAGATGATCGAGCCGCCGTGGGCGATGCCGCATTCGATCACCAGGTCCGGCTTGACCCGCCAGATGATCTCCTGCATGGCCATCATGTCCTGGGGCAGCTGGATGATCGGGCGGCCCATCCAGGAGAAGTGATAGCTGTACTTGTGGCCGGCGGACTCGTTGAAGAAGTCGCGCGCCAGGCCCTTGAGTTTCTGGTCTTCGCCCTGGGCGCGGATCTGCTCCTGGCACTCGGCTTCGAAGGCTTGGTTGATGCTGTTGTCGGTCATGGTCGGGTCTCAATAAACGTCATTGGAACGAAGCGCTGTCGACTGCGTGATAGACATAACGCCCATCGGTCATGCGCTTGATTTCGTCGAGATAGTTGGAATTCATCACAAACAGGTTGGCGCCCTCGGGCAAGGTCGCCATGACCTCTTCGGGGGACGACACGCGGGCGCCGCTCAGGGGCAGGTAACGGCCCTGCTTGGCCGGATTGATATCCACCACCTGGTCCACCGAAACGCCCGCGCGCTGCAGGAACAGCGAATAGATCACGCCCTTGGACGACGCGCCCCAGATCGCCGAGCCCGCCTCGGGCTGGGCCTGGATGATCTGCTTGGCGCGCTCGATGCTGGCGGTGAAATCCAGCGGCATCTCCAGGCGCTCGACCGCTGTCTCGCCCGGCTCACGCAAGGTGCCGAGGTCGGCCACCACGTACAGGTACTGGCCGCCGAACAGGTGACCGGCTTCGTGCACGGTGCCGAACATCCGCCGCAGGTCATCCAGGCGGAAGTAGTTCACATGCTCGTAGAACACGTCGAACCAGGCGCGATGCTCGACGATCCAGTCGAAGCACGGCACTTCGATGTAGATCTGCCCGCCCTGGTTGGCCTCGGCCATCTCCGCCAGGAACGCCCGCGGGTCGGCGATATGCTCCAGCACATGGCGCAACACCACGGCATCGGCGGACAGGCCCAGGCCACGGGTAAAGGGCGCCTTGATCACATCGGCGTTATCGCCCTCGTAGGCCGGGTCGATACCGGTAATGCGGTAGCCTCGCTCGCGCAGCAGCTCGAGGAAATAGCCCTTGCCGCAACCGACCTCGATCAGCTCGCGGCCCTTGAAATGCCGGGCGATGATGCCCTCGACATCCTGCAGGTGGCGCTGGAACTGCGCCGAATGGGCCTGCTCGTTCTGGTAGTCGCTGTCGTAGCTCAGCTTGTCGGGGTCGAAAGCCTGGTTGAAGATCAGGCCGCTCTCCTCGTCCTGCACCAGCACCATGTCGGCAGAGGCCGACGCCCTGGCGCTCTGCGCATCGGCGAAGGTGCGGTTCTGCAGCACCGGCAGGTCCATGACCCGATACAACTCATGCCCCATGTTCTGCTCCCAATAGTTGTTGCAGGCGCTGGTTCGCCCCCCAGAACGCCATGGGCTCATGGGCGGGATAGGGGTAGTGCCCCAGGTTCAGGCGGATCATCGAGCCACGTTCGCGCACCCGTCGCTCGACCAGCGCGCGAACCGATATCGGCTGGCCGCTGGAACAGTTGACCACCCCGGAGAAATCCCGGCGTTGCAGCAGCGCTGCAAGGCTGGCGGCGGCGTCCTCGATGGCCAGGTAATCGCGCAGCTGTTCGCCGGCGGACATGTCGAACACCGCATCGCCGGCGTCGATTGCCCGGTCCAGGGCGGCCAGCAGGCTGTTGGGGTTCTGCCCAACGCCATGCAGGTAGAACAGCCGCGCCCATTGCAGGGTGAAAGGCCGTTGCTGCTGCAGGTTTTCCAGGAACAGCCGCAGGCTGTGCTTGGCCAACCCGTAGGGATTGCTCGGCTGCGCCGGCGTCTGCTCGTCGAGCGGACCGCTCTGCATACCGTATTCGAAACAGGTACCGGTGATCATGACCTGGGGCACGCCCGCCTCGACTACGGCCTTGATGAACCGGTAGTCGGCCATCAGATTGTGCTCGAGATGGAACAGCGCCTTGTAGTTCGGCAGCCCCGGCCAGGCCAGGTGCGCCAAGGCATCGACGCCGTCGACCAGGGAGGCGATATCGCTGTCGGCGGCATGCACGTCCGCGGCCACCCGCTCCACCGCTCCAGCCCAGGGCATGGCGGCCAGCTTTTGTGGATCACGGGCCAGCGCCCGTACCTGGCAGCCGCGGGCCAGCAAGGCGGCGACCAGATGCCGGCCGACAAATCCGCTGGCCCCGGTGACCAGTACCTTCAAGCCACTCACAGCAGCTTCAACTCGGGCACGGCGATCACGAAACGTCCGCCCCACTGGCGAACGTGGGCCAGCTGCTCGCTGACTTCCGCCAACAGGTTCCACGGCAGCACCAGCACATAGTCCGGGCGCTCGCTGTCGATACGCTCTGGCGCGACCACCGGAATCCGGCTGCCGGGCAGGAACTTGCCCTGCTTGTGCGGGCTGGCGTCGGCAACCCAGGCCAGCAGGTCCGGCTTGACCCCGGCGTAATTGAGCAAGGTGTTGCCCTTGGCCGCGGCGCCGTAACCCACCACGCGCTTGCCTTCGGCCTTGGCCTGGAGCAGGAAGCGCAGCAGGTCATGCTTGATGCGCTCGGCGGCCGGCGCCAGGGTTGCGTAGTACTCGGGGGTCTTCACGCCCGCGTCGAACTCGGTTTGCAACTGCTGCTGCACCGCCGGTTGCACGGCGCGGCGTTCGCCGTCCTTGCGCTGGACGAAAACCCGCAGCGAACCGCCATGGGTCGGCAGCTGGCTGACGTCGAAGACTTCCAGGCCGTTGCGCTCGCACAGTGCCTGCACCGCGGTCAGCGACAGATAGGAATAGTGTTCGTGATAGAGCGTGTCGAACTGCGCGCCGGCCATCAGCGTCAGCAGTTGCGGGAATTCGAAGGTGGCCACGCCGGTCGGCTTGAGCAGCGTCGCGAAACCGCCAAGGAAATCGTTGATGTCCGGCACATGGGCCAGCACATTGTTGGCGGCCATCAGGTCGGCGGCCCAGCCTTGGTTTTTCAGCTGCGCGGCGGTGTCGCGACCGAAGAACAGCTCACGAATCTCCAGGCCTTTTTCCCGCGCGGCTTGCGCGGTGCTGCGGGTCGGCTCGACGCCCAGGCATTTGATCCCACGAGCGGCCACGTACTGCAACAGGTAACCGTCGTTGGCGGCGACTTCCACCACACGGCTGTCAGCCGTCAAGCCAAAGCGCTCGACCATCTCGGCCACATAGCGCTCGGCGTGGGCCAGCCAAGTGCTGGAGAACGAACTGAAGTAGGCGTACTCGGCATCGAACAGGCTTTCGGCGCTGGTGTAATCCTCGGTCTGTACCAGCCAGCATTGCTGGCACACGGCGACCTTCAGCGGCACCCATTGCTCGGCCTGTTCAAGACGCTCGGCAGGCACATAGGCGTTGGACGGTGGCGAGGTGCCGAGGTCGATCAACGGCAGGCTCAGCGGCGCGGCGCACCCACGGCAGTTCATAGACGCACTCCAGCAAAGTGTTGATCGAGCGCGGGATGGCTGGAATCCCGGGCCGACAGATTATTGACAGGCAACGGCCAGGCAATCGCCAGCCGTGGATCGTTCACCGACAGACCGCCCTCGTGCTCCGGCGTGTAATCGGCGCTGTGCAGGTAGAGCAGCTCGGCGTCGTCGGTGAGGGTCTGAAAACCGTGGGCGAATCCGGCCGGGATCAGCAGGCTACGGCCATCGCCGGCCTTCAAGTGCTCGGCGTGCCAGTGCAGAAAGGTTTCGGAGTCCGGACGCAGATCCACCGCCACATCCCACACCTCGCCGCGCAGGCAGGTAATCAGCTTGGCTTCCGGCGCCTTGGCGTTCTGGTAATGCAGACCGCGCACACTGCCCTTCTCGCGGGTACAGGAATGGTTGATCTGACGGATATGAAACTCGCTGCCGAATGCACTCAGACTGCCTTCGCAGAACAGTCGGGCGAAGTGTCCGCGCTGATCTTCGAAACGTTTGTGCTGGACGCTGAACAGCCCGGCCAGCGGCAGCTGTTTCAAGGAAAACTCGCTCACAGCACGCCCCAGTACAGGTTCAGTTGAGCGAGGGTCACAGTGCGCATGTCGTCGCCACGCTGCCAGGCCAGGTGCCAATCCAGGGTCTGCGCCAGGCATTGCTGCAGCGACCAGCGCGGTTGCCAGGCCAGCAGTTGGCGTGCGCGGCTGCTGTCCAGGCGCAGCAGGCCGGCCTCGTGCAGGTCGCTCGGTTCGATGCGCAAGCCGGGGGCCGCCGGCCAGCGCGCGGCCAGCAACTCGACCACTTCACCGACGCTGCACATGTCCGCTTCGCTCGGCCCGAAGTTCCAGGCCCCGGCGAACTGCGGCCCTTGTTCGTAGAGCCCGGCGGCCAGTTGCAGGTAGCCGGCCAGTGGCTCCAGGGCGTGCTGCCACGGGCGCACCGCCTGCGGGTAGCGCAGGGTCACCGGCTCGTCGGCCGACCAGGCCTTGAGCACATCGGGAATCAGTCGTTCGGGGGCAAAGTCGCCGCCGCCCAGCACGTTGCCGGCACGCGCCGTGGCCAGGGCCAGGCCGTGCTCGGCATAACGCTCGGCCGGGAAGAATGAGGCGGCATAGGACTGCGCCAGCAACTCGCAGCACGCCTTGCTGCTGCTGTAGGGGTCATGCCCACCCAGGGCTTCGTTTTCGCGGTAGGGCCACAGCCATTCCTGGTTGGCGTAGACCTTGTCGGTGGTCACCAGCACACAGGCGCGCACGCCGCCGACCTGACGGATCGCTTCCAGCAGGTTCAACGTCCCCATCACGTTGCTCGAGTAAGTGCCCAGCGGGTCGCGATAGCCCTCGCGCACCAACGGTTGCGCCGCCAGGTGCAGGACGATTTCCGGCTGCGTCTCGGCGATCAGCTCCAGCAAGGCGCCAAGATCGCGCAGGTCGCCACGCTGGTCGTTGATGCCCTCGGCGACTCGCGCCAGCTCGAACAGGCTCGGCTCGGTCGCAGGATCCAGGGAGAAACCGCTGACTTCGGCCCCCAGGCTTTGCAGCCACAGGGTCAGCCAGCTGCCCTTGAAGCCGGTATGGCCGGTCAGCAGGACCCGTTTGCCGCGCCAGAATTGCGGGCTCAGTCCCATTGCTTCCATGGGGCCTCCCCGCTCTGCCAGAGCTGCTCCAGGTGGTTCTTGTCACGCAGGGTGTCCATCGGATGCCAGAAGCCGTCGTGCTGGAAGGCGTGCAACTGGCCTTGCCGGGCCAGGGTGGTCAGCGGCTCGGCTTCCCACACCGTGTCGTCGGCGCTCAGCAGCGGCAACACCTTGGGCGACAGCACGAAGAAGCCGCCGTTGATCCAGCCACCGTCACCGCGGGGCTTTTCGGTAAAGCCCAGGACACTGTCGCCGTCGCGCTCCAGGGCGCCGTAACGGCCGGGCGGCTGCACCGCGGTGACGGTCGCGTGCTTGCCGTGGGCCAGGTGGAAATCCACCAGGGCGCCGATATTCAGGTCGGACACACCGTCGCCGTAGGTAAAGCAGAAGGCTTCTTCGTTCTCCAGGTAGCGCCCGGCCCGGCGCAGACGGCCACCGGTCATGGTTTCCTCACCGGTGTCGATCAGCGTCACGCGCCAGGGCTCGCTGTAGTTCTGGTGAACGTCCATGCGGTTTTCCCGCATGTCGAAGGTGACGTCGGAGGTGTGCAGGAAGTAGTTGGCGAAGAAGTCCTTGATCGCGTACCCCTTGTAGCCCAGGCAGATCACGAAGTCGTGAATGCCGTGGGCGGAGTACTGCTTCATGATGTGCCAGAGAATTGGCTTGCCGCCGATCTCGATCATCGGCTTGGGCTTGAGATGGGACTCCTCGCTGATGCGCGTGCCCAGGCCACCCGCCAAAATAACTGCCTTCATCGTCTCCCCTCTTGTTCGTCACAGGGCTCTGCCAAGCTGTACCGAGCTTTTTGCGGGCCTTCTGGATAAAACCTTGTGCCGTTCACGGCGTCTCGCGGGTCAGCGAAAACGCTCGTTTTATGGCGATATCGAGGGGGGCTTGCAGGAAACGCGCCAGCTCCTGGGTCGCGGTTCATCGCCCTGGCGCCGTGGATAGCCCGGGAGGCAGTGCAACGAGGACCGCCTTCAGCAGCGAAAAACCGGCGCGCCCCTCCCAGGATCGCCGCCATAAAAAAGCCAGGCGTCGAAAGCCTGGCTTGTTCAGTTCCCGTCCCGGATCAATCCGGCAACCACCCCTGCATCCACAGATTCAGGTTGTTGCCCCGCAGCATGTAGTCGCGCAGGACTTCTTCGCGCAGCGCATCGCCCATGCGGTAGCTGGCCTCGGGATCGGCCAGGTGCATGCGGATCGCCTCGATCCACTCTTGGGTGCTGTTGCTCACGACCTTGGTACAGGGCAGGTAGCCGCGATAGGCCTCAGTGTCGGTGCAGATCACCGGGTAACCGCAGGCGCCGTATTCCAACAGGCGCAGGTTGCTCTTGCAGTCGTTGAAGATATGGAACTCCAGCGGCGCCAGGGCCAGGTCGAGGTTGAGGCTGGCCAGTTTGAACGGGTAGGCCTGCAGGCTAATGACGGAGTGGAACTCATGGACATAAGGCCGCAGCTCGTCCGGACACATGCCGAAGAACACCCACTCGACTTCATTGGCCAGCTCACGCACCACATCGACAATAATTTCCAGGTCGCCGGTGTGGCTGGTCCCTCCCCCCCAGCCTACCCGTGGCTTGTTTGAGGTGCCGCGGCGACTGGTCAGACTGCCCCAGGGATCGACCGGCAGCATGTTCGGCACGATCCGGATATCGCTGTGCATGCCCGCCAGCGCATCGGCCAGCGGTTGCGTGGTGACCACTACCCGATCACACAGAGCAATGCTCTGGCGCAGCATTTCTTCGGTATTGACCGGCGTGTTGCGTGCATGGGAGTTTTTCTTCGGCGCACTGATCACGTAGTCGTCCAGCTCGAATACCCTCAGGGCACTGGAGTAGCTTTTCATACGCTGGATATCGCTCTCCGCGCCGCCGCTGTAGCGACATTGCAGAATGATCGAATCGGGGGACAGGCGCTCAATCTCCACGCTCGACGGGGACTCATAGGCGAACCGACCGAGCAGCCGCCCTTCCTCTTCCAGCGCCATGAGGGGCGCGGTCACCCGGTAATGGCCCACTGCCGTTTTGGTTACCGGCAAACCGAGCACCAGTGGCAAGGTGCGGGTCGAGAACGGGTTCCAGTTGTCGCGCAGCCCCACCTCCAGGCTGAAGCTGGAATACCCCAGGCTCAGGGCCGGGTTGTAGGCCGGATCGCGGGCGACCAGGGGCATCCAGCGGCGATAGAAGGTGTCGTGCTCGCGCTCCTGTCGCTCCAGGGCTCCAGGCCCTTGCGGCGTCTGCTCGGCGGGCGCCAGCATCAAGCTGGCATAGGGCGTCCAGACCACCAGGTAACCGTCGCGACTGATCCGCAGGCACAGGTCGACATCACTCAGCTCCTGGGAATAATTGGCCTCGTCCAGCTGGCCGACACTGTCGAAGACTTCCTTGCGCACCAGCAGGCAATCGCCGCTGACCGCGCTCCAGCTCTGCGGCACCTGCAAGCGCTGCATGTAACCGCGAGCACTGGCGGCCTCGCCGGAGAACGGCGAACTGGCGGCACCGGCCAGGCCGAGGACCAGTCCGGCGTGCACGATCGAGCCGTCCAGGCCGAGCAATCGCGCGCCCACCACGCCCACTTCCGGCCGCTGGGCGTGATTGAGCAGCTCGTCCAGCCAGTCGCCGGAGCAGATCAGGGCATTGGCGCTGAGCAACAGCAGGTACTCGCCGCGTGCCTGTTGCGCCGCGTAATTACGCAGCGCCGCATCGCTCGCGCTGCCGGCAAACGGCACCACCCGCAACATGTCGGCGCCCAGCTGCGCCATCGCCTGCAGCCAGCCGGCCATGGCCGGGTCGCGACTGCCGCCGTCGACGATCAGGATCTCGTAATGGCTGTAGGCGGTCTTTTCGATCAGGCTCTCGGTGCAGCGCTGCAAGGCCGCCAGCGAATCGCCGGCCAGGATGATGATCGACACCAGCGGCCGCTGCGGGAACAGGTAGTCGATGTGGTTGAGCAGCGGCAATTCGTCATGACGAATCCGGTGCTCGACGCCGATCCTGTGCAGATGCGCACCGACCAGGCCGGCATTGCCCTCGATCAGTTCGGGCAGCGACAGCCAGTCGGCGAAATTGAACGGGCTCTCGACCTGGATCTCGGCAATGTGTTCGATGGTCTGCGGCCCCGCCTCTTCCACCAGGCGCCACAGCACGTCATGAGGGGCCAGCTCGCCGAAGGCCGGATCGAAGCCGCCCAGGGCCAGAAAGCGCTGGCGCTCGAACGCCAGCGTCCGGCCGACATAGGGGTAACCGCGCATCAGGTCCAGGTTGAAGTCGGGCTTGAACACCGGGTCGCTGGACTCGCCCTCGATCCGCGCGCCTTCATCGCTATAGATGCACAGCGCGCCCGGCGTCGCGGCGATACGTTCGGCGAGGATCAGCAGCGCCGATTCCTGGAGGATGTCGCCGGCGCGCAGCAGGTAAAACCAGTGGCAACCTTCCAACTGCGGCACCAGCGCATTGAGCTGCTGCGGCCACTGCGTTTCCAGCGGCAGTTGCAGCACGCGTTCGTGCTCCGCGCATTCGGCATTGGACAGGACCAGGATCGCCTGCGGCGCATACAACTGCTGCCCCAGGCTCTGCAAGGTCGACTCCAGTGCCATGCCATCGGCGTCCAGGTCGATCACGATGGGCACGATCTGCGGCCGCACCGGCCAGCTGGCGATGCGCTGTGGCAGGTGGCGTTTCTCGGTCTCGCTGAAACGCCGGATCGCCAGCCACTCCCGGTAGAAGTCGGCATAACTTTCGCTCTCGCCACCGACCCGACCACTGACCACCGTATTGCGGTTGCCGAGCACCCGGGTCACGCAGAGTTCGTCCCACTGCCAGGATGGCTCGGACATTTTTGCCAGGTCGACGCAACGTACCCAGCCCGAGGCCGGAGCCGACTCGCCGCTGCGCGCGGCGAGCATCTGCGCCAGCCAGTCCCATTCGAGCTTCTCCGCCCGCTGCATTTCCGGCTGCTTGCTCAAGCGTTCCGGATACAGGCGCTCGGTGCTCAGCACGGTGTTGAGCAGCGCCAGGTTGCCACGCCGCATCAGGCACACGAACAGCGCCAGATCCAGCAACGCGACAAACCCCGCGCCCTCTTGCGTCAAGGCCGGCAGCAGCTCGAGCACGTCGGCGCGGCGCATCAGGGTCGAACTGAAATTACCGAGGAAGTTGCGCGGCGTGCTCTCGAGGATCGCCAGCATGTCGTCGCCCTTGAGCATGGCGTCGTTCGGCGACAGCCGGGCGTTCTCGACCCGCGGCGGCAGAATGAAGTTGCCGGCATCGCTCATCATGCGCAGGGCGCAGACCAGATTGATCTCGGGGTGGTCGACCAGCACCTGGGCCTGCATGGCAATGCTCGGGGCAAACAGGCGGTCATCGTCACAGAGGATCTTGATCAGCTCGCCCCGCGCCTCTTCGACACAGCGCAGCAGGTTCTTCTGCAGGCCCAGGCGCCGCGGGTTGCGCAGATAACGCACCGGATGGGGAGGCTCTACGATGGCCTCGACCACCTCACGAATCTCGTCGCCGGCCGAGTCGTCGCAGATGACGATTTCGACCCGCTCCCAGGTCTGGGCCAGCGCACTCTCGAACGCCTGGCTGAAGAAGCGCGGATTGAAGGCTGGGATGACGATGCTGACTAGAGGGCGTTGATTCACGGCGGGAAACTCTCGAGCGGCGGGCCCGGCCTGGTCAGGCGCGGGCCCCGGAACCGCTTAATGAAGACGGTTGACGGCTCGACGGCGCGGCCGCGCTCACAGGAGCGCGACCGGCTCAGGCTCAGACCTTGTTGAACAGGCCCAGCTGGGCAATCTTGCTGAAGGCCAGTTGCGAAGCTTGCAGCATGGTCTGTTGCAGGGTCAGGCGGGTCATCACCTCGGCCGGGTCGGAATCGCGGATCGCCGACTGGGTCTGGGTGTTGGCCGCGCTCAGGCTCAGGTTGGTCTCGTTCTGGATATCCAGCGCCGAACCCCGGCCGCCGATGTCGCTGACCGCGCTCGCCACCTGGTTGGCGCCGCTGGCCAGGTTGGCCATCCCCGCCTGCAACCCGGCATTGAGTTTCTGGATGGCGACCGGATCCCCGTTGGTCGGTGTATTCAGCACCGTACGCAGTTGGCTGATGGTATCGAGAACGTTCTGGGTCTGGTGGTTGTTGACCGCCACCACATACTGGTCGCCTGCCGCCGGGGTACCGCTGAAGGTGAAGTTCACACCAGACGCGGTGGCGGTGGAGCCGGCCATGGTGCCGGTGGAAACCGGCTTGCTGTCAGCAGTCAACGGCGACGCGTACAGCTCGTAGTCGGTGGCGCTGGTGAACTTGAGGATCGCACCGCCGCTCGGGAAGCTGGCGTTGTAGGCGTTGCTGTTGCTGACGCTGGCACCGGTCACCACCGCAGTCGACGGGTTACCCGGGCTGCGCGAGACGTTGAAGGAGTCGGGCTTGGCCGCCAAGGTGAAGCTGTGACCGGCGATCTCCGTGTTCGGGGGCGTGGCATCGCCGGGTTTCAGGTTGATGCTCAGGCGCAGATCGACGCCACGGAAACTGACGGTCTGTGCCTCGGCGCCCTTGCTGGAAGAGAAGGAGCCATTCTGGCTGGCCTCGGACGTCACGTCGTTGCCGGCGCTGTCGGTGATCTTGAACTGAGTGCTGCTGAGGAAGCTGATGGTGTACGGCTCGCCGCTGCGGAACTCACTGTTGTACTTCGGATTCGAAGACACCTGGCCGTTGGACAGCGTCACCCGGCCGTCATCCACTGCCGGGGCAGTCATGCTGACCTGGCTGCGGCTGGTGTTGATAGCTTGCTGGAAGGCGGCCCAGCCGGTGGTGTTGGTGGCCATGGACATGGTGTCGCCCACTGGCAGGTTCAGCGTGGTCTGGTCGCCGTTGTAGCTATAGGTACCGTCGGAGTTGCGGGTGAACGGCACGGTGTCGCCCTGGGAACCGGCAAAGATGTATTTGCCGTTTTCGTCCTGAGTGTTCATCAGGCTCAACAGCTGCTCTTCGATCTGCGCCAGTTCGGCGGCATTGGCCTTGCGGTCATCGTCGGTGTAACCGGCGTTGCCGGCTCCGCTCGCCAGTTCCTGGGCACGTGCCAGAACGTTGGTGATGCTGGTCAGGACCGATTCGGCCTGGCCCAGGGACGCCTTGATCGAGGTGGTGTTGGCCGAGTACTGGCTCAACAGCGAAGCCTGCTGGCCCAGTTGCAGCAGGCGCGAGGCGCCTACCGGATCGTCGGCCGCGGTGTTGACGCGAGTCAGGCTGCTGGCCTCTTCGCTGCTCTTGACCACATTGGCGAAGTTCTTCTGGTAGTTGGCAGCCGAGGACTCGTAAAACTGGGCGGTGGAAATACGCATGGACTACGACTCCTTAAAGGCTGTTGATCAGGGTGGCGAAGGTTTCCTGCGCCGCCTTGATGATTTGCGAGGACGCGGTGTAGTACTGCTGGTACTTGACCAGGTTGCCGGTCTCTTCATCCAGGTCGACCCCGGACAACGAGTCCCGCGCGCCCTTGGCGTTGGCCAGGATCGCCTCGGTGGCCGCACTGTCGAGCTTGCCCTGGCTGGCCTTGGCACCGACGTTCTCCACCAGCTTGCCATAGGCGTCGACCAGGGTGATGCCCTTGCTGGCCGAACCGGTATCCACGGTCTGCTTGGTCTGTAGCCCCGCCAGCGCGATGCCGTTGCGGTTGTCGGTGGAACCGGCGCCGTTGAACTTGACGTTCAGTCCTTCGCCGTCCTTCGGCGAGCCGGCGACACTCATTTCCACGGTGAAGGTTTTCTGCACCGGCGGTGTGCCGCCGTCGGTGATCGGGTTGCCGCTGGCATCGACCATCTTGATCTGCAGGTTCAGGGTGTTGTTCTGCCCCGGTACGATCGAACCGGTGCCCATCAACGTACCCTTGGCATCGTAGTACTTGTAGCCCTGGCTACCGCCCGCGGGGGCGTCGAAGACCAGCTTGACCGGTACCGAGTTCTTGATCGCGGTCTGCATCTCGGCGTTGGCGGCCGAGTTGTAGATGTCCAGCGCCGGCTTGACTGTCGGCAGGCCTGGAATGCTCAGCGAACCGGTGGCCCCTGGCAGCACTTCGGCATTCAGCGGCGCGGCGATGGCCAGGCGCTTGGCGTCGGTCAGCTCGGTCTTGATCGTGGTCGCCGCGTTGCGGGTCGGGGTGATCTTGAAGCTGTCGCCGGCGCTCATCGCCCCGCCGTTGAGGCTCAGGGTGAAACCGTCGATCACCGGTGGCGGCGTGGTGGTGGTGCTGAACGCGCCCAGGCTGGTGCCGTCGGAGCGCTTGACGGTGTAGTCGGTGGCGCTGGTGAAGGTCACCTGGTAGTCGCTGATGGTCAGCTTGCCGGTGTCCTTGATGGTCACATTGAGGTTGCCCGAGCCGGCGCTGTTGTTGCCGTTGGCAATGCTGCGCTGGCTGATCAGGGCCGCACTGTTGATGTTGTTGAACAGCGCCGCGCCGAACTCGCCGTTCTTGTCGATGCCTTGTCCGAGCTGGCTGTTGACCTGGTCGGCGATCACCAGGGCCACGCGCCCCAGTTCGTTCATCGCCGGATCCAGCACCTCGTTGCGATAGCGCAACAGGCCGCCGATCTCGCCACCGGTGACCACCGAAGTCACATCGATAGTGCTCGAGCCACGATTGAGTTGCAGCGAGGAACGGGTCGGGTCGGTCTTGCCGGGGACCACTTCCAGCTTGCTGGTGGTGTTACCCACGACCAGCGGCTGGCCGCTGCCCAGGTACAGGTCGACGCTCGAGCCGCGCTCCGAGACATCCACCTTGACGAACTGCGACAGCTGGCGCAGCGTCTCGTTGCGCGCGTCGAGCAGGTCGTTGGGCATGCCGCCGCCGCTGGAGACTTCGGAAATCTTCTGGTTCAGCTGGGCAACAGTGGCCGCCAGCTTGTTGACCTGGTCAGCCATGCTGCTCAGGTTGCCGTTGATGTTGGCGTTCTGCTCGTTCAACTGGCTGGAAACGGAATTGAAGCGGTTGCTCAGGGCTTGCGCGTCGCTGAGCAGCAATTGGCGCGAGGCATCGTCGGCCGGCTTGGCGTTGACGTTCTGCATCGAGGCAAAGAACTTGGTCAGCGCGCCGGTGATGCCGGTGCCGCTGTCCGACAGCAGCTTGTCCACCGGGGTGATCTGGCCCAGGTAGGCGGCGGCATCGCTGTTCAGCGAGGTAGTGGTCTGCAGCTGGGCATCCAGGTAGCTGTTGTACACCCGGCGCACGTCGGCCAGGGTGGTACCGCTGCCGATGAAGACGTTGCCGTACTGGTTCGAAGCCTTGCTGCCCTGCACGGTCTGCTGGCGCGAGTAACCGGCGGTATCGGCGTTGGCGATGTTGTTACCCGTGGTCATCAACGACGTTTGGCTGGCTGACAGCCCCGACATCCCGATATTGAGCAAACTCATGATTCAGACCTTATAAATTCGTGGAAGCGCCCGCCGCAGCGTAGTTCTCGTAGCTCTTCATCTGCTTGGCAATCTGCGAAATCTTGCTTGCGTAGTCCGGGTCGGTTGCATACCCGGCTTTCTGCAATTCACGTACAAACTGTTCGGGGTTATCGGCCGCCTTCAGCACTTCTTGATAGCGATTGTTGCTCTGCAACAAGGTCACCAGGTCGTGGAAGCTGTCCTGATACGAGGCATAGGAACGGAACTCGGCCGTCTCCTTGACCATCTGCCCATTTCTGAATTCGCTGGTGATCGCCCGCGCCTGGTCGCCCTTCCAGCTGCTGCCGGCCTTGATGCCGAACAGGTTGTGGCTGCTGCTACCGTCCTGCTGGCGCATCACCGATTTGCCCCAGCCGGTTTCCAGCGCGGCCTGGGCGACCAGGTAGCGTGGATCGACCCCAATGCGGTCGGCGGCCTGCTGCGCCATCGGCAGCATGGTGGCGACGAATTCGTCCGCCGAGCTGAAGGCTTTCTTCGCCGGCGCCAACGGTGGCTGGGCCACGGCGCGGCCGTAGATCTGCATGCGTCCGTGCGGCACCGCGGCAAAGCTGCGCGAGCTGTTCTTGACCAGCGCGTCGGTAGCGGCCGTGGTGCGTTCCGGCAAGGCCGTCCGGTTGGTGGCGGCACTGTCGGCCGACGGCACGATGCCCGCCAGCAAGCGATCGGTCAGCTTGCTCGGCAGGGAAATGCGCCGCTGGTTGAGCAGCGCCATATCGTTATGGGGACCGCTGTCGGCGGCGCGCTGCGGCTCCAGCGCGCGGGAAGCCCACAACGGACGTTGGCCATTGACCCGCGACAACGGGCCGCCCAATGCCGTGGTGCCGGCAGCGATGGCGGTTGGCGTCGCGACCTTTTCAGTCAGCGCGACCTTTTCAGCCTGGGCACCAGGCAAGGTCGAGGCCGCTGCCGCAGTGGTGGATTTGTTCTTCGACATCTGGCGCATCAGCACATCGGCCAGGCCGATACCGCCACCCTCGCGGGACATGGAAACCGCCAGCTGCTGGTCGTACATTTCCTGGTACTGCTTGGCCGCCGGGGTGTTGAGCGGGTTGTCCTTGCCCAGCGCTTCGGTGGCCGAGCGCATGGACTTGAGCATTTCGTTGAGGAACAGCGACTCGAACTCCTGCGCCACCTTGCGCATGTTGGCGTCGCTGTTCTTGTCGCCGACCTTGAGCTGGTTAAGCCGGTTGAGGTCCGAGTAGGAACCCGAATCGCCGCTGCTGACCAGACCGCTCTTGCGAATATCCATGGCCCCTACCTCAAATCACGATCAGGTCGGCTTGCAGCGCGCCGGCCTGTTTCAAGGCTTCGAGGATCGCCATCAGGTCGCCCGGTGCCGCGCCGACCTGGTTCACCGCACGCACGATCTCGTCGAGGGTGGTGCCCGGGCCGAACTTGAACATCGGCTTGGCTTCCTGCTCGGCATTGACCCGCGAACGCGGCACGACCGCGGTCTGGCCGTTGGACAGCGGGCCTGGCTGGCTGACAATCGGGTCTTCGGTGATGGTCACGGTGAGGCTGCCGTGGGTCACAGCGGCTGGCGAGACCTTGACGTTCTGGCCGATGACGATGGTGCCGGTACGCGAGTTGATGATGACCTTGGCCACCGCCTGCCCCGGATCGATTTCCAGGTTCTCGAGGATCGACAGGTAGTCGACGCGCTGGCTCGGATCGAGCGGCGCGGTAACGCGGATCGAACCGCCGTCGATGGCCTGGGCCACGCCCGGGCCGAGCATGTCGTTGATCTTGTCGACGATACGTTTGGCGGTGGTGAAGTCGGAACGGTTGAGGTTCAGGGTCAGGCTGTTGCCCTGGTTGAAACCGCTCGGTACCGCGCGCTCCACCGAGGCGCCGCCCGGGATGCGACCGGCCGACGGAACGTTGACCGTGATCTTCGAACCGTCACGGCCTTCGGCGTCGAAACCGCCCACCACCAGGTTGCCCTGGGCGATGGCGTAGACGTTGCCGTCGATGCCCTTGAGCGGCGTCAGCAGCAAGGTGCCGCCGCGCAGGCTCTTGGAGTTACCGATGGAGGACACGGTGATATCCACCTGCTGCCCCGGCTTGGCGAACGCCGGCAGATCGGCGCTCACCGATACCGCCGCGACGTTCTTCAGCTGCACGTTGCCGGAACCCGGCGGCACCTTGATGCCGAACTGCGACAGCATGTTGTTGAAGGTCTGCAGGGTGAAGGGTGTCTGGGTCGTCTGGTCGCCGGTGCCGTTAAGCCCGACCACCAGGCCGTAGCCGATCAACTGGTTGGAACGCACGCCGGAAATGCTGGCGATGTCCTTCAGCCGTTCGGCTTGAGCGTGGCAGGCCGCCGAGAGCAACAGCGCGGCCAGCATGAGGCGTTTGAAATTCAACGTAGCCACCTAGAAAGGGAACAGCGGGCTGAGGAAGAAACGGTCGAACCAGCCCGGCTGGCTCGCATCGGCAAAGGCACCGGTGCCCGAATAGGTGATGCGTGCGTCGGCGACGCGGGTCGAGGACACCGTGTTGTCGGTGGCGATATCGTCGGCGCGCACCAGGCCGGCAATCCGCACCAGCTCGTCGCCGGTGTTGAGGGTCAGCCACTTCTCGCCGCGCACGGCGATGATGCCGTTGGGCAGCACGTCGGCCACCGTCACGGTGATCGAGCCGGTCAGGCTGTTGCTCTGGCCGGACTTGCTGTCGCCCTTGGTGGCCCGGTCGCCGCTGTAGCCGACGTCCAGGCTCAGGTCACCGCCGCCCACCGGATTATTGGTGCTCAGGCCGCCACCGAAAAACGAGGTCAGGCCGATGCCGGTCTTGCTGTTCTTGTCGACCTGCGAGTTGGCGTTCTTGCTCGCCTGGGTCCGCTCGTTGAGGGTGATGGTGATGATGTCGCCCACACGGAACGCCTTGCGGTCGCTGTACAGGTTCTGCTCGAAGCCGGCCTGGTAGATCGAGCCGTTGTTGGCCGCGGCCGGCAACGGAGTACGTGGCAACACCGGAGCGTAATACGGGTCATTGGGCTTCGGCGTCGGGGCCACGCAGCCTCCGAGCACGACGAACCCACTCAATGCGAGAACAGATACAAAGCGATTCATGACCCTACCTCATGGTGTTGCTGGCGGCCGCGGGGCCGCCCCTAGGACTTGATTACAGATTCTGCGTGACGAACGAGAGCATCTGGTCGGCGGTGGAGATCACCTTGGAGTTCATCTCGTAGGCGCGCTGGGTGGTGATCATGTTGACCATCTCCTCAACGGTGCTGACGTTGGAGGTTTCCAGGGTGTTCTGCAGGGTGGTGCCGAAACCGTTGAGGCCCGGGGTGCCGACTTGCGGCGCGCCACTGGCGGCGGTTTCCAGGAACAGGTTGTTGCCCGTCGCTTGCAGGCCGGCCGGGTTGATGAAGTCGGCGGTCTGCAGGTTGCCGATCACTTGCGAGGCCGGGTTGCCGGCGGTGGTGATCGAGACGGTGCCGTCCTGGCCCACGGTGAAGGTCTGGGCATCGTTCGGTACGACGATCGCCGGCTCCAGCGCGAAACCGTTGGCGGTGACGATCTGGCCGTTGGAGTCCAGGTGGAAGGTGCCGTCACGGGTGTAGGAAGTGGTGCCGTCCGGTTGCAGGATCTGGAAGAAACCGCGGCCGTTGATGGCCATGTCCAGCGGCTGCTCGGTGGTCTGCAGGCTGCCGGCGGTGAAGTTCTTCTGGGTGCCGACGATGCGCACACCGGTACCCAGTTGCAGGCCCGACGGCAGCTCGCTGTCCTGGGTCGACTGGGCGCCAGGCTGACGCTTGATCTGATACAGCAGGTCCTGGAACTCGGCGCGATCACGTTTGAAACCCGTGGTCGAAACGTTCGCCAGGTTGTTGGAAATGGTGGTCAGGTTAGTGTCCTGGGCGGACAGACCTGTTTTGGCAACCCACAGAGCCGGAAGCATTCGATTTCTCCTCGTGCGCCTGTTTTACGGCGCGACGTACTGGTAATTAGCTGATCTGCAAGACCCGAGCCATGGCCTGGTCGTCTTCTTTGGCGGTGTTCATCATCTTGATGTGCAGCTCGAACTGCTTGGAGAGCGCCAGCACCGAGGTCATTTCCTCGACCGCATTGACGTTGCTCGACTCGAGGAAACCCGAGACCAGTTGCACATTGGCGTCAGCCGCTGCCGGCTTGCCGTCCTTGGTATGGATCGAACCGTCCAGCCCCTTGGTCATGTTCTTCAGGTCCGGGTTGACCAGCTTGATGCGGTCGACCTCGGCCATCACCCGTGGGCCTTCGCCCATCGCGCGGATGCTGATGGTGCCGTCCTGGCCGACTTCCACCTGCTGCTCCGGCGGCACGGCGATCGGGCCGCCGTTGCCGATCACCGGCATGCCGTTGCCGGCACGCAGCACGCCCAGGGCGTCGATATTCAGGCTGCCGGTGCGCACGTAGCTTTCACCGCCATCCGGGGTCTGCACGGCGATCCAGCCATTGCCGCTGACCGCCACGTCGAGGTCGCGACCGGTTTCCACCAGCGAGCCCGGGGTGAAATCGGTAGCCGGACGCTCGGACATGGCAAAGGCCCGCGCCGGAAAGCTGTCACCAAACACCGGCATCGAACGCGCCTGCTCCAGGTCGCGCTGAAAACCGTTGGTGGAGATGTTCGCCAGGTTGTTGGCATGCGCCTTTTGCGCCAGCGCATTCTGGCTGGCACCGGTCATGGCCACATAAAGGTACTTGTCCACAGTCTTTCCTCTGCATGTCGGACGTTTGCCGTCCACCGCTGTACTGCTGAGCCATAAGCAATAAGCGCACCAACTTGTTTTTCGGGTGGCCGAAGGCAGGAAATCCGGGAGTTTGAGGGCGATCGAAGGGAATCGAGCGATTGTGTCAAAGACGAAAAACCGGCGCAGATATGCCGCTTACGGCAAGGCTCGGCCTCTGCAGCGCAACAAGGCTCTGTAGCCGCTGCCGCAGGCTGCGATCGACTGCGAAGCAGACGCCAACCCCACACCCGCGATCTGATCGAGGTAATACGCTGCCAGCCTTGCGAGTCCTTCGGACTCGATCGCAGCCTGCGGCAGCGGCTACAAGAGTTCAGCTCTCGCCAGCGCCCTTGCCCACTTCGTATTCGCGCAGCTTGTTGGCGATGGTGGTGTGCGACACGCCCAGGCGCTTGCCCAGCTGGCGGCTGCTGGGGTGTTCGGAATACAGGCGTTCGAGCACCGCCTTTTCGAAGCGCCCGACGATTTCGTCGAGGCCGCCTTCCAGGGAGAAATCGCCAAGGGGTTGGCGCACGCCGTAGTCCGGCAGGCGAATGTGTTCGGCCTTGACCGTGCCGCCGTCGCACAGGGATACCGCCTGGAACAGCACGTTTTCCAGCTGCCGCACGTTGCCTGGCCAGTGGTAATGGCTGAGACGCTCCATGGCCGCCGGCGCCAGCTTGGGCAAGGCGCAGCCGATCTGTCGGCTGGCCTGGTCGAGGAAGTGCTCCACCAGCGGCGTCAGGCCGTCGAGGCATTCGCGCAACGGTGGAATATGCAGGGACAGGACATTGAGCCGGTGATACAGGTCCTGGCGGAACTCGCCGCGGGCGCACAGTTCCGACAGGTCGACCTGGGTCGCGCAGATCACCCGCACGTCCAGGTACACCTCTTCGTCGCTGCCGACCCGACGGAAGCAGCCATCCTGCAGAAAGCGCAGGAGCTTGACCTGCAAGCGCGGGCTCATCTCCCCGACCCCGTCGAGAAACAGCGTGCCGCCGGCGGTCAGCTCCAGCAGCCCGAGCTTGCCTTCGGCCCGGGCGCCCTCGAAGGCCCCCGGCCCGTAGCCGAACAGCTCGGTCTCGGCCATGGATTCCGGCAGGCCGGCGCAGTTGAGCGCCATCAGCGGCGATTGCCCGCGCGGGCTGGCCAGGTGGCAGGCGCGCGCCAGCAGTTCCTTGCCGGTGCCGGTCTCGCCCTCGATCAATAGCGGCGCGTCCAGCGGTGCCATGCGCCGCGCTTCGCGCACCACCGCGGCCATGACTTTCGAGCTCTGGAAGATGCTGTCGAAACCGCGCAACTCCTGCTTGCGCACGTTATAGATGCGCTCGCCGACCCGGTCCGCGCGGTGCAGCGTCAGCACCGCGCCGGCCATGGCCTCGCTGTCGTCGTGCTCCGATTGCAGCGGCGCGATGTCCGCCAGAAACACGTCACCCTTGACCTTGACCCTCAGGCCGTTGATCCGCGACTTGTTGGCCCGCACCAGTTCCGGCAGGTCGAAATCCTCGGCATAGCGCGACAGCGGAATCCCCGGCACCTCGTCCACCCGCACGCCCAGCAGCTGCGCCGCCGCGCGGTTGGCGGCGACGATGGAACCGCCCATGTCGATGGACAACACCGGGAATTCCAGCGCCCCGAGCAGGGCATTGAGCTCCATGTGCCGCCGCTCGCTGGGCATCAGCCCGACCCGCTTGACCCCGAACACCCCGGCGATCGACTCGAACTTCGGCCGCAGCGCCTGGAACTGCAGGTTGATCAGGTTCGGGCAATGCAGATAGATGGCATTGCCATGCTCGCCGCCCACCTCGCCCCGAGCGACGTTGATGCCGTACTCCACCAGCAGGTTGAGAATGTCGCGCAGGATGCCGATGCGATTCTGGCAGTGGACTTTGATACGCATAAAGGAAAGGCCCGAAACAGGTAATGGAGGGCGTGAACGCCAGAAAGCGGCGTTTTTGGCACCGTCCGACACGAACTTTCTGCGGTGTGGCGCAGATAATCGTCAAGATTATGTGACAGTCACCGGCCTTTTCAAATCGACTATTCTCAGTAATAGCGGACCTGCGACGCTTTCGTAACGAAAACTTTACGAAATCAGCCCTGATCCGCCCATTACGTTCACGTCAACCTGCTGCATGGGCTGCAACCTTGAGTTATCTCTAGCGTCAACTGATAACAAGAAGCAGCCCCTGACAGGAGAGCAGCATGAAGCAGACGCAGTACGTGGCCCGCGAGCCCGACGCGCAAGGTTTTATCCACTACCCCGATGAAGAACACGCGGTGTGGAACACCCTGATCACCCGTCAATTGAAAGTGATCGAGGGTCGCGCGTGCCAGGAATACCTGGACGGCATCGAGAAACTCGGCCTGCCCCACGACCGCATCCCGCAGCTGGGCGAAATCAACAAGGTGCTGGGCGCAACCACCGGCTGGCAGGTAGCCCGGGTGCCGGCGCTGATCCCCTTCCAGACCTTCTTCGAATTGCTCGCCAGCAAACAGTTTCCGGTCGCGACCTTTATTCGTACCCGCGAAGAACTGGACTACCTGCAAGAGCCGGACATCTTCCACGAGATCTTTGGCCACTGTCCGCTGCTGACCAACCCCTGGTTCGCCGAATTCACCCACACCTACGGCAAGCTCGGCCTGCAGGCCACCAAGGAAGAACGGGTGTACCTGGCGCGCCTGTACTGGATGACCATCGAATTCGGCCTGCTGGACACTCCGCAAGGCCAGCGCATCTACGGTGGCGGCATCCTCTCCTCGCCGAAGGAAACCGTCTACTGCCTGTCCGACGTGCCCGAACACCAGGCCTTCGACCCGCTGGAAGCGATGCGTACCCCGTACCGCATCGACATCCTGCAACCTATCTACTTTGTGCTGCCCAACCTCAAGCGCCTGTTCGACCTGGCCCATGAAGACATCATGGCCCTGGTGCACCAGGGCATGCAGATGGGCCTGCACGCACCCAAGTTTCCGCCCAAATCCAAGGCGGCCTGAGCACCCTGCCCTCGCGCGGCGCTCATAAACCCCGTAATTTCCACAACAAGAACCGATTTCAGGAACCCACCATGACCGCTCTCAACCAAGCCCATTGCGAAGCCTGCCGTGCCGATGCTCCACAAGTCAGCGACGAAGAACTGCCGGTACTGATCAAGCAGATCCCCGACTGGAACATCGAAGTGCGCGATGGCGTCATGCAACTGGAAAAAGTCTTCCTGTTCAAAAACTTCAAATTCGCCCTGGCCTTTACCAACGCAATGGGTGAAATTTCCGAGGCAGAAGGTCATCATCCTGGCCTGCTCACCGAATGGGGCAAGGTCACCGTGACCTGGTGGAGCCACTCCATCAAGGGCCTGCACCGCAACGACTTCATCATGGCCGCTCGCACCGACGAAGTGGCCAAGACCGCAGAAGGACGCAAGTAATGCATTTCGACGCCATAGGCCGAGTACCCGGCGACCCGATTCTTGGCCTGATGGAGGCCTATGCGTCGGACAGCAACCCACGCAAGTTCGACCTCGGCGTCGGTGTCTACAAGGATTCCCAGGGCCTGACGCCAATCCCGCAGTCGGTCAAGCTGGCCGAGCAGCGCCTGGTCGACCGGCAGACCACCAAGATCTATATCGGCGGCCACGGCGACGCGGCCTTTGGCAAGGTGATCAATGAACTGGTGCTGGGCGCCGATTCGCAGCTGATCGCCGAGCGACGCGCCGGCGCCACCCAGACCCCGGGCGGCACCGGCGCGCTGCGCCTGAGCGCCGACTTCATCGCCCACTGCCTGCCGGGCCGTGGCGTGTGGTTGAGCAATCCGACCTGGCCGATCCACGAAACCATCTTTGCCGCCGCCGGCATCCAGGTCAGCCACTACCCTTACGTCGGCAGCGACAACCGCCTCGACGTCGAGGCCATGCTGGCGACCCTGAACCAGGTACCCAAGGGCGACGTGGTGCTGCTGCATGCGTGCTGCCACAACCCCACCGGTTTCGACCTGAGCCACGATGACTGGCATCGGGTGCTGGACGTGGTGCGCAGCCGCAATCTGCTGCCGCTGATCGACTTCGCCTACCAGGGCTTCGGCGACGGCCTGGAGCAGGATGCCTGGGCGGTGCGCCTGTTCGCGGCCGAACTGCCCGAACTGCTGATCACCAGTTCCTGCTCGAAGAACTTCGGCCTGTACCGCGACCGCACCGGCGCGCTGATCGTCTGCACCCGGGACGCGGAAAAGCTGCTGGACGTGCGCAGCCAACTGGCCCATATCGCCCGCAACCTGTGGTCCACCCCGCCGGATCACGGCGCCGCGGTGGTCGCCACCATCCTCGGCGACCCGGAACTGAAAAGCCTCTGGGCCGACGAGGTGGAAGCCATGCGCCTGCGCATCGCCCAGTTGCGTTCGGGCCTGGTGGAAGCGCTGCAACCCTTCGGCCTGGCCGAACGCTTCGCCCACATCGGCGTGCAACGCGGGATGTTCTCCTACACCGGCCTGACGCCGGAACAGGTCGGCAAACTGCGTAGCCAGCACAGCGTGTACATGGTCAGCTCCGGCCGGGCCAACGTCGCCGGTATCGACGCCACCCGCCTGGATTTGCTGGCCGAAGCCATCGCCGAAGTCTGCAAGAACTGAAAAAAGCTATCGCGGGCAAGCCTCGTTCCTACGGATGTCACCTGATTCCGCAGGAGCGAGCGGGCGGCGATCCGACTTGCCCGCGATGCCGTTAAAAGATCCCCCGCCCGATGAAACACCTTTCATCCCAAAACCCCAGATAAAAATCTTTTTGTCATTTCCAGTGCTGTATCCTGCCCAGGCTTTTTAAAAGCGCGGATCTACCCAGCGATTTAAAAAACAGACCTTGCGAGGAGCAACGAACATGCACGAGATTCCTAATCTCCCCTTCCCAAGCCTGCACGAAACTGAGCAGACAACCCCGCAACAAGCCGGCGCCCAACAGCCCGAGCCGAAAGAAGCCGCCGCCAGCCACAAGGCCGACAGCGAAGACTGACCGCAACACCCAGACAGTGTGGAAAGCGCTCTTTGATGCGCTTTCCACACCGCCTGAAACCCGCTTTCGAGAACCGCCTCCATGACCGACAGCTTCAGCGAAACCCAAGCCAGCGTGCTGATCGGCACCGCCGAAAAGATGATCGAGATCTGGAACCGTCTGACGCCGGAAAAACAAGCCGCCCTGCTGGCGCGCTTTGGCACCCAGGAAAACGCCCTGGCCGCCCTGGTCACCACGCAATTGCTGGCCCCAGCCCAAGCCTGAACCCGCGGCGCGCAAAAACTTGCGCCAACCCATCGATTTCTCCACCTGAACCGTTTCAACCCTCGGTATCATAAGCAGCCTATCTATCTCTGCCGCGCCCGTGGACCTTTCCCATGCCAGATACCCAGCGCCCCTTGGCGGTCACGCTGCAAGTCGTCTCCATCGTCCTTTTCACCTTTATCGGCTACCTGAACATCGGCATCCCCCTGGCCGTGCTGCCGGGCTACGTGCACAGCGAGCTGGGCTTCGGCGCGGTGATCGCCGGGCTGGTGATCAGCGTGCAATACCTGGCCACCCTGCTCAGCCGTCCCTATGCCGGGAAGATCATCGACAACCTGGGCAGCAAGCGCGCGGTGATGTACGGCCTGGCCGGCTGCGGCCTGAGCGGCGTGTTCATGCTGCTGTCGGCATGGCTGAGCAGCTTGCCGGTGCTGAGCCTGGCCAGCCTGCTGGTCGGGCGCCTGGTGCTGGGCAGCGCCGAGAGCCTGGTGGGCTCGGGTTCCATCGGCTGGGGCATCGGCCGTGTCGGCGCGCAGAACACCGCCAAGGTGATTTCCTGGAACGGCATCGCCAGCTATGGCGCGCTGGCCGTCGGCGCGCCGCTGGGGGTGTGGCTGGTGGATCGCCTGGGGCTGTGGAGCATGGGCGTGAGCATCATCCTGCTGGCGCTCCTCGGCCTGGCGCTGGCCTGGCCGAAACGGGCGGCGCCGATCGTTGCCGGTGAGCGCCTGCCGTTCATCCATGTCCTGGGCCGGGTATTTCCCCATGGCTGCGGCCTGGCCCTGGGCTCGATCGGTTTTGGCACCATCGCCACCTTCATCACCCTGTATTACGCCACCCAGAACTGGTCCAACGCAGTGCTGTGCCTGAGCCTGTTCGGCGCCAGCTTTATCGGCGCGCGCCTGCTGTTCGGCAACCTGATCAACCGCCTCGGCGGCTTTCGCGTGGCGATCGCCTGCCTGTCGGTGGAAACCCTGGGCCTGCTGCTGTTGTGGCTGGCGCCGGATGCCCACTGGGCCCTGGCCGGCGCGGCGTTGAGCGGCTTCGGCTTCTCCCTGGTATTCCCGGCACTGGGGGTGGAAGCGGTCAACCTGGTCCCCGCCTCCAGCCGTGGCGCGGCGGTGGGCGCCTATTCGCTGTTCATCGACCTGTCGCTGGGGATCACCGGACCGCTGGCCGGGGCGATTGCCGCCGGTTTCGGCTTTGCCTCGATCTTCCTGTTCGCCGCCCTCGCGGCCTGCAGCGGTTTGCTGCTGAGCCTGTATCTGTACCGCCAGGCGCCGAAGTATCGCGAGGAGCGTGACGGGCGTTAGTAATCGACCTTGCCGCGGCCGGCCTTGATGTTGCCGCGCTTGCTCTTGGATTCCAGGCGCCGAGTCTTCGAGCCCAGGGTCGGCTTGGTCGGGCGGCGCTTCTTCTCCACCTTGATCGCATCGAGGATCAACGCCACCAGGCGCTCCAGGGCATCGGCGCGATTCTGCTCCTGGGTCCGGTATTGCTGGGCCTTGATGACGATCACCCCATCGCTGGTAATGCGACTGTCGCGCAGCGCCAGCAGCCGCTCCTTGTAGAACGGCGGCAGGGACGAGGCCGGAATGTCGAAGCGCAGGTGCACCGCGCTGGAAACCTTGTTGACGTTCTGCCCACCCGCGCCTTGCGCGCGAATGGCAGTCAACTCGATCTCGGCATCCGGCAGATGCACGTTGTTGGAAATCACCAGCATGGAAAAGGAATCCGCTTTCAGGGCGTTCAGGATACCGCGCCTGCGGATTTGCAGCGCCCACAAAAAACCCGGCCGAAGCCGGGTTTTCCGTTATTGCGCGGATGTCACTTCAGCGAAGCGTTGGCCGCCTGCAGGCTGTGCTGAGCGCTGCGCTTGTTCTTGATGCCGTAGCAGACCCACATGAAGGCAACCCAGACCGGAATCGCGTACACCGAGATCTGGATGCCCGGGATCATCAGCATGATGCCGAGGATGAACACCACGAACGCCAGGCAGATGTAGTTGCCGTAGGGGTACCACAGCGCCTTGAACAGCGGCGCTTGTTTCGTGCGGTTCATGTGCTGGCGGAACTTGAAGTGCGAGTAGCTGATCATCGCCCAGTTGATCACCAGGGTCGCGACCACCAGCGACATCAGCAGCTCCAGGGCGTGCTGCGGGATCAGGTAGTTGAGCACCACGGCGACGAAGGTCACCAGCGCCGAGGCCAGGATCGACATCACCGGCACGCCACGCTTGTCGATCTTCGCCAGGACTTTCGGCGCGTCGCCCTGCTCGGCCATGCCCAGCAGCATGCGGCTGTTGCAGTAGGTGCCGCTGTTGTACACCGACAAGGCTGCGGTCAGGACCACGAAGTTGAGGATGTGCGCCGCGGTGTCGCTGCCCAGCATCGAGAACACCTGGACGAACGGGCTGCCGCTGTAGGCATCGCCGGAGGCGTTCAGGGTCTCCAGCAGGCTGTTCCACGGGGTCAGGGACAACAGCACGACCAGGGCACCGATGTAGAAAATCAGGATGCGGTAGATCACCTGGTTGATGGCCTTGGGAATCACGGTCCTCGGCTTGTCGGCCTCGGCCGCGGTAAAGCCGAGCATCTCCAGGCCACCGAAGGAGAACATGATGATCGCCATGGCCATCACCAGGCCGCTGACGCCATTGGGGAAGAACCCGCCGTGTTCCCACAGGTTGCTCACCGAGGCCTGCGGGCCGCCGTGACCGCTGACCAGCAGGTAGCTGCCCAGGGCGATCATGCCGACGATGGCCACCACCTTGATGATCGCGAACCAGAACTCGGCTTCACCGAAGACTTTGACGTTGGCCAGGTTGATCAGGTTGATCAACACGAAAAACGCCGCCGCCGAGGCCCAGGTCGGCACCTCCGGCCACCAGTAGTGCACGTACTTGCCGACCGCGGTCAACTCCGACATGCCCACCAGGATGTACAAAATCCAGCAGTTCCAGCCCGAGAGGAAACCGGCGAAACCGCCCCAGTACTTGTGTGCGAAATGGCTGAAGGAACCGGCCACCGGCTCTTCGACGATCATCTCGCCGAGCTGGCGCATGATCATGAAGGCGATGAAGCCGCAGATGGCATAGCCGAGGATCATCGACGGCCCGGCCGACTTGAGCACGCCGGCGGAGCCCAGGAACAATCCGGTACCAATCGCGCCGCCCAGGGCGATCAGTTGAATATGGCGATTTTTCAGGCCGCGTTTCAGCTCGCCTGAATGCGAGTTTTGTCCACTCATGAAAAGGGTCTCACGCAAGGTTTGATGATGTTCGATAGACGTTGCAGCCGACAGCAGGCTTAAGCAGCGCGGATCAAACCCCAGCGCAGGCACCAGGAGTTCAGCGTTTGTTTAACGGTCATGCGTCACCTGTTTGTTTTTATCTGTGACGAAATCGAACCCACCACGCTTGTGACGCGGCGGAGTGAACAAGGCGGATAGCCTTGAGATTATTGGCCTTGGGAGCGTGTCTCGAGCATTCGAGCCAAGGCTCGTCATGCGTCGAAAGCAGTCGTTGGGGCGCAAAATGCGCGGATACGCAGTTGGGTCACAGTTAAAACGCCGCGCATTGTACACCCCTGACTCCCTGCCGCCAGACGCGGCTTATCAGCGCGTCGGGGGCCGGAATCGCACGGGGCCTGCTCGATGCTTGGCATCGGCGGCAAGGTTCGGGACAGACCCATCGGGGTCGTCGACGAAGGTACGACAGGGATCGTCCTTCGGTGGGAATCGGTTGAGGTGAGCCACGGCGTACATTGCGCCTCCTTCTTGTTATGCACCTGCACACAGGCATGGGCTGCATCACACCCGCCTTGAGGCCGCGGAACAAGCGGCTTGGAGCCCGACGGCGGGCAATATCCAGGCAGCGCCGGAAGGTTTTTCTTACAGCGCTGGACAAGGCTCGATTCCATGACTCGATAGCGGGTTTTTCGTCAGCATTTCTTTACAGGGTGGAACGTATTTTTTCCACTTCAGATCGGCATCCGCGGCGACTGCAAATTGACGGCCAGCGGTTTTTTATCTGTCTGTTCGCTCAGCTTTTTGTTTTTTCTTGATAATTTTTCAACACAAAAACAGAACAAAAAGTTCAATAAAAATATTTCAATTATTTTTTTGCATTTCAAAAAACCCTGGACTAGGTTTCCAGCCACTTGCCGGACCACACCCCCGGCAAGCCGAGCGGCCACGTTGAAGCAGCTGGGGTTTTCAAGCACTCCCCGTGGAACACCCGAGCCGTCTCACCGACTGCTTTTATCCGAAAAAGTCATCTAGGAGATTCACGATGCAAGCACTGGAAAAAGACTTGGACACTGAACTGCAACTGGACGATTGGTTTGAAGCAGCGACCCACGAGGCCGCGGTGGAAATGATGCAGGCCGATGCGGTAGTACCGTTCGGCACGGCGATGTGGCCTTTGTAAAAACGGCCATCAGGCAGGAGCGGCCCGGCGGTCGCCCCTGCCTCCACTCGCTGTCCATCAGGGAGGATCCATGGACAACACCGCTGCCATCCGGCATTTCCTTTACTACCTCGGACACCATCCGGCCCTGGCCGACCGCCAGAGCGCCAGGGTCCTGATCGGCCACACCGCCGAGTACACCGCCACCAGCGCCGCCATCATCGAGCAGGCCGGCGAACCCTTCCATTTCACCGCCCTGCGCCTCGACCTCGAACCCACCTCGGTCCTGACCCAGGCCATCGCCGACTGCGATCTGTATATCTTCTTCTACGACTCCTCCACCCTCTCGCCGCCCCGCCCGCAAGGCCCGGAGTTCATCCAGGCGCTGCAGGGAGTAATGGCCGAAAACTGGAAGAAATCGCTGCTGTTCAAGGACTACGGCGACTACTTCTACGACACCTTCAGCGTCGAGCCGCAACGCATCGCCGAGCTCAACGCGACCCTGATCCAGCATATGTCCAAGGCCACCACCCTGAGCTTTCGCGACGACCACGGTTCGTACTTCGAAGCGCCGCTGGACAGCATCAAGAAGTGGACCAACATCAACGGCGTGGGCAACTACGACCTGGCGCCCGGAGAAATCGCCAGCCACAGCGAGGCCATCAATGGCCGGGTGAAATTCGTCGGCACCTTCCTCGGCACCATCCCCTTCGCGCGCAAGTACGGCGTGCTGCAATCGCCACTGGAACTGTGGATCGAGAACTCCACCATCAGCCGCATCGCCACCGATGTGCCGGGACTGGCGGAGGACTTCAATAAATACCTGGATGCCAACCCGTCCAACCGGCGCATCGAGGAACTGGGCATCGGCACCAACGAAGGGGTGAAAGACCTCTACGCGCGCAACTCGGGGTTCGAGGAGCGCCATTGCGGCCTGCACCTGGGGCTGGGCGGCGGTGCCAAGGGCAGCCATCACCTGGACCTGATCTTTGCCAGCGGGGTGCTGGCGCTGGACGACAAGCCGGTGTTCGATGGCAGGTTTGTGTTCTGAGCCCTGTCGCCGCTGGCGCAGCCTGCGATCGGGCTGGGCGGATCGACCACGCTGGTCTGTCAGGCAATCCGCGTTCTGACATCTTGCGACTGCTACGCAGTCGATCGCAGGCTTCGCCAGCGGCTACAAGAAACGCGCCAGAACTTGACCAAAAAAAACGCCAACCCTGAGGTTGGCGTTTTTTCTTGTTGCTTACCGCTTGCAGCTCAAGGCTGCCTCACTCAGGCTTGCGGCGACCGAAACCCGGGCGCTGGCCGGAACCGGCCGGGGCGCCGCGGCGCTTGCCCGACGGTGCGTCCTTGTCGACCAGGACGATGCCCGGACGCTTGGACTTCGGCGCTGGCTTGGCCGGGCGCTTGGTGTCGCTCGGACGATCCGCCACTGGCGTACCGCGACCCGACTCACCACGACCGGCAGCCGGACGCGGCGCCCGTGGAGCGCGCTCGCCATCCTGGCGTGGCGCGGGCTTGCGGCCCGGACGCTCGCCTTCGATCTGCGGCTCGCGCGACGGGCGCGGAGCACCGGCGGCAGGCGCGCCATGGGCCGGACGCAGGGTCCGCACGCGCTCGCTCTTGCCCACCGGGCGCGAGGATTTGCGCTGCATGCGCTCCAGCTTGTCCTTGCTCTTGGCATTGAGCTGCGGCAGCGCCACCGGCGTCAGGCCAACCTCGGCGCTGAGGACGTCCACTTCGTACTGGCTCATTTCGCGCCAGCGGCCCATCGGCAAGTCGGAGTTGAGGAACACCGGACCGAAACGCACGCGCTTCAGGCGGCTGACCACCAGGCCCTGGGATTCCCACAGACGACGTACTTCACGATTGCGGCCTTCCATCACCACGCAGTGGTACCAGTGGTTGAAACCTTCGCCACCGGGCGCCTGCTGGATGTCGGTGAACTTGGCCGGGCCGTCTTCGAGCATCACGCCGGCTTTCAGGCGCTCGATCATCTCGTCGTCGACTTCGCCACGCACACGTACCGCGTACTCACGGTCCATTTCATAGGACGGGTGCATCAGGCGGTTGGCCAGCTCACCGTCGGTGGTGAACATCAGCAGGCCGGTGGTGTTGATGTCGAGGCGACCGATATTGATCCAGCGGCCTTCCCGTGGGCGTGGCAGCTTGTCGAACACGGTCGGGCGGCCTTCCGGGTCGTCGCGGGTGCAGATTTCGCCGTCGGGCTTGTTGTACATGATCACGCGGCGGACCGATTCGGACGCTTCTTCGCGCTTGATCACCTTGCCATCGATGGAGATGGCGTCATGCAGGTCGACGCGCAGGCCAAGGGTGGCCTCTTTGCCATTGACCTTGATCCGGCCCTGGCTGATCCAGGACTCCACGTCGCGGCGCGAGCCGACGCCGATACGGGCGAGGACTTTCTGCAGCTTCTCGCCTGCTGGGCCGATTTCCTGTTGGTCTTGCTGATCTTCACTCATCTGGGCACCTCCCGGTGTGTCGATTCAGGCTTGAGTGGCCTGAACGGTAGTAAAAACAGGTCTTGTGGCGAAGGGATCGCCAAAGGGTCGCGAATCATACGCTCATGGAGCCGGTTGCGCATCAGAGACTAGCCGATAAGTGGCGGCCTACCGGTTTTTCCGCTGGCCGGTGGCGGCGCGGGCACTTGGGCGGCGTACCTGTAGGAGCGAGCGGGCGGCGATCCGACTTGCCCGCGATCGACAACACCAGGGCATGTCTGGCACACCGCATCAGCCTTTATCGCGGGCAAGCCTCGCTCCTACAGAAGCGGACTCAGTCGTCTTCCAGCAGGCGTCTTTCGTTCTCGATGGCCTCGGCCAGCGCCAGGGCTTCGGCTTCTTCGTCACTCAGCTCCGGAGCCGGCGGTTCCAGTGCCGCCACGGCGGCCAGCAGCTTGGCGCGGGCTTCGGCGACGCCAAGCACATCCTCATCGGCCTCCTGCTCATCGCCAGCGTCCGCTTCGAGTTCGGCCTCGTGCTCGGCTTCGAGCTCCGCTTGGTGCTCAACTTGCACTGCGGCTTCGGCTTCGGCTTCGGCTTCGGCTTCGGCTTCGGCTTCGGCTTCGGCTTCGGCTTCGGCTTCGGCAGGAGTCTGCGCTTCGGGGTCGATCTCGGCGCCCACCTCGGCGTCGGCAACAGAATCGTCCCCGGACGAATCCAGCGCGCCATCGCGATGCAGATCGTCGAAGTCGGTCTTGATCCCCTCCTCCATCGAGTCCAGCTCCAGCAGCAAGGTGTGGAAACTGGTCTCTTCCTTCGGTTCTTCCGGCTCGGCGCTGGCGTCGGCCAGGGCTTGCAGGCTGGCGGGCACTGGCGCGTCGTCGAAGTCGAGGACCGGCTCGGTTTCGATTTCGCGCAGCTCGGCCAGCGGCGGCAGGTCGTCGAGGTTTTTCAGGTTGAAGTGATCGAGAAACGCCTTGGTGGTGGCGAACATCGCCGGCTTGCCCGGCACGTCACGGTAGCCGACCACCCGAATCCACTCGCGCTCAAGCAAAGTCTTGACGATCTGGCTGTTGACCGCCACGCCCCGCACATCCTCGATCTCGCCACGGGTGATCGGCTGGCGGTAGGCAATCAGCGCCAGGGTTTCCAGCATCGCCCGGGAGTAACGCTGAGGCCGTTCTTCCCACAGCCGACCGACCCAGGGTGCGAACTTTTCCCGCACCTGCAGGCGATAACCGGAGGCCACTTCCTTGAGTTCGAAGGCCCGACCTTCGCAGGATTTGCCCAGAATGGTCAGGGCCTTCTTGAAGACCGCAGGGTCCGGACGCTCGCCTTCCTCGAAGAGCTCGAACAGGCGCTCCATGGATTGCGGTTTTCCCGAGGCCAACAGAAAGGCTTCAAGCAGCGGCGCCAGCTCGCGGGGTTCATTCAGATTCATTGTTTCAGCTCGTTATTCGGCTCGCGCCCGCACATGGATAGCCGTGAAAGGCTCATTCTGTACCAGCTCGACCAGGGATTCCTTGACCAGCTCGAGGATCGCCATGAAGGTCACCACCACCCCCAGGCGTCCTTCTTCCGCGGTGAACAGCTCGACAAAGGGCACAAAACCACCGCCCTTGAGCCGCTCCAGCACCTCGCTCATGCGCTCGCGGGTGGACAGCGCCTCGCGGCTGATCTGATGGCTTTCGAACATGTCGCCCCGGCGCAGCACCTCGGCCATGGACATCAGCACCTCTTCCAGGGCGACATCCGGCAGCAGCTTGCGCGCCCGGGCTTCCGGGGCGTCGAGCTTGGGCACTATGACGTCGCGGCCGACCCGGCTCAGGCCGTCGATGCCTTCGGCGGCGGCCTTGAAACGCTCGTACTCCTGCAGGCGGCGGATCAGTTCGGCGCGCGGGTCTTCCTCTTCCTCTTCCACCTCGGCCGAGCGCGGCAACAGCATGCGCGACTTGATCTCGGCCAGCATGGCTGCCATCACCAGGTACTCGGCGGCCAGCTCCAGGCGCACCGACTGCATCAACTCGACATAGCCCATGTACTGGCGGGTGATTTCCGCCACCGGGATGTCGAGGATGTCGATGTTCTGTTTGCGGATCAGGTACAGCAGCAGGTCGAGGGGGCCTTCGAAGGCTTCGAGAAAGACCTCCAGGGCGTCCGGCGGGATGTACAGGTCCAGCGGCATTTCCATGACCGCCTGGCCGTAGACCATCGCAAAGGGCAGTTCCTGCTGCGCTCCGGCCTGGTCGTCAACGTGTTCCACTGCGGACATTCAGGCCTCGACCATGAAGGGAGCCGGGTCGCCGCAGCCGATACGGATCACTTCCGGCTCACCATCGGCCAGGTTGATCACGGTGGAGGCCATGATGCCGCCAAAACCGCCATCGATGATCAGGTCGACCTGATGCTCGAGCAGTTGGCGCATTTCATAAGGATCGTTCATCGGCTCGGTTTCGCCGGGCATGATCAAGCTGACGCTCATCAGCGGCTCGCCGAGCTCGGCCAGCAGCGCCAGGGCGATCGGGTGGCTCGGCACCCGCAGGCCGATGGTGCGTTTCTTCGGGTGCAGCAACAGCCGCGGCACTTCGCGGGTGGCGTTGAGGATGAAGGTGTAAGGCCCCGGCAGATGAGCCTTGAGCAGGCGAAAGGTGCCGGTATCGATCTTGGCGAACAGGCCCAGTTGCGACAGGTCGCTGCAAATCAGCGCGAAGTTGTGTTTGTCATCCAGTTGCCGCAGGCGCCGCACGCGCTCGACCGCGCTCTTGTCGCCGATCTGGCAGCCAATGGCGTAGGACGAGTCGGTCGGGTAGATCACCACGCCACCTGAGCGGATGATTTCGACAGCCTGTTTGATCAGGCGCGGTTGCGGGTTTTCCGGATGAATCTGGAAAAATTGACTCACATTCTCTACCTGTTCAGACGGCGGCAATAATTGGGTCATGTTTGAACCGACACCAGAGTGGCGGCAGATCCTCCGGAACAGGGCGATATTCGCCTATCTCGGACCAGCCTCCAGGGCCATGAAAATCACTGCCGGCGCTCACCAGCAGACCGAACTCCCGAGCAAGGATGGCCAGGCTGCCCACCTGCTCGGCGGGTTGATGGCCGTTGACCACCTCGATCGCGTGGCCACCTGCTTGAATATAGTCGGCAATCAGGCGGCGACGTTTGCTGCGGGTGAAATCGTAATGCCAGGGATGGGCCAGGCTGACCCAGGCCCCCGCTGCGCGCAGCGTCTCGACGGTTTCCTCGAGGGTCGGCCAATGCTGCTTGACGTCGCCCAGCTTGCCGGCCCCCAGCCACTTGCGAAAAGCTTCGGCGCGGTCCTTCACGAAACCGGCGCGCACCAGGTAATCGGCGAAGTGCGGCCGGGCCGGCGCATTGCCGCTGTCGCCCAGTTCCTGCTGGATCGCCCGGGCCCCTTCGAGGGCGCCCGGCATGCCTTTGAGCGCGAGCTTGCGACTTATTTCTTCGGACCGCAGCCAGCGGCCATCGTGCAATTTGCCGATGGCTTCGACCAATGACGGCGCATCGACGTCGAAACCGTAGCCCAGCACATGAATGGTCGCCCCGCCCCAGGTGCAGGACAATTCGACGCCATTGACCAGTTGCATGCCCAGTTCCCGGGCCGCGAGGCGAGCCTCGTCGAGGCCTTCCAGGGTGTCATGATCGGTCAGGGCCAGGACTCGCACGCCGTTCTCGAACGCACGCGCAACCAGAGCCGCGGGCGCCAGGGCGCCATCGGAGGCCGTGCTGTGGCAGTGCAAATCAACATTCACGGGACTGTTCAACCTCAAGTCAGCTGGCGCTTTCGCTGCCATGGATGTTTGTTATTATGCCGCCACATCCTGCTTCTGGCTGCCACTGTGAAACAATTCATCGACTTCATCCCGCTGTTCCTGTTTTTCATCGTCTACAAAATCGATCCCCGAGTCGTCGACATTGCCGGTCAACAACTGACCGTAGGCGGTATCTACAGCGCCACGGCGGTGTTGATCATCAGCTCCCTGGTGGTATACGGCGCGCTGTTCATCTCCCAGCGCAAGCTGGAGAAAAGCCAGTGGCTGACCCTGGTCGCCTGCCTGGTGTTCGGCAGCCTGACCCTGGCCTTCCACAGCGAAACCTTCCTTAAATGGAAGGCGCCGGTGGTCAACTGGCTGTTCGCCCTGGCCTTTATCGGCAGCCACTTCATCGGCGACCGCCTGCTGATCAAGCGCATCATGGGCCACGCGCTGACCCTGCCGGATCCGGTCTGGACCCGCCTGAACATCGCCTGGATCGCCTTCTTCCTGTTCTGCGGCGCCGCCAACCTGTTCGTTGCCTTCACCTTCCAGAGCATCTGGGTCGACTTCAAGGTCTTCGGCAGCCTGGGCATGACCGTGCTGTTCCTGGTCGGCCAGGGCATCTACCTGTCGCGCCATCTTCACGACACCGAACCCACCACTTCGAAAACCGAGGACTGACATGCTTTACGCAATCATTGCTACAGACGTCGCCAACTCCCTGGAAAAACGCCTGGCCGCGCGCCCGGCGCATCTGGAGCGGTTGCAGCAGCTCAAGGCCGAAGGTCGCGTGGTACTGGCCGGGCCACACCCTGCCGTCGACAGCAATGATCCCGGTGCCGCGGGCTTCACCGGCAGCCTGATCGTCGCCGAATTCGACTCGCTGAGCGCCGCCCAGGCCTGGGCCGACGCCGATCCTTACGTCGCCGCCGGTGTCTATGCCAGCGTCGTGGTCAAGCCGTTCAAGCAAGTCCTGCCGTAAATCCTCTCCCGCGCGGTGAACCTTATGGGTTCATCGCGCTCTCAATCGCTCATTATTCTCGTTTGACTGCCGACAACTTGCCCAACACTCGATTGGAATCAGGAGTTCCGATGCGCCAAGGTCCGTTGTGCCTGTTGTTGGTCATGTTAACGATCGGGGCGAGCGCCTCTGCCGAAGAAACCACGGACCCGGGGCATTCCACGCCTTTGTCCCTGAGTGCCGGCAGCCAGATCAGCGAATTGCAGCAACGCCTGAAAGACAGCGAGCACCAGCGCGAAGAACTGACCCGGCAATTGCAGGGCGCCGACAGCGAGCGCGAAAGCGCCCAACTGAGCCGCCTGCGCCAGGAGAACCAGCGCCTCAAGCTGCAACTGCGCGAGGCCCAGGCCAGTTCCGCGCCGCGCCTGCTGACCGATCAGCAGCAATGGTTCGTCACCGGTGCCGGGGTAGCGCTATTGGCCCTGCTCTGCGGTATCTTCGCCAGTGGTGGACATAGGAAGCGTCGACAATGGCTAAATTGAGTGATTCATGAGCGACCTGTTACTGATTGACGATGACCAGGAACTCTGCGAGCTCCTGACCAGTTGGCTGGGCCAGGAAGGGTTTCAGGTACGGGCCTGCCACGATGGCCTGAGCGCCCGACGCGCCCTGGCCGACCACGCTCCGGCGGCGGTGGTGCTGGACGTGATGCTGCCCGACGGCAGCGGCCTGGAACTGCTCAAGCAGTTGCGCAACGACCACCCGGACTTGCCGGTGCTGATGCTTTCGGCCCGCGGCGAGCCCCTGGACCGCATCCTCGGCCTGGAACTGGGTGCCGACGACTACCTGGCCAAGCCCTGCGACCCACGTGAACTGACCGCCCGCTTGCGCGCCGTGCTGCGCCGCAGCCACCCGACCGCGGTGTCCAGCCAGATGGAGCTGGGCGACCTGTGTTTCAGCCCGGTACGCGGCGTGGTCAGCATCGACGAACAGGACATCACCCTCACCGTTTCCGAAAGCCGCCTGCTGGAAGCCTTGCTCAAGCAACCGGGCGAACCGCTGGACAAGCAGGAGCTGGCGCAGATCGCCCTGGGCCGCAAGCTGACCTTGTACGACCGCAGCCTGGACATGCACGTCAGCAATCTGCGCAAGAAGATCGGCCCGCACCCCGACGGCCGCCCGCGCATCGTCGCCCTGCGCAGCCGTGGCTACTACTACAGCCTCTGAACAGATCCCTGATCCTTGTAGCCGCTGCCGCAGGTCCTCCTGCATTCGCAAGATCCCTGCGACCGTACCGGTCGTTCGCGGCCTCGCAGGCTCGGCAGCGGCTACAGGGTTATGTCAGTTTCGCCAAAAACGTCTTTACCCAAGCTTTACCCTTCGCTGACCGCCGCTGACCTTGATCTCCGTAATCTGCACACATCCGGAACTGACCGGGAATGAGACAAGGAGATACACCATGCGCAAGACCCTGATCGCTCTGATGTTCGCCGCCGCCCTGCCGACCGTGGCCATGGCCATGCCGGAAGGCGCAGGTCCCATGGGTCCGATGGATGGCCCGCGACACAGCGAACACATGCGCGGCAAAGGCCCTTACAGCCAGCTGGACCTGAGCCACGAACAGCGCCAGCAGATCCGCAAGCTGATGGGTGAGCAGATGCACGAGCGCAAAGAGCTGGTGCAGAAATACCTGGAAAAACTGTCGCCGGCCGACCAGAAGGCCATGAAGGACGAGATCGCCGCCAAGCGCCAGAAAACCGAAGCGGATATCCGCGCCCTGCTCAAGCCGGAACAACAGAAAGAGTTTGACGCCATCCAGAAGAAACACGCCGAGCGCCGCGCCGAATGGGCCGAATTCAAGGCCTGGAAAGCGCAACAGCCGCAAAAAGCGCAATAATGCTCTAGCGTTTATCCCGCAGCCCAGTGGCTCCCCCACTGGGCTTTCCTTGTTTGAGGACTTCCCGTGCGTTCATTGTTCTGGCGCATCCTCGCCAGCTTCTGGCTGGCTATCGCCCTGGTTGCAGGGCTGTCGATTCTGCTTGGGCACATGCTGAACCAGGATGCCTGGATCCTCAGTCGCCATCCCGGCCTCAATACCCTGGCCGAGGAATGGACCCAGACCTACGAAGAACAAGGCGAGGACGCTGCTCAGGAGATCCTCCAACAGCGCAAGCGCCAGTACCACATTGATGTGCAGGTACTCAACGAAAGCGGCGACCCGGTGGTCCGCGGCACCTTCCCACGCCGCGCGGCGGCCTTCGAGGCCCGGCAGAACAACGACGACCGGCGTTTGCCCTGGCGGCGCCTGACCGCCGAATACACCAGCCCGAAAACTGGCGACACCTACCTGCTGATCTACCGCATTCCCCACCCGGAACTGGACGCCTGGCACCGCGATAGCCTGCTGTGGCCGCTGAGCGCCCTGACCATCGCGCTGGTGGTGCTGACCCTGTTCAGCCTGCTGGTGACCCTGTCCATCACCCGCCCCCTCAGCCGTTTGCGCGGTGCGGTGCATGACCTGGGGCAAACCACTTACCAACAGAACAGCCTGGCCCGCCTGGCCGCCCGCCGCGACGAATTCGGCGTGCTGGCCAAGGACTTCAACCGCATGGGCTCACGCCTGCAAAGCCTGATCGGCAGCCAGCGCCAGCTGCTGCGTGATGTCTCCCACGAGCTGCGCTCGCCGCTGGCGCGCCTGCGCATCGCCCTGGCGCTGGCCGAACGCGCCACGGCCGAGGAGCGCGAGCGCCTGTGGCCGCGCCTGACCCGCGAGTGCGATCGCCTGGAAGCGCTGATCAGCGAAATCCTGGTGCTGGCCCGGGTCGATGCCGACAACGCCAGCGCCGAAGAAGTGGACCTCAACGCCCTGCTCGACAACCTGCAGAAAGATGCCCAACTGGCCTGCCCGGAACAGCCGGTGAAGATCCAGGCCGAATCGCCGCTCAGCCTCAAGGGCTGGCCGACCATGATCGAACGGGCGCTGGACAATCTGCTGCGCAATGCCCAGCGCTTCAACCCGGCCGGACAGCCGATCGAAGTGCGGGCATTGCGTCAGGGAGAGCGGATCGTGCTCAGCGTGCGCGATCACGGCCCCGGGGTGGAAGCCGAACATTTGCGTCAGTTGGGCGAACCCTTCTATCGCGCCCCGGGCCAGACCGCACCGGGTCACGGCCTGGGCCTGGCCATCGCCCGGCGCGCCGCGGAACGCCACGGCGGCAGCCTGACCCTGGACAATCATCCCCAGGGCGGCTTTATCGCCAGCCTGGAGTTGCCGTTGGTGCCAGGCGTTACTGCCCAGGCCTGAAAAGCTTCGCGGGAAAGTCGGATCGCCGCAACTCTAGGATCAGGCCTTGCCCGACCAGGCGCTGACGAACTCTGCCGTATCCACCTTGGGCGCGACCCGTGGCTCGTTCAGCGGCGTGCCCAGGTACAGGAAGGCGATGATTTCTTCACCGTCGCCCAGGCCAAGGCCCTTGGCGACATGGGGCGAATAGGACAGCTCGCCGGTACGCCACACCGCACCGATCCCCTGGGCGTAGGCCGCCAGCAGAATGCCGTGGGCAGCACAGCCAGCCGCCAGCCGTTGCTCCGATTTCGGCACCTTGACGTGCTCCTGCAAGCGAGCCACCACAACCACCACCAACGGCGCGCGCAGCGGCATGGCGCGGGCCTTGTCCAGGGCCGCCTGGGTCACTTCGCCACCCTGCAATTGCACCGCTTCCACCAGCAGCTCGCCCAACTGTTCACGGGCCGCGCCTTCCACCGTCAGAAAGCGCCAAGGCCGCAGCTGACCGTGATCCGGGGCGCGCAATGCCGCCGCGAACAGCGCTTCGCGTTGCGCCGCCGTCGGCGCCGGGTCCACCAGACGCGGTACGGAAACACGGTTGAGCAATGCGTCGAGAGCCTCCATCGGCCACCTCCTGAAAAAAATGTCCGGCCATTCTACCGATAAGTGCCTTCCGGGTGCCGGTTTACATGCTCCGCACCGCAGGTAGAATGGCGCCCTCCTTATCAGCCCCGAGCGGACCTCATGGCGTTGCCGACCCTACGGATCATTGGTTTCATCATCGGCATTTTCCTGATCACCCTGGCCATCGCCATGGTCATTCCGATGGCGACGCTGGTGCTGTTCGAACGTACCAGCGACCTGCCGTCGTTCCTCTGGGCCAGCATGATCACCTTCGTCGCCGGCCTGGCCCTGGTGATACCGGGGCGCCCGGAGCATGTGCACCTGCGTCCGCGGGACATGTACCTGCTGACCGTGTCCAGCTGGCTGGTGGTGTGCATTTTCGCCGCCCTGCCGTTTTTGCTGACCCAGCACATCAGCTACACCGACTCGTTCTTTGAAAGCATGTCCGGCATCACCGCCACCGGCGCCACCGTGCTCAGCGGCCTGGACACCATGTCGCCGGGCATCCTGATGTGGCGTTCCCTGCTGCACTGGCTCGGCGGTATCGGCTTCATCGGCATGGCGGTGGCGATCCTGCCGCTGCTGCGCATCGGTGGCATGCGCCTGTTCCAGACCGAATCCTCGGACCGCTCGGAAAAGGTCATGCCGCGCTCGCACATGGTGGCGCGGCTGATCGTGGCGGCCTATGTCGGCATCACCATTCTCGGCAGCCTGGCCTTCTGGTGGGCCGGGATGAGCCTGTTCGATGCGATCAACCACGCGATGTCGGCGATTTCCACCGGTGGCTTCTCCACCTCCGACAGCTCGCTGGCGCACTGGCCGCAGCCGGCGGTGCACTGGGTGGCGGTGGTGGTCATGATCCTCGGCAGCCTGCCGTTCACCCTGTACGTCGCCACCCTGCGCGGCAACCGCCGGGCGCTGATCAAGGACCAGCAGGTCCAGGGCCTGCTCGGGATGCTGCTGGTGACCTGGCTGGTGCTCGGCACCTGGTACTGGTGGACCACCCAGCTGCATTGGCTGGAAGCCCTGCGTCACGTCGCGCTGAACGTCACCTCGGTGGTCACCACCACCGGTTTCGCCCTGGGCGACTACAGCCTGTGGGGCAACTTCTCGCTGATGCTGTTCTTTTACCTGGGCTTCGTCGGCGGCTGTTCCGGCTCGACCGCCGGCGGGATCAAGATTTTCCGCTTCCAGGTCGCCTATATCCTGCTCAAGGCCAACTTGAACCAGCTGATCCACCCGCGCGCGGTGATCAAGCAGAAGTACAACGGTCACCGCCTCGACGAGGAGATCGTCCGCTCGATCCTGACCTTCTCGTTCTTTTTCGCCATCACCATTTGCGTGATCGCCCTGGCGCTGTCGCTGCTGGGGGTGGACTGGATGACCGCCCTGACCGGTGCGGCCAGTACAGTGTCGGGGGTGGGCCCGGGCCTGGGCGAAACCATCGGCCCGGCCGGCAACTTCGCCACCCTGCCGGACGCCGCCAAGTGGATTCTGTCCCTGGGCATGCTGCTCGGCCGGCTGGAGATCATTACCGTATTCGTGTTGTGTATTCCGGCATTCTGGCGTCACTGATCGCGGCCCCGGACTCCTGCAACCGCGCCCGGTATTCGCCGGGCGTGGCATCGAACCAGCGGCGGAAAGCGCGGAAAAAGTTGCTCGGATCGGCAAACCCCAACAGATAGGCAATTTCCAGCAGGGTCATGCTCGGCTGCGCCAGGTACTGCTCGGCCAGCTCACGGCGGGTGTCGTCGAGCAGGGTCTGGAAACTGGTGCCCTCCTCCTGCAACCGCCGTTGCAAGGTGCGCTGGGACAGGTGCAGGGTCTGGGCCACGGCTTCGCGTTTCGGCTCGCCCTGGGGCAACAACCGGCACAGCGCCTGGCGCGCCTTGTGCGTCACCCGGCTTTCGGAGAACCGCGCCAGGTATTCACCGGCAAAACGGTCATGCAGCAGCGCCATCGCTTCATTGGCGGTCGGCAATGGCGCTTCCAGATCGGCACGCTCGAAAATCAATGCATCGTAAGGCGCGTTGAACACCAGCGGCGCATGGAACGCCTGCTTGTAAGGCTCTAGATCGACCGGCACCGCCCCCTGCATCAGTACCTGACGCGGCTGCAGCGTCCGCCCGGTCAACCAGCCACACAGCGCCAGCGCACAGGCCAGCGAGGCTTCGGCACTTTGCCGGGTCGGCGGCAGATGATCGCCGTGCACCGTCAGAATCAGCGCATAACCTTCAGGTAAAAGTCGGAAACTCAGATCAGCGCTTTCCGCGATGATCCGCTGGTAGCGCACCAAACGCTGGAAACCCTCGGCCAGGGTACGACTGGACATCAAGGCATATCCGGCCACGTTGAAGGAGGCCGGGCGCACCACCTTGCCCATGTTCAGGCCGATCGCCGGGTTGCCGGACTGTTCCACCGCACGCTGCCATAGACGCGTCATCGAATCCTGGGGGAAACGCGCGTCCGGATCCTCCAACGCGGCATAGTCGAGCCCGATCTGCTTGAACAATGCACGGCAATCCAGGCCGTCCATCTCCAGAGCTTTGACAATTCCCATCGCCCAGCTTGCAGAAGTCGTTCGTTCGCTCATGGTGGGTTCTTTTACATGATGAGCCGCATGCCACGGCCGATTTCCCAAGGATACTAAAGTGGCGCCTATTGTCACTGGCCCCAGCCATTGATGACTCTAGACTCAAATAAGCTCCCCGCAGAGTGTCCCGCTGACAGAACAACAACCACAGAGATCGCAGTCGTGGATAACATCAAGCAATTCAACAGCTTTGCCGAGTTCTATCCCTATTACCTGAGCGAACACAGCAACAGCACCTGCCGCCGCCTGCACTTCGTGGGCACGACCCTGGTGATCTTCATCCTCGCCTTCGCCATCGGCAAAGGCGCCTGGCTGTTGCTGCTGGCCCTGCCGGTAGCCGGCTACAGCTTCGCCTGGGTCGGTCATTTCTTCTTCGAGAAGAATCGCCCGGCTACCTTCCAGCATCCGCTCTACAGCCTTGTGGGCGATTTCGTCATGTACCGCGACATGCTGATCGGCAAGGTGCCGTTCTAGGCTTGGACGGACAGCAAGCCGTCCCGCGCAGCCAGTGCATGATTGGATCCAAGGCATAGACTCCAATCGTTGCGCAAAAAACAACAAGAGGATTGCCGATGAACGCTCATGCCCGTTTCACCCACATGAAGGATGGCACCCAGGAAGACTGGGCGATCATCGCCGCGGATTTCAGCGCCTACGCCAAGCAGTTGCCGGCGCGCATCGTGGCGCATCTGAAGTTGCTCGAGGGCGATTTTGGCGGCTTCCCGGTGGACCGCCTGACCCACTCGCTGCAAACCGCCAGCCGGGCCTGGCATGACGGTCGCGATGAGGAATATGTGGTCTGCGCCCTGCTCCACGACATCGGCGACACCCTCGGCTCCTACAATCACCCGGACATCGCCGCGGCAATCCTCAAGCCCTTCGTCAGCCCCGAGAACCTGTGGATGGTGGAGAAGCACGGGATTTTCCAGGGCTACTACTTCTTCCATCACCTGGGCATGGACCGGCACCTGCGCGAGCAATTCAAGGACCACCCGCTGTATCTACGGACCGCTGAATTCTGTGCCAAGTACGATGCCGCGGCGTTCGATCCGAGCTACGACAGCCTGCCCCTGAGCTTTTTCGAACCCATGCTCGAACGCCTGTTCACCCAGCCGAAAAACTCGATCTACAAGGCGGCCATGGCAGAACACGCGCCAGCCTGAGCGTTTTCGCAGGCCATCGCGGGCAAGCCCGCCCCTGCTTCTGCAGGAGCGAGGCTTGCCCGCGACAACCTCAGATCAGGCGACCAAACCCTCAAGCCAGCTCCGCGACCTTGGCCAGTTCGGCCTTGCGCTGCGCCTCCCGCGCCTGGGCATCGGCCAGGCGATACAGCTCGATGGTGCCATCCCAGTGCTCGATCAGGGCGGTGCACGACTCGACCCAATCCCCGCAATTGAGGTAGTCCACTTCGCCGACCTTGCGGATCTCGGCATGGTGAATGTGCCCGCACACCACGCCGTGCAGCTCGCGCTTCACGCATTCGTGGGCGATGGCTTCCTCGAAGTCGCTGATAAAGCTGACCGCGGTCTTGACCTTGTGCTTGAGGTAGGCCGACAACGACCAGTAACCGTAGCCGTAGCGCGCCCGCCAATGATTCAGCCAGCGGTTGAGGGTCAGGGTGAATTCGTAGGCCGAGTCGCCGAGAAAGGCCAGCCAGCGGTGGTAGCGGGTGATGACATCGAACTGGTCGCCGTGGATCACCAGCAGATGCCGGCCATCGGCGGTGACATGCACCGCCTCGTCCACCAACTGGATATTGCCCAGGATCAGCTTCGAATAGCGGCGCAGGAATTCGTCGTGGTTGCCGGTGACATAGATCACCTCGGTGCCGCGCTTACTCATGGTCAGCAGGCGGCGGATCACATTGGTGTGTGCCTGGGGCCAGTACATGCCGCCGCGCAGCTTCCAACCGTCGATGATGTCGCCGACCAGGTAGATCCGGTCGGCGTGATAGCCCTTGAGGAACTGCGACAGATGCTCCGCCTGACAGTCCCGGGTGCCCAGATGCACATCGGAAATCCACAAGGTGCGCACGCGTTGTTTACGGCTGGGTCTGGCGAGTTCGGCACTGGTCATGGGCACACTCCTGCATTTTCTGCGAGCTTGCACCCGGGCGATTAATCGCCTGTGACAGAAATACGGCAGTCCAATGACAGCGCTTGATCCCAGGCCGCCGGTGTAGACTGCCGTTCTGCCAAGGAGACTGCGATGAGACCGATCCTCACGCTACGCCAATACAGCCACGACCTGATCGTCCACAGCCACGAACACGCGCAACTGGTGTTCGGCCTGTCGGGCCAGCTCGACTTCGAGGTCGACGGCCAGGGCAGCCAGGTGGTCCAGCAGAGCTTCGTGGTGGTGCCCTCCGGCGCCCACCATGCCTGCGGCAGCCCCAACGGCAGCCGCTGCCTGGTGCTCGACGTGCCCGACGAACATTGGCTGGTGCAGTCGCTGGGCGATCATGCCGATGCCAGTCGCCGCCTGCTCGACAATGCCGGGCGCCTGCCCCTGGATACGGCGCAGAGCCAACTGGTCAACTGGCTGGCCGGCAGCCCGGTCAACGACCCGCTGATTGCCCAGCAAGGCGCCGTGCTGTTGCTGGCCAGCCTCAACCAGGCCAGCCCCGCCAGCGTCGGCGGCCGACGCCTGCCCTATGCCGCCTTGAATGCCCATATCGACCAACACGCCGCCCATCCGCTGCAGGTGGCCGACCTGGCGCGGATCGCCGGGCTGTCCAGCGCTCGCCTGCATGCACGGTTTGTCGCCGAATGCGGGCAGACGCCGATGGACTACATCCGTAGCCGACGCCTGCACATGGCCGCCGGCCTGTTGCGCGACTCGGCGCTGCCCATCGGCGAAATTGCCAGCCGCGTCGGCTACAACTCCCAGAGTGCTTTCGCCGCGGCAGTGCTGCGCGAGTTCGGCGTCTCCCCCGGCAAGCTGCGACGCACCACAGGCCACCGCTAGGCTGTCGACAAAAAACGCGAGGATCGCGACAGACCGGATCCCGCCAGGCTTTTAGACTGGCACCGCTCCGTTCAACCGTCTTGAAGGATTGAAATGACTCCGCGTACTGCCCTTGGCGCCCTGCATATCGGCGCACTGATGTTCGGCCTCACCGGTGTATTCGGCAAACTCGCCGCCGCTTCGCCGGCCATCATCGTCTTCGGGCGGGCGGCGTTCGCGGTGCTCGCCCTGGCGTTCTTCGCCCGCTGCGCCAGCAGCATCCGCTGGCAACGGCTACAGGCCACGGACTGGTGGCGTCTGCTGCTCAGCGGCCTGTTGCTGGCCGGGCACTGGGTGAGTTTCTTCATCGCGGTGAAAGTCGCGGGCGTGGCCATCGCCACCCTGGGTTTCGCCAGCTTCCCGGCCTTCACGGTGATCCTCGAAGGGTTGATTTTCCGCGAGCGGATCCGCCTCAACGAAATCGTTTTGGTGGCACTGGTCAGTGTCGGCCTGGTGCTGGTCACGCCGGACTTCGACCTCGCCAGCCAAGCCACCAGCGGGCTGCTCTGGGCCGTGGGATCGGGCCTGCTGTTCGCCTTGCTGTCGCTGAACAACCGTGCCAGCTCGGCGCGCATCCCGGCGGTGCAGGCAGCGCTGTGCCAGAACGTGGTGGTTGCCTTGTGCCTGCTGCCGGTGGCGGCGCCGGGGTTGAGCGAGGTGCGCGCCATCGACTGGTTATGGATCAGCCTGCTCGGCATCTTCTGCACCGGCCTGGCCCACAGCCTGTTCGTCGCCAGCCTCGCGGTGATCAAGGCGCGCACCGCGGCGGTAGTGTTCGCCCTGGAGCCGGTCTACGGGATTACCGTGGCCTGGCTGCTGTTCAACGAAACGCCGACGCTGCGCATGCTGATCGGTGGCGTCTTGATCATCCTTGCCATCGTGGTCTCCAGCAGCCTGTCCGGCTCAAGCAAAAAAGCGGCAGTGGCGGAAGTCGCGTCTCACTGAGTGCGGTCGTTGTGGCCGAGGTCGCGCTGCGGGTCGATCTGATCGCGCACCCGCTGCTTGAGCACCTTGGCTTCGGGGAAACCGCCATCGGCCTTGCGTTCCCAGATCTGCACGCCGTCGCAGGTAATGCGGAACGTGCCGCCAGTGGCCGGTTCCAGGGACACCTTGCCCAGGTCGTCGCTGAAGGTGCTCAGCAGCTCCTGGGCCAGCCAGGCGGCGCGCAGCAGCCACTGGCACTGGGTGCAATAGGTGATGACCACTTCCGGTTTACGTTCTGTCATGGTGCTGCCGACTCCTGGGCTCAAGGGCGTCGTTATAATAGCCGCCTTTATCGCTCGCCCCGAGATCCATGATGCGTCGTTTGCTGTCCTGCCTGCTCCTGTGTTTGCTCCCCGTGTTCCTGCACGCCGCCGAAGCGCCACGGCCGAAGATCGGCCTGGTGTTGTCCGGCGGCGCCGCGCGTGGCCTGGCGCATATCGGCGTGCTCAAGGCCCTGGAGGAGCAAGGCGTGAAGATCGATGCGATTGCCGGTACCAGCATGGGCGCGGTGATTGGCGGGCTGTACGCCTCGGGCTACAAGATCGACGAACTGGAAAAACTGGCCCTGGGCATCGACTGGCAACAGGCGCTGTCCGACGCGCCGCCCCGGGCGGACGTGCCGTTCCGGCGCAAGCAGGATGACCGCGACTTCCTGGTGAAACAGAAACTCAGCTTCCGCGACGACGGCAGCCTCGGCCTGCCGCTGGGGGTGATCCAGGGCCAGAACCTGGCGCTGCTGCTGGAAAGCATGCTGGCCCACGCCAGCGACACCCGGGACTTCGACAAACTACCAATCCCCTTCCGCGCGGTCGCCACGGACATCGCCAGCGGCGAGAAAGTGGTATTCCGCAAGGGCCACCTGCCCCGGGTGATTCGCGCCAGCATGTCGATCCCCGCGGTGTTCGCCCCGGTGGAGCTGGACGGCCGGCTGCTGGTGGACGGCGGCATGACCGACAACATTCCGCTGGATGTGGCCCGCGACATGGGCGTGGACATCGCCATCGTGGTCGACATCGGCACCCCACTGCGCTCGCGCCAGCAACTGGCGACCGTGGTCGATGTGCTGAACCAGTCGATCACCCTGATGACCCGGCGCAACTCCGAGGAACAACTGGCGACCCTGCACAAGAATGACGTGCTGATCCAGCCACCCCTGGCCAGTTTCGGGGTCACCGACTTCGGTCGCGCCCGGGAAATGATCGACGCCGGCTACCGCGCCACCCGCATCCTCGACGCACGTTTGGCGTCGCTGCGCCCGGCCGAACCGATGAATGCCGAACTCAGCGCCGCACGCGCGCCCGGCCAGCGCACCCCGATCATCACCGCGATCCGGGTGGAAAACGATTCGAAAGTCAGCGACGACGTGATCCGTTACTACATCCGCCAGCCTATCGGCGAGCCTCTCAACCTGGGCCGGCTGCAGACCGACATGGGCACGCTGTATGGCCTGGACTACTTCGAGCAGGTGCAATACCGCGTGGTCCACAAGGGCAATGAGCACACCCTGGTGATCAACGCCCGGGGCAAACGCAGCGGCACCGATTACCTGCGCCTGGGGCTGAACCTGTCCGACGACATGCAGGGCGACAGTGCCTTCAACCTGGGCGCCAGCTACCGGGTCAATGGCATCAACAGCCTCGGCGCCGAATGGCTGACCCGGGTGCAGATCGGCGATCAGCAGGAACTCTACAGCGAGTTCTATCAGCCGCTGGATGTTGGCTCGCGCTACTTCATCGCGCCTTACATCGGCATCGAGTCGCAGAACATCGAAGCCGTGCTGGACAACGATCCGATCGCCGAATACCGCCTGCAGCGCTACGGTTTCGGCCTCAATATCGGGCGCCAGATCGGCAACAGCGGCGAGATCCGTTTCGGTGTCGGCGAAGCCTGGGGCAGGGCCAAGGTGCGCGTCGGTGACCAGGACCTGCCCAGCGAAAGCTTCAACGAGGGCTACTACGAACTGCGCTACTCGTTCGACTCCCTGGACAATGTCTACTTCCCCCATGAAGGCGAGGACATCGGCCTGTCGCTGCGCCAGTTCGAACCCAGCCTGGGCTCGGACAAGCGCTACCGGCAGTGGGAGTTCAAACTGGACAAGGCCCTGAGCAGCGGCCCGAACACCTTTATCCTCGGCGGTCGGTATGGCCGGACCCTGGATGAGGCCGAAGTGGTGACCTCAAGCTTCGTACTGGGCGGCGCCCGCCAGCTGTCGGGTTTCCGCGAGGATGCCCTCTCGGGCCAGAACATCAGCCTGATGCGGGGCGTCTACTACCGGCGGCTGACACCCCGCGCCTACCTGCCCCTGGATTTCCCGCTGTATATCGGCGGTTCCCTGGAACGAGGGCGGGCCTGGAACAACGACAACGAGTTCGACAGCGGCTACATCAACGCCGCCAGCGTCTTCCTCGGTTTCGACACGCCGCTGGGGCCGCTGAATTTCAGTTATGGCATCAACGACGACAACCAGAAAGCGGTCTACCTCAACTTGGGCCAGACGTTCTGAGGCTGAGTGTCCGACTTGGCTTCGGCCTTGGTGCCGGAGCCCGGCTCGTCTGGCTCCTCCAGGCGCCAGACGATCGAGTCGGCATTGAAGGGCGCCGGCGTGGCAGCGGGAGACGGCGGAACGCTGGAGAGCTCGGGCGGTGCGATCAGGTCCCAGTCGACATCGATCGAAGGCTCGCGATCGGCAAGCCGATCCCCTGCCACGGGCTGTACCGGAGCAACCGGGGGCGTTGATCTGAACGGCTCCTGGGCTGCCACCGTCGTCACCGCAGTGGCCAGCGTTCGCGTGGGCCGGCTCTCAGGCGACATCTGTGCCTCCGGTACGGCTGCGGACTGACGACGGCGACGCATGACCAGCAGCACCAGCAAAGCCATCAACAACAAGGCCGCAAGCATCAGCCAGGGATTGGAGCCTTCGGCCTCTGGCGCCTGTTCGGCTGGCGGAGGTGGGCTGACGGCGGTAGGTGTCGCAGGTACAGGTGCAGAAGCCGGAACGGGATTAGCAGCGGGCTTGCTCTGGATCTCGGCCAACTGACGTTGCAGTTCCACCAACTGTTGCTGCTGGCGCGCCAGTTGTTCGTCCCGCTGCTGCAATGTGCCCTGCAGCGCTCGGGCCTGGTCCTGCAATTGCTGGTTGGCCTGCTGGGCTTGTGCCAATTGTCCGGCTATAGGGTCAACCGTCTTGGCCACCGCAGGGGGAGCCTGGGTGGCAATCGCCGGTTCAGCTTTCGTTATCTCCCTCAGCGGGGCAGGAGCTATCTCGGGGCTGCCCGGGGGATCGATCAGCAGCGTGTACTCGCGCAACTGCCGGCCATTGGCCTGGTTCACCTGCAACAGGAAATCCAGGAACGGCTCGTTCACCGGCTTGCTCGACACCACCCGGATCACCCTGCGTTCACCCTGCCGGATCGGGGTAAAGCGCAAGTCCTCGAGAAACGGCAAGCGCTCGATACCGGCCTGCTTGAACTCGCCGGCCGTCGCCAGGCTGACCGACAACTCGCCCTCCTCCAGGCCTTGCGCCTGCACCAGGGCGATCTCCGCCTCCAGCGGCTGGTTCAGCGCCGAATGCACGGTGATTTCGCCCAGGCCCACCGCCGAGGCCAGGGACGAATACAGGGTCGCCAGCAGCGGCAGAAGGCGCCAGGGACGATTCCCCAGGCAAGATGACCCGACGGAGCCGCGCAGAGCGGCCAGCAGACTCTGGAACATGAGCAACCTTTTTTGAGGACCGAAAGCGACCACAGCGGCGATACGCTGGCTGCGCATGCCGCTGTGGACCTGGTATTTCTTATAGTCCGCCGGTGTCGGTAGCTCAAAAATCCGCGGCGCTAGTTATGCCTCAAGACTTTTCCAGATTGGCCAGGATATGCGCGTGAACCCGCATGCATACCCGCATATCCTCTTCATCGACACCGACGAACAATTCACTGCGCAAGGCGGTGGCGATGGTTTCGATCTGCTCGATCAAGGGCAGCGCCGGAGCGCACAGAACGATCTTCTTCGCCCGGCGATCCTCGACCACCGACTGCCGTTGCACCAGGCCCTGGGTTTCCAGGCTGTCGAGCAGCCGCGCCAGGGTCGGTCCTTCGACGCCGACACTCTGGGCAAGTTCACGCTGGGTCGGAGCTTCATCGAAACGGGCGAGGTGCAGCAGCACCAGCCAGCGGGCCTGGGACAGGCCAAGTCCGGCCAGACGGCGATCCAGTTCGGCGCGCCAGCCTCGGGACATCTGCGCCAACTGCATGCCAAAACGGTGTTGATCGGTTAACGGCATAGACAACTCATGAGTTAGTAGACTGAAAATTAAGAAAAACTAATTATTAGTCAGCTAAGCATGACAGTTGCCGAGTGGCAAGGTTTGGCATGAACTGAATCGTTACATCTTGCCGCCGGACAATTCACATTTCGAATTCCGATTCCAGCGCCGCACGCACGCAATACAGCACACCTTCCGGCACGCGACCGGCAAACAGCTCGGCCACTTCGCTCACCGAAGGCAGCTCGCCTTCGCCGTCGAGAAAGGCGTCCTGGATCTCGCCGAGCAGGTCTTCCGGCAAGTCCAGCGCCTGCTCCAGGGACAGCTGCTGCTTGCCCACGGCTTCGGCGAGCATTGTGTAAACGTTCTTTTCCGAGCACTGCAATTGCCCGGCGATCTGCAGCGGCGTCATACCGGCGCGGGCCAGGGTAATCAGCTCGTGGCGGATGTCGGCCACCACTTTCGGCGCTTGGGCCTGGCCGCCCAGCACTTCGAGGAACGCCTCGCCGTAGCGCTCCAGCTTGCGCGCGCCGACGCCGCTGACCCGGGCCATTTCCGCCAGGGAGCCGGGCTGGCTGCGGAGCATTTCCAGCAGGGTGGAGTCGGGGAAAATGACATAGGGCGGCACGCCATGTTCTTCCGCCAGTTTGCGCCGCAGGGCGCGCAAGGCTTCCCACTGTTCGCGCTCTTCGCCACGTACCAGTTGGCTGGCCTGGCTGGTGCTGCTCTTGGTGGCCGTCTGCGGCTTTATGTCGCGGCGCAGTTCCAGGGTCACCTCACCCTTGAGCAGCGGCCGGCAGCTGTCGCTCAGACGCAGGCCGCCATAACCTTCCAGATCGATGTCGGCCAGGCCGCGGGCCACCAGTTGGCGGAACAGCGAGCGCCATTCGCCTTCGCTGCGCGCCTTGCCCACGCCGAATACGGAAAGATGCTGATGGCCGAAGCTGCGGACTTTTTCCGTGTCCTTGCCCAGCAGCACGTCCACCAGGTGGCCGACGCCATAACGCTGGCCGGTGCGATAGATCGCCGACAGCGCCTGGCGCGCCGGCTCGGTGGCATCCCAGGTCTGCACGCCATCGACACAGTTGTCGCAATGGCCGCACGGCTGCGGCATGTCTTCGTCGAAATAGGCCAGCAGGGTCTGGCGCCGGCAGCGGGTTTCCTCGCACAACGCCAGCATGGCATCGAGCTTGTGCTGCTCCAGGCGCTTGTGGCGCTCGTCGCCTTCGGAGTTCTGCAGCATCTGCTTGAGCATCAGCACGTCCTGCAGGCCGTAGGCCATCCAGGCATCGGCAGGCAGGCCGTCACGCCCGGCACGCCCGGTTTCCTGGTAATAGGCCTCGAGGGACTTGGGCAGGTCCAGATGCGCCACGAAACGCACGTTGGGTTTGTCGATGCCCATGCCGAAAGCGATGGTCGCGACCATGATCAGCCCTTCCTCGTTGAGGAAGCGCTTCTGGTGATAGGCGCGCAGTTCGCTGGGCAATCCGGCGTGATAGGGCAACGCCGGGAAGCCTTGCTCGCAGAGGAATGCGGCCACCTCGTCGACCTTCTTGCGCGACAGGCAGTAGACGATGCCGGCGTCGCTGCGCCGTTCGCTGAGGAACGCCAGCAGTTGCTTGCGTGGCTGCTCCTTGGGAACGATGCGATAGAAGATGTTCGGACGGTCGAAACTGGAGAGGAAACGCTCGGCATTCTGCAGGTGCAGGCGATTGACGATTTCCTCGCGGGTCCGCTTGTCGGCGGTGGCGGTCAGGGCGATGCGCGGTACCTGGGGGAACATTTCCGCCAGTTGGCCCAGTTGCAGGTATTCCGGGCGGAAATCATGCCCCCACTGGGACACGCAATGCGCCTCGTCGATGGCGAACAGGGCGATGTCGAGGTTCTGCAGGAAGGCCAGCATCCGCGGCTGCACCAGGCGCTCCGGCGCCAGGTACAGCATCTTCACTTCGCCACGCCGGATGCGCGCGGCCAGGTCGCGCTGCTGCTCGGCGCTCAGGGTGGAGTTCAGCGCCGCCGCGGCGACCCCGAGTTCTTCCAGGGTCGCGACCTGATCGTCCATCAGCGCGATCAACGGCGAGACCACCACCGCCAGGCCCTCGCGCAGCAGGGCCGGGACCTGGAAGCACAACGACTTGCCGCCGCCGGTAGGCATCAGTACCAGGGCGTCGCCGCCACTGGCCACACGCTCAATGATCGCACCTTGGCGGCCACGGAAACTGTCGTAGCCGAAGATGTCCTTGAGGACGCGCTGAGCCTGTTCGAGCATGAAAAACTCCAAAAATCGCTGAAATCCCTGTGTGCAGGCTGGCCGAAAAGACCACGGTTTTCACTGACAAATCCGTTAGCGGACTTTTCCTGGACCGTTACGACGCCTGCCGGGCATCACAAAACGCGCAAGTATACCCGAGCACTTGCCGGCGAAGGGGTCGACTATGGACCGTCGGTAACCTTTAGAAGCGCGCAAATCTGCGCTGCGGCTGGCCTGAGCGCTCAAGAAGGCCTAGAATTCAGCATCGTTTATTCCCAAGGTAGTCCTTCAATGTCCTTCGCTGAGCAATTAACCCGCCTGCAAGCCTTCCTCGACGCCGATGAGCTGCATGACGAGGCGCTGGACTATGTGGCCGCCCACGGCTACCTGACTGCGCTGTCCATCTGTTCCGAAAGCGTTCCCGACCGTGAGTGGATCGACGCCCTGTTCGCCGAGGAGCCGCACTACAGCGACGCCGCCCAGCGCGAAGAGATCGAATCCACCCTGATCGCCCTCAAGGCCCACATCGCCCGCCAACTGGCCTCCGACGAAGAGTTCGAGCTGCCGTGCGACCTCGACCTCGGCGACGAGCCGGATGACTCCGACCTGCGCGGCTGGTGCATCGGCTTCATGGAAGGGGTGTTCCTGCGCGAAGCGGCCTGGTTCGAAACCGCCGAGGAAGAAGTCAGCGAGATGCTCCTGCCGATCATGGTCGGTTCCGGCCTGTTCGACGAACAACCCGAGTTCTCCGACATCGCCAGCGATGCCAACCTGATGGACGACATGATCGTGCAGATCCCGGAAGCCCTGACCGCGCTGTACCTGCTGTGCAACGCGCCGGACGAAAAACCGGCCATTCTCAAGCCCCGCCACCACTGAGTCACTGCCTATGGCCAAGCCCATAGGCAACCGCCCCCTGATCCTGCGTTACGTTCTGCTGGCCATCGGCTGGCTGAGCGTAGTGCTGGGGGTGATCGGCATCTTTCTCCCGGTATTGCCCACTACGCCTTTCCTGCTGCTGGCCGCCGCCTGCTTTGCCCGCAGTTCACCGCGTTTCTATCGGTGGCTGGTGGACCATCCGCGGCTCGGCCCGTGGATCCGCGATTACCTGGATGGCCACGGCATCCCGCTCAAAGGCAAGGTCTACGCCATCGGCCTGATGTGGCTGAGCATCGGCCTGTCCTGCTACCTGGTGCCCCTGCCCTGGGCCCGTGGCTTCATGCTGACCAGCGCGGTGCTGGTGACGATCTACATCCTGCGCCAGAAGACCCTGCACAGGCCTTGAGCCCGGCCCCTGCGCGCCTCCTTCCTCTGCTCGTGGCAACCCGACCAGCTGTCCATACTCGCGAAAAATACCGCCTAGACTTCAGAAACCTGCATTCGAGCAGCCCGCCATGCCCGCACGTTCGCGTCGCCCCGAGTGGACACTGCTCCGGCTTCGGCTGGCCGGCTGGTCGCTGTTGCTGGTCTGTTTATGGACCGACCCGGGCAATGTCCGGGCGAACTGGGAATTCGTTTCAGCCCTGAGCACCTTCGAGCACCGTCATCAGGTCCTGGGCCCGGCCCGGGAGCGTCTCGAGGCCTGGAACCAGTTATTGCAGGACGTGACCGGGCGACCGGAATACGAACAACTGAATGCCATCAACCGCTTCTTCAACCAGCAACTGAGCTTCAAGGAGGACCAGAGCACCTGGCAGCAGAGCGACTATTGGGCCACGCCGATCGAGGCCCTGCTCAAAGGCGCCGGGGATTGCGAGGACTATGCGCTGGCCAAGTATTTCAGCCTGCGCAGCCTGGGGGTTTCCAGCGACAAGCTGCGCCTCACCTACGTCAAGGCCAGACACGGCAACCAGCCGCACATGGTCCTGGCCTATTACCCCAGCCCCGGCGCCGGACCGCTGATACTGGACAACCTCAGCAGCGACATTCGTTCCGCCGCCCAGCGCCAGGACCCGAACCCGGTATACGCCTTCAACGCCGAGGGGCTGTACCTGCCCGGAGCCACGGGCGACACGCGCAGCATCGATCCGAAAAAACTCTCGCGCTGGCAGGACGTACTGAAAAAGATGCGGGACGAGGGCTTTACCGTGGGTAATGGCTGATCCGACAAGGAGTGCCGAATGTCGCTACTCAAGCAACTGTTTCTCGCCATCTGCCTGTTCCTGCTGGTGGCCTTCAGCGGCAGTTTTTTTGTCAGCCTGGAAAGCTCCCGCGAGCAGATGCTCAGCCAGCTGCGCTCCCACGCCCAGGATGCGGCCACCGCCCTGGGCCTGTCCCTGACCAGCCAGGTCGACGACCCGGCGATGATGGAACTGATGGTCAGCTCGATCTTCGACAGCGGCTACTACAACAGCATCCGGGTGGTGAACATCGAAGACGAAAGCCTTCTGCTGGAGCGTTCGGTGCCCGCCACCATCGAGGGCGTTCCCCAGTGGTTCGTCAGGCTGGTGAACCTGCACCCGCAAGGCGGCGACGCCCTGGTCATGCGCGGCTGGGAACAGGTGGCGCGGGTGGAAGTGCTGAGCAACCCACAGTTCGCCCTGGCCAGGCTCTGGGACAGCAGCCTCGGCGGCCTGCTCTGGCTGCTGGTCTGCGGGCTGCTCAGCGCGGTGTTCGGCGGCTGGCTGCTGCGGCGTCAGTTACGACCACTGGATGCCATGGTCAGGCAGGCCGAAGCCATCAGCCACCGTGAGTTCATCAGCCTGCCGACGGTGCCACGCACCCCCGAACTCAAGCGGGTGGTCCTGGCCATGAACCAGATGGTGGAAAAACTCAAAGCCCTGTTCGCCGAAGAGGCCGCGCGCAGCGAGAAACTGCGGGCCGAGTCCTATCAGGACAGCCTGACCGGCCTGGCCAACCGGCGCCTGCTGGACGAACAGCTCGGCGATCAGCTGCTGCTCAACGAGCAGAGTGGCGACGGTTACCTGCTGATGCTGCGGGTCAACGACCTCAGTGGCCTGAACCAGCGCCTGGGCGGCCAGCGCACCGATGCCCTGATCAAAAGCATCGGCGACCTGCTCAAGCGCATCTGCACCCAGGCCGACCGGCGCCACTGGCTGGCGGCGCGCAATCGCGGCGGCGAATTCAGCCTGCTCACACCGGGCCTGGACAGCCGCGGCGCCGAGCGCCTGGCCATGGAAATCAGCGCCACCCTGGAGAACCTGCGCCTGACCGGGGCCAGCGACTGCACGCCGGTGGCGCACCTGGGCATCGTCGCCTACCGGACAGGCGATCCGCTGAGCGGCGTCTGGTTGCGCCTGGACCAGGCGCTGGCGCAGGCCCAGCAGCACCCCGAACGTCCCTGGGCGCTGCTGCAGGACTTCGCCGCCGGCCCCAGCCAGCCGCAACATGACTGGCGCACCTGGATCGACGACGCCCTGAGCAACGGCAAGTTGAAGTTGTATTTCCAGCCGGTGGTGCAGTGCGCCGACACCAGCGAGGTGCTGCATCACAAAGTGCTGGCGCGCCTGCTCGACCCGCAGGGCGAAGCCATCGCCGCCGGGCATTTCCTGCCCTGGATCGAGCGTCTCGGCTGGTCGGCGCGCTTCGACCTGGCCATGCTCGAACACACCCTGGATTATCTGGTCGAGCATGCCTGGCCACTGGCCCTGAGCCTGTCCGGCAGCACCCTGCGCGACCCCGACGCCTTGCAGCGGATCCTCGATCAGCTCGAGGCCCTGCCCGACCTGGCCAAGTTGCTGACGCTGGAGATCGACGAACGCCAGTTGCCCTCGGCCAGCGAGCTGCAGCAATTGAGCCAGCGCCTGCGGGACAGCGGCTACCGGATCGGCCTGCAACATTTCGGCGGCAACTTCAGCCAGATCGGCAACCTCGCCCACCTTGGCCTGGCCTACCTGAAAGTCGATGGCAGCTACATCCGCGACATCGACCGGCAAAGCGACAAACAGCTGTTCATCGAGGCGGTATTTCGCGCCACCCACAGCATCGACCTGCCGCTGATCGCCGAACGGGTCGAAACCCAGGGCGAACTGGACACCCTCAAGGCCTTGGGCCTGTTCGGGGTCATGGGGCGTCTGATCGGCCCACCGGAACCGATGTAGCCCCTCCCCCGCCCGGCCCTGGCGCCAGCCTCGGGCGAGGCTGGCGCCGGGCCCGCCAAGCCTCAGACGGTATCAACCTTCAACGAATGGTCGTTGAGCATGCCGTTGATGATGGTCGCGGTATCCGCACCACCGGCGATCACCCCGCCCGCACCCGGCGTCACCCCGTAATGCGCCGCCAGGTTGACCCCGGCCAGGTCGATGGTCTGGCTCGGCGTGGCCCCCGCCGCCGCGCTGACATCGATGCTGGTGACCAGGGACGGACCGCTGCCGGTGACGGTGAAGTGCAGGTAGTCATCCAGCGATGCGCTGCTGGCGTTCTCGCCTTGCAGCAGTTGCGACAGGTCGAGCTTGTCGGTGCCCGGCGTGAAGTCGGTGATCAGGTCATGCCCGCTGTTGCCCTGCTGCCACTGGAAGGTGTCGCTGCCGCTGCCACCGCTCAGGGTGTTGTTGCCCATCCCGCCGATCAACAGGTCGTCGCCACCACCGCCGTTGAGCACATCGTTGCCCAGGCCGCCTGTGATGATGTTGGCGTTGCTGTCGCCGGTCAGGCTGTCGTTGTAGTTGGAGCCCACCAGGTTTTCGATGGCGGTCAGGATATCGGTACCGGCGCCGCCGGTGTTCTGCGCACCGAGCAGCGCGAGGTCGACCGTGACCCCGGCACTGGCATGGGCGTAGCTGGCGGTGTCGTTACCCGTGCCGCCGTCGAGCAGGTCATTGCCCGGCCCGCTGAACAGCAGGTCGTTACCAGCATCGCCGTGCAGGATGTTGTTGCCGCTGCCGGCGACGAGCACGTCGTTGCCGTCGCCGGCATTGATCAGATTGTCGCCGCTACCGGCCAGCAGCACATCGTCGCCAGCGGTGCCGGTCAGGGTATGGCCGCCCTGATAGCTGATGCTCACCGCCGCGCTGTCGCTGCCGCCATGGCTGTCGCTGGCGGTGTAGGTACCGTGGTAATCCGGCGTGGACTCCTGGCCGCCGGCGTAGTTGACGGTCATGGTCAGTTGGTAGTTTTCCGAACCGTTGGCGTTGCCGCCGCTGGGGTTGGTCAGGTTGGTGACGTGGATCTGGTAGGTGCCGTCCGCCCCCGCGGTGAACGAGCCACCGTCGGCGATCGCGGTGTAGGCCCCGCCATTGAAGGCGTACTCCATGCCCACCCGGCCCGCCGTCAGGTTGTGATCCAGGTTCAGGGTCTCGCCCTGCTTCAGGTTGACGCTGATCACATCCTCGTCGTTGTCATTGCCGTTGTTGATGCTGCCCAGGAAGCCGCTGATCACCACCGCGGCCGTCATCGCCGCCGTATTGGCATTGAACGAGGCCCGGGCGACGGTCAGGGTCTGGCTGGACCCTCCGGTGAAGCCGATGGTCTGCAGGCTGCCGGCGGTAAAGTCCGCCCCCGGGGACAACCAGCCGGTGTTGAAGCTGGTCGGCGCGGCCGTCAGTGGATCGCCGTTGGCGTCGCTGTCGTTGGCCAGCAGGGCATCGGCCGGTACCACGATAGTGCCCGACAGAATGTTGGTGATGATGTGGTCGTCGCCCGCCACCGGCGCCGCGTTCGGATTGACCTTGACCACCAGGGTCGAGCTGGCCAGGTCGCCGTCGTTGTCGCTGACGGTGAAGCCGACCGTCTCGGTCAGCACCACGCTGGTGATTTTCTGCGAGGTGTAGGTGTAGTCGCCCGTGTCGAGTTTCACCACCAGCGTGCCGCCATTGTTGGTGGCGATGCTGAGGCTGTTGTCCAGGGTGTTGAAGGTGCCGTGGTTGACCCCACCGCTGAAGCTCAGCGAGCCCTGGTTGCTATTGCCGTTGGGGTCATAGGTGTAGGTGGTGCCATCGACCACCAGGGTCTTGATGAAACCGCCGTCGGCGCCGAACGAGCCGCCTTCGCCGAGCAGCGAGCCGGTGACCGGGGTGCCCTGTACCGTACCGGCCAGCACCGAGTCGAGCTGGTTCAGGTCGGTGACCACCACGGCATTGGTGTCGATGTGGGTGCTGCCGTCATAGGCCAGCGGGTCGAGGTTGCTGTTGCTGACACCGCTGCCCAGGCCGATTGCATAGTTCTTGATGCCGTTGGCGTCGAGGAAGGCTTTCCAGGCGGTCTCGTCAGCGGTGCCGATTTCCTGGCCATCGGTGGGCTTGCCGTCGGAGAAGAAATAACCGACGTTCTGCGCGCCGCTGATCTGGCCACTGGTGCCGAACGCCAGCTTCGCCGCGGCCACGGCCGCATCGTAGTTGGTGCCGCCGCCCGCGCTCAGTGAGGCGATGATCGACTTGGCCGTCGCCACATCGACCCAGATCGGCGTCTTGTCCGTGGCGCTGCTGCTGAAGGTGACGATCTGCACCTTCACGTCGCCCATGTCGTCGTACTTGTCGAGCAAGGTGCTGATCGCCTGCTTGGCCAGCTCCAGGCGCGACAGGCCGGGGACGCCCGACGGATCGGCCATGCTGCCGGAGACGTCGATCACCAGCAGCAGGTTGGAATCGACTTCCAGCGCGGTGACCGCACGCTCGCTGGCGACCGCGTGGGGCACGTCGTCGACGATGCTGATCTGGATGGTGCTGGTGGTGGTATTGCCCACCGCGTCGGTGGCCTTGTAGGTGAAGCTTTCGCTCAGCACGTTGGGGCCGTCGTTGGCGGTCGGCGAGGTTTTCGGCGCCGAGGTCAGGGTGTAGCGGTAGGTGCCGTCGGGGTTGAGCAGGATCTGCCCGTAAGTACCGGTGGCGCTGCCGACCAGGGTATAGGTGATCGCACCGCTGCCGCCGGTGACCGAACCGACCAGGGTGCCGGTGGCGGTTTCGCCGGTGTTGCCCGGGTCGCTGCCAGTCACCGTGCCGGCCGCCAGGTCCTGGCCGTCCTTGCTCAGGTCCAGGGCCTTTTCGAAGACAGTGATGTCCTGGTCAGTGACCGCCCTGAGCTCGTTGCCGCAGATCTGGATGGTGATGGTGGTGGTGCTTTCATCGCCGTCCGCGTCACGCACGGTGTAGACGAACACATCTTCCGAATCGGGAGTGGTAACCGAGTTCGGGTAGCTGTGATAGGTCGCGTTGCCGAAGGCGTCCAGGGTCAGCGTGCCATACAGGCCGTTGATGGTGGTGTTCAAGCCGCCAATGGCCGAGGTCGAGGTATCGCTGCCGGCGCGCACGCCAACCACCGCGCCTGTGGCTGCCGGCCCATCGGCTCCCCCAATGTCGTTACCCAGCACGTTACCGCTGATGGTGGTGCCTTCATCGGCCATCACCACGTCAGGATTCGCGGTGGGCAGGTCATCGACGATATTCACATCGATCACCCCGGAGGCACTGCTGCCGTCGCTATCGCTGGCCAGCACAGTGAAATGCTCGGCGATGCTGTTGGCCCCCAGCCCCGTCGGGTGGTTTTCATTGTCGAGCAAGGTGTAGCTGTAACTGACGACACCGATGTTGGCGTCGTAACCGTTAATGGTCAGGACGTTGCCCAGGGCGGTCATTATCGATTGCGGGAAGCCCACGGCTACTCCGCCGATCACCACATTGATCCCGCCCACGGTCAGGGTTTGCAGGCCGTCCGGTGCGCTAACGGCGAAGAAGCCGCTCTGGGTCAAGGCCGGGGCATTGGGGCTGGTACCGTCGCTGAGATGCTTCTCGTAGACCGTCAGCTCGCCGCCCGGGATATCCAGGCAGTGCAGGGTCACGCCGTCATCGTTGTTATGGATATTCAGCACCAGGTTGGCGGTGCTGGGGTCACCGTCGGCGTCGGTGATGGTGTAGGCAAAGCTCTCGGTGCCGTTGCCATTGCCCTGCAGTGCCTTGAAGTCGGCATCGTCGGTATTGAGGGTGTAGGTGTAGGTGCCATCGGCAGCCAGCACCAGAGTGCCGTAGGTGCCAGTGAAGGTGCCGGCGGTGACTGGACCAGTAGGTACCCGGTCGGCGCCTTGTATGTCGTTGCTCAGTACGTTGCCACTGAGCACCAGCTGGCTTTCCGAGGCGACGCCGTTGCTGTCATTGACCGCTGTCGGCAGGTCATCCACCACATTCACATCCAGCGAACCGCTGGCGGTGCTGCCATCGGTATCGGTGGCGACCACATTGAAGTGTTCGCTGAGGCTGTTGGCGCCGTTGGCGGTTGGGTGATTCTCGTTGTCCACCAGGGTGTAGCTGTAGCTGATCACTCCGGTAGCCGCGTTGTAGCCGGTGATGGTCAGGGTATTGCCCAGATCGGTGGTGATCGATTGTGGGAAACCGGCGGCGACTCCACCGCTGACCACACTGATGCCACCCACCGTCAAGGTTTGCAAGCCGTCCAGCGCCGTGACGGTGAAGGTGCCGCTCTGAGTCAGGGCCGCTGCATTCGGGCTGCTGCCATCTGACAAATGCTTTTCGTAGACCGTCAGTTCGCCGCCGTTGCTATCCAGACCATCAAGGGTCACGCCGTCGTCGTTGTTATGGATGTTCAGCACCAGGTTGGCGGTGCTGGGGTCGCCATCGGCGTCGGTGATGGTGTAGGCGAAGGTCTCGGTGCCGCTGCCATTGCCGTGCAGCGCCTTGAAGTCTGCGTCCGCGGTGTTGAGGGTGTAGGTGTAGGTGCCATCGGCAGCCAGCACCAGGGTGCCGTAGGTGCCGGTGAAGGTGCCGGCGGTGACCGGGCCACTGGGAACGCGGTCGGCGCCTTGCACGTCGTTGGTCAGTACGTTGCCACTGAGCACCAGCTGGCTTTCCGAGGCGACGCCATTGCTGTCATTGACCGCCGTGGGCAGATCGTCCACCACATTCACATCCAGCGAACCGCTGGCAGTGCTGCCATCGACATCGGTCGCCACCACATTGAAGTGTTCGCTGAGGCTGTTGGCGCCATTGGCGGTTGGGTGATCTTCATTGTCCGCCAGGGTGTAGCTGTAGCTGATCACTCCGGTAGCCGCGTTGTAGCCGGTGATGGTCAGGGTATTGCCCAAGGCGGTGGTCAGCGATTGCGGGAAGCCCGCGGGCACCCCGCCGGTCACTACATTAATTCCGCCCACGCTCAGGGTCTGCAGGCCGTCCAGCGCGGTCACGGTGAAGGTGCCGCTCTGGGTCAGCGCCCCCGCATCCGGACTGCTGCCGTCCGCCAGGTTCTTCTCGTAGACCGTGACTTCGCCGCCTTCGGCATCGAGGCCTTGAATCACCACCGAGTCGTCGTTGTTGTGCACCTGCAACACCAGGTTGGCGGTGCTGGTATCACCGTCGGCATCGGTCAGGGTGTAGGTGAAGCTGTCCGTACCATTACCACCGCCCTTGAGCGCGAGGAACGCCGGATCGCTGGTATGCACGGTGTAGGTATAGGTACCGTCGGCGGCCAGCACCAGGGTGCCGTAGGTGCCGTTGAAGGTGCCGGCGGTGATCGGCCCACTGGGCACCCGGTCGGCGCCCTGTACATCGTTGGTCAGTACATTGCCGCTCAGGGTCAGCTGGCTCTCGGAGGCGACGCCGGCATTGCTGTCGTTGGCCGCCGTCGGCAGGTCATCGACCACACTGATATCCAGCGAGCCGCTGGAGCTGCTGCCGTCGACGTCGGTGGCGACCACCGTGAAACTCTCACCCAGGGTGTTGCTGCCATTGCCGGTCGGGTGCGCCTCATTGTCGACCAGGGTGTAGCTGTAGCTGACCACCCCGGTGCTGGCGTCGTAGCCGGTGATGGTCAGGGTATTGCCCAGGCCGGTGCTGATCGATTGCGGGAAGCCCGCGGCCACCCCGCCACTGACCAGGGTGATGCCGCCGACGGTCAGGGTGTTCAGACCATCGAGCGCCGAGACATTGAAGGTACCGCTCTGGGTCAGCGCCCCCGCATCCGGGTTGCTGCCGTCCGCCAGGTTCTTCTCGTAGACCGTGACTTCGCCGCCTTCGACATTGAGGCCCTGAATCACCACCGAGTCGTCGTTGTTGTGCACCTGCAGCACCAGGTTGGCGGTGCTGGTATCGCCGTCGGCATCGGTCAGGGTGTAAGTAAAGGTCTCGGTGCCGCTGCCACCGCCCTGAAGGGCGAGGAACGCCGAATCAGCAGGGTGCAGGGTGTAGGTATAGGTACCGTCGGCCGCCAGCACCAGGGTGCCGTAGGTGCCATTGAAGGTACCGGCGATGATCGGTCCGCTGGGTATCCGGTCGGCACCCTGCACATCATTGGTCAGGACATTGCCAGTGAGTACCAGCTGGCTTTCCGAGGCGACACCATTGCTGTCGTTGAACGCCTGGGGCACATCGTCGGTGATGTTGATGTCCAGCGAGTTGCTCGCCGAATCGCCATTGCTGTCGCTGGCCAGCACGGTGAAATGCTCGCTCAGGTTGTTGGCGCCGTCGGCGGCGGAATGGATTTCGTTGCCGACCAGGGTGTAGCTGTAACTGACCGTACCCGTGGCAGGATCGAAACCGGTGATGGTCAGGGTGTTTCCCAGGGCAGTGGTGATCGACTGTGGGAAGCCCGCGGCCACCCCGCCACTGACCACGGCGATCCCGCCCACACTGAGGTTGAGCAGGCCGTCGGGCGCGGAAATACTGAAAGTGCCGTTCTGCACCAGGGCCGCCGGATTGCTCGCCGAGCCTTGGGGCAGATTGGCTTCACTGAGGGTCAACTCGCCATTGGCGACCGACAGCCCGCCCAGGGTGACCGGGTTGTTCGGTGGCGGTGGCGGCGCGATACCGCCGTTGTCGCTTGGCGGTACCGCGGCAATCCGCTCAGGCACGAATTCGGGGATTCCATTGAAGCCCGCGGTGGGGAAACCAATGATCGGCTCGACCCGCCCGCCGACTTCTTCAAGCAGTACAAAGGTGTGCCCGCCACCCAGGGCACCGGCGGTGCCCCCCGTGGCACCGGGACCGGCCGCCGTGGCTTCGCCGGTTTGCGTCGGGTCGGCGCCGGCAGCGATGGCTTTCTGCAGTTGCTCGACATCGGTCAGTTGCGCTTCGCTGGGGGTCACGACTTCAGGCGCCTGCACATGGGGCGCCTGGTTCGCCAGCAGTTGCGGGGTCAATTGCAGGCTGCTGTCGCGCCCGAGGGTCAGTTCCTGGCCGTTCTGCAGATGCACGGCCACCGCGCCTTGCGCACCGGTCACCAGCTGATCCCCAGCGAACAGACGATCGCCTTCTACCAGGGCACGCCGGCTGCCATCCGCCGCGACCGCTACTACCTGCCCGATTACCTTACTGACGACGCCGATTAACCTAGCCATGAGCACTTCCTCCGCTGCCGACCGCTATCGGCATCTGGTTGCACGGAAAAGTGCTATGGCGTTATCGGGTCAGCGACGGGAAAGCCAGCCTGAAGGTTCACTGACGTCTGCTCAGTCGAACCTGCGCACCGGCCTGTCCCTCTCGCTCGTCCCTCGCTGGCCTGCTGTTTCTGCCGAAGGCAAAACCGAATGCAATCAAGCGCATTCCGGCTCCGGACAGCCCTCCCGCGAAAGTCGCGACACGGATTCAAACGCTGCAAGTGACAAAAAAATGTCGCTCAAAAATCCGTATCGCACCCTCCTCACCGCTCCTTTCCCGCCCTATGTCGCAAATTTTGTTGAACCTTTTCGAGTCCCGAAAAAGCTCCCTAGAGCCTATAAATACGGGGCTTGCGAACTGAACAATGTGCTGGATTTCACAGAGTGCATAAGTTTTTTTCAGCATAAGGCTTATGAGAAATTCTTCTTAGCTTCCGCTCAGGATGTTCTTAGCTCTGTTGTTACAAGCCTGAAACGGTTTGACCTATAAAGTTCGTCATTTTTTTGGCGACTGCAAAGCACCATACATGGACCAGGGAGATGTACCTCATGCGCGTTTTTACCCCCCTCAGTAGCGCGATTTTATTAGCCATGGCCTGTATTCATCAGGCCCAAGCCATGTCTCTGACGGAGGCGATTCAAAGCACGCTGGACAACCACCCGGAACTGCGCGCGAGCCAGAACAACCGTCTGTCGGCTGATGAGGACGTCAAGGTCGCCAAAGGGGGCTTCTATCCATCGCTGGACCTGAATGCAGCCTATGGCCGTGGCTACAGCGACAACACCACCACGCGCTCGTTGGGCAACCATCACACCGAGACGTTGACCTATACCCAGTCGGAGCTGCGCCTGCGGCAAATGCTCTTCGACGGCTTCAATACCGCCAACGAAGTCGGGCGCACCCAGTCGGTCTCCAACTCGCGTGCCTACTACACCCGCGGTACCGCCGAGAGCCTGGCCCTGCGCACCATCGAGGTGTACCTGGAAGTGCTCAAGCGCCGCGAACTGGTGACCCTGGCCAAGAACAACCTGCAGGCGCACCTGCGGGTCAACGACCAGATCGGCCTGCGCAGCGAACGCGGCGTCGGCAGCACCGCCGACCTCGACCAGTCCAAGGCCCGTCGCGCCCTGGCGGAAAACAACTACGACACCGCACAGGTCGACCTGGCCGACGCCGAGGCCAACTTCTTCAGCGCCGTGGGCCGTATGCCCGACGAACTGGAAAGCCTGCCTTCGGTGCGCGGCGAGATCCCCGCCAGCCTGCCGGATGCCCGGCAGAGCATGCTGGAGAACAACCCTTACCTGAAATCGGCCCAGGCCGACGTGCAAGCGGCCGAGAGCCAGTACGAGGTCGCCAAGTCGCCGTTCTACCCACGCTTCGACGCCGAGGCTGCGGTGGGCGCCAACGACAACGTGCAGGGCGACAAGGGCCACGACAATGAATGGCGGGTGGGCGTGGTGATGAACTACAACCTGTTCCGCGGCGGCAGCGACAAGGCCCGCCTGCAATCGGACGCGCACAAGATCAACCAGGCCATGGACATCCGCAACAACGCGCTGCGCATGCTCAACGAGAACATCACCCTGGCCTGGAACGCCATGGTCAACGCCAAGAAGCAGACCCCCACCGCTCGCGAATACGCTGAAACCACCACCCGCGTACGGGCCGCCTACCAGGACCAGTTCGGTCTCGGCCAGCGCACCCTGCTCGACCTGCTGGACAGCGAAAACGAGCTGTACAACGCCAACCGCCGCTACACCGAAGTGCGCTACACCGAGGAGTTCTCGATGTATCGCGTGCTGGCGAACATGGGCGAGCTGTTGAACAAGGAAAAAGTCGTGGTGCCAGCCGAAGCGATCGCCCAGACCGAAGTGAAGAGCGACGCCCGTCTGCCGGAAATGCGTTAAGTCCTCGGAGGACTTCAATGTGACCAGCATGGAACCCGGGAGCTCAGGCGTCGATCCGCGCCTGAGCTTTGATGACCCGTTGTTGGACGGATTGCTGATCCTCTGCAAACTGCACGACTGCACTGTCAGCCGTGCCAGCCTCAGCGCGGGGCTGCCCCTGGCCCAGCAACGCCTGAGCCTGGAGCTGCTGCCCCGCGCCGCGGCTCGCGCCAGCCTGCAGGCTCGCCTGCTGCGGCGCGAGCTGTCGGCGATTTCCAAGCTCAACCTGCCGGTGCTGCTGATCCTCAAGCATGGCCGCTGCGCGGTCCTGCGCCGCTGGGGCGATGACGGCCAGGCGCTGATCCTGCCCAGCGAAGCCGAGGGCGGCGAACAGTGGGTCAGCCAGGCGGAGCTGAACGACGACTACAGTGGCCAGGCGCTGTTCGCCCGGCCACGCCACGAACTGGAAGAACTGCGCAATTCCCTGGTGCCGCGGGTCGAAGCCTGGTTCCGCGACACCCTGAAACTCTCGCGCTGGCTGTACAGCGACGCGATCCTCGCCAGCCTGCTGATCAACCTGCTGGGGCTGATGGTGCCGCTGTTCGTCATGCAGACCTACGACCGCGTGGTGCCCAACCAGGCCACCTCGACCCTCTGGGTGCTGGCTATCGGCCTGTTGATCGGCACCGGCTTCGAGCTGGTGCTGCGGGTGGTGCGCGCCCATCTGCTGGACAGCGCCGGCAAGCGCACCGACGTGATCCTCTCCGCCACCCTGTTCGAGCGCATCACCGGCATGGCGATGAAAGCCAAGCCGGCGACCATCGGCGGCTTCGCCCAGAGCATCCATGACTTCCAGGGCCTGCGCGAGTTTCTCACCGCCGTGACCCTGACCAGCCTGATCGACCTGCCCTTCGCCGTGCTGATGCTGCTGGTGATCGGCCTGCTCGGCGGCTGGCTGGTGGTGATTCCACTGCTGGCGTTTCCCCTGACCATCGTCTTCGCCATGCTGATCCAGGCCCGCCTGCGCGACACCGTGCAAAAGAGCCTGAGCCTGGGCGCCGAACGCCAGGCGCTGCTGATCGAGACCCTCGGCGGCCTGGAAACCCTCAAGGCCTGCAGCGCCGAAAGCGAACGCCAGCACCGCTGGGAAAGCACCCACGGCGCCCTCACCCGCCTCGACAGCCACGCACGCAATCTCTCGGCCCTGGCCACCAACGGCACCCTGTTCATCCAGCAGTTCTGCGGCATGGCGACCATAGTCGCCGGGGTCTACAGCATCATCGCCGGCAACCTCAGCGTCGGCGCGCTGGTGGCCAGCTACATGCTCGGCAGCCGGGTCCTGGCGCCGCTGGGGCAGATCGCCGGGCTGATCACCCGCTACCAGCAGGCACAGCTGACCATGCGCAGCACCGATGCCCTGATGGCCCTGCCCCAGGAACGCGATGCCCGCCAGCGCCCGCTGGAGCGCACGCAACTGCAAGGCGCGCTGGCGCTCAATCAGGTGACCTTCCGTTATCAGGGGCAGAATGCCGCGGCCCTGAGCAACATCAGCTTCAGCATGCAGCCCGGCGAACGCATCGGCATCATCGGCCGCAGCGGCTCCGGCAAGAGCACCCTGGGGCGCCTGGTCATGGGTTTCTATGCCCCCGAGGAAGGCCAGTTGCTGCTGGACGGCCTCGACTTGCGCCAGCTCGACGTGGCCGACCTGCGCCAGCAGATCGGCTATGTCGCCCACGACCTGCCGCTGCTGGCCGGCAGCCTGCGCGACAACCTGACCCTCGGCGCCCGCTACATCAGCGATGCGCGCATGCTCGAGGTCGCCGAGCTGACCGGAGTCACCGAGCTGGCCCGCCAGCATCCCCAGGGCTTCGACCGGCCGGTGGGCGAGCGTGGCCAACTGCTGTCCGGCGGCCAGCGCCAGGCGGTGCTGCTGGCCCGGGCGCTGCTGCTGGACCCGCCGATCATGCTCCTGGACGAACCCACCAGCGCCATGGACAACAGCAGCGAAGACGCCCTGCGCCAGCGCCTGCACGCCTGGGTACAGGGCAAGACCCTGCTGCTGGTGACCCACCGCACCTCGATGCTCAGCCTGGTGGACCGGCTGGTGGTCCTGGACAACGGGCGGGTCGTCGCCGACGGGCCGAAAGAAGCGGTCATCGATGCACTGCGCAAGGGCCGTGTCGGCTCTGCGGCGGTCTAGGAGTCGCCCCATGCCTGCCTCATCGCAATCACGCGGCTACTTCGCCAGCCTGCGCAAAAGCGCGGAAAGCGAGTTCATGCCCGAAACCGCCGGCGCCTCGTTGCAGGACTCGCCCCGCGGCTCGCGCATTGTCGTCTGGCTGACCACCGGACTGCTTATCAGTGCCCTGCTCTGGGCCAAGTTCGCGGTGCTGCAGGAGGTGACCACCGGCGAAGGCAAGGCCATCCCGTCGAGCAAGGTGCAGGTGGTGCAGAACCTGGAGGGCGGCATTGTCACCGAGATCTTCGTGCGCGAAGGGCAGATGGTGAACAAGGGCGACACCCTGCTGCGCCTGGACGACACGCGTTTTCTGTCGAACAAGGGCGAAAGCGAGGCCGACCGCTATGCCTTGATGGCCCAGGTCGAACGCCTGTCCGCCGAAGCCGAGGGCCGGACGTTCAAGCCGTCCGACGAGGTGGTGGCCAAGGCGCCGCAGGTGGCGGAAGACGAACGCTCACTGTACGAACAGCGCCAGCGCCGCCTGGCCAGCGAACAGCGGACCCTGAGCGAACAGCTGCGGCAAAAGACCCAGGAACTGGCGGAGTTCCGCTCGAAACAGGGGCAATTCAGTTCCAGCCTGGCCCTGCTCAACCAGGAGATGAACATGTCGGCGCCGCTGGTGAGTACCGGCGCGGTGTCGCCGGTGGAGATTCTGCGTCTGAAACGCAGCGCGGTGGAAATCCGCGGCTCGCTGAATGCCACGACCCTGGCCATTCCCCGGGCGGAATCGGCGATCAACGAAATCAGGAGCAAGATCGACGAGTCCGAACAAAGCTTCCGTTCCGACGCCGCCAAGGAACTCAACGAGAAACGCACCGACCTGTCGAAAATCACCGCCACCAGCATCGCCATCGACGACCGGGTGACCCGCACCACCGTGACCTCGCCGGTGCACGGAGTGATCAAGCAGCTCAAGGTCAACACCATCGGCGGCGTGGTCCAGCCGGGCAGCGACATGGTGGAAATCGTGCCGCTGGAGGACAACCTGCTGATCGAAGCCAAGGTGCGGCCGCAGGACGTGGCCTTCCTCCATCCCGGGCAGAAAGCCATGGTCAAGTTCAGCGCCTACGACTACACCATCTACGGCGGCCTGAGCGCCAAGCTGGAACTGATCGGCGCCGACACCATCACCGACGACAAGGGCAACAGCTTCTACCTGATCCAGGTGCGGACCGACAAGAACCACCTGGGCGGCGACCTCAAGCCGCTGCTGATCATCCCCGGCATGGTCGCCACGGTGGACATCATCACCGGCGAGAAAAGCGTGCTCGACTACCTGCTCAAGCCGGTGCTCAAGGCGCGGACCGAGGCGATGCGCGAGCGTTAACCTGTAGCCGCTGCCGCAGGCTGCGACCGGCCACGAAGCGGGCATCGAATAGGCGCCTCGGTCTTTTCAGATGGTATGAGGTATGGCGTTTGGGGCCGCTGCGCGGCCCATCGCAGCCTGCGGCAGCGGCTACAGGGAGTCGTCCTGCGGCCGCAGGTGGTTACGCTGATAGGTGTCCTCCCCCATCGCCGCGATCTGCCCGTCGATCAAGGCCTCGAAAGGTTTCAGCAAGGGCTCGAACGAGGTTGGCGCCTCCAGGGTCTGCAGGGCCTGGACGATGGCTTCGATGGTCGACAAGGCCCCAGGTCCCGGCGCCTTGCGCAGCCGGTAACGGGACACCGCGCCTTCAGCCAGGGTCACTCGCGGCAACGCCGCCAGCAGCGGATTGAGGTGCAGCAACTTGCGCGCCTTGCGCCAGGTGCCGTCGGGCACCACCAGCAGCAAGGGCTGCTCGTCCGGCGCGTTGGGATAGGCCTGCAACGGCTGCGCGTCTTCCGCCGGGAACAGCAGGCGCGCCTGATACCCGGGGCAGTTCAACAGCTTCGGCAGATCATCAAACACCTCCCCGACGATCAACTCGGCATTGTTCAGCCCCAGCGCCGCCAGCCGCGCGGTGTTCAGCGCGTGGTTCACTTCGCTGGGATGCTGCAACAGCAGGATCCGGGTGCGACTGTCCAGCCGTGGAATCAGCGGGCACAGGCAATGGGTTTTCGGGCGCAGGCAACGCGGGCATTGGGTTCTGGACACATCGGCCTCCTCAGACCTGGTTGAGCTGCGCCTTGAGCAGGTCGCGGAACGTCTGGATCAGCGGCTCACGGCTACGGCCGCGGCGCACGATCATCGAAAATGGCGCCTGATAACCGAAGGTGGCCGGCAGCAGCACGCGCAAGTCACCCTTGTCGGCCCAGGCCTGGGCGTAATGCTCCGGCAGGTAGCCGATATAGGCGCCGGACAGTACCAGGATCAACTGCGCCTCCATACTCTCCACCGTCGCCGCGCTGTGCTTGAAGCCATGGCGCGCCAGTTCGGCCTGGCTCCAGTAGCCACGGCCGACCATGCGCTGCTGGGTGATCACCTGCTCGGGGATGCGCCGCTCGTTGAACAGCGGGTGCCGGCTGCTGCAATACAGCCAGTGCTGCTCGCGGTACAGCGGCATGTACACCAGCCCGCTCATGCGCGTGGAGAACGCGCCGATGGCCAGGTCCAGGCGGTTGTCCTGCACGCCGAGCTGCAATTCGTAGGGGCTGAGCACCGACAGATGCAAATGCACCGCCGGGTGTTCCTGGCTGTAGGCGCCGATGGCTTCGGCGAACGGCAGGGCCTTGTCGCTCACCGTCGAGTCGATCACCCCCAGGTTGAGGGTGCCGCGCAGTTCGCCCTTGAGCGCCGCGGCGTACTGCTCGAAGCCTTCCAGCTCGCCCAGCAGACGCAGGGTTTCCTGGTGGAACAGCTCGCCCTTGCTGGTCAGGCTGAAACCGCCGCGGCCACGGTGGCACAGGACCAGCCCCAGGGCCGACTCCAGCTGGCTCATGTAGGTGCTGATGGCCGATGTGGAGAGGTTCAGTTCGTGCTGGGCATTGGCGAACCCCTGATGCCGCACCACGCTGACGAAGATGCGCAATAGTTTCAGATCAGGTAAAGCGTTGGCCATGGGAGCTCCACAAGGAAAATCGACAATGGGGATCGGGTGTCAGGGTCATCCAGACCTCATTAGCGTTCCTTCATGAACAGCCTCGCGACGGCAATCATGACCGCTGTGCGGCCAATCGCGGGCAAGCCTCGCTCCTACAGAAGCGGGAGCGGGGCTTGCCCGCGAATGATCTCCGCTCCGGGCAATGCCGCTCTCACAGGGCCAGAGTCTATCCTTTACACCCGCCCTTAGTTTAGAAAAATCTGAACTAAGTATTTGCCCGTAGCGATTCTTCCCGCCCACTACATTTCGCAGAATCGGCCCCACTCGGTTTCGCCGGCAGTCATTGCCGCGCCGCAAACCCCATAAATAAAACAACGATGAGGCCAATCCCGTGGACAAGATTCTCCACCAACCACTGGGCGGCAACGAAATGCCGCGCTTCGGCGGCATCGCCACCATGATGCGTCTTCCCCATGTACCGACTCCGGCCGGCCTGGATGCCGCCTTCGTCGGCGTCCCGCTGGACATCGGCACCTCGCTGCGCGCCGGCACCCGCTTCGGGCCCCGTGAGATCCGCGCCGAATCGGTGATGATCCGTCCATACAACATGGCCACCGGCGCCGCGCCCTTCGACTCGCTGAACGTGGCCGACATCGGCGACGTGGCGATCAACACCTTCAACCTGCTGGACGCCGTGCGCATCATCGAAGAAGCCTACGACGGCATCCTCGAGCACAACGTGATCCCGCTGACCCTGGGCGGCGACCACACCATCACCCTGCCGATCCTGCGTGCCATCCACAAGAAACACGGCAAGGTCGGCCTGGTGCACATCGACGCCCACGCCGATGTCAACGACCACATGTTCGGCGAGAAGATCGCCCACGGCACCACCTTCCGCCGCGCCGTCGAAGAAGGCCTGCTGGACTGCGACCGCGTGGTGCAGATCGGCCTGCGCGCCCAGGGCTACACCGCCGAAGACTTCAACTGGAGCCGCAAGCAGGGTTTCCGCGTGGTGCAGGCCGAAGAGTGCTGGCACAAGTCGCTGGACCCGCTGATGGCCGAAGTACGGGCGAAGGTCGGTGACGGCCCGGTGTACCTGAGCTTCGACATCGACGGCATCGACCCGGCCTGGGCACCAGGCACCGGCACCCCGGAAATCGGCGGCCTGACCACCATCCAGGCGATCGAGATCGTCCGTGGCTGCCAGGGCCTCAACCTGGTCGGCTGCGATCTGGTAGAAGTCTCGCCGCCGTACGACACCACCGGCAACACCTCGCTGCTGGGCGCCAACCTGCTGTATGAAATGCTCTGCGTACTGCCGGGCGTGGCGCATCGCTGAGGCCCGGCCATGAATGAGCGCGAGCAGGTCCTCAAAGCCGCCGCCGAGCTGGTGGCGGCCTTCGCCCGTAACGATCGCGAAGCCTACTTCGGGGCGTTCAGCGTTGACGCCAGCTTCGTCTTCTACACCCTCGCCCAGCCCCTGCTGTCCCGCGACGCCTACCAGGCGCTGTGGGACAGCTGGCGCCGCGAGGATAGCTTCGAGGTGCTGTCCTGCACTTCGAGCAACGCGTTTGTCAGCCTGCAGGGGGACACCGCGGTATTCATTCATGACGTCGCCACCGAGCTGCGCATGCAAGGGGAGCAACACTTCAGCCAGGAGCGCGAGACCATTGTTTTTTGCAGACAAGGGTCCGGCACACAACAACAAGGCCTATGGCTGGCCTGCCACGAACATTTGTCCGCAATGCCGGAAGGGCTGCCACCCCCTTAGGTTCTGTACGGAAAGTCGCCGAGCGGCGATCAGGCAAGGCAAAAACAGGCGAGGAAGCGGAGTGTAGGGGCCTACATGAGCATTCCGAGCCTGTTTTTAACGCAGCATGATCGACGCGCAGGCAGTTTACGTACAGAAGCTAGCCAGACAGGTGACGCTCACACACGACGAGCGCGCCTTAGTGATCGGAGCAGATCATGAATAACAACAACAAAGAAAAAAGCCTTAGCAGCATCGAAACGAACGGGGTCGAACAGATCCCCGACCATGAACGCGACGCCCGGCCCAGCGACCTGTTTCGCCTGATCTTCGGCGGCGCCAATACCTTTGCCACCGCCGTGCTCGGTAGTTTCCCGGTGCTGTTCGGCCTGTCCTTCCAGGCGGGTGTCTGGGCGATTGTGCTGGGCGTGATCCTGGGGGCATTGATCCTCGCGCCCATGGGCCTGTTCGGGCCGATCAACGGCACCAATAACGCGGTTTCTTCCGGTGCACACTTCGGCGTGCACGGGCGGATCGTCGGCTCGTTCCTGTCGTTGCTTACCGCCATCGCCTTCTTCTCGCTCTCCGTGTGGAGTTCGGGGGACGCCCTGGTGGGCGGCGCCAAGCGCCTGATCGACCTGCCGGAAACCGACCTGACCCTGGGCCTGGCCTACGGCCTGTTCGCGATCCTGGTACTGACGGTGTGCATCTACGGCTTCCGTTTCATGCTGTGGGTCAACCGCATTGCCGTATGGGCGGCGAGCCTGCTGTTCCTGCTGGGGATCTTCGCCTTCGCGCCGGCCTTCGACAGCCAGTTCGCCGGGACCGTGGCCCTCGGCCAGGCGGGTTTCTGGGCGGCCTTTATCGGCGCCGCGCTGGTGGCCATGAGCAACCCGATTTCCTTCGGCGCGTTTCTCGGCGACTGGTCGCGCTACATCCCCCGCAAAACGCCGAAAGTCCGGATCATGCTGGCGGTGATCGCCGCGCAGATCGCCACCCTGATTCCCTTCCTGTTCGGCCTGGCCACCGCCACCATCGTGGCGATCAAGGCCCCCGACTACATCGCCGCCAACAACTACGTCGGCGGCCTGCTGGCGGTCTCGCCGAGCTGGTTCTTCCTGCCGGTGTGCCTGATCGCGGTGATCGGCGGCATGTCCACCGGCACCACCTCGCTGTATGGCACCGGCCTGGACATGTCCAGCGTGTTCCCGCGGGTGCTGTCGCGGGTCAAGGCGACCCTGCTGATCGGCGTGCTGTCGATCGCCTTCATCTTCATCGGGCGCTTCGCCGCCAACCTGGTGCAGAGCGTGTCGACCTTCGCCGTGCTGATCATCACCTGCACCACCCCGTGGATGGTGATCATGCTGATCGGCCTGCTGGTGCGTCGCGGCTTCTATTGCCCCGACGACCTGCAAGTCTTCACCCGTGGCGAGCGAGGTGGCCGCTACTGGTTCCAGCACGGCTGGAACTGGCGTGGCCTGGGGGCCTGGATCCCCAGCGCGCTGGTCGGCCTGTGCTTCGTCAACCTGCCCGGGCAGTTCGTCGGTCCGCTGGGCAACCTGGCCGACGGCATCGATATCAGCCTGCCGGTGACCCTGGGCCTGGCCTCGCTGGTGTACCTGGCCCTGCTCAACCTGTTCCCGGAACCGCCCGCGGTCTACGGCCCCAACGATCCACGCAGCAAGAGCACGGATTCGCTCGGTAAACCGGTCATGCGCCAAGCCGCCTGACTCAAGCATGACCTGTAGCGGCAGGCTCGCCGGCAATCACGCCTCGCACGACGGGTCCGCCAGACCGCGTCGCCTTGATTGCGGCAAGCCTCGCTTCTACAGCAAGCCACTATAAGAAAGACAATCGGAGACACGCCATCATGGCTTTAGATCTACTCGTCGTACTCATCTATGCCGCCGGCATGCTGGTGCTCGGCTATTACGGCATGCGCAAGGCCAAGACCCACGAGGACTACCTGGTAGCCGGCCGCAACCTGGGCCCGACCCTGTACATGGGTACCATGGCCGCCACCGTGCTGGGCGGGGCCTCCACCGTCGGCACCGTGCGCCTGGGTTATGTCCACGGTATCTCCGGTTTCTGGCTGTGCGCGGCGCTGGGCCTGGGCATCATCGCCCTCAACCTGCTGCTGGCCAAACCCCTGCTCAAGCTGCGGATTTTCACCGTTACCCAGGTCCTGGAAAAACGCTACAACCCGATGGCCCGCCAGGCCAGTGCGGTGATCATGCTGGCCTACGCGCTGATGATCGGCGTGACCTCGATCCTCGCCATCGGCACCGTGCTGCAAGTGCTGTTCGGCCTGCCGTTCTGGATCTCGGTGCTGCTGGGCGGCGGCGTGGTGGTGATCTATTCGGCGATCGGCGGCATGTGGTCGCTGACCCTGACCGACATCGTCCAGTTCGTGATCAAGACCGTCGGCCTGATGTTCATCCTGCTGCCGATCTGCCTGTACCGCGTCGGTGGCTGGGACGAGCTGGTGGCCAAGCTGCCGGCGGCCAGCTTCAGCTTCACCACCATCGGCTGGGACACCATCGTCACCTACTTCATGATCTACTTCTTCGGCATCCTCATCGGCCAGGACATCTGGCAACGGGTGTTCACCGCCAAGACCGAAAAAGTCGCGCAATACGCAGGCACCGTCGCCGGCTTCTACTGCATCCTCTACGGCCTGGCCTGTGCCCTGATCGGCATGGCCGCGCACGTCTTGCTGCCAGACCTGGACAACGTCAACAACGCCTTCGCCGCCATCGTCAAAGCCTCGCTGCCGGACGGCATCCGTGGCCTGGTGATCGCCGCGGCCCTGGCCGCCATGATGTCCACCGCCAGCGCCGGCCTGCTGGCCGCCTCCACCACCCTGACCGAAGACCTGCTGCCCAAGCTGCGTGGCGGCAAGCAGTCGAGCCTGGGCATCAACCGCCTGTTCACCCTGCTGACCGGTATTGTGGTGCTGGGCATCGCCCTGGTGGTCAACGACGTGATCAGCGCCCTGACCCTGGCCTACAACCTGCTGGTGGGCGGCATGCTGATCCCGCTGATCGGCGCCATCTTCTGGAAACGCGCGACCACCGCCGGCGCCATCGCCAGCATGAGCCTGGGCTTCCTCACCGCCCTGGCGTTCATGTTCAAGGACGGTCTGGATGCCAACACCCCGATCTACTACAGCCTGGCTGTCGGCCTGATCAGCTTCGTGGCGGTGAGCCTGCTGTCTCGTCGTCCGGCAACCCTGGCCAACGCGATCTAACCTCAGGTCAGACGCCGTACATTTTTCTTCGGCGGGTGCAGCGTCGGTGGCTGCACCCGTTTTTTTTCGCCTGGAGGAAAGTCGATGAAGATTGTCAGCCGCGACCGCTGGTTCGAAGTCAGAAGCCTGAGCGACGGCATTCGGCTGATCCACGAGCCCTATATCCGCCCGTTCTATCGCTGCAACCTGTGGCATATCCAGGGCCGCGACAGGGACTTGCTGCTGGACAGCGGCTCCGGCCTGGTCAGCCTGCGCGAGCAGTTGCCCTGGCTCACCGAACGGCCCTTGCTGGCGGTGGCCAGCCATTGCCATTTCGACCATATCGCCGGGCATCACGAATTCCCCGAACGCCTGGTGCACCCGGCCGAGGCGCAGATCCTCGCCGCGCCCGACGGCGCCAATACCCTGTCTGCCGCCTACGTTGGCGACGCGATGTTCGAAGCCCACCCGGATTGCCCGTTGTGCTACGCCGAATATCGGGTCAAGGCCGCCCCGGCAACGCGCCTGATCGAGGAAGGCGACGTGCTCGACCTGGGCAACCGTAGCCTCCAGGTGCTGCATACGCCCGGCCACTCCCCCGGGGGTATCAGCCTCTGGGAAGCGGCCAGCGGCACCCTGTTCAGCGGCGACATCATCTATGACGGTCCGCTGGTCGAAGACGCTTACCACTCGAATCTCGAGGATTACGCCACCAGCCTGGAACGCCTGTACCAGCTGCCGGTGCGTACCGTACACGGCGGCCATTTCGGCAGTTTTTCGGGAGCGCAGCTGCGCACGATGATCGAGGATTGGATCCGCCGGCACCCCTGAAGCTGTGCTGTACTGCACACAATCCCGCCCGCTTCAAAGCCCCTGCGCAGGCCCCTGGCGAAAAGAGCGACATGAATAGAGCCGAAGTCCGACAAGCCGTGCATGACTTCATCAGCCGCCTGCTGGATGGCAATGACGGATTTTCCGACGACATGAGTCTGCAGGAGCTGGGGTTGGACAAGCAGGATATCGAGGAGCTGATTTTCCACCTGGAAGATCAGTTTGGACTGACTGCCTTCACCCACGAAGAAGACCAGATGCTCAAGGCAGCGAACAGCGCCAATGACTTGAGCCGGTTTCTGCTGAAGATTTCACGGCACTAGAGATTTCACAGTGCCAAAGATTTCATGGCGCTGGGCGCCATTGGCGGGTTGCGAGTTGATGGATTGGGATCGGAAGGCGGCAACCGATCGCGAGTAAACCTGCCCTCGCGCGGCTGAAAAATGACGGGAGCAGGCTGAAAAGGCCTGCTCCACTCCCGAGTCGAAGGTTAGCGACGACGCTGTTGCCGACGCCGTTGTTCGTCGTCTGTGCGAATTGGCACCGGCTGCAATGGCGGCTCGATCAGTCCCAGTGCGACCCCGAGGTCGTGAAGCCAGTTTTGCAGTTTCTCTTTCATAGTGCCCCCCTTAAGGGTCGTGCCCAGCGGCAGGGTTCAGGAGCCGCTTAGCTCTGATAATAGCGCTAAGTTCCGCGCATTGCTCAACCTGGATGGCAATGATCTGTTACCGGATTAATCTGAATCAGCCTGCCCATTTCAGGCCGTCGCCCGCAGATCCGTCTGACTCGCCTGTTGCAGCTCGATCCAGGCATTGAGGTTGGCACCGAGCATGCCCTTGCGCCACATCAGCCAGGTGGTGGCACTGGCGAACGGCTCGGCCAGCGGATGGACCGCGACGCTTTCGCGACCGGGCAGGCTGGCGAGCATCGACTCCGACATCAGCGCCACCCCGGAGCCGGCAATCACGCAGGCCAGCATCCCCTGGTAGGACTCGATTTCTATCGCCCGCCCCATGGCCGCATGGTAGTGGGCGAACCAGGACTCCAGGCGCAGGCGATACGAACAGCCGCGGCGAAAGGTGAACACCGCGCGCCCTTCGACATCCCGGGCGCTGTGGATCGGCGGGTGATCCGCCTCGCTGATCAACACCAGCTTTTCATCGCACAGCGGCACCCCGTCCAGGCTGGCCAGTTCCAGAGGGCCGTCCACCAGTACCGCATCCAGGCGCCCGGCCAGCAGGCCTTCGAGCAACTCGCTGCTGGGCGCCGATTGCACCTGCAGGTTCACCGCCGGGTAGGCGCGGTGGTAACGCGCCAGCAGCGCCGGCAATTGAATCGCCGCCGTGCTGTACATGGTGCCCAGTACGAAATCCCCAGCCGGCTGACCGCCCTGTACCGCCCCATGGGCCTCATCGCGCAGGGCAAACAGGCGCGCGGCGTAATCGAGCAGTACCTTGCCCGCCGGCGACAGTTGCAGCCGCTGCCGTTCCCGCAGGAACAGCTCGACGCCCAGTTGCTCTTCCAGTTGCTTGAGCCGCGTCGACAGGTTGGACGGCACCCGATGCAGGCGCTCGGCCGCCCGGGTGATGGAACCTTCCTCGGCGACCGCCTGGAAGATGCGCAGTTGGCTGAACTCCACGTTCATTCTCCAAAAACGAACAAGTTACTCAATATTATTCATTTTTATAGAAAGTCAATCAGTCCTAGCCTGACGGTCATTGCCCACTCGACGGAGCCCGGACCATGTCCCCGCTGATTCGCTTACTCGCCAGTTTCATTGCCCTGATGATGGCCATGGGCATTGGTCGCTTCGCCCTCACCCCGCAACTGCCGCACCTGCTGAGCGAAGGCCAGGTCGACCTGACCGACACCGGCCTGATCGCCGCCGCCAACTACCTAGGGTATTTCATCGGCGCGCTGGATGCCATGTTCGCCCGCCGCCCGCGCCAGGTTCGCCGACGTCTGTTGGGCGGGCTGTGGCTGTGTGTGCTGCTGACCCTGGCCTCGTTCTGGGCCGGCGGCTTCTGGGCGCATTCGGTATTGCGCTTCGGCACCGGCGTGGCCAGTGCCTGGGTGATGGTGATGATCGCCGCCCTGAGCCAGCCCCTGGCACATGCCACCGGCCGGCCACGCCTGGGCGCCCTGGTGTTTGCCGGGCCCGGGCTGGGGATTTTCCTCACCGGCCTGCTGGCCCTGGGCTCGAACCTGTTGGGGCAAAGCTCCGCGACCCTGTGGCTGGTGTACGCCGCGGCTGCCCTGCTGATGCTGCTGGTGATCCTGCCGATCCTGCCGCAACCTGCCATGCCCGCACTGACCGCCCAGATGCCACACGCCTCGAATCACGCCGGCATCCCCCGCCTCGGGCTGGTTTATGCGCTGTACGGCCTGGGTTACATCATCCCGGCAACCTTCCTGTCACAGATGGCCAGCGCGCGCTTTCAAGGGCAATGGCAGGCCGACCTGTTCTGGCCGTGCTTCGGTCTGGCGGCAGCCATCGGTGTGGGGCTGGTGAGCCTGCGCCGGCACAGCCCGAACGCCACCCGCCACTGGCTGATGGCGACCTTGTGGCTGCAAGCTGCCGGGGTGTTTGCCTGTCTGCTGGGCAATGGCGCCGGTCTGGCGCTGGGGGTGATGCTCTGCGGCACGCCGTTCCTGGCCTGCATGCAACTGGTGATGCAGCGCTCGCGGGAGCTGGCGCCCCACACCACCCAGCGCAACGCCGGTTTGCTCACGGCCTGCTTCGCCATGGGCCAGTTGAGCGGGCCACTGCTGGCGGCCCTGAGCAGCCATTTCAGCAGTGGCCTGCAACCGGCGCTGATCGTCGCCGGCAGCAGCCTGCTGCTGGCGGGGGTCTTGCTGTTGAGCCAACAACCGCTTGCCCGGGAATGCCACGCCACCGCCTGAGGGGGTTACAGCAGACTGCGGATCCGCCGGCGCAACCACTGTTCGGCGCTGACGAAGGTGATGCCCAGCAACACCAGCACCGCGCCGATCACGAAGTTGAGGCTCAGGGGTTCGCCCAGCAACAGGACCCCGAAGGTAACGCCGAACAGCGGCGTCATGAAGGAAAACACCGCCAGGTTGGCGGCCAGGTAACGGCGCAGCAGCCAGAACCAGGTCAGGTAGCTGAAAAACGACACCACCAGCCCCTGGAACAGCACGCTGGCCACCGCCACCGGGGTCAGGCTGACATGGGTGACCTGGCCGCTCAGCACGGCGATCAGCAGCAGGCCGACAAAACCGACGATCAACTGATAGAACAGGGTCAGGGTCGCCGGCGCCTCGGACAGGCGCGACGCGCGCACCACCACCGTGGTCGCGCCCCAGGCCAGGCCGGCCAGCACGCCCAGGGCGTCGCCAAGCAGCATGCGCGTGTCCAGGTTATCCAGCGAGATGCCACCGGCGAAGGCCACGCCGATGCCAATGAATGCCAGCAGGATCCCCAGCCATTGCAGGGGCCTCAGGCGTTCGCTGGGCAGCAGCCAGTTCACCCCCAGCGCGGTGAAGATCGGCGCGGTATAGAGAAACACCGACATGTGCGCGGCGCTGGTGAGCTTGAGCCCTTCGGCGATAAACAGGAACTCCAGGCCGAACAGGCTGCCGGCCAGCAAGCCGCCGCGCCAGGTACTGCCGATCTGCGACCAGCCACCCTTCCAGCACATCAGCAAGGCCACCAGCAGCGCCGAAATGCCCGAACGGGCGGCCGCCTGCATCACCGGGGCGATATCCGCCGCGGCCCACTTGATCATCACTTGCTGCACGCCCCAGATCAGGCACAGCCCCAGCATCACTTGCAGTGCAAAACCGTCGGCGCTGCGCCGCTCGATGCTCACCGCAGCCCCTCGGGCAGATTCATAGACATGGCAGTTACTCGACAGAAACGACAAAGCCCCGGAACCGGTCCGGGGCGAAGAATTGATGTGCTGTCGATTATCAACCAAACGGACAGAAAAAAACGCCTGGAAAAAGACCTTTATCCTGACCGTCAGCTCAAGGCCGTCGGGCTCAGCCTCAGGGATGGCGAGGCCTCATGGCGCGCGAGGAGGAAAAACAGCGCGCCACCGAGGAAACACCCGGTGAACCAGGCGAAGTTGGCCATCGGCTGCAATGCTGGCGTGAAGGTGATCGCCACGCCCACCAGGGTCGCCGGCACCAGCGCCTTGACCGCGCTCCAGTTGACGCCGCCGCTGTAGTAATAACGCCCGTCCGGGCCGTCGTTGAACAGCGAGTCGACATCGATCTGCTGCTTTTTGATCAGGTAGTAGTCCACCAGCAGAATGCCGAACAGCGGGCCGATAAAGGCGGCCAGCACGTCGAGGGTGTAGTGGATTACCTGGGGGTTGTTGAACAGGTTCCAGGGGGTGATGAAGATCGACGCCAGGGCCGCGATCATGCCGCCGGTGCGCCAGCTGATCCGGCTCGGGGCGACGTTGGCGAAGTCGAAGGCCGGCGAGACGAAGTTGGCGACTATGTTGATGCCGACAGTAGCGGTGACAAAAGCGAAGGCGCCGAGCAGCACCGCGACGTCGTTGTCGATCCGCGCCACGGTGGCGATCGGGTCGTGGAGCATTTCACCGAACACCGGCAAAGTGCCGGAGACGATGACCACGGTCACCAGGGAGAACGCCAGGAAGTTCACCGGCAAGCCCCAGAAGTTGCCGCGCCGCACATCCTGCATGCTGCGGCAGTAGCGGCTGAAGTCGCCGAAGTTCAGGGTCGGCCCGGAAAAATAGGACACCACCAGCGCCGTGGCGACGATCACCTGGCCGAATGCCTGCCAGCCCGACAGTGACTTCTCCCCAAGGGTGAAGCTGATGTTGCTCCAGCCCGCCTTCCAGACGATCCAGCCGGCAAGAAGGAACATCACCGCGTAGACCACCGGCCCCGCCCAGTCGATAAAGCGCCGGATCGACTCCATGCCGGCCCAGAACACCAGGGCCTGGACCAGCCACAGCGCCAGGAAACCGAACCAGCCCAGGTAGGACAGCCCGGCAAAATGCGGCTCGGCATAGGCCGCCATGGCCGGAAAAAAGCGCAGCACCACGATGATCAGGGCGCTGGACGCCAGGTAGGTCTGGATCCCGTACCAGGCCACCGCGATCAGGCCGCGAATCACTGCCGGGATATTCGCTCCGAACACGCCGAACGCCAGCCGGCAGATCACCGGGTAAGGCACCGCCGCCTGCTGGCTGGGCCTGGCCACCAGGTTGGCGATCAGTTGCACGATGCAGATCCCCGCCAACAGGGCCACCAGCACTTGCCAACTGGCCAGCCCGAGGGCGAACAGGCTGGCGGCGAATACATAACCGCCGACGCTGTGCACATCGCTCATCCAGAAGGCGAAGATGTTGTACCAGTTCCACTTCTGCGGCAGCGGCCCCAGGTCCTGGTTGTACAAGCGCGGGCTGTAGCCCTTCGGTAGTTGCTCGGTCATTGCAAGGCTCCTTGTTGGACAGGCTCTGCCCCCGCGATTGACCTTGCGACCACACTGCGTACGGGAGCCGGCATGAGTTGTATACGAAGCACTACGCAGAATGCGTGCCATACCGGAAAAACCTGTAGGCGAACGGCACGAATCGCTTGTCCATCAAGGGCTGGAGTCTTGGCTACACAACGATGATCAGCAGTCGGGATCAGGAGCAGGCATGCCCGTTGGCTGTGCACGGTTGCCTGATATCAGTGCATCGACAAGGGTCGATCGATTGTATACAGCGTCCATGGATTGCTCGATACACCGGCCCTGACTCCCGCCTCACCCAGCCAGAAAAAAGGCAATAAAAAACCGCTGCCGGAACCGGCAGCGGTTGTTCGGTAACGCCCTCGTGGCGCGGTCGTGATCTTCGACCGCAACTACGCCCGGGAGGAACGGATCAGGTCAGTTCAATGCGATCGGCATGAATAACGATCTGGCCATTCTTGTACAAGGCGCCGATGGCCTTCTTGAAGTTGCCCTTGCTGACACCGAACAGGCCACTGATCACCGTTGGATCGCTCTTGTCGCTGACCGGCAGGGTGCCGTTGTTTTCCCGCAACTTGGCGAGGATCTTGGCGTTCAGGCTGCTGGCCAGTTCTTCGCCCACCGGTTGCAGGCTGAGGCTGATCTTGCCGTCGGCGCGGATCTCTTTGATGAAACCCTTTTCCTGTTTGCCCGGACGCAGGAACTTGAACACTTCGTTCTTGTGGATCAGGCCCCAGTGCTTGTTGTTGATGATCGCCTTGAAGCCCATGTCGGTGCTCTCGGCCACCAGCAGATCGACTTCCTGGCCAACCTTGTAGGTCACCGGAGCCTTGTCCAGGTAGCGGTCCAGGCGGGCCGTGGCGGTGATGCGACGGGTGTGCTTGTCGAGGTAGACGTGCACCACGCAATACTCGCCGGCAGTCAGTTGGCGCTTTTCCTCGGAGTACGGCAGCAGCAGGTCCTTGGGCAGGCCCCAGTCGAGGAACACACCGATGCTGTTAACTTCCACGACTTTAAGACTGGCGAACTCACCGACTTGAACTTTTGGTTTTTCGGTAGTTGCAATTAACTTGTCGGCGCTATCCAGATAAACAAAAACATTCAACCAGTCTTCATCTTCACTGGGAATATCCTTGGGAATATAACGATTGGGCAGCAATATTTCGCCATCCGCCCCGCCGTCCAGATATAAACCGAAGTTAGTGTGTTTAACCACTTGCAAACTGTTGTAGCGCCCGACTAAAGCCATTTCCAATACCCTCATTGCGTGGGCGGCATTCTACCCGGTTTTCCGGGCCTGGTTGGCCCGAGTCGCCGGATAGCAGCGGATATTTTCCTGAATGCCTTGATTTTTATGGCTTTGCGCCAGCAACCGGTTCCGCCCGTCAGGCCAACCGGCAGCGGCTTTTGCCTCAGCGCCGCCGAGCAAGCCTTTCTTTTTGCCATTGTCTTTATTTAAAACAGCAGCTTATGGGGATATTCCCGAGATCAACTTAGGATTATTCGGGAGTTTTTTCGCTATTATTCCAGGAGGATATTTACCAAGCAATTGTCAAGCATTTCATGTATGATGGCTGGCCAAATTAATTTTCTGAAGGTTAATGGCCGCCATGCGTGTAAAAGCATCCAACAGCAAAGCAAAGCCAGCTCCAGCCGTTGAAACCAGCGAATCGATCAACGATCAGATTGCTGCTTTCCTGAAATCCGGCGGCGAGATCCAGCAAATTGCCAAAGGCGTCAGCGGCCAGACTTTCGGCCCGTCCAAGCAGATCAGCCTGGGCAAGAAGTAATCCCCCCGCAACACCTCCTGGTCCCTATGCGCTTTGAGCCTCAAAGCGCTAGGACTAGAGTTCTGAGCCCTCCCCTCCTGTAAAAATCGACGAACGGCCCTCATCCCCGAGGTTTCGCCGGTATCCTTTCACACCTCTAGATCGAGCATTTCAGCAGGTTCCGCGGTTCCTGCTCCTCGCGTTTCATGGAGTGAAGCATGCTCAAACCCTCTCATGTGCTGCTTGCCAGCCTTCTCGCCAGCCCCTTGGTCCACGGGCAGATCTTCCAGCGCGAACTGGGGGACTTCGACCTCAAGCTCAGCAACACCCCGAGCCGCAGCATGGCCCAGGGCCTGGTCAAACCCTCAGCCACCGGTTCGTTCCATGGCGGCCTGGACCTGACCCACGACAGTGGCTGGTACATCGGCCAGTGGTCGCCGAGCATGGGCCTGGGCGAGAGCGACCTGGAAGTGGACTCCTACCTGGGCTTCAAGCGCCCCTTCGATAAGACCCTGGGTTATGAAGTGGGGATGATCCAGTACAACTACCCGCAACTGGCCCCGCAGGACAGCCAGGAGTTCTACGGCGGCCTGACACTGCTGGGCAGCCGCTTCGGCGCCGCGTTCAGCCAGGAACCGGACAAACGCAACAGCACCCTGTTCGCCGACCTGGGCGGCAACCAGCCTTTCGGCATCGGCGTCAGCATCAAGTACACCACTCATCAGCTGGGTAACCCGGTTTCGGTGAGCAGCGGCTACGTCAGCAGCTTCAACGACTGGTCGATCAAGTTCTCCCGCCCCTGGATGGGCATCGACCTGAAACTGATCTACAGCGACTCCAACCTCAACGGCAGCGATTGTTCGGCCTATTCTGGACATAACGCGCAATGCGACGGTCTGCTCACCTTCAAGGCCGAGCATTCGTTCTATTGAGCGGCTGAACTGCCGGAAGCGTTCCGGGTTCAGATAAGAAACCCATGCCCTACAAACCCAGGCCTTCGCCAGGATTCGCCATGTCGCGCCGGTTGCAACACCTCACCCTGTTATTGCTGTTAAGCCTGATACTGACCTCCTGCAACCGTGTCGGCCTGGCTTACCGCAACCTCGATGTGATCATTCCCTGGACACTCAACGACTACCTGGAAATGAACCGCGAGCAGAAAATCTGGTTCAACGAGCGCCTCAAGGAACACCTGATCTGGCACTGCAGCACACAATTGCCCGGCTACCTGGAGTGGCTGGACCGCCTGCAGCAGATGGTTGGACGCAATCAGGTCAACGATGCCGAGCTGCAAGAGCTCACCCGCGACGCCAAGCAGGCCATTGCCCAGACCGCTCGCGCGATTGTGCCTTCGGCCATCGAGTTGTTGCGGGGCCTGGACGACCGACAGGTCGCGGAAATGAAGGCGGCCTTCGCCAAGGACATGCGCCAACGCCGCAGCAAATACCTCAAGCCGCCACTGGAGCAACAGATCAAACTGCGCGCCGAACGCATGGATAAACGCCTGACTACCTGGCTCGGCCCCCTCACGCCCGAGCAGACCCAGCGGGTGGCGGACTGGTCAACGTCCCTCGGCGAACAGAACCAGCTCTGGCTGGCCAACCGGGCCAATTGGCAGGCGCAGTTCAGTGCCGCGTTGGAGCAACGCCAGAACAGCGACTTCGACAACCGCATCGAGCGCCTGCTGGTGGATCGCGAAAGCTTCTGGACACCGGCTTATCGCCAGGCCTATGCCAACAGCGAACAGGCGGCGCGTAGCCTGCTGGTGGACGTGATGGCCCAAAGCACACCCACCCAGCGCGAACATCTGCGCAACAAGCTGCAGAATGTGCGCGATGAGTTCGAAGCCTTGAAATGCATGAAGACAGCACGCCAGAAGTAACGCCAGGCGCGCCCTGCGCCAACGCGCTCGCTGCTGCAAGGCATGTCCCCCGCAGAAGCGAGTTTGCTCGTGATGTTCTGGATACGCGTCAGGCAATCTGCGCCTTGCTCGCCAGCTCATCGAACACCGCCGGCTCCAGCGCATCGGCCTGTTCGTCCAGCACCTGGCGTGGGTGATCGTTGCCCGGAATGCAGCTGTCGATCAGGCACAGCAGGCTGGAACCGCGCGGCGTCAGCCTGAAGTTCTCACCGTTGCCGCCTTCCTCCTCGGGACGCGGCTCGATGAAACCCCGGTCCAGCAACAGTTTTTCGTACGCGGCAGCGGTGCTTTTCAGCTCATCCAGGTTGCCCGTGGCTTCGCCCTCGGCCGCCTTGGCCGCGGCATGCTGCTCGGCATAAGGCCGCGGCGTGAAACTGTGGCCCGCGCCGTTCTGCACTTCATGCAGCAATCGTTCGATCAGATCCCAGTTATAAGTCGTCATCCTGTTCCGCCTCCATTCATGAAAGAGAGATGCCTGTACCCAGGTTGTGACAGGAGCCACCGGTAGCCGTTCAGCGGCGTCGAGCAGGCGGGCGACCGTCGGGCGGAATCGTCCGGCGGCTGTCGATTTGCCCGCGGGCGAAACGACTAGCCTGTGTAGGCACTGTCGCCGCGCCACCTTTGCCGCAGGAGAAGACGTCATGCACCTCAACGATCATCCGGTCGTATCCCGGGAACAATGGATACAGGCCCGCAAGCAGCACCTGATTCACGAAAAGGCCTTCACCCGCCAGCGCGACCAGCTCAGTGCCGAGCGGCGCGCCCTGCCCTGGGTGAAAATCGACAAGCCCTACCGCTTCCTGGGCCCCCACGGCGAACTGAGCCTGGCCGACCTGTTCGGCGATCACAGCCAGCTGGTGGTCTACCACTTCATGTTCGCCGAAGGCTGGGACGAAGGTTGCCCGGGCTGCTCCTTTCTCTCCGACCATATCGACGGCGCCAACCAGCACCTGGCCCATCACGGCATCGCGCTGGTGGCGGTGTCCCACGCGCCTTTCGCCGAGTTCCAGGCGTTCAAGCGGCGCATGGGCTGGAAGTTCGACTGGGTCTCGTCCGCCGGCTGTGATTTCAACTACGACTTCGGGGTCTGCGCCCGGGCCGACGAGGTCGCCGCCGGCACCGCCACCTACAACTACGAAAAGACCGACGGCGCCGAAGAAGAGCTGCCCGGCCTCAGCGTGTTCTACCGCAATGAAGACGGTGAGATCTTCCACACCTACTCCACCTACGCCCGTGGCCTGGACCTGCTGGTGGGGGCCTACAACTACCTGGACCTGACGCCCAAGGGGCGCAACGAAGAGCAGATCATGGACTGGGTCAGGCACCATGATCGTTATGACGACAAACCGGCCGCCAGTTGCTGCCATGGCGGTTCCTGAGCGCTAGATGGCGATCGCGAGCCAGACTGCTGCCATAGGCGCTGGCTCGCCATCACGTTCGTCCGGCCGGTGGAAAAAAACCGGCCGGCACAACCCCGTGGCCTGGTCCCCGGCTAAACTTGGCTCCATGAGCCCCGCCTACCACAGCCTCCACGAATACACCCTACGCATGAACCGGGTGCTGGAGTATATCGACCAACACCTGGACCAGCCGCTGGAGCTGGCCGAACTCGCGCAGGTCGCGCATTTTTCGCCCTTTCACTTCCATCGCCTGTTCACCGCCTGGGTCGGCGAAACGCTGGGCGACTACCTGCGTCGGCGGCGCCTGGCCTGTGCTGCCTATCAGCTGGCCAGCCATCCGGAATTGAGCATTCTGGAGGTGGCGCTGGAGGTCGGCTTCAGCTCCGGCGAAGCGTTCTCCCGGGCGTTCAAGCAGCACTTTTCGGTCACCCCAAGCACCTGGCGCAGCACCGAACCCAAACGCTGGCACCGCCGCCTCAGCGACGTCCGCGAACGGCGCCTGCGAGAATTGAGCAATCCTGATCAGACACACATCCCGGCCTTCGACGATCCTGACGCCTTCATCCACCTGAAGGAACTCACGATGAACGTCATCCTCAAGGAACTGCCTGCAGTCCGCGTCGCCTACTTGCGCTATATCGGCCCCTACGGGCCGGGCATCGGCACCTTCTGGCGCGACACCGTCGCCCCCTGGATGGTCGAAAACGGTCTGCTGGGCCGTGCGCGCTACGGCATCGGCCACGACGATCCTTACGTCACCCCACCGGAAAAATGCCGCTACGACGCCTGCGTCGAAGTCCCCGCCGACTTCAAGGCCAGCGCCCCCGCCGTCGTCACCACCCTGCTCGGCGGCCTCTACGCCGTCGCCCACTACCAGGGCAAAGGCCCCGACATCGCCGACGCCTGGACCGAACTGTGCCGCGACTGGCTGCCCAAGAGCGGCATGCAGTTCGATGCCCGGCCAGCGTTCGAGCGTTATCCGGTGGACGCGAAATACGACATGAAGACGGGGGAACTGGAGTGTGAAATCTGTATTCCGGTGAAAGCGTTGTAAGCCGCGCTGGGCTTGGGCGAAACGATACGGGGCAGCTTGTGCTGCCCCGTTTTTTTACGCCTCAGGAACTCTCGGTCTAGAGGCTGTCGCTGGTAGAGAACCCGCCGCCCCCCGTCGATCGGGAGGAACTGAACGAGCTGCTGGAATTTGAGCTACTGCTTGAGGAACTGCTCGGGCGGCTGCTGGAACTGTTGCTCGAGCTGCCGCTGGAGCCGCTGCTCCAAAAGCTCGGGGCCGGCCTGCTTGTACGGCGATGGCTCCCCACCTCATTCGCCACCTGGGAGAGGGACAGCGCGCCCTGCATGAACCCGGCAACCAGAGAGTCAAGATTCATACCTGCGGAGTAGCTGTAGCTACTGCTGATAGACCCACTCGACTGCAGTTCACGCTCAAGCTGCTTGGCTCTCGCATAGTCGCGCTCGGTATCCCTGCACTTCATCTCCAGGAACGGCACGCGCAACCGCAGATCATCGAGCTCAGTACGCAAATCACGCACCCTCTGCACCAGCTCGTCGTCCTGCGGCGTCGCTGTCTGCCCGGCCAGGTGCTCAAGCTTGGCATCACTCATCTCGGCCAATTGCCGGGACAACAGCTCAGCAACCTGGGCAAAGTGCTCGTCCCCCTTGGAGACGAACAGCCCCAGGCGCTCATGAACGGCATTGGCCTGAGCCTTGCCGGCCTCCACGGCCTCGCGCTCCGTCTTCAGGCGCGCTTGCAGCACCGACAACAGGGTGCCCGCCAGGGCTTGCTGATACAGCCGCGCCAGCTCGGCCTCCTGAACGGCCCGGTGGCTGTCCCGTTGCCACTGGGCGCCCTCATTGGCTTCCTGCATGGCCAGAAGGCTCTGCTCGATCGCGCTGTTCTGCGGGAAATTGCACAGGCGGGCAATCCACCGATCCAACTCCCGAAAAAACGACCGGCCAACATAACGATCCGTACCGAATCCGCGCCCCTTCAGATAGAGGTACAGAGGCTCGGTCTGAAAAACCCGAAGCTTGCCGCGACATTCATCACGCAGCTCCTGGTAAGACGCGGCCGCCTCGTTGCAGCGCTCGACGGCCTCCGCGAGGATCGCGGCTTGCTGTTGGTACGCTGGCTCTACCGTCAGCTGCTGGTCGACATCGGCAACGAGGGCTTCGATTTCCTGGGAAACCGTCGACATCTCCTGCAGGTGCTTGGCAACCCCGGCCTCCGCCACCGCCAATTGCTCACGCAACTCGGACTCGCTCCGCTCCCGCTGGTCCAGCAAACGCTGAACCTCGCCCGACAGCTGAGCCCCATCAGCCAATTGAACACTGGCGATCTGTGGAAATACGTCAGCGATCTGCTGTTGCAAGCGCAGTTCCTGCTCGTGGGCATTGGACAACTCGAGCTGGAACCTACGCAGTTCGGCCTCGTATCGCCGAGAGTTCTCGCCAAGGGACGCAATCATGCTGCTCGAGTTCATTACCACTCCAGGATGTAATCAGGTTTGGTTTTGACAGGCCCTTTAACGAAGGTAAAGGTCAGCGAGTTGGCCGCCTTTTTACCCATCAAGCGATCATCGACATGACCATCCAGAAGCTTGTCATTCTTGGCTGCCTGATAGGTTGCCTGGCTGACGCGCACGCCAAAGATCGAGGCATAACGCCGCTCCCCGCTCTCGATGCTAGTGATGGGGACCGGGACCACATTGCCTGAGGCGTCGCTCGCCTCGGTCAGCAGATACCAGGTCTTGCCTCCAGTCGGATCATAGTTGCGTTCGATCATCGACTTCTCGCCGGTGCGGCTGACCACTTCCAGCGTCAACGGCGTGGCTGCGACGGTCCGCAGTCGTTCGACCTCCTGCAGGCCATGCTCGGCAGCTGCCGTATTCAGCCCCAAGACAGCCTCATTCACCGCTGCCAACAGAGGTTGAAACTGAGCCAAGTCCTCTGTGCTCAACCCCATCTTGCGGACCCCGTTCTGAGCGTCCTGCAAGCGGGTGAGATAGGGGCTGATCATGTTGATCCGGGGGATCAGGGCGCCCAGCTTATCGACCGCTGTCCGCGCCGCCGGCACACCTTGGGTGTCGGCATGGTCCAACGCCGATCGCGCATCGGCAGCCTGGGCCATCAATTCAGGGAAGGTACTGCTGAGTGAGGTGTACGGGGCAGAGGCCAGCAGCTCTCTCAATTTCGCTTCGGCAGCCAGGAGCTGCGACAGGTCATTCAACCAAGCCTCGACAGCCTGGAGATCAGCAGTGCCTTGCTGCAAATTCTTATTCGCCTGGTCGACCAGTGCGAGGTCATTTTTCCGGCTCTCGGCGGAGACCTTCGACGGGAGTGTGATCCGCATCAGGCCACGAATCCGATCCAGCCGTTCTCTAGCCAGCTCGAACATGCGCTCTGCTGCCGGCACATTTGCTGCAAACATATCGGCCTCAAGCGCGGACAGGCGATTTTGCAGTTGTCCAAGCTGCACAGCTTCACTTTGTGCAAGCCCCTGGGCCCTGTCGACCTTGCCCTGGACAAGACTTGTCTTCATCCCGCCCAAAAAACTCGACGAGAAAGAAAAGCCGAATATCACCACCCCGCTCAAGACAAAAGCGACGGACGCAGGTCCGAGCCATTTACTGCGACTGATGTAGAACTCAGCCAGAAGTCTTGACCAGAAGCCGAGCGGTGGGGGCTGGTAGGTAAAACGGGCCGCAAAGAAATTGCGCACCCCCTCCTCGACCAGGGCATCCTCGACCTCGATCCCCCGGGAGCGGTAGAACTCGCGAATCCGTTCAGCCACCGCTTGCCGGTGCCGGGGCAGGTCCAAATGCTTCTGCGTCTCTGCCTGGCTGTGCCGCAGCTCGTCGATCAGGGCCATGGCCCCCATCTGTTCGGTGAGGGAAACCTGGCTCACCTCAGAGCCCCTTTTGCAGGAGTGCGCTGAAGCGACGCTTGCTGTCCTCGGTGATCGACTCGATCTCGGCGGCCGCCGAAGCGGACTCCTTGCGCAGCTCCTGGATCAGGCTCAGGCTGCTGGCCTGGAAGTCGACCACCGCCTCGGCCAGGGCCTTGACCGAACTGACTTTCAGGTTGGTCCCGTAGCCCGCTTTGAGCGCGGCCTCGAGCTGCTCCCCGCCGACCTTGGCCTGGGCCTCGAGGCTGGAGTTGATGCCGTCGTTCATGGCATTGAGGGTCTGGGTGACCTCGGCCAGCCCGCCGGACGACGTGAAGCCCGCCGCCAGGCCGGTGAGCACGATTTCATTGGTGGCGAAAAAGCTCACCGCGCGCTGATAGAGGCGCTCCTTCACCGAGTGGTACTGGCTCAAGCGCGCGAACACCAGCTCGGCCGCGTTGTAGCCCGCCTTCAGCTGATCGGCGATGTCGGTGATGATCTGGTAGCGCTTGTCCTCGTCCTGCAGATTGCGCAGCGCCACATCCCGCGCCAGCTCCAGCTTCACCCGCTCGGCCGCCTCCAACTCGGCAACTTCAAGCGCCGCGCCGGCATCCGCCAGGGTCTTGCGCCCGGCATCGAGCTGCGCCTGAGCCACTTTCTGCACCTCACAGGCATCGACCTCGGCCGTCTTCATGGCCAGCCGATAGTCCTGGTAAGCCTCCAGAATCAGGGTTTCCAACTGGATCTGCTCATTGGCCGACTTCGCCACTGCCAGATAATTTTTGCGAATGTCCTCGAAGCGATCCGGAATCGAGCCACGGCGCATGTTCAGCCAGGCCAGCTGGATCCGCTCGGAGAATTGCAGCTTGCCGTCGGCCATCCACTCCATCATCTGCTGCGCATCGGCCTGGATCGAGTCGAAACTGGCGGCGATATCGGCATAACGGGTGCTGATATCCATGCTCTGCAACTTGTCGCGCACCGAAGCGTTGAACACCGTGGACTGTTGCAGAGTGGCGGCGATATTGGTCACCCGGTTGGCGTCGTACACCGCCACCTTGTCCAGCAGCGCCAGCACGGGCACCTCCTGGGCGGGAAAGTCGATACCGACCGAGCGGAGGGCGGACATGGAGCGTTCGAGGTAGTTCATGAGCGTATTCCCAGTGTGGAGCCTTGGTTCAAAAGCTCCATCATCCTTTGACAGGTGAATAGGCGAAGGGGCTTCCACCCCTCGGAATCGGGTACAGAGTGAAGCGTTGAAAGCACCGCAAAGGGCAGTGCCTTCTAGAAATCCAGCTGAGGTGCGCGCACGTTCCGCACAGGGTGTTACGGGAGACAGACCGCCATCGGAACCTCCGGAAACAGCTGCCCCAAAGCCCTGCCGAACTGACGTGCGCGCGAAATAGTAACAGAGCCTGAGACTGAAAGTTCTTGTCTGGACTGTCGATTTTGCCAATGACTGACTTGCCCGGCGCTTTGTCTTCGGACAGAACAATCAGGTGTCAAATCGGACGTTATTCTCGAAATTACCGACCCACTCAGATGAGTTCTTCTCCTTGAACACAAAGCCAGGATTTCTGCGAATACTGACAGCACCGCTCCTTGCGTTTGTCGATACGCGACGGCATTCGCTATAGCACTCAGCCCGACGAACCATGGCAGCAACGACAGCCTCGACAAAGCCCCTTCAAAAGCCGGGCTCAAGAACACGCTTCTGAGTCGGCTCCCAACCAGAACTCAAGCCCCTCTTAGCTGATCAACCGCTGAACTTTTCCAAGTGCCTGGCCCTCAACCGCATACCCCTGTCACCCCGATCAAGAGGCCACCTCCATGAAAGCGCTCCTCTCCCTCAGCATCGCCACCGCCCTGTTCTGCGCCCTGCCCGCCTGGGCCTGCACCCTTGACGAGGCCACTGCCAAGCGTGAGCAACTGGCCCAGGAAGTGGCCAAGCTCACCGAGCAGAACCCGGCCAAGGCCAAGGAGATCAACGACGAGTTGCAGAAGATGGAGCTGAGCACGGCCAGCAAGGATCTGCCGGACAAATGCCAGTTGATCGACCAGCGCCTGAAGGAGTTGGGCGCGGCCGAGAAGAAGGCCGACAGCTGATCGCCGGCCAATAAAAAGCCCGGACGGGGTCCGGGCTTTTTGTATGGCGCTACGGCTTATTCGGCAGCAGGTGCTGGCTTGCGGCGCTTGAGCGGCGCCATGCCGTCCTGGCTGACCAGGGCATCGCTTTTCGGCCGGTTGGCGGTCTTGCGTTTGGTCGGGGCCTTGGCCACGGCTTTTTTCTTGTCGCCCTTGGCGTCGGTCTTTTTCTTCTTCACGCCTGCAGCCTTGCCGGAGGCCTTGACCTTCTTCGGCCCGCTGTAGGTGCCTTTGACTTCCTTGATGGTGCGGCGCTCGAAGTGCTGCTTGAGGTAGCGCTCGATGCTCGACATCAGGTTCCAGTCGCCGTGACAGATCAGCGAGATGGCCAGGCCGTCGTTGCCGGCACGGCCGGTACGGCCAATGCGGTGCACGTATTCGTCGCCGCTGCGCGGCATGTCGAAGTTGATCACCAGGTCCAGGCCGTCGACGTCCAGGCCGCGGGCGGCAACGTCGGTGGCGACGAGGATTTTCACCCCGCCCTGCTTCAGGCGGTCGATGGCCAGCTTGCGGTCTTTCTGGTCTTTCTCACCGTGCAGGACGAACGCCTTGTACTCCTGGGCCACCAGGCGGCCGTAGATACGGTCGGCCATGGCGCGGGTGTTGGTGAAGACGATGGCCTTCTGATAAGTCTCGTTGGCCAGCAGCCAGTTGACGATCTGCTCTTTGTGCTGGTTGTGGTCGGCGGTGATGATCTGCTGGCGGGTGGTGTCGTTCAGCTGGCTGACCGCATTGAGTTGCAGGTGCTCAGGGTTGTTCAGGACCTTGGCGACCATCTCGCGCAGGCCCGAGCCACCGGTGGTGGCGGAGAACAGCATGGTCTGCTGGCGGTTCGGGCACTCGTCCACCAGGCGTTGCACGTCGTCGGCAAAGCCCATGTCGAGCATGCGGTCGGCTTCGTCGAGGACCAGCACTTCCACTTCTTTCAAATCGAGGTTGCCGGCGTTCAGTTGCTCGATCAGGCGACCCGGGGTGCCGATCAGGATGTCCGGCACCTTACGCAGCATCGCGGCCTGGACCTTGAAGTCTTCGCCGCCGGTGATCAGGCCAGCCTTGATGAAGGTGAACTGCGAGAAGCGTTCGACTTCCTTCAGCGTCTGCTGCGCCAGCTCGCGAGTTGGCAGCAGGATCAGGGTCTTGATGCTGACGCGGATCTTCGCCGGGCCGATCAGGCGATTGAGGATCGGCAGGACGAACGCGGCGGTCTTGCCGCTGCCGGTCTGTGCCGTCACCCGCAGGTCACGCCCCTGGAGCGCGAGCGGAATGGCCGCTGCCTGCACAGGCGTTGGCTCGACAAATTTAAGCTCGGCCACGGCTTTGAGCAGGCGTTCGTGCAGGGCGAATTGGGAAAACACGGGTGCTACCTCGAAGATATGCAAAAAAACAGCTGCATAGGGTAACGGTTTCGGGCGCGAAGGCCGAGTTTCTTTCACGCAAACCACGGTAAACAATTGGTTTTTGTCAGCGATTTGTCCTTAACGGTAACTTTCGACGGCTTAAATGTTCTAATCGATCCGTCTCGTCTCATAGAGGAAGCTTCTGACCCCATGGATTTCAAACAGCTCTGGCTCAACGTTCAAGACCTCTGGGGGGCGCTCGATGAGCACCCGCTCCTGCATTCCAGCCTGGCCCTGGTCATCCTGCTGGTGGTGGCGCTGCTCGTCGGACGAGTGGCGCGCTACCTCATCCTGCACGCGGTCAAGCTGCTCGGCCGCCAGCCGTCCCTGCACTGGCTCAACGACCTGCGCCAGAACAAGGTGTTCCATCGCCTGGCGCAGATGACCCCGTCGCTGGTGGTCCAGTTCGGCCTGCACCTGGTGCCGGAGCTGAGCAAGACCAGCCTGGTGTTCCTCGGCAACCTGGCCCTGGCCTTCACCATCCTGTTCCAGGTACTGGCCATCAGCGCCCTGCTCAATGCCCTGCTGGACATCTACGCCCGCACCGAACATGCGCGCACCCGTTCGATCAAGGGTTACGTGCAGCTGGCGAAGATGGTGCTGTTCGTGTTCGGCGCGATCATCATCGTCGCCACCCTGATCGACCGCTCGCCGCTGCTGCTGTTGTCCGGCCTGGGCGCCATGTCGGCGGTGATCCTGTTGGTCTACAAGGACACCCTGCTGTCGTTCGTCGCCAGCGTGCAGCTGACCAGCAACGACATGCTGCGGGTCGGCGACTGGATCGAAATGCCCCAGGTCGGCGCCGACGGCGATGTAGTGGATATCACCCTGCACACGGTCAAGGTGCAGAACTTCGACAAGACCATCGTCTCGATCCCCACCTGGCGCCTGATGTCCGAGTCGTTCAAGAACTGGCGCGGCATGCAGCAGTCCGGCGGCCGGCGGATCAAGCGCAGCCTGTACATCGACGCCAGCGGCGTGCGCTTCATCAACGATGAGGAAGAAGCGCGCCTGGGCAAGGTCCACCTGCTCACCGACTACATCAGTCGCAAGCAGGCCGAGCTCAAGAGCTGGAACGAAGCCCAGGGCAATGTCGCCGCCATGTCGGCCAACCGCCGCCGCATGACCAACCTGGGCACCTTCCGCGCCTATGCCCTGGCGTACCTCAAGAGTCATCCGGACATCCAGCCGAACATGACCTGCATGGTCCGCCAGATGCAGACCACCGCCCAGGGTATTCCGCTGGAAATCTACTGCTTCACCCGCACCACGGCGTGGACCGACTACGAGCGCATCCAGGGCGATATCTTCGATTACCTGCTGGCGGTGATGCCGGAGTTCGGCCTGAGCCTGTATCAGCAGCCGAGCGGCAACGACCTGCGCGCCGGCCTGCTGCCGGCGGTGCTGGGCGCCAGCCATATCCCCGAAGTGGAAAAACGCGCGCTGTAATTCCCACCTGATCGCCCCGTCCTCCGGGGCGATCACCCTCTTCTGTAGGAGCAGCCGGTCGACGCTCGATTGCTCGCGATAGCGATCTGACAGGTACCGCGAAATCAGGCTGCTACGCGGATCGCGGGCAATCGAGCGTCGACCGACCGTTCCTACGGGATCGAGGCGATTTTCGTGCCGCGACGGCTGATCCACACCGCCGCCAGAATCACCAGCGCACCGAGGAACAGGCGCCCCAGCGCTTCGTGCTGGTTCCAGATCAACAGGTTGATCAGCAGCCCCACCGGCACATGCAGGTTGTTCATCACCGCCAGGGTCGCGCCAGTGACCAGGCAGGCGCCCTTGTTCCACCAGTACAGCCCCAGCGCGGTGGACACCAGCCCGAGAAACAGCAACACCGCCCATTGCAACGGGGCTTCGGGCAGGAAGTTTTGTTTGCCGAACAGCAGGAACGCCGGTAGCACCACCAGCAACGCCCCCAGGTAGAAGTAGCCGAAACGCCGGTAATGCGGCAGGTCGCTCGGATGGCGCGCCACCAGGTGCTTGTACAGCACCTGCCCGGCGGCGTAGGTGAAGTTGGCCAGTTGCAGCAGCAGGAAGCCCATGAAGAAATCCGGGCTGATGCGGTCGTAGCGGATCACCGCCGCCCCGGCCACCGCCACCAGCGCCGCCAGCAGGCCCCAGGGGTTGAAGCGCCGGTTCAGCGCGTCTTCGATCAGGGTCACATGCAGCGGCGTGAGGATGGTGAACAGCAGCACCTCCGGCACCGTCAGCACGCGAAAACTCAGGTACAGGCAGACGTAGGTCACGCCGAACTGCAAGGCGCCGATCAGCAGCATGCCGCGCATGAACGCCGGCTCCACCTGGCGCCAGCGGGTCAGCGGGATGAACACCAGCCCGGCCAGCAACACCCGGACCAGCACCGCGAAATAACTGTCGACATGCCCGGCCAGGTATTCACCGATCAGGCTGAAGGAAAACGCCTGGATCAGCGTGACAAAAAGTAGATAGCCCATGGCTCGCCTCGTCTTGAAGAGGCGGCGACGATAGCGGTTTTGCCCCACCCGACGCAAAGCCCCACGCTACACCTACTTGTGTAGCCGCTGCCGAGCCCCGGCGAGGCTGCGATCGGCTGCGTAGCAGCCGCGAACCCGGCAACCGCGGTGTATCAGAAATACCGCGGCACCTGGTTTGGCGACGGCTGCGCCGTCGATCGCAGCCTCGCCAGGGCTCGGCAGCGGCTACAAAGGACGTGACAAATCGCGGGCAAAAAAAAGCCCGATCTCGCAAAGCGTTCAATCGGGCAGGAGCACTCAGGAGCAACAAGTGCAAAGGGAGGTTCGATGCGCACACAAACTTGAAGGGGAGCGCAGGGCCTACTAGACCACTGCGCGATTATCTGGCGATTAACGGATCAGGCGACCTGGGCCAGTTTGGCGTTGGCCTGGTTCAAGCCCTTCTCCTGGAAGTCGCCACCCAGGTTCATGCCTTCGGCGTGAATGAACTCGACGTCGTGGATGCCGATGAAGCCCATCACCTGGCGCAGGTAGGGTTCCTGGTGATCCGCGGTGCTGCCGGCGTAGATGCCGCCACGGGCGGTCAGCACATAGGCGCGCTTGCCGTTGAGCAGGCCCTGGGGACCGGTTGCGGTGTACTTGAAGGTCACACCGGCACGCAGCACGTGGTCCAGCCAGGCTTTGAGGGTGCTCGGGATGGCGAAGTTGTACATCGGCGCGGCCATCACCAGCACGTCGGCGGCCAGCAGTTCGTCGGTCAGTTCGTTGGAACGCTGCAGCGAGGCCTCTTCGATCTCGTTGCGCTGCTCGGCGGGCTTCATCCAGCCGCCCAGCAGGTTGCTGTCCAGGTGCGGCACCGGGGTTACCGCCAGGTCACGCACGGTGATCTGGTCGGCCGGGTGGGCCGCCTGCCATTGCTTGATGAAGGTCTGGGTCAACTGGCGGGAAACGGAATCCTGCTGACGGGCACTGCTTTCGATGATCAGAACGCGGGACATGGGATGTAGCCTCCATCGGGAATGCTGTAGGTCGATGGAGCGCAGATTAAACAGAGTCATATCGATGAAAAAGCGCAAATAACTGCTATAACCAATCAATAAATTCGTTTATAAGCGGAGCAGGTCGCGCACCCTGCTCCGCTTTGCGCTTACTTGGCGGTACAGGTCAGGTCGATGCGCAGCTTGATGATGCTGCGGTTGAACTTGGCCGTGGCGTTCTTGAACTTGCCGGCCGCCACTTCCACCTTGCGCGTGCGCGGGGCTTCGGGGCCGTTGCGGAAGACCACCGTGCAGGCGGCGTCGGTGGTGCCGTAGTTGTTCACCTGGATCGAACCGATGTCGGCATCGGTGTCGTAGGCGGTGTAGTCGATGCTCACGCCTTCGAGGTGTTTCTGCACATCGATGGGATAGGCGAACGCACTGAGCGGCAGCAGGGCCAGCAACACACAACAGAATTTTCTCATTCGGCAGTCTCCAATAAGGAGCGCCAGCTTAGGACAAGAGGAGCTCCTCATGAAAGCGCCCCGCGTTACCCTCGATCAATGGCGAACACTGCAGGCCGTGGTCGATCACGGCGGCTTCGCCCAGGCCGCCGAGGCGCTACACCGTTCGCAATCGTCAGTCAGCTACACCGTCGCACGCATGCAGGACCAACTGGGCGTGCCGCTGCTGCGTATCGACGGGCGCAAGGCCGTGCTCACCGAGGCTGGCGGTGTGTTGCTGCGCCGTTCGCGGCAACTGGTGAAACAGGCCAGCCAATTGGAAGACCTGGCCCACCACATGGAACAGGGCTGGGAAGCCGAAGTGCGCCTGGTGGTGGACGCCGCCTACCCCAACGCGCGCCTGGTCCGCGCCCTGACCGCCTTCATGCCGCAAAGCCGCGGCTGCCGGGTGCGCCTGCGCGAGGAAGTGCTGTCCGGGGTCGAAGAGGTGCTGCTCGAAGGCGTGGCCGACCTGGCCATCAGTGGCTTCAATATCTCCGGCTACCTGGGCACCGAAATGAGCTCGGTGGAGTTCGTCGCCGTGGCCCACCCGGAACACGCCCTGCACCGCCTGAACCGCGAGCTGAATTTCCAGGATCTGGAAAGCCAGCTGCAGGTGGTGATCCGCGACTCCGGCCGCCAGCAGCCGCGGGACGTCGGCTGGCTCGGCGCCGAACAGCGCTGGACCGTCGGCAGCCTGGCCACCGCCGCCACCTTCGTCGGCAGCGGCCTGGGCTTTGCCTGGCTGCCGCGCCACATGATCGAACGCGAACTCCGGGAGGGCCTGCTCAAGGTGCTACCGTTGGACCAGGGCGGCAGCCGGCACCCGACCTTCTACCTGTACTCGAACAAGGACAAACCCCTGGGCCCGGCCACGCAGATCCTCGTCGAGCTGCTGCGCACCTTCGACACCGCGCCGCTGGACGCGCCGTTCGCCGCCCCGGAACAAGCCTGAACCGACACTTGAACCCTCCACGCGCCTGAACAGGAATTCAGCCATGGCCTATTTCGAACACGAAGGATGCACCCTGCACTACGAGGAATACGGCCATGGCGAACCGCTGGTGCTGGTTCACGGGCTCGGCTCCAGCACCCGGGACTGGGAAAAGCAGATCGCCGAGCTGTCCGCCCATTACCGCCTGATCCTCCCCGACGTGCGTGGCCATGGCCGTTCCGACAAGCCCCGCGGGCCCTACAGCATCGCCGGTTTCAGCGCCGACCTGGTCGCCCTGCTGGAGCACCTGAACCTGTCGCGGGTGCACCTGGTGGGCCTGTCCATGGGCGGCATGATCGCCTTCCAGCTCGCGGTGGATCAGCCCGGGCTGCTGAAAAGCCTGTGCATCGTCAACAGTGCGCCCGAGGTGAAGATCCGCAGCGCCAACGACGCCTGGCAGTGGTTCAAGCGCTGGAGCCTGATGCGCCTGCTCAGCCTCGAAGCCATCGGCACCGCCCTGGCCGGCAAACTGTTCCCCAAGCCGGAGCAGGCCGAGCTGCGGCAAAAGATGGCCGAGCGCTGGGCAAAAAACGACAAACGTGCTTATCTCGCAAGCTTCGATGCCATCGTTGGCTGGGGGGTCCAGGAACGACTTTCGCAAGTCGCCTGTCCAACCCTGGTCATCAGCGCCGACCGTGACTACACCCCGGTCGCACTGAAAGAAAGCTATGTGAAACTGCTGCCCGACGGGCGCCTGGTGGTGATCGCCGATTCGCGTCACGCCACGCCGCTGGACCAGCCGCAACGCTTCAACCAAACCCTGCTCGAGTTTTTAACCGCAGTCGACACCACCACCCAGGATCACTGACCCATGCTGAAAAAAATCGCCCTCGTCGCCGGCTCCGTTCTGTTCGCTGCCAACCTGATGGCCGCCCAACCGGCCAAGGCGCCCCACGTATTGCTGGACACCAGCTTCGGCAAGATCGAAGTCGAACTGGACCCGGTCAAGGCCCCGATCTCCAGCAAGAACTTCCTCGACTACGTCGACAGCGGCTTCTACACCAACACCATCTTTCACCGGGTGATCCCGGGCTTCATGGTCCAGGGCGGCGGCTTCACCCCGCAGATGGTGCAGAAGGAAACCCGCGACCCGATCAAGAACGAAGCCAGCAACGGCCTGCATAACGTACGTGGCACCCTGTCCATGGCCCGCACCTCGAACCCGAACTCGGCCACCAGCCAGTTCTTCATCAACGTCGCCGACAACGCCTTCCTCGATCCGGGCCGCGATGCCGGTTACGCGGTGTTCGCCAAGGTGGTGAGCGGCATGGACGTGGTCGACCAGATCGTCAACTCGCAGACCACCACCAAACAAGGCATGCAGAACGTGCCGATCGACCCCGTGCTGATCAAGTCGGCCAAGCGCATCGACTAAGGCCCTGTACGGAAAGTGGCTACACCCGCCGACTGTTCGTACAGAGCCCAAGGCTCAGCCGGGAGTCCCGGCGCAGCGCCGACACGGCGCTGCGCCTGCTTACTGATAAGGAGAGCCCGCCACGCGGGCGTCAGATCCCATGCTCTATCGTCGTTTTGAACAGCTGATCGATATTTTCCGCGACGCTCCCACTGCCGCTCCCCCCAACCGCGTACTGCCCTTCTACCTCTATTACATCAAGCAAGTCTGGCCGAGCTTCGTCGCCCTGCTGGTGGTCGGCCTGTTCGTCGCGCTGATCGAGGTGTCGCTGTTCAGCTACCTGAGCACGATCATCGACCTGGCCCAGGGCACGCCCAATGTCGAGATCTTCAAGACCCATGGCCTCGAGCTGGCCTGGATGGCGGTGGTCGCGCTGATCTTCCGCCCGCTGTTCGTCGCCCTGCACGACCTGCTGGTGCACCAGACCATCAGCCCGGGCATGACCAGCCTGATTCGCTGGCAGAACCACAGCTATGTGCTCAAGCAGAGCCTGAACTTCTTCCAGAACGACTTCGCCGGACGCATCGCCCAGCGCATCATGCAGACCGGCAACTCGCTGCGCGATTCGGCGGTGCAGGCGGTGGACGCGCTGTGGCACGTGCTGATCTATGCGGTCAGCGCCCTGGTGCTGTTCGCCGAGGCCGACTGGCACCTGATGATCCCGCTGCTGATCTGGATCGCCAGCTACATCGGCGCGCTCTGGTACTTCGTGCCCAGGGTCAAGGAACGTTCGGTGATTTCCTCGGACGCCAACTCCAAGCTGGTCGGCAGGATCGTCGACGGCTACACCAACATCACCACCCTCAAGCTGTTCGCCCACACCCACTTCGAGCAGAACTACGCGCGCGAAGCCATCGGCGAGCAGACCGAGAAAAGCCAGCTGGCCGGGCGGGTCATCACCAGCATGGACGTGGTGATCACCGCCATGAACGGCCTGCTGATCGTCTCCACCACGGGCCTGGCCCTGTGGCTGTGGACCCAGTCGCTGATCTCGGTCGGCGCCATCGCCCTGGCCACCGGCCTGGTGATCCGCATAGTCAACATGTCCGGCTGGATCATGTGGGTGGTCAACGGCATCTTCGAGAACATCGGCATGGTCCAGGACGGCCTGCAGACCATCGCCCAGCCCATCAGCGTCAGCGATCGCGAGCAGGCGCCGCGCCTGGCGGTGGCCAGCGGCGAAGTGCGTTTCGAGCATGTGGATTTCCACTACGGGAAAAAGACCGGGGTCATCAGCGACCTCAACCTGACCATCCGGCCCGGGGAAAAGATCGGCCTGATCGGCCCGTCCGGCGCCGGCAAGTCGACCCTGGTCAACCTGTTGCTGCGGCTCTATGACCTGGAGAGCGGGCGCATCCTGATCGACAACCAGAACATCGCCGACGTGACCCAGGAAAGCCTGCGCGAACGGATCGGCATGATCACCCAGGACACCTCGCTGCTGCACCGCTCGATCCGCGACAACCTGCTGTACGGCAAGCCCGACGCCACCGACGAGGAGCTCTGGGAAGCAGTGCGCAAAGCCCGCGCCGACGAGTTCATCCCGTTGCTCTCCGACGCCCAGGGCCGTACCGGCTTCGATGCCCATGTCGGCGAGCGCGGGGTGAAACTCTCCGGCGGCCAGCGCCAGCGCATCGCCATTGCCCGGGTGCTGCTCAAGGATGCGCCGATCCTGATCATGGACGAGGCCACCTCGGCCCTGGACTCGGAAGTCGAGGCGGCGATCCAGGAAAGCCTGGAGACCCTGATGCAGGGCAAGACCGTGATCGCCATCGCCCACCGGCTCTCGACCATCGCCCGCATGGACCGCCTGGTGGTCCTGGAAAAAGGCCGCATCGCCGAGACCGGCAGCCATGCCGAGCTGCTGGCCCACGGTGGCCTGTATGCGCGCCTGTGGCAGCACCAGACCGGAGGGTTTGTCGGTATCGACTGACCTGTAGCCCTGTAGCCGCTGCCGAGCCTGCGAGGTTGCGATAGGGTTCGCAGAACCCTCGACGCCCTCAGGGACACGTCCCCTTCGGGGCCGATCGCAGCCTTCGGCAGCGGCTACAAGGGGGCGGCTACTTCAATCACTACCCGCCCATCGCAGGCTGCGCCAGCGGCTACAGAAAAACGCCAGGACCCTTTACATCGGGCCCTGGCGTTTTTTTTCGCACTGGATTTGTAAAAAAAGCCTGCTGTACTGAGCCTAGGTTCTGGACCAGGGCCTGCGGCCAGCCTGCACGGCCGCATCACGGCTTTATCGCATCGATAGTCGACCTAAAAGGATAACTTCATGTCTCTGTTCAAACGTTCAGTCACTGAGTTGTTAGGTACCTTCTGGCTGGTATTGGGTGGTTGTGGCAGCGCCGTACTGGCGGCCGCGTTCCCGGAAGTCGGCATCGGCCTGCTCGGCGTGGCGCTGGCCTTCGGTCTTACCGTCCTGACCATGGCCTTCGCCATCGGCCATATCTCCGGCTGTCATCTCAACCCCGCGGTGTCCGTCGGCCTGGTGGTCGGCGGGCGTTTTCCGCTCAAGGAACTGCCCGCCTATGTCATCGCACAAGTGCTCGGCGGGGTGATCGCCGCGGCGCTGCTGTACTTCATCGCCAGCGGCAAACCGGGCTTCGAGCTGGCCAGCGGGCTGGCTTCCAACGGTTATGGCGAACATTCGCCGGGAGGCTATTCACTGGCCGCGGGTTTTGTCAGCGAGCTGGTGATGACCGGGATGTTCGTGGTGATCATCCTCGGCGCCACCGATAAACGTGCGCCGGTGGGCTTCGCGCCAATTGCCATCGGCCTGGCGCTGACACTGATCCACCTGATCTCGATCCCAGTGACCAACACCTCGGTCAACCCGGCGCGCAGCACCGGGCCGGCCTTGATCGTCGGTGGCTGGGCGATCCAGCAACTGTGGCTGTTCTGGCTGGCGCCGATTCTCGGCGCGGTGGTCGGCGGCGGTATCTACCGCTGGCTGGGCAAGGAAGACAGCTGAAAACCACCCCGAGGGTCACGCCTGCCGATACGGCAGCGCGGCCCTCGCCTCTTCGGCGTAAGCCAGCACGCCCGCCCGCTCCTGCCGGAGAAAATCCTCCACCGCCGCTTTCAAGCCGGGGTGGCGCAGGTAGTGCCAGGACCGGGTAATCACCGGCTCGAACCCCCGAATCAACTTGTGCTCGCCCTGGGCCCCGGCGTCGAAACGCTGCATGCCCTGGGCGATGGCGTAGTCCATGCCCTGGTAGAAACAGGTTTCGAAATGCAGGCGATCGAACTCCGCCAGGCAGCCCCAGTAACGCCCGTAGAAGCTGTCGCCACCGATCAGGCTGAAGGCCATGGCCACCGGCCTGGCATTCTGCTTGGCCAGCACCACGCGAATGGCCTCGGGCATGCGTTCGGCCAGCAGGCTGAAAAAGGCCCGGGTCAGGTAGGGTGACTGGCGCCGCACCGCATAGGTGTTGGCGTAACAGGCGTAGACAAAATCCCACTGTGCTTCGCTGAGCTGCCGGCCTTCGAGCCACTCGAACTCGATGCCCTGCCCCGCCACCTGTTCGCGCTCCTTGCGCATCTGTTTGCGCTTGCGCGAGCTGAGGCTATCGAGAAAGTCCTGGAAGTCCCGATAGCCACGGTTCTGCCAATGGAACTGGCAACCCAGGCGCTGCAGCCAGCCGTCCTGCCCGGCCAGGGCGGCATCGGTAAAGGCGTCGGTGAAGTTGATATGGGCGCTGGAGAGCCCTTCGATCTCCAGGTAACCGGGCAGGCTTTGCAGCAGTTCGAGGCCGTCTTCCAGGCTCGCCGCCAGCAGCCGCGCGCCGCTGACCGGGCTGAAAGGCACGGCGCTCAGCAGCTTGGGGTAATACTCGATGCCGGCCCGGGCGCAAGCGTCGGCCCAGCCATGGTCGAACACGTACTCGCCGTAGGAATGCCACTTGCGGTAGCTGGGCAGCGCCGCGATCAGGCGCCCGTCTTGCACATGCAGCAGGTGCTCGGCCTGCCAGCCGGAACCCGGGCCGAGGCTGCCGCTGTCTTCCAGCGTGCTGAGAAAGGCGTGGCGCAGAAACGGCTGGCCGTCACTGAGCAGGCCGTCCCATTGCTGCGGATCGACGGCGGCCAGGCTGGTCAAGGATTGCAACGGCATTGGGTTCCCCACAAGTGATGCCACGAACGCGCCGAGTATCGCCGATCACTGCCCCAGGTGCAGCAACAGGAAATCGATGAACGCCCGCGACTTGTGCGGCAGGTGCGAACTGTTGGGAAACACCACGTTCACCGACTGCGAAGGCAAGGCGTAGTCGGGCAGCAGGCGCACCAGCCGGCCGCTCGCCAAGTCGTCCTCGACCACCCAGCCGGGCAGTACCGACACCCCCAGGGACGACAGGGTCATGGCGCGGATGGCCGTGGAAGAATTGGACTCGAAATGATTGGGCCCGCTGACTTCGACCTGGCCCAGTTGCGGGTGGCTCAGGGTCCAGTTGGTCGGCCCTTGCAGGTTGCTGTTGGCGATCCACGGCACGCTGTTCAGGTCCAGGGGCTCGACCACCGGATGACGCGCCAGAAAGTCCGGGCTGGCCACCAGGACGATGTCGTAATCGGCCAGCTTGCGGCTCTTGAAGGCCGAGTCGGCGAGGTTGCCCAGGCGGATCACCAGGTCGAGTTTTTCCGCCACCAGATCATTCAACGAAGAGTTGAAGTTATAACAAAGACGGATCTCCGGATAACGTTCGGTGAACTTGGAAATGATCGGCAGTATATAGCGCTCGCCATACTCGCTAGTTGAACTGAACCGTAACTTACCGGAAATACGATTATGCCCGTGCAGGACATTTTCGAAGGCATTGTCGATATCCGCGACAATGCCCTTGAACTCGTTATAAAAGTCCTGGCCTATTTCCGTCAGGGATATATTGCGGGTATTGCGGATCAACAGGGTCGCCGACAAAACTTCCTCGAGCGCCTTGACATGCAGGCTGGCCATGGCTTTGCTGATGCACAGGTAGTTGGCCGCCTTGGTATAGGAACCGAAATCGACAACCGCCAGGAATGTCTGGACGCGATTTAGATGCGTGTGCATGTTATAGCTCACTGTTTTTGTAAATCATTGTTAAATCCCATCAAACAATGTTTCAAGTATAGGCGTATCGACACCCTCGGTCTATCGCTCCTATGATCCCGCCGCAAAAGGGAGATCATATGACTTATCGCTACAAAGTGGCTCTTATATTCCTCATCGGATTCTTTATCGACTGTATAAACATATTCATGTCGGCCGTGGCTTTACCGAGCATTGCCCATGATATGCACGTCTCGACTTCATCCGTGGCCTGGGTGGCCAATGCCTATATTCTCGGCCTGACCCTGATCATTCCGGTAAGCACCTGGCTGGCCGGACGTTTCGGCAGCCGCGAAACCCTCACCGCCTCGATGCTGGTGTTCAGCACCGCCGTATGGATGTGCGGAATGGCCGGCAGCTTCCATGAACTGGTGATCTGGCGCTTCGTCCAGGGCATCGGCGGCGGCTTGCTGATCCCGGTGGGCCAGGCCCTGACCTTCAACCTGTTCCAGGGCCCGCAGCGGGCCAAGATCTCCACCCTGGTGATGGCCGTCGCCCTGATCGCCCCGGCCATCTCGCCGACCATCGGCGGCGTGATCGTCGACAGCAGCTCCTGGCGCTGGGTGTTCCACAGCAACATTCCGTTCTCGCTGATCGCCGCCGCCCTGTCCTGGCTGTGGATCAAGGAAGCCCGGCCCGCCAGCCTGGCGCGCCCGGACATCAAGGGCCTGCTGCTGGTCAGCGCGGCCCTTGGCAGCCTGTTGATGGGCATGTCGCTGTACGGTGGCGACTACCCGCCGCTGGCCGCCCTGGGCTGCCTGATGCTGGGCGTCACCTGCGTGGTGCTGTATGTCCTGCACTACCGCCGCTGCGACAACGCCATCGTCGAGTTGAGCCTGCTCAAGAGCAAGAAGCTCAGCACCTCGATCTTCATCTACTACGCGATTCCCGGGGTGTTCACCGGGGTCAACCTGCTGAGCATCTTCTTCCTGCAGAACAGCCTGCACTTCAGCGCCAAGCTGACCGGCATGTTCATGATCCTCTACGCCAGCGGCGCCTTCATCGCCATGCTGGTCTGCGGCCGGGTCTACAACCGCTTCGGCGCCCGGCGCCTGTTCACCCTCGGCATGCTCCTGCACAGCGCCGGCATCGCCACCCTGTACCTGGTCGACAGCGCCGCCGACCTGCCGATCATCGTCATCGCCTACTGCCTGATGGGCATCGGCGGCGGCATCGGCGCCAACACCGCGCAAACCACCTCGCTGATGGACTTCGAAGGTACCGATACCCACAAGGGCAGCGTGATCTGGAACATCAACCGGCAGATGTCCTTCAGCATCGGCGCCGCGCTGTTCCTGATGATCTACAACCTGCTGCTCGCCAGCCTGGCGTCTACCCCGGCCTATCACCTGACCTTCGTCATCGCGGCGGTGATGGGTCTGTTACCCCTGTTGCAGATGAGCAACCTGACCACGCAAAAGGAATGTCATGCACAACACAATCGTTGAACAGGCCAAACACAGCATCCATGCGGTCCACGAGCTGATCCACGCGGTCTTCACCGACCAGGACGGCAACGGCGCCGCCGCCATCGACCGCCTGCTGCCGGCCTTCGCCGAGCACTTCAGCATGGTCACCACCGCGGGCGCCATCGTCAGCCGCGAGCAGGTCGAACAGATGTTCCGCGGCGCCGTCGGTGCCCGCCCCGGCCTGGAAATCCTCGTCAGCGATATGCACACCGTCTGGCATGAAGGCCACAGCGCGGCGATCCGCTACAAGGAAACCCATCGCCTGGAGCAGAAGGAAACCTCGCGCCTCTCGGTGGTGGTGATCCGCATCCATGAGCACTCGGCCCAGTGGCTGTACCTGCATGAAACACCGTTAAGCTGACAGCGAGTCACCCCATGAACTACCAGATCACCCAGTGCCTGATGCTCTCGCCAAGCATCAAGGAAATCACTCTGGCGCCTCTTGTGCCGGCCCCCTGCGAAGCCACCGCCGGGGCCCACTTCAAATGGTGGATTCCCACGCTCGAGCAATGGCGTCACTACTCCCGGGTCGAACTGGCCGAACATGAGCTGCCCCAGGGCAGCCTGGTGTTCGCCATTCGCCTGAACCCCGACTCGCCCAGCAGCGCTTATATCCGCCAACTGAGCGTTGGCGATCAGGTACGGCTCGACGGCCCGTTCAATGCCTTCGACTACCAGCTGGACGACAGCGACGGCGCCGACATCGCCCTCGCCGGCGGCATCGGCATCACCCCGCTGACCGGCATCCTCGGGCATCTGCGAGCCCAACAGCGCCCGGCGCGGCTGCATTACTTCGCCAAGAGCGCGGACGACGCTGCCTACGCCACGCAGATGCGTGAGCTGTTGCAGGACAGCCTGAGCCTGCACTGCTCCGACTCGGCCGAGGGGCGCCCGTCGGTGGCCGCGGTGCTGGGCCAGTTGCAGCCCCGGGACCGCCTGTATGTGTGCGGCCCGCAAGCCATGCTCAACGACGTGTTCAGCCATGCCCAGAACCTGGGCTTTCCTCGCGAACGCATCCATTTCGAAATCTTCAACACCACGCTGGCCGAGGATGATCCCGGCTTCGCCGTGCATGCCGCGGACTCCGGCATCGACCTGCGGGTGCAGCCCGGCCAGTCCCTGCTCGACGCCCTCGAAGAGGCCGGCCTGGAGCCGCTCTACGACTGCCGTCGCGGCGAATGCGGGGTGTGCGAGCTGGATGTGCTGGAAGGTGAAGTCGATCACCGCGATTTCATCATGAGCCCGCAGCAGGCCGCCTGCAGCAACAAGATCTACCCCTGCGTATCCCGGGCCAAAGGCCCAAGCCTGAAACTGGTCATCTAAAGAGAGAACCTCGTTGGACAACTACTTCAACGGCAAGGAAGTGCATCGCACGCTGTTCCTTGATCCGTCGCTCTTCGAGCGAGAACAACAACAGGTATTCGCCGCCAGCTGGTGCTACCTGGGCCATGAAAGCCTGGTCCCGGAAACCGGCGACTTCTTCACCGCCGACATCGCCGGCCAACCGCTGGCCATGGTCCGGCAGAAAAACGGCGAGATCGTCGTGCTGCACAACCGCTGCCCGCACAAGGGCGTGAAAGTGCTGGCCGAGCCGCAAGGCAATGTCGGGCGCTTTATCCGCTGCCCCTATCACGCCTGGACCTTCAAGACCGACGGCCAGCTGCTGAGCATCCCGGTGAAAAAGGAATACGACGACTGCGACCTGAGCAGCTGCGCCGCCCACAAGGGCATGCAGCCGGTGGCCGCGGTGGAGAACTACCGGGGCTTCGTGTTCGTGCGCCTCAAGGAGCAGGGTGTTGGCTTCAGCGAGTTCTTCGGCGACTCGCTGTCGACCCTGGATAACATGGTCATGCGCTCGCCCCAGGGGCAATTGCGCGCCATCGGCCAGCCCTTGCTGCACCGCCATCGCTGCAACTGGAAGATGGTGGTCGACAACCAGACCGACACCTGCCACCCGATGGTCGCCCATGAGTCCTCGGCCGGCGAAGCCATTCGCCTGTGGAAGGAAACCGGGCACGACGGCCAGCCGCCGATGGCCGTGGAACTGTTCTCGCCGTTCATGGCGTCCTACGAGTTCTTCAGCGCCATGGGCATCCGCACCTGGCCCAACGGCCACGGCCATACCGGCGTCAGCAACTCGATCCACAAGGCCTACTCCAGCATCCCCGGTTACTGGGAGCTGATGGTCGAGAGCTACGGCGAAACCCAGGCCGCGGCGATCCTCGACGATACCCGGCACAACACCGTGTATTTCCCCAACCTGATGGTCAAGGGACCGATCCAGACCCTGCGGGTGATCCGCCCGATCTCGGCCTGCGAAACCGTGGTCGAGTCGTGGATCTTCGAGCTGGTGGGCGCACCGGTGCAACTGCTGGAAAGAACCGTGCAGTACAACAACCTGATCAACTCGCCATGCTCGATGGTCGCCCACGACGACGTGGAGATGTACGAACGGGCCATGGACGGGCTGCGCAGCCAGGCCAACGACTGGGTGAATGTCGCCCGCCTGTTCGAACCGGGCGAATCCCATGAGCAGACCCAGGTGGTGTCCGGCACCAGCGAACGGGCCATGCGCAACTTCTACAACACCTGGCAGCAGCTGATGCAGGCCCCAGACGGATCGACCGCCCATGGATAACTCGCCCCTCGAACAGCTGATCTACCAAGAGATCGCGCTTCTCGACCAACAGGATTTCGCCGCCTGGCAACAGCTGCTGTGCGACGACTTCCACTACTGGATTCCGCTGCGCCACGATCAACCCTGCCCGTTGCGCGAATCCTCCCTGCTGTATGAGGACCGCTTCCTCACCACCCTGCGCATCAACCGCCTGGCCAGCGCCCGCAATTTCTCGCAGCAGCCCAAGAGCCGCAGCCTGCACATTGCCCAGCGGCCGGCGATCGGCCTCGACCCGGACGGCCTCAGCGCCCGTTGCCTGACCCCCATGCTGTATTGCGAGGCCCGTGGCGACAGCGAATGGCATTACCCGGTGACCGTGGAGCACCAACTGCTGTGCCTCGCCGGCCAGTGGAAAATCCAGCGCAAGAAAGTCCTCCTGCTCAATCCGTCCCGCGCGTTTGAAAGCCTGCAGCTCATCATCTGATTTCCGAGACCCTTACCTGTGAACTCCTCCCACTCCGGTTTCGAAGAAACCCAAGGCACCCGCTCGTTCCCCAACATCGACCTGTTGTACGACTATGGGCAATTCCTGCGCCGTGCCACCCAGGCCATCGGTCACCTGCCACCGGCGATCGCCGACAAGCACATCGGCATCGTCGGCGCCGGCCTCAGCGGCGTGATCGCGGCCTATGAACTGCTGCGCGCCGGCGCCACCCGCATCACCCTGTTCGAAGCCTCGAAAGACCATCTTGGCGGGCGTTTCCTGACCCAGTGCTTCGACGAAACCCAACCGCAGTTCATCGCCGAGATGGGCGCCATGCGTTTCCCGCCGAGCGAAGTCGGCCTGTTCCATTACCTGGACCGCTTCGGCATCGGCACCACCGAGGCCTTTCCCGACCCTGGGGTGGTCGACACCGAAATCCACTACCGCGGCGAAACCCACCACTGGCCGGCCGGGGAAAATCCGCCGCCGATCTTCAACACTGTGCACCGGGGCTGGAACGCCTTTCTCAAGGAGGGCGTGCGCCTGGACGACGGCACCTTCCTGGCGCCGCCGCTGCTGCTCACCGAGTTGCTGGAAAAGCAGCAGTACGCCGAAGTGCAGCCGGAGTGGCAACGCTACCTGGACTGCTTTGGCGACCACTCTTTCTACTCGGCCATGGTGCAGATCTTCACCTCGAAAAACCCACCGGGCGGCAAGCGCTGGCGCAAGCCGGAAGACTTCCACCTGTTCGGGTCCCTGGGTATCGGCTCGGGTGGTTTCCAGTCGGTGTACCGGGCCTCGTTCACCGAGATCCTGCGCCTGGTGATCAACGCCTTCGAGGTCAACCAGCGGCTGGTGCCCAACGGTATTTCCACCCTCTGGGAGCGGATCGCCGACGAGGAATTCCATGGCATCGCCCTGCGCGACCGGATCTGCCGCACCCGCATCGAATCCATCAGCAAGGGCGCCGACGGGCAGATCCTGCTGCAGGGCTGCAACGGTGAAACCTATGGCTGCGACCGGGTGATCACCACCGCCACCACTCGCGCCCTGCAAGTCAACATGCGCCTGACCCAGGCCGAGCAGTTCGTCAATCGCGATGTGGCCCGGGCGATCAACGAAACCCACATGGTCGGCTCGTCCAAGCTGTTCATCCTGACCCGCGACAAGTTCTGGCTCAAACATGGCCTGGCGCAGAACATCCAGACCGACACCCTGGTCAAGGGCGTCTACTGCCTGGACTACGCCCCGCAGGATCCCGACTCCTGGGGTGTGGTGCTGATCAGTTACACCTGGGAAGACGACTCGCACAAAATGGTCTCGATGACCGACAAGGTCCAGCGCTGCAAGCGCCTGGTGGACGAACTGGCGATGAGCTCGCCGGAGTTCGCCCGCCACCTGGTGCCGCTGGACGGCGACTACCAGCGTTACGTGCTGGAGTACGACTGGCTCACCGACAAGCAGGCCCTGGGCGCCTTCAAGCTGAATTTCCCGGGCGACGACCTGTACTCCCAGCGCCTGTTCTATCAGTTCAAGACCGCCCTCGACCCGCAGCAGGACACCGGCCTGTACCTGGCCGGCTGCGGCAGTTCGTTTACCGGCGGCTGGGCCGAAGGCGCGGTGCAGACCGCCCTGAACAGTGCCTGCGCAGTGATCGCCAGCCTCGGTGGCGAACTGCTGGAAGGCAACCCGCTGTTCGATCTGCAATCGCACTTCCGCTATTGCTGAGCCCAGGCCCCCACCGACTTTCGTTGAGACTTTTTCATGTACAGCCAGCTTTCGATCGAAGCGCTCGTTGACGGGTTTCGCCAGGGCAAGCTCTGCCTGGACTCCTGGCACCGCGCGCTGCTCGAGCAATACGCCGACGCCGGGCACCTGAACAGCTTCATCAGCTTCGCCCCGCAGGCGTTCAGCGGCGACACCGGCACGCCGGAGCAGCGCCAGGCGCCGCTCTACGGTATCCCGGTTTCGTTCAAGGACAACATCAATGCCAGCGGCCTGCCGACCACCGCCGGCACGCCCGGCCTGGCCGACTACCAGCCGGCCACGGACGCCGGCATCGTCCAGCGCTTCAAGGCGCTGGGCGCGCGGGTCGCCGGCAAGAACAACATGCACGAGCTGTCGTTCGGCGTGACCTCGGCCAACCTGAGCTACGGCGCGGTGGTCAATCCGCGCCACCTGCAACACAGCGCCGGCGGCAGCAGCGGCGGTTGTGCCGCGGCCGTGGCCGCCGGCCTGGTGCCCTGCGCGGTGGGCACCGACACCGGCGGCTCGGTGCGGATTCCCGCAGCCTTCTGCGGCGTGGTGGGTTTCCGCCCGAGCACCGGGGCCTACCCCGGCGATGGCATTGTCCCGGTGTCCCAGACCAAGGACTCGCCGGGCCTGCTGACCCGCAGCCTGGAAGACGCGCTGTTCGTGCATCGGCAACTGACCGGCGCTTCCTGCGCCGCGCCGACTGAAGCCAAGCGCCTGCGCATCGGCATTCCCCAGCAGTTCTTCTGGTCCGAGCTGGAGACCAAGGTGCACAGCGATTGCCGCGCGGCGATCGATTGCCTGGCCGACCAGGGTGTGGAGATGGTGCCGGTGGACGACCGCCTGATCGGCGAGATCAACGAAAGCATCCAGTTCCCGCTGCCGATCTTCGAGTTCTTCATCGACTTCCCGCGCTTCCTGCTGAAGGCCGGCTGCGGCGAGCGGTTCCTCGAGATCCTGGCGCAGATCCGCGACCCACAGATCAAGAAGACCCTTATGGCGCAGTTGGAGAGCCCGGCCATTTCCTATGAGGACTACGTGCAGGCCTTGATGAGCAAGATCCGCCTGGATCGCGAATACGCCGGGCTGTTCCAGCAGCACCGGCTCGACCTGATCGCCTACCCGACCGTCAGCTGCACCGCGCCGCTGCTGGGCGACAGCGGCGCCCAGGAGCATTTCGAGCGTTTCGTGCGCAACACCGATCCGGCCAGCAACCTGGCGGCGCCGAGTGTCAGCGTACCGGTGGCTGCCGCCGGCAGCCTGCCGGTCGGGCTGTCGTTCGACGCCTTGCCCGGGCAGGACGACCGGCTGCTGCACATGGCGCAGCAACTGAGCCGCCTGCTGGCCCTGCGCTGAATCGCCGCCCGGGTGCGCGGGAGCCGGCCTGCCGGTTTCCCGCTGCCCGAGGCGCCCCTCGCTACCTCCAATAACAATTTCATTGCAGGCCTTGCCATGCGCGGTACGTCCATCGCTTCATCCCCTTCAACCTCCCATCGCACGGTCGCCGAACGCCGGCCCTCGGTCATCGGCGGTGCCATGATCATCGGCGGCACCATTGTCGGAGCGGGCATGTTCTCGCTGCCGGTGATGATGTCGGGGCTGTGGTTCCAAGGCTCCCTCGCGGTGCTGGTGCTGTCGTGGTTCTGCACCCTGCACTCGGGGCTGATGATCCTCGAAGCCAACCTCAACTACCGGCCAGGGGCGAGTTTCTCGACCATCACCCGCGACCTGATCGGCCGGCGCTGGAGCCTGTTCAACGGCGCCACCCTGGTGTTCGTCCTGTATATCCTGACCTACGCCTACATCTCGGCCAGCGGCTCGGTGATCCGCCACACCGCCCACACCCTGGGCCTGGAGATTTCCTCGCGCAACGGCGGCCTGCTGTTCGCCCTGGCGGTGGCCCTGGTGGTCTGGCTCAGCACCGCGGCGGTCAGCCGGATCACCACCCTGGTGTTCGGCGCCAAGATCCTCGCCTTCTTCCTGACCTTCGGCGGCCTGCTCGGCCACGTGCAGCCACAGGTTTTGCTCGATCGCGGCAACCCGCAACCGGACTACCTGCCCTATCTATTCATGACCCTGCCGTTCTGCCTGACCTCCTTCGGCTTTCACGGCAACGTGCCGAGCCTGATGAAGCACTACGGCAAGGACCCGCAACGCATCCGCAACTGCCTGCTGATCGGCACCCTGATCGCCCTGGTGCTGTACACGGTGTGGATGCTCTGCACCATGGGCACCCTGCCCCGCGATCAGTTCAAGGACATCGCCCGCCAGGGCGGCACCATCGATGTCTTGATCAGCGCCCTGGGCGGCATGCTCAACAGCGCCCGGGTCGACCTGCTGCTGACCCTGTTCTCCAACTTCGCCGTGGCCTGTTCGTTCCTCGGCGTCACCCTCGGCTTGTTCGACTACATCGCCGACTCCCTGGGCTTCGACGACAGCCCCCGGGGCCGCCTGAAAAGCGCGCTGGTCACCTTCGCCCCGCCGATCGGCTGCGCGCTGATCTGGCCGGAAGGCTTCATCCTCGCCATCGGCTTCGCCGGCCTGGCGGCGACCGTCTGGGCAGTGATCACCCCGGCCCTGCTCGCCCATGCCTCGCGCAAACGCTTCGCCAGCCCGTTGTACCGGGTCTGGGGCGGCACGCCGATGATCGTCCTGGTGCTGCTGTTCGGCCTGGCCAACGCCCTGGCCCACCTGCTGTTCAGCTTCGACCTGCTGCCGGTCTGGCGTTAGCAGGGAGCCGGGCAAAAAAAAGCCCCGCCGGAGCGGGGCTGAAACGAAAGGAGCTTTAACGGATGAGAAAGAGCTCTTTACAGCAAGTGCAACGGCATCAGAACACGTACTGCGCGCGAACGATGAAGCCGTCGCCGTCGTCGTCGCCGGTACGCTTGGCCGGTGTACCACCGCTGGCGGCCGTGGCGTTGGTGACCTTGTCGGTCTTGGCCTTGACGTAGGTGGCAGAGATTTTCACTGCTTCGTTGGCGTACCAGTTCACACCCAGGTTGTGCACCTTGACTTCGGCATCGCCGACGTCGCGGGTCAGGCTGGCGGTGGTGATGTTGTCGTCTTCGACGGTCATGCTGTCGTAGCGATAGAACACTTCCCAGGCACCGAAGGCCTTGTTGGCCGGCTTGATGGCGTCGAACTTGCCGACTTTGTAGCCGCGCGCCTCGCCAGTCAGGGTGTAAGCGCCCTGCACGTAGAAGCCATGACCCTTGATGTCTTCGTAAGCGTTGGAATCAGCCTTGGTCTTGCGGGTGATGTATTCACCCTGGATCGAGGCCGGGCCCATGGCGAACGCGGCTTCCAGACCCAGCGCGGTGTCGCGGTCGAAGGAACCGGCCGGCGAAGTCGAGCTGCCGCCCAGCACCGGACGGTTGCCGTTGGTACCGGCATCGTTACCACCCAAAGTCTCGACGCCACGCATGCCCATGCGGGTGCGATAACGGGAGTCGAAAGCGGTGTCGGAAACATCACGCGAAGCCACGTTCACACCGAAGTGCAGGACGTTGCCGGCATCGTGCATCGGGGCGAAGACGAAACGACCGTTGACCTGCTTGACGCTGTCGCCGTCGGTGTCGTCGGTGTCCTTGCTGAACACGCCGGCCGAGGCATAGAAGGAGTCGGCGAAGGTGCTGGACGCCTGCAGGCCCATGCCGTTCTGGTGGGTGTTGGCCCAGTCGACCATGTCGTAGGCGATGTTACGTTCCGGCGCGGTGACCCACTTGGAGCTGGTGGCTTTTTCCAGGCCGAAGTCCGGGTCGAAGCGACCGACCTTGATCGACACCGGCTTGAAGCCGTTATAAGCCAGCGAGGCTTCGTCGAAGTAGCCGTTATCGGAGTCGCCGGTGTTGTGGGAGAAGTCGTAGTTGATGGTGTAGGCCCAGTCGGTGTACAGCACGCCGGACAGCTCGAGGAAGGCGCGACGGAAGTAAGCGGCGTCGGCGCTGTCACCGTTCTTGGTGTAGACACCGTCGAAGCGGCTGTAGTCGGCTTGCAGGCGACCACCGAGCTTGAAGCTGAACTCTTTGTCTGTGGTGGCGACCTCGAGGCCGCCCTTGGTCTTGACTACGATATCGGCGCCATCGGTGGTGACGGTGCCAGCGAAAGCCTGGGCGGTAACTGCCAGGGCCAGGGCGCTGGCGGCAAAACCGGCGAAGTGCTTACGGATCATCGAAGATTTCCCCTAATTGGTGGTCTGTAGCGCTGGAAAAAACACGCGAGTCAGGCCCGCTTGTGTTGGGAGGGAATCTTGGCGGCGGGTTATTTCAGGGGAGTTGCTGCTAGATAAAGATTTAATGACAGCGGAACTTTTTTACTTCCAAACGAAATAAGGCAAAAAGCCTGCACTAGAGCCTTGGGCGGGGGATTTCGAAGAAAAGCGAGGTGGCCGCTGCCGCAGGCTGTGATCGCGTTCGGAGAACGGCCGCGGCGATTTCAAAATCGCTGAAGGCCTTCGGCCTTATCGCAGCCTGCGGCAGCGGCTACAGGAGTTGGTATGCCTTGCAGGCGTTGGTGTAGCCGCTGGCGAAGCCTGCGATCGGCCCGGGCCGCGTTCGGAGAACGGCCGCAGCGACTTCAAGATCGCTGAAGGCCTTCGGCCTTATCGCAGCCTGCGGCAGCGGCTACAGGAGTTGGTATGCCTTGCAGGTGTTGGTGTAGCCGCTGGCGAAGCCTGCGATCGGCCCGGGCCGCGTTCGGAGAACGGCCGCGGCGACTTCAAGATCGCTGAAGGCCTTCGGCCTTATCGCAGCCTGCGGCAGCGGCTACAGGAGTTGGCATGTCTTGCAGGCGTTGGTGTAGCCGCTGGCGAAGCCTGCGATCGAGCGCGAAGCGGTCGCGCTCTTGAGGCTTCAGCGGCTACGGGAGGATGGTCGGGTGAATCAGGCGTTGCGCTTGCGCTCGGCGGCCAGGCGTTCGGCCAATGCGTCGATATCGGCGACAGGCGCCTCCGGCATCTTGCGCAAGGTGGCCTGCATCAGGCGCATCTGCCGCAGGAAGCGCCGGCAATTGGGGCAGAACAACAGGTGATGGCGCTGGATCAGGCGCTGGCGAAAGCTCAGCTGACCATCGAGATAGTCGCTGGAGCGTGCCACTTGTTCCTTGCAGGTCAGCATTGGCCGGTCTCCTCGAAGTGCTCCACCGTGGCAAAAATCTTCAACCGCGCCCGGTGCAGCAGCACCCGGACATTGGAGAGGGAAATGTCCAGAAGATTACAGATCTCCTCCAGCTCCAGGCCCTGGCGCTCGCGCAGGGTCAACACGCTGCCTTGCAGTTCCGACAGGCTCAGCAAGGTGTGTTCCAGGCACTCGCGCAGCTCGGCCTCGGTGAGCAGGGCTTCCGGAGTATCGGCGTGCCAGGCGAACGGCGCCACCAGCCAATGGCCGTCAGCCGACGAAAAGCGTTCGTCGCCGATGGTGCCATGGGGGGACGGCAAGTCATCCAGCAGGACTTCCCGGCGGTTCTGTTTGTAGCGGCTTTTCGCCGAGTTGGCGGTGATGGTCAACAGCCAGGTCTTGAGGCTGGAACGCCCCTGGAAACCCGCCAGGTTACGTACCACCGACAGCCAGGCATCCTGCACCACTTCGTCGGCGTGACGCTGGCCGACAATGGCGTAGGCCACGGCGCGCATCGCGCTCTGGTAGGTGCCGACCAGTTCCTTGTAGGCCTTTTGCTCGCCGGCCAACAGGCGTTCAAGCAGTTGCGTGTCGTCAGCTGCGGACATTCATGCCTCGTAATCGGAATCAGGGATCGCAGCCGGCCAGCGCCGTCGGCCCCATGCAGGAGCCGACGGCCAGCGCTCAGCGGCTGTGATCCATAAGACTGTCAACGCTTGCGCAGAAGCACACTGCCAATCGAATAACCGGCGCCGAACGAGCTGAGCACCGCCAGCGAGCCGCTGGGCAGGTCGTCCTGGTTCTTGTGGAAAGCGATCACCGAACCGGCCGAACTGGTGTTGGCGTAGGTGTCGAGAATCACCGGCGCTTCCTCTTCGGTGGCCTCGCGGCCCAGCAGTTTCCTGACGATCAGGTGGTTCATGCTGAGGTTGGCCTGGTGCAGCCAGAAACGCTTCACGTCGCTGACGTTCAGTTGGTTTTCCTGCAGGTGCTCGGCGATCAGTTCCGCCACCATCGGGCAGACGTCGCGGAACACCTTGCGGCCTTCCTGCACGAAGAGTTTGTCCGGCGCGCCGATGCCCTCTTCCGCGGCGCGGTTGAGGAAGCCGAAATTGTTGCGGATGTTGTTGGAGAACTTGGTCAGCAGCTTGGTGCTGATGATGTCGAACTGGTACGGCGAGGTGGCCAGGTCAGCCCGTTCGATGATCACCGCGGTGGCCGCGTCGCCGAAGATGAAGTGGCTGTCGCGGTCACGGAAGTTCAGGTGGCCGGTGCAGACTTCCGGGTTGACCATCAGGATCGCCCGGGCCTGGCCCAGTTGCACGCTGTTGCAGGCGGCCTGGATGCCGAAGGTGGCCGAGGAGCAGGCCACGTTCATGTCGAAACCGAAACCGGCGATGCCCAGGGCTTCCTGGACTTCGATGGCGATGGCCGGGTAGGCGCGTTGCAGGTTGGAGCAGGCGACAATCACCCCGTCGATGTCCGCGGCGGTCTTGCCGGCGCGTTGCAGGGCCTGTTCGGCGGCGCCGATGGCCATCTGGCAGAGCACCGACCATTCGTCGTTGGAACGCTCGGGCAGGCGCGGGGTCATGCGCTGCGGGTCGAGGATGCCGTCCTTGTCCATGACAAAGCGGCTTTTGATGCCGGAGGCCTTCTCGATGAAGGCCGCGCTGGATTCGGTCAGGGCCTGAACGTCGCCGCGCTCGATCGCTTGTGCGTTGTCGGCGTTGAACTGATGCACGTAGGTGTTGAAAGACTCCACCAGCTCTTCGTTGGAGATGCTGTTGGCCGGGGTGTACAGGCCAGTGCCGCTGATGACGACGTTATGCACGGTCGTTCCTCTATTCTGTTCCAGGCAGAAGGTATTGGCACCGTCGTACCAAACCGTAAATGGTCTATCCCGACTGGCGGAATAGGACCTGACATCGCTTTATTCCGCTTTGCCCGGGCGGCGAACGCTCAAAACCGCGGGGCCGGCATTTATAACGGCGAAGTTTGCCATAAACGCCGGCATTTGGCCCCATCGGCAAGCGTAATCGCCGCCATCACAGATCCCTGTAGCCGCCGCTGCAGGCTGCGATCGACCTCGAAGAGGGCGTGCTCCCTGAGATCGCGGGAAGGTCCTTCGGACCTTATCGCAGCCTACGGCAGCGGCTATAGGCGTCGTATCAGGCTTCCACCTGGCTCCACTGCTTGTTCAGGCGCTTGTCGGAAATCGGCGCCTTGGTGCCCAGTTGCTGGGCGAACAGCGACACCCGGTATTCCTCCAGCCACCAGCGGTACAGCTCCAGTTGCGGGTCGCGCTTGCCTTCCTGGGCATGTTTGCCGGCGCGGGCCTGGTACTGGTTCCACAGGCCGGCCAGTTCGGTACTCCAGACCCGGTCCTTCTGCACCTGGCTGCCGAGTTTCTCGAAACGCAGCTCGACGGCCTTGAGGTAACGCGGCAGCTCCTTGAGCCATTGCGCCGGGGTTTCGCGGACAAAACCCGGGTACACCAGATGGCTTAGCTGCGACTTGATGTCGTTCAGCGCCACCGCCTGGGCCAGGTCGATCTTGCCCTTGAAGCGCTTTTGCAGGCCGTGCCAGAGCTTGAGGATATCCAGAGTCAGGCGGGCCAGGCGCTCGGCGTGCTCGGTCCAGTTGCCGCGCTTGCGCTCGGCCAGCGAGGCCAGGCCGGCGCCGTCCCGGGGCAGGCTGTCCTCGCCTTCCAGCACGCAGCTGTCGAGGCTGGCCAGCAGGATGTCTTCCACCAGGGCATCGACGCGCCCCAACTCGCGATACAACAGGCCCAGCTCGGTCAGCCCCGGCAGCTTGTTGCGCAGGAACTTGGCCGGCTCGGCCAGCTGTTGCAGCAACAGGCGCTGCAAGGCGCGGCGATGCTGGAACTCGGCCTCGGCCGGAGTGGAGAAACGCCCCTCCTTAACCGTGCCCCCCTCTTCTACCAGCGCCGGATACACCGTCATCGACAGCCCGGCGATCTTCTGCTGGGTTTTCTCCGCCACCGCGGCGAACACCTTGGCCTCTACCGGCTGCTGGCTTTTTGCGGTTTGCGGCACGGCCAGGGCGGCCTGGCTGGCCTCGGCGAAACGCGCGGTCAGCTCGGCCAGGTCGCGGCCTTCGCCGAGGAACTTGCCCTGGGCGTCGACGATTTCCAGGTTCATCCGCAGGTGGCTTTCCACCTGTTGCGCCGACTCGGCCCAGGCCTCGTCGCTGACCCGCGCCCCGGTCATGCGCAGCAGCTCGCGCCCCAGCGCCTGGGGCAGCGAGCCCTGGGCAAAGTCGATACGCGCCAGGGCCGCCTTGACGAAGTCCGGCACCGGCACGAAGTTCTTGCGCAACGCCTTGGGCAGGTTGCGCACCAGGGCGATGCACTTGGCTTCCACCAGCCCCGGCACCAGCCATTCCAGGCGCTCGGCGGGCAAGGCCGGCAGCAGCGGCGCCGGCACCCGCAGGGTCACGCCGTCCCGTGGATGGTTAGGCTCGAAGTGGTAACTCAGGGCCAGTTCCAGATCGCCGATCTGCAGGGTGTCCGGGTACTGCATGGCGGTGACTTCGCTGGCCTCGCGGGCCAGCACATCCTCCTCGCGCATGATCAGCAGCTGCGGGTCTTTCTGGCTGTGCACCCGGTACCAGCTGTCGAAGGTCGCGGTCTGGTGGATCTCCGCCGGCAGGCGCGCGTCGTAGAAGGCGAACAGGGTCTCCTCGTCGGCGAGGATGTCGCGGCGCCGGGCCTTGGCTTCCAGTTCGTCGAGCTGCTCCAGCAAGCGCGTGTTGGCACTCAGGCACTTGGCTTTCGACTGGATCTCGCCACGCACCAGGCCTTCGCGGATAAACAGCTCGCGCGACACCACCGGGTCCACCGGGCCGTAATGCACCGGGCGGCGGCCGACCACGATCAGGCCGAACAAAGTGATCTGCTCGTAGGCCACCACCTGCCCGCGCTTCTTCTCCCAATGCGGTTCGAAGTGGTTCTTCTTGATCAGGTGCCCGGCCAGCGGCTCGATCCAGTCCGGCTCGATCTTCGCCACCATGCGCGCATAGAGCTTGGTGGTTTCCACCAGCTCGGCGGTCATCAGCCACTGCGGACGCTTCTTGCCCAGCCCCGACGACGGGTGCACCCAGAAGCGCCGCTGGCGGGCACCGAGGTAATCGCCCTCCTCGGTCTTCTGGCCGATCTGGCTCAGCAGGCCGACCAGCACCGCCTTGTGCAGTTTCGGATAGTCGGCCGGTTCCTTGTTCAGGCTCAGTTGCAGGTCGCGGCAGATCAGGCTCAGCTGGCGATGGGAGTCGCGCCACTCGCGCAGGCGCAGGTAGTTGAGGAAATTCTTGCGGCACCAGTTACGCAGCGGGCTGGCGGTCAGCGCCTGGCGCTGCTCTTCGAAACCGCGCCACAGATTGACCAGCCCGGCGAAATCCGAGTCGGCGTCCTTCCACTGCGCGTGGGCCTGGTCGGCCGCCTGCTGGCGCTCCGGCGGCCGCTCGCGCGGGTCCTGGATCGACATGGCGCTGGCGACGATCAGCACTTCCTGCAGGCTGCCCAGCTTCGCCGCTTCCAGCAGCATGCGGCCCATGCGCGGGTCCACCGGCAACCGCGCCAATTGGCGGCCCAGCGGCGTCAGCTGGCTGTTGCGGTCCACCGCCGAGAGTTCTTGCAGCAGGTTGAAACCGTCGCTGATGGCCTTGCCATCTGGCGGCTCGATAAAAGGGAACGCAGTGATTTCACCGAGGCGCAGATGGAGCATCTGCAGGATCACCGCCGCCAGGTTGGTACGCAGGATCTCCGGGTCGGTGAACTCCGGACGGCCGTTGAAATCCTCTTCGCTGTACAGGCGCACGCAGATGCCCGGCTCGACCCGGCCGCAGCGGCCTTTACGCTGGTTGGCGCTGGCCTGGGAAATCGCCTCGATGGGCAGGCGCTGGACCTTGGCCCGGTAGCTGTAGCGGCTGATGCGCGCGGTGCCGCTGTCGATCACGTAGCGGATGCCCGGCACGGTCAGCGAGGTCTCGGCGACGTTGGTCGCCAGTACCACCCTGCGGCCCGGGTGCGACTGGAAAATCCGCTGCTGCTCGGCCGGCGACAGGCGCGCATACAACGGCAGGATTTCGGTGTGCTTGAGCTGGGCCTTGCGCAGCATTTCGGCGGCGTCGCGAATCTCTCGCTCGCCCGGCAGGAACACCAGCACATCACCCGGGCTGCGGCGTTCGCTGCGCTCATGGGCGGCGATTTCGTCGAGGGTGGCGAGGATCGCCTGGTCCACCGTCAGGTCGTCCTCGACCCTGTTGCCCTCTTCGTCCTGCTCCAGGGTCAGTGGGCGGTACCAGGTCTCCACCGGGAAGGTGCGGCCGGAGACCTCGACGATCGGCGCGTCGTCGAAATGCTTGGAGAAGCGTTCCAGGTCGATGGTCGCCGAGGTGATGATGACCTTGAGGTCCGGACGCCGCGGCAGCAGGGTCTTCAGGTAGCCCAAGAGGAAATCGATGTTCAGGCTGCGCTCGTGGGCTTCGTCGACGATGATCGTGTCGTAGCGTTCCAGGTAGCGGTCGTTCTGGGTTTCCGCCAGCAGGATGCCGTCGGTCATCAGCTTGATCAGGGTGTTCGAATCGCTCTGGTCCTCGAAGCGCACCTGGTAACCCACCAGGGCACCTAGCGGCGTCGCCAGCTCTTCGGCGACCCGGCTGGCCACGCTGCGCGCGGCGATCCGCCGGGGCTGGGTATGACCGATCAGGCCGTGCTGGCCGCGACCGATTTCCAGGCAGATCTTCGGCAGCTGGGTGGTTTTACCCGAGCCGGTTTCGCCGGCGATGATCAGCACTTGATGCTTTTGCAGCGCCGCCTTGATCTCGTCGCGCTTGGCAGCGATCGGCAGGCTGTCGTCGTAGCGAATCGACGGCACGCTGGCGCGCCGCGCCGCCACCTGGGCGCAGGACGCCTGCATGCGTTCGACCCACTGCCCAAGCTTGGCCTCGTCGGGTTTCTTGCGCAGTTCAAGCAGCTGCCGGCGCAACCGGTGGCGGTCGGCGAGCATGGCTTGTTCGAGGTTTTTCAGCAGTTGGTCGGTCATAAAGGCAGCTACAAGCTTCAAGCGAAAAGCCGCAAGATTAACGCAGCTTTACGCTTTTAGCTTGCCGCTTGTAACTTGTCGCTTGCCGCTGCTCCCTCTATTCGTTGTCCCGGTCCTTGCGCCGGTACGGGAACACATCGATCACCTTGCCGGCGCGAATGGCGTCCTGCAGGCCTTTCCAGTAATCGGCGTTGTACAGCTCGCCGTGCAGCTGGTCGAACAGCTTGCGCTGCCCGGCGTCGGCGAACAGGAATGGCGGGAATTCCTCGGGGAACACGTCCAGCGGGCCGATGGAATACCAGGGCTCGGACGCCATCTCGTCCTCCGGGGTGCGCGGCGCCGGGATGTGGCGGAAGTTGGCTTCGGTGAGAAAGCAGATCTCGTCGTAGTCGTAGAACACCACCCGGCCATGGCGGGTGACGCCGAAGTTCTTCAGCAGCATGTCGCCGGGGAAGATATTCGCCGCGGCCAGTTGCTTGATCGCCAGGCCGTAGTCGTCCAGCGCCTCGCGCACCTGGGCCGGGTTGGCGTGGTCCAGGTAGAGATTGAGCGGGGTCATGCGCCGCTCGGTCCAGCAGTGGCGGATCAGCACCGTATCGCCCTCGACCGACACCGTCGACGGCGCCACTTCCAGCAACTCCGCCAGGCACGCCGGATCGAACTTGCCCAGGGGAAAGCGGAAATCGGCGAACTCCTGGGTATCGGCCATGCGCCCGACCCGGTCGACACTTTTCACCAGGCGGTACTTCTCGATCACCGTGGCGCGATCGACGTTTTTCGACGGCGAGAAGCGATCCTTGATGATCTTGAACACGGTGTTGAAGCCCGGCAGGGTGAACACGCTCATGACCATGCCACGCACGCCCGGGGCCATGATGAACTGGTCGTCGGTGTTGGCCAGGTGGTTGATCAGCGCCCGGTAGAACTCGGATTTGCCGTGCTTGTAGAACCCGATGGAGGTGTACAGCTCGGCGATGTGCTTGCCCGGCAGGATGCGCTTGAGGAAACCGATGAACTCCGCCGGCACCGGCACGTCGACCATGAAATAGGAACGGGTGAAGGAAAAGATGATCGACACCTCGGCTTCGTCGGTGATCAGCGCGTCGATCTGGATGCCCCGCCCTTCGCGGTGCAGCAGCGGAATCACCAGCGGCCACTGCTCGTCGTGGGTGTAGATGCGCCCCACCAGATAGGCGCCCTTATTGCGGTACAACACCGAGGAAAACAGCTCCACCGCCAGTTCCGGGTCCTTGCACACCCAGTCCGGCAGGTTCTCCCGCAGCTGCGACTCCAGGCGCCGCAAGTCGCCGGGCAGGTCGGCGTAGGCTTCGCTGAAGCTGTAGTCGACGAAGATCTGTTCGAGCATCGTCGACAGATGGCCTTGCGGCCGGTAGGTACGGGTCTGCGCGGCTCGGGCGCGGCGCAGGCTCGGCCGCGTGGTGTGGATGAACATGCAGCCGTCGCTGATCAGGTCGTGGCTGAACAGGCCGCAGAAAGCCGAGTTGTACCAGGTCTCGGACAGCTCATCGTCGAAGCGCAGGTCGATCAGGCTGATATAGGCGCTTTTCACCAGCGGCCACTGATTGACGTCGAGCAGGGTTTCCAGGTCGAACGTCGTGCGCAGCCGCTCTACCGTCTCGCTAACCTTTTCCTCGTACAGGTTGATCCGTGCCGCCGAGGCCTTCTGTGCCTCCTGCCACTGCGCCAGCTCGAAGCGGGCCCGGGCACCGTCGGTGATCTGGCGAAAATGCTCGCGGTAATCGTCGAAGCCATCGAGGATCGTTCGAGCGATATCGGCGGCGGGCCATTTCTGCGGCATGGTGAGACCTCTGCGGGAATTCGGAAAGGCCTGAGCTTAGCCAGTGAACCGGGTGCAGGAGAAGTGCAATTTTTCCGTAGCGAGAAGGATCCCGCCCATTCGACCGCAAGATAGCGATTGCTCGCGCCCCGTCTCTCGGCAACACTCTCGCCCTGCCGAAAAAAGGGCCGTTGCAGGGGCCATCAAAGGAGTTGCGCCGTGAGACTTGTCGATACCCTGCGTTTGTTGTCCCTGGCCGCGATCTGGGGCGCGAGTTTTCTGTTCATGCGCATCATCGCTCCAGTGATCGGCAGCATTCCCACGGCATTCTTTCGCGTCTCCATCGCCGCCACCGGCCTGTTGGTGATCCTCGCGCTGATGCGCATCAGCTGGGACTTCCAGGGCAAGTTCAAGACCGTGCTGCTGCTCGGCGTGATCAACTCCGGCATCCCCGCCACCATGTATTCGGTGGCGGCCCTGGTGCTGCCGGCCGGTTATTCGGCGATCTTCAATGCCACCACGCCCTTGATGGGCGTGCTGATCGGCGGGCTGTTCTTCCACGAGAAACTGACCCCGCCAAAAATCGCCGGGGTCAGCCTGGGCCTGTTCGGCGTGGGCATCCTGACCCGCGCCGGCCCCATGACATTCGACCTGGAACTGCTGCTGGGCGCGCTGGCCTGCCTGCTCGCCACCACCTGCTACGGCTTCGCCGGCTTCCTCGCGCGGCGCTGGCTGGACCAGGCCGGCGGCCTCGACAGTCGCCTCTCGGCCCTGGGCAGCATGCTCGGCGCCAGCCTGTTCCTGCTACCGGTCTTCGCCTACAGCGCCATCAGCCAGCCGCCCGCCAGCTGGGGCGGCTGGAGCGTCTGGCTGTCGTTGCTGGGCCTGGGCCTGGCCTGCACCGCCTTTGCCTACATCCTGTATTTCCGCCTGCTGAGCTCGATCGGTCCGGTCAAGTCGATGACCGTGACCTTCATGATCCCGCCGTTCGGGGTGTTGTGGGGTGCGTTGCTGCTGGACGAGCCGCTGTCCATGGCCCACCTGTATGGCGGTGTGCTGATCGCCGCGGCCTTGTGGCTGGTACTCAAGCCGGGAGCCCGGGTCGCCTCGCCCCAGGAACTGGCGGATCGCTGATCGCGTCGATTCCCCCGGCATTGCGAGCGGCCCGGAAACATGGGCACGCTCGCCACTTGCACAACAGTCTCGATCAGGCGTGAGTGGAACCGAACTGCATATCGGACATCGCAACTTCCACTCTTCGGCAAAAAGAACTTAAAACAATAAAAAGCCCACCGCCTTCTTCAAAAAAACAAATACCGCCTCCCAACAAAAACATCCCCTCAAAGCAAAAAAAATCATTACCCCGCCGTCTTTATGTTTTACCCCCCTTCTTTTACCCCCTCGTCCAAACCCCATAAAACTTGAACACAATTCGCAAAAAAAGCCCGCACCAGACAGTTCCACTGATAACAACAACGAACTAACCACAACCAACAAAGATTATTCTCGACCACCATAAAGATATTTCTGAAAAGTTTAAAAAAAGTTCCCAACCTCTCTCCCCACGTATATTCCCGCCTCCTTCTTTATTAAGTTACCGGCCCGCTCACAACTTTCCGGACAACTTGATCAGTTATTCAACGCTTATGAACAGATCACTCAGGCCGCACTGTTACAGCACCGGTCCTATTGCACTTCATAGCCAGAAAACTCCTCTGCCGGCCAGGAAGCGCCTCGCGCCTCTGTGCAGCCATCGAACGCTTTCACCCCTCGGCGCGCGCCGCTGATCCCTAGCGCACTCAACGCCGTTTCCACTCCTCCGACCACACAGGCACAGCCTTGGAAAAGAAGACCATGACACCCCACAGTTTCAGACCCTCCAGCACCGCGCTCGCCGTCGCCCTGGCGTTGAGCACCTTCGCCCCGGCCGTACTCGCCACGACGAACTGGACCGGAGACGCCCATCACTTTACCTATGACGAGGATGGCAACGCCTATCGCGTCAACGACAGCAACGCCTGGGAAAACAGCGGTAACTGGAGCAACGGCGCTCCCGCCAGCAATGAGGCGGTCAATATCGATCGACCGCTCCCCGGGCTGAGCAACCAGGTCGCGCAACTGGACAGCGCCCGAACGGTCGGCAGCCTGAACGTTGGCACCGCCAACAACGGCCTGGGCCAATTGAATGTCGGCGGCAGCGGCAAGCTGAATGTCGCTGACGGCTTCACCCTAGGCACCGTACAGGGCGCCACGGGCAAGGCCACCTTCAACAACGGCGCGACCTTGAACACCGGCGGCAACCTGATCGTCGGCAAAGGCGGCTCCGCCGACCTGAACCTCAAAAGCGGCTCCCAAGCCCACTCCCAGGGCGACACCCTGATCGGCTCCGAGCGTGGCGCAACCGGCACCCTCATCGCCGACGGCGGGTCAACCCTGACCAGCGACAAGCGCCTGGTGGTCGGCGGCGCCGGCAACGGCACCCTGCTGGTCAAGAACGGCGGTCAGGTCAACAGTCAGGACAGCATCATCGCTGCCGACCTGGGCTCCACTGGCACCGCCAGCGTCGATGGCGCGGGCAGCCTCTGGAAAACCCTCGGCGACATGACCGTGGGCCAGTCAGGCAACGGCTCGCTGTCGCTCACCAATGGCGCCAAGGTACAGACCGCTGGCAACACCGTGATCGCTGCACAAAAAGGCTCGAATGCTTCGGTCAGCGTCGACAACAGCACGCTCTCCACCGACAAGACCCTGGTCGTCGGCGGCGCTGGCAATGGCGTCCTGGACGTCAAGAACGGCGGTCAGGTCAACAGCCAGGACAGCATCATCGCTGCCGACCTGGGTTCCACTGGCACCGCCAGCGTCGATGGCGCGGGCAGCCTCTGGAAAAGCCAGGGTGACATGATCGTGGGCCAGTCGGGCAATGGTTCGCTGTCGATCACCAACAGCGCTAAGGTACAGACCGCTGGCAACACCGTGATCGCTGCGCAAAAAGGTTCAAGCGGTAAGGTCAGCGTCGACAACGGCACCCTCTCCACCGACAAGACCCTGGTCGTCGGCGGCGCCGGCAACGGCGTCCTGGAGATCAAGAACGGCGGCCAGGTCAACAGCCAGGACAGCATCATCGGTGCCGACCTGGGCTCCACTGGCACCGCCAGCCTCGATGGCGCGGGCAGCCTCTGGAAAAGCCTGGGCGACATGATCGTCGGCCAATCGGGCAACGGCTCGCTGTCGCTGACCAACGGCGCCAAGGTGCAGACCGCTGGCAACACCGTCATCGCTGCCAAAAAAGGCTCAAGCGGTACGGTCAGCGTCGACAACGGCACCCTGTCCACCGACAAGACCCTGATCGTCGGCGGCGCCGGCAATGGCGTCCTGGACGTCAAGAACGGCGGTCAGGTCAACAGCCAGGACAGCATCATCGCTGCCGACCTGGGTTCCAATGGCACCGCCAGCCTCGATGGCGCGGGTAGCCTCTGGAAAAGCCTGGGCGACATGATCGTGGGCCAGTCGGGCAACGGCTCGCTGTCGCTCACCAACGGCGCCAAGGTGCAGACCGCTGGCAACACCGTCCTCGGCGCACAAAAAGGCTCGAATGGTTCGGTCAGCGTCGACAACGGCACCCTGTCCACCGACAAGACCCTGATCGTCGGCGGCGCCGGCAACGGTGCCCTGGACATCAAGAACGGCGGTCAGGTCAACAGCCAGGACAGCATCATCGCTGCCGACCTGGGCTCCACTGGCAGCGTCAGCCTCGATGGCGCGGGTAGCCTCTGGAAAAGCCTGGGTGACATGATCGTGGGCCAGTCGGGCAATGGCTCGCTGTCGCTCACCAACGGCGCCAAGGTGCAGACCGCTGGCAACACCGTCCTCGGCGCACAAAAAGGCTCGAATGGTTCGGTCAGCGTCGACAACGGCACCCTGTCCACCGACAAGACCCTGATCGTCGGCGGCGCCGGCAACGGTGCCCTGGACATCAAGAATGGCGGCCAGGTAACCAGCCAGGACGGCATCATCGGTGCCAACCAGGGCGCCAATGGCAGCGCCAGCGTCGATGGCGCGGGCAGTCTTTGGGAAACCCTCGGCGACATGATCGTCGGCCAGAGCGGCAACGCCAGCCTGGTACTCGCCAACCAGGGCGTGGCCAAAGTCGGCGGCGGCACCCTGCGGATCGCCAACGACAGCAGCTCCAACGCTGCGCTTTATGTGGGGGCGACCAGCGACAAGGCTGCCGACGCCAAGGGCGCAGGCCACCTGGAAGCCAAACGCGTGGTCTTCGGCCAGGGCCAGGGCCTGGTCCAGTTCAACCACAGTGACCGCAACTACCAGTTCGATGCCGGCTTCGAAGGTAAGGGCCGCGTCAATCACATCGCCGGGCAGACCGTGTTCAACGGTGACTCCAGCGGCTTCACCGGCCAGTTGAATGTCAAGGGCGGCGAACTGCTGCTGAACAACCGCATGGCCGGGCAAGTGCAGGTCGACCAGAACGCCAGCCTGCACATCGGTGCCTTCAACGGCAGTCAAGGTGAAGTGCTCAGCGATATCGGCAACGATGGCCAGGTAGTGTTCGACCGCAACAACCAGTACCAGTACGACCACGTCATCTACGGCAGCGGCTCGGTCGAGCAGCGCGGCACAGGCAGCACCGTGCTCACCGGCGAAAACACCTACAACGGCGGCACGCTGATCAGCAACGGCACCCTGCAACTGGGTGCCGGCGCGAACGGTGGCAACAGCGGCTCGATCCTCGGCGACGTGCAGATCGACGCCCCCGGCAGCCTGGTGTTCAACCGTGCCAACGCCTACACCTTCGGCGGCGCCCTTTCCGGCACCGGTACGCTCTATAAGCGCGGCGCCGGGCGCACCGAACTGAGCGGCGACAGCTCCGCCTTCCACGGCCGCAGCTACGTCGATTCGGGCATCCTGGCCGTCAATGGCAAGCTCGGCGGCTCGACCGACGTGTATGACGGCGCCACCCTGGCGGGCAACGGCCAGGTCGGCAACGTCACCCTGCACAAAGGCGCGACCATCGCCCCCGGCAACTCCATCGGCACCCTGACCCTGACCGGCGATCTCGACCAGCACAGCGGTTCGACCTTCCATGCCGAACTGCTGAGCACCGGGGCCAACGACCGGCTGCTGGTGAACGGCGCGGCGCGGCTCGAGGACGGCAGCATCATCAACGCGGACAAACTCGACAGCAAACGCTACGAGCTGGACCGTCGTTACCTGGTGCTCGCGACTCAGCAGGGCCTGAGCGGTCGTTACCAGCTGACGGGCGATACCTGGGTCTCGACCTTCTATGACCTGGTGGACAACTACGACAGCCACAACGCCTACCTGGATGTGCAGCAGACGCGCCTGTTCCAGGAAGCCGCCTTCACCCCTAACCAGCGGGCCACGGCCACTGCGGCACAAAGCCTGAAAGGCTCTGCCGTGCCAGCGCTGACGCCACCGGTGCACAACAAACTGTTCGAGGCCATCGCCTATCTGCCCGATGACCACCAGGCACGCGATGCCTTCGATCAACTGTCCGGCGAGTTCCACAACTCCACTCGTTCGGCGCTGATCCAGGACAGCCGCCTGGTGCGCGACGCGGCGAACAGCCGTCTGCGTTCGGCGACTGTCGCCCAGCCGGCTGACACCGCGAGCGACGCACACTCCGGCCTGACCCCGTGGATCACCACGCTGGGCAACTGGGGCGAGGTCAAGGGTGACAGCAATACCGCCACCTTGCGCAGCGACACCAAGGGCTTCCTGACGGGTGTCGATACCGCGGTCGGTGACAGCGGCCATGTCGGCGTGCTGACCGGCTACAGCCGTACCGACCTGAAGAGCTCGTCACGCGACTCCTCGAGCGACAACGACAACATCCACCTGGGTGTCTATGGCGGAACACAGGTCAGCGGGTTCGACCTGCGCGGCGGCATGGCGTACACCTGGAGCCGGATCGACGCCAAGCGTTCGGTGAACTTCGCCGGCTACAGCGACCACCTGACATCCAAGCATGACGCCAATACCCTGCAAGCCTTCGGTGAGCTGGGCCGGCGCTTCGACCTCAGCCCTTCGGTACAGCTGGAACCCTTCGCCAACCTGGCCTATGTGCAGGTCAAGAGCGAAGGCTTCAAGGAAGATGGCGGCCCTGCGGCCCTGCGCGCCAAGCACGCGTCGGACGAGCAGACGTTCTCCACCCTGGGTCTGCGCGCCAGCGCCGACAAGCAGCTGGATAACGGCAAGTTGCTGACCGTGTTCGGCAGCGCCGGCTGGAAACACGCCCTGGCCGGCATGACGCCGTCCAACACCTACCGTTTCGACGGCAGCGATGCGTTCCGCACCGAAGGCGCGGCTTACTCGCGCAACAGCGCAGTGGTCGAAGCCGGAGTGGAAACCCGGGTGACTCCCGAGCTGAGCCTGGGCGCCGCCTACAGCGGGCAACTGGGCAGCGGTGCCAGCGAACACGGCCTGAGCCTGAACGCCAGCTACCGCTTCTGACCCCGCCCTGATCACGCAGCGGCGGCCCCGCCGCTGCGTATTGCGGATTGACCGGCAAGGTGCACTTGCCGGTCTTTTTTTGCCTTTCGTCAAGGCATGCCTCCAGCAACAACGGGGGCATCCGTGACGGCTATTCAATACCCGGCGCTCTAGCGCCGGGCATTGGCCTATACCTGTGTCATGGCGACGTCAGGGTAATCAGGTAGGCCCCCGAGTTCACCGATTTGCCCGTCCCATCGACCAGCGCATATTGCTGATCGTAGTAGCGCCCTTCCTTGCCGCTGTCCGTCACCAGTTTGACGTTGACCGGCGACTGGCCGACGGCCGTCACTGTGCTCGACGGACCGATACCGTGCACCCGGATGTCGTTACCCCGCGACAGCTGTGGGCACTGGCGCAGGCTCAATACGGCCCCGCCATTGGCAGTCGAATGGGGCGTGCAAGGCTCCTCGACGATGCTGCCGTGAAAATAGATCGTTCCCTGGATGCTTTGAGGGGCTGCGGAACAGATTCCACTCAAACCTAGAAACATGCCGACACCTGCCAAAACCAGCTTGGTACTCATTCTGACTTTCTCCATTGGGCCTGAAGAGTATGTCGTCAGTGTAGAAGGAATCTTTAATTTTTAAGGTTTGTCTTATTCCCAAAGCCTTAATAAATAGGGTAAAAGCGAACGCAATTTAATATCAATAAGCCACCATTGCTATCGGCCAGTCCTGGCCAATCTGAAGGGTGCGCCCCAGACAAAAAAAGGCGCAGCCTCGATCAAGTCGAAAGCTGCGCCCGGCACTTTCTGAATCAGCTGTTTTTGCGGAACACGAACACCAGCCCGACGATGATCAGCAGCATGCCGAACACGCTCAGCAGCGCCAGTCGATTACCGAAGAACAGGTAGTCCATCACGGCCGTCACCGCCGGCACCAGGTAGAACAGGCTGGTGACATTCACCAGATTGCCGCGAGCGATCAGCCGGTACAGCAGCAGGGTCGCAAGCACTGAGACCACCAGTCCCATCCACAGTGCCGGGACGATAAAACCGACGCTGTGCTCGAAGTGAAACGGCTGGAACGGCACGAACAGCGCGCACAACAACAGCCCGGCCAGGTATTGCACCGGCAGGGTGCCCAGCGGGTTGTCGCTGATGCGTTTCTGCATGATCGAGCCCAGGGTCATGCTCACCAGGGCCAGCAGGCCGAAGAGCATCCCGGCCAGCGACATGCCGGCCAGGCCGATGCCCTGGTAGACCACCATGATCAACCCGGCCAACCCCAGCGCCAGGCCGAACATCCGGCTCCAGGAACGCTGACGCTCCATGATCACCACGGTGAGGATCGGCTGCACCCCCATGATGGTGGCCATCACGCCGGGGGTGACCTTCAGGTCCAGGGCCAGCAGGTAGAAGATCTGGTACGCCCCCAGCAACACCAGCCCGGTGGCCACCGCGTACAGCATCGGCTTGCGCCCGCGGGGCAAACGCAGCTTGAGCAAGGGAATCAGCAGCACCAGGCCGCACAGGGCGATGGCGAAACGGAACAACAGGAAGGCAAAGGGCGAGGCATGGGCCAGCCCCCATTTGGAGAAGATCGCGCCACTGCTCCAGAGCAGGACGAACAGGCTCGTGGAAGCCGCCGCAAGCGCGGACTTTTTTGTTATGAGCAACATGAATACCACCTGTAATCAGGCAAATAGCCAACTCAGCCGAGGCTGAAATTCAGTAGTTTTTTCTGGCGGGTGCGGGCAACAGCAGAGGTTGCTGATCAGCCCCGTACGACAACGCCCGGCGGTGATACGACGGCGCACACCGGCGTGCTACTGACAGGTGGGGGGTAATGACTGATCTGCACAGGCTGCGGGTTCCCGCACGGCACGACGCCAGCGTTGACCGCTGAATCGACTACCGCGTTGATGAGGGAATGAGGCATGTGCTGATCTTTCTGAAGAGGAAGGTGAATCTTCTGATACACCGGGCGCCGACTATAACCAGCGCCCGATATTCATTGCAACGCCTTATCCGAACAGCCAGTAGCCCAGGGCGGTCAGGACCACCACCGCCAGCACCGGACGCATGACCCGATAGAGCTTCGGATTGCGGCGTTTCCATTGCTTGACTACACCACTGATGCGGTCGCTGAAACGCTTGCTCCAGGCATAGGCCTGGTTGATCCCGCCGACGCGCTCGTCGTCGAGGTTCTGCGGCGCGGTGGCACGCCCCAGCCAGCCGCTGATCCAGCGGTTGATACGGGTCATCAGCGGGTTGCTCAGCGGACGCTCGATGTCGCAGAACAGGATGACCCGGGTCTTGTCGGTCTCGTTCTTCACCCAGTGCACGTAGGTTTCGTCGAACATCACGTCTTCGCCATCGCGCCAGGCGTAGACCTGGCCATCGACGAAAATCCGGCAATCGTCGGAGTTCGGCGTGGACAGGCCCAGGTGATAACGCAAGGAGCCGGCGAACGGATCACGGTGCGGGTTCAGGTGGCTGCCACCGGGCAGCAGGGCGAACATCGCACCCTTGACGTTGGGAATACGGCTGACCAGTTCAACGGTCTTCGGGCACAGCAATTCGGCCGATGGCAGCGGTTTGTCGTACCACTTGAGGTAGAAACGCTTCCAGCCCTTCTTGAAGAACGAACCGAAACCGGCGTCGTTGTTCTTCTCGGCGGCGCGGATGTAACCCTCGTCGAACAAATGCATGGCCTCGTCGCGGATCACTTCCCAGTTGTCCTTGAGCACATCCAGCTCGGGGAACTTGCTGCGGTCCAGGTAGGGCTTGGAAGGCACGCCGGAAAACAGGTACATCAAGGCGTTATAAGGAGCGAACAGCGCCGAATGGTTGACGAACTGACGCAGCACCGGCAGTCGAGCCTTGCCGCGTAAATGCACGTAGAGAGTGCTGCCGATGAATAGCAGCAACACCGCGGACTTGGCGGCAAACGAAAGGCTCATGCAAAATCTCCTTGAAATAATTACCAGCGGGGCAGCATTCATCCGACATGGCAGCCGGCCATGATAAACACTCCTGGCCCCTGGAAAAACCCGCACAAACCGACAATCAGTGTTAACAGTCGTGCAATAAAACGCTAATTAACACACACCAGCTGAACGCCGGCTGATACAGGTCAGGACAATTGCAACCTGCCCTGCAGCCGCAGCCGCCGCACCTTCGATCGCCGGCAAACCGGCTCCTGCGGAGCCTGCCGACGATCACCTGTCCTCTACCTTACTGCTGGTTTTCCTGTTCGGTGAACAGGTCGCTGAACAGCATGCTCGACAGGTAACGCTCCCCCGAATCCGGCAGCACCACCACTATGGTCTTGCCCTGCATCTCGGGGGTTTCCGCCAGGCGCACCGCCACCGCCATCGCGGCGCCGGAGGAAATGCCACAGAGGATCCCCTCCTCCTGCATCAGGCGCAGGGCCATGCCCTTGGATTCCTCGTCGCTCACCAGCTCGACCCGGTCGACCACCGACAGGTCGAGGTTGCTCGGCACAAAGCCGGCACCGATGCCCTGGATCTTGTGCGGGCTGGGCTTGATCTCTTCGCCGGCCAGTTTCTGGGTGATCACCGGCGAGACGCTTGGCTCCACCGCCACCGACAGGATAGGTTTGCCCTGGGTCTTCTTGATGTAGCGGGAAACCCCGGTGATGGTGCCGCCAGTGCCGACGCCAGCCACCAGCACGTCCACGGCGCCATCGGTGTCATTCCAGATTTCCGGACCGGTGGTTTTCTCGTGGATCGCCGGGTTGGCCGGATTATCGAACTGCTGCGGCATGAAATATTTTTCAGGGTCGCTGGCAAGGATTTCCGCGGCCTTCTCGATCGCGCCTTTCATGCCCTTGGCCGGCTCGGTCAACACCAGCTCGGCCCCCAGGGCCTTGAGCACCTTGCGCCGCTCGATGCTCATCGACGCCGGCATGGTCAGGACCAGCCTGTAGCCACGGGCCGCGGCGACGAATGCCAGGCCGATGCCGGTGTTACCCGAGGTCGGCTCGATGATGGTCATGCCCGGCTTGAGTTTGCCGCTGCTTTCCGCGTCCCAGATCATGTTCGCGCCGATCCGGCACTTCACCGAATAACCCGGGTTGCGCCCTTCGATCTTGGCCAGGATGGTGACGCCGCGGGGCGCGATGCGGTTGATCTGCACCAGCGGCGTATTGCCAATGGAATGGGCGTTGTCGACGAAAATGCGGCTCATGGCTGGGTCCTTGTACAGCGTGAAAGGAAGTGTCCAAGGGTATGCCTCGCACCCATGAGCGTCCAGTCGGGACGAACGACTGCGATGCCGGGGAGTCAATCGCTATAAGGCACATGGCTGGAGACTCATGCTCATGAAACGTCGCTATAGCTGGCCCCTGTGGACCCTCGCCGGGGTGCTGGTGCTGCTGGTTGCCCTGCACATTGCCCTGCCTTATCTGGTGCGCGATTACCTCAATGACCGGCTCGCCAACATGGGCGACTACCGCGGCCAGATCGCCGATGTCGACCTGGCCCTGTGGCGCGGCGCCTACCGGATCAACGGCCTGAAAATCGTCAAGGTCGACGGCAAGGTGCCGGTGCCGTTCGTCAATGCGCCGCTGGTCGATCTGTCGGTGAGCTGGCACTCCCTGTGGTACGACCATGCGGTGGTGGCCGAAGTGCAGTTCGTCAGGCCGCAGCTCAACTTCGTCGACGGCGGCGCCAACAAGAAGAACTCGCAAACCGGTGAAGGCACCGACTGGCGCGCCCAACTGAACAAACTACTGCCCATCACCCTCAACGAAGTACAGGTCAGCGACGGCAAGATCAGTTTCCGTAACTTCAACTCCAAACCACCGGTGAACATGAGTGCCACCCAGGTCAACGCCAGCGCCTACAACCTGACCAACGTGGTCGACACCCAGGGCAAACGCGACGCCCGCCTCGAAGGCAAGGCCCTGCTGCTGGGCCATGCGCCCCTGGAAACCAACGCCACCTTCGACCCGCTGAGTGACTTCCAGGACTTCGAGTTCCGCCTGCGTGTACGGGATATCGAGCTCAAGCGCTTGAACGACTTCGCCGGCGCCTATGGCAAATTCGACTTCAACGCCGGCCACGGTGACCTGGTGATCGAAGCCGAAGCCAACAAGGGCCAGCTCACCGGCTACATCAAGCCGCTGCTGCGCGATGTCGATGTGTTCAATTGGCAGCAGGATGTCGAGAACAAGGACAAGGGGATATTCCGCTCGATCTGGGAAGCCCTGGTGGGGGTCAGCGAAACCGTGCTGAAAAACCAGGGGAAGAACCAGTTCGCCACCCGGGTCGAACTCAAAGGCAGCGTACATCAGCGTGATGTCAGCGCATTCCAGGCTTTTTTACAGATTTTACGCAATGGTTTCATCGAGGCCTTCAATGCCCAGTATGAGCGCCCCAAGCCATCCACTGACTGAGTCACCATGTGACGCCCCATTCAGAGACTGAATGGGGCGTCTGCGTTCACAGTCGACCGGGCGCCGCGCTATAGTCGGCCATTCGTGTTTTATTCTTCCGACCTGCTCGATGCACGTCGGCGTTACCGTTCGAGGAATTGCAGATGAAGTTCGAAGGCACCAGCGCGTACGTCGCCACCGATGACCTGAAGCTGGCAGTCAATGCCGCCATCACCCTGGAGCGGCCGCTGCTGGTCAAGGGCGAACCGGGCACCGGCAAGACCATGCTCGCCGAGCAACTGGCCGAGTCCTTCGGTGCCAAGCTGATCACCTGGCACATCAAGTCCACCACCAAGGCTCACCAGGGCCTGTACGAGTACGACGCGGTGAGCCGCCTGCGCGATTCGCAGCTGGGCGTGGACAAGGTGCATGACATCCGCAACTACCTGAAGAAAGGCAAGCTGTGGGAGGCCTTCGAGTCCGAGGAGCGGGTGATCCTGCTGATCGACGAAATCGACAAGGCCGACATCGAGTTCCCCAACGACCTGTTGCAGGAACTCGACAAGATGGAGTTCTACGTCTACGAAATCGACGAGACCATCAAGGCCAAGCAGCGCCCGATCATCATCATTACCTCCAACAACGAGAAAGAGCTGCCGGACGCCTTCCTGCGCCGCTGCTTCTTCCACTACATCGCCTTCCCCGACCGCACCACCCTGCAGAAAATCGTCGACGTGCACTACCCGGACATCAAGAAGGACCTGGTCAGCGAAGCGCTGGACGTGTTCTTCGACGTGCGCAAAGTGCCGGGCCTGAAGAAGAAGCCTTCGACCTCCGAGCTGGTGGACTGGCTCAAGCTGCTGATGGCCGACAACATCGGCGAAGCGGTGCTGCGCGAACGCGATCCGACCAAGGCCATCCCGCCGCTGGCCGGCGCCCTGGTGAAGAACGAGCAGGACGTACAATTGCTGGAACGTCTGGCGTTCATGAGCCGTCGTGGCACCCGCTGAGAGGGCATTGTCATGCTGCTCAACCTGTTCAATGAAATGCGTGCCGCCAAGGTTCCGGTGTCGGTGCGCGAGCTGCTCGACCTGATCAACGCGCTCAAGCAGCGCGTGACCTTCGCCGACATGGACGAGTTCTATTACCTGTCCCGGGCGATCCTGGTGAAGGACGAGCGGCACTTCGACAAGTTCGACCGCGCGTTCGGCGCCTACTTCAACGGCCTGGAAAAACTCGACGACCACCTGCAGGCGCTGATCCCCGAGGATTGGCTGCGCAAGGAGTTCGAGCGCTCGCTGACTGATGAGGAACGGGCGCAGATCCAGTCCCTCGGTGGCCTGGACAAGCTGATCGAAGAGTTCAAGAAACGCCTGGAAGAACAGAAGGAACGCCACGCCGGCGGCAACAAGTGGATCGGCACCGGCGGCACCAGCCCCTTCGGCTCCGGCGGCTTCAACCCGGAAGGCATCCGCGTCGGCGACGCCGGCAAGCGCCAGGGCAAGGCGGTCAAGGTCTGGGACCAGCGCGAATACAAGAACCTCGACGACTCGGTGGAACTGGGCACCCGCAATATCAAGGTGGCCCTGCGCCGCCTGCGCAAGTTCGCCCGCCAGGGCGCGGCGGACGAGCTGGACATCGATGGCACCATCGACCACACCGCCCGCGACGCCGGCCTGCTGAACATCCAGATGCGCCCGGAACGGCGCAACAGCATCAAGCTGCTGTTGCTGTTCGATATCGGCGGCTCGATGGATGCCCACGTAAAGATCTGCGAGGAGCTGTTCTCGGCCTGCAAGACCGAGTTCAAGCACCTGGAGTACTACTACTTCCACAACTTCATCTATGAGTCGGTGTGGAAGAACAACCTGCGCCGCGGCTCGGAACGCACCTCGACCCAGGACGTGCTGCACAAGTACGGCGCCGACTACAAAGTGATCTTCGTCGGCGATGCCGCCATGGCGCCTTACGAAATCACCCAGGCCGGCGGCAGCGTCGAGCACTGGAACGAAGAAGCCGGTTATGTGTGGATGCAGCGCTTCATGGAAAAGTACAAGAAGCTCATCTGGATCAACCCCTATCCGAAAGACACCTGGGGCTACACCGCCTCGACCAATATCGTGCGCGAGTTGATCGAAGACCAGATGTACCCGCTGACCTTGCGCGGCCTGGAAGAAGGGATGCGGTTTCTCTCCAAATAGGATCCCGTCCAACGCGATCCCTGTAGCCGCTGCCGCAGGCTGCGATCAGCTGCGAAGCAGACGCGCTCTTGAGTCCGCTTGAAGACCCTTCGGGCCTTATCGCAGCCTGCGGCAGCGGCTACAGGTATTGCTCCGTGTCACACGAAACCGCGCAGAAACTCGATCTGCTGCCGATGCGCCGTCTCCTGCACCACCGGCGTCAGGCGCACCTCGCTGCCCGGCAGGCATTGCGCCAGCCGCGCCAACGCCAGGGGTGTCAAGGCTCCCAGCCGCGGATACCCGCCAATGGTCTGCCGGTCGTTGAGCAGCACGATCGGCTGGCCGTCCGGCGGCACCTGGATCGCCCCCAGGGGAATGCCCTCGGAGATCATCGGCGCCCCTTGATAACGCAGCTGCGGCCCCAGCAGGCGCATGCCCATGCGGTCGGCGCGGCTGTCCAGGGTCCAGGCGCTGTTGAAGGCATCGAACAGGCTCTGCCCGCTGAACTGGCCGATCTGCGCCCCGAGAATCACCTCCAGCGGCGCCTTCGATCGCAGGTCCGGCAGTTGCTTGCCCGACAGTTCCTTGAGGTTCACCCCCGCCCCGGAATACTCCAGCCGCGCGCCCTCGGCCAGCGGCCGGCCGAAACCGTCGAGCCCGCCCAGTTCCTCACGGACCACGCTGGCGCAACTGCCTAGCACCTTGGGCGCGTTGAAACCGCCGGGCGCCGCCAGATAGGCCCGCGCCCCCAGGTACGGCTGGGTGAAACGCAGCCGCTGGCCTTTTTGCAGGATAAAACTGCGCCCCGGGCTGAGCGGACGCTGGTCGATACAGGCCCCCAGGTCGGCACCCGCCAGCGCCAACAGGCACAGCTCCTCGGCGACCACGCTGAAGCCACCCAGGGTGATCTCGATCACCGGCGCATCCAAAACGTTGCCCAGCAGCCAGTTGGCCCAGGACATCGACACCCAGTCCAGCGCGCCACCCTGGGTCACGCCCAAGTGCCGCACGCCAAAGCGACCGGCGTCCTGCAACAGGCACAAAGGTGTGCTGGCTTCGATCGTCAGGCGGCTCATGCCGGCACCTCCAATGGCGTGTCGTCGCCGCCCAAGCGGATGAATTCGGCGTGCTCCACCGCGGCGAAACGCACGCTGTCACCCGGTTGCATCAGGCTGTAGCCGTCGCGCTCGCGATCGAACAGGCGGCTCGGCGTACGCCCGATCAGGTTCCAGCCACCCGGCGACACCACCGGATAAGCCGCGGTCTGCCGCTCGGCAATACCGACGCTGCCCGCCGCCACGCGCTTGCGCGGCGTATCCAGGCGCGGCGCGGCCAGCACTTCGTCCACCAGCCCCATAAAAGCGAAGCCCGGGGCAAAGCCCAAAGCGAACACCTGGTACTCGCGCTCGCTGTGGCAGCGGATCACCTCGCTTACCGACAGGCCGCTGCGCCGCGACAACAGGCTCAGCTCCGGGCCGACGCTGAGGTCGTACCAGACAGGCAGCACATGGCGCTGGCCGCCGGTGCGCGAATCGGGGGTCAGGTCGGTCAGCGCCACATCGATCAGTTCCCGGGCCTGGGACGGGCTCAGGGCCCGCAGGTCGTAGTGCACCATCAGCGTGGTGTAGGACGGCACCAGGTCGATCAACTGCCCGCCGAAGGCTGCCCGCAGGCGCTCGCTGGCAGCGAGCATCCACGGCATGTTGGCCTCGGCGATGGCATCGAACAGGCGCACCATCAAGCAATCGATGGCCACCACTTCAAGGCGTATTTTCATGCTGGCAACTGCTGAAGGGCCGCACGGATACGCTGCACGGCGGCCACCGAACTGGCGTTGTCGCCGTGCACGCACAGGGTATTGGCTTGCAGGTGCAAGGCGCTGCCGTCGCTGGCCAGCAGCGCGTCGCCACGGGCGATGGTCAAGGCCTGGGCAATGATCTTTTCCGGGTCGTGATGCACTGCCCCCGGCAGTTGCCGCGACACCAGATGGCCGGCGTTGTCATAGGCGCGGTCGGCGAAGGCTTCGAACCACAGGGTCACGCCGAACTCGTCGCCCAGGGCCTGGGCCGCGCTGTTGTCACGGGTGGCCATCAGCATCAACGGCAGTTGCCGGTCGTAGGCAGCCACCGCCTGGATCACCGCGCGCAGCTGCGCCGGGTTGGCCATCATGTCGTTGTACATGGCGCCATGGGGTTTGACATAGCTCACCCGGCTGCCCTGGGCCCGGCAGATGCCGTCGAGGGCGCCGATCTGGTAATGCAGCAGGTCCTGCAGTTCCTGGGCGCCGTAGGCCATGGAGCGGCGGCCGAAACCGGCCAGGTCCTGGTACGCCGGGTGCGCGCCGATGCGCACGCCATTGGCCAGGGCCAGGCTGACGGTCTTGCGCATGATGCTCGGGTCGCCGGCGTGGAAGCCGCAGGCGATGTTGGCGCAATCGATGAACGGCATCACCTCGGCATCCAGGCCCATGGTCCAGTTGCCAAAGCTTTCGCCGATGTCGCAATTCAATAACAGGCGGCTCACGGTCAGTGCTCCTGTAGCGTTTGTCGTTTTGGCTGCGGGGATCGCGGTGGGATGCCCACAGATTATCAGTTAGCGCGCTTCGAGTTGCTTGCCGCGGGTTTCCGGCAGGCTCAGGGCCGCCAGGACCACGATGCCGTAGGACACCGCAGCGAAGGTGCCGATGGCCGCGCCCAGCGGAATGTGCTGGCTGAGCAGGCCGATCAGCAGCGGGAACAAGGCTGCCAGTGCCCGGCCGCTGTTGTAGCAGAAGCCCTGGCCCGAGCCGCGGATCCGCGTGGGGAACAGCTCGGTCAGGAAGGCGCCCATGCCGCTGAAGATCCCCGAGGCGAAGAAGCCCAGGGGGAAGCCCAGCCACAGCATCACCGCGTTGCTCACCGGCATTTGCGTGTACAGCAGGACGATGGTGAACGAGCCGGCGGCGAACAGGACGAAGTTCTTCTTGCGCCCGAGAATATCGGTCAGATAGGCGCTGATCACATAGCCCACATAGGAGCCGAAGATCACCATCGCCAGGTAGCCGCCGGTGCTCAGCACGCTCAAGCCGCGCTCGGTCTTGAGGAAGGTCGGCAGCCAGAACGTGATGGCGTAGTAACCGCCCTGGGCACCGGCCGCGAGCAGCGACGCGCGCAGGGTGGTGCTGAGAATGCCGGGGGCGAAAATCTCGTAGAACCGCGAGGGGTTGTCAGGCACTTCCCGGGCCCGGGTTTGCCGGTAGACCTCCGGGTCCTTGACCAGGCGACGGACGAAGATCACGAAGATCGCCGGCAGGATGCCCAGCAGGAACAGGGCGCGCCAGGCGTCTTCCGGCGGCAGCAGGGAATACATCAGCGCATACAACAGTGCCGTGATGCCCCAGCCCAAGGCCCAGCCGGACTGCACCATGCCCACCGCCTTGCCGCGGTTTTCCGCACGGATCACCTCGCCGATCAGCACCGCGCCGGCGGTCCACTCGCCGCCGAAACCGAAGCCCATCAGGGTCCGGGCGATCAGCAGTTGCTCGTAGTTCTGCGCCAGGCCACAGAGGAAGGTGAAGAAGGCGAACCAGAGCACGGTCAGTTGCAGGGTGCGTACCCGGCCGATGCGGTCGGACAGGATGCCGGCGATCCAGCCGCCCAGGGCGGAAGCCAGCAAGGTGCTGGTGTGGATCAGGCCGGCCTCGGCGGAGCTGATGCCCCACAGCGCAATCAGGGTCGGGATGACGAAGCTGAGCATCTGGGTGTCCATGCCATCCAGGCCGTAACCGGCCTTGCAGCTCCAGAACGTGCGGCGTTCCTGCTGGTTGATGTCGCGGTACCAGTCGAAGGGGCCGGCGCGGCCTTTGGCCTTGCTGGCGGCGAGCGTGTCGGGCGCACTCATGGCAAATCTCCACCTTGGTTTTATTGGTATTGTTCTGGGCCCCGACGACGCTTATCGTGAGACGCAGCGATTTTTGGCGCCCGCGCCCTGCCCCGTCCAACTAATAAAAACCGCCTCCAGACATAAGAAAAGTTGATCGCATGAACCTCAAGTTCCTTGAAACCTTTGTCTGGGTCGCGCGCCTGAAAAGCTTTCGCCTGACCGCCGACAAACTCTTCACCACCCAGGCGTCGATCTCCAGCCGCATCGCCGTGCTCGAGGGCGAACTGGGGGTCAAGCTGTTCCTGCGTGATTCGCGCGGTGTGAGCCTGACCCCGGAAGGCCTCAAGGTGCTCGACTATGCCGAGCAGATGATGGACACCATGCAGGCGCTCAAGCAGTCGATCGAGACCCGTTCGAGCAAGGTCGGGCGGATTCGCATCGGCGTCATGGACACGGTGATCCACACCTGGCTCAGCCCCCTGGTGGCGCGGATGATGGACAGCTATCCCCAGGTGGAAATCGAGCTGGTGGCCGACACCTCGCTGAACCTCTGCGACCAGTTGCAGAAAGGCTTTCTCGACCTGGTCCTGCAAACCGACCTGCTGCGCCAGGAATCCATTCGCAGCCTGGAACTGGCCAGCCACCCGATGGGCTGGATAGTCGCCAGCCACTCGATCTACAACCGCGAGTACGCCAACCTGGGCGAGCTGGCCCGGGAACGCATCATCACCTACTCGAAGAACTCCCTGCCGCACCAGGAAGTGCTGAGCCTGATGCAGGCCAACGGCGTGAGCGCGCCACGGCTCAACTGTGTGAACTCGGTATCGGCCATCACCCGCCTGCTGCGCGACGGTTTCGGCATCGGCGCCTTGCCGCCAGTGCTGGTCAGCGAAGAACTGGCGCGCGGCGAACTGACCCTGCTGGCCATCGACCAGCGCCCGCCGAACCTGCAGGTGGTGGTGTCGTGGCGGGTGGGTGTCGAACTGGTGGAAGAGGTGGTGGTGCTGTGCCAGCAAGTGCTGGAAAGTTATGCGCGCAAGGTGGGGCCGGACTATATCGTGCTGGCGGGCTGATCCACCGCGAAGGCCTTTGTAGCCACTGCCGAAGGCTGCGATCGCGGGCGCAGCCTGCGTGAATCGCCTCGATGAGGGTTTGTGGACCAGCCATCTTTGCGGTTGCTGCGCAACCGATCGCAGCCTACGGCAGCGGCTACAGGGATCGCGGCGTCCGTGTAGCCGCTGCCGAGCCTGCGAGGCTGCGAACGGCAACGCAGTTGCCGCACAACCTGCATCCGCGATCTGCCTGGAAAAACGCGTCGGCTGGTTTACGACGGCTGCACCGTCGATCGCAGCCTGCGGCAGCGGCTACGGTCACAACCCCTTCAGGTCACGCTCTTCGATCGGCCGGCTCTGGCGCAGGCGCTTGCCGCCGAGCACCACCCAGTCGATCAGGCGATACAGGCACTCCAGGCCGAACGACAGCAGCAAGGCGCCGCTCATGGCCCAGATCATCGCTTGCGGGGTCAGCAGGATCTGGTAGCTGTAGCCGTTCCAGGTTTCCTTGCGGATATCCGGGTCGGCGGCCAGCACCACTTGCAACAAGCGGATATACCAGGGGCCCTGCATGGCCTGGAACTGCTTGTCCAGGGCACGTTGGCGAACGAGCAGATTGCCGAGGCTGTCGGCATCGCTGCGGAACACCGGATCGTCGCTGGCCCGATAGTGGGCGACCAGCGCCTGCAGATCGCCCTTGAAGAACTGGTTGGCGGTGCCCTGGAACCCCTGAAGGCTGGCCTGGGCCTCGATCAGGTGAGCCTCGACACGCTTGGCGTAATCGCTGATGAACCCCGGCACCTGGACGCCGATCAACAGGCCGGCCGCAAACAACACCAGCCGCAGATAACTGAGCAACATAGGGGATGTCCTTATTCGGTCTGGCCGTGCAGCACGCATTCACCGCGCCGCCACAGGCTCCATTGGCCCGGCTCGTAGCGAGTCCAGGTTTCGTTTTCGGTCAGGGGTTCGGTGGCGATCACCGTCACCACGTCGTTGGGCGTGGTTTCCGCCTGGAAGTCGACGATCACGTCGACGTCCTTCAGGCGGGCCGGGCCAAAGGGTGCGCGGCGGGTGATCTGCGCCAGCTTGGTCGAGCAGTAGCAGAACAGCCAGTCGCCATCGCTGAGCAAGCAGTTGAACACGCCCTTGCTGCGATATTCGGCGCAGGCGGCCACCAGCGACGGCAACAGTTCCTCGACTTCCACCGGCTCGGGAAAGGCTTCGCGCACCCGGTTGAGCAGATCGCAGAAGGCCGCTTCGCTGTCGGTATCGCCCACCGGACGATAGAAGCTGATGGCCGGCTGGAAGTCCGCCAGCTGGCCGTTGTGGGCGAAACACCAGTTGCGCCCCCACAGCTCGCGCACGAATGGATGGGTGTTGGACAGGCAGACCTTGCCGACGTTGGCCTGGCGAATGTGGCCGATCACCACTTCGCTCTTGATCGGGTAGCGCTGCACCAGGTTGGCCACTTCCGACTCGCTGCTCGCCGCCGGGTCCTGGAACAGGCGCAGGCCACGGCCCTCGTAGAACGCGATGCCCCAGCCGTCGCGATGCGGACCGGTGCGCCCGCCGCGCTGCATCAGCCCGGTAAAGCTGAACACGATATCGGTCGGTACATTGGCGCTCATGCCCAATAACTCACACATGCTCGGACTCTCGCTTCAATGCGTGTTACAGACGCGGCTCGATCCGCGAACGCTGGGGGTTGCTGGGCACTGGCGGGCGGCCGTAGCGATCGTCGCCGGCGCCGCCGAAAGGCTGGTCGTCCGGCTCTTCGGCGCGGGCCGCGGCCTTGGCGGCCTCGGCCTGTTCCTTGCGGGCCTTGGAGGCACGCTCGATCGGCCAGCGGATCAGGACGAACACCAGGTAGATGCCGAAGGCGATGACGCCGTACATGAACAGGTCGGAAACCGCGCGCCAGGCGTTGTTGCCGACCTTGAACAGCATGTCCAGGGCGGTGATGGCCACGGCCGGGGCGAACATCTCCTTGGCCGGGTCGACCACGGTCGGGCTGAACAGCAGCACCGCCACCAGCACGCGCAGCGGCTCGCGCAGCCAGCGCCACATCCAGCGGGTCAGGCGCATCCACACCAGCAGGCAGCCCAAGGCGGCGAAGGCGTAAAGCCCCCAAGCGATCAGATAGTCGTTCTCGGTCATGGTGTCCATGGCAAGGCAGGCAAAGAGGCGCTTATGATAACGGCTTTTCGCATGTCAGGCTGCACCGCCGTCTGCCGCGCCCTTAATTGTCACCGCCCCGAGAGCCCTTCATGCCCGTATCCGCCCACGTCACCAGCGCCCCGATCGCCCGCAAGGCCGAAGGCCCGGACCCGTACGCCTGGCTCCAGGAGCGCGACACCGACGCCGTGCTCGATTACCTGAAGGCCGAAAACAGCTACCAGGAAGCCGCCCTCGCCGACCAGGCGGCGCTGCGCGAAACCCTGTTCCAGGAAATCAAGGGACGGATCCTCGAGACCGACCTCTCGCTGCCTTCGCCCTGGGGCCCGTACCTGTATTACACCCGCACCACCGCCGGCGACGAATACGCCCGGCACTACCGCTGCCCGCGCCCGGCCGACGACAGCCTGAGCGTCGACGAAAGCCAGGAACAACTGCTGCTGGACCCGAACGAGCTGGCCAAGGGTGGTTTCTTCTCCCTTGGTGCCTTCAGCATCAGCCCCGACCACCAGCGCCTGGCCTACAGCCTCGATACCAGCGGCGAAGAGGTCTACACCCTGTTCGTCAAGGAGCTGTCCAACGGCAAGGTCAGCGAGCTGGCGTTCAGCGATTGCGACGGCAGCATGACCTGGGCCAACGACAGCCTGACCCTGTTCTTCGGCGAGCTGGACGACACCCACCGCCCGCACAAGCTGTTCCGTTATCGCCTGGACGGCACCGCCGCCGAAGAGGTGTTCCACGAGCCGGATGGGCGTTTCTTCCTCCATTGCTACCGCTCAAGCTCGGAGAAACAGCTGCTGCTGTCCCTGGGCAGCAAGACCACCAGCGAAGTCTGGGTACTCGACGCCGCGCAGCCGCAGCACGCCTTCACCTGCCTGGCGCCGCGGGTCGAGCACCATGAGTACGACGTCGACCACGGCCTGCTCGACGGCCAGTGGACCTGGTTTATCCGTAGCAACCGCGACGGCATCAACTTCGCCCTCTACCAGGCGCCGGACCTGGGCGCGGTGCCAGGCCAGGCCGACTGGCAGAACCTGATCCCCCACAGCGACAGCGTGATGCTCGAAGGCCTGAGCCTGAACGACTCGGCCATGACCCTGAGCCTGCGCGAAGGCGGCCTGCCGATCATCGAGGTGCACCCCGAAGGCCTGCCGGCCTATCGCGTGCAACTGCCGGATGCGGCCTACAGCCTGCATGTGCAGAACAGCCTGGAGTTTGTCAGCCAGCGCATCCGCCTGCGCTACGAAGCGCTGAACCGCCCGGCGCAGATCCGCCAGCTGGAACTGGCCGGCGGCGAACAGAAAGTGCTCAAGGAAACCCCGGTGCTGGGCGTCTTCGACCCGGATGCCTATGTCAGCCAGCGCCTGTGGGCGACCGCCGCCGACGGCACCCAGGTGCCGATCAGCCTGGTGATCAAGCGCGAAGCCCTGGGCCGACCGGCGCCGCTGTACCTGTACGGCTACGGCGCCTACGGCGAAAGCCTCGACCCGTGGTTCTCCCATGCGCGCCTGAGCCTGCTGGAGCGCGGCGTGGCCTTCGCTATCGCCCACGTGCGCGGCGGCGGCGAGCTGGGCGAAGCCTGGTACCGCGCCGGCAAGCAGGAACACAAGCAGAACACCTTCAGCGACTTCATCGCCTGCGCCGAGCACCTGATCGCCCAGGGCCTGACCACGTCCGGACAACTGGCCATCAGCGGCGGCAGCGCCGGCGGCCTGTTGATCGGCGCGGTGCTCAACCAGCGCCCGGAACTGTTCAAGGCGGCGATCGCCGAGGTGCCGTTCGTCGATGTGCTCAACACCATGCTCGACCCCGAGCTGCCGCTGACCGTCACCGAGTACGACGAATGGGGCAACCCCGAGGAGCCGGAGGTCTACGCGCGGATCAAGGCCTACGCACCCTACGAGAATGTCGAGGCCAAGGCCTATCCGGCGACCCTGGTGATCGCCGGCTACAACGACAGCCGTGTGCAGTACTGGGAAGCGGCCAAGTGGGTGGCCCGGCTGCGCGCCACCAAGACCGACGACAACCTGCTGCTGCTCAAGACCGAGCTGGGCGCCGGCCATGGCGGCATGAGCGGGCGTTACCAGGGATTGCGTGACGTAGCGCTCGAATATGCATTTGTTTTCAAGATTCTGGGCATTGCCTGAGGAACTCCGGCCGGCGGTCCTGTCTTAACACAGGAGCGCCGGCCCCAGGCCATACTGCACCTGCCCGGGACCGCAACAGACACAAGAAAAAGACCGTGACGACATGCCAGAACCCACCTTGTTGAACAACGAAATCCGCGACTGGCTGATGGACTGCGGATTGTTCGATCAGCTCTTGCCGGCCGACTTCAATGCCGCCGCCGGTTACTTCAGCATCAGCAGCATCGCCCAGGGCCAGGAGATCTTCCGCGAAGGCGATGCCGGCAGCTTCATGTGCATCATCCATTCCGGCCAGGTGGCCGTGCAGAAGACCAACAGCGAAGGCGTGCGCGTGACCATCGCCACCCTGCGCAGCGGCCGGGCCTTTGGCGAGATGGCGGTGCTCGATGGCGAGCGGCGTTCGGCCACCTGCGTGGCCGCCAGCGATTGCCGGCTGCTCAACCTGGGCAAGGACTCGCTGGAGAAAATGCTCAACGAGGCGCCGAAGATCGCCGCCAAGATCATCCGCGCCCTCGCCGTGTCACTGTCCAAGCGCCTGCGCATGGCCGACGGGCAACTGCTGTCGCAACAGGTCTAGCCACCTGGCGTCTTGGTTTTCGTCCCGTTCTGCTCCAACCCTGGCAAGGTCTGATCCTTCGGCGGCTTGGGCATGTCGATCGGCGGCAGCAAGGGCGCGCCACCATGGGCCGTGGCCTTGGGGGTGCTGGGGGGCGTGACCTGCGGATAAGGGGTCGGGGTCGCGGTGCCGGGCGAGCCGGCGGCGGGAACCGGAGTCACAGGCACCGCCTGCAGTTCCTCGGCGTGCACGGCGCTCATCGCGAGCGCCGCACTTAGCAAGAGCGCTGTGCGGGCAATGACCGTTAGAATAGTGCGCTTCATCAATGGCTCCATCGCTATTGTCAGCCCTCAGGCTACTCCCAACCGGGCCGGTTTGCCTTCCTCATTGAGACCCTCATGAAACGTTTCGTTCTGCTGGACACCACCCCGATTCCCGAAAATGGCGGTGCCTTGTGCCTGTTCGAATACGGCGAGGATTTTGTCATCAAGATCCAGGGCGGCGACGGCGGGCAATTGATGAACACGCGCATGCACGGCTCTGAAGACGCCCTGGCGGAAATCCCCTGCCGCAAGGTCGCCGGGCGGCCGAATTCGCGGGTGCTGATCGGCGGCCTGGGCATGGGTTTCACCCTCGCCTCGGCCCTCAAGCACCTGGGCAAGGGCGCCGAAGTGGTGGTCGCCGAGCTGGTGCCGGGGGTGGTGGAATGGAACCGCGGGCCGCTGGGGGAAAAATCCGGCCGACCGTTGCTCGACCCGCGCACGGTGATCCGCATGGAGGACGTGGCCAAGGTGCTGCAGGCCGAGCCCCAGGGGTTCGATGCGATCATGCTCGACGTCGACAACGGCCCCGAAGGCCTGACCCAGAAAGCCAACAGCTGGCTGTACTCCGCCGCCGGGCTGGCGGCCTGCGCCCGGGCCCTGCGGCCCAAGGGCGTGCTGGCCGTGTGGTCGGCCAGCGCCGACAAGCAGTATTCCGACAAGCTGCGCAAGGCCGGCTTCAAGGCGGAGCAAGTGCAGGTCTTCGCCCATGGCAACAAGGGCACCCGCCACACCATCTGGATTGCCGAGAAGCTCAAGGCCTGAGCTAAACTTGGCTCATTACCGTCATTAGTCTTTGCATAAAGGTGAACCCATGAGTTCGACCAACACGTCCAAGCTCGACCGCATCCTCGCCGACGCCCAGCGCGACCGCGAAATGGGCTACCGCGACAAGGCCCTGAAGATGTATCCGCACGTCTGTGGGCGCTGCGCCCGCGAGTTCTCCGGCAAGCGCCTGAGCGAACTGACCGTGCACCACCGCGACCACAACCACGACAACAACCCGCAGGACGGTTCCAACTGGGAACTGCTGTGCCTGTACTGCCACGACAACGAACACTCGCGCTACACCGACCAGCAGTACTTCGGCGAAGGCTCCCTGAGCACGCCGAAAGTCGCCAAGGCCACCCACAACCCCTTCGCCGCGCTGGCGGGGTTGATGAAGAAAGACGAAGAGTAACCTTCGCCCTCTGCGGTCCAACTGGACCGGCCTCTCGCGGGCAAGCGGCGCACCTGCAGACACTGATCCTGCATGAGCGCCACTTGCCCGCGATGCATTTGCCGGATCCAACCGCCGGCCGACAATCCCCGTATAATCGCGATTTTTCTCGAAGGCACCCCGCTCGTGGCAAACAAAAGGTACAGCTGCATTGGTTTGTATAACCCCAAGTCACCGGAGAACGTCGGTTCGGTGATGCGCGCCGCCGGCTGCTATGGCGTCGCGTCGGTGTTCTACACCGGCAAGCGCTATGAACGGGCCCGCGACTTCGTCACCGACACCAAGAAAGTCCACCAGGACATCCCGCTGATCGGCATCGACGACCTGAAGAAGATCCTGCCCCTGGGTTGTGTGCCGGTGGCGGTGGAACTGGTGGAAGGCGCCCGCTCGCTGCCCGAGTACACCCACCCGGATCGCGCGCTGTACATCTTCGGCCCGGAAGACGGCTCCCTGGACAAGGACATCCGCGACTGGTGCGAAGACGTGGTCTACATCCCGACCACCGGCTGCATGAACCTCGCCGCCACCGTCAACGTGGTGCTCTACGACCGCCTGGCCAAGGGCAACAACACCCGCTCCGGTCCTAAGTTTTAAGCGCTGTTCCGAGTTCGCAGCACATTCGATGGAACAAGCGACGCGCCAGCGCAGTCAGCTTTATATCCATCCCCCCTGGAGACAGATCATGAGCGACAGCAAACAACTGGAACCCGTCGTAACCACCCCTTTCCAGAGCCCGGCGGAGCAGAACGTACAAGGCTGGGAGCGCATCGGCTCGCTGGCCGGCGGCGTGGTGATGGTCGGCAAGGGCCTGCGCCGTGGCGGTGTGTTCGGCCTGATCCAGGTCGCCATCGGCGGGGTCGCCCTGGCCCGTGGCATCACTGGCCACAGCTCGGCGAAAAGCCTGCTGGAGAAAAGCCGCCAGGACATGCAGAACGTGCGGGCGAAGATCGAGCGCGCCGGCGCGGAGCTGAAAACCCTCAAGGCCAATGCCGAGGCGGCCACCCGTACCGCGACCGTGACCGGCAACGATTCGCTGAAATCGCCCAAGGCCGGGGTCTGAGGCGAAACAAAGCGTCACGTCGAATGAAAGGAGGTTATCGCGAGCCATCGACCGGCTGCTCGCGATAGCCGCAAAACGCTCAGCCGGACCTAGCGCAACAAATCGCTGTCGAGCACCTTGGACGAGCCGTCCAGCACACCTTCACTGAGTTTCACAAACGCCTCGGTGCTGACGCTTGGCAGACGCAGCACTTCGCGTGTCACGTCATCCAGCGAACGCTTGTTGCGGGTCTTCAGGCGGATCTCGCGATCCAGCTCCTGCAACAGCAGCACAGCCCTGGCCACCACCGGCGCGTCCACCTGCTCGCCGCGCAGGCTGCTGACGCCGTGGCCGCTCTTGGCCAGCCGAGTCTCCAGGGCCTGGTAACGCTCGTCGCTCATGCCGCCGGCGCGGCGCATCAATTCGATGGCGTAGTACTCCGCCAGCCCCTCGCCGATCCAGTCGCTGCGCTCGCTGTCGTTGATCCGGGCAAAGGCCTGGATCACCTCGCGCAGCAGCGGGCTGGTACCGCTCTCGCTGACCAGCGGCAGGCGGCTGTGCAAGAACAGCGAATCGTGTCCGGCCAGGCTGCCGCGCCACATCGGGTCGGCCGCGCCGACGATCAGCAACTTGCTGGGGTGGCGGGGAAAGGTCGCCTGGATCTGCGGCCAGACGAAGGTCAGCAGGGTCAGCACATCCATGCGTCGCATGCCCTGCCCCTGCGGCGAGGCCACCGTGACTTCGGTTTCCCCCAGCCGGGTGCGGCGGCTGCCCAGGGCGCCGACCAGCATCCAACCGGTGGGGCGGTCGAACAGGCGCGCGGGGTTATCGATACGGAAACGGTTCTTGCCGATCCGCGGCCAGGCGGTCTCCACGCTTTTCCAGCCCGCGGGCAACTCGAACTCCAGACGCGACACCAGCTCGATGCCGTCCTGCTGGTCGAGCTTCGCCGCCGGCACCAGCGTGTCGCCCCGCAGCAACGCCCAATGCGGGGTCATGCGGCTGTCGAAGCTGTCTTTCTTCAGGCTGTGGCTGATCCGCACCCGGTAGCTGAGGCTGGCCTTGCCGCTGGCCGGGCGCCATACGCCGCGCTGCAGCGCGGAAGGCTTGGCCGCGTCGGACTGCCATTGGCCATCGGCCTTGAAGTTGCTGTAATCGCCATGCTTGCCCAGGTTGAAATCCAGGCTGCGCACCGCCGCGCCGTCCGCCAGGGTCAGGCGCACCTCGGCCTGGTCGCTCTGCGGCAACAGGCGCACGTGATAATCCAGATCGACTTTTTTCGCCGCCCACCCCGGCGCACTGAGCACCAGCAGCCAGCCGGCCAGCGCCAGCCTTGCCCCCACAGCCATACACACTCCTTCGTGAAACAACCTTGAACGCGAGCGCGGCGTACCTTCAGCCGGCGCGGAAAATCAGATGATCTTCCCAGTCCTCTTCGGCCACGCTGCCTTCGGCAAGCATGCGTCCGGATTGGGAAATACGCTCGTGGTGCACCGCGTCGCGGTCACCGCACACCAGATGGTGCCAGAGCGGCAGGTCCTTGCCTTCGCTGACCAGGCGATAACCGCAGGTCGGCGGCAGCCATTTGAACTCGTCGGCCTTGCCCGGGGTGAGCTGGATGCAGTCCGGCACCGAGGCGCGGCGGTTGGCGTAGTCGCTGCACTGGCAGGTCTTCAGGTCCAGCAGTTTGCAGGCGATGCGGGTGTAGTAGACGCTGTTGTCTTCTTCATCCTCGAGCTTCTGCAGGCAGCACAGGCCACAACCATCGCACAACGACTCCCACTCCTCCTGATCGAGTTGTTCGAGGGTTTTGCGGATCCAGAAGGGTTCAACTTTGGCGGCCATGGCTCAGGTAATCGGTATCGGACAGGGAAAAGGCCGCCAGTCTAGTGCCCAAGGCCGCTCGGGCCAAGCGCTGGCGACTGTCGGTAAGGCACTACTTGTCAGGCCGCATGCCGCGCAGTAGCTTTGCCTGTCGCAAAGCCCTATGTCCGCGTGCCATTAACGCTCGACCGCGTCGCACCGGTGAACCGCCCAGGGCCAGGAAAAAACCCCATTGCTCAGTTCAACTGCGCTCGCCGGTTTATCCATATTTCATTCTTAAACGTAGCCAGGAATCTCTGTCATGAGCGCCAATCCCCGCGTTGCCGAGTACGCCATTCACCCGCAGTTCACCGATCGCTGGTCACCCCGCGCCTTCACCGGCGAAGCCATCCCCGAGGAAACCCTGCTGAGTTTCTTCGAAGCCGCGCGCTGGGCGCCGTCGGCCTACAACTCGCAGCCGTGGCGCTTTCTTTATGCGCGCCGCGACACGCCGAACTGGGAACGTTTCCTCGGCCTGCTCAACGAGTTCAACCGTGGCTGGGCGCAGCATGCCTCGGCGCTGGTGATCGTGATCTCGAAAACCACCTTCACCGCGCCAGGCGCCAGCGAAGAAACCCCAGCCCTGTGGCACACCTTCGACACTGGCTCGGCCTGGGGCCACCTGGCGCTGCAAGCCAGTATCAGCGGCTGGCACACCCACGGCATGGCCGGGTTCGACCAGGAGCTGACCCGCAAGGAGCTGAAGATTCCAGAAGGTTATGCCCTGCATGCCGCCGTGGCCGTCGGCAAGCTGGGTGACAAGGCGAGCCTCGCCGAATACCTGCAGGCCCGCGAAGAGCCAAGCCCGCGTCGTCCGCTGAGCGAAACCGCGGCCGAAGGCGACTTCAGCCTGTAAGCCTGCTGCAATCCCTGTAGCCGCTGCCGCAGGCTGCGATAAGGCCCGAAGGGCCTTCCGAGGCCCTCAAGAGCACGTCTCCTTCGGAGCCGATCGCACGGCAGCGGCTACAGGGTCCACGCAAAAGGCGGCATCAGCCCTCCTCTGCGCAGCGCCTCAATACCCCCGCGCGAAATCCACTTCGCCACGCAACGCCGCATTGGCCTGATAGGCCCGCAGGTTGTCGATGAACAGCTGCGCCATCAGGGTCGGCGAGGTCGGCGCCGAACTGTGGCCGGTCAGCAGCAGGCCCCAGGCAGTCCAGAACGGATGGCGTTGCGGCAACGGCTCCTGACGGCAGACATCGATCACCGCCCCCGCCAGATGCCCTTCCTTCAGGGCTTCCACCAGGTCCGCATCGACCACCGCGACACCGCGACCGACGTTGATGAACAGGCCGGTCGGTTTGAATTGCTTGAACAGCGCCGCGTCGTACAGGTCATGGGTGTGCGGGGTGTTGGGCAGGAGGTTGATCACATAATCCACCTCGCCCACCAGGCGCCCGAGCTCCGACAACGCCGCCACTTCGACAAACGGCGCCTGCTCCCGGGCTTCGCTGGCGATGCCATACAGCTCGACGCCGAATGGCAGCAGGAACTGCGCCACGCTCTGGCCGATATCGCCCGCGCCGACGATCAGCACCTTGCGCCCCGCCAGGCTCTGGCCCGTGCGGTTATCCCACTTGCGCTCGACCTGGCTGACCAGGCGCGCGAGGACTTCGCGCTCGTGGCCGAGCATGTAGGTGAGCACGTATTCGGCCATGACCTGGCCGAAGATCCCCACGGCGCGGGTCAGCCGGTAATGCCGTGGCAAGCCGTCGGCAAGCAGCGGCGTGATGCCGGCCCAGGTCGATTGCAACCACTGTGGCTGGTGGCCCTGGCGCAACAGGGTGGCCAGCAGGTCCGGCTGGCCGAGCCAGACCGGACAGTCCGCGGCCAGCTTCGACAATTCGGCGGAATCGCCGCTGGTGAGCACTTCCAGGTCAGGTGCCAGCTGACGCAACAAACGGGCATAAATAGCGTGATCGTGTTCGGCAATCAGAACGCGCATGGTTCAAACCTTACAAAACGGTGCAGGCAGCCGCCGACGGAGTATCGCTCCATCGATCGCGGCAGCCGCCAGATAGAGTCAGTTCCATTTTCAACGATGCCCTGGACAGGGCATCTACAGGTGTCCGTCAGACCGGATCATTACGACGCAGCAGCTCTTCGGGCAAGTGCTCGATGTACTCGTCCTCGGCCGGTGGCATCTGCAGGTGGTAACCCTGCTTCTCGAGGTTCTCCAGCACTTGGTGAATGTCCTCGCGCGACAGCTTGCGCTCCGGGCTCAGCACCAGGTCGAAGGCGTGCTGCGGCTTGCCGAACGCCAGCAGCAGGTTTTCCGGCACGCGCTCCAGGGCATCGCTCTTGAGCACGTAGAGGTACATCTCGTTCTTGCGCGGGCTTTTGTAGATCGAGCAGATACGTTTCATGGCTGTTCTCCGGCGGTGGCCAGGCTGTCGAGCAGCGCCTGGCCCATCAATTCGCGGCGCCAGCCACGCAGCGAATCGGGCAATTGGTAGGGTCCGTTGGGGAAGCCGCTCTTGAGCAGGCTTTCCAGGGTTTTCTTGCGCAGCATCAGTTCCGGGGCGATGCCCAGGCGCTCGGCTTCGGCCTGGCCCACGGCGCGCAGGCGCTTGAGCAGGGGCGAGGCTTCCATCGGCAACGGCTCGGGGACGACCGGCGGCCACTGGTCGGGGCTGACGCTGGCGGCACGCTTGATCAGGCCCAGCAGGAACTCGCCGTCCTGACGCACGGTGCGCGGGTGCATGTCTTCGATTTTCGCCAGGGCGCCGAGGCTGTCCGGCTGGCTCTTGGCCAACGGCCACAGCGAGTGCTCGCGCACGATCCGGTTGCGCGGCAGGTCCCGCGCCCGGGCCTCGCGCTCGCGCCAGGCGCAGAGTTCACGCAGGACTGCCAGCTGCGCTCGGGACAGTTTCCAGGCCAGCTTGGCCTCGCGGTAGACCTCATAGGGATCGACTTCGCGGCGCAGGTTGGCCACCAGCTCGGCGCCGTCTTCCAGCACCCAGTTGTATTTGTCCTCGGACAGTTTCGGCCGCAGCTGGGTGAAGACCTCGGCCAGGTGCACGGCGTCTTCGGCGGCGTAGCTGACCTGGGTTTCCGAGAGCGGACGCTGCAGCCAGTCGGAGCGGGTCTCGCCCTTGGGCAACTCGATGCCCAGCACTTCCTGGACCAGTCGCGAGTAACCCATGGAGAAGCCCAGGTTCAGGTAGGCGGCCGCCAGTTGTGTGTCGAACAACGGCGCCGGCAGGCTGCCGGTCAGGCGCAGCAGGACTTCGAGGTCCTCGCTGCAGGCGTGCACCACCTTGACCACCGCGCTGTTCTCCAGCAAGGCCGCCAGCGGCTGCCAGTCGTCGATGGTCAAGGGGTCGATGAGGTAAGCGCGCTGGCCATCGCCGACCTGCAACAGGCCGGCGATTGGATAGAAGGTGTCGACCCGCATGAATTCGGTGTCGAGGGCGACGAATGGCAGCTTCTGCCACTCGGTGCAGAATTGACCGAGGCTATCGTTGTCGCGAATCCAGTGAATATCGATGGCCACACGGCTCTCCCTTGAAGAATGGCGCGCAGTATATATCGCCCTTGGCGATTTCTGAGCATTCACTCGACAAGAGCCTGCGCGAAATCGGCGCCCGGCCACAAGAATAGTCCGCACCCCATCGGCTAACCCTGTTTGCGCAGTACGTAAACCCGCCAGGCGGCGCAACCGGGAATGAAATCCTGATGGCTGAGCACTTCGAATCCCGCGTCCTTGAACTCGGTCTCGACCTGCGACCTGCTGATCTCCGCTTGGGGAGCATGTTGCAGTTGCAGGGTGCCGTTGTCCTCCAGCCGCTCGTACAGGGCTTTCAAGCGACTGTCGATGCGCACCGCGAGGATCACCGAATCGCGACTGACCCGATGAAACTCGCCCAGCAACGCCAGGCGCGCCTCGCTGCTGGCGACATGCGGGAACAGTTGCAGGCAGACGATGCAGTCCACCGCGTTGGCCGACAGGCCGATGCTGAACGACGAACTCTGGAAGGTCCTGACCCGCCGGAGCAGGCTGGCCGGGTGGTGGGTCTGGGCGTGGTTGAGCATGTCCTGGGACGGGTCCGCCGCCAGGATCACCCGGTTACTGTGTTCGCCCAGCACCGGCCAGAAGCGCCCCGCGCCACAAGCCAGGTCGAGAATCAGCCCCGGCTCGCCCGCCACCTTCAGTGCGCGGCGCACCAGCCGCTCGTCACGCCACAGCGACAGGCGCCGCCCCAGCCCGAGCGGACGTTCGTCGCCACAGACGCGTGCATGCGCCTGGTCGTAGCGCCTGGCGAACTCAAGCTCGATGGGGGATGGAGGGTGCGCGGACATGGATCTGCTGGCTCTTGTAAGTCTTGGATGAAAAACAGGTTACTGCCCTGATCGTGAAAAAAAGGTCGAACGCCGATCAAGGCTTCATTGCCGCGCCAGCACCCCGTCGACCACACTGCCCCGGCAGCCGGCGAACAGGTCCAGGTCGGGCTTGTAGACCTGGCTGTCGACCTCCAGCAGGCCGAGCATCGAGTGGAACAGGTTGTCCTGGCTCAGCGGTTTTTCCCGGCTCTGTTGCAGGCAATGGGTGTCCACCGAGAAGGCCTTCTGATAGTTGTCCGAGAACCAGGCCAGCATCGCCACGTGTTTCTGCTGCGACGGCGCGAGCATGTAGGGCGTGCCATGCAGGAACAGGTTGTATTCGCCCAGTGACTCGCCGTGGTCCGACAGGTAGAGCATGGCGGTGTCGACCTTGTCCTGGTTGCTGCGCAGCAGGTCGATCAGGGTCGCTAGCACGTGGTCGGTGTACAGCAACGTATTGTCGTAGCCGTTGACGATGCTCTCGCGACTGCAATTGTTCAGGGCATTGCTCTGGCACACCGGGGTGAAGCGCTCGTATTCCTTGGGGTAGCGTTTGAAGTATTCCGGCCCGTGACTGCCCATCTGGTGCAGGACCAGCACGGTGTCCTTGTCCAGGCTATCGATGAAATGCTGCAGGCCCTGGAGCAGGATTTCGTCGCGGCATTCGCTGTTGGCACAGAGCGCCGGATCCTTGAGGTTGCTGACATCGTCGAGGGTCACCCGGTCGCAGGTGCCCTTGCAGCCAGACTGGTTGTCCCGCCAGATCACCTCGAGCCCGGCACGCTTGAGCACGTCCAGCAGCCCTTCTTCGTTCTTCGCCTTGCTGGCGTCGTAGTTCTTGCGCCCCATGTTGGAGAACATGCAGGGCACCGAGACCGCGGTCTCGGTGCCACAGGACGAGACGTCGGTGAAAGCGATCAGGCCGTTTTCCTGGCTGAGTTTCGGCGTGGTATCGCGCTCGTAGCCCAGCACGCCGAAGTTTTCGGCCCGGGCACTTTCGCCGACCACCAGCACCGTCAGCGACTTGCGCGCGTGGTTTTGCCAGGTTGGATTGCGCTGGGCATCTTCACCGATCTTGACGAAGGGCCGGTGCGCCGAGACCACTTGCTCACGCAGGTAGCCGAAGGAAGCGCCCACGTAGTTGCTCGGTACGATCATCAGGCGCAATTCATGGTGATTGCGAAACAGCGAGGCCAACCCCTGATAGTTGGCCAGGGCCACCCCGCCGATGGCCGCCGCTGAAATAACGGAAACCAGCAACTTGCTGAATAACTCGCGGTGCCAGCGCCGGTAATTAATCGGGGTTTTCCACAATAACCAGGAAGGCAATACACCCAGCAACAGAATATAAACAAGCAACTTCAGCGAGAGTAAGTCACGCACTTCCGTTGCATTGGTTTCGGCGAAGTTGCGAAACATTCCGGCATCGATCAGCACTCCGTACTGGCTCATGAAATAAGCCACGCCGGCACTGACCATAAACAGTAGAACCAGCACCGGCTTGAGTACCTGGCGGAATGCCAGCCAGGTCAGGATTATGTTGAAGGCACAGAAGATCATCACCCCGAAGGCCACGCGCATGGCGATGCCACGGGTGTCCGAGTCGGTAATGCTAAACAGGTGCTGCCAGAGCACAAAGTTGCAACCCAGTAATAAAAAGGCGCTGGCAATCAGCGTCACCCATTCGGGACGCAGGGGCTTGATGTTTAGCATGATGATCGGCGTGTTCCTTGAAAGAAATGCGTCGTCAACATGCCCGTTATTCAATGACTGCCCACGACAGCACGGACTTTAGGTAGCCGACCATCAACGTTTCGTGAAAAAGAAGCCAACAAATAGTTGGCATGGCCCTTTGCCAAAACTTTTTCGGAAAAACGACCCGCCGCACGCAAGCAATGCGCCTTGCCCCGCTCGGGTCCGGCGCAAATAATGAGCCGCCCTCGGCCACGCCCTCGTCATCAAGGATCGACCGCATGAAAGCACGCCTTTTGCTCTGCTCGCTGCTGACCCTCAGCGCCCCGGCATTTGCCGCACCCGACGCCTCGCACCTGGACCAGGTCATCGAACGCGGCCACCTGAACGTCTGCACCACCGGCGACTACAAGCCCTACACCTACCTGCGCGCGGACGGTGCCTACGAAGGTATCGATATCTCGATGGCACAGTCCCTGGCGCAAAGCCTGGGGGTCGAGGTGAAGTGGGTGAAGACCACCTGGAAAACCCTGATGCCGGACTTCCTGGCAAACCAGTGCGACATCGCCGTGGGCGGTATTTCCGTGTCCCTGGAGCGACAGAAGAAAGCCTTCTTCAGCGACACCCTGGGCGTCGACGGGAAGATCCCCCTGGTGCGTTGCGCCGACAAGCAGCGCTACCAGACCGTCGAACAGATCAACCAGCCTTCGGTGCGCCTGATCGAGCCGCCGGGCGGCACCAACGAAGTCTTCGCCCGGGCCCACCTGCCCAAGGCCAGCCTGACCCTGTTCGCCGACAACGTGACCATCTTCGAGCAACTGCTGGAGAACAAGGCCGACGTGATGATCACCGACGCTTCCGAAGCGCGCTTCCAGCAGAAGCTCAAGCCGGGGCTGTGCGCGGTGAACCCCGAGCAATACCTGCAATACAGTGAAAAAGCCTTCCTCCTGCCCCGGGACGACGTCGCCTGGAAAAGCTACGTCGACCAGTGGCTGCACCTGAGCAAGGCCACCGGCTTCTACACCGGCGTGGTCAATCAGTGGCTGGCGGCGCCCACGCCCTGAGTCGTCAGCAGCTCGCGAAAAGCCTGGCACGCGGCGCTGCGATAGGCGCCCTTGCGCCCCAGCAACGCCACGCTGCGGGGCGCCAGGGCCGGTTGCAGGAGCACCGGGCGCAGGCCCGGCTGTTCCTGGGTGATGGCCAACGGCAGGATGGTCGCCAATTGCCCGCGGCGGACGATTTCGACAATCGCGCCGATGGAGTTGGCTTCGATGGCGATGCGCGGCGTGATGCCCTGCTCGCGGCAATAACGATCGATATGCTGGCGGGTGGCGAAATCACCGCTGAGCAGCACCAGCGGCTGCCGTTCCAGCTCGGCCGCCGTCAGTTGCCGCGGTAGCTCGGGCTGCTGCTCGCGGCTCACCATCAGGCTCAGGCTCTCCTCGAACAACCGCTGGCTGTCGATGTCCGGCAGGTGCTGCCCGGCAAAGGCGATGCCGAGGTCCAGGCGGTCTTCGGCCAGGGCCGCTTCCAACTGGTCCTGGGTCATTTCTTCAAGGCTCAGGGCGATCCCCGGATAACGCTGGTTGAAACGGGTCAGCAGCGGCCCCGCCAGGTAAGTGATGAAGGTCGGGGTCATGCCCAGGCGCAACGAGCCGCGCCGCAGATCCTGCACGTCATGCATCGCTCGCTTGGCCGTATCCAGGTCCTGCAGGGCCCGCCGCGCATAACGCAGATAGGCCTCGCCGGCGTCGGTCAGGCGCACGGTGCGCCCCGAGCGATCGAACAGCGGCGCGCCGAGGCTGTCCTCCAGTTGCTTGATCTGTTGCGACAGCGTCGGCTGGGACACGTGCAAGGCTTCGGCGGCGCGGGTGAAGTTGCGGTGCTCGGCGACGGCCAGCAGGTAACGGATATGGCGTAGCAGCATGCTGGACCCCAAACTATAGGCAGTACTTATGGAGAGCATAACAAGCCGGTCTTGGACGCTATAGCTGAAATTTTCCATCCTTGCGCCATCAGCGATGCAAGGAGAACCACCATGCAGCACATCATCGACGGCTTCCTCAAGTTCCAGCGCGAAGCCTTTCCCAAACGCAGCGAGCGGTTCAAGCAACTGGCCACCACCCAGAGCCCGGGCACCCTGTTTGTCACCTGCTCCGACAGCCGGGTGGTGCCGGAACTGCTGACCCAGCAGGAACCGGGCGATCTGTTCGTGATCCGCAACGCCGGCAATATCGTGCCCTCCTACGGGCCGGAACCGGGCGGCGTGTCGGCCACGGTGGAGTACGCGGTAGCCGTGCTCGGGGTCAGCGACATCGTGATCTGCGGGCATTCGGACTGCGGCGCCATGACCGCCATTTCCACCTGCAAATGCCTGGACCACCTGCCCGCCGTAGCCAGCTGGCTGCGCCATGCCGAGTCGGCCAAGGTGGTCAATGCCGCCCGCAGCCATGCCTCGGACGAAGCACGCCTGGATGCCCTGGTGCGGGAAAACGTGATCGCCCAGTTGGCTAACCTGAAGACGCATCCCGCGGTCGCCCTGGCCCTGGAACAGGGCCGGCTGAACCTGCACGGCTGGGTCTATGACATCGCCAGCGGCGACATTGCCGCTCTGGACGGCCCGAGCCAGGGCTTCGTGTCCCTGGCCGAACACCCCGACACCTGCGCCTTGGTCGGCAAACCGCGACACGCGGCTTGAGCGCTGCCTTTCTTAACAGCTTCTTTTCAACAGCTCCTTTTCTACAAGCCTTTTCAACAACCGTCTCATCATCCCCAAAGAGGAACTCCACATGCTGCAATCCCAATTCGCCCAAGCCCCACGCCTGGCCCTGGCCGACACCATCATCGATGCCAAGGCGCGCAAGAACCTGTCGTGGCAACAACTCACCGACGGCACCGGCCTGAGCCTGGCCTTCGTCACCGCTGCCCTGCTCGGCCAGCACGCCTTGCCGGCCGCTGCCGCCGACCTGGTCTGCAGCAAACTCGACCTGGACCAGGACGCCAGCCGCCTGCTGCAAAGCATCCCGTCACGCGGCAGCATCCCCGGCGGCATCCCCACCGACCCGACCGTGTACCGCTTCTATGAAATGCTCCAGGTCTACGGTTCGACCCTCAAGGCACTGGTCCACGAGCAGTTCGGCGACGGCATCATCAGCGCCATCAACTTCAAGCTCGACATCAAGAAAGTCGAAGACCCGGAAGGCGGTTCCCGCGCGGTGATCACCCTGGATGGCAAGTACCTGCCGACGAAGCCGTTCTGATCTTCCTGTAGCCGCTGCCGCAGGCTGCGATCCAGGCCGCAGGACTGGCGAACCGGGCAACGCGTTGCGTCTGAGAGACAGCGTGTGCAGGTTGGGGCCGCTTCGCGACCCAGCGCAGCCTGCGGCAGCGGCTACAGGTGTTATTTAATTTTTAAATACCACTGCTGACTTTCTGATTTGCCGGCCTTGCGCCGGCCATCGCCTAATCAGCGCCTGAATTGTTCAAGGCCTGGTTATGGAAAACGTTCGTGCAACAACCCGTCCCGCCTTCTGGCTGATGCTCAGCGTGATTCTGGTGGCCTTGAACCTGCGGCCATCGATGGCCGCTGTCGGCCCCCTGCTGTCCGGCATCCGTGGCGATATCGCCCTGAGCTTCAGCGGCGCCGCGCTGCTGACCATGCTGCCGGTCATGGCCATGGGCCTGGCGATGTTCTTCGGCGTGCGCATCGGCCAGCGCCTGGGCGAGCACCGCAGCGTGGTGGTTTCGCTGCTGGTCATTGGCCTGGCCACCCTGTCGCGGTTGTTCCTCGATTCGGCCGCCGAACTGATCCTCAGCGCCGTGCTGGCCGGCCTCGGCATCGCCCTGATCCAGGCGCTGATGCCGGCGCTGATCAAGTCGCGTTTTCCCGACAATGTCTCGCTGTTCATGGGCCTGTACGTCACCTCGATCATGGGCGGGGCGGCCGTCGCGGCGTCCTTCGCCCCGCTGGTGATGAGCCGCACCGGCAGCTGGCGGCTGGGCCTGGCGATCTGGGCGGCGCTGGCGGTCCTGGCGCTGCTGTTCTGGTACGCGCAACGGGCGGCCATGCCGAAACTGCCGGGCGCCGCGACCCATCACGAAACCTTTGCCGGCAACCGCCGCGCCTGGCTGCTGGCGGTCTTCTTCGGCCTGGGCACCGCGTCCTACACCTGTGTCCTGGCGTGGCTGGCCCCTTACTACGTGGAACAAGGCTGGAGCGAACAGAACGCCGGCCTGCTGCTGGGGTTTCTCACCGCCATGGAAGTGGTCTCGGGCCTGGTGACACCGGCCATCGCCAACCGCAGCCAGGACCGCCGCCTGGTGCTGGTGGCGCTGCTGGTGCTGATCATCGCCGGCTTCTGCGGGCTGATCCTCAGCCCGCAGCACCTGAGCCTGCTCTGGCCGTGCCTGCTCGGCCTGGGCATCGGCGGGTTGTTTCCCATGAGCCTGATCGTGTCCCTCGACCACCTCGACAATCCGCGGCGCGCCGGTGGCCTGACCGCCTTCGTGCAGGGCATCGGCTACCTGATCGCCGGCCTGTCGCCGCTGCTCGCCGGGATCATCCGCGACCGCCTGGGCAGTTTCGAATGGGCCTGGTGGTCGCTGACCGCGGTCATGGCGCTGATGATCCTGATGGTCCTGCGCTTCGATCCGCGGCACTACCACCGCCACTTCCAATGACCCGGGGCACGCACCGATGAAACCCGCCAGCTTCCGCAACGCCCATCTCGGCATGCTGCTGTGGGCGGTGCTGATCGCCGCCTCGTTCTTCGCCGCGGCCCAGGTCAGCCAGGCCGTCGACCCGCTGTTGCTGACGGGCCTGCGCCTGCTGTTGTCGGCTCTGATGTTCGTGCCGTCGCTGTGGCTCAACGGCGGTTTCCGGATCACCCGTGCCGGGTTGCGGGCGCATGCGTTGCTGGGCCTGTTGCTGGCGATCTACTTCGCCTCGCTGTTCGAAGCGCTGCGGCATACCTCGGCGGTCAACACCGGCATCCTGTTTGCCCTGGTGCCGCTGCTGACCCTGCTGTTCGAGGGCATCCTGCTGAGCGGCGACCCTGCGAAAAACCGCCTGCTGCCGATGCTGCTGGCGGCCGCCGGGGCCATGCTGCTGACCTTCAAGGGCGGCGCCGAGGGCATGCCGTCGCTCTACGCGGTCGGCGTCTATGGCGTCGGCTGCCTGGCCATGGCCGGTTATTCGCCACTGAGCCAACGGCTGAAAGCCACCAGCCTGAAAGACCGCAGCCCGGCCGCCATGACCTTCTGGAACATGCTGTTCGGCGCGTTGTTCCTGTTCGCCTTCTGCCTGCCCGGTGGCGCCTGGCGCAGCGCCGTCCTGCTCACTCTCGACGACGGCCTGTGGCTGCTGTACCTGGCCTTGTTCGCTACCCTGGCGACCTTCTGGCTGCTACACCGGGCCATCGGGGTGATCGCGCCGGCCACGGTGATTTCCTACATCTACCTGAGCACCCTGTTCATCACCCTCTTCCATTGGTTCGGGCTGGGCCGGCAACCCTTGCCGAGCGAGCTGCTCGGCGCACTGCTGGTGGGCCTGGGCATGCTCGCGCTGATTCTCGGCAGCCGCCGGCCGGCACCCGCGCTCGGCTGAACGCACAAAGCACAGGGACAAGCCGCTACGCGCTGCGCCACACTGCACAGGTCGTGTTCTCGGAATTAATTGTCCCCTCGCTGTCCATGAAACCCCGGGGCAAGGATTCAATTAGGACGATCGTTCCGTTAGCATCAGGCGAGTTTGCGCACGACCGCGCGAGGTGCTTAACGAGACGGAACTGATGCTGAACAGTAACTTGCTTAGAAAGCTCGACATGCAGGACCTGATGGTGTTCGTCGCCGTGTACGAGCAAAGCAGCGTGACCGGGGTGTCCGAGACCCTGTGCGTGAGTCAGTCGACCGTCAGTTACTGCCTGAAAAAACTGCGCACCGGCTTCGAGGACGAGCTGTTCATCAACACCCGCACCGGCATGCGTCCGACCTACAAAGCCACCACCATGTACAGCCACGTGCTGAAGATTCTCGAGAGCATCAACCTGTGCCACTCCGGGGTCCAGGCTTTCGACCCGACCCGCCAGGCCGTCACCTTCAACATCTGCGCGCCGGAATACTTCGAACTGCTGATCCTGCCCCGCCTGCTCAAGGGCTTCGACTTCGCCGACCTGCCGGTGTCGGTCAATGTGCACAAGCTGGAAACCGACATCCCCGCCGATGAGCTGCGCGACGGCAGCCTGGACCTGGTGATCTGCTTCGGCCCGAACTTTCACCACAACCACCCCGATCTCAAGTCGCAGGTGCTGCTCGAGGATGACCTGGTGTGTGTCTTCGACAAGCGCGCAACGCCGCCGCTGGAGCCGCGTTTCAGCCTGCAGTCGTTCGTCGAGCGCCGGCATGTCTACCCCACGCCCTGGACCTCGACCACCAACATGGTCGACGGCTGGCTGGCCCGCCAGGCCCATCGGCGGCAGATCGTCGCGCGCTCCAACAGCTACAGCGCGGCGCTGAAGATGATCACCGGCACCGACTTCATCCTGACCCTGCCGCGGCGCATCCAGGCGCTGCTGGCCAACGACGCGGTGTTCAGCCACTGCGAAGCGCCCAACGGCCTGCCGGGCTTTACCCTGGACATGCAATGGAGCGCGCGCACCGACCAGGACAGCGCCAACACCTGGTTCCGCGAGCAGGTGGTCAAGGTCTGTGCGCAGCAGGGCCTATTGTAGGTTCAGGCCCTGCCGCATTCCGGCTCAGTGACCGATGCTGAGCTTGCCGTAGGAGTCGCGGTCGATATCGAGGATCTCCACCGCCAGTTGCAACTCGACACCAGCCGGCCACTCGCAGAGTTCCTGCAGCACCGTCAGCAGGCTTTGCGAAAGCTGCTTCTTGATCTGTGGCGAACGTCCGCTGAGCAACGACAGCTTCACATGCACGAACCCCCGCTCGCCAAGACCGGTGCCGACGCGAAACGTCTCGACCTTGTGCGCACGGCTCTTGATGTCGTATTCAGCGAACTGCCCGGACGCCACCAACGCGTGGTTGAACCGCAGCAGGGCCTTGTCGGCGTCCAGTTGCGGCAGGTTGGCGGTGTATTCCATATACAGATGAGGCATGGCAGAGCTCCCTGAAAGGTGGCGTAAAAAAGGCGCTCCATACTACACGCCCCGCGACGGCCTGCCTGAAATCATCTGCCCAGGGATAAGAAGCTCAACGGGCCTTGAGCGGTGCCAGGTCGCGGTCGCTCATGAACGCCTCCAGCCGCGAACGCAACCAGCGCTCGGCCGGGTCGGTATCGACATGGCTGAGCCAGACCATGGACAGGTCCAGGGTCGGGGTCTTGAACGGGAACGGTTCCTGGAACAACTGCCCCGACGCCGCCATGGCCGCCGCCGCGTAGTCCGGCAGGCTGGCGATCATGTCGGTCCCCGCCAGCAACGCCGGCAGCGCACTGTACTGCGGCACCGACAGCACCACATGGCGCTGTCGGCCGATCTCGGCCAGCCACTCATCGGCAAAACCGCTGACATTGGCCGTATGCGACACCAGCACATGCGGACGGGAACAGTATTCGTCGAGGGTCAGCGGCGTGTCGCTGGCATCGGCGCGCAGCACGCTGGGCTGGATATGCCGCAGCAGCTTGCGCTTGGCATTGGCCGGCAGCCCACGGGTCTGGCTGATGCCCACAGTGATGTCGCCGGCGGCCAGCAGGTCCGGGATCCGCCAGTAGTCCGCGTGCTGCACCACGAACACCACCTTCGGCGCTTCCTGGCGCAAGGCCCGCAACAGCGGCGGCAACAGGCCGAACTCGACGTCGTCGGACAGGCCGATGCGAAAGGTCATGGTGCTGCTGGCGGGATCGAAGTCGTGGGTCAGGCTCAAGGCCGAGGACAAGGCATCCAGCGCCGGCGACAGGTGCTGGATCAGTTCCTCGGCGCGGGCGGTCGGCTCCATCCGGTGGCCCACGCGAATGAACAGCGGATCGTTGAAGATCGCGCGCAAGCGATTGAGCGCCGAGCTGATGGTCGGCTGGCCGAGAAACAGCTTCTCCGCCGCCCGGGTCACATTGCGCTCGAGCATCAGGGTTTCGAACACCACCATCAGGTTGATATCGGCCTTGCGCAGTTCGTTGCGATTCATCCGTATGCTCCATCCCCAGGTCGGAGCCCAGTGTAGAAAGGCCCCGCAACGGCGTCCATGGTCATCGAAGGGGCTGCGCGCCCCTCAAAAGCGCGCCCCGCTCTTCTGCTCAAGGAAAGGTAAAGGTGAACTCCGCCGCGCCATTGGCATCGCCGACCTTGAGCTCGGCATCGCTGCCGGTGCGGATGTAGCCGGCCCGCAGCGGGATGACCGCGCTGTCGCCCACCCGTTGCATGTCGTAGAGGGTGTCGTCGTATTTGATCCGCTGCTGGTTCAGGTCGTTGATCATGATGATGCCGAAGCCCTTGGCGCTGTCGGGTGAAGCCGTCAGGTTGAGCACCGACGGGTCGGTGTGGCCGGGCACTTTGTCGGTGAAGGTGATCTGCGGCTTGGCATTCAATGCGCACTGGCTCAGCTCGATGCGAAACGACACCGGCGACGAAGTGGAACCCACCTTGGGAAAATCGGCCAGGGAGAAACGCCCGAGCTTCACCGGGATGGTCTTGTAGGACTCCACCACGCAGGTGTTGGGAATGGGCACCTCGCCTCCGCCGCCCATATTGATGATGGCCGGCCCCATCAATGAATAGGATTTGCGGCAGATGCCGATGGGTATGTTGTCGTTCGGGATGCTGACCTCTTCGCCCAGGCTAGCCACACCCTTGAGCAAGTCGACCGCATACAGCGTCAGCCGCGAGCTGCCATCCACCTGCTTGACGATCAACTCGCCGCTGGGTAACTGGCTGGGGGGAACCGTCAGGATCAGAGACTGTATGTAGTTGGTCACCATCACCGAGCGCTGGTTCTGGCCAGCGCTGGGGTCAAACATGACCTGGTTCTTTTCCAGCGCAACGGGTTTGTTAGTCTGGGAAATCTCCCTGAGCACTCCGTCCGAGGAGTTCACGGCAATCTTGAAACCGATGCCGCTGATATTGGTTGGCGCAATGGCATCGGGCAATGGCGTGCCCGCGGTCCAGTGCCCGGCAGATACCAGCTCATGGGCCTTGTTGCCGGTGCCGCCGCCATATTTGTAGTTGGTGATCAGGGCCACCGGTCGTTGCCACAGGACGGCGCCTACCGGGGTGGCGCTGGTCAATGGCGTCACTTCCACCCAGGGCAGGCCGGCGTTGTTACTGAACGAGCAGTCGATCGCCTGGCTTTCCACCATGTCAGCCTGTGCCGTCGCACCGATCAAGCCCAGAAGCAGGCACGCCAATGCCTGAACGGTATGGTAAAGCCGACGCCTGCGGCAGCCAGGCCTGAACGCCAATGGGTGGATCATGGGGGGCATTCTCCATGTTCTGCTTGAGCGCGGCCGTGTTGGCCGACCGGCCTTGGTTGTGCATGGACGACCCGCGTCGCGGGGCATCCGGAAAGAGGTAATGGATCCTGAAAAAGCCGATACGCCATGCCGCGGCATGGCGTATCGAAAACCCGCGATACCTGGGTATCAGCGGGTCGTGCTGCTGGTTACTGAATGACCCCGTAGTTGAGGCCGGCCAGAGGTACCTGGGCCGCTTCACCCGATACCGAGTTGAACTTCATCTCGCCGTAGTTGACGCCCACCAGACCGCCGTAGGTCTGGCCGATACGAGGATTGAAGTTGATCTTGCCGGTGGCCACCGATTGACGAACGTTGCCCATGTTCAATCCGACCAGACCGCCCAGGTTGGCGTAGTAACCACCACTCACCATGCCCAGGGCCAGGGAGTTGAGGATCTGGCCATGGTTCTGCCCTACCAGCCCGCCGACACTGCTGCGTTGGTCACCAAAGACCGGGCCCTTGGCCGTGGCGGTTTCGATGTTGGCGCCCAGGGTGCGACCGTTGGTGCCCACCAGGCCACCCACGAAGCTGTTGGTCCCGCCCCTGACTTCGCCACTGGCTTCGACCGAACTCAGATCGCCGTCGTTGTTGCCGATCAATCCGCCGACATGGCTGTTGGTGCCCGCCATGACCTTGCCACGGGCCACGCCGTGACTCACGGTGCCGCCATAGTTGTTGCCAATCAGGCCGCCGGTGCTGCTGTTGGCGCCGGCGGTGACATTGCCCAGAACCTCGGCGGTGTCGATCTGGCCATAGTAGTTCTGGCCGACCAGGCCGCCCACGTTGGCGCCCGAGTTGTCATAGACTGCACCGGTGGCCTTGACGTCGTTCAGGGTGCTGTTCTGGTTGTAGCCGACCAGACCGCCTGCCGAGGCACTGCCGTAGCCAGTCACCGCGCCGCTGGCGCTGGACTCCCTGATCGCACTGTTGGTGTTGAACCCGACCAGGCCGCCGATGTTGCTGGCGGCATTACCCCGCACCGCTGCCGAGGAGCTCGAGCGCTCGAGCGTGCCATTCTGGTTGTAGCCGACCAGACCGCCAATGTTCAGGCCGCCGTAGCTGCTGGTGATGGTGCCGCTGCTCGAAGAGTCAGCGATATAGCCACCCTTGTTGCTGCCCACCAGCCCGCCCACGCTACCTGTGGTATTGCGCTGCATGTAACCCGAAATATTGACGTTAGTCGTGCTGTTGGTGATGCTGCCGACTCCGGCCAGGCCGGTAATGTTTTCACCGACAAGCCCACCGATCGAAGAGGTGTAGGTGTTGCCGGTCACGTAGGAGGTAGGCCCCACCGACGCACGATCGATAGCGCCACCCGCGTTGAGACCGACCAGGCCGCCCACGACGTTAGTGTTCGCCGCGCTGGCGTTGACGCGCAGGCCAGTGGCGCTGATGTTGGTCAGCGTGCCGCTGTTGAGTCCTACCAGGCCACCGATATTGCTGAAACCGGTCCCCGAGGTAGTGCCATTGACGGTCATGCCGGCCAGCTTCAGGTTGCTGATGCTGCCCGAGTTGGCGGCAAACAGACCGACGTTAGGCCCGGTATTGGTCACCGTGAAACCGCTGACGGTGTTGCCCAGGCCATCGAAGACGCCGGAGAACTGGCTATTGCCGCCAATGGACTTGAAGGCGCCGTAACCCTTGATATTGGTACCCAGGACATACAGGCCGTTGAGGTTGTTATTGACCGCCTGCAACTGCGTAGCGTTCTGGATGACGCCATATTGCGAGCCATTGGAGTCGAACGCCGCGCCCGTACCGGACAGGGTCACTGTTGCGTTCTGCCCCAGGGCATAGCCATCGCCATGGTTCAGCCCGAGGCTGCCGTTGGCCCCGCTGAGGGTCACGTTGCCATTGAGCCGGACCCTTTTCTCGGCGTTCATTTCGACCCGGGCATTGGCTCCGGTAGCGGTCAGCCCGCCATTGAGTTCAATATCACCCTTGGAAGACAGCTTCAGCCGATTGCCGCTGTTCCAGGTGACAGGACCGCCCACCACCACATCGCCGGAACTGCTGGCCAGCTCGATATTGGTGGTCGCCAGATTGCTCGACAGGGTATCGGCGTAGGCCGTATCGCTGCCCGATGCCGCGGTCGGGTTGACCTTGACGGTGTTCGACGTGATCTTCCAGTTGCCTGTCTGGCCGTTGCTGGCCTGGGTATTGACCCGGCTCGCCAGTTGCACCTCGGTGTTCGCGCCCTTGGTCTCGATCAAGCCGCCGTTGCCCACGGTGCCGATAGCACTGGCGGTCATGGAGCCAGCCACCAGCACCTTGCCCACATCGCCACCGTCGAGGGTGATCTTGCCGGCGTTGCCGCGCAGGGTATTGGCTTCGATGGAGCCCTGGTTGTTGACCACGGTCTGCAACATGGTGCCCGCGCTCTTGGCGGTCATCAGCACCTGGCCGCCGTCGGCCTTGAGCAGGCCGCCGTTTTTCACCAGGGCATCCACCGCCGCTCCGTCGACTTGCAGGTTGAGCAGGTTGTTGCCATCAAAGTTCACGGTGAACTTGTCCCCCGCGCCCAGCGCCACCCGGCCCATTTGCGCCTGGATCACCCCATCGTTGCGCACGTTGGTCCCCAGCAGCGCGACGTTGCCGCCCTGGGCGGCAATAATGTCGCCGTTGTTGATGATCTCCGCCGGCGAGCTGCCCGAGAACGTGTAGTTGCCGGCCTCGAAGTCTTTATTGGCAATGTCCCGAGTCGAAGCCACCAGGCCACCCACGTTGACCTGGGCGCCCTGGCCGAACACTACGCCGTTGGGGTTGACCAGAAACACCTGGCCATTGGCATTGATCTGGCCCTGGATATCACTGGCATTGGTACCGACGACGCGGTTCAGTGCAACCGAGTTTTTAGTGGGCTGGTGGAAGGAGACCTTCTCGCCCTTTGCGACACTGAAGCTATTCCAGTTGGTGATCAGCTTGTCACTTTTCTGGTTGATCGACATTTCCTTGCCATCGTTGAAAGGCAGGATATCGCCACTACCGCCGACCACCGCTCCCCCCATCGGCAGAGCGAATGCCGACGACATGGCGCCCACTCCCAGCAGGCTGACAGCCGCCACGACCATGCCCTTGCGCGCACCCGACTTGCGCCGGCGACGTGCCCCTTCATGAGCCACATTCCAGCACGCCAGGGCCTGGTTCCAAACCAGTGCATACATCTTGTTCACGATGCTTCCTCTTCTTTAAAAAAACGCTCTGCAAACCATTTGCAGGGCGACACCACTCCTGCTACGAGCAGGTACTAGAAATATTGGGTCGCGTTCATCCAGACCTGGGGGCGGCGCTGCGGCTTATCCCGAGTCTTGCCGTTGTCATGCAACGGCCAGGCGAGTGTCAGGTTGACTTGCTGCGAAGGCCCCACCCAGTTGGCGCCGATACCGGTCGCGGTGATCCGGCGGGTGTTGTTCTCGGAGGTCCAGGGCTGGCGGTTGACCTTGACCGTGCCGCTGTCGGCGAAGGCGCTGAGCTGCCAGCGCGGCGCCAGGGCATAACGCAGTTCGGCGCTGGCCTGCCAACCCTGGTCGCCGCTGCCGGCGCCCACCGGATAGCCGCGCACACCGTAGGGGCCGCCAAGGCCGAGCTTTTCCGAGCTATCCAGGTTGTCGTTGGCCCATTGCGCACTCAGCCGGGTGTAGAGCTGGAAGCGATCGCTCAGGCGCTGCAGGCGCGCCGCATTGAGATTGAGCTTGGCGAACTCGCCCGAGGTGCCCGCGGTGCGGCCATCCTGGGCTTCTTCCTCACGGTCGCCGAAGCGCAACCGCCCGCTGCCGTAGGACAGATCGAAGAAGTTCTGGCCGCCCCCGAAAAAACGGTCCTGGCTGTTGCCGCTGAGGCTCAGGGTCCACAGGTCGATCTGTTTGCGACTGCTGAATTCGAACAGGTCGATATCGTCACGCAACCGCTTGTCTTCGTATTGCAGTTGCGCAGTGAGGTCGAAGGTGCGGCTACGCACCAGCGGCTGAGCGACGAAGAAACTGCGGAAGCTGGCGACACCGTGGTAATCCAGTACCTCGAAGTTCCTGCCCAGGCGGTAGCTCATTTCCGAGTACGCCCCGCCGATGCGGGTCGACCAGGGGCCGACCGGCAACTGGTAAGCCGCGCGGAAATAACGCTGCGACTCGTCGCTGCGCATCGCGCGCAGGCTCAGCTGGTCGCCAAGACGCAAGGGGTTATTGAGGTTGAGGCTGCCCCCCAGGCGGTATTCGCCGGTGTAATAACCGCCGAAGTTGTCCGCCTCCAGGGTGCCGTTCAACAGTGGCCCGGACTCGGTATCGACCACCAGGTCGGTGGTCCCGTATTCCTGGCCAGGACGCAGGGTGCCTCGGGCCTGGACCCCGGGCAGGTCGCTCAACAGCAAGAGACTGCGTTCCAGGTCCGCGTCGTATACCGCCTCGCCACTGTTCAGCGACGACAGCGGCGCCCGCACCACTTGATCCAGGGCGCGCGAACGGTTCTGCACTTCGATGCGCCCGTAACGCCCCTCGACCACAGCTATCCGCACCAGGCCGTTTTCAATGTCCTGGGGTGGCAGGAAAGCGCGGGCCAATACATAACCCTGCTTCTGGTAGTAGTCGGTAATCCGCTGCGCAGCTCCACGCAAACCGGCCAGGTCCAACTCCTTGTCGTGCAGGTCGGCCAGCAGTGCCTGCAAGCGCTCGGTGGTGAAAACCTGGTTGCCCTCGATGGCAAACGTCTTGACCTGCAGCCGGATTCCGGAGGTGTCCGGGGCTGCCGGCGCGGCGGGTGTCTCGGCCTTGGGCAGATCCAGTTCCAGCTCCGAAGGAGCAGGCTGCGCCGGCTGGACCGACTCGATGTCACGCATCGCCTGGCCGGCGTTGGGCACCTGCAAAGCCAGGGCGATATCGGGTACTGCCAGTGGCAGCAGCGCCGCCAGGACGAAACACGACCCGCGCCACCCCGGACTCATGCCCACAGGCGCTCGGCCACTGCCACATGGCGACGTACTCGTCGCGAATCTGCCCATCGCAAAACTACTGTTGTAACCGCGCACTTCCACTCAGCGTCTCCCCGCTGTCTACCGTCACCTGGTAACGAACGACCGTCGCGCTGGCGACGGCTGCCTTTTTTGCTGCGGGCAGGGCGATACGGGTCGTGCCGAAAGGCTCGAGCGTGATCCCCTGCCAACTGATCGATTGAGTCCCGCTGCCCAGTTCCAACTGCGAGATGGACACGTAGTAAGGCGCCCGGCTGGTGGCCAACAGCGCCATCTGCCCGTCCGGCCCCGGGGTCTTGTCGAGGCTCCAGAGCACCTGCCCGATTGCCTCGTTCGCCTTGCCGGCAAGGCCCGCAGGGCGGTACAGCAGCTTCATGCGCATGCGATAGGCCAGGCGCAGCACATTGCTGTCGGTGGTCGTCACCGGCGGCACTTCGAGGAAGTTGATCCAGAACACCGACTCGCGATCGCCGGGCAAGGGTTCGCCGGTGTAACGCACCACCAGGGCGCTACGCTGTTGTGGGTCGAGCCGTGAAATCGGTGGCGACAGGACGAACGGCACCGTCAGGCGACTCGGGTCGGTGTGCGTATCCCCCCGGTCCAGCCAGGCTTGCAGGAGGATCGGCGCATCGCCGGTGTTGCCGACCCTGACCGTCAACGCCGAGGCATTGGCCGGGTAGATGAAGCGCGTACCGGTAATGGCCAGCGCCGCCTGGGCGTCGACGCACAGCGACATCAGCAACCAGGCCGACAGCAGGCCGCCACAGATCCGCCGAGCCACCGCCGAGGGGCCGCGCAAGCCGCATGCCTGTTGCATCAGCCGTTCCTCGCCTGGGCGGGTGCCCCGCCAGCGTCGGGAGGTACCGGGCGGCATGGCAGGTCGAACACCTCATAACCCTTCGCCTCGGCCGCCTTGGCAGGCGCTGCATCGCGCTCGGGCAGGCGGTAGTCGATCAGGCATTGCTGCCCGGGCTGGTCGCCCCATTCGACGCGGATCGAACCCTGGTTCTTTTCGCTGCGCAGCACCAGGCGACTGCCCTGGCCGACCGCGCCCATCTCCACCCCGCTCTCGGCATCGGTGGCGATCGCGGCAAACGGCAGGAGCGCGCCATTGGGTTGCAAGCTGTTGACCAGGAACGAGCGCGCCTTGCGGGTCGGGTACGACAGCATCACCACGGCCCCCGCCACCGGCGCCGTGTTGCGCGAACTCACCTGCAGCTCGACGTCGTCGGGCATGCCCTGCGGGTCGATATCCACGGTGTTGAGCTGGAAAGGCGTCAGGCTGGGCACCACTGCGTAACCGCTGCCATTCACCCGCGCGCCGCTGTAGCCAACGCCTGCGCCCTGGGCATGAGGCGCGTAGACCAGGCCGCTGGTCTCACTCAGGGTCTGGGCAAACGTCAAGCCGCCGGGGTGCAGGATCATGCCGCCGGAAGCGCCGATGGACGCCTGGCGGTAATCGCTGCCCTGGGAATAGCTGGAGTTCAGGGACACCTCGGGCAGGAAGTAATTGAGGCTGGCGTTGCGCGTGGTTTCGCGCTGCTGGTCATCGCGGGAAAGGGCCACGGAATAGGCGGCCTTGCCAGCCTCGTCCAAGGTGCCGGACACGCCGCTGGTCAGGTGAGTCCCCGTATGCTGGTCATGGCTGAGGTAGTTGTTCAGTACCGTCGCGCCACGTGTTTCGCGGCCCAGCGGAATGCTGAGGGTGAAACTGAACACCGTATTGTTGTTATCCGACTGACTCCCGCCCCCCCCATTGCGGCCCTGCGTCCGCTGGACGGCGAAGGAGTAACTGTTGCCCTGCCATTGATCGCTGTAGCCCATGGAAAAGTTCAGCGCCTGGCTCTTCTGATTCCAGTACTTGAGCGAAGAACCCGTGGCATAGAGATGCCCGCCAGTAGCGCCCAGCCGCTGGCTGATGTTCACGTCCACCCTGTCGCGCACCCGGGCGAACGACTCCACCCGTTCGCCGTCTTCAACGAAGTCCTGCAACGCGACCGCGTCATGCAGGCCCAGATAGCCGCTGGTCGAATAGCGGTAAGCCAGCAACGAGAAGTTGGTGCCGCTATTGGGCAGGTTCTTGCTGTAGGAAAGGCGCAGGCTCGAGCCCTGCAGGCTGTCGCCCCTGGGAACATCGGTCCGGGCCTGGGTCAGGTCGACGGCAAAACCGCCCACGCGGGTATTGATCGCGCTGCCGATCAGCGCCGACATATAGCTGCCGGTGACAGAGCTGCCGAGGTATCCGGTGATGTCGTTGTCCAGGCCACGCTGGGCCGTCCCCTGCAGCACATACTGGCTATCGCTGCTGAGTCCGGGGTCGATGATCTGGCCGGCGGTAAGGCTGTAGCGGGAGTTGCCCGGGCGCAGCAACTGGACCGTGGTGGCGAAGGGCACGGTAAAGCTGCTGCTCTTCCCGTTGGCCTCGGTCACGGTGACACTCAGGTCGCCACCGAAGCTGGCGGCCTGCAGATCGCTGATCTCGAACGGCCCAGGCGCCACCGAGGTTTCGGAGATCAGATAACCGCGCTGATAAACCGACACCTTGGCGTTCGAACTGGCGGTACCGCGCACCACTGGCGCGTAAAAGCGTTCGGTATCGGGGAGCATCCGGTCGTCGCTGGACAGCTGCACGCCGCGAAACGATACCGAGTCGAACAGATCGGCATTGGTGGCGCTCTCTCCCACCAACAATTGCGAACGCCAGGCCGGCAGCTCGGTCTGGGCATAAATTTGCCCGCGCTGATAATGGCCGCCCGATTCTGGCGACCAGGTCAGGGTGCCGTTATGCCGCAAGCGCACCGAACCGACATTGAGCCCCATGTTCAGCCCGGCATAACCATTGGTCATGGAGCGGCCGCTGTTTTGCACGCTGAACAGGTTGGTGTTGTAGTTGAGCAGCCCCGCGGAAACGCCATGATCCCAGTTGGCCGGATCGACATAGGTTTTCGACAGGCTCTTTTGCAGGAAATATTGCGGGACCGAAAGATCGATCGTCAGCTCCTTGAGATCGATCTTGGTGGTGAGGCCAGGAATGTAGCGAGCCAGGTCTGCGCAATAGGCGCCCTCCGGCATGCTTTCGGCGGAAGGTTGCGCCGAAGCCGCCTTGTCCAGATCGATACCGGCGCGGACCAGCAACGCACGCTCATAACAAGGCTGGCCCCCTAGCGGCCCATGGGTGTCGCGAAACTCGATGTTCTGCGTGGCACGCCACTGGCCATTGACCAGCAGGTCGATGCGGTAATTGCCCGGAACGAGAAAGCCCTGGTGCTCAAAGCGGCTGGTATCGATGGGTGCACCTTCGGTCTGAAACAACATCTGCGAATCGAATACCACGCCCTGCCCCTCGGGCTCGGCAGCGGAAGTTTCCGCCCATGCTTCAGTCGCCATGACAATAGCCGCCGTAGAAACAAGACATAGAAAAAACCGACCTGAACTGAAACCGTACGAAACTAACGCACAAGCAAAAACAACCAGATAACTACGCTGGACGTTCAACATATTCGATACCGGCATGCAATCAGGTCATAGAGATGACAAAAACTACAGGATGATAAAAGTTACAGAGACAATGGTTTTTCAAGTACCCGCCGTCCACCAAAGTCATTAATGACCTCGTAATGAACAGAGGCTTTGCGATAGGTCTGAGGAGCATGTTCGGGCAATGGAAAAAATCCACTGCTGAAAGGTGCGATCATTTCATCTTTAACGGCAACCCGTCGCCCATCCAGAGCAACTTCTATCTTGCCGAAAGAAACATAATATGCAGTCGGATTAGTTACCTGAATTCCCAGGCGATTCTCGACTTTACCTTTTTCATCCGGATGACTGGCTTGTTTGAATTGCCAATCGAGTTTGTTCGCCACCAAGTCCACATCCGACTTCAGGTTCTTGGGTCGAAAGAACACTTTGATTCGGGTTCTGAAGGTAAACTGCAGGACATTTTCATCAACTTCCTTGCGCGGAGGCGTTTCCAGCACATTGAGCCAGAACAAGGACTCTCGATCTTCTGCAAGCTTCTCACCCGTATAGGAAACGCGCAGTGAAGCTGAACTGTCCGGATCCAGGCGAATCACCGCGGGGGACACCAAAAATGGAACCTTTATTTCCTCGGGACCTTTAGTCGAATCGCCATCGTCAATCCAACTTTGGGCCAATGAAGCAGAGGGACCGGTATTGTTCATTTTTATTGTCACTTCACGAGCATCCGACGGATAAACCAGCCGAGTGCCCTGGATGACTAGCGACGCCTGTGCGGTTCCAGAACATACGCCCAAGAACATGACGCCGAGAACGAAAGAAGAAAAAATACGCGCTTTCGGCGTCATGAATCACTCCTCGGGCGTTAGCCTTTACTTATACGACAGGGTGTATCGAACGAAGGAGTTACCCGAACCCGCGCCAACGCTAGCCGCGGTCGCAACATAGTTCGCCTTGAACTTCAGGGTTGCCGTGTTGCCTGCAACGGTGGCGACCTGTGGCGAGGCTTCCGACTGACCGAGTGGGATTTTCGTGCCAGCAGCGACATCGTCGTTGTACACCTGGATCTGCACGCCGGTTGCAGGCGCCGCGCCGATCAGCTTGAGGTTCCCGGTCGCCGAGTCGACGTTGCCCAGTTGGTCAAAATCAACGACGACCTTGGTTCCATTGGCACATTGCGCGCCGGACAGCACCAACGAGAACTTCTCGAACGGAGAAGCATCGCCAATGGCCTTGAAGATCGAAGGAGAGATGCGCCCCAGCTCCACGTTGGTGATGTTGTTTTCACCCGGTGCCTTGCCGTTGATATTGCAAGTCACGTCAGTGATGCTGCCAGAGAAGTTAATCACGCCGTCAGTGGCATGAGATAACGAAGGAACAAGTGCGGCAAGCATCAAGCTGGAAGTTGCGAGGGATACTAGAGATGTTCGTTTCATGTGATTTCCTTGTTCACGTTGATCGGCAGAAAAAGTGCAATCTATTTGATCGCCCTCCTGGTTCAGCCATGACCCAATCGCGCCAGCCATGGCAGTCCAAGCCTCTCTCAAAAAGTCTAAGTCGATTGGTCGACAACAATAGCAAGCTCCTTTGATCACCCCATGAGGGACGACCCAAAGGAAGCCGTAGCTTACCGATCAACCCTCGAATTTGAATTGAGAGACGGCCGAAGCACCCATCAGAAAAATCTTAATAAACTGCCCGCTGATTTCGTCTTTACTTATGAGACAAGACTGTGTACTTCTTCTTCAAAACGTTGCGTCCAGCTGAACTCTGCCAAATGTTCGCATCGCAGTAGCCTGAACCTGGCTAACTCGCTACTCAATAAAAAACGAAAGGAGTCTACCTCGCCGGCCTGCGCAGTAAGCGCCTACACAAGGCCGAACCTCAATGAAAAGATTTGAATATAGAGAGTAAAAATATAAAACCTGCACATACAACTAACATAGAGAGAGCACACTATGGGATCCATAGTAATAGTCGACGACCACCCCCTGGTCAGAATTGCATTAAAAGTCATACTTGAACGCAACGGGCACCATATCGCCGCCGAGGCAGACAATGGCGTCGACGCCATTCAAGTTGTTCGCACACATAAACCGGACCTGGTGATACTTGACCTCGATCTGCCGCAACTGGACGGGCTATCCGTCCTCACTCACTTCAAGGCCAACAACTTCCTGGTAAAAACACTGATATTGACTTCCAGCGACTCAAAAAACTTTGCCGTACGTTGTTTGCATGGGGGCGCAGCAGGGTTCATCTGCAAGGACGAAGCGCTGGATGAGGTGGGAGATGCAGTAAAGGCACTGTTATCAGGGCATACCTATTTTCCTGAAAGTTCTCTGCTCCTGTTGCAGGAAAGCATTCACACCAACCAGATGCAAAGCATCGCTGCCTCCCAACTGACCAACAGGGAAATCACCACGTTAAGGTTATTGGCACAGGGGCTTAACAATAGGGAGATTGCAGCGACTCTGCTTATCAGTCACAAAACGGTCAGTACTTACAAAGTAAGACTCTTGAAGAAGTTCAACACCACCAACCTTCTGGCCCTGATTGAAATAGCCAGGCAGAAAGGAATCATATAGGCCGCTTGCGAAATCCAGCAGTACATGGACATCTGTCCGTTTCAGAATCTTCGCCTTATCGGTTTTGCGACGGGACATCGAACACGACTCCCTTGGAGCAGCAGAGGAATCAGCGCTCACGAGGCAGTTCTCTCAGATTGATTGGCCCATCATCCTGTATGGCTACAAGACAGATGTCCTTGAGGTTGAGCAACGCCTGTTCGACCCACTGCGCCCTTTCCAACAGCACCGGCCAGGTCCCTGCGATGCTGACTTCCCTCAGGCGCTGGCAGCTGGAGATCAGTGGCTGGTACTTCAATACACAAGCGGCACCCGCCATCTTGTGGCACAGCCTGGCAATGGCTTGCCGATCTTTTTGTTCGCAGTACGCCCGCAACAGTTCAAGGTCTTTGACCTGGTAAGTCCGTACCTCCTCGATGAGCCGTCGTGCGACTTGCTCATTGTCGTCGGCAAGGTCCATGAGCCTGCCAAGCACCTCCAGTAACGCCTCGGCGGAACCGACCCGGATAGCGTGAAACACTTCGTCATCCACACTTACGCCTGCGCTGAAGCCCGGCGTCTCCGGCGTTGCGCCGGCCTGTGCATCCTGCCTATTCATATCTGCCCCCCTACTCACTTGAATATGCCGCAGCCCGTTCGAATACGGATCAGGCTAGGCAAAACTCCTGGAGGCGAATATCAGACGTTTCTCAAAGCGCTGAACAGGGCGGCTTTATTCGGGCAGGCCCCCGGACATTGCAATCCGGACAGGATGAAAAAGCCCGCCAGAAAAATGCTCTGGCGTTTTTTTAACAACTGACGCTGCAACTTGCCCGGCATCCAGCACTGGCATTACCTATCCAGCCCTTGCCGCACAAGGGTTTCAGCTCATTGAGCCGCATTAGGGCCGGGTACTAGCAAGCATTTCGCCAAAAACACATCGACATAATGTTGACACAAAAACACCCGCCTGTCGGAATATTGGCACTTCATGCTGTTACTCCCGGTTAACACCTTTACAAGGCCTGACCCCACAACTAAACAACTATCCAACTGATATCAGGAAAGGCCGTACTCCTGAATCGGCACGACCCAGCTTTATCCAGCCATTACTTCAGGAGTCCCTTTCATATGGGTGCTCTCAGGCTATTGCGCACCCTGCGCAGCGCAGCTCCAGGCTTGGGCTCATGTTCGCCCAACCGCTCCTGCGACTCATTTCTCAAGTACGGCGAACTTCTTCACCTGCACGCCACCTGCGTCCCTCTTCCGGCAGGCCCAGACGGCCGACGATGTCCGGGATCAGCTCGCACCGCTCCTTGACACCCTGAGCGGTACAAGCATGGGACTTCGTCCTGTCAGCAGGACCTGGCGATTCTAAAAAAAATATTCTCGGGAGAAAGACATGGCTACCACCACAACGACCAGCGGCGGCACCAGCACTTCGTTTTCCAATACACCGCAGGCGCAGGACGACATTTTCACTACAGGTGTCATTGGCACGAGCAGCACAGCCATCACTGAAGACCTGCTGGGGGTCGTGTATCTGGACGTCATGTCCAATGACCTGGGCGGCAATGCAAAGACACTCTGGTCACTCGATAACGCGACCAGCCTTTCTACTGCCACCAAGGTTTATGCTCCGGCCGATCTCCTGATCCAGGACACGGGCAGAGTCGAGGCGACAAGTTCTGACACCAGCTTCAATGGTGCAAAAATCTGGATTACATCGGATGGAAAAGTCGGCTACGACGCCGCGACTTTATCGACGGCTTTCAAGGCGCAACTTCAGGCGCTTGCTGCCGGAACTTCCCTGACAGACAGCTTTACGTACGCGATTCGTCTCGGCAATGGCACGCTCAGCTGGGCCACTGCGCAGGTGCAATTTGCCGGTGCGAATGACAGCGTGACAATGAGCCTTGGCGCACAGGCCGGTACCGTAACCGAAGATGCGGCCACGACAGCGAGCCCGACCGACTCGCACAGCACGACGGGCACAATTGCCTTTAACGATGTCGATCTGAGCGACACGCATACCGCCTCGTTCGTGGCGGCGCCAGGCAATGCCACAGCGCTGGGCAACTTCGCCCTCGCCTCTGTGATTGAAGCCGCCAATGCGGCCAACGGCACCGTCAACTGGACTTATACCTTGAATAACGCGGCAGCCCAGGCCCTGGCCCAGGGTCAGACGGCCAGCGAAACTTATGTGGTCACCGTCAGTGACGGGCATGGCTCGTCGACAACGCAGAATGTGACCATCACCATCACGGGCACCAACGACCAGGTGCAGATCACCAGCGGCGTGCAGACCGGAGATGCCAAGGAAGACAGCGGCGACTACGCTGCCAGCGGCAACATCACCTTTACCGACGCCGACCTGATCGACAGCCACAACGTTACCGTCACGCCGGGCGCTTCCGGCTACCTGGGCAGCTTCACTACCGACCCGCTGAACGACAGCACCGGCACGGGCAGCGGCTCGCTGGGCTGGCATTTCGCGGTAGACAACGCTGCCCTGCAGTTCCTGGGTGAAGGCCAGACCATCACCCAGACCTATAACATGGCGATCGGCGACGGCGCGGTGCAAACCGTGACCATTACTATCACCGGCACCAACGACCAACCAACCCTGACGATTGCCGACACTACCGGCGCCATGAGCGAAGGCAACGCCACGGCCACACTGAGCGACAGCGGCGCCCTGAGCTTTGCCGACCTGGACAACATCGACGCAGTGACGATATCGCACACCGCCAACGGTGACATCGCCTGGAGCGGTGGCACCCTCAATGCCGGCGTGGCTTCGGCACTGGTCGCCGGCTTCTCGGTCGATCAGAACAGCTGGGACTACAGCAGCAGCCAGAACCTCGACTTCCTCGGCGCCGGTGAAACCATCACCTTCTCGTACACGGTGGTCGCCACCGACAACAGCGGCGCGGCAAACGCGGCTTCAGCGACGCAGACCGTCAGCATCACCATTGCCGGCAGCAACGATGCGCCGGTACTCAGCTTCACCACCGGCAACGATGCCGGCGCTGTGAAGGAAGACACCACCCTTAGCGTCAGCGGCCAATTCAGCTCGACCGATATCGACCACGCTGCCACCGCTACCTGGAGCATCGCTGGGTCAAATACCGGCACCTACGGTTCAATCGCCGTGGACGGCACCGGCCAATGGACCTACACCCTGGCCAACGGCACTGATGGCGTCGCCAGTGCGGTGCAATCGCTGAAGGCCGGCGAGAGTCATGACGAAGTGTTCAGCGTGCAGGTCAGCGATGGCCTCGGAGGTGTGGATATCCAGCTGGTGACCGTTACCGTCACCGGCAGCAACGACGCGCCGGTGCTCAGTTTCGCAACAGGCAATGATCTCGGTGCTGTGAAGGAAGACACCACCCTTAGCGTCAGCGGCCAGTTCAGCTCGGCCGATATCGACCACGCTGCCACCGCTACCTGGAGCATCGTCGGAGCAAACACCGGCTCCTTCGGTTCAATCGCCGTGGACAGCAACGGCCAATGGACCTACACCCTGGCCAACGGCACCGATGGCGTTGCCAGTGCAGTGCAATCGCTGAAGGCGGGCGAGAGTCATGATGAGGTGTTCAGCGTGCAGGTCAGCGATGGCCTCGGAGGCGTGGATACCCAGCTGGTGACCGTTACCGTCACCGGCAGCAACGACGCGCCGGTGCTCAGTTTCGCAACAGGCAATGATCTCGGTGCTGTGAAGGAAGACACCACCCTCAGCGTTAGTGGCCAATTCAGCTCGACCGATATCGACCACGCTGCCACCGCTACCTGGAGCATCGCTGGGTCAAATACCGGCACCTACGGTTCAATCGCCGTGGACGGCACCGGCCAATGGACCTACACCCTGGCCAACGGCACTGATGGCGTCGCCAGTGCGGTGCAATCGCTGAAGGCCGGCGAGAGTCATGACGAAGTGTTCAGCGTGCAGGTCAGCGATGGCCTCGGAGGTGTGGATATCCAGCTGGTGACCGTTACCGTCACCGGCAGCAACGACGCGCCGGTGCTCAGTTTCGCAACAGGCAATGATCTCGGTGCTGTGAAGGAAGACACCACCCTTAGCGTCAGCGGCCAGTTCAGCTCGGCCGATATCGACCACGCTGCCACCGCTACCTGGAGCATCGTCGGAGCAAACACCGGCTCCTTCGGTTCAATCGCCGTGGACAGCAACGGCCAATGGACCTACACCCTGGCCAACGGCACCGATGGCGTTGCCAGTGCAGTGCAATCGCTGAAGGCGGGCGAGAGTCATGATGAGGTGTTCAGCGTGCAGGTCAGCGATGGCCTCGGAGGCGTGGATACCCAGCTGGTGACCGTTACCGTCACCGGCAGCAACGACGCGCCGGTGCTCAGTTTCGCCAGCGGCAACGATGCCGGCGCGGTGCAGGAAGACTCCACCCTCAGTGTCAGTGGCCAATTCAGCTCGACCGACATCGATCACGACGCTACAACCACCTGGAGCATCAATGGCTCGCCAACTGGAACCTACGGCTCGATCGCCGTGGACAGCACCGGCCAGTGGACCTACACCCTGGCCAACGGCAGCGATGGCGTTGCCAGTGCAGTGCAGTCGCTGAAGGCTGGCGAAAGTCACGACGAAGTGTTCAGCGTGCAGGTCAGCGATGGCCTCGGCGGCATCGATACCCAGCTGGTGACTGTCACTGTCACCGGCAGCAACGACGTACCGGTACTCAGCTTCGCAACAGGCAACGATGCCGGCG